>SKEY01000005.1_pt1 | contig 416962 bp, 397 predicted proteins | sample 4843871 | NCBI WGS metagenome assembly SKEY01 (sample SAMN11008797, study PRJNA524170) | human gut metagenome | biome: Human fecal sample; material: Feces; isolation source: fecal sample from pouch patient p36 | host: Homo sapiens | place: Israel: Tel-Aviv | collected 2016-12-04
AATATTTTCAACCAAATTAATAATTAACTTCTATTTTCAAACAGGATATACACATTACTAAACGACACTCAGTGATAAGCTTATTATATTTGTAGCACTAAACCAAATACTTAATATGATGATATTCAAAAGTCATTTTTACATTTATGCTTTCCTATCCTCTATCATTATGTTGATTGGATGTACAGATAATGATATGCCCATAAAAGATAAAGAAGAAGAAAAACCACCTATCACAGATGAAGAAAACCCGTCCCTGCCGCCAAATGAAAATACAGAAGTAGCCCTATTCAATATTCTTAATCTAAACTATCCCGGATTGGGTACTGTTAAATCGCTGCATGAAGCTGGTGATGATACTACTGCTTTAAAAGAACTGTTAGCTTACTACAGAAACAGAAAAAACATAAAGAATCCCAATGTCACATCAGACCCTCCCAGTGATGTAGAGCGTGGTTATGCAGACTATGCCATAGATGAATATCGTTTCTATGTAAACGAAAATTATTTGGAAGATAAGATTTTGAAGAAGCCTTATTCACTACAAAACAGCGATAAAACAATAAATTGGAAATTTACACCTAAAGGTGCAGATAATGAATATCAAAAGCAATTACATCGCCACAATTGGATGCCGCTTCAAGGAAAATCTTATCAAGAGTCTCATGATGAGAAATATATGCTTTCATGGAAAGAAGTGTATACCGATTGGATTGCCAAGCACCCTCTACCCGAAGGTAGCCCTGACAAGTTCAAATGGTATCAACTTCAAGTATCCACACGTATTATGGGACAAACGGAGTTATTCGAATATTTTAAAAGTTCTCCTAACTTTACATCGGAATGGCTTTCTTTTTTCTTGATACATTTTGCGGAGCATGCCGATTATTTATCTCAATACAAATATGCCGGTGGAAATAATATCTTGTTAAGCCAAGCTGTAGCATTAGTGTTTGCAGGAACTTTATTTCCAGAGCTGAAGAATGCCTCACAGTGGCAAAAAACAGGTTGTGATATCATTAATGACCAAACTTCAAAGTTATTTTTGGATGATGGTATGACAAATGATTTGTCTTTGCATTATCATATAGGTATATTAGATGGACTATACGATCTCAAACGGCTGCTCCTTCAGAATGAAGTTCCGGAGAATTTGCTGTCGCCAAATCTAAATGAGGTACTTTTAAAAGCCGCCAAAGTAGTGATGCATTTCACCTACCCCAGTTATTTTACAAAAAACAGCAAAGATTGTACTCCTGCTTTCAATGATTCATGGGTTAAAACCCGAAGCGTGCTAAATAAAAACTTTAAGAAATATATGGAAATGTTTCCTGAAGATTCCGAGTTTGAATATATGTCCACGTATGGTAAAAGTGGCACTTGTCCGAGTACACAAATAAAAACATTCCCTTCTTCTGGTTTTTATGTACTACGTAGTGGTTGGGACCCGCAATCTACAGTGCTGATTCACAGTAATAATGTTTCTTTAAAATTGGGAGACTCAAGCCATAACCAACTTGATAACGGTACATTTGAGTTATATCGTAACGGACGTAACTTCTTTCCCGATTCCGGTGTTTGTGCATATATGGCAGAGGATAATGAGAAGGTTATGGAACTACGCAGATGGTTTCGTCAGACCAAAGCACATAACACAATGGTTTTAGGCAAAACCGCAGACCATGAAGAAACCGGAACGGAAAATATCAATAAAGCCGCCGGTACTTTATTATTATTTGAGGAAAAAGATGAATATCAACTTATTGTGACAGAAAATCAAGGATATAGCAACTTCAAGCATCGTCGATCCATCTTCTACGTCAAACAGCCACAGGATTTTTTTGTGCTGGTAGATGAAGGATTCGGGACTGCTACCGGATATGCAAAATTATATTTCCATCTTTGTGATGGAAAGTCTGTTGATAATGTTCTTCTGGATAAGGAAGAATTTGGTGCGCATACCACCTTCGATGATAGCAATAATCTGTTAATTCGTACATTCGGAGAGGCGAGCAGGAATCTTATCTTTAAAGAGTTTGATGGTCGGATATCCTACCAAACAGACAGGAAATATGAACACAGAAAGTCCTATGCAGTTGTCATGCGGAAACCGGACAATAATCCTGTACGATATATTACGGTACTATATCCCGTAGACTCAGCCACAGGTCCTGTAATTAAAGGACAGTTTGTCAATACAGGTAATGAAGATAAGGTATCTGTCAATGTTACAATTAACAAGAAACTATACAATTTAAGCTATAGCCTTAATAAAAGAAAGTAATCTTGTTTAAATCTTATAACAGAGATAATTATAGCCTCTCTACTTATAATCCCAGCGGTAGTTTACAGAGATACCAAAGCACAAACAAAGCAGTCCAGGCAATAAGAATAACCAATGAATACCTCCACGTATATTTAAGCAACGAACCATAGGTAGACTGCTTATCATATTGCTGCATATACGTCAGAACAAGCGGCATATAAAACATAAAAGGAGTAATCGCATTCGTTGCACTGTCACCGATACGATATGCACACAGTGCCATATCCGGAGAAATCCCCATACCCGCCAATACCGGAACGAAAATGAACGACATAAACGCCCACTTCGATGTGGAAGAAACCATAATGAGGTTAATAAGAGCAGTAAACAAGATAAATAATATCAATATCCACAAACTATCCGAACGAACGGGGGAAAGCACATTCGCTCCCATTATTGCGATACATTTATCCAAATGGGAATACTCAAAACAAGCAAACATCTGGGAAGCAAAAAAAGCGATTACGAAATAAACACCCAATAACCTCATCGGTTGGGTCAGCCCCTCTATCACATCACTGTCCGTACGATAACGTCCGGAAACGAATCCATACACCATTCCCATTAAACCTATCCCCAAAGATAACAAGAACAGAATACCAATAATAAACGGCGAACGGGTCAATCCGCCATTAACACCTCTCAATATACCCCATGAAGAGAATGTAGCCCATAGAACAAACGCCGCATAGAGCAAGCCGACAATGACAGCTCCCCACAAAGCTCTCTGCTCCTTTCGAGACAGTTGCTTATAACCGCAGAAGGTATTACTCCCATTGTATTCTCCTAATCCCGGCAATAGTTTTCTACAAGTTATATGGTAAATAATGAATACCAATAAGAAAGTGGATACACAAAAGAAATAATAATTGCACAGAGGTCCGATCCGTCCGCCCAACACATCCGTCATATCGGCAGCCTCCTGTGTTGTGGCAGCAAGCATAGGATCGAGTGTGCTTAAAAGTATATTGGCACTATAACCGCACGACACCGATACATAAGCTGCTATGATTCCGCCTATGGGATGTAATCCTACCGAATGGAATAACGTTGCAGCGATAGGCAGCAATATGATGTATCCGGCATCACCCACTACATTGGACAGTAATCCCAGAACAATAACACTGAGTATGATACGCCACGGATTACGTACCCGTCTGCGTATGCCCTTGCGTATACACGCATCTATAAACCCGGAATGTTGTGCAACCCCTATCCCGAACATCGCCACGATAACCAGCCCCAACGGGGCAAAACCCGTAAAATTCGTTACTACATGACGCAGCAGCCATCGAATGCCTTCCGGGCTCAATAAACTCTGTACACGTATCTCTTCGCCTGTATGAGGCAGACGCACACTCAAACCGTAGACATCAAATATCCACGACAGAAAGATAACTCCCAGTGTCAGCAGGAAGAACATCGTTGCGGGATGGGGCATTCGCCATTTATTCCTCATAATTACTCGGTATTCGGAATTATTCCTCGTCCGCTTCCAGATTGTCAATATCAAGAATACGCAGTTCCAGTGCACGCACCACAAGGCGCGTAGCATTTACTCCCACTCGTTCGCACTCTCCAAAAAGGCGCCCTATCAAATCATTCTGCCGTTTCTCCAAAGATTTCACGCCAAACGGCATTCCTTTCAGGTTGGCAATCATTTCCTTTGTGTACCCCAAAGCAAGATGACGGAGAAAACGTTCGTCATATTCGTCTATGTCATAACTGATAACAGCTTCCTGCCGTTTCGTATCATTTCGGACGGAAGTTTTAAAACGTTCTACAATCTTTTCCAATATGGGATAATTGAAAACAAGTTTTTTCCCATCCATAACAGCTTGTACGTCTGTCTTGGTCAACAATTCTCCAGTCTTCAGAATAATACCATCAGCTCCCGCTTCAAGGACATCCACCCATAATTTTTCGTTTAAAATCTCTCCGGTGAATATCAACACATGTACATCCGGATAGCGCTTAAATATATTGCGGCAAATATCCACACCGATAGTAGTGGAGCCACCCAAACCCAAATCCAGTAAAACAAGGTCCGGCACACCGACTTCCATCAAACTCCAGAATTCTTGTTCCGTCATGGCGGTACCGATAACTTCCGCATCCGGTATTTCGTGACGGAATATCTCTTCCGTTCCTTTTAATTCCAGCTTTACGTCCTCTACAATAATGACTTTAAACTTCTTAGCTTCCATATTTCATATCTTTTTATCCTTACTTATTCTAATTTGCTCCGAGAAAAGCCATTATCTTCCCGGCTGAATTCTTTTTAGATAACGGGGCAGCGTAAAGTATACGGCAAATCCCCCTTTCTCTGCAGGTTCTGCATTAATGCGGCATCCTCTTCTTCCGGCAAATTCGTCATGGTCGCGAATAATCTGTTTGCATAACAAGTACTCCGTACCACACAACTTTCCCTTTTCACCGGCCGTCATACGTACCAGATTCGGGTAAAACAGTTGATTCAACTCTTCCCTTGTTTTCTCCCGCCGCATATCTGTAAAAAGAAAACGCACAAAATCATCTTCTACTGCACAAGTCAGGCGAATTTTTCCCGAAACCGGCACAGACAAAGCTTCATCAATCAAATTCTCCAACAAAAAATGCAATTGATTTACATCTCCGATAACCGATTCACTTACTGTTTCTATACTGAAAACAATAGAAGCTGCAACTCCCCTGCTCACCTTACGGAAATACTTCTCCGCAGCTTCCAACAGCTCGGGCACAGGAATCACTGTACGCCTGAAAGTAACCTCTTCCAACTGACGGGATGCACATTGGCTCAAAATGTAGAATACCCCTTTATAATACTCTATCAATTCGCTGATAGCCGCTACCGTTTCCCGCTCCTCTGTTTCCGACAGCTTACCGGAGCGAAGTTTGCCTATCAATTGCTTTATTCTATTTGGATAATAAATCGTTTCATGTTTGATGGTAGACAAACAGTTATCAAGCACCATATTCTGCACATGTAGCAAACTGTCCTCCCACGACGCACGACGTGCTTCATCCTGAGCTGTCTCAATATCCCGGTATTTCATTGCCAGCTTCACTACCGCATTGAATATCACAATAGCAATGTAACGGGCTATCAACTCCAGCAATAAACGGTCGGATTCCTGCTGCATCCTGCTTCTCACCAAACACAACACTCCTATACACTGAGTGGAGTTTCCGGCTTTCACAATGAGAGGCAATGCCTGCATTCCATTTTCCGACAGATACCTCTGTTCTTCAAAACAGCGTTGCATCAACTCTTCCCACACAAGTTTGTTCTCTGCTACTCCTTCCAGAGGATTAGACGCGTACTCCAACCTATGGGCAGCCTCGTTATAAACCGCAATGCTCAACCGCTCTATACTCAACAACTCATTAACCGCATCGAATGCATTATCTGCGATTTGTTGCGGAATATCTTTCAACATATCTTCTTCACGTTTTAGCATCTCCTCGTCTTCGGATGCAGATATTACAGATGCGGTAAACACCTGCTTGTTGATTTCCAATACTTGCTCCAAGTTCCAACGGTTTACCAATCTCCTGCGGAAATACAGAACATAATACCCCAAGCATAGCGTAACCAACAAAATAATCACCAACAAGATACTCACCGTCTTATTATTCGTAGAACGCTCCAGTTCGCGGCAGAAATCTTCCAAAGACTGGTCTTCACCCAGCAACTTATACAAAGTGGTATAAGCAGCATTATTATAGCCATACTCATCCCACTGTTTCAAAGCAAGAAATGCAACCGCCGCCTCATTTCTAATATCCAGAATCACATGAAAATCGGAATTAAACATCTCATTCCACCAGTCCAGCTCAGCAGGTATGTCATCCCCGACCAAAGTCATATAACGATGCGGTTCTTCGGCATACTTCCCGTAATGTTCATTCAGGCAAACCATTGCGGAGTCTATATATTGCAAAGCCAGCGCATATTCACCGTCTACATTACAGTAATAGGCTTCATTGGCATAATCGGAAGCTTTATTCAGTAAAAGTTCATATTCTGTCTGCAAGGCCAATGTCAGAGAGTCAGTAAGTGTTTCTTTCAGCACATCGTTATCAGTTGCCTTACTGCAAGAAACCATACCTAAAGAAAACACAAGTAGTATCACGGTCAAAACCTTACGTACTCCTGCCGGCAGTCTGAAGTAGAAACGGCTCCCCTGCCCTAACGTACTCTTCACATTGAACAGGCACACATTAAAAACAGGATTTGTTTTCTTATATTTCTCAATAATGCCCTTACAATTCATTAAGCCGAAGCCGTTGCCCTTATTTTTCCGCAATGCTTCCCGGTCGGGTGCATCATTCATGCCGATAATTTTGGAATCATACACCTTTTCGCCTATGATATGGTTAACATCTTCCGGAGACAGACCGCATCCGTTATCCTCAACGGATATTTCCACAAAATCATTCTCCTGCCGGGCATAGATTCTCACCTTACCCCCCTTGGGAGTGTACTTACGTGCATTTTCTGCCAATGTATTTATCATAAAGAGAGTCAATGCCCTGTCTGCCTTCACGCAAGCGTCGGTAGGCTCTACTTCCAAATCCAGCTGTTTCATTTCAAAAGCCCGGCTTCCTTTCCTCAACAATTCAAAAAGCTCATTCAGTTCAAAAACTTCGATGCTCAGACTCAGTGTACCTTGCTTCATCTTAATCCACAAAGCCAGAATATCATTATACTCGTTAATGGTGGTAACAAGCTCATCAATATACTGATACTTTTCTTTTTTGATAGTTTCATCATGGATATATCCCATGCGTATCAGTTTATGCACCTCGTTCAGAATGCGGTCAATGTAAGGATGAATACCATCAACAATAGAAAGGCAAGCCTTCTTAATCAGATTCTGTCGTTTGTTTCCGGCAATATGCCGTTCATGAATATAGCGTTGTTTCTCCAGTCTGCGCTGTTCCTCGCCAAGGAAAATGGAAGTCATTCCGTTGTCTAACGCCCATTGGATATAAGGATTGATTACTTGCACCATAGCCTGTTCATCTTTCCTCATATGCCGTGCGAATATCAATTCCCTATTTTTGATACATACGTCTTCTGTTCCGAATAAGCATTTCATTTTGGGACGTACAGCCACCAGAATCGCATCCGTGATGTCTTTCTCGGTCTGTGCATCGGCGGGAATGGATACAGTTATCTCCTGACAAATATCCAGCATAGATTGCAAACGGTGCAGATGCAATCTGTTGCGCTGTTTAGAACGTTTATTAAAGAACCAGAAGAACACCACCACTACAATAAGCCCCGTAATCACACAGAAAAGCAACAGATTAAGCTGTCCCGCCTCTCTTTCCAATGCTTGATAACGGCTTTCCAATTCCTTATCCTGACGGGTATCTTCCAGAATATCCAGATATATATTCCTGTTATAATCCGAATACTCTTTCATTTCCAATCCGGCATAAGTGACACTCAACTGTTCACGTATCCTTGAAATCCATTCGGGAACGGTTTTTAATTTCTGCCGAATCCAGGATTTCTCCGCACATATCGTATCACGACGGTCGTAAGCCTTCAACCAATCCAGACTGTCGTGGCAATCGTAAAAACGGCGATGATGATCGTTTACACACTCTAAGGCACGTTTCAGAGTATCGAGTGCCTGCTCATATTCTCCATGCGCATTCAAATATTTCCCGATAGAAACGTATGCACCCGCAATTTGGTAAATGTCATTATACTGCCGGAATTTCTCCAAAGCCTGTTGTCCCAACCGCATAGGCAGTAAAGAATCCACCGGCTCGCCGAATTGTTTCAACGCATGCGTCCGCCGTCCTTGATAAAAATCATAATTATCCGGAGAAGCCATTAAATTAGCCAATCCCTGTATACCGTTTCCTTCAAAATACAGATACCCTTTCCTGGAAGCTAATTTCCAAGTAGTGTAAAGTTCATCAAACTCCCTTAAACGACGCTCATCGGGCGTTTCTCCTTCGCACAAAGAAGCCGACCCTTTTATATAGTGATAATACAATAACTGATTTGTGTCTGTTGCCAACTCCTCATTCTCCGGCACCTCATTGATAGATGCCAAAGCTTCCGGCCGTTGCTGCAAATAATAGTAATATATGGCAGACACAATATAAAACTCCGACCGAGCATAGGTCAGCCGCATTCGCTCATGCCTGTCTACAAACAAATTGTTATCCTCTGCGATGCGTTTCATGCGGCGTACAGCACTATTGCGGTAATCATAGAACTCTTTGTTCAGTGCCGTCCGCTGATAAATTTTCATCAAGCCTATATCGGCAATCAGAAGTTCCAATTCATTCTTTGTCAGGCTGTACACTTCCTGATAGTATTTCTCCGCCTGTTCAAAGTCCATTCGCATAAAAGCGCAGAATCCCAGATTGTTACAAGCTTCCGCCTTTCCTTGCCTGTAAAGTTTCACTCCCCGGTAAGCCTTTGAAGCCGCATGACACGATGAGTCTAAATTTTTATAACGATAAGCATATGCCGCCTGATTTAAGGAGTCAATCAGATGCACCTCTTTTGTAGGAGCTGTACCCACGCACGAAACAAATGCCGTACCTATCAGGCATAGCATTCCTATTAATAATATAGATGAAAGGCATTTCACAAAGCAAAGCTACAAATAAATCCGGTAAAGAAAAATATTTTTTCTACAATAAGTCTTGTATTATGTAGCGGGAAATTCATACCTTTGCATGCAAATTAATAAATAGGTAATATCTATTACAAAATGAGCGAAAAAGCACCTTTTATGGTATTCTCAGGAACAAACTCGAGATACCTTGCAGAAAAAATCTGCGCCAGCCTTAATTGCCCTCTAGGAAAGATGAATATCACCCACTTTGCCGATGGTGAATTCGCTGTTTCTTATGAAGAGTCTATCCGTGGCGCAAATGTATTCCTGGTTCAATCCACTTTCCCTAATTCCGACAATTTGATGGAACTTCTGCTGATGGTTGATGCGGCCAAAAGAGCATCTGCCAAAAGTGTTATTGCAGTAATTCCTTATTTTGGTTGGGCACGTCAGGACAGAAAAGACAAACCGCGTGTATCCATCGGCGCCAAGTTGGTAGCTGACCTGCTTTCAGTTGCAGGCATCGACCGTTTGATTACTATGGACCTTCATGCTGACCAAATTCAAGGTTTCTTCAACATTCCGGTTGACCATTTGTATGCATCGGCAGTATTCCTTCCTTATATCGAATCATTAAAGTTGGATGACCTTGTTATTGCAACTCCCGACGTTGGCGGTTCAAAACGTGCCAGCACATTCTCCAAATACCTCGGTGTACCTTTGGTATTGTGCAACAAGACGCGCGAAAAGGCAAACGTTGTTGCCACCATGCAGATTATCGGTGACGTAAAAGACAAGAATGTAGTATTGGTAGATGATATAGTAGATACCGCAGGTACTATCACCAAAGCAGCCAACATCATGATGGAAGCCGGTGCTAAATCCGTACGTGCCATTGCCAGTCACTGTGTCATGTCCGATCCGGCATCATTCCGCGTACAGGAATCAGGCTTGACTGAAATGGTATTTACAGACAGCATTCCTTACTCCAAGAAATGCGATAAGGTTAAACAATTAAGCATTGCCGATATGTTTGCCGAAACTATCAGAAGAGTCGTAAGCAACGAATCTATCAGTTCTCAATATATTATTTGAAAATTGAGAATTAAGAAATAAAAAATAAGGGCTGCGCAGTATTCATTCAGAATAATCGCGCAGCCCTCTCTATTTTTTAGGGACATTTTACCGAATGCCCCTTTTCATTCCCTGATTTCAATTACTCAACCTTCCCATTTTATAGGTTCCTTTCCGCACCAGCTTTCCATTTTTATCCGTTTCCACAAACGGACCGTCTTTTTTGCCTTGTTTGAAAAAACCTTCATAGCGGTTTCCGTTCTTATCTTCCTGCACGCCGCTCCCCTCTTCCAGACCATTTACAAAACCGCCTTTGTATTTTGTACCGTCGGTAAGAATCAGAGTTCCCTGACCGTTGAATTTATTATCTTTCCATTCGCCTTCGTAGGAGTCACCGACGTTCCATTTGTAAACGCCATAGCCATTGCGCTGGTTGTCTTTCCATTGTCCGTCATATACAGCACCGTTCGCCCATGTAAACGTACCATGTCCGTCCTGCATACCGTTCTTGAAGTTTCCTACATATTTATTGCCGCTGGCATGATAGTAAATACCTTCACCGGTACGTTCACCCTGCACATAAGAACCTTCGTAACGGTCGCCCGTATGAAAGAAGTAAATGCCCTTGCCATGCTGCATATCCTCTTTCCAATCACCCACATACTTATCACCATTGGCATATTCAAACGTACCTTTGCCATCACGCACATCATTCTTCCATTGACCGTCGTATTTGCAACCGTCATTCCAGACTAACGTGCCTTCACCGTTTTTCTTATCGTCTTTCCACGAACCGATGTATTTGGAACCGTTCTTCCAAACGTAAGTACCCTGACCTTCACGCTTGTCATTTATCCAATCGCCTTCATAAAGGTCTCCGTTATAGTAGTACATAGTACCTTTGCCATGCTGGTAATCCTGATACCACATACCGTCATAACGGTTATTATTCATAAAATAGTAGATACCTCTACCGTGCTGTTGGTCTTGAAACCACTGACCGTCATACTTTTCACCGTCGGGAAAAGTGTAAACGCCATACCCTTCACGCTTTCCTTTAACGTACTCGCCTTCATAGACATCGCCGTTTTTAAATACCGTCTTTCCCTTTCCGTTGGGTTTGCGTCCTTTCATTTCACCGGTATATACGGAACCATCCTTAAACGTATGCGTCCCTATTTTTATTTCCGACGAGAAAGTTCCCTTTATTTTATCGAAGAAGCCGCCTTTTTCCTGGGCTGCGACACTGCCCTGTGACAAGTATAACAGAAAAATTGCAGTATATAGATATTTCATCTTGGATTACAAGTTACTTAATTAGGATTTTGACAAAGATACGATTAATCTGCCAAAACCACGAGGCGGTTCCCGCTTTTTATGACATTTTTTTGCCGGATATGACTTCTTTTAATTTCTCTTTGCACAAATGCTTTCCGGCAAGTTCGCGTATATCTTCAGGAGTAATATTCCTGACTGCGTTCAGAGCATCTTCAAAGTGTGTATCGCCAAAACCCGAAACCTGAACGAACATCCACGCATCTGCCAGTGAGAATGCCGATTCATAACTGCGGCACATTTCGCCCAGCATATAATTCTTTACCATTGCCAATTCTTCTTCCGGCACCAGATCATTCTGCAAGCAATCTATTTCATGGTAAACCTCCCGGATAAGAGGCTCCACAAACTCATTTGCCGTTTCCGTATTGATAACCAGCATTTCCGGTCCCGGACAAGAAACGATGCCTGCAGAAATACCATAGGTATATCCCTTTTCTTCACGGATATTGGACATCAGACGGCTTCCGAAATATCCGCCAAACAGCGTTACCATCACTCTGGTCTTCAAATAATCGGAATGATGGCGTTCCAAAGAGAGCATCCCCATGCGAACCGCACTCTGCATGGCATCCGCATGTTCTACAAAAATCCGTTTATCCATGGAAGAAACCGGAATAAACTCCCGTCTTTCCGGTTTGCGGAAGTCTTTGCCGAACACTTCCTTACCAAACATATCTTCTATCCGCCGTACACAATCATCGCCCACCTTTCCGGAAACGTAAATCGTACAGTTCCGGGAATGATAATGCCGGTCGTAAAACTCTCTGAGTACAGCAGGATTTATCCTGCCATAATCCTCTTTCTGCACCAGCCGTCCGCAAGGATGCACCTCACCATATACAGCTTTCATCAGCGCCCGATGCGCCAGAAAATCCACTTTGGACGAGTTGACCATGAACTGCTGGATATTATTTTCTATTATAACACCCAGCTCCTTCTCCGGAAACACAGGCTCTTTTACGATGGATTCCAGTATTTCCAATGTCTGCGGCAAATATTTGTTCAGCGAATAAAGAGTAATATACGCATATTCCGATGCGCTGGACAACTCCAGCCAGGCACCGTAATAGTCCAACTTCTCCGCTATTTCCCCCGCACTGTACCGAAGCGTCCCTTCGCGCAGCATACGGTTCGTAAACAAAGCCTGTAACGGTTGCGACTGTTGCCAACGCCCGCCTTCCATCAGCAGGTCTATGCGCACAACTTCATTATCGCCAGAATCAAGTACATTCAAAGACACACCATTGGGCATAGTGCACCGTTGGGGCATCTGTACGGCCAAGTGCTCAATGTCCCTCACCTTAGGCTGGATGGTCCTGTCCAAAATCATCCCCGAACCGATATTCATTGAGCGTTTCGTGCTTGCAGGAAACGTTCCGCATGTTCCAAATCCTGCGGTGTATCAATACCGATTGTCTCCACTTCGGTAATACCGGCTTTAATGGTATAACCGTTTTCCAGCCAGCGCAACTGCTCCAGCGACTCCGCCAGTTCAAGAGAAGACTGCGGAAGCGAGGTTATCTCTTTCAACACTTCCACCCGATAGGCATATAATCCGATATGCTTGTAATATGTATGGTTTTTCAGCCACTCCCGCTTCTCCGCACTACGTTGGTACGGAATGGTAGAACGGCTGAAATAAAGAGCATTCATGTTCTTGTTGAGCACTACTTTGGGAGAGTTTACGTTCTCCAGTGCCTCAAAACCGTTATCTGCAGTAAAGGGTTTTACTAAAGTGGCAATCTGTGTGGACGGATCGTCAAAACAGGCCTTTACGGTCTCCAGCTGAGACGGCTGTATAAAAGGTTCATCGCCCTGAATGTTTACCACCACATCAAAGCCTTCCCCTACTTTGGTACAAGCCTCATAACAACGGTCTGTACCGCTTTTATGATGCACGGACGTCATTACAACCTTTCCGCCGAATGCTTTTACGGCAGCTTCAATGCGCTCGTCGTCGGTAGCTACATAAGCATCATCCAAAACACCGGCCACTTGTTCATATACCCGTTGAATAACGGTCTTTCCGCCCAACAAAGCCAAAGGTTTGGCAGGGAAACGCGTAGATGCGTAGCGGGCAGGAATTATTCCCAGGAATTTCATATCTTTAAAACTTAAATTACCACATTATTATAAAGAAACGTTTCAATGGCATTTGTCGCCTCAGACTTTCCATCATTCAATTCTTTCAGTCCGCGGATGATATAATCCCGCTTTAAATCTTCGGGTTTATACACCCTGTTGTCACAAGACAGCAAGTCAATGTCAAGACGTACAATCTCCTGTTTCTTTTCTTCGGGAGTCCTTCCGGCTTCCCGCTCTATATCCTTCAAATGGAGTATGACTTCACCTGCATCAGAATCGGACGTAAAGCACGCCACCTGATTGGCAAACAACGCCTGCCGCCGGAAAAACAACGGCTCTGTGTCCGCTTCTGCAGAAAAACGGATATTCGGAAAAAGTTCGGACAGCCTCTTGCGTGCCAACGCCAGATTCTCTTTCCTGTTCACGTTACTGCCGATGCAGATTGTGTACACCATTTCCCAATTCTTAATTAAACAAATCGTCCAGTCCCATTTCCGATGCCGGTTCCGCATCCGCATCCTCATATCCGCTGTCCTTGCAGGGGTCAAAACCTTCAGGCAGCTGGAACGTTTCGTTTTCATCATACCCCAAAGACTTGTCGCCAAGCACTTTTACCATATACTTAGCCCAGATAGGCAATGCCATGGAAGCGCCTTGTCCGTGCAACATCGTATCGAAGTGAATATCACGGTCTTCACCGCCCACCCAGCAGCCGGACACCAGCGAAGGCGTAAAGCCCATGAACCAGCCGTCGGCATTATAGTTGGTCGTACCGGTCTTGCCACCCATATCGGCTTTTACACCCAGACGGCGGACACGTCCGCCCGTACCTTCATTGACAACTGCACGCAGCATTACCAGCATTTTATAGGCACTGGATGCGCTGATTACTTCCTGCATTTCCGGCGAGAATGTAGCCAGCACATTACCGTCGTTATCCTCAATACGGGTTACAAACAGCGGCGCAACACGAATACCCTTGTTCGGGAATGCGGTATAGGCGCTTACCATCTCTCCTACGGAGACTTCGCAAGGACCGAGACAGAGAGACACCGAAGGCACAATCTCACGGTTGCGCACACCGAAGCTGTGCACCAACCGCTTCAACTCATACGGGTTCAGTTTGCTCATCAGGTATGCTGTAATCCAATTGTCCGAATTGGCCAATCCCCACTTCACCGTCACCATGTCACCGTAACGTTTTTTATTGGCATTGCGCGGTGTCCAGGGTTTTCCGTTTTCGTCTATCAATGTATATTCCACATGACGAGCCTGGTCGCAAGGAGAAAAACCGTTCTCCATAGCCAGCGAATACACATACGGTTTCATGGTAGAACCGATTTGGCGACGTCCCACCATTGCCATGTCATATTTAAAGTAGTGATGGTTCGGGCCGCCTACATACGCTTTTACATGACCGTTACGCGGATCCATCGACATGAAGCCGGCACGCAGGAAGAACTTATAATAACGTATGGAATCCATCGGAGTCATTACAGTATCTTTCTCACCGCTCCAACTGAATACAGACATTTGTTCGGGCGTATCGAACGCTTTCCTGATTTCCGCTTCGGAAGCTCCGGCTCTCTTCATGATGCGGTAGCGGTCGGACAGTCTCATGGCACGGTCCAGAATTTCGTCTACCTGTTCTTGCGTCAAACGGAAAGTATAAGGCGCTTTCTTCGCACCTTTCTTCTCTTTGAAGAAGTAGCCCTGCAATTCTTTCAGATGCTCGGTCACGGCATCCTCTGCATATTTCTGCATGCGGGAGTCTATTGTAGTATAGATTTTCAACCCGTCCGTATAAAGATTATATTTGCTTCCGTCCTTCTTTGTATTCTTTTCGCACCAGCCGAACAGAGGGTTTGTTTCCCAGTCGAGCGAATCCTCGTAATACTTCTGCATCTGCCAGCCGCGATAGTCCGATTTATCGGGCTTCTTGGCATTCAGCACACCACGCAGGTATTCACGGAAATACGTTGCAAGACCTTCGTTATGGTCTACGCGATGATAGGACAGCTTCAATGGCAATGCCTGCAACGAATCCCGTTCCTCAACGGTGATATATCCGGCCTTGCGCATCTGGTCGAGCACCACATTGCGGCGTCCGCGCGAACGTTCGTTATAACGTACCGGATTATAAAGGGAAGGATTCTTGCACATACCCACCAGTGTGGCGGCTTCCTCTATCTTCAAATCCTTCGGTTCGCAACCGAAATAGGTATAGGCGGCAGTCTTTATACCCACCGCATTATTCAGGAAGTCGAACTTATTGAGATACATCGTAAGAATTTCCTCTTTGGTATAATAGCGTTCCAACTTCACGGCTATAACCCACTCGATGGGCTTTTGGAACAGACGTTCCACTATGTTGTCGGCGCTTGGCGAATAAAGTTGCTTGGAAAGCTGCTGGCTGATTGTACTGCCGCCGCCCGCATTCTTCTGCATCAGAATACCACGCTTCACCACGGCACGGAACAGCGCGATGGCATCAATCCCCGAATGTTCGGCAAAGCGTACGTCTTCCGTTGCAATCAGCGCATTGATAATATGGGGCGACAAATCATTGTATCCCACAAACACGCGGTTCTCCTTGCTATAAGAATAAGTTCCCAGAACTTTCCCGTCTTCCGAGAATATTTCCGTTGCAAATTTATAATTGGGATTTTCCAAATCTTCCACAGGAGGCATATAGCCAATCCAGCCTTTTGCTATCGAGAAGAAAATAACAACGCATGTCAATGTTATCAGCGCGATGAAAATCCAAAGGACTTTTACGACTTTCTTTATCATGTCCGGTTCCTAAAATTCGTTGGTTCAATATTCAATAATGGGGCAAAGATACGGAAATATATCAAAACAACTCTCACAATTTTAATAGAAAACTCTAAATACCCCAAAAACGGCAGAAGCTCCGGAAACCTGCAAAAGCACAGGCCTCCGGAGCTTCCTAACTCATTGCGGACTTTGACAGTCAGCGAAGAGACATTATTTCCCTCGCCAGCTTATCCGTCAGCCTCACATTTCCTATCCATTTTCCGAAAGTTTCCAGATTATGCAAATCCGTCCCTACCATATCGTACATACCTTTTTCCAGCAATGTTTCAGCATTTTTCATCACCTGTTTTCCATAATAACCGGAGAGCGAAAGCAAGTTCAGCTGCAACAGATAGCCCTTGTCCTTCAATTCGCAATAATCACCGTACCTCATATAAAGATAACGTTCGGGATGCGCAATCACCGGCGTATATCCGGCAAGCGATACATTATACAACAGTTCGTCCAGATTGTTTGGTGGAGAAAAATAAGACGTCTCTACCAATACACAATCCTCACACAAAGGCTGCAATCCCTTCTCCAACCTCTCCCTGAAGCCGGAGTCCAGCATATATTCAGCTCCCAGTTCAAGTACGGTTTCTCCGGTATAGCGCTTGCACAACGTATCGAAAGCCTGCAACACATCTTCCCAGTGTTCCACACCATTCATCACATGAGGTGTCAGCCTCACCTTCTTCACTCCGATCGATTCGAAGTACGCCAACACCGCCAGAGATTCCTCTATCGTCCTTATGCCGTCGTCCACACCCGGAAGGATATGGCTGTGACTATCCACAAAATCCCTGAAGAAACCGGTATCCGCCAACTTTGTTTTATGTCGTAAGAAAAACATACCCATAGCGTTTAAATTCCAAATATCCTTTTGTACAGCGGCTTCTTGTTCTTCCGGTTTTCATCGTTCCCGTAATTGCCGTAACCATATCCGTAGCCATACCCATAACCTGTCTTTACATAATCTATTCCGTTCAGCAGAATACTCATATTCTTCATCTTTCCCGAATCATACAGTTCCTGCAACTCCGGTAACATCCGCTTGTCGAACAAGCCCGAGCGGACTACATACACCGTCTGGTCCGCCAACTGTCCGCACAACTGCGTATCCACCACAACACCATAAGGCGGGTTATCCAATAAGATATAATCATAGTTCTTTTTCAGCTCCTCCAGCAGCCGGTCGAGTCTGCCGCTCTTCAGCAATTCCGCAGGATTGGGCGGCAGCGCTCCCGATGTAATGATATGCAGCCGGTTATCATCTCCACACACCTGCACCAGTTCTTTCACATCATCCACCTTGCCGCTCAGGTAGTTCGATACGCCGGTCTTTTTCATACCTATCCCTACGCTTTTGCTCAAAGAACCTTTCCGCAGGTCAAGGTCGAGAATTACTACCTTTACATTCGCCAGCGCCATGCTCATGCCCAGATTAAGCGTAATAAAGGTTTTTCCGGAGTCAGGATTTGCCGAAGTCACCAGCACTACCTTTCCCACCGTTTTCTTTTCCGTATCCATAAAGTCCAGATTATCGCGCACTATCTTGAAGGCCTCACAAATGCTTTCCCTGCTGCCTTCCTGTACCACGATATCTTTCTCATGCTTATTCTTTTCAAGCGGCACTTCTCCCAAGAAAGGAATGTTCACACCCGCTTTCAGTTCTTTCTTCGTATGCACGCTGGTATTGAGCAGCGAGCGGATATAAATCCACAAGGCAGGCAGCATAATCCCCGCCAGCAAAGCAATCAGCGCTACCTGCGCCTTCTTGGGTGCTACCGGCAAGTCCACACCTTCTGCCGGATCTATGATGCGGCAATTGCTCTCCGTAATGGAAAGCTGGAGCTCATTCTCCTCTTTTTTATTCAACAGAAACAGATACAGTTCTTCCTTTATCTTCTGTTGCCGTTCTATGCTTACCACATACTTCAACTGAGTAGGCACGAATGCTATCTTATTGCTGTTCTCCCGCTCCTTGTTCTTCATATTCGCCACCTGTATCTCCAGACTTGCTATCAGGTTATCCACAGCTTTTGCGATAGACAGGCGCATGGACATCAGCGTACCGTTCAGGTCACGCACGAGCGGATTATTGGCACTACTGTTGGCTATCAGCTTGTTCCTGCGCGTCAGCACCGTGTTGTACTCCATAATCAGGTTCTGCACTCCCATATCATCTATCCCGATACTTGCAGGGACAGGCTCTGTCGTCTTCGAGTTATCCTGCAAGTATTCCTTCATATATTGCGCCATATTAAGCTGATTTTCCACGCTTAACCCTTCCGTATCAAGCATGCTCGAACTTTGCAGATACAAGGCGCTTTCCGAAGCAATATCCGTCAGTCTGTTCTTTTTCTTATAATTCTCAATTTCCGCATCCACGGCAGCCAGGTCGGCTTCGATTATCTCCAACCGCTCGCCGATAAATCTGGCGGTATTTATCACAATCCTGTTTTTATCCTCGATGGCATCGTTCTTATAAACCTCAATCAGTGTATTCAGTAAATCTTCCGCCCGCTGCACATTCTCGTCCTCGATGCTCAGGGCTATCAGTGACGACTGCTTGTTTGCCACCCCTACATTCAAAGCCTTGTTATATGACTCCGCTACTTCTTTCATATTTCCCTTTGTCACGTAGACCGTCTTGCCTATGCTGTTTTCATCCGTAAACAGTGTCGATGCCACCACCATTTTTCCCACCGGAGTATTCACCGTATCTCCCGGCTGCACGGTCAGGATTTCGTCAAATTCCTCTTCTTCCTCTTCATTTTGCAGGGTCATATCCGCCAGCGTCACCTTTCCATTGTCCGACATCGTAACAGTAAGGCTTATCTGTTGTGAAGGAGTTGCATCAAGGAAGGTAACGGCAAACGGCGTGGACGTATAGAGTTCCTTCTTTCTCAGCCCATCCCACTCCTTATAACTTATATCCAGATGCAGTATTTCGACTACCGTCCGCATCAGCCGCTTACTTTTAAAGATACCCACTTCGTTATCTACCGTGCTGCCGCCTAACGAAAACAAATCCTGAAAAGCAGCCGCACCATTGACACCTCCGCCTTTTTGCTCATCCTTCACCAATACCGTGGCGGTACGCAAAAATATCTTCGGAGAACTTTTCAGATACAGAAAACCTATCAGGACACACACCGCTACGGAGAGGATGAACCATTTCCGGTTGCGATACACTGCCGACAGCATGTCGGCAATCACCGTGCCCTCCTGCCTACGGCTGTCATTAAAATCTATGAAGTCCAAATCTTCAAACCTGTCTTTTCCCATAAACTTTTTCTTTACTGTTTTTTATTTGAATATAAGCACGGCCAAGGATACCATTACCGATAGTATGGAAGCAAACGTACCTATGGTTCTGTTCTGGTTTATCTCCCGCTGTCCTGCCTTTACCTTATTGGGTTCTACGTACACTACGTCATTCTGTTGCAGATAATAATAAGGAGACGACAATAAATCTTTGTTCCGCAAATCCAGCGAAACCACTACCCGCTCTCCGTTTTCTTCCCGGACAACCTTTATATTCTCGCGCTGCCCGTAAATGGTCAGGTCGCCAGCAAGGCTCAATGCGTCCAGCAAGGTGATGCGGTCGCTGGTTATCTCGAATGTTCCCGGCCGGTTCACTTCCCCCAATACCGATACTTTGAAGTTCAGGAACTGGATGGTTACGATGGGATCTTTCACCAGTCCCTTTTCTATCAACTGGTTTTTGATATATTTTGTCAGTTCTGCACGTGTCATTCCCTGTACTTTGATAACTCCCAACTGCGGAAAGTCGATATTTCCCTCTTTGTCCACCAGATACCCCAATACCCGGTTCTGTCCTCCTGCATATCCGGTATTGCTGTTAGCTATCTGATAACTTACCATCGGCAGATTGAACATCTGTGCCAGTTCGGGGTCTTTACTGTTCACCATAATGGAAAGCAAATCATCCGGATGAATCCTGAGGTCATAATCCTGGGTTATCTTTTGCCGATAGTCATCCGGCACATCTTGCAGGTACGAAATCTGTTTTTGCGATGCACAACCCGCCAGGACACATAGTACAAAGGCTATGTATCCATACTTCTTCATGTTCTTTATCATATTATCTTTTTTCTACTGAAACATTAAATTAAAATTTAAACAAGTTCTTAATAAGCCATGATCTTATCGAGAATAATATTTGCTGCCTTGGAATTACCGAATAGTTGAGGAAAAGACATATTACTGACAGACAATACGTTGTATGCATTCACAATCCTATTAAAATCCGCATCTGCAATTATACCGGCATTATTTTCCACGATTTCCACCCATTCGGTTTCTGACCTAAGAATTATACAAGGCTTTTCATAAAAGAAAGCCTCTTTTTGAACTCCTCCCGAATCGGTCATAATCAACTTGGCATTCTTTTCCAAACTAATCATATCAAGGAATGAAACCGGTGGCAAAATAAGAATCTGAGCCAATTGCTTCACTTTATCTATTAAATTAACATCAAGATTTATTTCCAACAATTTAGCTGTTCGCGGATGTAATGGAATAGCTATTTTTATCCGATATTCATTTGCAATATAATACAATGCCTTGAATATATCCGTTAAACGTTCTTTACTATCCGTATTATAATCCCGATGAATCGTCGCTAATATAAAACTATTGGCTTGCAAACCATACTCTCGTAGTATATTACTCTTTTTATCAGCTATTGTCGCAAAATACATACTGTTATCATACATCACATCACCGCTATTATACACTTGTCGATGTTTGTTTCCATGAAATATAGCCGGAGCAATTTCGAATCCCTCATTCTTCAAATTTGCAACTGCCGTATTTGTCGGTGCAAATAAAATGGAAGATAATTGGTCACAAACAATTCTGTTTATTTCTTCCGGCATATCCATATTAAATGAACGTAACCCCGCTTCAATATGAAATATCGGAACATGAAGCTTAGAAGCAGCAATTGCACCGGCAAGTGTAGAGTTAGTATCGCCATATAAAACCACCCCATCAAAATGTTCCGACAAAAGTATTTCTTCTATACCAGCTATCATTTTTGCAGTTTGTTCTCCATGTTTCCCGGAACCTACATTTAAGTTATAATCAGGTTTTGGAATACATAATTCTTCAAAAAACACCTGAGACATATTCATATCATAATGTTGACCGGTATGAAGAATTTTTTCTTTTATTCTGTCGGAGTAATTATTTCGGATAGCACGCGACAAAGCTGCAGCTTTTATTATTTGAGGGCGTGCACCGATTACGGTTAATATCTTTTTCATAGACCTACGTTCTACTGGCAATATTTTAAATATAGAATTTGTGGAAGCAATTTCATTCTGACAACAAGATATATAGGAAAACGGAAAAGCCGGTAGAATGAAAGGAGTGTTTTAAACTCTCTATGAGAATGTGTCTTTTCCTGCATCATACTTTGAAACAGTTGCGGGCTAAAGCCCAAACGCACAGTAACTTCATCTACGATTTCCTGGTCGAAAGAATACGGTTGTCCGATAATCTTCAATGCCTCCTTCCTTGTAATATGCCCGCTACGGATTTGTGCCGACAACTCCGTCTTCCGTTTGTCTATATTAAACTTCACCGGTAGATAATACGACTGGATAAAATGAGTAAACTTATTTTCCTGGTGATGTCCGCCGTAATCTTGCCATTTAAGTTTCTCTTTCAGTTCCTTATCTACATCTTTTTTCCTATAATCCATAAACTCAAGAATTCGAACCTCTTTGATTCTATGGATAAATGTATCGACAATCAAATCCCGGCAGGTAATAGTAGGAATAGACCGTATCTTATCATATCGAATTGTCCCAAACTCATTTTGTACATTCTTTATATAAACCGGGTCAAAGTAAGACCAGCTTATCGGAGACGAACCTTCTGTACGAAAACTGTGCCCATTCAGTATATACCTGATTTTATATTGCCTTGCCAGCTGATGTAAAGCCGCATAAATCGCTAAGTCCGTGGGAGAGTCGACATCCGGCACGCCGGCTATAAAGAACGAGCGCTGTAAATCCCGGTATTCATTCCAATCAAATTTTATTGTTATTGGTTCTAACTTTAAAATATCACAGGCATTCTTTATATTAGCATCCGCTATTGAAGTTCCCCAGCCGTTATCCACAGAAACAACCAATGGCCTCAGACCGTATTCAACAGCTTTTAACAGCGTGTATGAACTATCTCGTCCTCCACTTAAGCCACAGACACAATCATATTTCTTGTGTCGTCCTGCATCTTTAATTCTATTAATGAGCTTTTCTACTTGAAACTCTGAAACAGGATGGCTTCTCTCCAACTCATCATGTATATGGCAATATTTACACACACCGTCTGAATCAAAAATATTATCCTCCACTGTTGAATCCAAAACACATCGGTTACATCGTTTTATGGTTTCCATATTTATAATATCATTTTATCTCGTTTTCAATAACATCCGCATAGAACTTGGCTACATCTATTTTATCTTTATATACTTGCTTTACTTTTTCCCTCCATACACTTTTCAAATCAGGGGTAGACAACAGTTCTTCAATTACATTTAGAAGGCGGGAGGGATTATCGGTCGGTATACCCACTCCAAGCTTGTAGGTATGTTCCACTTCATTAAGAACACTAATTTTACCTACAAAATCATTATACCGGATATATGGAGTACCCAATAACCCTGCTTCGAAACACATTGACTGGCTATCTCCGATAAAAAGGGTTGCAAACGAAAGTAAGTGATGCATTAAATTAGGTTCCATTTTCAGGACATACCGGTCATATTTCGCATCAAGGACAGTTTCACTGGTGATGAATATACGTCCGTACCTTGATAAAATATCAATCAAGTTATCCAATAAGAACATAGAAATTCCATTGTGTTGTCCCGTGAGGTCATGTCCTGCGGTAAGACTAACCAACCGTATTATAAAAAACGATTCATTCTTACCCACTATCCCTTTTATCAACTCATAATCGGGAGAAAAGTAATCAGGATGTAAATAAGCTATTTTTTGGTATCCTTTATAAGCTATTTTCTTTCTTGTATACTTACCCACCGAACAGATATCCGGTGAAACAACTTTCGTAACAAATGGATAGGCAAACATACATGCCAATTTATTAATTTCAAAATCATCCTCATTAAAGAACAAGGTTGGAATATTTCTCAGTTTTCCAATGTGTGTAATGCTTATATCAGTTCCAATCATAATCGAAGGCTTGTACTTACGGACAAAACAAAAGAGTAAATAATCCTTTCTAAGTAAATCAATGCCAGCACCCCAGAAAACAGATAACATACTCTTCTTTCGTCTAATCTGTTCGTTTAGTTTTATGTATTCAACATTTTCCGCAATCATCAGACGTTCCAATATATCTTTATTACTGATAACATAAAGCGGCTCATACCCTCTTTGTCTAAGAATGGATACTGTATTCTTAAACAAATGGTAATGGGCGGGATGATTCAATGAAATAAGTATTTTTTTCATATTTGAAAAAGAAATCGATGAACGTACCATACAGCAAGGATTCAAATTCGAAATGGAGCGGTTGGGCATAGACTTAAGCTGGAAATCCTCACGGAAAGAAAGCAATACATATTCCCTGCTCTAAACCTTAAAATTCATACTTCAAGAACCGGATTATTTAAAGACTCTGACCGTAAGCCATGTCGAAGATATTCATAGTATTCTGACCGATAATTTGAATGTAGACCGGAATATCCGTTCCCGTCGTGTCGGCATCACCGGCACAACAAAAAAGCAATGTTTATTTTCTATCAACAAAATAACATTTCTGCTTTTAAGAGAATATTTAAGGAACAATTTGAGTTTGCGGTAAATATTTATTTTTGATAAACAACAGAGCAAATGGTACAGAAACTTAAGCCCAGTTCATTGTACTACGTATTTGGCGGCACACGGTTTCAAAACGATCTACCTGCTGCAACCAACCAGGGACATCTTTGTTTATCCAACCCAATACGGTAATCATTTTCTGATGAATCTCTTCTACCCGATGCAAATTCCAGCAAATAGATTCGTTATGAAACACCCGGTTACGGAATGAGCGGAAAGTATTCAATGGTGCAGAAACATTCTTCCGTTGCCGTTCTTTTTTGGGAAGATATGGAAAAGCACGCCTCAAATCTTTCCATAACAAGCGTTCGTATTCGCTATTCAACAACGATACCCAAAAACCTAATGTCAATTCGGCTACAACCTTGGAAGGAGTGATATTTTCGTGCCGACCGGCAATCTGTTTTGATGCCTGAGTAATGTAGCGGTTCAGATTAGTCAATCCCGGTGTGACAGGAAATACGACATACCAATCTTGCCGTCCGGTCATCGTTTCCATTTCCCGGCTAAGTGCATTACGCAGAGTAACTTCAAAAACCGAAAGACTAGTGTAAAAAGCTTCTGCCAATTGCAAATTGCACTGATAATGCAGTACAGCCCGTGCTTCATCATTGGGATAGCGTATAAAATATCGTTCCATACGCTTATTCGAAAAAACTTTTTCGAGAAATGATTTGTTATATATCATAATAATCAGTACTTTTGCAATGCAGTCCCGGGCGTTCCTCTCCCAGCTTTTAGTTACTGGTGATGAATCCGGGTTTTTTTATGCCCTTTTACAAAGGTACTCTTTTTGTGGTGAAAACCTATTTCAGACAACATATTTATTTTCTTGCATGGATTTTGTAAACATCCTCATAAATAGTCTGGATACGCCGGGCTATATCAGATAAATCCAGTCCCGATTGGATAATACGGTTTCTCCCATCGGTTCTTTCCCTCAATTCGAATATATGTAACAGTTTATCAGCAATATCTTCCGGTTCTCTACGTACAATAAAACAACCGACGATACCTGAAATCATATCTTTAACATCTCCTACATCCACGCTTATAATAGGGCAGCCGCATAGCATTGCCTCTTTGATGACCATAGGCGATGCTTCCTTGTCTGAAGTCATCAAGAGGCAATCGCAAGCATTCATCAGCAGATTAACCTGAACCCTATCATAACCTTTCAATTCTATTAACTGACATCCATTTACCAAAGTAACGGCTTTTTGCGCTAATGCGTAATTTTTTACTTTATTCTCAAATGCACCGGCAAATAATACGTATTTCCCATTTTGTTCCCAACCTAAATCATTACGTGCTTCATCTTTAGGAAGTTCAAAGAATGTATGTGTATCTGTTCCACATGGCAGTATTGCATAATTACTTTTTTTATACTTCGCTGTTTCATAAATGCGTCTGCTCACAAATATATTAAAAGCAGAAAGGTACATGCAAATCTTAGACAGTAATAGCCAAATGCCTCCGGAGTGAATATCACTGCCATGAAAGGTTGTAACGACAGGGACTTCCCGCTGTAAATTAGCCAACAGTCCGGACAACCCGTAATGTGCATGAATAATATCCGGATGATATTCTTCTATCTTGAATAATAAACCCTTCCTATTTTTCAAATAACCGAAAACGCCTTTCCCTTTAACCGGAAAGTAATCTATCTGTATATTCAAACCTTTCACCGATTCTGCCTGCTCCGATACAAATGGAGAATATTTTCCGTAATTATAACTTGCAACGATTAATACTTTCATATCATTGATATTTGTAATTTTGAAACAGGTACATTAATTATCCAACAAGTTTTTTCAGAAAACTGAATCCGGGAACTTCCATAAGCCGTATGACAATACAGCTGAAAAAGAATGTCGACACAGATGCCAATGCAAATTGCGGCAGACCGGCATATACTTCCGGAAACAGATATACTAAAGTGGCAACAAAAAACATGTGAGAAAAATAAATCAACGTACTCATCCGTCTGAACCATAGAAACAGCTTTCTGTCTGCCAACCTTATCCGGATTACAAACAACAGAATACAGAAGCAGAGTAAATGAGTGGAAAATGGTAAATCATACAAAAATGCAGCAACGGATAATGCTGCCACCCAACAACTCCACACAGTATGCCTCAAAAAATAATCCTGCCATTTACCCAAAAACATCCCGACAGAGACAAAGCCAAAACCCACGAACAAACCGTTTCTCGTACCAACGAATGTCTTTTTGTAAACATAAACAATTTTCTCCAAACAATCATCTGCATGTTCCGTTTCCAAAACGTATTTTACCCCCCAACCTATCAAGGTAAGGCAAAGTCCGCTTATCAGAATCCACTCGACTTTCATTTTCCATTTTAACATTATCTTCACAAGAAACGATGCCCAAATTAAAGCCAATAAGTACCACAGAGGCCAGCTCATATGGTTTTCACCTGTAAATATCACATTCCGGCAAAACAACGCGAATGCCCTGAGCAAACTGTTGTTCTCAACTACACACGAACCGTAAAAAGTCAGTGGCAAGTAAAGCAGTGTCCATAAGATGTAGAGCTTTACCAACTTTATTATGTAACTATTTATTACCCCACCCAATAAGTTTTCCACACGTTTACCGCACACTTCTACGGGGCGCTGCATGCTTATTCTGCGCTGCAATAGAAAACCCGAAATAACAAAGAACATCGGTACTACCCACGGACAGATAAGCCGCATTAAGGGAACTTGGTCATACGCAGTGTGTATCGCTATGACAAAGAAACTCATGAGGAACTTCAAAAGGTCTATACTGTTATAATGTTTCATCTGCTATCCGTTTTCTGTTTGAAATAGACTTTAACAGTTGCCTCTCACGAAACCTATCCAGGATGCTATCTGTATATCGTAAATGAGCCAATCCTACTCTTCCGTTTTTACATACAGGAACCGATACCGGCACATACCGCATCAGTCCGATACATATAATCATAAAGAACAGTGGGTCTTTCAGTTCAATACTCGAAAATAGCCAAGCGCAAGTCATAACTAACAACAGCATACGGCTTGCCATAGACAAATCATGCTTCAACGTATACCAAAACCGCCAAATCACTATCGGAAAGAAGATAAAGAAAGAAACTCCCCAATAGATGCAATTATTGGTAAACGATCCAGACCCTTTTATTGTCACTCCACTTCTTGTTTTCAATAAACCATTTTCATTCAATCCGTGCCCCAAAGGCCATTTTACAATGTTGTCTTTAGCAATTAACATATTAGGCACACGACTGATGTTCTCTCCTTTTGAAAGATAATCGTAATCGGAAAGCTCTTTCTCTTTTGCATTGTTCCAAATCATATCAATTTTCTGCATACCAAACGGCAATACATAGAAAGAATACAAAAAGACAATTCCCCCCAGCACGCTCAAAATTTTATAAATCACTTTCCGGTTATTCAGCACGATGAACATGAATACCATAACCAAGCTGATAAAATAAGTTGTAGAAAGTGTAGTCAGCCCAACAGACATTACTATCCATATTTCCCGATCCATTTTTATCCGATTTCTCATTAGCCGTAAACATATCCACAAAAGCAGTAGGAAACCAAAGAAAGAAGGTTCTGAAGTAAATCCACTATTCCTTAAAGCACCGTCATTCACCCAAGAAGGATAAGCTGTATACAACAAAAAATGCCAACGGTTTCTTTGGTCACCATCGCCGTCCAAATTCATAAAACCCAAGTAATCGTGAAAGAAAGAAACATCAAACAGCTGCACCAGCCAAAACGGAATACTTATCAAAGCAAGAGTATAAATCAACCTGTCATAGAAAGAAAAAAAATTGGTAATCACATACTTCAAGAAGAAATAAGCAGTCAGATACCGCAGGTTATATCCTACATAGTTACTTAAAAACTCCATTGAAAAGCCACCCCATTTTAATATCGAAAGAAAGTTTATCACAGCAAACAGTAACAGAGGAATAAGTATGACAGCATCAAACTTCTTATTGCTTTTCATCGCAATGACAAGTCCATAAAAGAAGAAAAACAATAATACAATCGCATTTCTTGCCAACAGATTGGGAGCAGATCCTACATAAAACAGGAAGTACACAATACTTATTACATTTCTTGAAATCTGATTACCCATACGTTTTTTTGCAAATTACCAATATAGTTAGAAACAGTCGCTTTAGTATCTTGCACAATCAAGGATTCTGATAAGCCTTGATATAATCGGCAACCATGCGCCTGACCGAGAACTGCTCCGCTACATAAGTATAAGCACTGCCGGCACGTTCCATAGCTTTATCATAATTATTATAGATATACTCTATTTGATTGGCACAATCTGTAACATCTTCCATTCGGAAAGCATATCCAAATTCACCGTATTTTATAATTTCATAAGGTCCACCCTCGTCCGATACCAACACGGGGAGCATGGCAGCAATTCCCTCTGCTACCGTCAGACCGAAACCTTCATAACGGGCAGGATGACACATTAAATCATATTCTTTCAAATGGCTGTAAATATATTGGCGGTCGCACAGACCGAGAAAGTTGATTTGATTGCCAACGCAATACTCTTGCACCAATTGTCTCAGCCTGGGTTCCGAACGTCCTTCTCCGATAAAGTCGACCTCTATGTTTTCTATCCCGCGTTCTTTCAGAAGGGCTACGGCTTTTATAAGGATATCTTGTCCTTTCTTCTCCACATCCAACCGGGATACCTGTACAATACGCATGTTTTTTCCTACGAATGATGCCCGGCGTGTACGCTTTTCAATTTTATCCATAGGTATTCCATTAGGAATGGTCATTGCCATCCGTCCGGTTCTTTGCTGAATATCGGCTTTTACAGCTTCCGATATCGCTATCAGTTGCGTTCCACGCCCTGCATGTTCCAAAGGAATATGCAGGTCGTGGACTGTTAAAAACAGTCCACGACCTGCGCGAAGCGCAATTATGCGGAGCAACGCAGAGCTATGTACATGTATAACATCAGGATTCAACTGGTACAACAGCCAATTCAATTTCAAAACAGGAAATGGCGAGTAACTACCTTTCTGTCTTCGCAATTTAAATATCCTGACTGCCGGATTTATCTGTTCGAGCAAGAAATCCAGATAAACATGATTTACAATGACAAGACTTACAGTCTCGGTTTTGGACTGCTCATTCAATATATCTATGAGCATAGTCTCTGCTCCGCCTATACCAAAACTGAATACGCAATGTACTATTTTCATACACTATTATTTGTTGTTATTAAGTAAATGCCGGGAATTCATTCTCTTACATACAGTCTATTCCTCAACAACGTAACGGTCTTTTATAAATCTTCCCGGTTCCTTGTACGAAATCACTTTCGCCGGAACGCCGGCAACGGTAGCTCCTTCGGGCACATCCTTCACTACCACAGAACCTGCACCGATAGTGGCATTATTACCTATATGCACATCTTCTACAATACACACATTGGGGCCTATATAAACATTATCGCCTATCACAGCCGGCGTTCCTTTGTTGCTTCCGATAGTAAGAAACTGACTGATGTTTACGTTATTGCCTATCACAGTACCGCCGTTAATAACAATACCTATCCCATGACCTATATAAAACCCATAACCTATCTTACACCTGCGGGGAATCTGTATGCCATACTTTTTGGAAAGCCGCCTGTGCATCCATATCGCTAAAGGAAATAGTAAGTTTTTCTGTGAAGCAAGTCGCAACCAAAAGCAGTAGTTAAAACGATGATCAAAACCGAATAACAAATATGTGACAACATTTTTTACCCCCCCCCAATAAACCTTTATATTGCTGGTAATCAGATGATATAAAGGTAAAAATCTCTTTTATAGCCATATGTGTATAATTAATTTATGCAAATCAAGAGCTGAGAAATCCGATTCGTAGAATTCTATGAATGTTCTTTCATTATTGATTTTAATCTGCCGAAATAGAAGTCGAACTCTTGCAGCCCGAACATTTTTGAAAAAGAGAAATACAAGACAAAATAGACAGAAGCTTGAATTAAAATCAAATAAACAGGTCCAGCATCGAATAAAGCTGAAAAACAATAAACCAAAGCCGCTGCCGAAACCGCGATAAAAAAGGCCGGAGCAAGATCTCGAAGACGGAAACAGATATCGTAATGTATCAGTTTGCCTACATATGCGGAGGCTGCGATGTAAAACAAAAATTGAGAGAAGGAATATCCTGCAAGCAACCCAATCATGCCGAACCGGATACTGATTGCTACAACCGTCAGTCCCATTATCCGAAGTAAGAATTCCAGAATGAAAACTTCACGGCTTTTCCCCAAAGACTTTATGACATTGGTATGAACTTCAAATAGCGTAGATGACAAACCTGCAAAAGCAAGAATCTGAAAGTATGGAACCATTGGAAGCCATTTATCCGTAAACAAAACTGCCACCAACGGACGTGCCGTAATTATCAGAACCATGATTATCGGAAACTGGATGAATGCAACAGAGCGTATACACTTTGAAAAAGCATTTCGCAGCTTTGCCCTATCCTCCTGAATGTTAGAGAAAACAGGAAAAGTCACATTAGTCACCACCGAGGATATACTGTTCCGAGGTACATCCTGTAATTTGTTAGCCTGCGAATAATACCCCAATTCCACAGACGAAAAGCATCTTCCGATAATCAGCGAAAGCGCACTGTAATATAAGCTGTTCGCTATCGAATTCAGGAACATGAAGCTGCCGTAGCGGAACAATCCGGTAAAGGACTTCCAACTGAACACCCATTCCGGTCTCCACTTGTTACCCAGCCAATAAATGCCGCATTGCACCATTCCCGTTGCCAACGATTTTACAACCAGACTCCAAATACCGAATCCCAAGAATGCTAACAGAATACCCATACCGGTACCTGCTACGATAGCCGTAAGGTTTATTTTCGCTATCTTCTTGAATGCGATTTGCTTCTTCAAGATATTCTGCTGAATCAATACAAGAGCATTGATAATCAATACTATTCCCTGTACCTTCAATACATTGTCCAGCAGAGGTATATTATAAAATCCGGCTATTGCGGGAGCACATAAATACAGTACGGCATACAAGATGAATGACAGAAGCAGATTCCAATAGAATACCGTGGAGTAATCCGTTGCAGTAGTGTTTTTCTTCTGAATCAATGCACTGCCGAAACCTCCGTCAATAATAGCATCGGACACACTGATAAAGACCAGCAGCATGGCAATGCACCCGAAGTCGTCGGGGGAAAGCAGGCGGGCCAGCACAAGATTGGAAATGAACAGAAACAATGATGCTCCGAAACGTTCTATGGCATTCCAAACCATTCCGGAAAGCACGGTATGTTTTAGAGAATCGGACATTTATAACTTATGGAGATAAAACCGATTGAGCGTATAATCAACTTATAAAATGATTCAGCCTCTTATCAGCTTCCGCAGTGGTGAATAGTATTTTCCCAAAAACAGTTTCAGCCTGACAAAATTCATGGAACCCGTACTCAATCCATACCGGGGTATGGCGAAAACATCATCGGAAGTACGGAAATTACGCGGTTGTGTGGAAAATGCCAGTTTCACGGAAGTTCCTTTCAGAATACATTTTTCGCGCACACCGAAGTTTACATCCGGAATTCCATTAGGATAGGCAAATGTCAAGACCGGATGTCCCAGCATGGCTTCCAGCCGGGTAATGGAAGAACAGATTTCTTCTTCCGCCCGCAGGCCTGTTTCATTTGCCAGGATAGGATGCGTCAAAGTGTGCGCACCTATAGCTACCAACCCCTCACGGTCTATCTGCCTGATTTGTTCCGTCGTCATATTTTGCGGCGCTTTAGGCGACACATGATAGAACTTCTGATAGTACGCAATCATTTTCCAAATATCATCTATGTTCATTTCCTTTATCCATTCCGTATGGACGGGAGTTTTCAGATTCAGAAATTCTCTGCCTATCTGCCACAGACGATCCATGTCATAGCCGCTTATTTCCTGAAACCAAAAATTGGTTATGCCGTCCCTGCACGCTATCTTGGGCGACACAAAGAAAACAGCCGGTACATTATGCTTCTTTAGTATAGGATAGATTACTTCAGCAGAAGACAGATGACCGTCATCCACGGTTATCAGACAGGCATTGCGCAAAGTCTTACCGTTATAGTAATGGTCATACAATTGCTTTATCCCCACTACGTCATATTTCTGTTTCAGATAAACGATTACATTCTCAAACCATTCCGAATTGTTTACTGCATGAAAATTGATTATTTTATTCATCCCATTTTTTGTTTAATGATTTGCCGGATATACCGAACATATGTTCCATCTCTAAAAAAGCATTCTACCCAATACCCTTTTCTACTGAACAAAAGCAGCAAAAGAGCACGCATAACGGTTTTCACATTTTTTCTTCTCAATACTTCCGCCACAGCCGACAATACGGATATATACCTGATACCATCCCACTGTCGGCTTTCTTTGCAAGGCGTTTCTCCTGTCCGGTAGTATTGAAAAGCCGCATCGGCAATAGAGACTCCCGCCATATCCGAAATAGGGAGAAATCCCTCTGTCCGGGTACTCATCTCAATGAAATAGTATGCGCCATTGCATTGTTTGTATTCAATTCCGCCGATTCCCACATAGCCTATCCGTTTCAAGAACTCACGCGCCACCTGTGCCAGTTCCGGATTATACCTTGTAGTTCCAACAGCCATTATCCCATTGGATTGCATGGTTTTCACTCCCATACATTCCGTCACATCCCCCTGTCCGCTCCGGAAAAAGACATAAAACCAATATGAATTATCACTGCCCGGAATATATTCCTGACAGAGCAGGTTGCCTGATAAAGAGTTCCACAGATCCTCTTGCATGAACCCGTTCCTGTTGAGTATTTTATATTTAAATCCTATCTGCTCCCCATGTTCCACTGACAAGGGTTTTATTATTACAGGGAAAGTAAATGTATCCGCCACTTTTTCTACATCCTGCATATCATTGATACAAGTTGTGCGCGGAACGGTCAGTCCGTTCGCTTTTGCCATATCGCCCGCCTTGTTCTTATAACAGAACCCGTCTATGATTTCTGAAGACGGCATACATAATGTCACTATCCGGTCGAAGCATGCTCGCCTCTTATTGACAATCATGCAATATATATCTGCTGTAAACAATAGCAACGGCTTCCCTTTTACCTGACAATGCGTGCATATTTCAGTAAACGTATGCAACAAATCATCGACAGCGGAATAATAAACGGCCGACACATATTTTGAATGTCCGTATATATCGCAGCGGTTTCTTTCTATACACACCACAACTGTTTGAAGCCCGTGCGCTTCGGCACTTCTGCAAAGAGACAATACAGCTCCCAATGCACCATCTAAAACAATAACGGTTTCTTTCAAATTACAAGAGTCTGTTTGAATTTTATATCAAAAGTTTTTATTCAGCCTGCTTTGAACCGGCTTTTGGTCTGCTTTCCTCTTTTCACTCATCACATAATCCACTTCATGAAAACAAGAATATTGACCCTGATTTTAATCAGCTTCCGTGTGTCCGCCTCGAAAGGTATTGTATAATGTTTGCCGTTTATCTGCTCTATGGCAAATCCGAAAGCGGATATGACAGGTTGCCACCCTCTTTTATAACTTTTCGTTACGCGCGCGAGAAATTATTGATAAATGTAACGATTACATTTATCATTTGTAAAACACATACCCCTGTAAAAGTTGGAAATATGGCTGGCAACCTGTCAACTACGGGCGGGGAACATGCAGTCGCATATAGTCCGCCTCGAGCCGTAAGCCCAACTCTGTCAACACGTTATACAGTTCCGCAGGGCGGTTTTTCAACTCTTCCCGGTAGATGCGGAACACACTGTAATACTGGCTCAGCTTTAAACTTTCGCCCTTTTTACCTTACCATAGGTCTGGGGACTCATCGAGATTTTACGGCAAATCTCTTTGTCGCTCAGGCGTTTGCCACCTACCAGGATTGTGTTTTGGAGCAGTTTCAGGTAGTCGCCAAGCTCCAAGTGGACGAATTCCTGATTCAGATTTTGAGTCATCTATAAATGCTTTTAAAAGTTAATAATGTTAATATATCATCTGTCCGGTTCCCACATGTGGGAACCGCTGTTTTCCGTATCCGGCGCTTTATTCGGAACTTCACTCCGTAAAACCCTAATAACGATAATAATGAAAGAAACTTCAATCAGCCTTTTCAAAGGTTACTCGGATACACATCCGCAGGACAGCACGTTACAGGAAATCGTAAACCTTATCCGCAACGATGCACTGGTGCGCGACCGTACCGAGAAACACCGCTATTACAGTCATAACGGGCAAAAGGCTGCCGCTGCATGGGAGAAAGCCGCCTGCCCGTGTTTTGCCGTTGCCGTGTGCTTCGGAGGCGGCAAGCAGGCAGAGAACATCACGGGCTGGACTTCGCTGGCACTGGCAGACATCGACCATATCGACGCCGACCGCCTGCCGGAACTAATCGGACGTGTCCGCGCCGACAAGCATACGCTGCTGTCCTACACCACTATCAGCGGTACGGGGCTTCGCATTATCTACCGTACGGACTGCCTAACGACCACTCCGGAGAAGAACCGGAAATTCTATTCCAAAATCTTCGAGCAGGGCAACCGCTATTATGCCGACCTGCTGGGATGCGAATGCGACCTGAAATGCAAGAATATCACGAGGCTCAGCGGACTGGCACACGACCCCGACGTCTACTTCAATCCCGATGCCGCCGCCATGCCCGTTGAACTGAAAGGCGACAAGAAAGAGCAGCCCGCCAAATCCTCTATCCGTAACAGGCGGCTGGAGAAAGCCGTCGCTGCCGCTGCCGGCGAACTGGCAGAACAGGGCATCGTTTACGAAGCACACCAGCGCAACCAATACATCATGCGCATGGGGTATCTGCTCAATGCCTACGGAGTGGCGCAAGCCAGCGCTACCGGGTGGGCGGTGAAACGCTTTGCCGACTACGACGGGGATGTAGCCGCCGTTTTCCGGTCGTGCTACCAGCGCACTGAGGAGCATGGGCGGCGTCCGTTGCAAGGGCGGACGCCGAATGCCGGCGGCAACGACGGATTTGCCAGTGTGGAGGACATCGAACGTTTCCTCGACACGCAGGCCCGTTTCCGGTACAATGAGGCCACCGGGAAGTGCGAGACGGCCGTTGCCGGAACAGACGGCGCCGAAGGGGAATATACCGAAATAGACGACCGTTTTGTCAACACCCTATGGAGCCGTATGAGCAAGCAGGGAAAAACCGTGCGCATCAATGACATCCGTGCAATACTGCACTCGGAATATACTGTTCTGTTCAATCCTTTTACCGACTACTTCGAAGGGCTGAAGCCCTGGGACGGTGTGACCGACCATATCGGGCGGCTTGCCGCCACGGTGCACGTAAAGAGCGAGCAGTCCGTATTCGAAGGTTATTTCAAGAAATGGCTCGTAGCCTCCATTGCCTCCCTTTTCGACCGGGAAACGGTGAACCACGAGATTTTCGTACTGATCGGGCCTCAGGGCAGCTACAAGACGACCTGGCTCAACAAGCTGCTGCCGCCTGCGCTGCAACGCTATTTTTACATCAAGTCCAACAATAACCGCATTACCAAAGACGATATGTTTTCGCTGGCGGAATTCGTCTTTATCTGCATGGAGGAAATAGACGAACTGGGGGCGTCGGAGCTGAACCAGATTAAGGCGATGACCACCCAGAAGGTGGTGAACGAGCGAATGGCTTATGCGCATTATAAAGAGCACCGCGCCCACATTGCCAGCCTGTGCGGAACAACCAATAACGTGCAGTTCCTGACAGACCTCACGGGTAACCGCCGCTGGCTGCCGTTCGAAATCAGCAGCATCGACAATCCTTATACGCATCCCGTGGATTACGAGGGGGTGTACTCACAGGCGTATGCACTTTGGAAAGGCGGCATGCGCTATTGGTTTGAGGACGAGGAGATAAAGCTCGTAAACCTGCATAACCGTAATTTCGAAGTGCCCAGCATGGAGCGCGAACTGATACAGGCTTATTACCGTTGCCCCCTGCCGGGCGAAGAAGGTACGTTCGTATCTACCACCGATATACTGAGCCGCATCAACTCTGCCGTGAAGCACTACCTTAGCCCCGTAAAGATAGGGCTTGTGATGAAGCAGGCAGGCTTCGAACTGACGAGGTCGAACGGCAAGCGGGGGTATCGCGTAGTGGAGCTGTCGAGAAACTAAAGGGCTACACTACGGCGCTAAAGAGCTATACTGTGCGGCTAAAGGGCTATGTTACGACGCTAAAGTCGAGGGTAGTTTACGGTTCGCCCAACGCCTCGACTATGAGCCGTACTTGCGCCGGCGTGTATGTCCGCGTTTTGTCCGAGGCGACCAGTGCATGAAGGCTGCTCCGCAGTGTGGGGTGGAAATCTATCCACTGGTTCAGCTTGCGGAAGGCGGCTTGCGGGCAAAGTCCCGGACTGTAGAGCTGGGCAAGTTCCGTGCGCCCGTATGTACGTATCTTGAAAGTTTCCATATCTTTTGAATTCTTTGTTTTTATATAAGCCAAAGATACGTAAATATCTCCACATCACAGCCGTTATATCTGTATATAACGTACAGTAACGAACCGTAACGGACGAATAGTGATAAATGCCCTTAGGCTATGTCGTATCTTCGTATTGTTGCAACAAGGATATAGAATTTTTTAATTTGAAAACTAAAAAAACAAAAGAGTATGATTCGTTACAAAAAGTATCAAATGACCGGCGAAAAAAGCCCGTTGAAAGGACTGTGGTATGCACGTCCGCTGATTGAGGACACTTTCGATACCGAAAGGCTTGCCAAGCATATGGCCAACCACAACACGCCCTATTCGGAGGGGCTGATTAAGGGGGTGCTGACCGACATGATTTCCTGCACCAAAGAGCTCATCCTGGACGGCAAGAACGTAAAGCTGGACGACCTCGCCATTTTCTCCGTAGGCATCGTAAGCAGAAAGGGTGCCGCCTCGGCTGCCGACTTTACGCTGGCGGACAATGTGAAAGGCCTGAAGCTCCGTGCACGCGCCACGGGCGAGTTGAGCAACGCCCAGATTAATTTGGAAGGCCAACTGAAAGAGGCTTACAAATACAATGTGGACGGCAGTGAACCCGGCAGTGAAAACAAACCCGGCGGCGACGGCGGCGAGGAAGAAAATCCGTTAGGATAATGCCTTGAACACTTGTTTTTACATTAAAACCAAACAACATGAGCACAAAATCAAAATCGGTATGGGGCATCGTCCTTAAAGTAATCATTACAGTAGCCACTGCATTGGCAGGTGTTTTCGGTATCACGTCTTGCATAAGCTGACCTGATGAAAGCCGGAAGTTTCCTTTACCGGCTTCTCTTTCCCCGGAACACTATATTGCGGAAAGCTTTCCAAAAATAGCGCCAGTCGGTAAGGAAAGGGCTTCTGAGATACTGCTCCAGGTAGCGGCGTTCGCTTTCCTGTATTTCATCCAACGTACCGGGCATATCCGCATAAAAAGGTGGGATAAGGCCCGGTTTCGTCCGGATGCGCAGCGCACGGAGCTCTTCGGAGTAAAGGCTGAAATAGTGGCTGCTCAGCGGACGCACACCTACCAGTTTCAAATCGCCCTTCATCCAATTTATCAGCATGGGCAGTTCGTCCAGCCAGGTTTTCCGGAGAAACCGTCCGGCAGCGTTCACACGGTAGTCACCGGCAATCTTGCCGCCGCTGCACAGTCCCGCCTGTTTATAGATATACGGTTGCAGGTATTCCGAATAGGCATACATCGTCCTGAACTTGTACACACCGATGATTTTACCGCCTTTGCCCTTCCGCTTCAGACGGATGAGCAGTCCGCCCGAAGGCTTGTCGTCGCGTACCGGTTCTTTCACCTTCGCGGCAATGACGTAGAACTCTCCGTGTACAATCTCCTCGTGAAGCACATCAAACCCGGCACGGTACAGCCTCCCCAGAACCTCGACACGCGTAAGCGCACGGTTCTGCCCTTTCGTCAGCCCGAAATAGAAATCCCTGGTGAAAGAAAGCTTGGGGATTATCCTGTGCCAGCAATAATCCAGGAAGAAGAGGACACGGTTAATGACTACCGGATTCTGCCGCATTATCTTCTCGCGGCGGATGCCCGCTGTGGTACAGTGGCAGGCTATGAGTCCCCCTCTCTCCATGCAATAGTTGGTATAGGAGAAGAGGGTGTTGATATGCCGCACACGGTTGAGCGGACACCGGTGGATAACGAGCCGGGGCAGACGCACTTTATGCGCAAGCACGGCTTCGGGTTCCGGCGAGTCCATGAGCATTGTTACCGGCGAAAACGCCTCACGGCTTTCCTGCATCCGGTGGAGCAGTTCCGAGGAGTTCTCCGCTTCGTGCACGAGCCTCAGCAGCAGCGTCACGTCACGGTTCTCCAATAGCTCCGTGTGTTCGATGCCTGTGTTTATCCCCACTTCCGTCACATCGTCCAGCAGAGGCTCTTCGTAGAAGAAAGGGATTTTCCGGTAAACCAGCCGTCTGACGGCACAGTACAACGCCCATTCGAGCACAATGATGATGCCGGTGGCAAGAATAATGGAATAGTCGTATTCGTAGCCGGGCACGCAATGCCGGTACAGGGTGCAGAGGAACAGCCCCGAAAGTACGTCCAGCGCGAAGATTCCCAGAAACGCATAGCGTATCCTCTTGTATGCACCGAACTGCAACTTGCGCGACACTCCGCCCAGCACCACCCAGACAACCGCCGAAAGCACCAGCCAGTACCAGCGGGGCATATCGCCGAAGTAGCGTGCCAGCCAGAAGGCGGACAGGGCAATCAGCAGGTCGGACCAGAGTATCAGAAAATTCCGGCGGAATGCAGAGGACATAAACTTGTGTATTGGGTTGGAAAACGTGACTTACCTTACGAACCGGGAAACGTGCCCTATCTTACGAAACCGAGTATCACGGAACAGACCGTTTCTATCTCTTCTTCCGTGATGTAAGGATGTACGGGCAGTGACAGCACCGTGTCGCAAAGCCGCTTTGCCATGGGACAGCAATCTGTGGGGGCATTCAATGCCTTATAGGCAGTCTGCCCGTGCATAGGCGTGGGATAATAGACCATGGACGGAATGCCCTGCTCCTTGAGGCACGCCTGAAGTGCATCGCGCTCTTCCCTGCTATTGAGGCAAATGGTGTACTGCGCCCAACTCGAATAGTAGCCTTCGGGCGTGACAGGAGTCTTTACCCTGCCCGCCAGCAACTTGGTGTAGAGAGCGGCGGCCTTGTTGATATCGCGCAACTCGTACTCGCGGAAAGCCTTGAACTTTATTTTCAGAATGGCGGCTTGCAAAGTGTCCAGGCGCGAGTTCATGCCGATGCGCACATTGTCGTACTTGAACATGCCCTTGCCGTGCACCCGGTAGGAATCTACCAGTGCGGTCCATTCGTCGTTGTCGGTAAACACCGCTCCGCCGTCGCCGTAACAGCCCAAAGGCTTGGCGGGGAAAAAAGAAGTGGTGGAGATGTCGCCGAAACTGCATGCACGCTTGTTGCCTATCATGCCGCCGAACCCCTGCGCACCGTCCTCGAGGATGAAAAGCCGGTGGGCATCGGCTATCTTACGGATAGCGGGATAGTTGGCGGGAAGGCCGAACAAATCGACGGTAATGATGACCTTAGGCGTCAGTCTGCCTTCCTCTATGGTACGGGCTATCTTCCGTTCCAAATCCGAGGCGTCCATATTGAACGTATCGCCATCCACATCCACAAAAACGGGCGTGGCCCCTTCCAGCGAGATGACCTCTGCCGAAGAGAAGAAAGTGAAGTCGGGCACGAATACGGCATCTCCCGCACCGATGTTCCATACTTTCAGGGCGAGGGTGAGCGCGTCCGTACCGTTGCCGCACGAAATGCAATGTTTCACTCCTACATACTCCGCCAGCCCGGCTTCGAGCTCTTTCACGGGTCGGCCCATGATAAAGGCGCTTGCTGCCGCTACTTCCATCATGGCGGCGTCTATGTCTTGCTTCAGTACGCTGTACTGTTTCCTTAAATCTCTGAATTGCATGATATAAACCTGTTTTATCGTAAATAATTCTGGTATGAGAATCGGGGACTTGAAACCTATCAAAAATCCGCCGACGGTACGGCAAGCAGATTGCCGTTTTCCTCCTTGTACTTTCTGCCGCACGAACATGCAAGCGAAGCATCCAAGCGTGCGCCGCACTCACATACCCAGCCTATGCGGCGTGCCGGGACTCCCGCCATAAGCGCATAGTCCTGTACATCTTTTGTTACTACGGCGCCCGCGGCGATGAGCGCGCTCCTGCCTACCGTATGCCCGCAGACCACGGTAGAGTTGGCTCCCAACGAAGCACCCTCTTTAATCAGGGTTTTGGCATATACGCCGTGTACGGGGAAATGCGCCCGTGGAGTAACGACGTTGGTAAACACGCAGGAAGGGCCGCAGAATACGTTGTCCTCCAGCTCCACGCCTTCGTAAACCGACACGTTGTTCTGGATGCGCACGCCGTTGCCCACCTTTACATTATTCGCTATGTTCACGTTCTGCCCCAGCGAACAGTTCTCTCCGATAACCGCTCCCTTCTGAATATGCGAGAAATGCCATATTTTAGTTCCTTTTCCCACCGTTGCACCCTCGTCTACATAGCTGCTTGGGTGAACGAAACAGTCATTCTTGTTGTCCATTGCTTTCTATGATTTGTTGTACGGTTTCCAGTACTTTTACTACTTCATAACCTGCCTCTCCGCTGTTTATCCCGATGGTGGAGTCGAGATGCTCCACGAAGTACCTCAGTTCCTCTTCCAGGGGCATCTTCTTCTCGTAAGGGATGATTTCGTCCGGAGCTTCCACTTTGACGGGAACGCCGTTCTCGAAATCTATCCGCTTGTTGTAGAAACGGATTTCCTTCCCGTCCGCGGCATCGTCGAAGGAAAGCATGCCTTTACTGCCCGTCACCACCAGCAACTGCTGCTTGTAGGGATGAAGCCAGGATACGTAGATGTGGGCATGCACGTTGCCGGGATATTCCAGTTGCACCAGCGTACTGTCGTACACCCTGTCCTGGAGAAACTTCGCTCCTTTCGCCTCTATCCTGCATGCCGAAGCGCCCGTGAGGTAGTCCAGCACCGAAATGTCGTGGGGCGCGAACGAGGGAAACACGCTTTCTTCCGTACGCACCGTACCCAGGTTCAGCCGGTTGGAATAGAGGTAGAAAAGCTTGCCCAGCCTGCCGCTGTCTATCACCTCTTTTATCTTACGGTACGCCGGATGAAACAGCAGGACATGCCCCACCATCAGGCGTGCTCCCGTGCGTTGCGCCAGTTCCACCAGTTCGGCAGACTGCGCGGCGGTGAGCGTCATCGGTTTTTCCAGCATAACGTTCAGCCCTTTTTCCAGCAGTTTCCTGCCTGCCGGATAGTGAAGTTCCGCAGGAAGCGCAACCGTATATCCGTCGTAACCGCAGGCAATGGCTTCGTCCATGTCCGCATATCCCTTTATTCCGGGATACAGCTCCGTATACTCTTTCAGCCTGGCGGCATCCGCCTCTACCACTGCGGCAAGGCAACCCAGCCCCGCCAATGTGCGGATGTGGTTCTTTCCCCACCTGCCGCCGCCGATAACACATATTTTTTTATCCATATAATAAGAAGAATATTTAAACTGGCTCTAAAGCACTTCGATGTTGGTTCTCACTGCAACCGCCTTCATCACGTTCTTCGTGTCGAAAACGGCATGCGCGTATCGCTGTACAAAATCGTAATCGACATTGGTGTGTGCGGCGGTCACAACCACAAGGTCGGTATTCCGCAGCAGTCCGGCGGAGAGGGCGGCTTCGCCTTTATGCGATTTGCCGTGATACCGGAACTCGGGGATGTAAGGGTCATAGAAGGTGACCGACGCCCCTGTTTTCTCCAACTCCTCGATGACACGCAGGGCGGGACTCTCGCGGTAATCGTCTATATCCTGCTTGTATGCCACGCCGAGCACCAGCACTCTGGAGCCGTTCAATGCCTTGCGGTGGCGGTTGAGTATCTTGCCGCAACGCTCCACGGTGTATTCGGGCATGTGGTCGTTTATCATCATGGAAGCCTCTATCATCGATGTATGGAAGCCGTACTCGCGCGCCTTCCAGGTGAGATAATAGGGGTCCAGGGGAATGCAATGCCCGCCCAGCCCCGGTCCGGGATAGAATGCGGTGAAGCCGAAAGGCTTGGTCTTGGCTGCCTCTATCACTTCCCAAAGGTCGATGCCCATGCGGTTGCACAGAATGGCCAGCTCGTTAATCAGCCCAATGTTGATGTTGCGGTAGGTGTTCTCCAAAATCTTGGTCATCTCCGCCACGGCAGGCGAAGAAACGACGTGCACCTTATCGCCCAGCACAGCTCCGTACATGGCGGCAATCACGTCCTGGGCGTCTTTGCCTACGGCGCCTACCACCTTCGGCGTGTTCTTGGTTTTGTAAACCGCGTTGCCGGGATCTACCCGTTCGGGCGAAAAGCCCAGATAGAAATCCTTGCCGCACTTCAAGCCCGACCCGCTCTCAAGAATCGGCTTTATAAGCTCTTCGGTAGTGCCGGGATAGGTTGTGGACTCCAGCACCACGATGGTGCCTGCGGTCAGATGCCCGGCTATTGATTTCGCCGAACTCTCCACATAGCTGATGTCCGGTTCCTGGTGCACATCCAAAGGCGTAGGCACACAGATGGCTACAAAGTCCACATCTTTTATAAAGGAAAAATCGGAAGTGGCGCTGAGCGTACCGTTCCGTACCAGCTGCGCCAGCTCCGCATCGACCACATCGCCGATATAGTTGTGTCCGGCATTCACCTGTTTCACTTTTTCTTCCTGCACGTCGAAGCCGATAGTCCTGAAACCTGCCTTGGCTTTCTCTACGGCAAGGGGCAGGCCCACATAGCCCAAGCCCACGACGCCTACCGTGATTTTTCTTTCCGCAATGCGGGAAAGGAGTTTTTCTTTCATTATTGTCTGTTTTTTAGATTAAAATACATGCAACCGGCTTATACGGCCCGAATGGCAGGCGGCTATTCCGTCACTTCGCAATACCAGCGGGAAATGCGCATCATCACTCCTACACCGGCAAGCGTCTTTATGAGATAGTAGCCGCCGCGGGCACGATGCAGCTTACCCGTTATCCCGGCAAAGGGCCCGTGAATGATACGGACGTTCTTGCCGGGTTTCGCTTCGGCCTCTTCGTGCGTTATATATAAGGTGTCTTTAAAATCGGGGTCGCATAATATGCGGAACTCGGTCATCTGCTTGTCGGGTATCTCACAGGGATGCTTCGTTTCTTTGTCGCAAAGCACGCTGAAAGGAACATCGCACTCCTTAAGCATCGCAAGCGTTGCCTTGCGGCTCTCGTTTTTCTGTAAAAAGACCAGATTGTGAACTACCGGGACAAGCATTTTCCTTGTTTTCCCTTCTTTCTCCTTTTCAACATAGGTCATCGGAACAAAATGCACTTTCTTTCTCTCTTTTAAAAAATCACTGATTTTTAACTCCTGGCAGTTGAATGTGCGGACAGCATACCAGGGATTTTTTGTTGTTTGCTTGATTTGATCATCAAAATCGTCCATATCGGGCTTGATTATCTGTTAAAATCCACATGATGGAAAAATGTAAGTCCGATACGAAAAAACTGTATTGCAACGGAAAGGATATGCAACGTTATCAGGCCGCGGAACACGCGAACCTTACAAGTCCGGCGAATACGCTATGATGACATGAATAGAAAAATAAAACCGTAAACAATACATGAAATAAAGAAGAAAATCAAGGAAAAATCGGGGCACAGTCACTGCCGTCCGCAACCGGGAAAGCTCCCGCTACGGGCAGAACCATGCAAGAAAATATGTATCGGACTTAGGCTAAAAAAAGATAGACAACCCCTTCTCCCCGCCTTGTGGATATACGGCAGGAAAATGCGGTTATCAATAAGGATATAGCCTTTTTATACCACCTCTGTACAAGAGGTACAATAATTTTCAATATATTGAGAATCAACAGTTGCCGCATGTATCCCTTTCGGAAAAGGCTTGGAACAGATATTTCCGCCTTGAAAAAAAGGCGATTCTTTTTTGCTTATTTTATTTAATCTGCATATCTTTGCGGCTGTTATAGTGCTCTATTCCGATTTCTGTGAGTTCTCACTCTTGTACAGAGGTGACCTCTTGTACAGAGGAACGCTTCCTCAACACCTCATTCAAAAGCTTCTTATTGGCAGAATTCTGCTTTCCGTTCCCGATATCCTCCACATAAATCCGGGTAGTCTTTACATCGGTATGCCCGAGCGCCTGCGCTATGACAGACATGTCCACCGAGGACATGAAAGCCAGCGTAGCCCAGGTGTGGCGCGCCACATACGAAGAGAGCGGCTTGTCTACTCCCGCCAGCTTTCCCAGAGTTTTCAGCGTCTTGTTATAATAGGAGAACTTGCGTTTGTACTCCCTGTACGCCGTATCTTCGTCCTGCGAAGTAAGAAAAGGGAACACATAGTCGCTACCGTCCGACCGGTAACGGTTGATTATCTCCTGCATGCACGGCTCCAGCTTGATTTGCACCACCTGGTCGGTCTTGCGCCGGTGATACACAAGAATGCCGCCCTTTATCTGCGATTTCTTCAGGAAAGCCACATCCACAAAAGGCATGCCGCAGGCATAGAAGCAGAACAGGAACACATCGCGCACCAGTTGCATAAACGAACCGGGCTTCACCTGCACGGCACGCAGCTTGTTGATGTCCGCCTTCTCTATCGAACGTTTCCGGGTGCGGGAAATGCCCGTAAACACATTGCCGAAAGGTTCTTTCTGCTCCGTAAGCCCCTGCTCCACCGCCTTGTTGTAGACAGCACGCAAAGAGCGCATGTAGCAAGACAAGGTGTCCTTGCATATCCCCTTTTTCCGGAGCCATTCCCCGTAAGCGTCTACCAGCCTGCTGTCCACCTCGGCAAAGGAGATGTCCTTTTTGCCATGAAACGCAAGGAGCGAACGGAGCGCAGTGGCATAATTGTCCGCCGTACTGTGGCGGTGCATGAGACGGGTGCGCGCAATCTCCCCGCAGGCAAACCCGGAGAAACTGCCGGTAGCGGCGGGAGACTCTTCCTTTTTCCTTTTCCGGCACGGAGAGCCGCCGTCGCGCCGGATACTTATCTTGAATACAATACAGATTTTAAACATGACTTTTCATTTTAACGAGAATTAAACACAAACCGCCAAGTCCGTACAGCGCAAAATCCGTACAGGCTTGCCAACGGCGAAAGTAATGGAAAAAGAATAAAAGTTCCCGGAGATTTTCATAACCCATATTTTTTTTGCAACTTTACACTCTCGAAAAGTAAAACGAATATCAACGATATGGAAAACAGAAGTTTAGTCACTATCGCCGAACACAGCAAAGAGAAAATCCTCTATATGCTCAATATGGCGAAAGAGTTCGAGGCAAAACCCAACAGGCATCTGCTCGACGGTAAAGTTGTCGCCACCCTATTTTTCGAGCCGTCCACCCGCACCCGCTTAAGCTTTGAAACCGCCGCCAACCGGCTCGGTGCACGTGTCATCGGCTTTAGCGACCCCAAAGCTACCAGCTCGTCCAAAGGCGAGACACTGAAAGATACCATCAAGATGGTAAGCAACTATGCCGACATCATCGTGATGCGCCACTATCTGGAAGGAGCTGCACGCTATGCCAGCGAGGTAACCACAGTGCCCATCGTCAATGCCGGAGACGGAGCCAACCAGCATCCCTCGCAAACGATGCTCGACCTCTACTCCATCTACAAGACGCAAGGTACGCTGGAGAACCTGAACATCTACCTGGTAGGCGATTTGAAATACGGCCGCACCGTACACTCCCTGCTGATGGCCATGCGACACTTCAACCCCACCTTTCATTTCATCGCTCCCGAAGAACTGAAAATGCCGGAAGAGTACAAGATTTACTGCCGCGAACACGACATCAGATTTGTGGAGCACACTGACTTTACGGAAGAAATAATAGCCGATGCGGACATCCTTTACATGACCCGTGTGCAACGCGAACGCTTCACCGACCTCATGGAGTACGAACGCGTGAAGAATATCTATATCCTGCGCAACAAAATGCTGGAACATACCCGCCCCAACCTGCGCATCCTGCATCCGCTGCCCCGTGTCAACGAGATAGCCCTCGATGTGGACGACAACCCGAAGGCATATTATTTCCAGCAGGCGCAAAACGGACTTTATGCACGCGAAGCCATTCTGTGCGATGTGCTTGGCATTACGCTGGACGACGTTAAGTAAAGTATAAGGAAGTATATTACTGGTTTTATTTAGGAGACATGAAAAAACAAGAATTGCAGGTGGCCGCATTGGAAAACGGCACTGTCATCGACCATATACCCTCTGAGAAGCTGTTTACAGTAGTATCATTGCTGGGACTGGAGCAGATGAACAACAACATTACTATCGGTTTCAACCTTAAAAGCAAGAAGTTGGGAACAAAGGGTATCATCAAAATAGCGGATAAGTTCTTCTGCGACGATGAGATAAACCGCATTGCCGTAGTTGCCCCCAACGTAAAGCTGAACATCATCCGCGACTACGAAGTGGTGGAGAAACGTGAAGTGAAACTGCCCGACGAATTGCGCGGCATCGTAAAATGCGCCAATCCCAAGTGCATCACCAACAACGAACCGATGCCTACCCTGTTTCATGTGGTGGACAAGGAGAACTGCGTAATCAAATGCCACTATTGCGAGAAAGAACAGACAAGAGAGGACATAGAGATAATCTGATGAAAGAAGACTGGAAACCGGGAACCATGATTTATCCGCTGCCCGCCGTACTGGTGAGCTGCGGAAGCACCCCGGAAGAATATAACATACTGACCGTTGCATGGACGGGAACCATTTGTACAAACCCGCCCATGTGCTACATTTCCGTGCGCCCGGAACGTCACTCCTACGACATCATCAAGCGCAACATGGAGTTTGTCATTAACCTGACAACCAAGGATATGGCGCGCGCCACCGACTGGTGCGGCGTACGTTCGGGCAAGAACTACAACAAATTCGAGGAGATGAAGCTGACACCCGGCAAAAGTACCGTTGTCAGCGCCCCGCTCATCGAGGAATCTCCCTTGTGCATCGAGTGCAGGGTAAAGGAAATCGTTGCCCTCGGCTCGCACGACATGTTCATTGCCGATGTGGTGAATGTACGCGCCGACACCTCCCACCTGAATACGGAAACCGGAAAACTGGAGCTGGCAGAATCCAACCTGCTGGTCTACGTGCATGGCGGCTATTACGGACTGGGAGAGAAAATCGGGAAATTCGGCTGGTCGGTAGAGAAGAAAAAGTAATAAATAAAAATTGATTATGGGAAGAAGATGGTTACTTTTCGGGGTTTGTTTGCTGGCCTTCTCCACAGCTATGTGGGGACAACTGCCGGTTGTGCCCGGAACGGATAAACCGGAACACCCCCAGCACACCCACCGCCACGACCGGCGGGTGAACTTCGGTATCAAGGGGGGATTTACCTCTTCGCTCTTCCTCGTATCGGATTTAGTGCTGAACGGTACTGTCATCGACGAGGTGCAGAATAACTATAAGATAGGTTATTTCGGCTCGTTCTTCATGCGGATAAACTTCAAACGCCACTTCCTGCAACCGGAACTGTCGTACACGATAAACCGCTGCAACATCACCTTCGAGAAGCCGCTGCCCGAAGACGCGCCCGAAAGCAGCATACCCGAAATGGCCTCTATCACCTCGTCTATCCACAGCTTTGAGATTCCCGTAATCTACGGATACAACATCATTAAGGAAGGGCCTTACAGCCTTGCCGTATTCGGCGGACCGAAAATACGCTACATCTGGGACAGGCAGAGCAAGGTCACTTTCGAGAATTTCGACCAGCGGGACATCGAGGAGGAACTCTATCCGCTGAACGTCAGCCTCACCGCCGGCGTTGCCGTAACGATTTCCCGCATCTTCTTCGATTTCCGCTACGACATCGGGCTGCACAACATTTCAAAGCGTATCAGCTACAAGCCGGTCTATGATGAAAATGCCGGTGAGGAAGTTCCCCTTGCCAACCAGATACGTTTCCACAGGCGGGAGAATGTTCTGAGTTTTTCGCTTGGCGTGTTCTTTTGACAGGAAATTTCTTACTTTTCTTACAGTTTATTCATTTATTTCTTCTAAATTTGTACGTTGTACGCTTAATAAGAGAATACAGTATTATCAAACCTATCTAATAAGCAAGAATGAAAAGAGACGATTTAATTTTCGATATCATCGAAAAAGAGCATCAACGTCAGCTCAAAGGTATTGAACTGATTGCATCAGAGAACTTCGTAAGTGATCAGGTTATGCAGGCAATGGGTTCCTGCCTCACCAACAAGTATGCAGAAGGTTATCCCGGCAAGCGCTACTACGGCGGTTGCGAAGTCGTAGACCAAAGCGAGCAGATTGCCATCGACCGCCTGAAACAGATTTTCGGCGCAGAATGGGCAAACGTACAGCCGCACTCAGGTGCACAGGCCAACGCTGCCGTATTCCTCGCAGTGCTGAACCCGGGCGACAAATTCATGGGCCTCAACCTTGCACACGGCGGTCACCTCTCTCACGGTTCGTCAGTGAATACTTCCGGCATTATCTACACTCCCTGCGAATACAACCTCAATAAGGAAACAGGACGTGTGGACTATGACCAGATGGAAGAAGTGGCCCTGCGCGAGAAACCGAAAATGATTATCGGCGGCGGTTCTGCCTATTCACGCGAATGGGACTACAAACGCATGCGCGAAATAGCCGACAAGATAGGTGCTATCCTGATGGTAGACATGGCACACCCTGCCGGACTGATTGCCGCAGGCGAACTGGATAATCCCGTGAAATATGCCCATATCGTGACCTCTACCACTCATAAGACGTTGCGCGGTCCTCGTGGCGGTGTCATCATGATGGGCAAGGACTTCCCCAACCCCTGGGGCAAGAAAACACCGAAGGGCGAAATCAAGATGATGTCCCAATTGCTCGACTCTGCCGTATTCCCCGGCATTCAGGGCGGTCCGCTGGAGCATGTCATCGCTGCGAAAGCCGTTGCCTTCGGTGAAATTCTGCAACCGGAATGGAAAGAATATGCCAAACAGGTGAAGAAAAACGCCGCTACGCTGGCACAAGCCCTGATAGACCGTGGCTTTACCATCGTTTCCGGTGGTACGGACAACCACTCCATGCTGGTAGACCTGCGCAGCAAATATCCCGACCTGACAGGTAAGGTAGCCGAAAAGGCACTGGTATCTGCCGACATCACCGTGAACAAGAACATGGTTCCGTTCGATACCCGCTCCGCATTCCAGACCTCCGGTATCCGTCTGGGTACTCCCGCCATCACCACCCGCGGCGCCAAAGAAGACCTGATGCTGGAAATCGCTGAAATGATTGAGACCGTTCTCTCCAACGTAGAAAACGAACAGGTCATTGCCGACGTCCGCGCACGCGTAAATGCCAAGATGAAGGAATATCCGCTGTTCGCTTACTGATTATGAAATCGGGAAATAATAGTTTCTACAATAAAAAGTAAAAAAGATAAGCTGCGCAGTTCAAACGGACCTTGCGCAGCTTATTTTTTAATTCTCAATTTTCAATTCTCTATTTAAGAAGGTTCAGGAAAGCCCCTCTATATTGCCGTCCACTATGTCGATGTGCTCCGCTTGCGGCACTTTGGGCAGCCCCGGCATGCGGAGTATCTCACCGGCAATGGCAACGAGCATTTCCGCACCGTTGTTGATAACGATGTCCTTGATGTGGAACTCGAAGTTATTGACAGCGCCGTATATTTTGGGGTCGGCAGAGAAAGAATACTGCGTCTTGGCTATGCAGACGGGATAATGTGCAATACCCATTTCTTCGATAAGCTTCATCATCTTGCGTGAAGCGCTGCTGTAGGTCACTACGCTCGCTCCATAAAGGTTGCATGCCACTTTCTCTATCTTCTGCTGTACGGTATCGTTTTCCCCGTAAGTATATTGCAACGGGGCGGATGGCTTCTTTTCGATTGTTTCCACAACGAGGTTAGCCAAATCCACCGCACCTTCCCCACCCTCGGCAAAGGCATTGTTAATGGCGAAGCCCACTTTCAAGTCTTCTTCGCAATGACGGCGGATAGCTTCTACCTCTTCGTCCGTATCACTGGCAAAACGGTTGAAAGCGACCACAACGGTCTGCCCGAAATAGCGCAGGTTACGGATGTGTTTGTCAAGATTGCCGAAGCCTTCCTTCAATCCTTCCATGTTCGGCTCCTTAATGCGGTCGAGGCTGACACCGCCGTGCATCTTCAATCCCTGTGCAGTGGCAACGATAACGGTCAGTTTGGGTTGCAGACCGCTTTTGCGGCATTTGATATTATAGAACTTCTCCGCTCCCAAGTCCGCACCGAAGCCGGCTTCGGTCACTACGTAATCGCCGAAGGTCATGGCCATTTTGGTAGCGAGAATGGAGTTGCAGCCATGCGCTATATTTGCGAACGGACCGCCATGCACAAAAGCGGCTGTTCCTTCGGTGGTCTGTACCAGGTTGGGATGGATGGCATCTTTCAGCAGTACGGTGACGGCGCCCGCCACACCTAAATCTTTCACTGTAAATGGCTTGCCCTCATAGTCAAAACCAAGTATGATATTCTCGATGCGTCTGCGGAGGTCTTCCGTATCCTTTGCCAGACAGAGAATTGCCATAATCTCCGATGCAGGTGTAATGTCGAAACCGGACTCCAGGGTAACCCCGTTGGTACGTGGTCCAAGTCCGGTAACAATGCTGCGCAGGGAGCGGTCGTTCACATCGAGCACACGCCGCCAGATAATTTCTTTCAGGCCGAATCCGTCCGCCTGATGCTGGTAGATATAGTTATCCAGCAAAGCGGAAATCATATTGTGAGCGGAAGTGATGGCATGGAAATCTCCTGTGAAATGTAAGTTTATCTTCTCCATAGGAAGTACCTGCGCGTAGCCGCCGCCTGCCGCTCCTCCCTTCATGCCGAAGCACGGGCCCAGCGAGGGTTCGCGCAAGGCTACGATGGCTTTCTTGCCTATCTTGTTCAGTCCCAATGCCAGGCCGATAGAGACCGTGGTTTTGCCAATGCCTGCCTTTGTGGCCGTAATGGCGGTTACCAGAATCAGGTTGCTCTGCTTTACCTTCTCCTCGTCAATCAGGTGTTCGGGAATCTTGGCAATGTAGCGGCCGTAGTTCTCTACTTCTTCACGGGGAATGCCGACACTTTCGGCAACCTGCTTTATTTTCTTCAGTTCAATGCTGCGTGCTATTTCGATATCCGATTTCATATAAGACACTTTTCTTGATAAAACAAACTTTCTTTTTTGGAAGTTGCAAAGATAATGCAAATATCCGAAAGTCGTGCCATATCGTCTCCAGTCTTGACGAAGTCGGTGCAAACCGTATTACAGCAGTATGATGCGTCGCTGCATAATATCCTTCAATTGCGCCTTCAACTGACGGGCGTTAATGGGTTTGGGCATATAGCCGTCGAAGCCGCTTTCCATTACCTTCTGTTCGTCCGAAGCGTAAGCAAAAGCCGTAATTGCGATAATAGGAACTTTTGTGGAATACTTGCGTATCTCTTTCGTCGCTTCATACCCGTCCATCACAGGCATATTAATATCCATCAGTATAATCTGCGGATTGTATTTCCGGAACATATCCACCGCCTCCTGACCGTCCCAAGCATGCAATAACTGATACTCCCCGTTCAAGATGGATGCGAACAGTTTGTAATTACTGTCATTATCCTCGGCTATGAGAATGGTTAATTTGTCTTTCTCTACAGCTATCGGCTGTATGTCCGCCTCCTTTGCCCTTCCATCGTCCGCCATTGCCGGTTTATAAGGAAGGGTAAACCAGAATGTAGAGCCTTTTCCTTCTTCCGAAACCACTCCGATATTACCTTTCATATACTCCACCAGGGTCTGGCAGATGGAAAGTCCCAGCCCGGTTCCCTGCTTGAAGTTATTCAATTTGACAAAGCGTCCGAAAATTCCCTGCAGCTTATCTTCCGGAATCCCGCAACCGGTGTCACTTACATAGAAATAGATTTCCCGCCCGCGCAACTCGTAGCCAAAACGGATGCTTCCCTCGGAAGTGAACTTTATGGCATTCGTTATCAAATTGATAAGTATTTGCGACAGCCTGTTTTTTTCTGTATAGATAAAGCAGGACTCTTTCGCAGGATGGAAGCTGAACTGTACCTTATTTTTATCTATTCGGGGCGACAATGAATCGGTAAGTTCGTTCATTGTCCTGTTCAGGTCGATATTGGAATAGTGAAACTCCAAAGTACCGGCTTCAATCTTCGACAAATCCAGAATATCACTGATCAATTGCAGCAATAAAGCATTGTTATTCTCAATAATGCTTACATATTCCTGCCTGTCCTGCTCTTCATCGGCAGATGCCAATATGCCGGAAAAACCGACAATGGCATTGAGAGGCGTACGTATTTCATGGCTCATGTTGGCAAGGAAAGCCGATTTCAGACGGTTGGACTCTTCAGCCCGGTCTCTGGCTGTTGTCAGTTCCATTTCCATTTTCTTACGTTGGGTAATAACCAGCGACGAACCTACCAGAGTAAGCGGTTTCCCGTTTTCATCACGGGTCTCTATCGCAGCCTGCGCCTCCACCCACTCCATCCTGGGAACATGATTCTCTACGCTGATGACGCGATATTCCTCCTTTACCTTATCCGTACGCCCTTCCAGCAAGTCCTGGTAGGCTTGTTTCACACGCTCACGGTCTTCCTTGAATATTTTTGAGAAATACTCCGAGTCGGGTACGGCCAATTGCGATTCGTCCACCTTCCTACCCGTCACACCCAGTTCTATGGGTCTGTTTATATCGCAAAGTATGGTTCTGTTCAGCAAATCCCATTTCCAGGGCACAATATTGGCAACCTCCAACGCCATGGCAAGCTTCTTGTTGGTGGCACTCAGCTTCTGCTGCGCCTTGTGCAGTTCGGTGCTGTCCAGACAGAAAATATCGACTGTATTGCTTTGGTGAGTGCCTTTCAGCACTATATTGAAGAATGTGTCTATCCGCTTGAAGTAATACGGGAATGTGATGGCCTTATTCTCGTCCAATGACATCTTGATAAAATGCAGAAACTCCGGAGTGGATTCGGGAAATACCTCGCTTGCTTTCCTGCCGATTACGCTTTCCTCCAGCGAGAACATCTTTTCAAAGAGCGAATTGGTTTTCCGATATACCAAGTCCACAGGCATATCGTTTTCATCGAGAATCAATTCTTCCTGCATATAGAGTACGGGCATATTGTTTATCAGGTTCTTATAAGAAATCATCACCTCCAATTCGTTCTGCTGCAACTTCTTCAGTTTCTCCAGGTGACTGAAACGGTATTGAAAAAACAAGGCAAGCAAGATGAAACATACAATGGCTCCTACAATGAAATAACCATATAACTCCCAGAATGTAGGCGGTTTGTTAAAAAACACGGTGCCGGCAGGACATAAGTCCAATGAAAGGCCTTTACGGAGCAAAACGCTGTAATTCAGCACAGGGGCCCCGTCGGCAGGCAGATAGAACGGGATGTCGGACGCCTTGCTGCCGGACAGTACCAATGACAGGTAGTTTACAACATTCCGGTTGTACTGGTCTTGATCGAAGACATAACCGCCCAGCATGCCCCCTGCAGTATCCTTAACCGTAACCATGCCTATTGTGAACAAAGGAACGGGAGCCGTTGCAATCAGTTGGTGAAAATTAGTCACCAAAGAGGTGTTGCCGGCAAACGAGCGTTTGTAAATCCAGGACGAGAAAAGAATCCCCGTGGTCTGAGGGTCGATTGTATAAAGCGTATCCAACAGTTCATTGGCAGAAAGCTGCTGCGGAGACAGGAACCGGTAGTTCACTTCCGGATAATTCTTCTTCAATTCCTGGCGGATAAGCCAATCGTTGGTTTGATTGCTTTGCCGCCCGTCTCCAATAAAGATGAAGTTTTTAATCTTCGGAGTCATCCGGCAAACCAGATTTATATTTTCCTTAATATAAAAGTCGGAATACAAAAAGGTCAGATTATAGGGCTTGGCCAAATCGGCAAGGGGAATCCTTTCCGCCACGTCAATAGGATACTTCCTGACATACGCTTCGGTAGGCCCTATGTAATCGGCTTCGGCACACAATACAATCGGAACGTCGCCCCACATCCTTTTAAAATCATCACGCAATACCATAGCAGGACTTCCCAACAGCAACAGCACGCTCGGCGGATTCTTTTCGTATTTACCGGAAAGCATCTTCCGGAACTGCTCCAGGATAGAGTCGTTGTCCACCAGCAACATGTCCATATGCTCGGTATAGAGAGTCATATAGGGAATGTCCTGTACATAACCCGTAACTGCGGATATTATCCTGGAACTCCAGGGAGCTGCTTCCGTATACGAGTTAATAATCAGTATATTACTGTAAGAGTCTGAGAGACTCTTCTGTGCCATAGCTTGATTTGTAAAAAAGAGAAAAAAGAAAAAACAGCAAAACAGTTCTATCGCACGGGTACGGAATGTACCTTTTTTACCTTGTTTATGCATTAAAACAACTATTATGGTAAATTATAAATGTATATCGCGATAAAAGTAGTAATAAAAAACGGTAATTGCAAAAGGCCATGGCATATTAATCCTCTCAGACTCAAAGATTTTCCTTTATTTTTACTTGAACCGCGACGTATCCACTCCTTCCCTCTTCTTTTCCTTATAACCGCCGAACTTGTATGTGAACGATACGCCCAACTCGCGGAAACAAGAGTAATGGTTGGTTACATTCTGCGTCTGGAAGCGGATGCGCGGAGAGATTTGCCCGGTTTCGAATATATCGTTGCAATACAGATTCAGGACGGCCTTTCCCTTGGCAAAGCCATAGCGCAAGGCGGCATTTACATTGCCGGAAACAGGCAGGTCGTAAATTCCCTGAATCGCTTTGCTGTGCACAAATCCGGTGACGGTCAGCTTCAGGTCGGGCTTGGTGGAAAGGGTGAAGGTGTTGTTCATTTGGGCGATGCCGTAACACTGTTTGCGGTCGAAGGGGATATCCCAAAAGTCGCTGTCTTTCTCGCGATGCCATATACCGATAAAGGTCAGGCGGGAATTCAACCAGTTCTTTACCTTAAAGGGCACTGATGCCTGTATGCCAAACTGTTGACGGTAGTCAAAGTTCAGGTATTTATATATTTCAACCAGCCGTTGCGAGGACTGGTAAAGCGTCTGTACCGAGTAGTCCTTGGTGTGGCTGAACCAGGTGCTGAAGATGTACTTGCCCTTTAAGATATAGTTCATTTGAAACTCATAGCTTTGCGCAGGTTTCAGCAGAGGGTTGCCGTGAATCTCGGAATATCCGCCGCCGATATAAGAAACGGCATCCTGCACGGCCCAATAGTCGGGATAGTGCTTATCGCTGCTCAGCGCAAGTTGCAGGATATGTCCGGGGGCAGGCATATAGTTCAGGTTGACGGTGGGATACCAATCCCACTGGTTCCAAACGGGCGTTTTATAACGCTCCACAGCCAGCGAGGCATCCAGCGAGAGTTTATCGCCGAAACTCTTGCTGAAACCTGCATAGATGTTCAGCGTTTCTTCCCGTTTGCGGGATTTCATATTAGTGAAGTTACCGGCGGAATTATCACCGGCTGCCAACGAAGTTGTATTTTCATCTCCCAACTGTTCGCCGGTCTCCGGGTCGTAGTAATATTGGTAACTGTTGTCGATGCCGGTGGTATAGACAATACCGTAATTCAGTCCCCAGCCCTTGCCCAGGCTGTGTTCCTGCGCCAGAAACATTTTCCAGCGGTTAATGCGCTGGCAGTCCTGTGTAAAGAAGTCAAGCTCGTCGTTTTCCAGCAGGCGGCTGTTCAGCAACTGGTCGGACGGAGAACGGTAGTAAGTGAACTCCACACCGGCTTTCATGCCGAAAGGCGTGGAATAGTCCAGCCGGCCGTTGTGAAGCCAGTCGGTACTGTTGCTCAACGTGGCGGACTGCTGCGAACCGTTGATATTCATCCGGTTGTGAGACGTTGTATAGTTACCGTTATAAACAAAGCTCAACTGATGGTCTTTAGCGATAGTATAATCGGCTCCCACCCGGAAACTATGCGTATGCGAACGGCCGCGGCGTACCTCATCGGTTGCCATCGGGTACACCGAGCCATCCGCCAAAGCGTGCATAGCATCTTTGTCCGTCGTAGTGTAAGTACGGCCGTGTTTGTGCGAGTAAAGAAAATCCGTTGAGAATTTATTTCCGTTATATAAAAGGCTGGCACGCTCTTCAAAACCTTCGTAATGCTTCTGATTGTATTTGCCGTAGAGTTCGCCCTGCCAGGAAGAGGGACCGTCCGCGGTTTGCTTCAGTTGCACGTTGATAAGTGCGCCGCGCACCTGGTAGCGGGCGGGTGCGTTGTACATCACTTCGGCTTTTTCTATCCGGCTTGCGGGGATACTCCGCAACAGTGTGTAAAGCTGTTCGACGCTGAGGGTGGTCACTTTTCCGTTCAGAATGACGGTGACACCCTGCCCTGCCAGTTGCAAGCCGCCGTTCATCTCGGTTACGCCGGGAAGTTCCTTTACGGCATCGTAGGCATTGTCCACGGGCAGGTCGCGGATAAGCCGCGGCAAGTCATACACCAGTTTGCCTTGCGAGGCTTTGACTACGGGGCGTTCGCCGGTAATCATCACTTCGGGCAGGCTTTGGTAGATACTGTCCAGGCGGGCATCCGAGGTGATGATGCTGTCGGCGCTGAGGGTACGTTCTCCGCCGGTGATTTCCTGGGCGGAGATGCCGGCACTAAAAAGGCTGATTACTGATAACAGATAAAATCGTTTCATACGTATTCGATGCTTTAATTTATTGTATTTGATGTTTTAATTCGTTTTCACACCGCAAAGTACGGCATTACCCGCCCGACTTTGTGTTATCGCCTGCTTACCAAGTGTTATCTACTGTTACCGGAAGTGTTATTTAGTCTTATCGCACGATACACCGCACACCATAACTCCTTATCTTTGCCTGCACAAATATCAAGGAACCACCATGAAACTGCCTTTGAAATACATTGCCATACTCGTTATCCTGTCTTTGACGGGTATCTTCTCCTACCAGGCCTACTGGCTCGGCGGGCTGTACCGCACCATGCGTAACGACCTGGAGCGCAACATCATAGAAGCCATGCGCATGAGCGACTATAACGAAATGATGATCCGTGTAGACAATCTGCGTACGGACAGTATCGACCACGGGGAAGTCAGCGTATCCGCCGGCTTCGAGAAGGACGACAAGGCAAGCCACACCTATGTGCGCAGCACCACTACCGTAGACCGCAACGGCCAGAAAGAAGAGACCTCCGCCCAACAGGTCATTCATCAGAAGAGCGATACCCTTTCGATGGGTATCTCGGACAATTCCTCCGTACAGGCTATTGTCACCCGTGATGACATTGCCGCCCCGGACTCCGACGACGTACTTTTCATAGAACGGAACAAAGACCGGAACAAGGCTCAATGGCTGCATGCCGATTCAGCCCAAAAAAAGCTGGAAGCCGCCGTAAAAGACACCGGTAATCCGCCCCAGGCCGCACTGAGGGCAAACAGCGGGCTGGATGTGATTCTGCGCGACCAGAACAGCATGCTGGAACTCGCCACATATCTCCAGCGCGGCCTGCACTCCGGCCTGGATGTCATCTCCGACCCCGATGCCCTTGTATACGACAGCCTGCTCACCTTTCAGCTCAAAGACCGGGGCATCACGCTGCCCCACCGCCTGGAGCATATCTATACGAACGACAAGGCCTCTCCCCATACGTTTACAGACACGCTTGCCGTGGCGGGTACGCCCGGATACGTTCCAAGCCCCGAAGCCAAGCTATACGAGTACGCTTTCGACATCAGCACCCATCAGAGCTACCGCCTTTGGATGGAACCCGTTACCCCGTTGGTGCTGAAACAGATGTCGGGCATTCTGGCTACCTCGTTCGTAATCCTCATTATCCTCGGCTTCGCATTCTGGATACTTATCCGCACCATCTTGCAGCAAAAGACGCTGGAGGAGATGAAAAGCGACTTTACCAACAACATCACCCACGAACTGAAAACCCCTATCGCCGTGGCCTATGCCGCCAACGATGCCCTGCTGAACTTTAACCAGGCGGACGAAAAGGCCAAGCGCGACAAGTATCTGCGCATCTGCCAGGAGCAGTTGCAACGACTCAGCGGACTTGTCGAGCAGATACTCTCCATGAGCATGGAACGCCGCAAGACCTTCCGCCTGCATCCGGAACCGCTGTCCATGGAAAGCATTCTCGAACCGCTTATCGAGCAGCATAAACTGAAGGCGGAGAAGCCCGTGCATATCTCTACGGACATCGAGCCTGCCGGACTTACCCTCACGGCAGACCGTACGCACTTCAGCAACATCATCAGCAACCTGATTGACAATGCCATAAAATACTCGCCCGAAGCAGCGGAAGTAAACATCCGTTGCCGGCAAACCGCCTCTGCCGGACAAGGAGAGTTTGTTGAAATTGCCATCAGCGACCGTGGAACAGGTATCGCTCCCGAAAAGCAGAGCCACATATTCGATAAGTTCTACCGCGTTCCCACCGGCAATCTGCACAACGTGAAGGGCTACGGCCTCGGTCTGTTCTATGTCAAGACCATGACCGAAAAGCACGGCGGAAGCGTAACGGTAAAGAGCGAACCGGGCAAAGGAAGCACGTTCACTCTGAGGTTTCCGAACGGATAAAAGGAGTACCCGTCCGTTTCCCCCGGAAGAAACTCCGGTTTCCCTTAAGGGGAACGCGCGTTTCCTTTAAAGGGAACTGTCGTTTCCCCTAATGGGAACGGAAGTTTCTCCCGGCGGAAACGGAAGTTTACTTAGGAGAAACAGGAATATATCCCCGGAGTACATACAGATATTACATAATAAACAAGAATAACAAGAAAGACAAGGATGTCATGGATAAAATAAAAGTATTGCTGGTTGAGGATGAAGAGACCCTCGCCATGATTATAAAGGACACGCTGGAAGGGCAAAGTTTCATTATCCACACCGCTGCCGACGGCGAAGAGGGGTTGCGCCTGTTCTTCGACCTGCGCCCCGATGTGCTGGTGGCAGACGTCATGATGCCCCGTATGGACGGCTTCGAGATGGTACGCCGCATCCGCCAGACCGACAAGCACACGCCGGTGCTTTTCCTCACTGCCCGCTCCGCCATCAATGACGTTGTAGAGGGCTTTGAACTCGGCGCCAACGATTATCTGAAAAAGCCTTTCGGCATGCAGGAACTGATTATCCGTATCAAAGCACTGGCGGGCAAGGCTTTCAACTTTACGGAACCTGCTCCCAAAGAAGTCACCGACTTTGAAATAGGCAATTACCGGTTCAACCCCGTCACGCAACGGCTGTCGTATACAGGAACCGGTGCTGCTCCGCACGCCGATACGGAAATGGAACTCTCACACCGCGAATCGGAAATACTGAAGCGCCTCTGCGAGAACCGCAATCAGGTGGTCAATACCCAGAATGTACTGCTCGACCTTTGGGGAGACGACAGCTTCTTCAACTCCCGCAGCCTGCATGTATTCATAACGAAGCTGCGCCACAAGCTGGCGCAAGACGACCGCATACGCATCGTAAACGTGCGGGGGATAGGCTATAAACTGATAGTATAAAGAATGAGAAATAATATAAAGAAGTTTCAGAAAATTGACGGAAAGGATTATCTTTGTCTGAGAAGAAAACAATAACCGTGCCCAATCATGAAACAAGTTTGTTTTTTTATCATCGCCCTGCTGGCAAGCGTCGTTTCACTGCACGCCCAAACCGAAGCGAAGGGCGACAGCATACGCTCCCATAGCCTGCCCGACGGTACGCCGCCCGAAGGGACATTCCTACCCGAAACGAAGAATTATGACGGCTTTCTCCTGGACATGAGCCTCATGAGAATGGAAGCTCCCCGCCTGCCCCGGTTTACGTTGGAAATACCGGATGCAAGCAAAGACTACAGCCGGATATTCCGGCTCAACCCGGACGCGACCTACTCGCAGGGGCTTTCAAATGTGTTCTCGCTCACCAACGCCACCGTTTACAGCATGAATCCGTTTGGGCTGACGGGCTTCTGGTCATCGCCGGAGAACCTGCAAATGGGCAGCTTCAAACTGAAGAACGGAATGCGTATCAATACATACGGCGAGTACGACAAGGACGGCTGGAAAGTTCCCAACCGTTCGGCATTGCCGTGGGAGAAGAACAACTTCAAGGGAGCATTTGAAATGAAATCCGCCAACGGTGCATTCGGCATACGCATCGAAGTACAGCAGGGCAACCGGACGCCGTTCTAACCGTAAACATCACAGACTGATATAATCAGATACAGCGGTTCGACCATACTAAAGCATAAGCTCCGGCTCTGCCAATCCTTTCTCCTTGCAGTACGCATATACTATTTCCAGAATGGTGTCTCCGTACTTCTCTACCCCTTTCTTCCCGAAATAAGGGATGCGGACAAGCATGTCCTTATCGGCAGGCAACAGGTTGCTGATGCCCAAAATGGCCTTTTGCTGGATGACCGTGTAGACCGGCAGCCCCAAACGGGCTGCTTCCGTATTTCTCCATGCCACCAGGCGGTCGTATAGTTCGGGATGCAGTACGTCCGAAGGCACTTGAACGGAAGATGCCGCCGTTTCTTTCCTCTTGCGGTCCTGCATGTTCTTCTCCACCGTATCCGGCATGCCTCTCCGCTTCAGATCCTCTTTGCCGGAGACAGCATGCTCGCCGATAGACAGTATGGCTTTCCGCTTCAAATACCCGGCTGTGCGGAATCCGTGTTCCGCTATGTATGCCAGCAGCCCGTCTTTCAACAGGAAAAGAGTATTCAGTTCCTCTTTGGCTGCATTCAGTTGCTTCTTCAGCACCTTATTATCCGTGGCAAGAGCGCGTGGCCCTATCAATACGGGATACAAAAGTGCCATTTCATCTTTAAAGTAACCGGCTCCCGCGACAATCCGCTCCTGCAGGGGTTCGTCCGCAGCATAATCCTGTGCGGCGTCAATCAGGCGGTTGTACTGTATGCCGAACCTCTGCGCCACTTTTACCACCTTTTCGCGGAAACGCTCCGCCGCCTCTTTGTAGGCGGCAAGCTGCTTGGGATAGAGTTTATAAAGATGTTCATCGACCAGCCGTACATAGCGCTGCAACGCTTGTGCCAGCGGCAGGAAATCAAACAGTTCCGACAGCAGTCCGTGAAAATAGGCACGTTGCAGTGAATGGAAGCGGTTTTCGTCCGGCTCGTTCCGGCGGGCTTCTTCCGTAAACCGGTCTACGGCACGGTCGCTGATAACAGCCTTTGCCGAAAGCGGTGCGCTGAGCACCAGGCCTTCCAGCGTCTTGCAACGGCTCAGTGCCACATACGTCTGCCCATGTGCAAAGGATGCGCTGGCGTCGATAATGGCACGCTCAAACGTAAGCCCCTGACTCTTGTGGATTGTAATGGCCCACGCCAGTTTCAAGGGAAACTGCCGGAAAGTGCCTTCAATATCTTCTACAATCTCCCTGCTGTCTTCGTCCAAGACGTATTTTGCATTCGTCCACTCCTCTTCCTGCAACAGGAAAGTATCCCCGCTGTCTTTGGCGCGTACCTCGATACTGCCGGCAGAAACGGAGGTTACCTCACCAATCATACCGTTGTAGTAGCGGTGCTCGCCGGACGAGTCGTTCTTCACGAACATCACCTGAGCGCCTTCTTTCAATTCGAGAACTTCGTCCGTGGGATATGAATATTCGGGAAACTTCCCCTCGACAGTAGCGCGAAACGCATAGGTACGTCCCGGAAGCTGTTCCAGTTCGTAGCTGTTGATACGCTGCGCCTGATAGTTATGGGTGACCAGACGGATATATCCTTCCTCTTTCCGAGGCTGGAAGCCGGGAAGATAGCGGCGGTTCAGCGTTTCCAGCACCTGCGGGTCGCAATGGTTCTCACGGATGCGGTTCAGCAGTTCCAGGAAGTCTCCGTCATTCTGCCGGTATACGGTTTTAAGCTCGATGGTGCAATATTCCGTCTGCTTCAGCGCGCGGCTGGAGAAGAAATAGGGAGTGTCGTAGTACTTGCTGAGCATCTGCCATTCCTCGTCTTTCACCACGGGAGCCAACTGCTGCAGGTCGCCAATCATCAGCAACTGCACACCGCCAAACGGTTTGTAGGGGTCGCGGTAGCGGCGGAGCATTTCATCTACCGCATCCAGCAGGTCGGCGCGTACCATACTGATTTCATCAATCACCAGCAGATCCATGCTGCGTATGATATTGATTTTCTCCTTACCAAAACGGAAGCGGTAGCTTGCCTTTCCATTCGTACTGAACGAACTTTCGGGCACATAAGGTGCAAACGGAATCTGAAAGAACGAATGGATGGTAACACCCCCGGCATTGATGGCCGCTATGCCGGTGGGCGCAACGACTACCATACGTTTGGGACTTTCCTGCTTAAGCTTACGCAAAAAAGTAGTTTTACCGGTTCCGGCTTTGCCTGTCAGAAAAAGATGAGTGCCTGTACTTTCGATGAATTGCCACGCAAGCGCTGATTCGGGGTTCTGCTCCATTGTTATTTTCGGTTTATTTTAGAACGGTAAAGGTAGTACAAATAAACCAAGGAAAAGAAAAACCGGCCGAATGTTTTTTTGCCGCACGGACGGCATCCTTAAAAAAAGAGAATGTGTGTCAAAACTAAAGTCCGCTTACTATTGGTTTCTTTTAGGCACGGATTACACGGAAAACACGGATTTCACAGAAAAAGAATAAAGAAAATCTGTGAAATCCGTGTTTTCCGTGTAATCCGTGCCTAAAAGAAACCGTCAAGTGTATTTTGACACATCTCCTTGTTTCCTGCCGGAAAAATTATTTCATACTTCCGCCAATGATGTCCAGCAGCTCATTCGTAATCGCCTGCTGGCGGCTCTTGTTGTATTGCTTCGTCAAATCCTGAATCAGCTCATTGGCATTGTCCGTGGCAGCCTGCATGGCAAGCATACGTGCCGCGTGCTCGGAAGTGTTCGAATCCAACAAGACCGTATAAATCTTCTGGCTCAACACTTTAGGAAGAAGCTCGGCCACCAGTTGGGAAGCAGAGGGTTCTACAATGTAATCATTGTTGAAACTGCTTTTTCCGACAGTCCCGGTTGCTTCTTCGGCTACCTTACCCAAGTCGATGGGCAGATAGTTGTCTCTCGTCAGCACCTGCGAGCCCATAGACTTGAAATGATGATAAATCAGCTCCACCTTGTCGACGCGCCCTTCAAGGAACTCTTTCATCAGAAGTCCGGCAAGCTCGTAAGCCTGCACATACGAAGGCTTGTCGGCCATTTCCTGATAACTGCCTTGCGGCTCATATCCCAATTTCTTTACGGCTTCTTCCACTTTCTTGCCTACGGGATACACCAGGATATTCTCCTTGCCCAGCGACCGGTAGTCTTCCAATGTACGCTCCAGCATCTTTGCCACGTTGGAGTTGAAAGCGCCGCATAAAGATGAATTGGACGAGAATGCCACAATTGCCACCTTCCCTACCGGACGCTCCTCGGTATAGGGAGACTCTACCGTAACATCCGTACTCAGGAAGTTTGTCAGAATCTCGTTCAGCTTCCGTTGATAGGGCAGCATATTCTCAATCCGCCCCTGTGCCTTATGCAGCTTGGCGGACGCCACCATCTTCATCGCCGAAGTTATCTGACGCGTACTCTTGACGGAGCTTATTCTATTTTTTACCTCTTTCAGTGAAGCCATTTCATATAGTGATTAGGGGTTAGTGATTAGCGGTTAGGGGTTGCCTAACTGCCATCTACATAAATTGCTTGGCTGCCTTTGCCGCCGTCTCTTCTATCTTCTTGCAGACATTGTCATCGATGACACCCGACTTCAACACATCGAGCACCTCCATCTGATAATCTCTTTCAAGGAATTCGAGGAAACTGCGTTCAAACTCATTCACCTTGTCCAAAGGCACATCCTTCAGCAAACCGTGCGTGCCGCAATAAAGAATGGCAATCTGCTTCTCTACAGGCATCGGACTGTACTGGGGCTGTACCAGCAAACGGGTATTCTTCTGGCCCTTGTCGATGGTGAGCGCAGTAACCGGGTCCATATCGCCGCTGAACTTGGTGAATGCTTCCAGTTCGCGATACTGTGCCTGGTCTATCTTCAACGTACCCGCCACCTTCTTCATTGCCTTAATCTGGGCGTTACCGCCTACACGGCTCACGGAGATACCTACGTCGATAGCCGGACGGTTACCCTGGTTGAAGAGGTTGGTGTCGAGGAATATCTGTCCGTCGGTAATGGAGATTACGTTTGTAGGGATGTAAGCCGACACGTCGCCCGCCTGCGTTTCGATAATGGGAAGCGCCGTCAATGAGCCGCCGCCCTTCACTCTGCCTTTCAGGCTTTCGGGCAGGTCGTTCATCTCGCGTGCCACTTCTTCCTGGTTGATAATCTTCGCCGCACGCTCCAGCAGACGGGAGTGCAGGTAGAAGATGTCGCCCGGATAGGCTTCACGTCCGGACGGACGGCGCAAAATCAAGGATACCTCACGATACGCTACGGCCTGCTTGGACAGGTCGTCATAGACAACCAACGCATGACGGCCGGTATCGCGGAAATACTCGCCGATTGCAGCGCCGGCAAACGGGGCGTAATACTGCAACGCAGCCGGGTCGCCCGCCGTAGCTGCCACAACGATGGTGTAATCCATCGCACCGTTCTCGCGCAGTGTATTTACGATAGATGCTACCGTAGAACCTTTCTGGCCGATAGCTACGTAGATACAGTATACGGGGTCGCCTGCCTCGTAGTTGGCACGCTGGTTAATGATGGTATCGATGGCAATCGCGGTCTTACCCGTCTGACGGTCGCCGATAATCAGCTCACGCTGCCCGCGGCCGATAGGAATCATGGCATCGACAGCCTTCAGACCGGTCTGCAACGGCTGGTTTACCGGCTGACGGTAAATAACGCCCGGAGCTTTACGCTCCAACGGCATTTCGCAAAGCTCGCCGCCTATCAGCCCCTTGCCGTCCAACGGTTCGCCCAACGGGTCGATAACACGTCCCAACATACCCTCGCCTACCATAATGGAAGCAATACGCTTGGTACGTTTCACCACGAAGCCTTCCTTGATTTTATCCGTAGGGCCTAACAACACAGCACCTACGTTATCTTCTTCAAGGTTCATCACGATGGCTTTGATACCGTTGTCAAACTCCAGCAACTCGTTTGCTTCGGCATTACGCAACCCGTAGATACGCGCCACGCCATCGCTGACTTGCAGCACCGTACCGATTTCGTCCAGTTGCACGCGGGTGTCGATGCCTTCCAACTGTTTGCGCAGAATATCGGAGACTTCGCTTACTTTTATATTTTCAGACAACATTTTATTTAGCAATTAATGTTTAGTGATTAATGATCGGTATTCGGTTATATCACTAACCACTGTTATACAATTCTTCTGTTCTTATCAATGAACTGCTGTTTCACTCTCTTTAGCTGGGTAGCAATACTGGCATCCAGACGGAAATCGTTGATGTCGAATATGAATCCGCCTTCGATTGAAGGGTCAACATCGGTCTGTAACTCCATTTTGGCATGTAGCAAATGGGAAGCGCTATTTCGGATGCGTTCCCAAATCTCACGACTTACGGGTACGGCAGTCGTCAGTTTCGCTACACCGATATGTCTGCTCTTTCTGTATAAGTCCAGATAGCTCAAACAGATATATTGCAGAAATGCCTCACGCCTGTTTTTTAATATCAGCGTAACGAAACGGGACAATTCCTGCCCGGCAGGAGCATTCCCCACTGCTGCGGTACAGATAAGCGAGAATTTCTCCTGCACCGGCAGTACAGGGTTCTCCAATGCCGCACGCAAATCAGGATGCTTCCTGAAGCTCCTGCTCAACGTGCGCATTTCCGTATACAGCCTGTCTTCCGTACCCGTGCTCTTGGCATACTCCATGAGAGCCTTTGCATACCGCATCGAAACAATTCCTATATCCATTTTTCCAAAGATTAATGATTAGCGATTGGCCGTCAGCATTTCATCCAGCATACGGTCAATCATTTCCATCTGGTCTTGCTCTTTGTCCAGATTATGACGGATTATCTTCTCCGCAATATCTACCGATAGTACAGCAACCTGACGGCGGATATCACGGATAGCTTCTTCCTTCTCTTGCTGAATCTGCTGTTTCACATCGTCCAGCTCTTTCTGTGCAAGGGCTTCGGCATGTTTACGCGCCTCGACAATAATCTTGTCACGCTCGTGCATTGCTTCCCGCATGATGCGCCCCTGCTCCTTGTTTGCAGCAGCAATCAACGCATCACTCTCCTCTTTCAGTTTGGCGAGCTGGGCGTTTGCCTGACGTGCCACTTCCAGCGACTGGTCTATGTAGGCCCTACGCTCTTCCACCATTTTCGTAATGACGGGAAAGCCGTATTTGGCCAGTACCACAAAAACCACGCCGAATGAAAGGAGCATCCAGAACAGCAGACCACTATCAGGTAATAACAATGACATAATTTAAATTTTTTATAAGAAGAATACCAACAGACACACAACAACCGCCAACAATGCAACACCTTCAATCAAGGCGGCGGCAATAATCATGTTCATACGAATATCTCCCGATGCTTCCGGCTGGCGTGCAATGGCTTCCATGGCAGAACTACCAATCTTGCCAATACCCATACCTGCACCGATAACAGCCAAACCAGCACCCAGGGCAGCGCCCAATTTACTAACTCCAACACCTGCCGCAGCAGCTTGCAATAATACAGATAGTAACATAACTTTCAAATTTTAAATTGTTATTTTATTAATGTTTATATTCCAGATAATCTTATCATTTTCTCATTTTATCGCCTTCTTCTCACCGGCTTTCTCCGTGTGCTCTTCCTGTGCCAGACCGATAAACACCGCCGACAGCATGGTAAACACATACGCCTGGATAAAGGCCACCAGCAATTCCAATCCGTTCATAAAGATATTGAACAGCACCGAAGCTACCGTCAGCGAACCGTTCAAGGCAGGTCCCATACTCGCCGATATGAATATCAGGCACGTAAGCACCAGCATCGCCATGTGTCCTGCCAGCATATTGGCAAAAAGACGTATCATCAAGGCAAACGGCTTCGTAAAGATTCCGAAGAACTCGATAAACGGCATCATGGGCACAGGCACTTTCAGCCACCAGGGCACATCGGGCCAGAAAATATCTTTCCAATATGCCTTGGTTCCGAAAATATTAACGGCAAGGAATGTGCACACGGCCAGCACCATTGTAATTGCAATGTTACCGGTGACATTTGCCCCGCCCGGGAATACCGGAATCAATCCCATAAGGTTGTTTATGAAGATAAAGAAGAATGCAGTAAGCAAGTAAGGGGCAAACTTACGGTACTTCGGTCCTACACAGCTCTTTATGACATCATCATTCACCATCATAATGAACATCTCCATAAACCCGACGAAACCGCCCGGAGCCGCACTGTCCTGAGGATGCCTGCGATACCAGCGGGCAACGCTCAGCACAATGATTATCAATAATACACTGTTGATGAGCAATGCCAGCGTAACCTTCGTAATGGATATATCCCACGGACGCACCTCATTGCCTGCTGCATCGTGCTCCACCAGTTTTCCTTCGTACTTGCTGCCTTCCGGAGCAATGGAAAGTCCCTCGTAACAGCCTCCGTTCTCTTCCAGACGGGAAGAAAGGAATACGTGCCACCCCGTTGTGCCGCTATATACAATGACGGGCAACGGAATGATAACCTTCGTTTCTCCGAAATCGGTGATGTGCCATTCGTACGAATCGCCGATATGCCCGAACACGATTTCCTTTACGTCTACCGTATTCTCCTCTTGCTCGGCAGGAGTCACATCGTCACGTTGGGCCATGCTGTCGAGTTCGGCCACAAGGCCGTTTTGCGCTGCGGGAATACTGTCGGCTTGCATAGAAACGGCAGGTAATGACAACCCACATGCCAGCAATACTCCGGTTAGTATGTTACGCAATTGTTTCATTTTCTTGTCTCTTTTTCTTTTTCAGCTTCCGGTTCATTTCAAAAGTGAAGAAAAACCAGGAGTCATAAGTCAAATATATCAGATAGTTAGCGATGAACGTCAACAGGAACTCTTTTGCTTCCTCACGCACTGCAACACAATACACCAGCATCACAATGATAGATGCAAGCATCCGCATAACACGCATCAGCAGGTATATCTGCAACATCCGCCCCGGCATCCGGTAACGGCAGCTTTCAACCATGTTTATCATAAACACGCCGAAAACAAGGAAGAAGGCAGGTATCAGCGGATAACCGCCGAAATAGTGGTGCGGGAATACCGAATAATAAACCCATCCGCCTATGCCACCCACCAATACCGTTAGAAGCGCCACTTGCCACAAATAGTTCCGTTTTGTTATGCTCACATCAATCCGATTTAAGGTTGGTAATCTAAAAGAGTCAGTCTATACAAACCGAAACTCTGTTGCTGTTCATCTCTACAAAACCGCCATGAATATCCAGTGCACGTTCTTCGCCGTCTTTCGTTACATAAGCCAGCGTACCTGCCTTCAACGACGATACAATGGGTGCATGTTGCACCAGAATAGTAAACGAGCCAAGCGTACCCGGCAATGTTACACTATCTACTTCGCCTGTGAAGATTTCCTTTTCCGGCGATACAATATCCAAATGCAGTCCTTTCATCTTTATAGTCTACTGAATTTTTATTTCTTTGCCTGTTCCAGCAATTTCTTTCCCTTCTCTATTGCTTCCTCGATAGTGCCGACATTCAGGAAAGCCGGTTCGGGCAGATAATCGACTTCACCGTCCAGAATCATTTTAAACCCTTTAATGGTATCTTCTATAGAGACCATTGTACCGGGAACTCCGGTGAACTGTTCGGCCACAGCAAAAGGCTGTGACAAGAAACGTTGTACACGGCGGGCACGATTTACCAATGTACGGTCGGCATCCGAAAGTTCTTCCATACCGAGGATAGAGATAATATCCTGCAACTCCTTGTTGCGTTGGAGAATCTGCTTTACGCGCTGAGCTACTTCGTAATGCTCCTGACCTACGATATGCGGGTCGAGAATACGAGAGGTGGACTCCAACGGGTCGACAGCCGGATAGATGCCAAGTTCGGTAATCTTACGGCTCAATACCGTTGTTGCATCCAGGTGCGTGAAAGTAGTGGCGGGTGCAGGGTCGGTCAGGTCATCGGCAGGAACATATACTGCCTGTACGGAAGTGATGGAACCGTTGCGTGTAGAAGTAATGCGTTCCTGCATAGCACCCATTTCCGTTGCAAGTGTAGGCTGATAACCTACGGCCGAAGGCATACGTCCCAACAGGGCAGACACTTCGGAACCGGCCTGGGTGAAACGGAATATATTATCAATGAAGAACAATATATCGCGCGGACCGTTCGTTTCAGACCCCATGTCACGGAAAGATTCCGCTACCGTCAAACCGGACAACGCAACCGACTGGCGCGCACCCGGCGGCTCGTTCATCTGACCGAATATCAGGGACACCTGTGATTTGGCCACTTCGTCATAGTCCACCTTGGAAAGATCCCAATGACCTTCTTCCATTCCTTTCTTAAACTCTTCGCCATAGCGGATTACACCGGATTCAATCATCTCCCTCAACAGGTCGTTACCTTCACGGGTACGCTCTCCCACTCCGGCAAACACGGAAAAACCGTTCTGCTTCTTGGCGATATTATTGATTAACTCCTGGATGAGTACAGTCTTGCCTACACCCGCACCACCGAACAAACCAATCTTACCGCCCTTACTGTATGGCTCCAGCAGGTCGATAACCTTGATACCCGTATAGAGCACCTCTTGTACGGTAGTCAAATCTTCAAATTTAGGGGGTTCGCGGTGGATAGGATAAGCACCAGTACGGTCCAGTTCTTTCATTCCGTCGATAGAGTCTCCTACGACATTCATCAGACGGCCTTTGATTTGTTCTCCTATCGGCATAGTGATCGGTCCGCCCAACGGGTAAACTTTCATGCCTCTCTGCAGACCATCCGTACTATCCATAGCTACGGTTCTTACGGTGTTTTCACCAATGTGCTGCTGTACTTCTACAATCAGCCTTTTACCGTGATTTTTTCTTATTTCCAGTGCGTCGTGAATGCTTGGCAGCATCAGCTCTGCCTCTGTTCCTTCAAAATAGACGTCTACAACAGGTCCGATAACCTGAGAGATATGTCCAACAATCTGTGACATAAGCAATCTTTTTATATTCTATTTTCCTAATTATTTCCAGTAAAATTGTAAGTCGCTGCATGGAATCTTCCATCAGTCATGTCGCGTCTTTCATCGTCCAAATTCACTTGCTCTACTAACATTCGCGCCAGACTGTTTGTTCATTCAAAATAGTTACATAAACAACTTCGCAAATGTATAAACAAATCACGTCTAATTGTTCTCCTTAAAAGCATTTTTTCTATAAATTACACTATTTTGAACGATTAATACTACAATGGGAACAATTTGTTCCACACATAATAACGTTGGTTAACAATCGGTAATGCACCTAATCATAAAAAGCCATCCGTATTCTCCTAAAAAATAAGCCCTGTCTCGCGACAAGGCTTATTCACAACACAAACACAAAATAAAACACGACAAAACTACTATGCAATCTTACCTGTCTATGCCGGGGAGGCATATGTACTAATTACGGATATTCACATATACATAAGCAGCATCAGGCCGATTTGCATGTAATAAACAAATGCGGGGAAGCATTTGTTTATTTTCTGTATGTTAAAAAGTTCAAAATCATTATTTTTATTGAATGCCTCTCTCACGAAGCTTCAACTGCCAGTTCCATGCGGAGCGTAAAGTATCTTCAATACCTACTTCCGCTTTCCAGCCCAGCTCTTCGTTTGCCAGTTTCGGATCGGCCCACACCTTTACTATGTCTCCGGCACGACGACCTACAATCTGGTAGTTCAGCTTCACACCGGTTGCCTTTTCAAACGCATTAATCAATTCCAATACGGAAAGGCCGCGTCCGGTACCGATATTGAACACTTCCACTTTTTCCTTCTGTTTCTTCTCCAGGATACGGCGGATAGCTACAACATGAGCCTTTGCCAAATCCACCACATTGATGAAATCGCGGATACAGGAACCGTCAGGAGTATCGTAATCGTCACCGAATACACTCAATTTCTCACGGATACCGATAGCCGTCTGGGTGAGGTACGGTATCAGATTCTGCGGTACACCGTTAGGCAATTCACCGAGCAGTGCCGAAGGATGGGCGCCAATCGGGTTGAAGTAACGCAGCAGAATCGCATTGATGGGAGCACCGGAAGCAACCGTATCACGAACAATCTCTTCGTTGATTTGCTTCGTGTTTCCGTACGGGGATTCCGCCTTCTTGATAGGAGCCTCTTCCGTTACGGGAAGATGGTCGGGCTGACCATATACGGTACAGGAAGAAGAGAATACAATGCCCTCTACTCCATGCTTAGGCATCAGTTCGAGCAGGTTTATCAAGGAAACCAAGTTGTTGCGGTAATAAAGCAACGGTTTTTCCACAGACTCTCCCACCGCCTTGCTTGCCGCAAAATGGATAATAGCCTTGATACCTTTATATTTAGCAAACACAGCGTCGAGACCGGCGTAATCCAGGCAATCCAATTTCTCGAATGCAGGACGGATGCCCGATACCTTTTCAATGTTGTCTACAACATCTGCGCTGGAGTTTGACAGATTATCGATAATAACGACTTCATAACCTGCGTTCTGAAGTTCTACCACAGTATGAGAACCAATATAGCCGGTTCCGCCTGTAACCAAGATTTTCTCTTTCATATTAATATAGATAATTTAGCTTTTAGGTTATCATTAGGCTACAAATGTAAGGAAATAAATTCATAAAGCACGTACATGACCGGTAAAAATTAATCAAAGAATATTCACCCCTGACCGTGTGCGATAACTTTGCCCATAAAAGACAAAGCGAAGAAACCGCCCTCTTCTTTTACAAAGAGAACCGGTTCTTCGCTTTAGCTTAAATTCAGAGTATATCTTAGAGCTTAACTACGCCGGAGAAGCCCATGAATGCCATAGCCAGTAAACCGGCAGTAATCAAAGCTATCGGAGTTCCCTGCATGCCCTTCGGCACGTTCACCAGACTCATCTGTTCGCGCAGACCTGCAAAGAGCGTCAGCGCCAGACCGAAGCCGATAGCCGTAGAGAATGCATAAACCACACCGGTCAGCAAATCATAATCTTTCTGGATAACGAGGATAGCCACACCGAGAATACAGCAGTTCGTTGTAATCAGAGGCAAGAACACACCTAAAGCCTGGTATAAAGAAGGAGATACTTTTTTCAGGATAATCTCCACCATCTGCACCAATGCGGCAATCACAAGGATAAAGGTGATGGTTTGAAGATAGCCCAGACCGAAAGCATCGAGCACAAACTTCTGAATGAGGAACGTTACGATTGTAGCAATAGTAAGCACGAATGCCACTGCTGCCGACATGCCCAACGCCGTCTCCACTTTCTTGGATACGCCCAGAAACGGACAGATACCCAGGAATTGCGACAACACAATGTTATTGACAAAGATTGCCGAGATAAATATCAATATATATTCCATAATATCAATTCTAATTATGAATTACAAATTATGCTTTCTTGAAGCTGTTAACCAACGCAATGAGGTATCCCAAAGCAATAAACGCACCCGGTGCAAGAACAAATACCAGCATACCGTATTCTTCGGGAAGAATCGTGAGGTTGAATATCTTGCCTGTGCCCAGGAATTCGCGGACAGCACCCAGTAAAGTCAATGCGATAGTAAAACCTAATCCCATACCCAAACCGTCGAAGAAGGATGCCACCGGATTATTTTTGGCAGCAAAAGCCTCGGCGCGGCCCAGTACGATACAGTTTACCACAATCAGCGGAATAAACAAGCCCAGTGTCGCATAAAGTGCGGGAACGTAAGCCTGCATCACCATTTGCAGCAGTGTTACGAACGATGCGATTACAACAATGAAAGAAGGAATACGCACCATATCCGGAATAAGGTTCTTGATAGCGGAAATCACCACATTGGAACAGATAAGCACGAACATCGTTGCCAGTCCCATACCCATACCGTTGATAGCAGATGAAGTCGTACCTAATGTAGGACACATACCAAGCAGGAGTACAAACGTAGGATTCTCTTTTACAATCCCGTTCATCAATACTTTAAAATTATTCATATCTCTACTCCTTTCTTATTTAGCACTGACAGAATCAGTGAGTTCAACTTTAATAGTAGCTCCCGTAGCCGTATTTGCTCCGGCAGCCTCTTCCACATTCTTTTGAGTAGCTCCCGTAGCGCCGTCAGCGGTATTCTGACCTGCATAGGCAGCATATGCAACGTTCACGGCATTCAGGAATGCGCGCGAAGTAATGGTTGAAGCTGTAATGGCATCTACCTTACCGCCGTCCTTGCTTACAGTCAGAGAAGCTTCACCGGGATTCATACCTGTAATATCTCCCTTGTTTCCCTTCTTGAACCAGTCGGCAGCTTTGGAGCCCAATCCCGGAGTCTCCACATGCGACAGCAGCGAGTAATCGATAATCTTGCCTTCGGCATCGAAGCCTACCAATACCTTCAGCTCACCGCCAAAGCCCATGGAAGTCGCTTCAACAGCAGCACCGATGAATTTGCCTTCTTTAGTGGCGGGATACACAGCGTATTGGACACCGTTTACCTCCTGAGTCTTTTTTTCGGCAATCGGGTCATTGTCAAAACCCGGAACCACGGCGCTGACAGCATCGCTCAACGTCTTGGCATTGGCCTGCGCAATAGGTTCTTTCGTCAGTTCATTTACATAAGCCAGCAATGCTACGGATATCGCAGTAACTCCCGTAAGCACCAGCAACATATTCTTTAAGGATGATTCTAACTTTTTCATTTCTTCTTCGCTACCTCCCCAAAGCGTTTAGGTTTAACATATGTGTTGATAAGCGGAGTAAACGCATTCATAATCAGAATAGCGAACGACATACCTTCGGGATATGCACCGAACAGACGGATGATGACCGTGAGCAGACCGATACATACGCCGTAAATCAGCATTCCCTTATGGCTCATCGGAGAAGTTACATAATCCGTAGCCATGAAGATAGCACCCAGCATCAGACCACCGGACAGCAGTTGCACCACCGGAGATACATAGATTTCCGGATTAACCCAATACATGATGCCGGAGAAAACGAATACCGTAGCCAAAATGGATACAGGAATGTGCCATGTAATAATCTTCTTCCACAACATATAGGCCAGTCCCAACAGCAGGGCCAATGCGCTGACTTCACCCAGACAACCGCCGTTATTACCGATCAGCAAGCTGAAAGATGAGGGAAGGTCGCTCAAAGACATGCCCGGAGCACCGCTGATTACACCTTTCATTATAGCCAACGGTGTAGCAGCCGTAGTGGCATCCGTGTAAGCGGTCAGTTGTCCTACGGCAGGCCATGTGGTCATCTGCACAGGGAACGACAGCAACAGGAACACACGTCCCGCCAATGCCGGGTTAAAAGGATTACAACCCAAACCTCCGAAAGACATCTTGCCTACACCGATAGCAAACAAGGCGCCCAGAATGATAATCCAGACAGGAAGATTGGAAGGTAAGTTGAATGCCAGCAACACACCGGTGATAATAGCGGAACCGTCACAGATGGTTGTGGTTTCTTTCTTCATCAGAAATTTGCCGATAGCCCATTCAAAGAACAGACAGGCTGCTACGGAAGTAGCCGTAACAATCAGCGCGCCCAGTCCGAAAAAGTAAAGCGATACAAGAAATGCAGGAATCAATGCTATCAGCACGCCGTACATATTCTTCTGCACGCTGTCACCGCCGTGAACGTGGGGCGAAAGGGATACGATTAATTTATTCATAAGATTATACTAAATCAATTCTTTCATTTTTTTACCTGACGTGCACGTATCATCGCTCCTACCTTACCCTTACCCAAACGGATATAGTCCAGCAACGGACGGTTGGAAGGACAAGTGAACTGGCATGAGCCACACTCGATACACGACATGACATCTTCTTTCTCTACTCTTTCAAAATCGCCGTGAGCCGATACGGTAGCAAGCAAGTAGGGTTCCAGCCCCATAGGACAGGCACTCACACATTTGGCGCAACGGATACATGGCTGCACCTCACCGCGCTTGGCTTCCTTATCGTTCATAATCAGGATGCCGGAACTGCCTTTCGCAGTCGGCACATCCGTATTTACCAGCGCCTTGCCCATCATCGGACCGCCGCCGATAATCTTGCCCGTATCTTCGGGCAGACCGCCGCAAGCGTCAATCAACTGCTTCATCGGCGTACCGATACGCGCCAGGAAGTTGGAAGGCTTGGACAAAGACTTGCCGGTAACGGTAATGACACGCTCAAACAGCGGTTTATTCTTCTGAACAGCCTGATATACGGCAAATGCAGTACCTACATTCTGTACAACGGCACCCGTGGAGATAGGCAATGCACCGGCAGCAACCTGGCGACTGATAACAGCGTCTATCAACTGCTTTTCACCGCCTTGCGGGTACTGCACTTTCAAGGGCACAACCTCGATACCGGCATAGCCGGCAGCTACTTTCGTCATCAGCTGGATAGCATCGGGCTTATTATTCTCAATGCCGATGAATGCCTTGTTCACCTTAACGGCTTTCATCAGGATAGAAACACCTACCATGATTTCTTCGGCATGCTCCAGCATCAACTGGTGGTCGGCAGTAAGATACGGCTCGCACTCCACGGCATTGATTATGACGCATTCCGCCTTGAATGCAGGCGGCGGGCACAACTTCACCTGTGTAGGAAAACAAGCGCCTCCTAAACCTACGATACCGGCATCCGCAATCTTCTTCACGATTTCCTCGGCTGTGAGATTGCACTCTTTTACCAATGTATCGGTACGGTCTATGGTCTCTTCCCACTCATCCCCCTCTACATCAATGAATACAGCCGGTTTGGCGTATCCGCTGGCATCGACGATAGTGTCGATTTTTGCGACCTTTCCGCTGACAGACGAATGGATAGCCGCTGATACGAAGCCGCCGGGTTCGGCAATCTTTGTACCTACTTTCACAACATCACCTTTAGCAACGATAGGCTTTGCAGGAGCACCGATATGCTGGCTCAACAAGATAACGGCTTTTGCCGGAATCTCTGCCTGTACGATAGGCTGATGTGCTGAAAGTTTATTTTCGTGTGGATGAACTCCACCGATTGAAAATGTCTTCAACATACAATTCTGTATTTTTAGTCGTTTAATTTCTTTTAATATTATGCTTCAGTTTTCGGAGTTTCCGGAGCAGCAGTTTCAGAAGCTTTGGAAGTTTCCGCTGTTTTTTTAGGAGCTTCTGCGGGCTTTGCAGGAGTTTCCACCGGCTTCTTCGCAGCTTCCGCAACTTTCTTCACCGGCTCTGCAGCCTTGGAAGCAACGGCCTCTCCTTCCGCTTTCGGTTTACGCGGCGGGAAATTGAGGGCGATTATCGTACCTTGCGGACAAACTTCTTCGCATTTACGGCAAGACTTACATTTGTTCGGGTCGATGTATGCCAAATTGTTCTCCAGCGTAATTGCCTCGAACGGACATACCTTTACACACTTGCCACAGCCGATGCAGGCTACAGTACAGGCCTTACGGGCTACAGCACCCTTATCCTTGTTTACGCACTGCACATAAACGCGGCGGGATTTCTTGCCTTGCGGACGGATTTCGATAATATTTCTCGGACAAGCCTTGGCACATGCGCCGCAAGCAGTACACTTGCTTTCGTCCACCTCGGGAAGCCCGGTTTCGGGATTCATGCGGATAGCACCGAACTGGCAGGCAGACACACAGTCGCCACACCCCAAACAGCCAAAGCTGCATCCCGTTTCGCCCCCGTAAAGAGAAGCTGCGATAGCACAGCTCTTCGCACCGTCGTATTGATTGACACGAGGACGGTTGGCACACGTTCCGTTACATCTTACCACTGCAACCATCGGTTCGGCAGCAGCAGCATCCAATCCCAGGATTTCGGCAACTTTCGTCATGACAGGCTGTCCGCCCACCGGACAAAGTTTACCTTCCAACGAACCTGCCTTGACGCAAGCATCGGCAAATCCGCTACAACCCGGGTAACCACATCCACCGCAGTTTGCCTGAGGCAGCACGGCTGCCACTTGTGCAATTCGCGGATCTTCATACACGGCAAATTTCTTGGAAGCCACGTAAAGAATAACCGCCGCAACCAGCGCTATGGCCCCCAATGAAATTACTGCAATCAGAATTACATTCATAAATTAGTTGTTTATTAATTATTTGTTTTATGTATTAGTTAGTTCATCGGTTTAATCGAGAAAGAGAACTTCTTTCCCAATCGCGACTTGTTCAGCCACAATATATAATAATAAGGTATAAGAAGCCCTAACGAACACAATGCAGAGACCAGTTCGTCGTGCCACATAGCCATAAAAGCAAAAAGGGAAAAGATTAAAACAAAAAAAGGAAACACAAACGCAAGCAAAACCGCCATTACCCCCATAGACAATTCTCCGACAACCCATACACGGTCGCCGGGCTGATAAGAAGAACTTTCATCTATAACATCGATAAGCTTTTCTTTTGTATCGGCAGAACTGCAATGTCCCTTGATACTGCATGAAGCACATGCTGAAGTTTGAACAATCCTCACCTGAAGATGAGTGCCGTTTATGTTTTCCACAATACCCTGATGTCTTATAGTATCCGCCATTTTGCAAAGTGTGCATTACAAATCGCGGCAAATTTACGCATTATTTGCGAACTGCAAGGGATTAGACTGCTTTTTCTGTGTACGTAAACGCTCTTTTTCCTGTTTTTCGCAGTTTTTCGCTATTTTTTCTTCTGAAAAACAAAAAAGAGCGCCCCGCTGTCAGCGGAGCGCCCCCTTTAATCATTCGCAACAGATATGGTTACCATTTGTAATTGATACCGAAGCTCAACAATTCCTTCACCTGAAAATAGCTGTCGCCTTCGGTCGGTTTGGCACTGTCATCAAAACGGGCATGCACATAAAGTTTGGTGGAGAGATAACGGTTCAGCACAAAATTAATGGTGTTTTCCCATTCAATACGTGTCCACTCGTAACTGGTCTGGAAGTCCAACCGTGAATCCAGAACGATAGAAGGTATGATAGTCCACGAAAGCGTAGGCTGTATTTGAGAACCGAAATTATGCTTGACGCACTTACCCTCGTCCAGACCGAACTTCACTTCGTCCACCTCTTTATTGCCCACATAGCGCAACATATAGGTCAGCGGAGCGATAAAAACAGACAAGTTAAACTTTTCCTTTTTCAGCTTATAGTCCATACCGATACTGGACGACCAATCTGCGGGTGCAAAGAATGCTGAGACCAGCTCTTCGCTATTCGCCTTGTAACTATGGCAAAACTGTGTTTTAAATTCCGTAGTAATGGTATAATACCACTTGGATGCAGCCTGAATACCCAATTTGCTATAAAGGCGGAACTGGTCGGTACTTACCAGGTAATCGTGGAACTCATCGGAAGGAGCTGAGTTGAAGCCGAACTTGGCATCCAGCATATTCTCCCACTGGAGTTTCTCCCTATCGTTATAGTTGGCAAACAACTGCAGGTTGGCAAGCAAGGAGTTCGTACTTTCACCGCCCTTATACCAGTTGTCGGAAATATAGTTTTGCGTAATCTGCAACGAACCGTTTCCACCGGTCACCCACCAGTTGGGCTTTTGTATCACGACTTCCGCCTCTTCTTTCACTCTTGCCATGTTCTCCTGGGCAAAAAGCTTCACCACGGAAGGCTTGGAAGAGATTTCCTTTTCGATATTGTCCTTGAAAAGTTTTTTCTTTTTAATCTCTTTCTCGGTCATTACCACCAAGTCCGGACGATTGACGTACGTATTCATCATCACACGGTCCACAACCCTATTCGCATTCTCTTTCGACAAGAAGCTCAATGTATCGAACGGCAAGAGCTCTTTCGTCATCGCAGGTACAGTATCCGGCTTCTGGAAAGTCCAGCCAACCTGCGACAGGCGTTCCATAGGAGCATAATAATAAGTGGTGGGAACAAACATACGGTAATAGTCCGGATTGTATGCAATATACCGTTCGGGAGTAGCCGGATCGTTCAAATAATCCAACACCCCGAAATATTTTTCATACAGCACAGAGACTGTATCCAACCGGTACCCGTTATCGCAGGGTTTCAGTTTCAATATCCAGTTCTGGCTCCAAATACCCGACAATGTATCCGCATTCTCCGTTGCAGCCCGCTTTCTTGTACTCTTTGCAGCATTCTGGGCTATCACCGGAAAAGAAAGCAGTGCGGCAACCAATCCTATTAAAATACGTCTATTCCTCATACTTTTCTTAAAATCTATATTTGAACGCAAAATTAAATCAAAATGTTCAGATTACAAAAGGTGGAAAGTGAAAGTTTATCAGAACCTTATTACGCACAGATATTCCACTTTTTATAATTGTTTTCACCAAACTGTTATGTACTTCCTCTTTTTTTTCATAATTTTGCGCTTTAATTTTTAGAGAAAACATTTAAAAACAGTATAGCTGTGGGAGAAACAAAGTATATTTTCGTCACCGGTGGCGTTGCCTCTTCATTGGGCAAAGGTATTATTTCGTCATCCATCGGTAAATTATTGCAAGCAAGAGGTTATAAAGTAACAATTCAGAAGTTCGACCCGTATATCAATATCGACCCGGGTACGCTGAACCCTTATGAGCACGGAGAATGCTACGTAACGGTAGACGGCCATGAAGCCGATCTCGACCTGGGGCACTACGAACGCTTCCTGGGTATCCAGACCACAAAGGCCAACAATATTACAACCGGACGTATCTACAAAAGCGTTATCGACAAAGAGCGCCGCGGCGATTATCTGGGAAAGACCATTCAGGTAATTCCTCACATTACGGATGAAATCAAGCGTAATGTAAAGCTGTTGGGCAACAAATATAAATTCGATTTCGTAATTACCGAAATCGGTGGTACGGTAGGCGACATCGAGTCTCTTCCGTACTTGGAAAGCATCCGCCAGTTGAAATGGGAACTGGGTAAAGACGCCTTGTGCGTACACCTTACTTATGTACCCTATCTTGCAGCAGCCGGCGAATTGAAAACCAAACCGACCCAGCACTCCGTAAAAGAGTTGCAAAGCGCCGGTATCCAGCCCGATGTGCTGGTACTCCGCACGGAACATGAGCTGAGCAGTACTTTGCGCAAGAAAGTGGCCCTTTTCTGCAATGTAGACGAAAAAGCCGTTGTACAGAGCATCGATGCACCTACTATCTACGAAGTACCTATTCTGATGCAGGCTCAGGGACTGGACGAAACTATCCTGAAGAAAATGGGACTTCCCGTGGGCGATACTCCGGGACTGGGCCCGTGGCGCGCTTTCCTCGAACGCCGTCACAAGGCAGAAACGACCGAACCGGTACACATCGCACTGGTGGGCAAGTACGATTTGCAGGATGCCTACAAATCCATCCGCGAAGCCCTTTCACAAGCCGGAACATACAATGACCGCAAGGTATCCGTAGATTTCGTAAACAGCGAGAAGCTGACGGACGAAAACGTAGCGGAAGCATTGAAAGGCATGTCGGGTGTTCTCATCGGACCGGGCTTCGGCGAACGTGGCATTGCCGGAAAGTTCGTAGCCATCAAATATGCGCGTACGCACGATATTCCGACATTCGGTATCTGCCTGGGTATGCAATGCATTGCCATTGAATTTGCCCGCAACGTACTGGGATACACTGATGCCAATTCGCGCGAAATGGATGAAAAGACACCGCACAACGTTATCGACATCATGGAAGAGCAGAAGTCCATTACCAATATGGGCGGCACGATGCGTCTGGGCGCTTACGAATGCGTATTGCAAGAAGGCAGCAAAGCATACGAGGCCTATGGCACGGAACACATACAGGAGCGCCACCGCCACCGTTATGAGTTCAACAACGCATATAAGGCAGAGTATGAAGCGGCCGGCATGCAGTGTACGGGCATCAATCCGGAATCGGACCTGGTGGAGATAGTAGAGATACCCGCCTTGAAATGGTTTGTCGGAACCCAGTTCCACCCCGAATACAGCAGTACCGTACTGCACCCGCATCCGCTATTTGTAGCTTTCGTAAAGGCTGCGATTGAAAACGAAACAAAGTAATCATCACTAATTAATAATTGAAAATTCATATTTGATTAAATGGATAAAAACACCATCACAGGCCTTGTCTTGATAGCAATCCTGTTAGTCGGATTCAGCTTTCTGAGCCGTCCGAGCAAGGAGCAACTGGCTGCACAGCAACGCTATTACGACTCCATAGCCCAAGTACAACAACGCGAAGCTGACCTGAAAGCAAAGGCGGAAGCTGCCTTGGCCAATGACAAGGAGGAACAGACGGCAGACTCTACCGCTCTCTTCTTCAACGCTCTTCAGGGAACCGACTCACAGGTTACAATACAAAACAATCTGGCAGAGCTGACAGTTGCCACCAAGGGCGGACGTATTTCGTCAGCTACGTTGAAAGAGTATATGGGACAGGACAAAAAGACACCTGTTACCCTATTCAGCGGCAACGATGCTTCCATGAACTTCCTTTTCTACAACAAGAAGGAAACCATACAGACGGAAAACTACTATTTTTCGGTGGTGAACCGTACGGACAGCACCGTAACCATGCGTTTGGCGGCAGACAGCGCCAGCTATATCGACTTTAAGTATGCCATGCACAATGACACCTATCTGGTAGACTTTACAATCGACGCCGTAGGTATGGCAAACAAGCTGGCAAACACCGACTATGTAGACATCGAATGGTCGCAGCGTGCACGTCAGATAGAAAAGGGATATACGTATGAGAACCGCCTGGCGGATCTGACCTATAAAATTACCGGAGACGGAACCGATTACCTGTCTGCCGGCAAGAACGATGAGAAAGAAGTGGCAGAACGCCTGGACTGGATTGCTTTCAAGAACCAGTTCTTCTCTTCCGTATTCCTCGCCGATGCCAACTTTGAGAAAACGAAGCTGAACTCAAAGCTGGAAACACAGGGAAGCGGCTACATCAAGGACTACTCTGCCGAAATGAGTACTGCTTTCGACCCGACCGGCAAGACTCCGACGCAACTGTTCTTCTACTTCGGTCCCAACCACTACAAAACGCTGACCGCGCTCGATAAAGGACGCGAGGACAAGTGGGAGCTCAACCGCCTGGTATATCTGGGCTGGCCGTTAATCCGCTGGATAAACAAATGGTTCACCATCAACATCTTCGACTGGCTGTCCAGCTGGGGATTGAGCATGGGTATCGTTCTGCTGCTGATGACATTGATTGTAAAAGCAGTGGTATTTCCCGCAACTTGGAAAACGTACATCTCCTCTGCCAAAATGCGTGTACTGAAACCGAAAATAGACGAAATAGGCAAGAAGTATCCCAAGCAGGAAGATGCCATGAAGAAACAGCAGGAAGTGATGGCGCTTTACAGCCAATACGGCGTGAGTCCGATGGGCGGCTGTCTGCCGATGCTGATTCAGTTCCCCATTCTAATGGCATTGTTTATGTTCGTGCCGAGTGCCATCGAGCTGCGCCAGCAAAGTTTCTTGTGGGCCGATGACTTGTCCACGTACGATGCGTTCATCAATTTCCCGTTCCATATTCCGTTCCTGGGCAGTCACCTCAGTCTTTTCTGCCTGCTGATGACAGTAACGAATATCCTGAACACCAAATTTATGATGCAGCAGCAGGACATTGGCGCCAACCCGCAAATGGCAGCCATGAAATGGATGTCGTACCTGATGCCCGTTATGTTCCTGTTTATATTGAACGACTATCCTTCGGGACTGAACTACTACTACTTCATTTCGACGCTTGTCAGTGTAGTAACTACCATCATCATGCGCAAAATGACGAATGAGGAAGCGCTTCTGGCACAACTGGAAGCGAACAGGAAAGACCCGAAGAAAATGAAAAAGACCGGCTTCGCTGCCCGCCTTGAAGCTATGCAGAAGCAACAGGAGCAGATGATGAAAGAAAAGCAGAACAGGAAATAAACTTCCGCTCAAGATATTTTCTCAGAAGGAAGCCGGACAATGCACTTTGCCCGGCTTCCTTTTCCTTTTTTCAAGTATATCAGTCTCCCCAAAAAAGAGTTATCGAATGTATCCCAAAAACCTATTTATCGAATATGCAGACTAAATACACCTACAAAGAAATCTGGCTTATAGCCTACCCTATTCTCATCAGCCTGCTCATGGAGCAGATGATCGGCATGACAGACACTGCCTTCCTGGGACGCGTGGGCGAGATAGAATTAGGAGCATCCGCCATTGCAGGTATCTTCTACATAGTAATGTTCATGGTGGCATTCGGTTTCAGTATCGGAGCGCAAATTCTGATAGCACGGCGCAACGGCGAACAGCAATATAAAGAGATAGGCAACCTCTTCTACCAGGGAGTCTATTTCCAGTTGGGAATGGCAGCGGTTATGTTTGCCCTCTGTTACAGCTTCGCTCCGGTGATATTGAAACGGCTTGTCTCTTCCCAGCACATCTACGATGCGGCAATGAGCTACCTCAACTGGCGTGTATTCGGATTCTTTTTCTCCTTTACGGCAGTGATGTTCCGTGCGTTCTTTCTGGGAACGACACAGACCAAAACGCTGACGCTGAACTCAATCGTCATGGTATTGAGCAATGTCGTATTCAACTACATCCTGATATTCGGAAAATTCGGAGTACCGCAGCTCGGCATTGCCGGAGCCGCCATAGGCTCGTCATTGGCGGAATTGGTGTCATTGATATTCTTCATCCTCTACACCCGTCACCGTATCGACATCCGCAAGTACGGACTGGACAAAATACCGGGTATCCGCTGGAACATACTCAAACGCATGCTCAACGTCTCTTTCTGGACGATGGTACAGAATTTCCTGTCACTCTCCACGTGGTTCCTGCTCTTCCTTTACGTAGAGCATCTGGGAGAACGTTCGCTGGCCGTTACCAACATCATCCGCAACGTATCGGGCATAATGTTCATGGTTATGATGGCATTCGCTTCAACCTGCGGATCGCTTGTCAGCAACCTTATCGGAGCAGGACACACCGACTGCGTGCCCGGTACGATACGGCAGCATATCCGCATAGCCTATGCGTTCGTATTGCCGCTTGCCGTGTTCTTTGCGCTGTGCCCCAAGCTGATACTGAGCGTGTACACGGATATGCCGGAACTGCAAGAAGCAGCCGTTCCCTCGCTTTGGGTACTTTGCTCCGCCTATCTGTTCCTCGTACCCGCCAACGTCTATTTCCAGTCCGTATCGGGCACCGGAAACACACGTACTGCCCTGGCCCTGGAGATGATAACACTGGTGGTTTATACCTGCTACATCACATACATCGTAGCTTATCTGAAACTGGACGTGGCATTTGCATGGACATCGGAAATTGTTTATTCCGTAGGAATCCTGGTACTTTGCTATTTCTACATGAAGAAAGGGAAATGGAGTCTGAAGAAAATTTAAATTAATTTCCTATCTTCGTTACCGAAATAAATCTTCAAACATATATGAAACAATCAAACCTATTATTTATGTCGGCAGCAATGATGTTGGCATCCTGCGGCGGAACCAAAGACGCAGGACAGAACGGAACGCTTATCGAAAGATCGGATATAAAGATTGAAGGTAAGCGCATGACGCCCGAAGCGCTTTGGGCAATGGGCCGTATCGGCAGCGTAGCCGTATCGCCCGACGAGAAACAGATTGCTTACTCGGTAGCCTATTACAGCGTACCGGAAAACAAGAGCAACAACGAGTTGTTTGTCATGAATGCCGATGGCAGCAGCAACAGACAAATCACCCGCGACAGCTGGCAGGAAAGCCAACCCGTCTGGATTAAAGACGGCAAGAAAATCGCTTTCCTCTGCAACGAAAGCGGCAGCAGCCAGGTGTGGGAGATGAATCCGGACGGTACGGAACGCAAACAGCTCACCCGGTACGAGGGAGACATCGAAGGATTCGCTTTCTCGCCCGACGGAAAGAAACTGCTTTTCATTGCGCAGGTAAAAACCGTGCAGAGCACCGCCGACAAGCATCCCGACCTGCCCAAGGCAACCGGTATCATCGTTACCGACTTGATGTACAAGCATTGGGACGAATGGGTGACAACCGCTCCGCATCCCTTCGTTGCAGACTTCGACGGCAACGGCATCAGCAACGTACAGGATATTCTGGACGGCGAACCCTACGAAAGCCCGATGAAACCTTGGGGCGGTATCGAGCAACTGGCCTGGAGCCCTGCTTCGGATAAAGTGGCCTATACCTGCCGCAAAAAGACGGGACTGGCCTATGCCGTCTCCACCAATTCCGATATTTACATCTATGACCTTGCCACCGGGAAAACGGAAAACATCACCGAAGAGAACAAAGGGTACGATACCAATCCCCAATATTCGCCCGACGGCAAGTACATAGCCTGGCAGAGCATGGAACGCGACGGCTACGAGGCAGACCTTAACCGCCTGTTCGTCATGAACCTTGCAACCGGAGAGAAGCGTTTCGTAAGCCGCGCCTTCGAATCCAACGTAGATGCTTTCTTGTGGAACAAAGACTCGCAAAGCATATACTTCATCGGCGTATGGCACGGTGAAACGCAGATTTACAACATCGGTCTTGCCGACAATGACAGTCTGAACCGGCTTACCGACGGCATGCACGACTACGCCTCTCTCGCCCTTTGCGGTGACAAGCTCATTGCCAAGCGCCACTCCATGAGTATGGGAGATGAGATATATGCCGTAAACAACACACGCAACGGCAATGCTTTCGCCGAGGCCGAGCAACTGACATTCGAGAACAAGCAAATCTACGACCAACTGGAGATGGGTAAAGTAGAGGCCCGCTGGATGACGACCACCGACGGCAAGCAAATGCTGACCTGGGTTATCTACCCGCCCCAATTCGACCCGAACAAGAAGTACCCCACCCTGCTCTTCTGCGAGGGCGGACCTCAAAGCCCCGTCAGCCAGTTCTGGAGCTATCGCTGGAATTTCCAGATTATGGCTGCCAACGACTATATCATCGTAGCCCCCAACCGCCGCGGTCTTCCGGGCTTCGGTGTGGAGTGGAATGAAGCCATCAGCGGCGATTACGGCGGCCAGTGCATGAAAGACTACTTCACAGCCATCGACGAAATGGCAAAAGAACCGTTTGTCGACAAAGACCGCCTGGGTTGTGTAGGCGCCAGCTTCGGAGGCTTCTCCGTTTACTGGCTTGCCGGACATCACGACAAACGCTTCAAGGCATTCATTGCCCACGACGGTATATTCAATATGGAAATGCAGTACCTGGAAACAGAGGAAAAATGGTTTGCCAACTGGGATATGGGCGGCGCATACTGGGAAAAGGACAATGCCACAGCCCAACGTACATTTGCCAACTCCCCCCACCTCTTCGTAGACAAGTGGGACACCCCTATCCTCTGCATTCATGGCGAAAAGGATTTCCGCATCCTTGCCAACCAGGCAATGGCTGCCTTTGACGCTGCCGTAATGCGCGGTGTTCCTGCCGAACTGCTTATCTATCCCGATGAGAACCACTGGGTGCTGAAACCGCAAAACGGCGTTCTGTGGCAGCGCACATTCTTTGAATGGCTGGATAAGTGGCTGAAGCCTGCAAAACAATAAAGAAAGCAGATAAAAAAGAATATGAAAAAAGAAAGCCGGCACATCGTTGCAGTGATGTTGCCGGCTTCCTTTTTCTATGTCATGCTCCCGATTGTCAGACCAGCACGCCCAATATCGGGAATGTCGCTCCCTGCATTGCGAAGCAGATGCCAAAGACACATGCACTTACAATCCAAAGAATGACCAACGTCCATTTCAGGCCGGAAACCATAGGCTGCCACTTGAATATCTGGCTGAATATCATCCAAACGAGGCTTACCAACGGAATGCCCACTACCAGGATACCTGCAATATACATCACAATGGCCGATAACGGAGAAGCAGGCAATACTACATTAAAAGTAGGGAACATCGAGATAAGTGCTGCCCCACCGCCGATGGCCACCATTACGGCAGCAAAAAGCAGGGCTACGAACACCACTCCGAACACAAACAGCAGCGGACTGCAGATGATAGCGAATATCACCAGGCAGATTTTAAGGAACAGTCCCACCACCATAACCAGGGCATCGCCCAGTTTCTGCAGGAAAGTGCGAGGCTTGTCGGACCTCATATAATCGTTCACGCCGTTTGCCACCTTCTCAAAACCGCCGGTCACCGTCTTGCCTATATTATCTACCGTAACCGCCTCGCCCCGCATACTCAGTTTCTCGGCTGCCGTGCGGGCTTCCGGAACGATTATCCAGCAAATGATATAGGCGGGTATCAGGAGCTTGAATCCGAAAATCATGATTATTACAAGCACCAGACGCAACATCGTCACGTCCCAACCCCAATAGGCAGCCAATCCGCTCACCACACCGCCCAACATCTTATCGTCGGGATTGCGATAGAAATGGTGAGACACTTTCTCCGCAGTTGCGGAAGCGCCTGCACCTGTATTGCCGGCATGGTTGCTGCCGTCCCAACTGCCGCTTCCGGAAGCGGCATCTCCTGCATCAGGCTCCAGTTCTTCCGGTTTGCCCATGCGGGCAATCACTTCTTCCACATAGGCAATGGTAATCACCTGCGAACCCGCAGCAAGCTTCTCCGTAAAAAGCTCAGAGATACGGCGTTCAATGTCATCGATTATCTCGTCTGCACCGGCTTCCTTACGGAAATGTATCTTCAGGTTGCTTAAATAATTATCCAAAAGGCGGTAGGCATCTTCATCGATATGGAAAACCGTTCCTCCTAAATTTACCGTTAATGTCTTTTTCATCGTTATATGTTTTTTATTTATCCTTTCATTACTCTTCAATAGCCCAACATGCTTCACGCTAATTGTTGGCAATATGATTGACCGTATCGCTCAGTTCGCGCCAGGACACCTCCAGCTCACCCAGAAAAGCCTCTCCTTTTGCGGTCAGCCTATAGTATTTGCGAGGCGGTCCCTGCGTGGACTCTATCCATTCGTAACTCAGCAAATCATCGTTCTTCAAACGGGTGAGCAGCGGATAGAGCGTACCTTCCACCACAATGAGCCGCGCTTCCTTCAGTTTCTGTATAATATCCGAAGCATAAGCCGGCTCTTTATGGAGCAACAGCATGATACAATATTCAAGCATGCCCTTGCGCATCTGCGACTTTACATTATTAACGTCCATAATTCGTATATGTTATTAAATGGTTTGACTATTTACAACAGAAAATGCCATACCTGCATCCTTTGTATGGCACAAATATATGTATTATCTTAGTACCTTGTATTGCAAAGTACCTTGCATTAATATTATTTAAGAGTATATATGACCGGAGAGTAATCCGGGCTGCACCTGTCGCACCCGCAAAATTCCCGTTGATATGCCACAAATAATTGCAGTTTGGCTTCTGTTTGAAACAAAGTATGCTATATTTGCATCATATTAATATAAACGCAGCAAAACATGTTTACCATCAGAAAAGCAACAAGCGCCGATTGCGGGTTAATCCAGAAACTCGCCTGGCAGATATTTCCCGAAACTTACAAAGAAATTCTTTCAAAAGAACAAATCGAATATATGATGGAATGGATGTACTCCTTAGAAAGCATCCGCCAACAGATGGAAGAAGAGGGGCATGTGTACCTCATTGCCTGTGAGGAGTGCGAAGCGGCGGGTTATGTATCCGTACAGCAACAAGGAAAAGACCTGTTTCACCTGCAAAAGATTTATGTGCTTCCTTATTATCAGGGCGCACACTGCGGGAGTTTCCTGTTTCGCGAAGCTGTGAAATACATCAGGGATGTGCATCCCGCCCCGTGCATCATGGAGCTGAACGTAAACCGCAACAACAAAGCGGTAGGTTTTTACGAGCACATGGGGATGAAGAAATCCAGAGAGGGAGATTTTCCGATAGGAAACGGATACTATATGAACGACTACATCATGCAGTTGAAAATCGAAGAATAAGCAGCAGACCGCATTATGGAATCCAAAGGGCTACACTGCGTTTCCAAAGAGCTACATTACGTTTCTAAAGGGCTACATTATAACTGTAAAGGTCAACTCTGCAATTCCAAAGTTGACCTTTACGTTTTCTCTATTATTTCGCTACTCTCTCCAGCCATTTAACCATTGAGAGCATCACAATCATGGAAGCGCCCGTTGCACCCACGAAAACCAACCAGCATGCCCAGATTGGAACAGTGGTGTAAAGGATACCGCCAACGAAAAGCAGCGAATTACCTACTGCCGTTGCAGCCAGCCAGCAACCCTGCATCAGACCCTGCAAATGAGGGGGAGCCACCTTGGACACGAAAGACAGTCCCAGCGGTGAGATGAACAACTCGGCAACCGTAAGGATGAAGTACAAACCTATCATAATCCACGGAGTCACACGGATGGCATTGATTTCGGCGGCACTCATCGTGCTCAACGCATCTTTGGCAGGCAAAGTGAACGAGAATATCATCAGGAACACGTATGCCAGTGCCGCAATACCCATACCAATGGCAATCTTCATCGGAGTGGACGGTTCTTTATCCTTTTTCTTCAATGCGCCGAACAGCCACATGATAAACGGAGTGAGGAATACCACAAAGAACGGGTTTACGCACTGGAAGATTTCAGCACCCTTGATACGGGTAAAGCCAAGGTCAATATCGATTACGCTCAAGTCTACATAGTCGCGTGCAAAGTAAGTCAGCGAATAACCGTTCTGGTGGAACGACAGCCAGAAGAAGATTACCACACCGAACACTGCGAACAGGGCATAAATACGCTGTTTGATTTCGGCTGCGCTCATCTTGATTTCTTCTTTGCTTACGGTAGTATTCTGTTCCTTGGCAGCTACAACCTTCTTTGCCGGGTCGGGGAAGCGGTTCTTGTTGACCAGGTAGATTACCAATGAAATCAACATGGCAACAATGGCAGCCATGAAAGCATATTGGAAACCGCGGTTAAACACATCCAGGTAGTTGTTGACAAACGCACCCATATCAGCCACATGGCTGCCGTCGAGCGTAACCTTGTCTGCCAGAGCCGTAAGATTCTCCATAGCCTGGGGAGCCATCTTGTCGCCCTCTTTAAGGAATTGGTGACAAAGTTCGGGCAAAGTGGCATCATAGTCGAAGTTGTTGACCTTCAACCACCAGTTGCGCACACCGATAGCAATCCACGGAGCGAAGAAACCGCCGATGTTAATGAACATGTAGAATATCTGGAAACCGGAGTCGCGCAGGCTTGAGTACTTGGGATCATCGTACATCTGACCCACCAATGCCTGAAGATTACCCTTGAACAGACCGTTACCGAAAGCAATGACCAGAAGTCCGAAACAAGTCAGTCCCAGGTAAAGTCCCATGCTGGGAACAGGCGTAGGAGTAGGAATGGCAATAATCAGATAACCCACCGCCATCATCACCAGACCGGCAAGGATAGTGCCTTTGAAGTTTTTAGTCTTATCGGCAATGATACCGCCTGCCAATGCCAGAATATAGATAGATGCATAGAACGCGGAATAGATATATCCGGTAGTCGTTTCAGACAGCCCGAACTTCGCCGAGATAAACAATGTAAGGATTGCCATCATAATATAGAAGCCGAAACGCTCTCCCATATTAGCCAAAGCGGCAGCAATCAAACCATTAGGGTGCTTGCTAAACATAAAAATAAGTTTTTGTAAATTAGTAATTAGTATTAGTTTATTTATATTTTTTGCAAATATATACTTTTCATCGAGATTTCCGGTAAGAAAACGAAATATCTCTTGCCGGAAATCAGGTTTTTAATATCCCTTTCACGAAAAAAGCCGGAAAAAGCGTGTGAATAATTACACTATGATAATCTGTGCCGGAAAAAGCATTAAAATCACATAATCCCTCATGCCTACACAACTCATGCCTCGAAAAGCCTGCAAACCTCAGCGTGTACCTCCTTTATCAAATCCTTCGGATTGAGTTTGAGCTGCAACCCGCGCTGTCCGGCACTGATGTAGATATAGGAGAATTGCAGGCAGGTTTCGTGAATATAGGTAGGGAAAGGCTTTTTCATGCCGATAGGCGAACAACCGCCGCGGATATACCCCGTCAGCGGAAGCAGTTCCTTCATCGGGATAAGGTCGCACTTCTTGTTTCCGGACACCTTGGCGGCCAACTTCAGGTCTACTTCGTGTTCTCCGGGAATGACGCACACAAAATAACCGGTTTTATCGCCATGCAATATCAGTGTTTTAAATACCTGCTCTATATCCTCTCCCAAACTGGCAGCCACGTGTATGGCACTCAAATCTTTCTCATCCACCTCATAAGGAATGAGCTCGTAGGCAATCTTTGCCTTATCAAGCAGCCGGGCTGCATTTGTCTTGTTGATTTTATTTTCTTTCATCACAAACTATAATTGCAGACAGGCGAAAAGCATCCCGTTGCAGAAAGACGGTTTGCCGTCCGATGCCCTTCACCCGTCATTTTTCTTTCAGACTATTTTAAAGATGAAGTTCTTCTTTCAGGAACTTCGGGGTATATCCTTTTGTACTCATCGCCACCTCTTCGGGCGTGCCGCAAGAGAGAAGCTCTCCCCCGCCCTTACCGCCTTCGGGTCCCATGTCGATGATATAATCCGCCATTTTGATGACATCGAGGTTATGCTCGATAACGATAACCGTGTTGCCTTTATCGACCAATTTATTCAATACATTCATCAGGACGCGGATATCCTCAAAGTGCAGTCCGGTAGTAGGTTCGTCAAGGATATAGAGCGTCTTGCCCGTATCCCGCTTGGAGAGTTCGGTGGCCAACTTCACACGCTGGCTCTCGCCACCGGAGAGCGTGGTGGAAGACTGCCCCAGCTTGATATACCCCAGGCCGACCTCCTGAATTACCTTAATCTTATTCAATATCTGAGGTACGTTTTCAAAGAATTCCACAGCACGGTTTATCGTCATATCCAGTACGTCGGCAATGGACTTCCCCTTGAAGCGCACTTCCAGCGTTTCGCGGTTGTAGCGCTTGCCATGGCAAACCTCACAAGGAACATATACATCGGGCAGGAAATTCATCTCAATGGTTTTGTAGCCGTTGCCCTGGCAGGCTTCACAACGTCCGCCGCTTACATTGAACGAGAAACGTCCCGCCTTGTATCCGCGGATTTTGGCTTCGGGCAGGCCGACAAACAGGTTGCGGATATCGGAAAAGACTCCCGTATACGTGGCAGGATTGGAGCGCGGAGTACGCCCCAGCGGCGACTGGTCTACATTCACCACCTTATCTATATACTCCAGTCCCTCGATACTGCCATACTCCAAGGGGTCCTGAAGCGAACGGTAAAACTTCTGCGAAAGGATGGGCTGAAGCGTTTCATTAATCAGTGTGGACTTTCCGCTGCCCGATACTCCCGTTACACAAATCAGTTTGCCGAGCGGGAACTCCACATCCACATTTTTCAGGTTATTGCCTCTTGCACCGCGCAGCCACAGGCTATGGCCGTTGCCCTTACGCCGTTCGGCAGGCACTTCAATGGCACATTCGCCGTTCAAATACCGGGAAGTCAGCGTATGCGTCCGCAACATCTGCTGCGGAGTGCCGGCAAATACCACCTCGCCTCCCAGCCTGCCTGCCTTGGGGCCCATATCTATAACGTAATCGGCGGCGAGCATCATGTCTTTATCATGCTCCACCACAATCACGGAATTACCCATATCGCGCAACTCCTTCAACGAATGGATAAGCCGCAGATTATCGCGCTGGTGCAATCCGATGCTCGGCTCATCCAATATATACAGCACGTTCACCAACTGCGAGCCTATCTGCGTAGCCAGCCGGATACGCTGGCTTTCGCCGCCGGAGAGGCTGACGGCGCTGCGGTCCAGAGACAGATAATCCAATCCCACATCCAGCAGGAATTTCAGGCGGGTACGGATTTCTTTCAATATTTCTACCGCAATCTGCTGCTGTTTCCTGCTAAGATATTGGTCTACGTTCATCAGCCAGTCATACAGCTCGTTGATGTCCATTGTGGAGAGTTCGTAGATGTTTTTATCGTGAATACGGAATGACAAGGCTTCCTTGTTCAACTTCGCTCCGTGACATTCGGGACAGACAGCCGTCCTGGCAAATTGCTCCGCCCACTTCTGTGCCGTGGCAGACGCATCCTTTTCCTGCAACATCTGGATATACTTCACCACTCCTTCAAAAGTGACAAAGTAGTCGGAAGACGTACCGATAAGGGAGCTTTTTATCTTTATACGCTCATCCGAACCGTATAGAATCTCATCTATCGCATCGTCCGGCAGCTCCCTGACAGGAGTTTTCAGCGTAGCTTCATACTTCTCCAGCAATGCGGCAATCTGCCAGAATATCATGCTGTTCTTGGCTTTTCCCAAAGGAATGATGGCTCCCCCGCTGATGGAAAGCTCGCGGTCGGGGATAATCTTGTCTATATCAATCTGGTTCACCACGCCCAAACCTTTACACTTGGGACACGCCCCCTGCGGAGAATTGAAGGAGAAGTTATGGGGGGCAGGCTCGCGATAGGACAGTCCGGTGACAGGACACATCAAACGCTTGCTGTAATGGCGCACGCTCTCGCTTTGGGCGTCAAGCACCATCAGCAGTCCGTCGCCCTGACGCATGGCAACGGCAACGCTGTTCTTCAGGCGGGTGTCGTCTTTATCCGCCACCACCAGTTTGTCGATTACCACTTCCACGTCATGGTTCTTGTAACGGTCCAGCTTCATGCCGGGCAATGCCTCGCGCACCTCGCCGTCCACACGGACATAGAGATAGCCTTTCTTGCGAATCTGCTCGAAAAGTTCCTTATAGTGTCCCTTACGGTTGCGCACCAACGGGGCGAGGATGTAAATACGCTTTCCTTTATAATCGTTCAGGATAAGCTCGAGTATCTGCTCTTCGGTATATTTCACCATTTTCTCGCCGGAAAGATACGAATAGGCCTCGCCGGCACGGGCATACAGCAGGCGAAGATAATCGTATATCTCCGTTGTCGTACCCACGGTGGAACGCGGATTTTTATTGGTGGTCTTCTGCTCTATGGAAATCACCGGGCTCAGACCGGTAATCTTATCTACATCGGGACGCTCCAGATTGCCCAGAAAGTTACGGGCATAAGCGGAAAACGTTTCGATATAGCGGCGCTGGCCCTCGGCAAATATCGTATCGAATGCGAGGGACGACTTGCCGCTTCCGCTCAGCCCGGTGATTACCGTAAGGCTGTTGCGGGGAATTTCCGCATCGATGTCTTTCAGGTTATGTACACGCGCTCCGTATACATTGATATATTCTGTTTCTTCTTGCATATTTTAATGAATGAATTTGTGCAAAAATAACGGTTTCCGACCGAATATCAGTCGAAAAGCGGTATTTTTCGGTTTTGAAATGCACAATATTATTTCTTAACGCAATCCTTTGGTTAAAATGGGACAATATTGTTAACTTTGCGGCTACTTTGGGAAATTGTAAACATAAACCAACGATTACTGAATGAAAACGATTAACCGTATTTTTTGTTCCCTGCTGCTTGCCGGCGCGTGCAGCCTCGGAACAAGCGCACAAGAAAACCAATCTTACTTTCTGCATACGATAGAAAAAGGCCAGAGCCTGTATTCCATTGCCAGCATGTACAACATCAGCCAGGCGGATATAGTAAAACTGAATCCGGGAAGCGACGACAAGATATACGTAGGCCGTACCCTGCGCATTCCGCGTACGGATGCCGGTTTGCAAAAGGAGACTTTCCATACCATAGCTCCCGGTGAAACCCTTTACCGGCTTACGGTGAAATACAATGTGTCCGCCAAAGCCATATGCGATGCCAACCCCGGACTGAGCGCCGATAACTTCCGCATCGGGCAGGTCATCCGCATTCCGTCGGCCACGGATGCGGCAGCCGCCACCGCAGACACGCAGGCACTTTCGGGCATGCCCGCAGGCAACACTGCCATTCAGGCCCCGGTACAATCCCGCTGCCGCGACATGCACAAGGTAAAACGCAAGGAAACGGTATTCAGCATCAGCCGCGAATACGGCATTACCGAAGCCGAACTCATAGCCGCCAATCCCGAATTGCGGGGCGAGAACAAGATAAAGAAAGGTTCGTTCCTCTGTATCCCCTATCCGTCCTCTCCTTCTGCAACGCAGCAGGATACACCCCGGCAGGCCGCACCGAGCGACAGCGAACTGTTCAGTGAAAACACCAGAAGCAGCAAGCGCATCAATGTCATCAAGGCTGCCGTAGTCCTTCCTTTCCTGCCCGACGGGGCAAGCAAAAGCGAGTCTGCCAAAATGGTGGAATATTACGAAGGATTCCTTATGGCGGTAGACAGCCTGAAGCGCACAGGCACTTCCATAGACCTTTATACTTACAGTACCGGTCCTGCCACATCCTCCCTGAATTCCATACTCGGCAAAAGCGAGATGAAGGACATGGATATTATCTTCGGCCCGTTGCACCAGCAGCATATCAAGCCTTTGGCCGATTTTGCCGACAAGCACGACATACGGCTGGTGATACCGTTTACGTCTAAAGACAATACCGTATTCCGCAATCCGTCGGTATACCAAATCAATACTCCCCAATCCTACCTTTATTCGGAAGTGTACGACCACTTTGTCCGCCAGTTCCCCAACGCCAACGTTATCTTTATCGAGGCAAGCCAGGGAACCAGAGAGAAGGCGGACTTCATCAAGGGATTGAAAGAGGAGTTGCGCAACCGTTCCATACCTACAAAATCACTGAAAGAGGATGCTACCGTGGAGTCCTTGAAAGCCGTACTGCGTGCCGACCGTGAAAATATATTCATCCCCACTTCCGGAAGCAACATCACACTGATCAAGATACTGCCGCAACTGACACTGCTGGTACGCGAGATGCCCGACAGCCGTATACATCTGTTCGGCTATCCGGAATGGCAGACTTACACCAAAGACCATCTTGAAGCCTTCTTCGAACTGGATACATACTTCTACTCCTCGTTCTACACAAACAATCTGCTGCCGGCAGCCATTAACTTCACCAAGAGCTACCGCAAATGGTATGGCAAGGAGATGGACGAACGTTATCCCAAATTCGGCATGCTGGGTTTCGACACGGGCTACTTCTTCCTCAAAGGACTGTCGCGCTACGGTTCGGGATTTGAAAAGAACCTGGACAAAATGGACCTTGTCCCCATTCAGACCGGCTTCAAGTTCCAGCGTGTAAACAACTGGGGCGGATTTATCAACCGGAAAGTGTTCTTTGTACGCTTCACCAAAAATTTCGAACTGATAAAGCTCGACTTTGATTAAAGAAACGCCTTACAGCCATTTGGTTACAGTAATTCGCAATTGAAGAAAATGAAACTAAAAACAATTATAGGAACAGCACTCTTAGCAGGTACATGTGCTTTGCCGGCAAGCGCACAGATAGGCGAACAACGCCATAACTTTTCCGTGGGCATCAACGGCGGCATCAACCTGAATAGCGTAAGCTTCTCTCCCAGAGTCCGCCAGAACAACCTGATGGGTATCAACGGCGGAGTGACCGCCCGTTATATTTCCGAAAAGTATTTCAGCATGATATGCGGTGCGCAAATCGAGCTTAACTTCTCCCAACACGGTTGGGACGAATTTTATGAGGACTATCCCGAACTGCAATACACGCGAAAGATGAATTATCTGGAAATTCCCTTCCTTGCACATCTGGCATTCGGTAAGGACAGAGGTTTGCAGTTCTTCGTCCATGCCGGTCCGCAGATAGGCTTCTTTTTAGGAGACAGCTATACGATAAGCGGCGACTGGGACAACTACCCGGGACTGACCGTAGAACAGCATGACAAAGCCGTAGACAACAGGTTCGACTACGGCATTACGGGCGGAGCCGGCGTGGAACTCCGCACCAAAGCCGGAAATTTCCTGGTGGAAGGCAGATACTATTATGCCTTGTCCGACTTCTACAACAGTACCAAGAAGGACTACTTTTCCCGTTCGGCACACGGAGTCATCACCGCTAAAATCACTTATTTGTTCGATTTAAGGAAATAAAGAAAATAACGGTATAATCCGGATACAGAGATATAAAAAGCGGGGCGAGTGTTGAATGTAACACTCGCCCCGCTTTTTATACCGGACTGTCTGTCTTACCGGACAGACCTTTTCTCTTTATCTCAATCTGTCCGCAGCTTTCACCATCAGCTCATCACGATAGATAGCGCGGAAAGCCAGATAATTCAGTATGATACATACGGCAGGCAGGCATAAAGCCCATCCCAACTGGAAAGCCATTGCATTCAAATCGTTTTTCAGGATGAACATAAACGCGAAGAAAGCAATGTAATAACCTATCAGCAAAAGACTGCCGAACACCGTCATACGAACCTGCAACATACGGTTACGGAACAGGAATATGGTGCATAACGCAATAATCGCACTCAACAGCAGAATGCCGAACAAACCCCATGTAGACTGGAAGTTTCCATCGGCCAAAGTCACGCCCAACGGCTTGAATACATGAGCCGCTATCCCATCCGGACCGATAAACTGTCCTACCGGCAAGCAAAGAGCCACAACCAGCAGGATAGCCACCAATAACAAATAAACGGATTGAATACGCTGTATCATTACTGCAATTTCTCTTTTTCCTTGGAAGGATTACGATAATATACCTTACCTTCAAGATATTCCTGAGTGGCAATCAATGTCGGTTTCGGCAACTTCTCATAATAACGGGAAATCTCAATCTGTTCGCGATTCTCGAATACCTCCTCAAGATTATCGTTGTAAGAAGCAAACTCGGCCAGCTTCTTGGAAAGGTCATTCTTGATTTCAACACTGATCTGATTGGCACGCTTACCAATAATCGCTACTGATTCATATACATTACCGGTATCCTCACACAACTCCATCATATCACGAGTCACCGTAGTAGTAGGAGCATTTGTCTTTCTGTAATCCATAAATTTCTATCTAAATTAATTTTATTCTACAACAATTGTTTCACTTTCTGTCAGTCCTTCAAAATCTTCTGCGCTTCCTTGAAGATGCGGTCGGCATCTTTCATATATTTGCTTTCGGGAAACTCGTTCTTAAAGGCGTAATATTCGTCTACCGCTTCACGATAACGTTCCGCACGCTTGTCTTCCACACTATACACCGCCATTTCGTATTTGGCGCGCAGGATAAGGATGGACAAATCTTCACGCATATTGGTGTAAGGGTAATCCTTTAATGCGTTCTGTGCAGTGATAACGCAAGACTCATAATTATTTCCCAAATAATTTCCCAAATTATAATAGAGCTTGGCAGAGAGATATTCTTTCATAACCAGCTTGTCCTGCAAAGCGAATATCATGCTTTGGGCCTCGTCTTTCTTCGAGCTGTCAGGGAAATATTCGAGGAACATTTGCAGTTGCTGAATCGCACTGTATGTACCGGACTGGTCCAAACGGGGTTCCGGCGTATCCAGGAACAATGCTTTTCCGGCATGGAAACGCGCCAGTTCGGTGAACGTACCGCGCGGGTACACATTATAGTATTGGGTAAATGTCTGCGCGGCAGTCTGATAATCTTTCTGGTTATAATAGCTCATACCCAGCATGTAAAGAGACTCTTCCGCTTTATCAGTACCTTTAAGAATGGCAATCAACTCGTTCAGCAACGTGGCAGCACGACTGTACTGGCCTTTTGCGAAGTAATTCTTTGCCGCTTCATACTTGTATTCGTAGTCTGTGCTTTTCAGCAACTTGTTGTATTCTCCGCATGAGGAGAGCAGCAGTGCTGCAAGCAAAGTTATAAGGACGTTCTTCTTCATTACTTTTATTCAAATAATGTGCAAAGATAGAGGTTCGCATCGAATTAAACAAAGATACGCACCTTAATTTTTCAAAAACAAAGATGAATGGGGTATCCCTACTTTGGCACACTCCCTTTCATAACCTTCATACTGTCCTTTTTTTACAGTTTATACAAGTCGCTCGCAGCCAGCAAGTCCACCTTTTTCTCCGTCAATACCCGGATACAGTTTTCCATATCGTTAGGACGGATAATGACATTGGCAGTCTGTCCGTTGGCAAAGGAGTACATATATTCGATGAACACGCCTTCATCAGACAGGCAACGGAGCACCTTTGCCAATGAACCCGGAATGTTGGGACAACTGATTCCCACCACATCGGTCACATTGACGGCAAAATGATTATCCTTCAATGCCTTATACGCCTTATCAGGTTCGGACACAATGCCGCGAAGAATACCGAAATCGGCATTCTCGGCTATGCAGAGTGCAGAGAGATTGACACCCTCTTTGGCAAGAACTTCCGTCACTTCCGTAAGGCGACCGGACTTGTTTTCCAAAAAAATAGAAAGTTGTTTTGCTACCATAAGTTTACTATTTTACGATTTACAATTTACGATTGTCGATTACGCGCTTCGCTTTACCTACGCTGCGCTCGATGCTGCGCGGCTCTACCAGGCGGACATCCACACCCAAACCCAGTACGCTTTGCAGGCGTGCGGTAAGCTTTTTCTTCAAAGCCAGCATCTTGTTGATTTCATCCGAGTAGTATTCCGGACGGACTTCCACTTGCAGTTCCATGGTATCCGTATTATTCTTACGGTCGACGAGCAACAGGTAATGCGGTTCGAATTCGGGCATTTCGAGAATGACGGATTCAATCTGCGTGGGGAATACATTCACGCCACGGATGATGAGCATATCATCGCTACGTCCGAGAATACGGTCCATACGCACCAGTGTACGGCCGCAGGGACATTTGTCGTAATGCAGGGCGGTAAGGTCTTTGGTGCGGTATCGCAGCAGCGGCATGCCTTCTTTGGTGAGGTGGGTAAACACCAGTTCGCCCGTCTCGCCCGGAGCAACCGGTTCAAGAGTGTTCGGGTCTACTATTTCGGGGAAATAATGGTCTTCGTTGAGATGCGTCCCATGCTGGCATTCGCACTCGTACCCCACGCCGGGGCCTGCTATTTCGCTCAGCCCGTAAATATCATAAGCCTTTATTCCCAACTTCGCCTCGATGTCGCGGCGCATATTCTCCGTCCACGGCTCTGCGCCGAATGCACCGAACTTCAGCTTGAACTCCTCGCGCGGGAAACCGGAGTCCTTAATGGCATCCGCCAGATACAGCGCATAAGAGGGCGTGCAGCAAAGCACCGTCGAACCGAAATCGTGCATCAGTGTAATCTGTTTCTCCGTATTGCCGCTGGACATCGGAATGACGGATGCACCGATATTCTCGGCACCGGCATGCGCACCCAGTCCGCCGGTAAAAAGTCCGTATCCGTAGGATATCTGGAAAATGTCCGAGCTGCCCGCACCGTATGCCGTAAAAGCACGCGAGAGGCATTCCGACCATACCGACAGGTCTTTACGCGTATACCCCACCACGGTAGGTTTCCCCGTTGTTCCGGAAGATGCGTGAATACGGACTATCTGACTCATGGGAACGGCACAAAGCCCGAAAGGATAATTGTCGCGAAGGTCGTATTTGGTGGTAAAAGGAAGTTTCACGATATCATCGATGCTGCTGATGTCATCGGGGGTAATGCCCAGTTCCTGCATTTTCCTGCGATAGAAAGGAGTGTCATGATACACACGCTCCACTGTCTTTTTAAGACGAATGCCCTGGATTTTACGAAGACTTTCGCGATCCATGCATTCGATACTCTCGTTCCAAATCATGTTTTTGTTGTATTACATTAATGGTTATTGTTAAATTGATACCGCAAAGTTATGTTTTACTTACTGATTTGCAAATTTTCAGCACAAAAACTTCAACATTCATCAAGGAGTAGAAAAAGATATGATATATTTACATTCTTCTCAGTCTGCCGAGTTCTTCTGCAATGATATCGGGAATGAGACTGACGTTTTTAGACCCATTAAGTTGCTTTATTTTTATACCTTTCCTATCTTTGCCCGACAATCCTGATGAAATGAATAAATTCGAGTTAACATCCGCCTACCGCCCCACCGGCGACCAGCCGGAAGCAATCGCACAGCTCACCGAAGGAGTGCTTGAGGGAGTTCCCGCACAGACCTTGCTGGGCGTGACCGGCTCCGGAAAGACATTCACCATTGCCAACGTCATAGCCAACATCAACAAGCCTACGCTCATATTGAGCCACAACAAGACGCTGGCGGCACAACTCTACAGCGAGTTCAAGGGATTCTTCCCGAACAACGCAGTGGAATATTACGTATCCTATTACGACTATTACCAGCCCGAAGCCTACCTACCCTCTTCGGACACCTATATAGAAAAGGACCTCGCCATCAACGACGAAATAGACAAGCTGCGGCTTGCCGCCACTTCCGCCCTGCTTTCCGGACGCAAGGACGTGGTGGTGGTATCTTCCGTATCGTGCATCTACGGTATGGGAAATCCGGCGGATTTCTATAACAACGTAATCGAAGTGCAGCAGGGAAAAACCTACAGCCGCAACGTATTCCTGCGCCGTCTTGTAGACAGCCTCTACGTCCGCAACGACATCGACCTGAACCGCGGCAACTTCCGTGTAAAGGGCGATACCGTAGACATCTACCTTGCATACGCCGACAACCTTCTGCGCATCGTTTTCTGGGGAGACGAGGTGGACAGCATCGAAGAGGTAGACCCCGTGAGCGGTGTTACAATCGCCCGTTTCGATGCTTATAAGATATACCCCGCCAACCTCTTCATGACTACCAAAGAAGCCACCCTGCGCGCCATCCACGAGATAGAGGACGACTTGCACAAGCAGGTGCAGTGGTTCGAGAGCGAAGGCCGTCCTTTCGAGGCAAAGCGTCTGCAGGAGCGTGTTACCTACGACATGGAGATGCTGCGCGAACTGGGCCACTGCTCGGGCATAGAAAACTATTCGCGCTATTTCGACGGGCGTGCGGCGGGTACGCGCCCCTACTGTCTGCTGGATTTCTTTCCCGATGATTTTCTTATCGTCATTGACGAAAGTCACGTCAGCGTTCCGCAGATACGCGCCATGTACGGCGGCGACCGTGCCCGGAAGACAAACCTGGTGGAATACGGTTTCCGGCTTCCCGCCGCAATGGACAACCGCCCGCTGAAGTTCGAGGAATTCGAGTCGATGGCAAAGCAGGTGATATACGTCAGCGCCACCCCTGCCGACTACGAACTGATGCAATCCGAAGGCATCGTTGTGGAGCAGGTAATCCGTCCCACCGGTTTGCTGGACCCCATTATCGAAGTGCGTCCCAGCCACAACCAGATAGACGACCTGATGGAAGAAATCCAGTTGCGCATCGAACGCAACGAGCGCACCCTCGTCACCACGCTGACCAAGCGCATGGCGGAAGAGCTGACGGAGTATCTGCTCAACAACAGCGTAAAGTGCAACTACATACACAGCGACGTAGACACGCTGGAACGTGTAAAGATTATGAGCGACTTGCGCGAGGGCGAGTACGATGTACTTGTCGGCGTCAACCTTCTGCGTGAAGGGCTGGACTTGCCGGAAGTGTCTCTTGTGGCTATTCTGGATGCCGACAAGGAGGGATTTCTCCGCTCTCACCGCTCGCTGACACAGACGGCGGGACGCGCCGCCCGCAACGTCAACGGCATGGTTATCATGTATGCCGACAAGATAACGGAAAGCATGCAGCTCACCATCGACGAAACCAACCGCCGCCGCGAGAAGCAGTTGAAATATAACGAGGAGCACGGCATCACCCCTCAGCAAATCAGGAAAGCAAAGAACCTCAACGTATTTGCCGGCACGGAAGGATTTGCCGAAGGTGGAACCGGCAAGGAAAAATCCCCGGCAACCGCGCCCCGTCCCTATGTGGAACAAGAGAGCAGCACCACGGTTGCCGCAGACCCGATTGTCCGGTACATGAGCCGCGCCCAACTCGAAAAGAGCATCGAGCGCACCAGGAAACTGATGCAGGAAGCTGCCAAGAAGCTCGACTTCATCGAAGCCGCACAATACCGCGACGAAGTACTGAAAATGGAAGAACTGCTGAAAGAAAAAACGGAATAGAAGCTAAAAAGCCTGTCTGTATCAAACTGTTTGACGCCGCATTTGTTACTCTTTGCATATAACCCATTTAACAAACAAGATTATGAATAAAAAAAGAGGAACGGTAGCGCTGACAGCCTTGGCTGCCCTGTTTTCAGTAACCATACAGCAAGCGGACGCATGCACGCGCGCCACTTACATCGGACCGGAGAATCTGGTTATCACAGGCCGTACGATGGACTGGAAAGAGGACATCATGAGCAACATCTACGTGTTTCCGCGAGGAATACAACGGGCCGGCTACAATAAAGGCGAAACAGTGAAATGGACTTCAAAGTACGGCAGTGTCATTGCCACGGGCTATGATATAGGTACGTGCGACGGCATGAACGAGAAAGGACTGGTGGCCGGACTGCTGTTCCTGCCGGAGTCCGTATACGACCGTCCCGGAGACACCCGCCCCGTAATGGGCATCAGCATCTGGACGCAGTATGTGCTCGACAACTTCGCCACCGTGCGCGAAGCCGTGGACGAACTGAAGAAGGAGACTTTCCGCATCGACGCTCCCCGAATGCCCAACGGCTCGGCTTCCACCCTTCATCTGGCTATTACGGACGAAACGGGGAATACCGCTATTCTGGAATATCTGGACGGGAAACTAAGTATCCACGAGGGCAAGGAATACCGGGTGATGACCAACTCGCCCAGATACGAGTACCAATTGGCCGTCAACGACTATTGGAAGGAAGTCGGCGGATTGCAGATGCTGCCCGGAACCAACCGCTCCAGCGACCGCTTTGTACGCGCGTCATTCTACATTCATGCCATTCCGCAGACAGCAGACGCGGCGATTGCAGTCCCCAGCGTATTGAGTGTGATGCGTAACGTATCCGTACCGTTCGGAATCACTACGCCCGACAAGCCTCACATCTCCTCCACGCGCTGGCGCTCGGTAGCCAATCAGAAAGATAAGGTATATTACTTTGAATCCACCCTTACTCCCAACCTCTTCTGGCTCGATTTGAAGAAGATGGATTTCAGTCCCCAAGCCAAGGTCAAGAAACTCTCGCTGACCAACGGAGAGGTCTATGCGGGAGATGCCGTAAAGGATTTGAAAGACAGTCCTTCTTTCACGTTCCTGTTCCAGACACCGGTTCTCTGAGATAAGGCTTATACATAAACGAAGTTGTCAAAATGCACTTGACAATTTCTTTCAAGCACGGACTTCACAGATTTACCTTATCCTTTTTCTGTGAAATCCGTGCAACTCATGTCTGAAAAGAGACGGATAATGAACCTTTTTTTCAAGGCACCTCTTTTTGCATGCCTCTTTTTCATGGCGCACTTAAGAGTCTTTCTCATGATTTTTCCGTATGTTTGCAACCAAACTTCAAACCTGCATGCCTACATGGAACTATTAGTATACAAAGCCTCAGCCGGTTCGGGCAAGACCTTCACCCTGGCAGTGGAATACATCAAGCTTCTGATTCTCAATCCCCGCGCCTACCGGCAGATACTTGCCGTGACCTTTACCAACAAGGCTACGGCGGAAATGAAAGAACGCATCCTGACGCAGCTCTACGGCATCTGGAAGGAAGACCCCGCATCGGATGCCTATCTGAAACGTATCAAAGAAGATTTGGCTAAGAAGCCGGAAACCGCCTCTCTTTCCGACAGGGAGTTGCGCCAACGCGCCGGAATGGCATTGCAGTATATGCTGCACGACTACAGCCGCTTCCGCGTGGAGACAATCGACTCGTTTTTCCAGTCGGTCATGCGCAACCTTGCCCGCGAACTAGAACTCAGTCCCAACCTGAACATCGAGCTGAACAACGCCGAGGTGCTGAGCGACGCCGTAGACAGCATGATTGAAAAGCTCACCCCCTCTTCGCCCGTACTGGCCTGGCTGCTGGACTACATCAACGAGCGCATTGCCGATGACAAACGCTGGAATGTGTCCAACGAAGTAAAAAGCTTCGGACGGAACATTTTCGACGAAAGCTACATAGAACGCGGCGAAGGATTGCGGTTCAAGCTGCGCTCTCCCGAAACGATAAAGCTCTATCGCGACGTACTGCGTGAAATGGAGACCGATGCACTGGAGCAGATGAAAGGCTTCTACGACCAGTTTGAAGGCGAGCTGGAAGGTCATGCCCTTGTGCCCGAAGACCTGAAAGGCGGTGCACGCGGCATAGGCAGCTATTTCCGCAAGCTGCGCGACGGACGGCTGGCGGATAAGGATGTTTTGAATGCCACCCTGCAAAACTGCCTGGTGGACGCCAGGAACTGGGCTACCAAGACATCTTCGCGCAAGGACGAGATTATCCGCCTTGCCGAAACCAGCCTGATACCCCTGCTTCAGGATGCGGAGAGGTTCCGCCCGCAGAAGAATCGCACGATAAACAGTTGCCGCCTCTCGCTGCAACACCTCAACAAACTGCAACTGCTCAATCACATCGACGAAGAGGTACGCACCCTGAACCGCGAGCACAACCGGTTTCTGCTGTCCGACACCAATGCGCTGCTGCACAAATTAGTGCACGAAGGCGACTCCTCTTTCGTATTCGAGAAGATAGGCGCCAACATCCGCAACGTAATGATAGACGAGTTCCAGGACACAAGCCGCATGCAATGGGACAACTTCCGCCTGCTGCTGCTCGAAGGGCTTTCGCAGGGAGCGGACAGCCTCATTGTGGGCGATGTGAAACAGTCCATATACCGCTGGCGGAATGGAGACTGGGGGATATTGAACAGCTTGGGAAACGACCAGTCTAAAGTGCCACTCTGCGACGCTAAAGTGCCACTTTACGATGCTGAAGTGCCACTTTACGACGCTAAACCCCTACACTGCGAAAGCGGTGTCCAGCTCCCCTTCCCTTTCCCGGTGCGCGTGGAAACCTTGAAGACAAACCGTCGGAGCGAAACGAATGTCATCCACTTCAACAACCGCCTGTTTACCGCCGCAGTAGACTATCTGAACGCATTGCATCTGGAAGAGCTGAAGGAAGAGTGCATCCCCTTGAAACGCGCCTATGCCGATGTAGCCCAGGAATCTCCCAAGACGGAAAACAAAGGCTATGTCAAAGTCTCCTTCCTGGAGCCCGATGAAGAACAGAACTATACGGAAAAGACTCTGTCGGCTATGGGCGAAGAAGTGCAAAGGCTGCTTTCGGAAGGCGTGAAGCTGAACGATATAACCATTCTTGTGCGCAAAAACAAGAATATACCACCCATTGCGGATTACTTCGACAAAGAGCTGCACCTGCCCGTTGTATCGGACGAAGCGTTCCGCTTGGATGCCTCGCTTGCCATTTGCATGCTGATAGATGCCCTGCGCTACCTGTCCAATCCAGAAGAGAAGATAGCGAGAGCCTCGCTAATCACGAATTACAGTTTGCAGATTACCGGTAAGGGAGAAGCAGAAGCTCCCCTTGCAGCGCCTGCCGACTGGCACAAACTGCTGACCGCCGATGCAAGGACCGCGCTTCCCGCAGAGTTCGTCGCCCGTATGGACGAATTGCGCCTGATGCCTCTGTACGAACTGTTGGAAGAACTCTTCACACTGTTCGACATGGGGCGCATCGGAAAGCAGGACGCCTATCTGTTCTCTTTCTTCGATGCGGTGACAGAGTACCTGCAAAACAACTCTTCCGACCTCGACGGTTTCATCCGCTACTGGGACGAGACGCTTTGCAACAAAACCATTCCCAGCGGAGAAATGGACGGCATACGCATCTTCTCCATCCACAAGTCCAAGGGACTGGAGTTCCATACCGTGCTCATCCCCTTCTGCGACTGGAAACTGGAGAACGAAACATACAACCAACTGGTGTGGTGCACCGCCCCCGAAGCGCCGTACAATGCCATAGACCTTGTACCCGTCAACTACTCGTCCACAATGGCGGAGTCCGTTTACCGGCAGGATTACCTCAACGAGCGGTTGCAGTTGTGGGTGGATAACCTGAACCTGCTGTACGTGGCATTCACCCGTGCCGGAAAGAATCTTATCGTATGGAGCCGGAAAGACCAGAAAGGCACTATGTCCGAACTTCTCTCCGCCGCCCTGCCCCAAGTGGCCAAAGCGGAAGAAGGCAGTTGGGACGAAGAAGGGAGCATCTATGAAAGCGGAGCGGTATATCCGTCGGAAGAGGCGCTCCTTCACTGCGTTCGGAATGGAAAGAATAAGGATGCGGACACTCCGGACGGGAAAAGCCGCACTGTGAACAAGCTTGCACAGAAGCCCGTCAAACTTCCGGTACATACGGAAAGCATGCGCCACGACATCGAATTCCGGCAGTCCAACCGTTCCGCCGACTTCATAGCCGGAGTGGACGAAGCCGAATCCGGCCGGCGCTTCATCAACCGGGGGCGTCTGCTGCATACGCTGTTCTCCGCCATTGAAACGGAAGCGGATATCGACGATGCCGTCAACCGTCTGGTATTCGAAGGTATCATCGGCCGTGCCGAGACAGAGGAAGAGATACGGGAACTCACCCGCAAGGCATTTGCGCAACCGCAAATCAAGGACTGGTATTCGGGAACCTGGCAGTTGTTCAACGAATGCGACATCATCTGGCAGGAGAACGGAGAACTCCGCAACCGCCGCCCCGACCGCGTAATGATGCGCGACGGTGCAATCGTGGTCGTAGACTTCAAGTTCGGCAAGCCCAACAAGAAATATAACAAACAGGTACAAGGGTATATGGAATTACTTGTCCGCATGGGATATGACGCCAATGCCATCAGCGGGTATCTGTGGTATGTAGAAGAAGAAATAATAGAGAAAGTATGAAAACATTCCTTCAATCAGTAGCCCAAGACCTATACTCCAAGATAGGGAACGACCTGTCGCGCACGGCAATCGTATTCCCCAACAAACGTGCCAGCCTGTTCTTCAACGAATACCTGGCGGCTCAGAGCGACCGCCCGTTGTGGTCTCCCGCATATGTCAACATCAGCGAACTGTTCCGCAGCCTTTCGCCTCTGAAACCCGGCGACCCTATCCGGCTGGTGTGCGAACTGTACAAAGTGTTCCGCGAAGAAACGCACAGCGAAGAGCCTCTGGATGATTTCTATTTCTGGGGCGAGCTGCTTATCAGCGACTTCGACGATGCCGACAAGAACCTGGTAGATGCCGACAAGCTGTTCAGCAACCTGCAGGATTTGAAGAACATCATGGACGACTACGACTTCCTCGACCAGGAGCAGGAAGAAGCCATACAACAGTTTTTCCAGAACTTCTCCATCGACAAACGCACGCAACTCAAAGAGAAGTTCATCTCCCTTTGGGACAAGCTGGGAGACATCTACCGGCACTACCGGAAGAACCTCTCCGAACTGGGCATCGCATACGAAGGCATGATGTACCGCCATGTAATAGAGGAGCTTGATACGGACCGGCTGCGCTACGACCGCTACGTCTTCGTGGGCTTCAACGTGCTGAACAAGGTAGAAACCCGCTTCTTCCAACGCCTGCAGGATGCGGGCAAAGCCATGTTCTACTGGGATTATGACGTGTTCTACACCCGCCTGCCCCACGAACAGCAACCGCCCTACGTGCACGAAGCGGGCGAATTTATCCTGCGCAACCTGAAGCTGTTTCCCAACCAACTGCCCGAAACTGCCTTCGATGTCCTGCGGCATCCCAAGAAAATACGTTTCATATCCGCTCCTACGGAGAATGCGCAGGCCCGCTACCTGCCCCAATGGGTGCGCACGGTCGTGAAAAGCGATACCGAAGCAAGCAAGGAGAAGGAAAACGCCATTGTGCTATGCAACGAGGCACTGTTGCTGCCCGTGCTGCACTCCATCCCGCCGGAAGTGGAGAACGTAAACATAACCATGGGATTTCCATTGGCGCAGACACCCGTATACAGCTATATCAATGCCCTTATGGAACTGCAAACCGCCGGCTACCGCAGGGATACGGGACGCTATACCTACGAAGCCGCACTTGCCGTACTGAAGCATCCTTACACCCGGCAACTGTCCGCCACGGCCGAAGACCTGGAGAAGCAGCTCACCAAGGACAACCGCTTCTACCCTCTCCCGTCGGAGCTTAAAAAAGACGCTTTTCTCGAACAGGTATTCACCCCGCAGAACGGAACTGCTGCCATCTGCCGCTATCTCACCGAGCTGCTGCGCGAAGTGGCCGTCATATACCGTCAGGAGAAAGACGAAGAGGACATCTTCAACCAGCTCTACCGGGAATCCCTATTCAAGGGCTACACCCTCATCAACCGCCTGCTCAGTCTGATAGAGAATGACGGGCTGAGCCTGCATACAGACACGCTGAAACGTCTGATGAACCGCCTGCTCACCGCCACCAACATCCCGTTTCACGGCGAGCCCGCCATCGGCATGCAGGTAATGGGCGTACTGGAAACGCGTAACCTCGACTTCCGCAACCTCATCATGCTGTCCCTCAACGAAGGGCAGCTCCCCAAGGCGGGCGGCGATTCGTCTTTCATCCCCTATAACCTGCGCAAGGCGTTCGGCATGACTACCATCGAGCATAAGAACTCCGTGTATGCCTACTACTTCTACCGCCTCATACAGCGTGCGGAGAACATTACCTTGCTGTACAATACGGCATCCGACGGACTGAACCGGGGTGAGATGTCGCGCTTTATGCTCCAGTTTCTCGTCGAGTCTCCCCACGACATCTCACGCCAATATCTGGAAGCCGGGCAATCTCCCCAACAAAGCCTCAAGATTGAAATACAAAAGACGGACGAGGTACTGCAACGGATGTACAATGCATACGACATCCGCCGGCATCCCAACGCACTCTTTTCGCCTTCGGCACTCAACACCTACCTCGACTGCCGGCTCAGATTCTACTACCGCTACGTTGCCGGACTGAAAGCTCCCGACGAGGTAAGCGCAGAGATAGACTCCGCCCTGTTCGGTACTATCTTCCACCGTTCCGCCGAGCTGGTATACCAGGACCTCACAGCCAACGGAAAGGAGATACGCCGGGAAGACCTGGAGCAGTTGCTCCGCAACGACGTAAGGTTGCAGGCATACGTAGACACCGCCTTCAAGGAAGAGTTTTTCCATGTGCCTGCCGGCGAGCAACCCGAATACAACGGCACACAGCTTATCCACTCCAAAGTAATCGCATCCTATCTGCGGCAATTACTCCGCAACGACCTGCAGTACGCCCCTTTCCGTATGGAAGGCATGGAACAAAAAGTAACGGAAACCCTGAAGATAGAGACTCCTTCCGGAATGCTTCCGCTGAATATCGGCGGAACGATAGACCGTATGGACAGCAAAGGCGATACCCTGCGCATCGTGGATTACAAGACGGGCGGCACTCCCAAGACTCCCGAAAGCATAGAGCAGTTGTTTACCCCTGCCGACAACCGTCCGAACTACATCTTCCAGACTTTCCTGTATGCTGCCATTATGTGCCGCAAGCAAGGACTGAAGGTAGCTCCATCCCTGCTGTACATCCACCGTGCGGCATCCGAGAGTTATTCGCCCGTTATCGAGATGGGCGCACCGCGCCAGCCCAAAGTGCCGGTCAACAATTTTGCGTTTTATGAAGATGAGTTTCGCGAACGGCTATCAGCGCTCCTGCAGGAGATATACAATCCCGAAGAGCCTTTTACCCAAACGGAAGATGCGAAGAAATGCGAATACTGTGACTTTAAAAGACTATGCAAGAAATAGAGGAGTACAATAAAACAATAGGGCAATTAAAGTAATAAAATCTGAGGAATCATATTGCAGCCAATATCACTTTAGCACCCTATTGTTTTATTGTCCTCTTTTTTATTTCTTCAACGGGATGGAGAAATAGAATGTCGAACCCTCTCCTTTCTTGGATGTAAACCACAACTTGCCGCCACTCTTCACTGCAAAATCCTGACACAGCAGCAATCCCAATCCGGAACCTTCTTCATTATTTGTGCCGAACGTACTGAAATGCGTATCTGTATGCAGCAGTTTCTGCTGTCCTTCTTCATCAATGCCGCAACCGCTGTCTTTTACACTGACTACCATTGTATCTCCTTGCTCTTCCATCTTCACCAATACTTCCGAATTTTCGTTACTGAATTTAATGGCATTGCTCAGCAGATTGCGAATAATGGTTTTCAACATATCAATATCGGTACAGACGGGCAACTTCTCCGGCTTTTCTTCACGGATGGTAATTTTCTTCAAGCCGGCCACCATATTGAACACATCAATCACGCTGTCTACCACTTCCACGGCATCCACATCCTGATAGACAACATTCAGGTTACCAATCTGGCTTTTTGTCCACTTCAACAGGTTATCCAGCAATGAAAACACATCTTCCGTTGTCCGGTTTGCCATTGTCAGCAGTTCGTACATCTCACCGCCAATCTTCTCAACGGGCAGATTGAGCATCAGCATGTTCAGCACCATCTTGATAGAGCCCATCGGAGAACGCAGATCGTGGGCAATTACAGAATACAACTTGTCGCGCCCGGCAATGATGCGCTGCAACTCTTCCGTCTTATTCAGAATAATACGCTTGGCCGCCACCAATGAAACCTGATGGGTGACACGGATTATCAGCTCTTCCTTATTGAAAGGTTTGGAAATAAAGTCACTGGCACCCGCCTGAAACCCTTTCACTATATCCGTTGTACTGTTCAATGCTGTCAAAAAGATGATTGGAATATCCGCTGTATCGGGATTGGATTTGAGACGTTGCGCCACTTCAAAGCCGCTTAAATCGGGCATCATTACATCCAGCAGCACCAAATCCGGATGTTCTTTATCCACTTGTTCCAAGGCCTGCCGTCCGTTGTTTGCCGTAGCAATCGCAAACTTCTCATTTGTCAGGAGTACTTTCAACAACAATACGTTGGACATCACATCATCTACGATGAGGATTTTGTACTCAGAAGGATTTATTTCCATGTTCATCTTTGTATTATATTTTTTCCCGTTATTGGTACCATATTTATTCAGGAACGATACTTGCCGAAATATTCAATCATGTGGAGCAAGCCTTCCTCCAACTCTATTACAGGCTGCCAGTCCAGTTTATGTTTGGCTAACGTAATGTCCGGTTTCCGTTGTCTCGGATCATCGTGCGGCAGTGGTTTGAATATCAGTTTTGATTTGGAACCTGTCAGCCTAATAACCTTCTCTGCCAGTTCAAGGATGGAAAACTCGTTGGGATTGCCCAAATTTACCGGGCCGATAAACCCTTCTTCCGTATTCATCATACGCACCATCCCCTCTATCAAGTCGTCCACATACTGGAAACTGCGGGTCTGAACACCCGAACCGTAAATTGTGATGTCCTTGTCCTGCAGTGCCTGGACCACAAAATTGGAAACCACCCGCCCGTCGTCGGGCAGCATGCGCGGACCGTATGTATTGAAAATACGTATAATCTTTATGCGTATTCCGTTCTGACGGTAATAATCCATAAAAAGCGTCTCTGCGCAACGCTTGCCTTCATCATAACAAGAACGGATACCGATTGGATTTACATTTCCCCAATAACTTTCCACTTGGGGATGTATGACAGGATCGCCGTAGATTTCGCTGGTAGACGCCTGCATGATTTTTGCACCCGTCTTTTTGGCCAGCCCCAGCATATTGATGGCTCCCAATACCGAAGTTTTAATCGTTTTTATGGCATCGTGCTGATAATGTACCGGCGATGCGGGGCAAGCCAGGTTATAAATCTCATCGACTTCCGCCTCGTAGGGCAATTCCACATCGTGAAGCACAAACTGAAAACGGGGATTTCCTTTCAGGTGGGCTATGTTCTCTTCCGAACCGGTGAAGAGATTGTCCAGGCATATTACTTCGTGTCCGTCTTTAATCAGCCGGGTACACAGATGAGAACCTATAAAGCCGGCACCACCGCTAACCAATATTTTTTTCATGCAGCACTTATTTCTGTGTCCGAAGACCATGCAACTTGTTTGTTCTGTTTATGTGCTGACAAATGTAGGCGATTTGGCTAAAATATGCAAGTTTGCAGGAGAATTATTTCAACTATCAAGGCATATATTCCGGCTTGTTGTCAGGAATACTGAAATCTTTATTGGCAAACAGGTCTGCCAAACCCGAAATTTGCTTCAGACGAAGCAGCTCGTCCCGGTCCATTCCTATGTTTTTCATAATCCACTGGTCGGACATACCGGCACGGTCCAGTTCGGCAACGATGTTGCACATCAACTCGATGTTATGCGCCCCGCGCGCACGGTTATGACGGATAGTGGACGCCATGCGGTTGGACAGCTCCTTATCAATTACAACAACCGGCAACAAACCGTTCTCACGCTGATAAATCCGCTTGGAAGTTTTCAATACCTGATAGCGGTGGTAGCCGTCTACCAATATATAGTTGTCTTTCTCCCGGTCGTAATAGCACACGCAGGGCATTGTAAATCCGTCTTCCCAGATGGACAGTTCCAGCAATTTCATTTCGGGCGGTGCCACTACATTGGGGTTATAATCATTGGCCTGTATCTTTTCTACGGGAATTGCTTTTACATTATATACCGGACTTTTATCTACACTCATAACATCATATTTTTGAATTGTTCCATTATCTTGTCTCGCTTGTATATTTCCTCTTTGGTCAGGGCAAACCCCATGTACTTGCACGCGTGGTCGTTCTTTAAGATACAGATGCACATGCGCTTGTAGGTAGGGATTTCCCTGAATTCCGTTATATCGATATCATCCAGATAATCCATGCGGACAGGTTTCTTGTTTGTCTTGTAATTGGTATGATTCATCACTTCGATGGGAATGCCTGCGTCTTGCAGCTTCTTTATGGTATTCTCGCCCAAGCATCCCCCTTTTGTCCGCCAGAATTCGATGCTGACGGTCAGCTTCTTCAGATAGTTGCGCCGGGTTTCTTCGGGCAAGGTGGAAAGCAGGAATTGCATAAAGCTCTTCCAGGTATACCCTTCGGGAATGCGTACGCTCTGCCAGCCCATGGCGTGAGTACCGCCATAGATACCGGTAAAGTTCACCCCGTTGACACGTCCTATCATCTTCCCCCAGGTATTGGGGTCTATCACTTTATACAATGCAAGGCTCTCCTGCGCCTCGCACAGAAACGGACTTGCCACACGCTGGCGCTCTATATTGACACCCGCTTTATAATACAAATCGTACAGATGGTTATAATCGAAACCGAACTTACCGTTGGCAGTCCATATGTCCGTCGTTTTCCAGTCGTAGATGGGATAAGCGTTGAATATGTCATTGCCTATTTTGGAAGTCCACCTGTAGTTATGGTACATCTGGTATTTACGGTTCAGATGAATACTACGCCAGCGGTTGAAGCTTTCCTGCGTGCGGATGCCAATAAGGAAACAGGTGCGCACCGCATCTTTCCGCTGATGCAGCCATTTGGCAAAGTGCATCTGGAATTCGTAATCCCACATTTTCTCCGTATAGAAAGGGAACGCTTCTTTCGTATAAGAACCCTGCGGCATCTGACGCACCCAAAGCTCCTTCATACTCTCGTCCCAGGGACGCCAATAGCTCTGATACATGGATGTGCAGGTGGTGACCTTGAAAGGGACACATACCCGATAAACTTCCAGAATATCCTTATTGGCTTCCAATATACGGTCTACATAATCTATGGTTACGGTGTACTGTATCTCATAATCCATATGAAACACACACAATTTTCGCTTTAAATTATTACGCCGGATGTAATCTATGCACAAGTTCAGCAATACGCCACTGTCCTTCCCTCCGGAAAACGACACGCATATTGTATCGAACTCTTTAAAAATCAGCTCTAAACGTTCCTGCGCAAGTTCGTATACATTTTTAGAAACAGCCATAGTTATCTGTCTTTTTTCATTTTCACGTAGCGAGTCCAGACTTTCTCCTCCGAAAAGCCTAATTCCTTAAAAAGAGAACAATGCTCCATGAAAGTAACCGATGTCAATTCCTTACCCGCAGTTGCATTCGATATAACCTTCTCCAATAATAGCTTCAGCGTGCTTTCATTATTGTCCTCTACATAGTAGTTGTTAATGATACACTCTTTCTTCTTCTCTTCTACGGGTATAAAACCTATAACTTTCCTCTTTTCTACTGCCACAAACCAAACAAAATCTTCCGATGTACGAAACGGGTAGTTATAATTCTGCTTTAAGACATCGGGATTCATCACCAATGGCGCTACAAGCTCATATAGCCGCCTGTCTGTTCCCTTTAATTGTATAATTTGTATCATTCAGTATTATCGGTTTTATGTTTTGATTGTAAATTGTTCAAAGATAAATATTAAACTTTATGCCTTAAGTAATTTTTAAGCAGTTTTAAGAATAAAGATTCAAATTGTCGTAATTTATTATTTTTATACAGAATTTGTAATTCACTGATAATCAATAGGAATAAAAGTGGCATTATTCAGTATATGACTGAACCTATTTAAGTATACGACCGAAATAGGATGAGTATACGACTGAAAGGCATTCAGTATACGGCCGAATGTTTCAGCATTTTAAACTATAAACTATTTTCAATAAAACAGTTGTGTATCAGAAAGGATTAAACAATCTTATTTCACCCATATTCTTGCATTTTTAACGATTAAGGTATTATTAATTAAATAAAATTTATACATTTGCACAGCTTTTAAAAGTAGTCCGAAATTCTTTTAATCTATTCCGTTTTTCCATAATATTGAATACATAAGTAAACAACAAAACAATTATAAACAGTAAAATTATGATGCTAAACACAAAGAAAAGACCGCTTATAGCTGCGGCCCTATTACTGACATCGTTCGGAATAACCACATCGTGCATCGATAACAGTTATGACCTGAACAAGGACATCGACATGACAATCAGTGCAGGTGGCGAACATCTGGCAATTCCCGTGGGATATACGGAGAAGATAACATTGGATAAAATCATCGAACTGGACGAGGGGGATGATTTGCAGATTGTGGATGGAGAATATCATCTGCTGAAAAAGGATAATATTGATGAGACGAATACGTCGGTAAAGCTGGTTACAGTTAATGAATCATCGAATCCTATAGAACCGATTAGAATAATCAGTGGGAACCATGATAATAATGTTCATGATATTTTTATCTCAAATGCAGAATCAGAGGGATTCATCAACGCAGAAGCCCATGGTGTGGACAAAGCCGTCATAGAAATCGGCTCCTTGGCTGCCGATATGCCAACGACCTTGACTCTTAAATTAAAACTTGGCGGTGAAATTTCAACCTCATTGGTTAAAGTGGGAACTATGACAATCACCTTCCCGAACTTCATACAATTCGAGAAAGAGAACGGACTGAATGGACAGACCCTTACCATGACTGATGTACAGATAGAACCCTATTCCGGATTTACAAAAGAACTGAAAATCAACAAATACGTATTTGGAAAGGAATACGGTGAAGGAAACAGAGTTGACGAAGAGAATGGCGACAGAATCCTTAAAATTGAAAACCAAGAGATAAAGATAGAGATGCAAGGCATAAACGTAACAACTCCCTCCGGCAACGGTTCTTTAAATATCACTCCTACCATTACCCTTGCAGAAATGGCTGTAAGCGAAGTTTACGGCACCATCCAGCCTGACATCGACGTGAAGCCTACCGAAGTGGAACTGAACAATCTGCCCGACTTCCTGCAAGACGATGAAATAAGACTGGACATCACCAATCCTGTTTTCTCATTCAATGCCAACAATCCACTGAATACGGATGTAGAAATGGATGGTGTCCTGACCGGATATAAGGACGGCCAAGTAACCAAGACCGTTAAAATAGGAAGCGGTAACGGTGGTGCATCCATCACATTAAAACCCAGCGGAGACAAGCAACAGACAATTTCAATAGTACGTGATGAGCAAACGGTGGTTGAGGCAAATGCAACCAAAGTTGTCGTACCCAATCTGAATGATATTATCGAAACGATACCCGACCACATCAACGTTGAGCTAAAGCCGGCCGTAAAGACAGAACAGTATTACACCGTCAATTTAGGACAGGACTACACGCTGAACAGCGCATACGACATCGACATCCCCCTGAGCTTCGGCAGCAACCTGAAAATCGTGTATGAAGAAACACTCGATAACTTCGACCTCGACCTTGAAGATGTAGACATCAAAAAAGCCGTTCTTTCCATAAATGCCGTCAACACCATTCCTTTGGCAATGGAAATCAAGAACGACAACGTAAGCGCACTGGATGCCAACGGAAACGTGATAAAAGACATCGACGTAACCGTAGAGGGAACCATCACGGAAAGCAAAGACGGCAAGACCGAAGTTTCAAGCGCGCTCAATGTCAACTTGAACGAAACGGCGGAAGGCGCCATCAGCAAGCTGGACGGCCTGAAGCTGAAGATAACAGCTGTGCCCGGACAAGCCACCGATGTTCAGTTGCTAAGCACACAATGGATGCAGCTTAAAGACATGAAACTCAAAATTCCCAACGGCATCAAAGTAGATTTGAACTAAGGGAAATTATTTCATGCGATACAGACAAAAGATTCAACAATCATATATAACGAAACGAATGAAAACAAATGTTTTAGCGATTATACTGTCCGGAGCCGTAGCGACACTTGCAATCGGCGATGCGATGGCACAGACACAGAACAGCCGTTCAACCTATTTTCTGGAAGGAAGTACCTACCGTCACGAACTAAACCCCGCCTTTATGGGCGAACGCGGCTACGTCAGTTTTCCCGGCTTGGGCAATCTCACAATCGGCGCACAATCCACAGGCGGCGTAGGCGACTTTATCTTCAAGAAAGCCAACGGCGAACTCACCACCTTCATGAACGAGGAAGTAAGCAGCGCCGAATTCCTGAAAGGATTGCCTAAAAGGCTGAAAGTAGGTGTCAACGTAGACGAATCGATTCTTTCCTTAGGCTTCTACGCCTGGGGCGGTTTTAACACACTCGGCATCTCCGTAAAGTCCAATACCAACGTTTTCATGCCCGATGAACTTTTCAAATTCATGAAAAACGGGGTAGCCAGCGAAACGGGAAGCAGCTACAACGTGAAGAACGTGAACATCGTATCTACCAACTATGCGGAAATTGCTTTCGGTCACTCACGCGAAATCAACGAACGCCTCACGGTAGGCGCCAAAGTAAAAGCGCTCGTGGGACTGGCAAAAGCAACCATGCACATCGACGAACTGAACATTCTCGCCTCTCAGGACCAATGGACCATCACCCCGAAAAATGCCGAGCTTTACATGTCTGCCAAAGGCCTCATCGTGCCCACCAAAGGCGAAACCGGCAACTATCAGGAAGACGACTATATCCTGGACGCCAACGGAGACAGAACCCCGATACTGAAAGACGGAACCGACGGACAGATTTCATACGATGATATCGATTTCGATACGGACAACCTCGGCCCCACAGGTTTCGGTATGGCTATTGATTTGGGAGCGACCTACAAACTGAATGACGAATGGACATTCTCCGCCTCCTTGCTCGACCTCGGTTTCATTTCATGGAAAAACACCACCAAAGGAACAATGAGCAAAGACTTCACGTTCAACGGTTTTAGCGACATCTCCGTGAAAGACGACGGAACCGACAATAACAAGAAACTGGACACCCAAGTGGACGAATTAGTAGATGACCTGGCAGATCTGGCAAAGTTTGATAAAGCAGGGGAAGGATTAAAGCGTACCACCGCCCTTGCAGCCACCCTGCACCTGGGCGCTCAATATACCCTGCCCGCTTACGACCGTCTGAGCTTCGGCTTCCTCTCCACCACCCGCATGCAAGGCAAGCACTCATGGACGGAAGCACGCGTTTCGGCAAATGTTGCTCCCCTCTCCTGGTTTGAAGCATCGGTAAACTACGCCTTATCCAACTTTGGCTCCGATGCCGGCATCATGCTGAATTTCCACCCGCGCGGCTTCAACTTCTTCATCGGTGCAGATGTTCCCATGTGTAAATACGAACCGGCCTACTACGCTCCTATCAGCCGTGCAGCCGTCAACGTAAATATGGGTATCAACTTTACTTTCGGACCGAAGCACAAGCGTAAATACAAAACGGTAGAAACCCAATCACTCTGAATTTATCAACCAAAACAAGAAGAATATGAAAAAGATATATTGTCTGCTGTTTGCCATGCTGCCATTGGCAGCATGGGCAGGTGAGGTAAAAGTCACCAAGCCGGTACTGACTCTGGAAAACGATACGCTGACCCTGGACTTTAAGTTTAATATGGAAGCCGTAAAAGTCAACAGTACCCAGTCTTACGCCTTTACTCCGGTATTGTTTGCAGGAAAGAACTGCAAGACCTTGCCGCCTGTTGTCGTCACCGGTAAAAACAAGTTCAAGATGCGCCACAAAGACCGTAAGCTTGCCAGGAAAGGCGATTACAATGCGCCTTATACCATTATTAAAGGCAAGTCTGCCGACCGCCGGAACCTCGTGAACTATACCGTATGCCTCCCCTACGAAGAATGGATGAGCCAGGCGGATATGTGGATATTGCAGGAAGGCAGGAAAGACTGTCTGCTGGATTTACCCGAGATTCAGGTGATAGAACCGGTAGTTGTGGTAGAAGAAGAACCATTGCCGCAGAAAGGTTCCATCTGCGAACCCTGCATGAGCATGGTATCCTACCTCACCCCGACAGAAAAGCCGTTGAAAGTGCGCTCTGAACAAAACACCCTGTATATAGAATATGCAGCGGGCGGAACGGAATTCAAAGCCGATTTCAAAAACAACTCCGCTGAGCTTCAAAAGCTGAAGGAAACCCTGAACCCGCTGACCGAAGGCGACTTGGTTACTTTCAAAGCCATCAACATATGCGGCTATGCTTCACCCGACGGCTCTGCCAAGACCAACGACCGCGTAGCCACAAAACGCGCCGACTCTTTCTCCCTCTATCTCAGAGGAAGTTATCACTTCCCGGACAGCATACTGAACGTAACATCAGCCGGTGAAGACTGGGACAGCCTTGTCAAGATGCTTGAGGAAGACAAGCCCGACTATGCGGACAAAGCATTGGAAATAATCAATAAGTACACCAACCCCGATGTACGTGAAGCCAGACTGAAATCAGGACTGGGCAGCGCTTCCTACCGTGCCATGATGAATGAATATTATCCCCGCCTGCGTCGTCTGTCTATCGCCATAGATTACGAAATACGCGAAGTACGCAACTCCGAAGCCGCAACGTTAATTTACACCAATCCCAAGATGCTGAATCTACAGGAAATGTACGGCGTAGCCAAGAACTTCCGGCCGGGTACGAAAGAATACAGGGAAGTGTACGAAATAGCCGCTACCAATTATCCCACAGATATTGTGGCAAATATCAACGCTGCCTCTGCCAACATCGTTTACGGTGACTTTGACCGCGCGCAGCAATACATAGAAAGGGTAAAAGACGATCCTCGTGCATGGAACAACCTGGGCGTGCTGGCATGGCTGTCGGGCGACAGTGAAATAGCAAAGGAATGGTTCACCAAAGCTTTGACCATAGAACCGGAAAAGGCACAGGAAAACTTGAATAAGATAAAGTAACATACACATCTTTGCGTAAAAGAGTTGCAATAACGGGACAGTTCCCTATATTGCAACTCTTTTTTTAATATATCCTATATCGGCAACCTCTTTATTGTGCCTTTCTTACAACAGACAGCATTTTGCGTGCATAACACCATACTACGCAATAGGCAGCCAAAGGTACGATAAACGCCATCACCATTGTTGTATAATCCGCCACAAGCCCCATCAACAGCGGACCTACCACCCCGCCTACCGGAGACATCATCAGGAAAGAGGAAGCGCGCTTGGTATGGTTGCCCAACCCTCTTAGAGAAAGAGCGAAAATAGTAGGAAACATAATAGCCTCAAAAGCATATCCGCAGAGCAGTGCAACCAGCGACACCATGCCCACATCAAGCAACACCACAAGAGTAGTCACCACCGTTCCCGTAGCGCAAACCAGCAGCATCTTCTCCGCACGTACACGCCCCATAATCCAACTGCCAGCAAAACGTCCCAGCATAAATAATCCCAATCCGCCGAATGAAAGTACCAATGAGGCTTCACGGGCATTCATCCACCCCTGTTCCACTACATAATTAATGAAAAAACTATTAATGGAGATTTCCCCTATTTCGTAAGCAAACAGAGCCAGCAAACCAAAGATAAAGAGTTTATGCGACCACAGCCCTATTTCATGCCCGGCTTCATCCACCTCTGCCCTATGCTCTATTTCGGGTAACTTAATCTTCGAGAAAACCAACGCTACCAGCAGCACCACTATCCCCATGCCTACATAAGGCAGAGCCACATTACCCGCACTGCCGCTCCCATCTTCCGAAAACAAAAGCAGACCTGCCAGCACAGGAGCGCAAATACATCCCAGACCATTGAAGGACTGTGCAAAATTCAGGCGGCTGGCTGCCGTTTCCTTCGCCCCCAATTCCGTTGCATAAGGATTGGCAGCCGTTTCAAGGAATGTCAATCCACAACCGATGACAAAAAGGGCAAACAAGAACATATTGAATGACAGATAGTATTGCCCGGGAATAAACAGCAACGAACCGATACCGTACAGCAGCAACCCGAAAACCACTCCCCTGCGATACCCGAAACGGCTTATGAACAATCCCGCAGGAACAGCCATTACGAAATAGCCCATATACATCATCGCCTGGATAAAAGCCGAATGCGCCTTTGTTATATCCAGCAGTTCCTGAAAATGCTTATTCAGCACATCCAGAATGGCATGTGCAAATCCCCATAGGAAAAAGAGAGAAGTAATCAATATAAAAGGAACAAGGTATTGCTCCCCTACCAACGGTATCCGTTTCTGTTTCATAATCTAATAATTTCAGACAATCTGTGTCTATCAGTAAATGCGGCCGCAAAGATAAGCAATAAAAAGGAGACAGCCCCATCCATACCACGTATCTTCAACTAAAACACATAAGAAAGGGATAACTGCCAATACCTGTTTTTGGATTCAAATACATCACCGTCAAATATCTGGTCTATGGCATCGTGCTTGTTTCCGCCGATATGATGTTTGGCAGATTGCGTCAGACCGATATTATAGTAACAGCTCAACATCAGGTGATTTACAATCCTAACACCGCCGCCAAGATTGATACCGACCTCAGTGGAACGCCAACCCATGGATGAGAGATCTTTGTCTATGACATCTACAGCTATATGGGCAAGCTTACGCCCCCAATTATCCTCATCTACCAGAAAAGAAAAAGAGGGGCCCACCCCCAGGAACAGGTCAAAATTGTCTGATATGCCCATCTCCCATTTCAGCTCAATAGGGATGTCAATACTTTGCGTTTTTACATCGGTACTTGCACCGTTGGCAGTATTGGTAAGTTTCACACCGCGCTGCACATACAATAAGGAAAAGTCAAGAGCAAGACCATAAAAACCGGTCTGGTATTGCAACATGGGACCTACCTGAAAACCGGTCTGATTCTCTTCCTTGATCTGACTACTCATTCCGTGAATATCCGCCTTGTTGCCAAGCACACCTGCTTTCAAGCCGAAATGCAAGCCTTGCGCCATGCCGGTAACCGGAAATAAACATGCCAATAGCGACAATAAACAAATTACTTTTTTCATTATCATTTACAAAATAGAATTATGGGAACAAAGGTATGGATTTCCGTCCGTAGTCCAAATTCTCGTACAGTTAACATTGCTCTTTTTGTTCTTTTTTAGCTGTATACAGTAAGATTAATATTGATATTTTCAGCAAAAGTATTCACTTTTTCCGATTAGCAGTCGATGAATGTTTTTTATACCATTTTTTATTTTCCAAACAATAAATATATTGCTACCTTCGTTTCTGCATTCGGACAAGGTTTTGTTTTTTTGGTTGAAAACATTAGGCAGAACCATGTACCGTACAATAAAATTATTAAACTAAAAAACGACGGTGCAAAGCCCGCATACAAATTTATCCGTAATGAAACTCTATATATTGATACAGCGATTTTTAGGGAGAAAGTATGTACATTATTTCGTACTTTTCTTTATCCTTATCTCCATTGCAGCAATCATCGGAAGTTCGTATGAGGAAATGGCCGCATACAGGTTGCCTCTATTCGGAGTGACCTATGTATCCTCTTTCGTATTTTTAGTGGAGTACATAGCCCGTATCTTATCTGCACCGGCACTTTATCCCGGCAGAAAGGCTGTGAAAGCACGTCTGAAATACACATTCTCTTTCTATGGATTTGTAGATTTCGTAGCTGTGCTACCTTGTATCCTTACCTATATATATTGGGATACGGAAGTGGTGCATGTCATCATCCTGCCTTATATTTTTATCATTTTCAAACTGATACGGCACTCTCGTTCTTTCCGGATTATCGGCCGGGCGCTCTCAGCCGTAAAAGAGGAACTTGAAACTGCATATACTGCAAGTTTCATCACTATCTGCTTTTCAGCCATCCTCATGTATTATATCGAAAGAGGTGCTCAGCCCGAAGTTTTCAAAAATATCGGAGACGGAATATGGTGGGCTATCATCACGTTTGCCACCGTAGGTTACGGAGACATTTATCCGGTTACGCCTTTAGGGAAGTTGCTGGGATGTATCATCTGCCTGGTAGGCGTGGCGATGGTAGCCATTCCTACCGGTATCATCAGTTCTTCTTTTATCAACATTATACAAAAAAAAGAAAAGGAAATTTCAAAATAACAACCTAACTGATTTTAAACTTATAATTATGATGAAAAAAAGTGTTTTAACCGTTTTATTTGCGCTGTTTTGCACGATGAGTTTTGCGCAATTGTCTTTCAATGTAAAAGCCGGTCTTAACCTCAGCAGCTATATCGGCGACAACTCGGATCACTCCAAATTCAAACCCGGAGTACGTCTTGGTGTCGGAATGGAATATCAGTTCACCGACATCATTTCCTTGCAACCCTCACTGTTTTTCTCGCAGAAAGGTGCAAAGTATTCGGAAGGATACGAAGGTATCGTGGATGCTGATGCAGATGTAAAAATCAACCAGCTTTATCTGGAACTCCCCATCAATGTACAATTCCGCTTCAACATTGCAAACAACACCAACTTAGTGGTTGCGACAGGACCATATCTTGCCTGTGGTGTAGGTGGAAAAGCTAAATTCGACGGCGAGGCCTCCATTGGTAATGTCGGTATAAATGCTGACGAGAAAATTGACACATTCGGTGATGACGGACTTGGATACAACCGATTTGATGCAGGATGGAACATCGGACTAGGTGTAGAATTCGGACAAATTCTGGTAGGGCTTGACACCCAACTCGGATTTTGCAAGATCATGGATGGAAATGCCCCACACAATGCGAATATAGGCATTACCGTAGGATACAAATTTTAAAACTACTCTCTTACATATTTTCCTGTATAAAAAAGAGTCTGCTGTTAAAAAACGGCAGGCTCTTTGTCGTATATAATTATTAGCATCTTACCCGAACACTATTTTTTAAATTATAGAATACATTCATGCTCAATTCTCATTAAATGCCTTTTAATAACCATTCAAACGGCACTAAAATGAATAACAAAATTGCCGTTATTCTTGTATTAGCAGATGTAAAATACTCACTAAACGATTTGGAAAAGCATTACAAGACGTTTTGCGGTTTATATTTAGTTGCATTTTCAGTAGTCCTAAAAAAGCAACTGAATTTGCACCTGACATACTTCTCAGAAACACTACATCTGCTTCACCTCAAACAAACAAAAAAGCCCTAATTCCGTTGAGAATCAGAGCTTTTCCTAATTTTGCTTTCTTGAGAAGCGGTGCGTACGAGACTAACGGAGTTCATAATTACTTGTGACATTCAATAAGTTACAAAACTTCTCCCCCCAAAGCCCCAATCTTGCACCTACATAGCTTCTATGTTTTTCCAATAGGAATTTAGCTTGTTCCAACAATATAAAGATAGGTGTTTTGAACAATACAACCATAAACCATGTGAAATATAATATATTTCAGAGAGCATTTTGGATTTATCATTTAATTCTAATTCTATTGAGAATTGTATTATCATTTAAATATATCATGACTCGGAAAGTTTTCCCATCTATCATTTATATCTCCATCATCCATTGTATGCGTCCTTCCATCTGTGTGGCAGCATTTGTAACAGCTCCTCATAAGTTACCTTCTGCATATATGACATTCTTACTACGTCATTCAGGTATCTACATAAGGTTACTTTATGCGCCTATGCATGTAGTCAATAACGAACAGATGCACTCATGTTAACCGTCGCCTAGTAATCACTGTAGAGCAGGTAGTACTTTCTGTCCAATATGAGGGGGGATGACATTTTCTGCCAGATTATTATCAATACGGATGTCCATCCTGTAGATACCTCATCATGTTCTCTCAGCGGGTATAAGCATAGAACTACCGCCTTTCCTGTCAGATAGTTCGGACTGACAATAATGTTATAACACCAATATCAACGTTTTATTATCCTCTGATAGTATTGGATGCTCTTTATCGAAGATATCCGAAATAAGTTGTTGCATAATATCTTTCTTCTCTAAAGGCTCTCCATCTGTCTTTGTTATCACAATTTTTGTTTGTTCTTCTGTTGTTACCATTAATTTCAGCAAGTAGTTTACATTATTCCCGCCTATTACGGCTATTTCAACCTGTCTGGTAAAGTTGAAATTTCGAGAAACGGTATCTTGTCCGTCCCTAAAGATGTTAATGTATGTTTTAGATTGACGTTTGAAACTATCTAACACTTGCTTGACAGATTCGCTATTTACCTGATATTTATCTTTAAACTTGCATTCAAAAAATTCTCCATCTAATGCACATTCAATACTTTCGAAAGTGTATGTATTACTAGGCTTTGTATATAGTTCTGTTATACTCTTTCTACCCCATTCTTGCGCATCATCACATAGAATAAGCAAGAAAGAGAATTGTGGATCTGCAAAAGCAGGTGCAAGCCGAACAGAGGGAGCAGACAAAAATGGAAAACCGCCACAACAGCGAGATAAACAAGATAGACCGGAGCTACCAGCAAAAAATCAGGGAATACGACAACAGGCTGGAACAGATAGACACCTATTTCCCTATCGTAACGGAACTGCTGCCCATAGCCGAACAATGCCGGGAAGTGGGGTTTACCGAGGAACTGACAAGGCGGATTGTCAGCCTACAACCCGTGGAGTTCAAAGGAAGGCTCTATTCGAAGGAACACAAGGAGAAGTTCAGGACGGAGCACTCGACGGCAACCGTGGAGAAGCACCCGCAGGAGAAAGGAAAATTCCGGCTGTGCATTGACGACATGCCCATACTCGAATGGTTCAGAATGAAGTTTCAGGAACTCAAAGAAAAGCTAGGTATAAGCCACACCCAAAAAGAAGAGAACAGACCGAAAAGAGGATTGAGGATATAAAACGTAATAGAAAATAAGGGGTTTTGGTTTCATTTATTCAGCTGTTTTTCATATTTTTGTATTGGATTGAATATGCTCTTTCCAAGACATAGTTAGAATTTTTAGAAGCGTTATGCTTATCTTGTAGATGAAAACGTAGGAAATTTTCAAAGAGCACAAGGATAGCATAGTGGTTCTCACGCTATAGGCGTGGGCGGCTATATCCATATCTGTACTCAAGGTATTTTCCTACGACCTTCATCTAAGACGTGGCATGCAGTTCCACGCTTGAGCTGAAGTGTAGTTTATATCAATCTGATATATAACTAAATATATACCATCTGTATCTTTATTTGATACCGTAAAGTTCCCACTTCTTGTTGGTTTTCCCAAATTAATCTCAAGCTACAATAGCTTGTTGTTATCAATATTTTACTCTTAAACTAAACAGCAATCTAATCGCAAACATCTTATAAAGTCCGATTTTCTTTAAGATTTTCGGACATTTTATTGCTGAGTTGGAGGGAATATTGTACCTTTGCATTCAGATTATTAATGATCATGGGAGTAATACTAACAAAAGAGATACGCAATACTATTGAAAGCAATGGGCCAAACAAACTCTATATGGTTCAGGATTTTGCCTATCTAAATAATGACGGGTTGGTTACTCGTGCCCTTTCCAGATTAGAAAAGGAAGGTGTTCTTATACGCCTCTCGCAAGGCATATATTTATATCCGTCACGAAATAAGTTCGGAATACTTCGACCCTCTATAGAGGAAATCGCTTATGCTGTTGCTGAGAAGGATAAAGCACGCATTATTCCCAGCGGATTGACTGCATTGAACAAATTAGGACTTTCCACACAGGTTACGATGAATGCGGTCTATTTGACAGATGCCGCTGCAAGGGAACTTACTATCGGAAACCGTAAAATCATATTCAAGCGCAGCGTACCCCGCAATTTTGCCTATAAGACGGACTTGTTCCCACTTATAGTCGCTGCCATGAAAGAGTTAGGGAAAGATAACGTGACAGATGAACAGGTTGCAATCATAAAACAAGCCATTGAAAAATATGGTAGTCCTGATGAAATCAAATACGATTACAGCATTGCCCCGCAATGGATTAAACAAAGACTTGCATTATGAATTTTACTAAGCTTACAAAAGAAGAACAACTTACCATTTTGGCTAATGTAGCCGAAGATAAAGGGATTGTGGACAATGCCGTAGAAAAGGACTATTGGGTCAGTATGGTGTTACGTGCCATATTTTCTTTGCCGTATGCAGCAGCTTTTGTTTTCAAGGGAGGAACAAGCCTTAGCAAAGGTTGTGGATTGATAGAACGTTTTTCGGAAGATATTGACCTTGCAATAGATCCCCAATATTTCGGCTTTACAAATATTGAGACTAAAAGTCAACGGACTAAGTTGCGGAAAGACTCCAAGAAGTTCATAGATGGCTCTTTTGCGCTCGATGTTGAGAACAGAATAAAAGAGTTTGAGCTATCAGAGAGCTGTAAGGTCATAGTTCCGGAGACATCTGTCAGTGACCTTGACCCTGTAGTCCTGTTTGTCGAGTATAATTCAGTGCTGCAAACGAAAATGCAATATATACCCGAGCGAGTCAAAGTTGAGATAAGTTGTCGTTCACTCATGGAACCGTCAGAAGATGTGAAAATGCGTTCTATGGTAGAAGAGGCTTATCCAGGTGAAGAGTTCTCATTACCTATATTCACTGTTCCTACCGTAGTGCCAGGACGAACATTCTTGGAAAAGGTTTTTCTTTTGCATGAAGAGTTTAACCGTCCCAATGGCTGCACGCATATCGAACGTATCACACGACACATGTATGACATTGTAAAGATGATGGATAAATCGTTTGCGATGGAAGCAATGCAGGATGTACAATTATACGAGGACATTGTGACTCATCGTAAAAAGTTCACGGCATGGAGTGGATTGGACTATACGAGTCATCTTCCACACACAATATCGTTTCTACCTCCTGAAAGCATCGAAGATGTTTTGCGTGACGACTATAAGCAGATGCAAATCGGCTTCATCTATGCCAATGCACCTTCTTTCGATGAGATTATGGAACGATTGAGTGAGTTGCAGAACAGATTTAGGACATTGGAATGGGAAAATAATCGTTGACGGTATGGCGGACATTCTTTTTGATATAAACGAACCTATCCCGAACTATCGTTAATATTTTAGATTGATAAAGAATACAAAACATTATTCAATATGGCACATAGTTTCATAACCAATCGGGACCGTCTGCTTTCCGACATTATCACGGGTATTTTGCCCAAGTCAGATGCCGTGGATATTCTTGTGGGCTATTTCTATTTTTCGGGGTATGCCCATCTTGCAGACAAGCTCGCTGACAAGTATCTCCGTATTTTGGTCGGACTTGACATTGACACCCGGATTTCAAACCGAGTTCGTGAGGTTGAAGAACTGGTAGAGTGGCAGCGCATTCGTAGCAAAGTTCGGGAAGAATATTTCAATAACTTGGTAAGGCTCATCAATGAAACCGACAATACCGATACAGACGAAACCATCAAAATATTTCGCCAATTCCAGCGTAAGATTTATGACGGTACATTGGAGATACGCAAGACAGAAGACCCGTGCCATGCAAAAATGTACCTCTTTGCCTATAACGACAGTAACAACGAGAATGGAGAACAGCCCGGTGATGTGATTACGGGGTCAAGCAACCTTTCCTATCAAGGGTTGCAAGGCAGAACGGAAATCAATGTCCGGTTTACAGACAAAGGTAAATATACGGAAGGAAAACAAATCTTTGATGAGCTTTGGGCAAATGCTATTCCTATTGTGGACGAAAATACCGTTGACCGTTGGAAAGAAAAGGTCGAAAGTCAAATATGGATTGACCGACTATTTCAACCGTATAAACTTTATCTACGAGTGCTCAACGAGTATTTTGACATTCCGTCCAAGACTAATGTGCGTACACCTTTCGACATTACCGATGGTAAGTTCTTTAACCTGAAATACCAAACTGATGCCATCCAACTTGCATTGAAGTCTATCGAAACACACAACGGAACGATTGTGGCTGACGTAGTGGGCTTGGGCAAGAGTATCATCGCCTCTACCATTGCTCACAATCTCCGTTTGCGTACCATTGTAGTGTCGCCCCCACACTTGAAGTCGGGTTGGGACGCTTATAAGGACGAGTTCGGTTTTACGGGTACTGTGTTTAGCGGTGGCAAAATATCGGAAGCCTTGGTTCATTACAATGGTTTGAAGAGGCCTGATGAACAATTTCTTATTATCGTAGACGAGGCGCACCGTTACCGCAATGAATATACGGAAGATTACGCTATGCTGCACAATCTTTGCCAAGGCAATAAAGTGGTGTTGTTAACGGCTACCCCGTTCAACAATGACCCTGCCGACATCTATTCTATGTTGAAACTCTTTCAGATACCTACAAAGTCCACACTTAAAACAGTGGAAAATCTTAGTATCGAGTTCCGCGACCTTATCAGCCAATACAAGGAACTGCGCGAACTGCAACGACAAGGCAAACTCTCCAAGCAGGATGTGAAGAACGAAACCGCCAAGATAGCCCGTACCATTCGTTCAATTATCGGACCTTTGGTTATCCGTCGTTCTCGCATCGACCTTCAGCAGATTGACACCTACAAGGAAGACCTCAAAAAGCAAAAGATAGAGGTGGTTATTCCACAAGACCCTATTGAATTGACTTACGATCTCAAAGAGTTGAAAAACTTGTATCTGCGCACGCTTAACTTCATTTACGGAACGAAATCAAACGAAGAAGATTCTGACGATGGTGTTTACCGTTTTCAGGCGGCTCGTTACAAGCCGGTGCTGTATGTTCCCGAAGACAAACGCGAGGCATTAGCCAAGGATATAGAACGCCAAACGGGACTTGACGATGTAAACATGCTTATTGGTCGTCAAGCGAACGTGGCTAAATTTATGCGCCGTTTGTTGGTACGTCGCTTCGAAAGTTCGGTTGCAGCTTTCAAATCTTCGCTTGCCTTTATGATAAATTCTTCTCGTAATGTGCTTGATTGGATTGAGCGTACTGGGAAGATACCCGTTTGGAAAAAAGGAGGTATGCCCGATGTGGATGATTTCTACGAAAGCACCGATGACGGCATGGAGGAGATAGAAGATACGTTTGAAAAATATTCAGGCAAAGGTTTCTTTGTTATTGATATGAAGTTTGTCAATGACGAGTTTATCAATGACGTGAAAGCCGACATCGCACTGTTGGAATCTATCTATTTGGAATGGTTCGGAGAGGAAGATGTAATCAAGTTCGACCCGAAACTTGAATCGTTCATCCGTCTTGTTCGTAATAAACTCACCAAAGAGCCTAACCGTAAATTGGTTGTGTTTAGCGAGTTTGCCGACACAGTCAACTATCTTGGCGCAGCTCTGAAAGAAGCAGGACTGCCTGCGCTTAAATATACTTCGGCAGATGCTACTCCCTCTATGCGCCAAACCATTCGCAATAACTTTGACGCAAGTGTGAAGCAAGAAACGCAAGCCGATGATTACAAGGTATTGGTTGCCACCGATGCCATTTCCGAGGGTTACAACTTGCACCGTGCTGGAGCTATTTTCAACTATGATATACCGTACAACCCCACAAGGGTAATCCAGCGTATCGGGCGTATCAACCGTATCAATAAAAAGGTGTTCGACAACCTTTATATCTACAACTACTTCCCCACGGAGGTAGGCGAAACAGAAATCCGTGCCAAGGAAATATCCACCTTGAAAATGGCAATGATTCATGCCATTATGGGTGAAGATACAAAGGCATTGACTTCCGATGAAGAATGTACCGCTTTCTTCCGCGACCGTTACCGTGCGGAAATCGAGCATTCCGAAACGGAATCATGGGACACCCCGTATCGCAGTTTCTTAGAATCGGTTAAGGGAACAGACGAATACAAAGAGGCTTTGCAGATACCGCACCGCGCCCGGACGGGTCGCATCGTGGAGAAACCGTTAGGTGGTGTTATTCTTTTCGGAAAGAAAGGTGAAGACTTTGTATTCAAAATTTCCGATGGCGACCGCGAGCCGATAATGCTCTCTGCCGAAGAAGCCTTACAGCTCTTTGAAGCCGCACCCGAAGAAAAGCCGTTTGCCACCACCGAAGACTTCGACCGATTGTATCAGCGGGTGAAACTTTCGCTGTTCCGTAGCGATACAAAGAACCGCAATGACAAGAACATTTTGAAGGCGATTCAAAAAATCAATGCCATAAAAGTTAAGTTGCCTGAAGATTACTATTCTGACCTTTTGGCGGCTCTCGATGCGGAAGCATTGTCGGGCTACGAAGTGCGTTTCATCAATCAGGTGAAACCGTCTGAGATTCAAAAATTATTCAAAGAGATACCTGCCGACTATCTTATGCGCTTGCTCGAAGTGCAAGCCAAAGTCGGCGAGGGTGACGAAACATTAATCATATCTGAAGAACTGCAATGATGATAGATTTTAGTAAAGCATATAGCCGTGCGGACTTTGTCAATTACCTCCGCCGTGATTTTCTTCCCGATGATTTCGAACAGGGAGAAAGTAATGTACCATTTTGGGCACATATGAACTATGCGTCTGCTGCCACTTGTTTAGGCAAGTCGAAAACGCTTGACCTTGTGGTCTATGAAATCAAGCACACCTCGCGTCACGATGCCCGTGTGGGTTTATCGAAAGATGCGTTTCGTATGCTTGCCGGAGAGAAGCAATCCCGTGCTTTGGTGATATTTGTTCCTGAAGATGATGCAAACAATTACCGCTTCTCGCTGATTGAAATCCAACTTTCTATCGGAGAAAATGATAGTAACGTTACTCGTACTTATTCCAACCCTCGTCGCTATTCTTACTACCTTGGCAAGGGCATTGCTTGCTACACACCCAATAAATACCTAAACGAACTGGGCAGGGTCAAGGATGTTAAAGACCTCTTTGATCGTTTCTCGGTAGAAGTTCTTACCAAGGCTTTCTATCAAGAGCTGTCCGACTGGTATGCTTGGGCTATTAAGGTTATCTCTTTTCCTAACGACATTACCAAGCGTACTGATGATAAACTGCACAACCATGAAGGAGCAATCCGCCTTATCACTCGTCTAATTTTTGTGTGGTTCTTGAAAGAACGTAAACTCATTCCATGGCAGTTCTTCGACCAAGAGTATATTGCCAACCACCTTATCAAGGGCTTCAATCCGCATCAAATTGACAACCTTTTCGGCAAATCAGAAGCCAGCGTTTATTACCGCGCTATCCTGCAAAACCTTTTCTTTGCAATGCTTAACTGTCCTATTACCAAGGATGGCAGTACAGAATTGACAGAACGCCGATTCAAGGACAACCGTTCGCAGTTTGATGATAATAAATTGATGCGCTACCGTGATGAGTTTAACGATCCTGACGAATTCTTGCGTCTTGCCAACGAGACAGTACCGTTCCTCAATGGTGGACTTTTCGACTGCTTGGACGAAAAACGCACGGGAATGTACTACGATGGTTTCAGCGAACGTAAGGAGTCTATGGCACAACTGATTGTGCCAGATTACCTTTTCTTTGGTGAGGAAGCAGGTAAAAATATCGACTTATCTGAGTTCTATGGCGATGCCAACAAAAAGAAAGTGTCAGCTCGTGGTATCATCGACATTCTCAAACGCTACAATTTCACAGTGGAGGAGAATATGCCGTTTGATAAGGATGTGTCGCTTGACCCGGAATTGCTCGGTAAGGTGTTTGAGAACTTATTAGCATCTTACAACCCGGAAACCCAGCAAACCGCCCGAAAACAGACGGGTTCTTTCTATACTCCGCGCGAGATCGTGCAGTATATGGTCGATGAAAGTCTTGTCGCTCACCTCAAACGCACGGTTGGTGATGAACTGGAGGACGAATATCGTAAGTTGCTTGCCTATGCCGACAGTGAGACCGTGCTCACCGAACAGCAGAAGTTGGCGATTATGCAGTCGCTCTACAACTGCAGGATTCTCGACCCGGCTTGCGGTTCGGGCGCATTCCCCGTGGGTGTGCTCCAGCAAATGGTACATATCCTCAAACAGATTGATCCAGATAATAGTCGTTGGAAGAATATGCTCCTGCAATTTGCCATTGATGAAACTTCCGAAGCATACCTCACTTCGACCGCCGAAGAAAGACGAGAAGCAGTCGCTGATATTGAGAGAGCTTTCGATGAGAATGTAAACTACCCGGACTATGCCCGTAAACTTCACCTCATCGAAAATTGCATTTATGGTGTAGATATTCAGCCAATTGCAATTCAAATTTCAAAGCTCCGTTTCTTTATTTCGCTCGTCATTGACCAAAAGCGAAATGATAATCCGGCTGATAACTTTGGCATTCGACCGCTCCCTAACTTGGAAGCTAAGTTTGTTGCTGCAAATTCGCTTCTCGGTTTGAAAAAGACGGAGGCAACTCTTTTTGACTCCGAAGAAATAAAGCAAAAAGATAGTCAACTGAAAATTGCCAAGCATAAGATTTTCAGTGCTCGCCGACCTGCGACAAAGGAAAAATGGCGCAAAGAAGTGGTTCGCTTGCGTCAGGAAATAGCCGACCTCTTACTTGACAAAGACTGTATCGGTAATGAGCAAGCAGCACAGCTTGCTCAGTGGGATATGTTTGATCAAAATTCTTTCGCTCCTTTCTTTGATCCAGAATGGATGTTCGGTGTCAAAGAGGGCTTCGACATTCTTATCGCCAATCCACCTTATATTTCTACAAAAGGGGTTTCTACTGCCGATAAGAAATTATTCGAGGCGGAATTTGGTTTCTCTGATGACACATACAACCTGTTCTTTTTCAAAGGCTTTTCCTTGCTTTGTAAGGGCGGATGTATTACATACATTACTCCAAAGACATTTTGGACAACTCAAACCAAGCGCAGTTTAAGAGATTTACTGCTTGCCAATACACTTAATTACGTGTTCGATACAGCCAATCCATTTGAAGCGGTGATGGTTGACACTTGCATTACCTCGGCTGTTAAGAATAAGCCTGCCGCAGACAATCTCGTGCGCTTTATGGACGGTCGTAAGAATTTATCACAGCCCGAATGTCTGATTGTAGCTCAATCGGTATATCTCAATACTCAAAATAGCGTAATATTCAAACCGTCCGCGTTGAATATGCGTATCTATGAGCTTTACGGTGAAAAGGTAAAAGCTCTATATGATAAGTGGTGGGACAAGATTAAGACTTCACGTGACATTGAAAAGAACAAACGCGAACTTGAAGAATATCGGGCGAGTCTGAAACCCGGTGATGTTGCACTTCTTGGGTGCTTGACCGAGGGAGGACAGGGCTTGGCAACCGCCAATAACGGTAAATACATTGCTGTAAGAAGCACTACTAAATGGGCAGACAACATCCGCATGTCCCGTCCTAAGAAACTGGCAGATTTCTTGGCTCGTACCCCGAAAGCTATTACCGCTGAAATGTACCGTTACCCATCGTATGCAGCTTTTTTGCAATCACTGTCAGAAGCTGAAATCGCAGGACTCTTCGACTCTCTCAAAGAACAATATGGTCGTGACATTTTTGGTCAAGGTTATCTTTACAAGATTGTGGATGATTGCGAAATAGCAAATGTGGATTCTTTGACGGATGACGAAAAAGAGAACGGTATAGAAACAACCAAACCATACTATGTGCCTTATGATAAAGGAGATAAAGACGGAAATCGATGGTATCTTGAAACTCCATTCGCTATTGCGTGGTCTAAGGAGAATGTCCGTTTTTTGAAGACTAATTCTGGCAAGAAAGGGGAAGGTATGCCCGTTGTTCGTAACCCTCAATTCTATTTTAGGGAGGGTTTTTGTTGGATAGATGTCAACTCTACATACCTTAAAGCCAGAATTAAAGCAAATGGCGTTTTTGATGTTTTGAGTATGAGCCTATTCACAATGACAAACCTTCCTGATTGGTACTATGTAGCCCTAATAAATTCAGAATTTATTAGCCTATATGTTGACAATTTCATCAACAACACTTCTCATTTTCAGATAAATGATGCTAGACAACTCCCAATAATAATCCCCCAAAAGGAAACATTTGAGTCATTGCAAAAATTAGTTACTGGTTGCATCAGCCTCAAGAAAGCTACAACCACGGATAATTTCCTTATGGGAGAAAAGCAGTATGAACTTGATAGATTGGTTCGTTCATTATATGGAGTAGAGGATTTTTATTAAATCCTCTATCTCCACTTCAATAGGTTCCAAATTTTCATTTGCAGATTCTTGTTTCTTTTTAATCGCCTTATCTGCCCAAAGTTCTATCGAAGAAGCAAGACTTTTCGTTGGAATAATTATTGGAAGTTGCTTAATATCATTTATTTGTACGTTAACGGAGCAGTTTATGAACTCTCGGTAATAATCAAATAATATATTAGAATTAAGCAATGCAACAATATACTTGTTTGAAAGAATATTGGTAGTGTATAGCGACATAGAACCTACGTCATTTACAGATTCGCCCTTTAATTTTACTTTCAATAATCGTGCATTGGGATTCAAAAGGTTATTCCAACAAAATCCCTCTTTCATCTAAGACGATAAAGTTGAAGAACTGCTTTATTCAAACATTCTTTTAATTCTTTGAGTTTTATCATAGAACTTTCATCCCATTTCAACATTATCATTTTAGCCTCTTCAAAGAGATTTTCAAATTCTTTTAATTCTTCATTAGTGGGTATGATTATTGGTATTTGCCTACAGTCATTTATTTGGAATATGACTGTAGAATTGACAAATCCTTCAGTATATTTACTAATAAAATCCGCATTACAGATAGCCGTAATATATTGGGATGTAATAGCTTCAGTTGCACAACAAAGAGACATTCCTTGTACATCATTTACACTTTTGCTTTTATAGCAGAATTTTAAATCGTTGGTACTTCTCGTACCGTTAATTGCAGACCATCTAAATCCCTCCCTAAAGTAGAACGTATAACCTTGGTAACGAGCTTTCGGGTCTGTCTTCAAAAAACGGACGGTTAATAGATACCACGCTCCCATCTGCCATTCCTTGATTTTGTTGGAGTTCTCAATCCGGTATATGCCAAATATCGATATAGTGTACCCCTTGCAATTTTCAATTTCTTAGCTATCTGCGGAACGCTTATCCCTTTTGTCATTTGACCCTCTATGTATTTGTGCTTTGCCACACATTTTGCGTTCAACTGCTTATTGCGTTGACCTTGACCTCTACCGACTTGATGTCCTTCCTTTTTTAACCGAGCAAGGGCTTCTTTTGTCCGCTGAGAAATCAAGTTACGTTCTATTTCTGCGGATAGCCCGAAAGCAAAAGCAAGTACTTTGCTTTGAATGTCATCGCCAAGACGGTAATTATCTTTAATCGTCCAAACGCGACTCTCTTTTGTCATACAGATATTGAGTATTTCCATAATCATAAAGAGGTTGCGTCCAAGACGAGATAACTCTGTACAGATTATCAAATCATCTTTGACAATTCGGTTTAGAAGCTTGCCGAGTGCCCGTTTAGAATAGTTCTTTGTACCAGAGATAGTTTCTTCTATCCAGCCATCTATCGTCAATCCTTCTTTTTTGCAGAAACGCTCTATCTCAAAACGTTGGTTTTCCACCGTCTGCTTGTCGGTGGAAACGCGGATGTAGCCATATACCATTTTTTAGGTATATGATACCTCTTTTATTTTGAAGAACAAAGGTTTTAGAGATATTATTTTTCGATACTAGCCTGCTTTTTATACAAATTGATGTTCTCGTAGGTACTACTTTTTATAAAACTCCATACCTTACCTGTTTTTTTTATCATCGTCTTGTGGTTGTTTGTTTATTGGAGTATTTATCTTTATCATTCCAAGGAAGTTCAGAAGACGAGCCACCGGAACCTGTTCCGACATGTACTTGTGCCTGACCACCTGCTACAAGTTCAAAGGCTGCTCCAAGAAGATTAGCTTGTGCTTCATTGACCTGTTCCTGTGGCTCAAATACTTCATTGATGAGCTCGTAAACGGTAGCTTCGTCCTTGCTAAACCGTTCCCATATATCACTGAAATATTCTATATAAGTCCTTGTATCATATTCCTCATTGCCAACTCTCGTCCAAATATGGATGGACGGATTCCTCATATTTGGAATGTTGTAATGTACAAGTTCCGCTCCTGATGAGAGTTGGTATCTGTGAGGATTTGCTTTACGGTCAAGTTGGTCTATGCGTTGATTTTGCCTATTTATAACAGAATCCTTTTCTTTGGACTGCCGTTCTGTCGTTTCTGCCCTATGAATGGCCTTGTCAATCTCTTTTTGATAACCATTCCGTAATTGTTCTATATCCGCTTTATGTTTTTCTTGTAACTGGGACTTTTCTGCCATGAGTATTTTAATCTGATTTTTGAGTTTGGCAATCTGCTCGTCCTTATTCGCAAGTTCTTTCTTAGCTTTTGCCAAATCACCTTTACCAAACCATGACAGGACTGTACTTCTACCTTCTTTTGCTTGCTCAATATCAGCCTGTAATTTGGCAATGTCTTCCTCATACCTATTCATCTGTTGCTTGTAGTATTCCGAGTTCGCCTGATGCTTGGCGGTAGAGCCGACAATTCCACGCTGTAACCCAAACGGTTTCATGGCCTTGGCATAGTTGTTCTGGTATTCATGTAATTTGGAACGACGCATCACATCGTCCGCCGACAAACGGGGTCCGGACTTCGTTTCATATTTCTTTTCGCCCTCCCGCTTCCTGCGGATACGCTCTCCGGTTACAATGGGCACGACTGTGGCGTGCAGGTGTGGGGTCTTCTCATCCATGTGCAGTACACATGAAACAAGATTTTCACTGCCGAAGGTCTCCCGAAGCCATTTCAGGTTGGCATCTATCCAATTTCCCAGTTTCCCTTCTAGGGCAATCTTCATCATCTGTTCATGTGTTCCGGTCAGAATAATGCGGATGGCTTTTGTCTGGTTCTTGGCCACTTTGCGGTGCAGTCCAGCAGTGTCGATGCGGTATTGGATTGCTTCCGTGCGATTGGCTACTCCATTTGGAAACGTAAGCAGTTCCCGGTTCTGTGATGTCCGGTTCGCATCGGCATTGGTCGGAACATATACCTTGCCTTTGGCATCCTTTCTTTCTATATGGCATGACATGCCGGAGTCATTACCGCTGCCACGTTGCAGGTGACATACTGCATATTGTGTATTACTCATTTCTATTTCGTTTATGCTGTTATAACTTTGATTATAGGTTTGTAAAATCCCGTCATTTGTGCCACAGGCAAAACTGGGTGTCGAGAGGGCATCCCTCCGCTTATGGACTTTTTGACTGCCACTCGTAGAGTGATTGCAGGGAAAATGCCCTAATAAGCTACGGGATTTTACAAACCCTTTTTCAAGGACAGCGAGCTGTCCAATCCATCCAATTATCATATCTGTTCTGCATCCACCAATTCCAACCCAAGTTCGTCAATCAATGTCTGCAAGACGGGGTTACGGTCAATCATCCGTTGAAGTATCATCTGAGGGGTGTCCTCCATCAGAAGGAAGTCCGCAATGTCCAATCCTCGGGCACGTTGTTCATCGGTTGCCATATCTTCTAGTACCGTACTGACCGATACGGACCGGCAGACATTAGCAAGCATGGAAGTCTTCTGCTTCCACTGCTCCGTTGCACCAAGGTCTGGCATCAGTACCACATCCCGATGCGCCAGTACACGAACGGCCTTTTCGTTGAAACAGCCGTTCTTTCCTCCAGTCGCCAGCCACAAGCCGTCCGGCATGAAGTGGGCTGCGATGAGTGCCGTCTTCTCGCTTTCCACGATGAAAACTGTCTTGTCGGAGTAGCGGACAAGAAGATGTTCGCCAAAGAAACACTGGCATAGGTTGAAGCCGGACAGACGCAACTCGGTATGCACCCAGCACACGTGCGGATGAGGAACTTTCAGCCGATGCCCGGTCTTGGCGTCATATCCCATAATCTTACCTGCATGTACCTGTCCGTTGGAATCCACCTGCCAGAATACAGCTGAACCGTTCCATTTTTTGGAAGTCCCGACCTGGTAAAGTTTGAAGAGCCTTTCAGCATTGCTTCTGCCAATCGTGTCGGACAGGAATGTGCACAACGGGTTGATGTCATAGTGTGACAGGGAACGCTGCATGACTGCCGAATCCATAAAAGACGGAGGACTGACTGGCTCTGTTGGAGTTACGGCTTGCGGTTTCCACTCCCGCCTGAATTGTTCCGATTCATCAGGATGTTCCCGAAAGAAGTCCTTTGGTGTGTAATGGTAGCCGCAACTGTGCTCGTGGTCGCATTTGCCGACATGGGAAGGGAAGTCAATCTCTCCCGACTCGTCGATATAACGGGTGAAACAAGCCTTGCGCCTGCATTCGGGACATGCCTTCTTGCTGCCCCGATAATACTTTTCAAGATGAAATCTATAGTTGTCCATGATAATTTCTGAAATTGATTTGCAGTAATTTCAGTCTTCAGTCCTTTCAGTTTTGCAGGAGCTGACGGTATGCTCCATCCCGAAACTGAAAAACTGAACATCCTGAAAGCTGCAAACGGGGGTTACACATTGCAGTTTTCATCCTCTGTCTGTTTCATGGGGGTATATGATACTTTATCGTAGACTCCCTGCCTGATCTTGTGGATGAGCCTGTTTTTTGCAAGTTCTTTAAGATAGTTCATCACCGTGCGCTCCGTTACCATAAGTTGTCTTCCGGCATCAAGGGCTTCGGCTGTGGTAAATGTATCTTTAAGTAGGGCGAGCAATTCCAGCGACGGCTCGTCACAGGCATCGTTTGCCACATATTCGCGTATGCGCCTGTAAGAACCTTCGAAATAGTCATTCAGTCGGATAGCACCTTCAATGGCGGTCGTTGTCACGAATTGCAGATGGCTCTCGCCGCAGGCATAAGACAGGACTTGGAGAACCAGTGCCAGACGCGCCACCTGTACCGGACTTTTCATGGGACGCGATTCCACAAGAGCTTCATCCCTGATGGCATTGATGCGTTCGATCGTATTGTTGTGCCAGTTGAAGAAACCCCTTTTCGCTTCCGCTTCCATGCCTATCAGATGAGGGATATTTTCTTCATCATTCACTTCATAGTCAAGGGAGAATACCTTTTCCATGATTGCCTCCCATGTCCTCCATGCAGATGCCGGATTGCTCCCGGTATCCTCCTCTTCGCTTTCCGTCCACCGTGCCACCAGATACGACTTGGGCATCACGAACAGGATGCGGTCAAGCAGCCCGTTATCCTCGTATCCCTTTTTGAGCAGCTCATGCACACGCCTGGTCTGTGTCGTGCCGACCATGTTGATGCAGGGATTCTCAATGTGTATGGGAATGGGATTGCTGACACGGGTCACATCTATGGCACTGTTGCTCCATGCGGACAGAAGCTGCTCTATCAACTGCCCGTTGTTGTAACGGTTGGCGGAATTGAACATGCCCATAATCTCGTCCGCAAGTATGGTTATGCCACGGGGACAGTTGTGATGGGCAAGCATCAGGGCTTCTGGCGTGAAATCGGACACGATGGTTCTTCTCAATACAGGTCTGTCCGTACCGTTGTTGCCCTTGCTCTCTTTCATTGTATTCTGATATGCGGCCATTTCAGCCTTGAATTTCTCCAGTGCCCGGCAATCCCTTTTGCGGAGCGGACGGAATACGGCTTCAAGCGGCGGTGTCTTGCCGAGTCCCGGCCGCCCCACCATGATGATATAAAGAGCGGCATTGGTTGTCCATTGTCCCTTTACACGGATATTGTAGGTATTGCCCAACGCGGAAGCCGTAGCCGACAGTATGGCTGCGGCAAGATACTCCACCTTGAAGTTCTCGTGGCGCACCATGCCAAGGATGACGGACTGGACTTTGGCAGGGAAAGCGTCAATCGGGAAATCCGACTCCGCTATGCCCTGCGCCTGTGCCATCACCCTGTTGCATATATCCAGTTGTCTGATACCCATAATCACTTCTCCGTTCGTTTGCAATAGGATGCCACACTCTCCGACTTATTACCTGTCTGCACACGGCGTACATCGGATTTGGTATACATATTCTTGTTGCCGACTTTGACGGGAACGAGGTAGCCACGCTTCGCCCACAGGTTGAGCGTACCTTCGCATACGTTTAGCAACTCGCGGACTTGTTTTGTATTCAGGTATGTCTCTTCCGCTTCACGCTGAATCGCAGCCTGCCTTTCTTCCTGCTGCGCCACAATAGTGCGCTGGATGATTGATTCGGCAAACATCTTGAGGTCTGTGGGAGTGACTTCCAGTCTCACGTTCGCTCCCATATCGACCAGACTTTCTATGGTAATCATAAATATCATTTTTTGAAGTTTGTGATGACCATCTTCAAAAGTTCCCTGATGCACCGCCTCCGATGGCTTATAAAAGCGAAGCACCGCCAAACCTCGGGAAAGGATTGACGGTGCAAAAGTATATAGGAGTTAAAAGTAATTGATACAGAATATCTTGTCTTAAATTGTCATGACAATGTAAGTCTATATGACAATGTAAAACGGCTGCATCTGACCTTATTTTGCGCCAATGTCTGTCGTATTGCTGGCTGTAATGTCAGTGATTGTCTGTACCAATTTTTGATACAGTTCCTGGTTTTCGTCACTTTCGATTAGCGGAGCCAACTGGTCTTTGCCCTCCTTGATGACATACTTGGCTGTTTTCAGGAATCCGACAGACTGCCGTATGGCACTCTCGCTTTTGAGCGACGGCAAATCCGGGAATTGTAAAGCCAGACCGACACTGTATTCTTTGGCAGTGTGCATACCTGCGACCAGCCGCAAGTCTTTCAGCACATAAAATGGCAATGCCTGATGGACAGCACTCGTATTTATGGAAATGAAATTGCGGATATGTCCTAAAACTTCCTCTTTGTTGTTGCAGTCAAGATAATCTATAAGAGGTCGTTCCAGTATCTTTTTCTTTCCGGCTGTACGGTGGATTTTTGATGTGGCATCACTGTCAGTATCGGTCAGCGTATTGGTTGTATCATTTACCATATCGCCATTGCCCCCATTTTCATTTATTACGGATTGCAATGCCCATTCTCCGATATTGCCCTTTTCAATGGCATCGTTCATGGAAAAGTATCTGTCCCAGTCAGATTGAGTACGGAAGCCATTCTTGATGGATACCTGTATTATCTGTTCGGCTACCCAAGAACAGCTCTGCCTGTCCATTCTGTCCGCTTTAGGATTGGCTGATTGTTTGCTGACCATACCGACCATTGCCTCGAAACTCTTTCCGTAATACAGCCAGCTCAGTACAAGCGGTGCGGAAAGGATAATGCCATGTCTTTTGGATTTGCTTCTAAAAAAGGATTTGACTTTGTTCCAAAAGGACGATGAAGTTCCGTCTGATGAATTATTCTCTTCCCTCTGCTTTTGGAATGCTTCAACAATCTGTTCCGGGACGGATTCTTCACTGAACAGCAGGCTTATGTTGTCAAAATTTTCCACACTGTCATCGCCCCAGCACAATTCCCATTCCGTCTTGACCTTGGGCAGCTGTTTGAAAATGGCACGGCAGATAGCGAGATAATGCCTCTCGTCCCCGTTTGTCATCAGACGCGCGAAGCGGTTGTATTCTTCCCTGTGGCTGTTCTTCCACTGGAGAATGTCAGCCTTGAACTGGTCGTATATCAATCGGGATTCAGGCATAGTGTTATCTGCAAGTAGTTGGATATAAATGGAACATAGGGATAGAATAAAATACAGCGGACAGGCGATTTTAATCCAGCAGGTTTACCAGTTCTTTCTTGATTTCGTCATCGATATGCCTGTAACGGGCAAAGGCACGGCTCCCTTCCGAATGCCCCGACATGGAGGCAATCAGGTTCGGGTCTTTGACCTGCTTGTAGAGGTTGCCGATAAAGGTCTTTCGTGCCGTGTGGGTGGTCGCCACTTCATATAACGGTCGTGCCACATCCTCGCGCGTTTTCGGATCGAGGACTCTAACCATGCGGTCAATACCCACATACTTAAGGATTTCCTTTATCTTCTTGTTATAGCCGAAGTGCGAGAACCGGGGAAGTAATGCGCCTTCCAAGTCCTTATATCTCTCCAATATGTCCAAAGCCTTTTGGTTGAGAGGGACACGGACTGTATTGGCGTGCTCCATTTTGGTTTTCTGCGGAATGTATTCTACGCAACCGTCCACGACATTGGCTTTGGTAAGTCTGTTCAGGTCGCTTACCCGGCAACCTATCAGACACTGGAACATGAAAATGTCACGATAGACCGGATAGGAATTGCCCAAACCGCTTAAATCGGCGTAATAGACTTTGTCCCTCTCTTCAAGGGTAAGGTAAAACGGGTCGCCGTACATAGGCTGGGCTATCTGGTACTGGTCAAAAGGATTGTTCCTTGTGAGCTTGCGTTTGATGCACCATTTGATGACGGTGCGGATGCGGTAGAGTGTACCCGACATGCTGTTCTCGGAGCGTTGCTGGGCGACATCACGTGGCAGCTCGTCTTTATAGAATACGGGATACATTTCCATATACCTGTACTCTTCCTGCATCCACAACTTGAAATCACGGATGTCATCAGTGGTAATGGAATCTATGCAAAGATGGAAGCCCCGCTGGTGCATGACCTCCTGACGGAAACGCTCGTAACGCTGTACCTTTTTCAGATTGTCTCGATGGTGCTTCCAGCTTTCTGCGGCAAGGGGTGTCTCGTCCATGTACTTCTGTATCTGGTAAGATAGCAGATACTCGTCTGCCGGATTGCCGCCACGGAAGTTGATATTCGGGTGGTGGTATTCCTCAATAAGTCCTTTCAGCCAGTTGCCGTCCACTCCACGATGGTATTTCTCGGCAATAAGGTGCGTAATGTTTTGGATGTCTTTTTCAAAGCCCATCCGTTTATCTTCCGACACCAGTGCGACACGGGGCTTGTACCCCTGCCGTTCCGCACTCCAGTGGTTGGGGTTTATGGAGAGTTCGCTAGCAGCCTTGATGTCAACGCCTCCCGCGTCACGGACTCTGAAATAAACTCGTGCCTGGTCAGTGACATTATTCTTGGCGGCGGTCTTTCTTATAAATGCGGTAACTTTCATTATGCGTCCTCCTTAGTTTATCATTTCCACAAGTTTGCGTTTCATCTCATCGTCAATCGTGCGGTAGCGGTTGAATGCACGGCTGCCCTCCACATGTCCCGACATGGATGCTATCAGGTTGGGGTCGGGAACCTGTCTGTACAGATTGCCTACAAAAGTCTTCCGTGCCGTGTGGCTGGTGGCTACCTCGTATAATGGTTTCTGCACGGTATTGTAGCCATGTGTGTCAAGGATGGTTACCATTCTGTCTATACCGCAATGCTTCAACAGTTCCCGTATGCCGAGATTGTACTGGTGTATGGGCTTGAACGGTAACAGCTTGCCCGTACTTGATTCATAACGTTCCAGTATTTTCAATGCCTTGGGATGAAGCGGTACTCTGACTGTCTTCGCCTGACATTTCTTGGTCTTCTGCGGCATATACTCCAGAAATCCGTCCTTGATGTTGTCTCTCGTCATTCTGTACAAATCACCCACACGGCAGCCGATATAGCAATGGAACACGAATATATCCCTGATAACTGCCTGTTTAGGGCAGTCGTTCAAATCCGCATCGTACAGGATATTTCTTTCTTCAGATGTCAAATAGAACGGATCACCGTATGTCGGTTCCTTGCATCCGTAAAGCTCATATACCTCGTTGTCGGAATACTTCATTTTCTTGCACCAATGGAGAAAGGTACAGAAGAGGTTCATCGTGTTGATGATGGTCGTATTCGACAATGGTCTTGGAGCATGGTTGATTAACATACGCCCGGCATAGAAATCAGGATGCTGCTGGCGCAACAGGTATTCGTTGGTCACATAATCCCGGAAACCGTTCATCTGCTCCAATGTGACGGTTTCCACAAAGAGGGTGAAATCGGCATTACCTAATATCTCACGTTGATATTCATGGTAACGTATCATCTTGCGCTCGAAGCGGATAATATGTTCTTTGGTTCTGTCCGCACCGTCAAACTTTTCCAGATATTCATGGATGCGGCATATTAGATTCGGATGGTTGCGTTCGAAAGCCCGTGCCGGATGCAGTACATCCTCGATGGTCTGTTTAAGCCATGTGCTGTTTGCCTTGTCCGAAAAAGTCTTCTCCACTTTCTCGATGATGGAGGCAATCTGTTCGGGCAGCAGTTTCTGTTCAACGGCAGGTACGGCTGTCGTGCGCTTGTAACTGAGAGTGTCGGAATCCCAGTACTTGTCATGGACTACAAGAGGCGAAACAACCTTTATATCCACGTTCTTCTCACGGACACGGAAACAGATGCTCGAAGTCGAGGAACTGTTCTTTTTCAGATAGACGGAAACTTTCATCGGCAATGCGTTTTGGGATTACCTTGCAAAGGTAAATAAATTCCCGTATATGTTCCCATATATCCCGAAAAAACTTGTAGCGGATTAAGACAAATTAAAGAGTGCGTCCCGAAAGTGATACCACATAAAATGCTGTATATTAGTGATTATATTTTCTCTTGTTATGCTTTTCTTTTCATTTTCGACTTTCCCAATCCGTTGTCAAAACATATATTGCAGTTCCACACTTTTTCTGTATATAAATCTCCTTTTGGAACTGGGGGATCTAATTTATAAACAATAATGAAATTAAACATTTTATTTTTAATTACATTCTTAAGTTTATGGAATGTGTCTATCGCCCAGTCTTTAAAGATTTATTCTGGTAAGTATCGAGAAGGAACTGCAACTTATTCATACAAAGACAATCCTGATGGAGGACGAATTTATGAAGGGAGCTTTGTTTATACTACTCCTTATCATAAAATTACTGGACAATTCAAAAATAACAAAAAGGATGGCCAATGGATTTACAAAGGATATAAGAAATCCCTGAAATTATCATATAAAGATGGGGTTTTGGATGGTATGTATCAATTCATCAATGGAGGTGATAACGCTTGTATACTTCTTTTAACTATTAAGGATGGAAAATTTGTAGGTTCTGCAAAAGGGACAGACATTGGTTATACTTGGCACAGATTATTTCATTATAGGGGTTCTTTTAGTGGACAGTTTGACGAGAATGGCTATATGGATGGTGATTGGACTTTTAAAGATGACGACGGTATATATGTCTTCCACGCAACATACGAACATGGGGTTTGCCAGAAATGTTATCGTGAAGACATAACAACCGGAGACATTGCTGAAGGTGCAGTTAAAATTGATTTACATTCTATTATTATAGATAATTTCGAAACAATAGAAGGAGAGGTTGATCGTGGACATAGCCGTTGGCGCAAATATGATTATGAAATAGAAAAAGCCCCCTCACCTGTAATACAAAAAGGAAGTGGATATGGTACTTTTAATCTTTCCGGGCGTTCATTGGTAGGAGGACTACCACGCCCAAGACACAATGTGGCAGAAGAAGGAAGGGTGGTTGTTGATATTACTGTAAACCCAGCCGGATACGTAATAGCTACCAGTGTTAATTCTCAAACAAATACATCAAGTACCGACTTGTGTAAAGCAGCAATGGAAGCCGCCCAAAAGGCTCGTTTTAATGCCATAGACAGCACAGGCAATCAAGTAGGGACAATAACTTATTATTTTCAATTACGCTAATCAAAACTTTTATCCTAAATTATGAAATATGAAAATGTAACCATGAAAGGAAATGCGAATGAGTTTCGCTTTTCACTAACTAAAGAAGGCGATAGAAAGCTAGTCGTATTTGGTGTAAATCCAAGTACTGCTAACGAACAAATTGCCGATTTGACAATCACAAAAGTAATGGGATTTGCAGAGCGGAATGGCTTTGATGGCTTTATCATGCTAAATCTCTACCCACAACGCTGCACCAATCCTGAAAGCTTAGACAAAGAGATTGATGAAGAATTGCAACGCAAAAATTTAGAGGTAATCCGTCTATCTGTAGGCGATATGAAAGAATCCATCATATTGCTTGGATTTGGCGATACTATTAATTTGCGTCCCTATCTGAAAAGGCGTCCTAAGGAAATCATTGATATGCTTGCTCCCAATAATCCTCAATGGAAAATGTAGGGACATTGACTAAAAACGGAAATCCTCGACACCTTTCCAGAGTGGATTATATCACGTTTTCTGATTTTAATATGCAAGAATACATATCCATATATCTATAAATTATCATGATGAACCATATCTATAAATTCCGACTCATAAGCATGACTATGCTATGCTTGTTGTTATCTTGTACAACACCCAATCCGGTTGAAGAAGCCAAAGTTGAAATGCAAAAAGAGTACCATGCCTATTTTGACAATACAATCAGTATGATAGAGCAATACAATTGGGTGTTATCCATTGACATTTATGATTATTGGTATCCGGAAGGAGCTACCGTTATTGATTTTGTCAATGATTTGGAAACTGGAATACAAGGATGCAGGCGACTATCTAAAGAAATTTCCACCATTAATATAGATGATGAGCGGGTTATTTCAGCCAAACAAGAATTACAACAAGTATTAAAAGAAATAAGCGAAGATCTGGTTTCCCTTGTTGATAATCCAACTAATATTTTTGAAATTGTTGCAGAATCTAGAGATGAAGAATTCGAAGTGCCAGAAATAATTGTCCACGCACTAAGCAGTCTGCAAAACAGCATAGAATCCAAAATGAACATAAGCAATGACATCGTATGTATGCGAGAAGACATCATTAGAAATAAAAGGCTGAACAAGGAGCAATTTATTGAAATCAATCAATCCATATTAACAATGGCACGTGATAGCTTTCTACATCATTTCCAAAATTGGAAGGAAGTAGATGCTTATTTTGACCAAGAAACAAATTACTTGAAAGACAGTACGTATATCAATAATATGTATCAATTCTTCTATGCATCAACAGAGGCTATGACAAAGCTAAAGAAGCATAACTTATACGATGAACAAACTACTCAAATGTACACTGGTTTCTATGCTGAATCCGATGCTTATTGCGAGCCTGTTAATAAAGCAACAGACAATGTCACCACCATCTATAAAGGAAATGGATTTGTTATAGACTTTTATTCAAATGCATTAGATGGAGAAGGAGAATTGTATTGGAATGTTTACTCTTGTCAAGAAAACAACGGAGATTTAACATTGACACTCAAGAAAAGTTTTCTCTATAGCAAAAACAATTATTCCGCATCAATCAAAACACTAGATGAAAAGTATATAGGCGAAAAGTATATTTATAAGTCACTTTCCTGCGGAGAAAATTCTTATGCAGGAATACATATATCCAACAAAGGAAAAAAATATGCAGAAGTTTGGGTTGAAACTGAAGAAGATAAAGGGTTCTTGCGAGATTTATACCTATGTCCAGAAGTTATAGATTATCTTGTTTCAAACAAATGGCGAGATAAGTAAAACAAAACACCCAATTTTACTTTGTCGGGTGTAAAATTGGGTGTTAATTTTGTAAGCTATTGATAATCAATATTTATTGCGGTGCGTACGGGACTAACACATTTTACTATTATACTGATAATCAATAAAATACTTATTAAAAATATATTAATGGTATCATATTTATATCATCTCCGCTTATTTTCTTCTATAATTTTATGCAGTGCTTCTATCTGCATCATCGCACCTTCATAAGCTGCTTTGTAGTTGACATTCGCATCAATATCCGTCTCAATCATATTCCCTTTGCCAGTACAAAGCCACTTCACATTCAATTCCGGGAACTTATCCACAATACGAGCTATTATATCAGTTCCAATAGCCCCCTTCCCGTTCCTTATGGAATTATAAATGTATCTATTTGATAATTCACAATAAGCCTCAAACGAGTTCTCGCCTTTGACAACTCCCTTATCACGTGCATACCTTGCAAATTTTCGTAATCTGTCAATAGCCCTTTCTTCCATATCAAATAATCTTTTGACTTATTATGCGTAATGCTTGCCACATCCCCCTTATTTCTCTTCTCTCGACATCTAACTGGCCATGCTTGGGGTTATCAGCCTTTAAAGTCAGCACATTATCCAAGAAAAGACTGTTTTTTAATATCCGCTTGACTGAAAGTGTTTTCCCATATACAATACTCACAACTCCTGACGCGCTTTCCCACAAACCTTCTTCTATTTTGCGAGCAAGAATTTTAGCTCCGTCCGGTATAGTTGGCTCCATGCTGTCACCACGTACTTGAAAGACCATATAAGAATCATCAAGCACTTCACCTTCTTCCGGCATGACACCATAAGAATCAATTTCATAAGCTGTATTATATAAGCTTTCGACAAATGAAGCCGCAGCATCCATCGGAACATATTTTACTTTTACAAGAATATCTTGAAGATAAGGAGCTACTTTACTAATCGTAGAGTCTGATTGCATTCTTGCATTTTTCAGAGCATCCCTAATATCCTTCTCCGAAGGTTCTATTTGTCCTGATGGAGTCTTTGCAAACAAACCTTCTCCAGTATATAGCCATGCTCTGCTCACATCATACTTCTCACAAAAAGCATCAATTGTTTTTTTACTTGGCAACTGAATCCCTTTTTTTATACTGGTAAGGGTTGATTCACTGGATATAATATTGTCTTTCTTTAATTTATATCCACTCAAACCACAATATGAAATTGCTTGCAAAAACCTTTTTGAGAGATCACTCAATTTTTTATCGTCAACTTCTTGCATACTTCATAAATTAAGTAGTATATTTGCATCCGTAATAGTAGCAGTATTACCACATAAATTGATTAAACATCCTACTTGGAGTTTATATATAGAAATCCGTAAATAGCTGCTACCTATTTGCGGATTTTCTTTTTCTCCACATTGTGTAATCGGCGGTAGGCCGCATAGCGGAGAGACAGAGGGTTACACTCTTACAACTCAATACTGCGAAGGGCGTGCGATATTGAGAGGCAAACGAAACCGGGATGCCTGCACAGCTACAAGTAAGCGAAAAATCCGGGAAGTCGGGTAACTTGTTAATGCCCGGCCAGCTAAGAACGGCGTACTTATACGAACGAGACATTTCTTATGCTGCATATAGCAAAAACGGGAAACCGTCTAAGGGCTAACTATGCAGCAATCCAGCACCTTACCGAATGAGATCGTCTTTTACTTCTTCAATTATTACAATACTAATAGAACGACATTACTTTTTTTTCAGAAAGCTTTCTTTTTACGCAAACCTCACTTGTATAACATTTTATAAACCAACAACTTACATTAAAACATGTTTTATAACATACGAAATACTACAAATTTTAAGAAGTATTTTATTGTACTTCTGAAAATATGAAGTATATTTGCAACGTCAAACAAACAAAGAGTGTAAGTTTGAACAACAAGAAAGCTGGCGACTTCAAAAGCCACTTACTACATATCTCATTGGCAAATGTAGTTGTTAGCTTTCTTTTATGCAAATTTTTTGTGGAAAATTTAAGTATAAAATAGAAAATAATATGAAAGTAACAAAGAAAGATATTCTAAGCATTAAAGCTGGTTCTTCCAAAGTAATGCAGCTGGATTCTTACAAGGATTGCGTCAATGCAAGAAGCTACGCCTATCAATTAGCTTTTACTGATCCCCGTGAAGACGTTGAAAGATATTCAATATCCATCGACAAAGATAAAAATCAGATAACCATCGAAGCGATAAAGAAATGAACCGTTCAGATGCCAAAATGATTGCAGAAGAACTGCACAAGTTTATTCGCAATGATGTGAGAAAGGCTGTAACTGAAATGGCGACTGCTGAAACCGAAGAGTATTTGAATGCCAAACAAGCTGCTGTATTTCTCGGATGGAAGTTGCAAACCTTATACAATCGAATACATGATATTCCTCACACCAAAAATGGCAAGAGTCTCATTTTTACCAAATCAGCTTTGAGAAAATTCATGGAAAGAAAATAATCCCGGACGGATTTGGCCGTCTTTCCGGGAACTAACAAAACGTTCTTTGACATATTGTATAGTCTGAACAAATAAAGACTTAAAACAAGGTTTACTGCTTATCTAAAGGGCGAAATAGACCGACAAAGTAGCCAAAGCGGATTAGTGAAAAGAGTGTGAATACGGACTGCCAATAAGAAGATGCAGCACACGAATCACTAAGTTATCAAAAACAACTTATATTATGACAAAGTAAACGTAGGGCGTTTATAAATACATTCTTAACTGAATAGATACTTTAAATGATATATATACCCGTGCTTCGCAAGAAGCGGTCACCGCTAAAAAGCTACGGCCAACAATCCATCGGAACGCGGACGGGAACACATTTTAAATGCTAAAAGTATGAAAGGATTTACAGAAATGACCGATCAAGAGATTCTTGCGTTAACGGAGGAAGATGTACAGAAATTGATTAAACTCCGCATGATGGAGGAAGGTATCAAAATCATGGATAAACCCAAAATTCCCGAATTATTTGAAATTGAGCCTGCTGATATTCAGTACTTCTCAATTCCGCTTTTGGATGGTTTTGCGTTTACTGACATTAATGAAGCGACTAAGGTTGCTGAAATTCTGAAAAGCGCGAAGTCATTGCGAAAGGTTGATTACGATTGGAATAAACTTGGGAGTGATTACAAGTTCCTTAAAAAGAGTGAGAAATACAAGTTTAATGGGAACTCTGATTTTGACATCATTTCAGGATGGGCTTATTCGGATGAACTATATGCTAAGATTTCAAACTTTGCCGCACAGAACAAGGTTATGAAAGAACAAGCAGCAAAAGACCAAAAGGAATATGACGAAAAGATGCAAGAAGCGTCCGGCATCATCTCGGAGATAAGCGGATGGGTTAAGGAGGTCAAAGTTAAGTATGAGCGATTGAATAGGCTTACTTACAAATTCGCTACTGACTATTATCCCCTTTCCGATCACAATGAGGATATGGCAATGAAATTTATGGCTAAAGCCTATTCTTTTACAGATAAAGAAAAAGAATACATATTACAGAATTACAAAGAATTACTATCCACAAGTGATGAATAAGTTTTTTAGTTAGTTATTGGCTCCTTGCTTGCGAAAGTAGGGAGTTTTTTGTAAAACTCCAAATTCATTATATGAGTAATATAGAAGATACAATTTACGATCTGCCAAATGAAGAATACCACCGTGGAGAAAGATTCAAAGATTTCCTAAGTAGTACGCAGATTAAAGATTATATGGTGTCCCCAAAGTTTGCCCGATACAAGGCATTGCACCCAGAATTATTTGAGATAAGTATTGAAGCCTCTGAAAAAGGTTCACTGTACCATGATGCAATGGAAAGCCTTGTTAATACTGGAAAACTTGACAAGTGGCGAAACAACCTTCTTGTATTTGAGCCGCCTATAAATCCTAAAACCGGCTGTCCGTATGGACGAGACACCCAAAAATATCAGATTGCACTAATAGAGTCCAAAGAATCAAATCCCGGTAAAACATTGACAAGCACAACCGATATACAATTGGTTGAAACAATGGTTTATGAGCTTCTTAATAATTGCCGGGACACCTCCAAACAGATCAGGCAGATATTAAAATGGGGAAAAGCCGAAGTCAGCCATTTCGTTGAATACGAAGGATGCAAGTTCAAATATCGCCCTGATGTGGAAACGGCCAAGAAAATTGTCGACTGGAAAACATTGGCGGTTGATGATCTTCATGAAGAAACAGTTAACCGGACTATTGCCAAATTTCATTACGGTATTTCGGCAGCCTTCTACCAGTTTTTTGAACATGAACGTACTGGAGTATGGAAGGAGTTCTACTGGGTTATGCAACAAAAGATAGCTCCCTATGACGCAGTATTTGTCAGTGCAGCTAACTGGGCTTTCCATTTGGAAGACGGAATTGTGAAAATGGGTGCAAGTGCATTGGCATTCAAGAAATTGTTAGACCAGCATGTTTACTGTACACAAAACAATGATTTTGACGGTGCACAGATATTTATTCAGCCGGGATTCAAAGGGCGAAGAATAATGGTGCCGGACACACCTGCATTTGAAAAGAACAAGATGTTTAACTTTTATAATAATCAAGAGCAATGAGTAAAACAGAGAATCAATCCCCCCAACAAGGGAACTTGGGAATGGAACAACACAATGCTCCTTCACCAACAAAAACAGAACCGGTCTCCCCAACACCTTCCACACCACAACCGCCCGTTCCTTCTGCCCCACCAGCCTTTCCAGTACAACTGAAAGGATTGGAAAGTTGTTTTATCTCCCCTAAAAAGGCATTTATAGCAGCTGGTGGCACAGAACAGCAATTTGCCCGTGAAGTCAATTTCGCTATGCAGGCAATGTTGAATAATCCTTATTTGATTGACTGTGCCCGGCAATATCCCGATCATCTTGTCGAAGCAATCAAAAACGTTTCTCTTACCGGTCTGACACTCAATCCTGAACTAAGATTGGGGTATCTTGTACCATACAAAGGCAAAGTGAAGTTCCAAGCTTCATATATGGGGAAAGTTGATATTTTGATCCGCACCGGCGTTGTAAAAGATATTTATTCTGATTTGGTTTATGCTAATGACGAGTTCAGCATGACAAAAGGTACCGGTGGCACTATCATCCACAAACCCAATGTATTCGGAGAACGTGGTGATCTTCTTGGAGGCTACTATTTTGCAGTCTTGACTTCCGGTGTTGTAAAATTCGATGCAATGCCCAAAGCACGTATTGAAGAAATAAAAAGTCGTAGTGAGGCTGTCAAGAAAGGCAAGCAATCTCCGTGGGACACAGACTTTGAAGAAATGGCTCGAAAAACAATCGTGAACTGGGCTTTCAAATTCCTGCCCAAAACCGGCATTTCAGATTCCATGATTAAAGTTCTTGAAACAGAGAGCCAGTTGGATGATGAAATGTTTGAAGACTGGAAAAAGGCACAAGGTCAGAAACCGGACGATTTTGAGGAAGACGATACTCCATACGCAGAAGAAGTCAAGTAATGGATTCATGTGAAAAAATTAGTAACAGTATCACAGCGGCTAAAGAACTGATCGAAAATGAAACACGTTCTTTGGCTGCTTTACATAAAGCAAAACAGCTTGAAAAAGAGCTTCATAAATCCGGCAAGTTGTTTCGTATTCCTACAATGAACGGAATTATAGAAACAACCTGCCCGGAAAAATACATAGAATACAATAACCAGTTTAAAATCAAATTAAAATGAGAACAGTAACAGTTGAAGTGCCCGAAGGACACATGGTAAAAATCGTGAAAGAAGAAAGTATGCAACCTACTCAAAAAGTTACGGGGGGGGGTAAATTTGAATTTGAGGGTGAGACATTCATCCCCGGTGACGTAATTATCAATCCGAATCGCGGAGGGGGCAGCATGATGATTCTCTCTGAAATTAGAGAAGAAAGGCCACTCTCTTTTTTACCGGCAATTAAAGTACCTTTCGGCCTTGTCGCCTATGTTCCTTCCAATGATGAAGGTGACAGAGTTTTTGTAAGACTCACACCCGAAGCTGGTATCGGAGGCATGAAGGGATTCCGTAAAGCTACGGAAGAGGAAAAGGCAAAGATGCTTGCCGCCATGAAGGAAGAAAAACATTACTCCTTCAATTTTGAGAAGTTACAGCCTGAATATATCCCGACTGTCGGCGATGTTGTTATTGTATGGGATGATAATAGCAAAGAAAATGCGGTAGTCGGTGTTATGAATGAAATGGATAAAACAGTCAGGCCATACAAGATAAATGATGGTACTTGGTATGGGAACTGCGACAAGTTCGTTTCAGAAGAACAATATAAAAATTTGATTGATGGGAAAGAGTAAATCTAAATCGGGGGGGGCGAGAAATTACACTCCCCTTCTCACAGCTCGCCCAAAGGGAATGAGCTACCAAGAATATCGTGAACGCAGAGCCTATCAGAACGCATGGTTGAAAGAGCGACTGAAAGGCTTTATTTGTTATGTATCGTCTGAACTGGTTGTATATGACAAAATAACGGGATTACCCCGATTATTCAATCATCGTACAGATGATATACACAAAGCAAACATAAGGACTAACCCACAGCCATTTGTCGGTTCTGCCCGATATGGCTTAAAACCTTTATGATATGGATAAAGAACTATTTAAAGATAAGAATCCATTGCTTCGCAGACAAATGTTGGAAGACAATTGCGCAGCAGTTGAAAGAATTACCTATACTTCTCCTTTCAGCGAGGAAGAAATGGGTGAACGGAAAACGGAGTTGGCAAATATTGACCTTGACATGGCCGCACTGGAAGAAGAAAAGAAAGCTTTCATGCAAGCATACAAGGACAAACTGAAACCTAAAAAGGAACGTAAAAAAACGTTGCTTACCGATATAAAACGTGGTTATGAGGAAATTACGGATGAATGCTTTAAGTTTATGGATCGTAGCACCCGTACCACCGGATATTACAATGGTAATGGCGATTTGGTTAAAGAACGTCCGATGGAGGCACAAGAGATGCAAAAAACGGTCTTCGAGGACATTGAATCTACTGGTACGGAGGGATAAGCCATGAGAAAAGAAGAACTTATCAAGCAAGTAGCCGAATCAACCGGTATTGCTATTTGCGAAGTCCGAACAGTTATAGAAGCAGCATTGAAGGAAACCGTGGATGCAGTAGCTAATGGAAGAACTCTTTATATCAGAGGTTTTGGTACACTGTCACCCAAACACTATAAACGAAAAGTTGCTCGTAACATACACAAAAACGAGACTATTGTCATAGCGGAGCATTATACTCCACACTTCAAACCAGCCAAATCATTTAAAAACAGAACTAAAAATTTGTAGAACAACATGGAAAACGAAAAGATGCAAGTGAACTTTGCTCCGGGTGTGACCGAAGCAACCCTTAGAGTTATTGAACTTCACGAAGAAAATGAGTTACCGGTACTGGAGCCTGATAAGGTAGAATTAGCCGGAACAATTGGAAGTGTTCATGAATTTCTCTTGAAAAGAATCTCTGAAAAAGAACAGATCAATCAGAAACGTTGCTATATTCTTGTTGATCGGGAGAAAATGACACTTAAACTTGTCACCAATGAAACTGACAGTAGGAATAAAGCTACTGTAAGAGGTGAGTTGAAATACTATCCCAAGTTTCTTGAATTTGGTATTAACACAAGCAAGACATGGGAACCGGTGCAGCTTTCAAAGTTCTTCAAAATGAATCGTGCCTTCTTCAAGGATGCACAATACAACATGGAACTGGTAACAGTCTTGAAGAACTTCAAAGCCAGCATTGACTCAAAAGTGGAAAACTCCCGACAAGACAACGGTAGTCGCACTGACAATTACAGCCAAGTTGTCAACTCCAATCTTCCGGCCTCATTCAATCTTATTGTCCCGATTTTCAAAGGTCGCCCTGCAGAAGAGATTGAAGTGGAAATCATTGCAGATGTGGACGGGCGTAATATTCGATTGTCCCTTTGCTCCCCTGGTGCAGAAGTGATAGTGGAAGAGGAACGCAACAAGGCCATTGACGAGCAATTATTGTTGATCCGTAAATTGGCACCGGATATTGCCATTATCGAACAATAACAATGAAGACTGTAAAGAAATACTGGAAGCCGGTACTTGTCGTATCGGCTTTCTTCATTGGCAACCGCGTATTCAATCACATAAATGCGTGGTTGGGAATTTCAATAATTATGCTGACAGTAGCATTTATAGTTTATAATATCATTAAAAAAAAGTAGAAAATGAAAAGAAAGATTGATTTTTTGATTGTGGCACTATTTGCCGTTGTTTTGTTTGCTTCATGCGAAAGAGTTGCTCCCAATTATGCCGGTGTCCTTATGGAGAACTACGGCAAACAAGGGAAAGAAGATTTTAAAATCGTTGCCGGTAAGGTATCTACATGGGAATTAGGCACAGAGCTTTTTCAAGTTCCGCTATTCGATCAGCGCGGAGAATTTTCTGATCCAGTCACACTAAAGGCAGCCGACAATACAGAGTTTACAGCCCGGCCAACTTACTCTTATAAAGTAATGAAAAACAGGGCTATTGATATTGTATTTGATAACAAGCATATTGATAAGGCTGACACCCCATCGGGAAAAGATGGCTTTATGCAATCATTAGAAGATAATATTTTGGAGCCACGTATATATGATCTTATCAAAGAAGAAAGTCGCAAACATAAAACAGACAGTCTGATGGCTGACGGTGGTTCATTGGTATTTGAAAAGAGACTGGAACAGATCGTTGATAAAGAATTTGAGAAACGGGGATTGCAGTTGTTGACCTTCTCCGCACAATTGGAATTTTCAAGAGCTGTCCGCGATAAAATAGATAGCCGTAACGAGGTAAACACTAATATTTCGGTACTTGATCAGAAGATTGAAGAACAAAAGAAGCAAAACGAACTGGAGCAACTAAAAACAGAACAAGCTTTAATTGCGTCCCGTGGACTCACCCGTGAGATTTTATATAAACAATTTATAGACAAGTGGGACGGGAAGACACCTCTATATGGCATTGCTCCTGAATTTTTAAAAATGACAAAATAATATGCTGACATTTCAACAAAGAAGAGATACGATATTGTCTCAATTTGCACAAGCAAAAGCCGATTTGGAAACACTTAATAGTGATATTGATGCAGAAATCGAAAAGAATAAATCTGTTATTTCTACACTAACTTCTAAAAATACAGAATTGGCCTCTTTAAAAAGTAATAATGAAGGCTCAATCAAGACTTTTGCTAAATTCCTAAAATAATAATTATCAACCCGATTAATAATCAGCTTCTCCCGGTGTGGCTTGACCGCCTATCCGGGAACTATCATGCCTCACCTTTTTTCTTCTCTTTGCAAGTCGAGTCGAGTACGCTGCATACGCTCCACGACGGTAGATACTACAAAGAGTCTTTTTGTTCATGTAAAATGCCTCTATTGTAGAGGCAAACGGATAAGTGGCGAAATCGGAAGACGCTTAGTTTCTGTGGTAAAAATGCACGAATAGCATCACGAGTCAGGTAATATGCTATTAACACTTGACATACGTACAAACGGAAGCAGAAACGAAAATCCTGATTGCAACAGTTCCCGGTTCGAGTCCGGGCTTATCCACATAAATCAATCATTATGAAAGTTGAAATCCCCGACTATTTCCTAAAATCCTTTATCCGACATTTTGAAAGGATAACCGAGAATTGTAAAGCTTCACCTTCTGACATCAAGACCAGTGAAGCACTAAGGCTTGGAAAGAAAGATGTAATTAAGCTCAAAAGATTTATAAACAAAAAAGTATAATTTATGAAACGAAGGATCATAGGTATAGATGTTGGCAAAAACGGTGGAATTGTAGTGTACGACACCGAGAATAACAAATTATTGGAGTGTATCAAAATGCCACCAACTCCCAAAGACTTATTAGATTTTCTCTCCATATACAAAGAAAATAGCGTTTGTTATTTGGAACGAGTGAATGGCATGACCGGACAAAGTGCTTCTGCCTCTTTTGTTTTTGGAGAAGGTTACGGACAGCTGACTATGGGATTGATAGCTTGTGGGATTCCGACAGTAACAGTATCTCCACAAACTTGGCAAAAAACTATAGGATTACGAAATACAGACAAATTGGGTAAGACAGAATGGAAAAACATCTTAAAGAAGAAAGCCCAACAGCTGTTCCCGTATGCAAAAGTTACATTGGCAACTTCGGATGCTTTACTAATATGTGAATATGGTAGAATTAAAGAAAAGGAATAATGGAAAAATTAAAAAAATGTAGCAAATGTGGCCGGGAACTTCCGGTCAGTGAGTTTTGGAAAAATGCTTCAACCGAAGATGGATTGCAGACATATTGTAAAGAGTGCGGTAATGTTTATGCCAGAAACCGTAAGAAAACTCCGGGAGGGGGGGGGGAATTTGAAGAAAATATATTCCAATCCTGAATTGGCAAAATTTTCTCCACGGGAACTTATCGCAGAATTGAAAGCACGTGGATATACCGGAGAATTGAAATACACCCAAACAATATCATTATAAATGGAAAAGTTACGTCTATTGGTTACAACCAAATGTCCGAACAAATGTCCTATGTGTTGCAACAACTCATGGGATTTTTCAAAATTACCAGTTGTTGAGCACTTTAATTACAAAGAGATCATGATAACTGGTGGAGAACCACTTTTGTTTCCTGAAAAACTGGCAAATTTGGCTGAAAGTATCAAAACCGTTCAAAAATTGGCCTATGGCAATAAAGGAAAATTATTTCTATATACGGCACTGGCTGATATGCTCCCCAATTATATCAGATACTTCGATGGAGTTGTTTACACTCCACATTCTGTTAATGATGTTCATAGTTTATTGGAGGCCAATAATTTTTTGTTGGATTACAAAGATGAACTTATGGAAAGTAAATCTCTTCGGCTCAATCTTTTTCCTGATATTAAAAAGCATATTCCTGACAACACAGACCTTTCGTTATGGAAAGTAAAAGATATGCAATGGATCAAAGATTGCCCGGTTCCGGCTGATGAAGAGTTCAAAAGAGTAGCTGAATTATGGGAGGTGGAATGATGAAAGATGTAATTACCCCCCCCCCATACACAACATCTCTATCCTTATCGCTGGTCTTTAGAAGATGCTGTTTTTACTAAAGATAAAGGAAAGGTATTTTCTTGTTTTGCATGTGGCGGTGGCTCTACTATGGGTTACAAAATAGCAGGTTACGATGTTATTGGCTGTAATGAGATTGATCCACGAATGATGAAATGCTATGAAACAAACCATCATCCCCAGTATAGTTATTTGGAAGATATTCGTGATTTAGTGAAAAGGAATAATCTTCCCGAGGAACTGTACCATTTAGATATATTGGACGGATCACCACCTTGCAGTACATTTAGCATGTCGGGATTACGTGAAGATGCGTGGGGTAAAGAAAAGAAATTCAAGGAAGGTCAAAAGACACAAGTTTTAGACACGCTCTTTTTTGATTTTATTGCACTTGCCAAACGCTTAAAACCTAAAGTCGTTATTGCTGAAAATGTGAAAGGACTTCTTTTAGGGAATGCGATTGATTATGTCAGACGTATATACAAAGACTTTGAGGAAGCTGGTTATTATTGTCAGCATTTTCTTCTTGATGCTTCTAAAATGGGAGTACCTCAAAAAAGAGAACGTGTATTCTTTATATGTATCAGGCATGATTTGGGAGTCCATTTCCTAAAAGTTTCAGACCTCTTCAATGTTGAGCCATACATCGACATGGAATTTAATGAATCGGAAATATATTATGGGGAATATGCGGATTACAAGGGAAAGCCTATTGGTGTAAAAATGAGAAAGTTATTTGAGCAGAGAGTGGCAGGAGATATTGCTTTGGCAGAGGCCTATAAGAAACAAACTGGAAAACGAGGCTTTTTTAATCAACAATATCTATATGAGAACAAAGTAAGCTACACCCTAACAACTCATGCAGACTCAATTATTCCTTTTAAGCAGCCTATATATTTATCACGGTCAGAAGTATGTAATATATCCACATTTCCACAAGATTATCATTTCCTCAACCAATCCCCACATTATATCTGTGGAATGAGTGTACCACCCGTTATGATGGCGCACGTAGCCTCACGAATATGGAAATATTGGTTATCTAAATTATAAATCAAATGAAATCAGAAGAATTAGCAACCCAGTGGTGTCGGGATCATCCTGATGCAACATTGGAACAAGCATTCATGGCCGGATTAGGCCATAAGATGAATATGAATAAGGATTCTCTTTCTGCAAGGAAAGACAAATTCAGAAGTGAAGTCCTCATGTATAGAGGGAAATATCCTGATGATATGTTGAAGGACTTTTTCGAGTATTGGACTGAATGCGGAGGACGGAAAATGCGCTTTGAGAAGGAACGTACATTTGAAGTTTCCAAACGTTTAGTCAGATGGTCTAATAATGATTTTAACAAGTATGGGAAACAACTTAATTCAAGTCAACAGCAATCTCCCGGCAACCGAAAAGAAAGCGTTGAAAGACTTGCTGACCTTGCAAGCGGAGTATTACAAGGGATTGCACGTAAGTTCGATTAAAGAAGCTGTTCTCAACACTCCTAACCTACCACTCTCCGTTATAAGAAAAGAAATCACATTGGCTGGCGCAAGAGCCATACTGGTAATTGCGATTAACGAGCTTGTGTCTTTTTTCAATGTTGGAAAAACGATGAATGATGTTCAAGTGGCACTTACCGCTGATCTAATAATAGACAGATTCTATTATCTCAAATTGGAGGAAATCAAATTGTGTTTCCGTAATGCTATGGCTTCCGGTAAGATTTACGATAGACTGGACGGTAATATCATTCTCGGCTGGTTAAATGAATACGATGCACAGCGTGATGAAATTGTTTCTTCTCTTTCAATTAATGAAGCCCATGAACAAAATAATAACAGCACTGGAATGTTCTACGGAGAATATATCAAACATCTAACTGAAAGATCGGAAAATGGAGATGAAGAGGCCAAAGAATTATTGGAATCCCATCAATCATTCATACAAAGGATGAAATCAAATGATAAAGAAGCCGCTTTCAAAAAATGGAAAGAAGAATATTATGGAAGAACTAAGAGACAAACTACTTGACTGGGCGAAACAATTTGAAACACCTGATTTTATAAAAGATGATCCTATATTTTTTCCACATAAGTACAATGATAAAAAGGACATAGAAATCAGTGCCTTTCTTACTTCATGGATAGCTTTCGGGAATCGCAAACTGATAATGCAGCAAGCAGAAATTTTGGATAATCTAATGGGTAATTCTCCTTATGCCTTCATTATGAACAAAGTATGGGAACAATACAAAGAAAATACAAATACCTTCTACCGTATGTTCACCTACCATGACTTCTTCTGCATTTGCCAGCGGTTGTACAACATATATCAGGAATGGGATGATTTGGAAGTATTTTATGAGGGTTACAACAATGTTATCCGTGAAATACAAACAGATTTTGGTGGCGTAAAAGGTATTCCAAAATTGGAGCGTGATTCTCCATGCAAGCGTATTTGTCTGTTTCTACGGTGGGTAGTACGAAAATCGCCGGTGGATTTAGGTATTTGGAATATTATTCACCCGACAGAATTATACATACCATTGGATGCACATGTTGCAAAAATGGCACACCAGCTTGGGATAACAACACGCAAAACAGAGGACTGGAAAATGGTTCAACAAGTAACCAATTACATGAAAACAATTTTCCCGGATGATCCGTGCCGGGGAGATTTTGCATTATTCGGATATAGTATTAACAATAAATAATTTACATTATGTCAGAACTTAAAATCACACAAGAAAAGGTAACAGCCGCTTTTAGTGAAGCAAACGACTGTCCTAAAGCAATTAGTATTCTAACAGCCCTATTCGGAAAGCAAAAGCCGGATTATACAGATTATCACAATATTAAAACCTACGAAGATGCTTGTGAAGCAATAGGTGTAAAACCTATTGTTCGCCTACTTGTTGAGGATGAAGACGGACACAAAGAAGAAGTGGCTGATATTGCACACCTCGCCTACATCAAACTATGCACAATTGCTCGTGCATTGAACAACGATCCTGATTTTCCACGATTTACTAAAGATGAATACCGTTATACGCCGTGGTTTTATCTTTATAATCAGAAAGAAATTGATGAAATGGACGAAGAGGATCGTAATCAGCTGGTTCTTTGGGGCGGTGCTGCGGATCACGGTGCGTATTGCGGCCTCGCTTGTGCGCACTCGGCTTACGCTTGGTCGGACTCGGATGCGCATATCGGCTCTCGCCTTGCTGTAAAATCAAGTGAAATCGCAATTTACTTTGGAGAACAATTCAAAGAATTGTGGAAAGACTTTCTGATTGGAAAAAAGTAATCACACTGGGGAGGCCGCATCAAAGCGGCCTTTTCCATACCTTTTAAATCTATGACTCCAAAAGAATTTTTCGACAAAGTGGTGGAAATGCGCCGTTGCCAAAAAGAATATTTAAAAAATAAGAGACAGATAGATTTACGAATAAGTAAACAAATTGAGCGTGAAGTAGATGAAGAAATTGAACGTGTTCAAAAAATCCTTCACGACAAACAGAATCCGCAACTCTTTTAGACTATGGTTAATATGAAAATCCTTGACCTGCCATTAAAAGCAAAATGGTATGAAATGATCGAATCCGGAAATAAGAAAGAAGAATACAGAGAGATCAAGAAATACTGGATCGGAAGATTAGCAAAATGTGGAGGTCGCAATTCCTATGAAAAGACAGGTTTCTATTGTAAGAAAGGTATTTGTTTTTCTTGTATTACACGTGGAAACGGCTTTCACCCCAAAGAATACACTCATGTTCGCTTCCGTTTTGGCTACACCAAACGGACAATGCTTTTTGAACTTGAATCTATAACCATCGGAGTTGGTAACACCAATTGGGGAGCACCGGATAACGAATGTGTATTTATACTTAAACTGGGAAAATGTATCAAAAAAAATGAAAGTAAGGACTCAACAGAATTTCAACCGAAAAACTCGTGAAACAGTATTCGGTATCAGCATCATGCCTGACGGTGGCAGAAGATATTGTAAATACCCAATAGGCCACCAAGAATACAAAGACTATACCCAAGCACACCAAGCTATGAAAGATGTACAAAAGATATTGGATAATGGAGGCCGATTAGTGTATTCTCCCAAAGGTAGTGCCGGGATTAATAAAAATGAATATGTAAAAATTGAAATGACATAAAAATGAAAATATTAGTAAGTTTTTCAGGTGGTAAGGATTCACAAGCATGTTTGATCCAAGCTTTCAAACAATATGGGGGGGGGGAATTTAACCGCTGTGTTTTGTGACACCGGCTGGGAACACCCTGACACATATAAACATGTGAATGATGTTTGTCTGCAAATGGGAGTAAGACTTATAACTCTCAAATCAAAATACGATTTTGTGTCTTTGGCAGTTCACAAGAAAAGATTTCCTTCCACGAATGCACGGTTTTGTACCAGTGAACTAAAAATGAAGCCAATGATTGATTATGTACTTTCTTTGAAAGAAAGCTGCATTATTATACAAGGTATCAGAGCCGGAGAAAGTACAGCACGTGCGGCAATGGAAGAGGAATGTATGTACTTCAAATCGTATTTTCAACCTAATAAGAAAGGAAGAACTGAAAACTACCGAAGTAAGGATGTCAAAGAATGGTGTTCCCAATTTGACGCTTCTGTTCTAAGACCGATCTTCAAATGGAGTGCACAGCAAGTTATAGATTGCATACTGGATGCAGGGCAGAAACCGAATCCATTGTATTATCGTGGATTCTCACGTGTTGGATGTTTCCCGTGTATCATGTGTCGGCATAAAGAAATTGAACTTATAGCCAAAAACCGAACAGAAATGAAGAAGATACTAATAATCTGCGTACTTTTCGCTCTGATAGCGGGATGCGCATCACCAAGAAATTCAGTTGAGAATCATCCGGCAAAGAATTCACCTCAACCGGATGCACTGCCAGATAATAAAGAAAACCGCTTTACGAAACAGTTTCAAGAAGCGGATTCCATGTTTAATGAAAAATATAGATTAAATGAGTAAAAATAATATAGCTCAACAATACAATAGTATGGTTGCAAGTATTGAAGATGCTAAAATTTATGATGGCCGGGGAGAATATAACCTATATGAATGTAATAAATGCAATAATTATAAGGTAACTCTATACAAAGACAAAGGTGTAACTCCCTTCATCATGAGATGTAAATGCGGAGGGGATATGATGCATACGAAATCTTCAAAGCAGGCTCCACCGTCATACGTGAAAGTTTATAATTGGGTACGTCCCAATTTGGAGCAAACAATGTCATTGAGTGAAGGTATGCGTAATCATATTCTAAATGGAGGATTAATATTAGAAGATGAATTAAAGTGATCTGATAAAATGAAAGAAATAACTATTGGTGATAAACCTTTAATGTAAATGTTTTAAGCCTTGCTATCAATAAAGATAACAAGGCTTAAAAGAAAATGGCAGCGACCTACTCTCCCACAATTATGCAGTACCATCAGCGTGACAAGGCTTAACTTCTCTGTTCGGAATGGAAAGAGGTGGAACCCTTGTGCTATAACCACCTAAATTAAGGACTTAGCTGTACTAAATAATTTTTTCAATCAACCACTACAAAAGATCAACACAGTTTAGCACAAAGTCCCAACCTACCGTCTATTCAATTTTAAGCATTGCCATAGCCGTACGGTAGTAAAGCTATAGAATGCTTTTTCTAATTAAATTTTTCATAATTAAAAAAATTAATCATTTGCGACATTGCAAATGAGGTTCAAATATACGCATTAAAAATAAAATGGCAAAAAATCATGTAGCAAATAGTCGGGGGAAATCCTTTTCAACAAGATGTCGTAGGCATTCTCCGTGCCTTAGGTCATGTGACCTATGATTTTAAATACCGTAAGTGTATGGAATAATTTTAAATTCTAAATTCATAGAATATGAAGCAGACATTAGAAGAAGCCGTAAATGAAATTGGAGGCGTACATCCTGACTGGGATAAAATAACTTGTTTTAGAATAGGATTTAAAGAAGGAGCCAGATGGCAGACAAAACAACTTCCGTGGGTATCAGTGAAAGAACGGTTGCCGGATGAAAATGAAGACATCATCATTCTATGTAAACATGGTGCGATTTTTAACGGTACATATAGCAACAATGTATGGTTTTGCATGGATGGTTATATCTATGATACGTACAAAGGTAACCCAATTTACTCTTCAATGAGTAGCATACCTCCGTCATGGGAACCGATAGCATGGATGCCAAAACCTAAATTTGAAGAATAATGAATATTGGAATTTTAGCCGTTGATAGCAATTTCCCCAATTTAGCACTTATGAAGATCAGTGCTTACCACAAAGCAAGAGGCGATCAAGTGGAATGGTATAATCCACTATGTAAATATGATAAAGTATATGCAGCTAAAGTTTTCACTTTCACACCCGACTATAACTATTATATCAATGCTAACCAAATAGAAAAAGGTGGTACTGGATATGATATTGAAAAAGTTCTTCCAATTGAGGTTGATCGTCTTCAACCTGATTACTCGATCTACAATATTGACTCCAATTTGTCCTATGGATTTCTGACACGTGGGTGTCCCAATCGGTGTAAATGGTGTGTTGTTCCTAAAAAAGAAGGAAAAATCTCACCTTATATGGATATTGAGGAAATAACAGCCGGACGGAAGAAAGCTATCCTTATGGATAATAATATACTGGCCTCAAACTATGGCTTGCAGCAAATAGAGAAAATCATCAAACTGGGTATCAAAGTGGATTTTAATCAAGGACTGGATGCTCGTTTAATCACGGATGAAATCGCTCGGCTACTTGCAAAAGTAAAATGGATTAAACGTATTCGCTTTGGATGCGATACACCGGGACAGATTGCAGAAGTTGAACGTGCTTCCGCTTTAATAGACAAGTATGGATATAAAGGGGAATATTTCTTGTATTGCATCCTTATGGACTTTGAAGAATCGTTTGCGCGCGTCAACTACTGGAAATCTAAAAGCCGCCGTTTTCTTCCACATTGTCAACCCTTTCGTGATCTGAACAATCCACACCAAATTATTCCACAGTGGCAGAAAGACATGGCACATTGGGCTGATAGGAAGGAAATATACATGAGTTGCGACTTCAAAGACTTTTCACCAAGAAAAGTTTTTTTATGTAAGGAATACTTTAAAATATTGTGAGATGAAATTAAACAAAAAGACAGAGCGACTTATTAAACGTAGAGCCGCTGAATTTAAAAAATTATATGAAACTCCTAATCCCGAAGTAGATAAAATTATTTCTGAATTGAGAGCAGAAGCAACGAAACGTCCACAGAACATGAGTAAGGAAGAAGAAATTGCTTATATTCTGAAAAAGGCTGATGAAAATTGCGATCATATAGAAATTCGTAAAATCCTAAATGTAAGTAATACATGAATACATCTTTTGAACGATCTGCAAACGCTTCCGATGAATGGTACACACCACGAGAAATCATTGAAGCATTAGGTGAATTTGACCTTGATCCATGTGCTCCCATGCACCCTCTTTGGCCTACCGCAAAAACCATGTACAACAAGCAGGACAATGGTCTTATACAAAATTGGGGGGGGCGAATTTGGCTTAACCCTCCGTACTCCAAACCGCTTATATGGCAGTTTGTAGAGAAATTGGCAGAACACGGCAATGGTATAGCACTACTTTTTAACCGGTGTGACAGCAATAAGTTTCAAGACATCATCTTCACGAAAGCAACCGGTATGATGTTTTTGAGGAATCGAATAAAATTCTTCCGTCCCGATGGAACACGTGGGGACAGCCCCGGTTGCGGTAGTGTTCTTATTGCATTTGGCCGGGAAAATGCCGAAATTTTAAGGAACTGCTCTTTACAAGGCAAATATGTTGAACTTAACAATGATAAATGATGAAAGTCTTATATTTACTCATGCTCATTGCCGGTCTTCTGTGGATCGGTGATTTCTCTATCACCTTAAAACCCTTTTCTGTATCTTTACCATGCTGGTATAAATCCGTTGGCATACTTCTATTTTGGCTGTCAATGACTATATATGTTTTAGGTGAGCATACCAAAGGCTATAAAGAAGGATTTGATACTGGAATTAAACAGTGCATTAAGATACTTGATAGAAATTGCCACTCTAAAGAAATAAATAATGATGAAACAGTACAGAATCAATAAAACGACTACCTTCGTAGAAGATAATTGCAGCGGAAACAGAGAGAAATACCTCCTTCTTGATTACAAAGTACAAGTTAAATTTGCAGGGATTTGGATAACAGTCAAGTCCTTTCATGATGAAGATGAAGAATACGCAAAGAACTGTGCGAATGAACTTCTTGAAAAACTTAACGAAAAGATTTGATTATGATTGAATTACAAGGAAAATTCGGCAAAGATTGTAAAATATTTACAAATGCAATAGAAAATGAAGCTATTGGAACGATACAAAACATTTTGAACAATCCGGTTACGACTGGTGTTCCGGTTCGTATTATGCCTGATACCCATCAGGGAGTAGATATAGTGATTGGATTCACCATGCCAGTTACAGATCGTGTCAACCCCAATCATATCGGAGTGGATATTGGTTGTGGAATGTTGTGTGTAGAAATTGAAAATGCAATAACAGAAGAGTCTTTCCCGGACATTAATCATGCAATCCGTTCCATCATACCTATGGGATTTGAGATTAACCAACAACCCTTATCCAAACAAGAAAAGGAAGATTTGTTTACCTTCTTATCTATCAGAATGGATCAGTTCTGCTCTAAATACCAACTAACCAAACCAGTTATTAATGAAGAATATGTATCACAACTTTGTAAGAAGGTGGGGATAAATGAAGGCACATTCTACAACTCTTTAGGTACATTGGGAGGTGGAAACCACTTTATAGAACTGGGGCGTGCCGAGTCAACCAATAATATATTTCTTACAATACATACCGGATCGCGCAACTTTGGTGTGAAGGTCTGTAAATACCATGCAGAAATAGCAAAATTTGATAAAAAGGCTTTTTCTAATGAAATTCAACGCTTGAAGTCCACTGTTGAGCCACAATTCATGCAAACTGAAATACTACGTTTGAAGGAAAAATTTGCCGAATATTCCGGGTATCTCACAAATGAAGCAATGCTCCACTATTTATGTGACATGGTGATCGCACAAGGATATGCCGCATTCAACCGCAAGTTGATTATACAGCGTATAATCAGAACTTTGAGCTGGAACGCTACAATATCCGTTGAGACAGTCCATAACTATATCAGCTTTGATGATATGATAATCCGTAAAGGGGCTATTGCCGCATACGCCAATGATTACGTTGTGATTCCTATGAATATGGCAGACGGTATTCTTCTTTGTCGTGGTAAGGGAAACAAAGACTGGAACTATTCTGCACCACATGGTGCAGGACGCTTATACTCCCGTTCCGAAGCTAAAGAAAGATTATCAATGGACGCATTCAAAACCCAAATGAGCAAAGTGTATTCCACTTCCGTATGTGAAGGGACATTGGATGAAAGTCCTATGGCATACAAAAATGTTCAGGAAATAAAAGAGCTTATAGAACCTACGGTAGAAATTATTGATACAATTGTGCCACTAATCAATATCAAAGCTGTATGATAGAAAAGACAGACTTCCCATATACTCTTGGCGGCTATGTTGAACAGCAAAATTATAAAGGTTTCGACATAGCCGTTTCCATTCGTAGATACAAAGGAATATCAGCTTATGTCATTTCCTCGGAGAAAAGGCTGATCCGTGAAGAATCTGCCACCTTTGCCGACAAAGAAGACATGTTCCGTTGGGGACGAGAAGCGGTTGACCGATATTTGGAACAGCAAGAACGTAGAAAAGAAGAAAATACGATCAAACGGGCAGACTATTATAAGAAGAAAGCTCGTGTGGCAGCATTGAAAGCCTTTAATGCCGCTATGTATTTCTCTGATATAAAGGACGGACTTTATGATAAGGCAAAAGGATTTTTTGAGTATGAACTGGATAAGGAACATGGAAAGATCAAATGAAAACACTTGATATTATACAAGGCTTTTGCGATCATGTTTTTCGTGATAAAAAAGGAAACCGCATCTTTCCCAATATTTTTGTCGGGAAATGGGAAGCTGACTTATTGGAAGTTACCCGGTCACGCCTGACTTATGAATATGAAGTAAAAGTAAGCAGATGTGATTTCCATAAGGATAAAAAGAAAAGTGATAAATATGGCAAGAACAAGTTTGATGTTGTCACTTCCGGCCAACGTACCAATTATTTTTATTATATAGTACCAAAAAGTTTGATAAAGCCCGATGAAGTCCCTGATTTTGCCGGGCTTATTTATGCTTATGAAGGATCAGTGCAATGTTATTCTCTTGAAAAGGGAAGGTATGCGGTAAAGAGAATTTTCTTTGATGTAGTCAAGCCTGCCCAAAAAGTTTCTGACATGAAAGCGGATGATAATTTCATTCGTAAACTCGACTTATCCATGTACTATCGTTATCACCAAATGAGAAGAGATAATTACAAAAATAAGGAATAATATGGAATTAAGATTAGACCCTGAAATACCGGTCACACGGGTTGTCAACGGACATAATGTTTTCAATAAAGGCTATCACCACGGATTAAGAGGAAAAACCTATGAAGAATACTATGGCAAAGAGAGAGCTGTTGAAATAAGAAAAAGACACAGCGAGGCTTTGAAAGGACATAGATATTGGTCTAATGGAAACGCCCATGCCTTTGCGTGTATCGCAATCACTCCCGAAGGCAAATGGTATAGATTCGATTCAATAACCCAAGCCGCCCAAAAGCTAAATCTGAATTATGCCACAGTTCGCCGGTATATAAAACGAAAAATCAAGCCCCAAAATGGCTGGCAATGGTTTTTGGAGAAAGATAATAACTGGATAAAACATATTGATAATGGGAAAATTAAATGAGATCGCGCAGAAAGCTTATGAATGTGCCGTAAGACGTGGAAAGATTGATCCCGACAATGATAGCAACAACAATCTTCACCGCGATCTGCTTGAAGAAGTTGCCGAAGTCTTTGAGTGTACGGGTGAGAAATCTCCACATATTAAAGAGTATTTAGATGTAGAAGAAGAACTGGCAGATGTAATCATTGTTGCCCTAAGTACACTACATCATTTCAAATGTGACATTGATTCACTCATTGAAGCCAAAATGAATTATAATAAAAACAGAATGGATTGATATAGGAACCGGACAATTAATAAAGTTGATTGTTGAGACGTTTGTCCTTATCTTTGCACTACCATGTGTCTATAAAGATTTCATGAACTTATGGAAAGAAAAATAGGTGATATAAAAGACAAGAAGTTAAAAGCTGAAAATATCACACTGGCAGCAATATATAACATATTGTTCACCAATGACATAGTTTGTTCCTTAATTGTAGAAATGTTAAGTGAATTACGTAAATCAAGGCTTTGTCGTTTCCGCGTAAAGCAGCAAGGAAATAAACTGGAACAGTTGATGCTTCAATATGAAAAGAAAATCAATAAAATAGCTGGACACCGGGCTTTTTTCATGGCTGATGCTAACCAGTATATTGCAGATGAAGTACAACCTGATCTGCTTAAAATGGAATACTCCATTAAACTGGAATTTGACAAATGCCGGATTGAAAACAGTGCCTTACTTGCCAAAGTAGAACTTACAAGATGTATGGCAGAGCTTGCTTGTCTATCCCTTGACAAACGGATAGAAGAAGTCCGTCCATACAACAAAGAAGTAACCGGAATAACATATCTCCGGCTCACTGACACACTTAAAGTATTGGACGAACTTTCTGATATTTTATATAAGGGAGGGTATTGTGACCTCAATCAAAGTGATAATTGCAAAAGGGGGATGGCTATCATACAACGAAAACTTACTGATTGTGATATTATCAGCCGCGCAATCAATGAGTCAGACAAGTTAAATCCGGCTGGGGATGATGAATAAAAATGGCAAAATATCGTATAGGAATATCCGAGAATCTATTAGGAGACAAACGCTATCAGTGTCAGATTAAAAGATTTGGCATTTGGTGGAATGATGAAAGTTTCAGCACTAAAGAAAGAATGTTAGATTATGCCCGTAAACTTGAAAAGGCCGGGCATATAGTGTTTAACTATTTATAAGCGAACAATGAAATTAGAAGGAAAAATTATTGTGGCACAACCGATACAATCGGGTGTCTCAAAAAATGGTAACAACTGGCAAAGACAAGATTTCGTTTTGGAAATTCCCGGCCAATACCCTAAAAAAGTCGCTTTTTCAGTAATGAATAGCAATATTCAGAATTTTGGATTAGCAGTCGGGCAAGACGTTGATATTGAAATAGATATTAATGCGAATGAATGGCAAGGAAAATGGTTTAACTCCATTACTTGCTGGAAAGCAACACTCCGTAATCCAGGACAGCCTACCGCAGCGCAACAGCCCCAAACTTATTATCATGGGGCATCATCCACCGCGGCACCCGTACAAACTGCCATACCTCAACCGCCAGTGGATTTTGGGGAACAAAAAGACGATTTGCCTTTCTAAAGAAAAAGGAGAAGGGAGCATTTCGGCTCCCTTCTTATTAATTAATGTTCCACCTTTACAATTTCATTATAAACGATTTTGCTTCGTGGGTTATGATTGACTATCGTTTGTTTATACCCCTTTGTCCCCCATCTCCACCATAGGAACCTGTGTTTATATATCCGGCTTATCGCACTTGAAAGACTGTCTCTCACTTCATAAGTAAATGTGCTGTCAGGAATATTTGCATAAAAATCCACCCATTTATCTGAATAATTGAAACAGCTGTCTTTCAGAACAAATACAATACTGTCTTTAGTGACAACTTTTGTGGTTGTGATATATTCGACTTCTTTTGGACGCAGATTCAATTCTTTTATTAGTTTTGCATCCGCACTCCGCAGCTCTTTCAATTCTTCTATGTTAAGCCGTAAAACATGGTTTTCAACCACATTTAGACTATCCCTAATCTTATATTCTTCAAGCCCAGTACAGAGACTTTTCATATTATCTGAAAGTCGGGCACTTTCCTTCTTCTCTTCCTGCCACAACCGGTACATCAAAAAGGTTGCCGCAAGGAGTAACACAAAGATTACTCCTATACCTATCTTCAATCTCATAATCAATCTGTATATACATTTTTACCAACTTCCGCAATAACTACCCATGCACCATTACAGAAACCATATATCTTACCGTCATTCTCCGGCATTTCAGGTATTGTATTAAGTTTTGTTTCATTGGCAGTGGCTTTGCTAAGAGCTGTTTGAGCTGTACTTTTTGCAGCATCAGCCGTTGTTTGTGCGGTCACGGCCTTTCCATCAGTAACAGCCAACATTCCAGTCAGAGTTTTTTCATTGGTTACTCCTGCAAGGAAGGTTTCAATTTCATTGAAGGTGTCAATGGCCGTAGTCGCATCAACAGTACCAACCAATTCATCCAAAGCGGTCTTCACCGCATTTATGGACTGTTCCAGTTGGGACTCTGCCAGTTGAGCACGTCCGCTTTCTGCTAAAATATCCGATTTGCTCGCACTGCTGCTACCATCAGAACTTTCCAAAAATGAAGATGAAATAGGAAGTTCATTACATCCTACCATAACATATTGTCCGGCTATCAACCCGTCGACATTCATATCACAGAACTCTCCAACCCCAAGTGCTGTTTTGTAAGGTACATAATCCTTTCCATTAGAACTTTTGTACACAACAACTCTGTTGTTTGCTGCATCTCCAAAATTGATGCTAATAGCAAATTTCCCAGTAGATAACTGTATAGGTTGGCTTTCGTACCAATCCTCTTCTTTAAGAGTAAAATTCAAGTTTGCCATATCTTCTATGTGTTTATATGTTTGTTTCCTATATCAACTCCCAACCTTTCCTTACCTCATCCATGTTTGCAGGAACACCATTCTCAACATAACTCATTGCAGCCACCACCGCAATAAGTTGTTCCCGGTTGTTTCTGTTCAGAATTGTATGACGAGATATGCCTGAACGCTTTTCGACTGTGGCAATATACACTTCAGTATTGTTCTCACATGGCGGTGCCCATCGCATAATAACATCTTCAAGTTCATTGGCCGTGCCGTCTTTGTCAGTATCATACTTATTAAGAATATAAGTTTGAAGAGTTTTAAAAGCAGCACGATAACCGTATGCCATAGTTTTAAACTGAAAGAAACTTTTATCTGTCTGTGTTGCAGACAACCCCTGCCATTTCGTATTATTTCTCCGTATATTTAACGGATTATTATTCCGTAGTCCCCGTGTCATTTTTATCCTCCTTTTCTTTTTGTGTTTCAAACAATATTTGTGCGGCCAGTCGTGCTATATCGTCCTTATTCTCAATGATTATACTCATGGTCTTTTCCGCTTTCCGAAGCTCGGCCTTTTCCCATGATTTCTCACGTACCGATTTGAACTCACAGAAAACGCAATAAACCGCCCATAACATAGCGAATACTGGAAATGGAATGACGATGCAACATATAAGGTCAATCATAACCAGTGTCAGAAACGGATTAAAATATTTCTTCGCTTTTGTCGCTGTCATTTTGTACTTCTTCGAGGTACGAAGTTCCCCACGCTGTTTGGCCTTCTGAATCCCCGAAATAAAATCTATCCCCATTGCGATTATGATAGCTGTCATACTTACCGCTATCAAAACCAAATGTAAAAACAAATGGTCGTGAATGAATGTTTCAATAATGTCGTTCATATCCTTTTGTGTTTGCGTTTATTATTTTTATTCCAATAGTAATTTGTTGATAGCATCAATAAAGGCTGGGGAACATAAACTTGCGTATTCCTTAATCATATTACACTCTTCATCGTTATACTCAATTTCTCCATTGGAGTTGAATATTTTAAATGCGAGGGCATGAGCCTCTATTCCCCTGCCAAGTTGATAAATGATATTGGCAAAATCCTTCTTGTAGTTCTCAACGGAACATCTCGTCTTATCAATATCAACAAATATCTCAATTCTTTCAAAATTTATCCTTTTCATAATCACTTCCAATCATTATCATTTGAAGCACCGAACATCAGTCCTCTTCCCAACCAGTCAGAGTTCGGTGACGGATACATAAAATCCACCAACTGCATACAATGGTGCATGGAACCGCCATTCAATGTTTGCTTTGTTCCATTCGCATATATCTGAACATTATTATAATTGTCATTTGCATTAACCACGAATATCCTTTGGGTGACGGCAAGACTCAAAAGATAACGGTAGGTTACATTCGATGTTATTCTAAATATAACCGTATCAACTGGAAAACCCGAAGTTTCACCGTTATAATCGTATCTTGGCGAATAGCAAGGAACTGTATAATAAGTTTCGTTAGCAGAGGAAGTCCCGGAAGTCAAAGGTATATAAGTACCGGTTTTATCAGCACCTTTTGTGTACACATAGGCATAGGAGCCGTAAACTACCATAATGCTTCTTTCCCTTGCGCCAAACACGCCTCTACACCATAAGTCAGAAGTGTAGAAACGTAATGACCGGTTATCCTTAGTACCTTGATGATACATATCACCATCAAACCACATTCTTCCATCACTTCCAAAGCTGATTCCTCCAACCGCATCACCAGCAGCATTCACGCAATTCAACCTTGTAAAAGAGCCTGATACACCTTTCAATGTACCTTCAAAAGTGCTGTCACCTGAAATAACCGCACCAGCCGCATAGAGTTTCCCTGCTATACTCACCTTATATGGCGCATCAGTCGGTGTTGTAGCTCCAACCCATAACGGATAGTCACCACCAACAAGACCTGCTGCAACCGTTTTATTATCGCCCTTCATTATCAAAAGCTGATTACCCTGCATGAACCGTAGAATAGCATTTTGAGCCATGATAAGCGGAGTGTACACTGGCACCAAAGAATTAAACTTCTGCCAATAAGTTGTATTTGTCACCGGAATGGAATCACTGGACGTATGAGTTTTCAGACATTTATACGCATTAAACGTATTAGCACCGGTAGTCACAATTACAATATCCAAGTACCGGGTACCGGAAGTCAAAGCCTCGTCATTGCGATACTCTATGCCTTTAGCCCATTCGGATTGCCGGAGAATACAGCCTTGCAGCCCGTTTTTCCCCGGTTCCCCATTAGTACCGTCAATTCCATTTTTGGCCTTTCTTCGTATTAATATATGCCCTTGCGCCTCCATACCGGATTACTTCAATTTTGCTAATACTTCTTTTGCGATCTCCTTAGCCTTGATACGATAACTCTGATAATCAGTGTATTCTTTCAGATATTCGGCACGCTTACCTTCGTCAAGTTCCGAAGCCATATCACGTGCCATTTCCAAGTTGGCGAAAATGGCATCACGTTTATTCGCATCATAACGTTCCATGATAATGGCACTTACAATACTGTCATAATCATGTTCCCCTTCAACATCCACGTTTTCACAGACATACTGGTCTTCAACCACCACATCTTCCGAACCGGCCTTTTGAACAGCTTCTCTTCTCTCAAAGTCGAAGTAAATGCGTAGCAACGCACCTTCAACTACAAATTCAATACCAGTCGGCAGTTCTCCTACAAGAGTTCCATAACTTTTCATAAATTACCTCCATTTTTATAATTATTCTTCAAAATAATAAGCACTCTTCCCGTCACCTAACGAACGCCGCTTGACAATCACATTTTCCACTGGAAAAATCTTCTGACCGTTATTCTCCGCTTCGCGAGCCTGATCCAACACATCTTTCAGATTGTAACAGTTCGTTATGAATTTGCTACGTTGTCCGTTCTGTTCAAAAAGAACACAATATCTACCTTCACCTTGCTTTGTCTTCACATTCGTTTCAAAGTCCACCACTGTTATAGGGACATTGAGAATATCCATCAATCTTGTCTCTTTTACATCGAAGAACTTCTTTCCGTCCTTTGTTCTACCACTCTGTTTGATACCTTTATCTGCAAAACTCATATCATTATTTGTTATTGTTCTCCATAAATTCTTACAATCTCCCCACTTACACCAGCCCCAGTATGAAGCTCGTATCTCGCGGTTACGTTTCCGGCTTTTTATTCGTTTCACCTTTCGGGCAAAGTTCTTTTTCATATTTTTACGCATCCGAACATTATCTTTCGTGAAGCAATAGCCCAAAAAGTTAATCCTTCTTCCTCTTACTACGTTTTCGCTTTCTATGCTTTTTGTTCCCATTTTTTGTTTCTGTTCCTATCGGAGCAATACAACTGTTTGCTTTAACTACCAACCCAACTTTTGCACTTTCCCGTTCATACGCACGAATAAGAAACAACGCTTCGGCCTTAGAACGAGCCAGCATAACATTATCATCGCAATATCTATGCAGGCATTTGACACGATATTTCTCCTTCATTGTATGATCTATCCGGCTTGCCGCAAAATTCCCGATAGGTTGGCTTGTAAATGCTCCAATCGGAACACCTCTTCTTCCGTTCAACTTCATTCTCCAATACGTCAACTAACTCTGTTCCGCTGTCATACGATAAAACAGCTATCTCGATCAATTTAATAAATCGTTCATCTTTGAATTTCCTTCTCAATGCAGCAACAATAAGCTCATGAAGAATACTTTGATAGAACTTTTTGAAATCAGTCTTTACGAACCATTTGTATTCCGGGTACCGGTGAAGAAAACGTTTCATTCTCCTTACTCCAAAATGTAATCCCTTTCCCTTGATACACGCACTTGTATCATAAATCAAATTTCTATAAACATCTTCTTCAATCACCCTCATAATTGCATGGTGTAATATACGCCACGGGAAATATTTCTGTTTGACAATATCTCGAACCTTTCCTGCATCACTTTTTACTCTCATTACGCTATAATCCGGTGCCGGAAAATCCAATGTCAGGATCATCAACTGCAAAGCTCGGAGGTCTTCTTCCGGGTGTAGATTATGCCGCCTGATAAAGCGGTTTTTCTTAACCTTCCCATCTTGTGCTTCTTTGTCCGCTTCACGTAAATTATTTATCTCTGCTATACGTTCAAGAATATACCCGGCTCTTTTAGATTTCTTTCCACCGTTTGCTTCTATCCGTTTATTGTCAGCCTCTATCCTTTCCGCTATAATTCTATCAATTTCATTATGCGATAGACTCTTCCAATCAATATCACTTCTTCCAATATTCACTGCTGCTTTGTTTTAAAATTTACACCATACTTCCAATTTTGTCTTGTTCAGACTATTTTAATTATTCCGATAACTGCAAGCTGTTTTTACTTGCTTGAATAATTCGCCCGGAGCTTTCGAGAACCAACCTACTAACACCGCTTGTTGCCTTTCGCAAATTGGGCAACCTTTCCGCATTCTTGATTTTCTGACATCGTAACCAATTGATTACTACGTTGCAACGATATAAATCCTGCAAGGTCATGGCTCGGAGAACTCGCAGATTACTCTACGATAAATAAGTATGGCGAGAGCCGATATTCGCATTCGAGTTCGACCAATCGTTATTCGAGTTCGCATAAGCGAGGCCGCAATTCGCACCGTTATTCGCATTACCGCCCCAAAGAACCAGCTCTTGTTCCCCTCTGCCAACCGTCCACGCCTTTCGGCTTTCGTCCCGTTATCCTTTGCCGTAAAACGAGAAGGTGGACGGGTTTTAATTAATTGAAATTCAAAGAACTAATATTTCAAAATCTATTATGCAGCCATCAAAGATGCACCGCTAACAAATGTTAAATTCCCAAAATACGCAAGGCGAGAGCCGAAATCCGCAGCCGAGTCCGACCAAACGTGATCCGAGACCGCATAAGCGAGGCCGCAACTCGCACCGTTATGCGCATAACCGCCCCAAAGAACCAGCTGCCCAGTAGTGTTTGCCCATGAATAATCAGCCCAATAAGAAGTGCTGTTTCCACCAATCTTTTTCGGGAAAATATCAAAATGCTCCCCAAGAATTATTTCCTGCACTTGACCGGAAGCTGTCTGACGGGTAGCTTGTCTGTATTCACCATTTGGATGCGCAGCTAATTCAGCAGTAGTCGGTAAACGGTTTCCTTTGTAAATGAAAATTTCCGTTCCACTTTGAGCACTATTGTTGGAACTACCGCAAAATACTCCTTGCAGAAATTCCCACTGCCACCCATAAGGATCTTCTATACCCATCATGTTCACCCGTGAACAATCCACTCCAGTATTACTTCCATTCACCACAGAAATAGCTATTTTGCCCCAATTGTCACCGAGACTCTTTGTTGCGCCAGTTTGCAATGCTGCCGCAGCAGCCCACAAGTCTTTACTGGAGCTACCACCCACACCATAACCAAGTTTGGCTTGAATATTGGTATCTCCGTACTGGGACAGCCCCAACATCATAATAAGCTTTCTCTGATCGTAATCGGTCAGTCCCCATTCCTTACCGTTCACTTGTGCAGCATTCCAAAATGCGTTGATTGTCTTGCTGCCTGCCGGTGCAACTCCTGAACGTGAAACAAGTGCGCTACCTGACATGGAGCCTTTGTATGCACCGATACAGTTATACATTCCACCATTTGCCCCACCAATAAACTCACCGCCAATAGGTAGCATCGAGAGCCATAAGACTGGTACACCACTTACACTGTCAGTCTGTACACGATAATACAAACGTGGCCCTATCCACATCACATGCCCTTTGGTTTCATCCACCGCAGTACCATCAGCAAACACCGCACTATTGGTAGGGGACATTTTAGCAGCCCTTCCATCATTCGTTACGAGATAACGGCCACAATACAACTTGTATTCTGTCCATGCGGCTGTATTACCTATCACACCATAGTTCGTGCTACTTTGGGTTGATTGTTTGATTGGAATCCCCCAAGCCACCTGCCTCAACATTTGTTCGTCACCATTATTAATAGCATTCATGAAGTTTTCCACGGTAATGCGTCTGACACTACCACCAACTTCCACCAATACTGTATTGGAACGCAGAATGGAGGTCACCAATGTTTCATTTCCTAATCCTTTAGTTGCCATAATATTATTTTGTTTTTATGTTAATTAAAATGACATTCTGCCAAAACATCAACATCATATTGAGTCCCGTTTCTGTCAGTTTCCGTTGTTGTTACAGATATAGAATTTGTTGTAGAATGTTTCAAACTCTTCCAGTTTTCCTTATCCATCACATCCATAGTCCACGATGCGGAAGTAGGAGTATAAGTTGACCCCGTAGTCATATTTACAATCTTGGCACTTACTGTAACGGGTTGTCCGGTATCAACCTCTTTGTTGGAAGAAGTTATATAACATACAATTTGAAATTCATCTGCCGTATCAATGATACGTACCCCGGCACGTGCTATCGGTTGTGAAGCACTTGAAGACTGATAAACTTCTGCTATGAATAACTGGGTACCGTCCACATCACCACGGGTAACAGTTACACTTTTCTGTCCGTTCTTATCAGTCCAAGCCGCCGTGTCCTTATACCATTTTATATAGTAATCGGTAATGGCATTGGCACCGGCATACAGCTTGGTAGTCAGAGTACAACTTGTTACTTTGCTTGTTAACTGTTCGGTACTTGCAAGAATAGCAAGATAGTAAGAGCTGGCTCCCATATTCTGAATGGCAATAGGCAGTTCCCCGGTCAAATTATACTCAACACCTGCCGTAGAAGCGACACATGAATAAGTCAATGTATCTCCTGCAATATTCGTTTTGCTTGCCAAGTTTCCGACAATTTTAATGGCACCGGTACTGGTATTCAAAGAGAATTTGCCCGTACTGTCTTTTTTCCAACCTCCACTTTCCGCACCGTTAAAATTTAAAGCCACTCCATTGTAAGCCCAACTATGACCAGACAAACTGACCGCCAACCCACGTGCCGAAGTTACTTTGGGTGTCCGTACCGGCTGATTCGCAGCTATACTCCAATCAGGAGAGACAGCCCCACTTTCTTCATCTACGGCCTGAAACAATGGAATGCCATTATTTTCAAAAGTCAGCATCAGGCTGTCATTGGAACGAAGACGTTTAATCGTGATGCTATTTTGGGCACTATAATTTTCTGCCATATTCCCAACCTCCTTCTGATATAATTTGATTCATGCTTGTATTAGTATAAACGATACCGTCCAACAACAGTATTCTATCTTCCAGTTCTCCATCAAGAGAAGGCAGGCACATTACCTCCTTTTCATTCAAGATGATGGATTCTCCCTTTACCAAGTGCCCCAACAACAGAACCCCGGCATCCAAAGCCTTTTCCTTATTTGCTACAACATACCTCATATCAATTATTTATATATATGTTCCCGTTACTGTCCGTATATTCATTTGTCCCATCAGTCAATACAGAGAAAGCCTTTTTTTGCTCGGCCTTAATGTACACGTCCAACCAATCGTCAAGATAAGTTTCACCAATACCGGTTCCATCCAACATTATCACAGTTTTTTCCCCCTCCTGCCATTGTACCCCGGTCTTATTTGCACTGTCCGTAAACCATACCATGCGGATAATCGGTGCCGGTATCGGCACAATTTCTCCATTCCACTGTACCATAGCTATATTCCTATGCAGGATTTCATCAGGATTGATGGAAGCCTGACTTGCCGGTATGCACGTAAATTTTGGATAAACACGATTGACGGAGAATTGCTGTCTTGCAACCTCCTTTCCACCAACCTTCACCAACAGCAAGTAATCCCCCTTCTCGACCAAACGCAAGTCCATTATCAGGCTGGTTAAGGACAAAGCCACTATTTCATGGTTTGCGGTAGTCAGCATTGTTTGACTTGATATGCTGTTCACCTGATAAAGTTCAATTGTATATCCGGTAGTTATTTTATTCACTCCCTTTGTTACCATAAGTGGAATGGTGCGCTCGTATGAATTTTCATCCAAAGCTGCATTCCTATTGGCCGTAGATGCGGAAATCAAATTGTTGGCTACCTTGTAATCATACAACAAAAGCTTGTCAAGAAATGGATTGTACTGGATTATCTGACTATCCCCAATAGACAAACCGTAGGTATCTTCACTCTTATCTACCGTTGTCAACATGATAGAGTCAGTCTTAACGGGAATATTCACCCCAAGCCGGGTATCAGCTATCAGACCTTCAAAATACAACTCAAAACTTTCACCCGGAGCCACATTTCTGCTTATGGTAATGGCACCGCGTGTATCTCCAACCGTATCTATACTGTACTTCCCATTCCATGAACTGATTGCAGAAATATTCTCTCCATTAGCAAACCAGTTCATTTCTGCCAACAAAGAATTAACATAAGGCATATCCCAGCTACCGTCAGCGGCATTCGCTATGACTTCCGGTAAAATCACCAGTGGAGTAACCCCACGGTCAGGATCATATTCATTTGCCACCGGATTATAGACCTGATTGGCCGGACTGTTCGGTGTCATTATCTTCAAGCTTACTGCAATCGTAAGCGGTTGAAACTCTTTTCTGATTCTTTTCTTTTCACTCTCTATCATATCGTCACAATTGCTTCTACTGATGCAGTATCATTTGTTGCCGTTATGGTAAACAAGGTACTTACCACTGTTACTGAATTATTTCCTAAATCACTAATTTCCTTTGTGTTATGTATCGTTATTGAACCGTTGAAATCCTTATGCTTGATATTCCAAGCTTCATCATCGGCGGTATCTCCACTATCCCTTCGGATAGCCCATTGTCTAACTGTGTCTGTAATATCCTCCCAACCTTTAAAGACCTTGCAAGTAATTTCCATTGATTCACCATAAGCAAGAAAATTGTCACCTTGCGTATCAATCTCAATGCGTACCGGTGCATCTATCTGTAACTGTTCGATTGTGCCGGTCATATAAATGTTATTCAGATAAGCAGAATAACCGGTCATATCCAACCCGAAGATGTTGAGATTGCTCAAATCCCCATCCTGCATTGCAACCATACTCTTTGTAAACTCCCAGTCATTTACCCCTACCAAGAAACGGCGGTATGTCCTCGTCTCATAAGCGGAAGTCTGGCGTTCCTTGTTTGTAAAGTTGCCATAAGCGACAAAATGCAAAGCCTCACACGGATGGAAAGAATATTGCCAACGATCAGAAACACCACGAAGCACATAGCGAAACCTTTTGTTTGTTCCGGCATCCAATATTTCTGTAATACGAAAATAGATTGTACAGAAACCGGCAAACATACGGTTGCCACGGCTATCATCTATATCAGATACCGCATTATTCCCCGGCGTTTCATAGTCATGGAAATACCCCATGCAAATATCATCCACAGCCACAGCACCTATTTCACCGTCTTGTAATTTCAAACTTATTGTCCCGGAACGTAGCAAGTTACCATCAGCATCATAATCAGGCTCAACACTCTCTATAATTCCAGCACCGGGAGAACGCCATTTGTCACCAAGCACAATTTCAGCACGGTTAAAACGCAATTCCGGCACCTCTAAAAACCTGCGTAACGTGAGGCTTTCCATATACCCACGTCCCATGCTGTCTATTTTCGCCCCAAAGCCGGTCAAACCCTCTGCAAAACCGCTTGCACCAAAGATAGCACCGGCTAAGAAGCCGATAAGCCCAGCTGCCGTATCATTGTGGGTGCGCGAAAGAAAAAGCTGATTGCCCAGTGAACGGATGATAGACTGTATCTGTTGGGTATTCAAGCCGCCGGTTCCCTGCCCACCACCTGCAATAGAGTCTATCTGATTTTGGATTTTTTCAAGCGATCCAACAGCCTTTTCCTCCCGAAGTGTCATAGTGTACTTCGGTATCATATCTTCTCCCTCTTTGATAATAAGGGTATCAATAATGATGCTGCCTTCAATACCAAGATCGCTATCAGTGAATAGCATCAAGTCCCCTTCTTTCAAAGTATCATGTATGCTTGCTTCCCCCCTTGCAACAGCCTCATCATGTTGGCGTGCCATGAAAATATCATCCACCTTCGGTTCATACGAATAGCGCACATAGTCATTCTTTGCAAGATATTTTTTCGCGGTAGCAAGCAACCGTTGTGAAGCGGCCTGAATATAAACGTCCGGCATATCAATATAAAGCAGGACAAACTTGTCACCGGACTTTATATTGTAATCCTTGTATGGGAAATATAATTTCAGACTTTCATCATATACACGGTTACAAGTCAGCACATATTTATTGCCCTTCTTCTCACATTTGGTTATTTCAAAATCCCGGCCACCACACATGCCGTTTTTCATGCTAATGGTGGCTGTTTCAGAAGTCAGGTAATCGTTTATATTGAAACCAACATCTTTTAGCGTTATTGTAAAAGGTGGGACATCTTCACCTTCCTTCAGGCTATCCATTGTACCATCATCTGTCAGTTGTTCGGCATCAGCCACTTCGTCAAGATTGCCATTATCCCCGGCATCCAATGATACATAAATACCTGCATCTTTCAACTGTTCGGCGGTCATACCTTCCATTGAAGGACATATTTCTTCCAAATCACCGGTACCGTCAAAATAAACACTCCCTTCCCGAATGCCAAGCACAGCAATATTCTTGCTGTCAATATATGGATCAAGCGTTGTCTTAGGAAAATCAGGTAACATCAGATTTTCCACGGCCATGTTATTCGGCAAATAATTGGTAAGAGAACTGTTTGAGAGCTTATTATAATACCGGTTAGGCATATTTCTTGTACTACCGTATGCACGCAATCGCGTAATAATCTGTTGATCCGCATCGGCTGTACGTTGAATTTCGTACAAACCGTTTCCACGTCCATACTTGAAAATATTGCCCACAGCAATACCGGCAGTACCGATTGTTATTGTTCGGCCACGAATAACAAAGTTCGCACCAAATTTTGAATTGAACAACTCCAATGCACCCCATACCTTTATATTGTTCACATCAATGTTTACATTGGTAGTGCTCACATATTCAGGGTGTACGGCAACCGTCCATTTTTGTGCTCCAGTATATATACGGTCAAGATTTACTTGAACACGGTCTGCCAAATCTTGTATAGACGAAGCGAAGAAACTGAACTTAGGCAAAGAAGTGAAGTGTATCTGATTATCACTTTTCACATAATCAAGAAAATCACATCGCGTCAATTCATCTCCCGGCCAGTTGAACTTTACGTTATCATAGACAAACGCTTCTCCCGAAGTTTTTCTTGCCGCCTTTTTTAATGCCGTAGGATCATAGTTTATCTCAAACTTCTCACCACGGTACATAACATAGTCACCTATCTCAAAAAGAATGGGTACGGCACTTTTCAGAGTGCTTGTCACAAAACATGCACCCATCCATGTACCATTATACTCCAAACCTTTCAGTGTACAACGTACCGTATTGCCAGTTTTATCATAAACCTTCCATGCCATACAGCTATACTTTTTCAACCAATGCAACTATCTTTGTCGGTTCCGCAACACTATACGAGGGGATTATTTGAGTTCGAGGATCAGTTACTCTGAATTTTACCGGGAAGGTCAAGACTTCATCCATATTGGACTTATTAAATTCAAAATCTCCAACCTCCAGTAAGTAAAGTCCTTGCCGCCCGATACCCGTGTGCGAGTTATATATTTTCAAGGTGGCACCGTCACCATTTTCTCCCGTGAGATAGTTTTGAAAGGCCATAATTTTATCGTATGCAGTACCCAAATCTCCCTTATAGCACATCTCGGCTTCCAAGTCGTATGCCTTTAATAGCAGCTTATCGGGTATGTAAGTATCTTCACCGTCTTCATCCGGCCAATCCCGTTTGGGTAAATCTTTCGTTTCCCCACCCGGCTTGAACGGAAATTCTGTGCACACAATTCCAAAATGCGCCAAGCTGTCTTTGACTGGAGCATTCTCGGTAGTTTTCTGCATCAAAATAGAATACGGTTCGTTCATATACATATATTAAAAAAGAGCTTGCCGCAGAGATATTTAGTCTCCACAACAAGCTCTATGGCCTTATACTTTAATCTTATTTCAACGCAAATATAATTGTATTTTCTATATAATCATAGAAAATAATGCCATAAAAGCATTTTTTAGTAGATTATTATACTCAACCCCTAACTTGCTTCCACGTGTATGTTGAAAAACATAAAAAATATCATTTGTCATAATTTTATTTATTAATACTTTTGTATTTAATTATAAAAGAGGTTATTATATGTTAGGAGTTTTAGTTTGGATAGTAGTGATTCTTCTGATCTGCTTTAGTGTTACTGGGTGGCATTGGATTATATTTTATGTAGTCATACTACCATTTTCAACATGGCTATTTTTCTTCTATGTCGATTTTCCCGAAAATCGTTTTAATATAAAAAGATTCAAGAATGACATAAAATATTTATTAAATAAATTACATAAGAAATGAAAAAAAATATATTATTCTTTTTGCTTTATACTATTATGTGTTTTACTTCCTATTCGCAGAACAAACAGATTAGTTATTCATCTGTAAATGGGCTTGTAACTTACGACAATGGTTCAGGTACGAAAGCCGATATTGGTGCAAAATTATATATTATACCATGTAAATATTTCAAACAAGATATTGAATTAAAAAATGACTCTATACAAATGGGGTATGAATCTTTGTTACAATACATCAAATGGAAAGAACTTGTTGGGCAAGAACAAGCAATAGCCAAATTAAAAGAATATGACTTTTACATTTCCGCTGAAGAACAAATTAGGAGAGAAGGTGAATTAGCTATATGTTTGGTTGATATTCTCAAATCAAATAAAGTAAAATATAGTTGTACGATTGACAATACGGGAAAATATAAAACTACAATCCCTTATGGTAATTATTATTTTATATTTAAATCCGCAAATAAAAGCGTAGATAAGTCTATACTTAATGGTCGTGGAACATATAATATTTATAAAATCAAATTATATTCTAAATATAAAGATATTAGTACGTCTTTTAACGCTGACTACCATTAAATATTGAGCTAACATAATCTGGCTAATGTTTTCGCGTATAAATTATAATTAGGCTGGCTCCAAAGTCAGCCCAATTTTATTTTGTGCATTTTGCCACTCTTAGCCAAAAGTATTCAGCTTTCGAGATATTTGTTAAGCGCATCTCTCAATTTACGAATTTCATCATTTGAAGATACTATTTCGGATATTTCATCTTCACATGCGCAATCGCACATTGAAATAAGCATACCTTTTATGCCACCTCCCTTTTCTATTTTAGCATCTTTTGAGAACATTTCTATCGGGAGAAACTCGACTACCCCTCCGCTGTCAAAACTTACCGAAGCCGCAGCGTTTTTCTTTTCCCATTCCTCCACCTCACTACATGACATATAAGCCGTTTGACAATTTTCTAATTCTGGCTTCTTTTGCTCTATCATATCTAAATAGAACTGTATAGCCATTAAACCTTTCTCTGTTACCGTATTGTCTTTTGCAATAAGACCATTTACTTTGAATGTTTCTACAACGCATTCTTTGTTGCTCATAAATTCTACTAATTCCATATTGATTTATTATTTATAGTGGATAAAATTTGTATTTTCTTGCTGTAATTGGAACACGGCAGGATAGTTCCTTTTTGAATATTGTTTTCTAAGGTATGATATTAAATTATCGAAGTTGGTAATGAATCCCTCGTTGATTAAATCAGCCACCTTCTTTTCAAGCTGCCACAGTTCGCGTTGTTTGCTTTCATCACCCTGCTTGTTGCGAAGCATTTTCTCATGTGAGTTAAACACAACCCAATTCAATGCTTCCCCAACCTTTTGCATTGCTTTCGGCATAAACTCTTTAGGAACTATCTTCTGAACGGCAGAGCCAAGTTCTTTGTAAGCATCCCCGGCATCGTTTCGATAGCGAATCATTTCATCGTACACAAACCGTAATACTTTGACTTCAAAAGCCGGATTTATCCACATAGCAAATTTGATAAACAGAAGCGGATTCATCCAAACTTTATCGGGTGTTTTGCCTTCTTTCGTATTTCTACCCTTAACTTTTATAAGTAGTTGATTTTCACCAATGAGCATTTTTGCTCTATGGCTTTCATCCTCTGCAAGAGCTTTCAAAAACTCTGATGTATTATCAGATTCTAAGAATTTACTCATTTGCCTTCTCGGATTCCCTTCTACATTATTCCACTGCCGAAGCAATTCAGTTCCGTCAAAATAACCATCACTCGTGCGCTGAACCACAGAAAAACTATCAATGTATCGCACCATTTCTTGATTTGTTTTCATATTATAAATTTAGATTTTACTTAACAAAGATTTCTCCCTTTTACGGGAAAGTTCACGCTTGTTTTCTTCAAGTTCTTCCCAACGATTAATAATTTTGGCTCGTAAGTTTGCATCATAACCACTTGCGAGAAGAAGACAATCCTTTTTGGTGAGAATGTAACAAGACACTTCTTTGCTTCCACCGTTTGGCATAGGTTGAGGTCTTGATGATAATTCAAAACTGAATTGTCGTCTATCTTCCAGTTGTTCAAGGATATTGCGAATATCTCGCATTACATTTGAATGAGTTTTGCCCGTAATTTCTGCAATCTGTAAGGAGGTCATTGTTCTTTTTTTACCTTTTCCCTCATCAATAGGTATTAACTGATTAAAATTTTCCATATCTTTGCACTATAAAGTTAATGTTTTCCCCATCAGCGGCTCGGACATCTCCGCTTTTGGGGAATTATTTTGTCCGATCTTGTAGTAGGCAGGGAATCGAACCCCAATACGCCATTACTCGTACCTACTGAACCCTCCTTAATATAATAGTCACGCTTGACATAATAATAAAGAGAAAGGGCAAATCCCGATGAAGCCTAATGTGGTTGCCTGCCTCAAAGAGAATGCCCTATAATATTTTATTCCAGTTCATGACAACCACGAAATGAACCTAACAGCATTGTTTCCGACACAAATATAGAAACGATATTTTCACCATACAACAACCTAAAAATCAATAAAATAAATTCGGTAAACATCAGTAACAAACGGTAAGAATCGGTAAATAAAAACAGTTATATTTACTCTAAAATTTAGACATAATATAAATAATGCACGTATCTACCGTATTGTGACGAGATATTGGTTACAATTTATGATACCGTTCAAATAATTTAGAAATATAAAAGACTGTAAATAAATATATTGCAGAAAACGTGTTAGTCCCCATTCTTTTTATATCTTACCATAACATTGCCTTCGGATTCTATTTTACAGTTTCCACCATGAACATATACATAAACTTTAGCCACATCGCTTTGCCTTACATGTAGTTTAGCCCGATCATATACACTCACAAAAACTTTGGCGCAATCTTCCACTTCAAGAGTCAATTCACTATCATGGCGCAAATGGAGAGTAGCGGCTGTAAATTTACCGAAAGAAAGCTTGCCTGAACATTTACCGTTCAGTACATATACACCATTGTTGCCTCCGGTCACTGGTTCATCAACAAAAATAAGGTTTTGATGAAGCAGGCTCCGGTCAAAATTACCTTTTATATATTCCACCGTCGGATAATCGTGTTCAATACAAAAATCAATGCCCCGTATATACATTCCGATCAATTCTTGCTGGCTTTTATTGTTTTGCCAGTCACCTTGCCATTGTGTGCAGAGGCCATACGATACGGCATGACCTCTCAATTCACTATTCAATCTGTTCATAATCATATATTAAACTTGTTTACACCGTTTATATTCCTATGTAGTATATCCCTGATTTCTTCCACAAATTCCACATTCTTTGCTGTATTTATCTGTATCATTGTCAGTTGTTGTAATTGTGCTTGTGCTATTACATTATAGGCCGGGAACAATTCTTCAACCAATCTGCGCACATACTCCCGTTTAACACTCACGTCAGCCCGGATTGCATTTATATAAGAAGCCAAAAGGTTAGCGGTATTTTCAGTAACATTCTGTATGCCTTTAGATAAACCACTTCCACTGTCTTCTTCCTCTTCCTTCATACTGATACCATATTTCTTTTCCATATAGTTATTCAGTTTGTCAAGCATGGAATAGTAATCATCGGTTTTCTCACTTACCCCCATTAGATAGTCCGCAATACTTTCCAACTCCTTTTCGTCAAGAGAGAAATCCTTGCCGAAATAACCACTCATTCCATCCTCACCAAAAAGCATCTTTTGAAGCTGTTGCATGGCCGGTTCCAAAATACTTATTTTGAGAATGGAGTTCATAACATCACCCATAATGTCGGCAACCTTATTTTTGAAAGCTTCGGCACCATCCTCGCCTTTCTGCCATGCCTCATACAAGGCATCTCCCAGCTGTGAAGCCCAGTCTTTCAAATTAATGCCATAAAGAGATTCAGCCGTTTCTTCGGCAAAATCCTTTATTTGCTGTTTCATCTCCGCAATCTGATTCTCATAATCAGCCACCTTGCTATCATCCGTCTTCTTCTTGTCAATTTCGGCTTGCCGTTGTTTCTCCAATTCTGAAAGTTGTTCTTGCATCAAGGCACGTTGATACCCGTATGCACCACCTTCATCGTATGCCGAAACACGTTTTTGAAGTTTTTCCGCTTCCTGCTTATATTTCTGCAAAGACATCAAATCGAAGATGTTGATCTTTCCCTTATTGCGTATTGCACCAATCTGATTATTTAATTGATTCAACCGGGTACGGTCATTTTCTGCATCTACAAGTTTTAGTTCCGTGCCACTGCCCAAAAAACGTTCAAGAATACCGTCAATTTGTTCGTATATATATTGCAACTGTTGAGCACGAAGTTTACTCTTTTCAATAGCCTTATCGAGTTTCTTATCATGCGCTTGTGCTATCTTCCCAATCCAATTTACAGCTTCACCAGCAGCGGCAGCAATACCACCAACGATTCCACCTTTGGCGAATCCCTGCCCGATATTGCTTATAGAAGACATGGCATCCTGCACATTACCCATCGTGTCGGCCATACCCTCATTGCCCAAAGCATCGAACATGGAAGACATCTGTCCTGCAAAATTGCCGACAAGATCAGCACTTTCAGCGGCACTTTCTCCCAACCGTCCGATTTTCTTTTCCAGTTTGTCGCTGTCTTTTTCAGAAGTAAAAAGTTCTTTTACATTCTTCGCTAAGGTTTTGAATGGATTTACAGCCAACTGTGCATCTTGCAACTGGGGGATGGCTTTTATCAATTTATCCAACAAAGAATAAGCACCCTTAACATTTTCAATACTACCATCATCTTTCGTAAAAAAAGAAGTAAATCCATTGGGCTTTCCATCGCTATCATAGGAAACCTTTGCATTATTCTTGATTTCCCTTGCGATACGTTCAGCCTCTTTCAAATCAGAGAATGAACGTTGCTCTTTATCTCCAAATATTTTCTCCCATTCAGGTAACAATTGTAATAAGGTCGATTTTAATTCAATCAGCTTCTTATTATATTCATCAAGATAAGCCTTCTGAACATTGTTTAGACCTGACGTATCACCAACCAACTCCCCATTTTTTCCGACACTTAATCCAGTCTTTGATGCGTACTGTTCACTTAATATTCGTATCTTTTCTATCGTTGATCTTGCATTGGCAATAACCTTTGTATCATCAAGTGCAATACTTACCTTATCTTTCTCAAATGCCTCTTTAGCATCCTTCCACACCTTAAAAAATTGCTTATATAATGGGCTGTCTTTACCTCCTAATATACTTTCTGCTTCATCGTCACTCAAAGTGAATGGAAGATCAACAGCCTTTTCTTTGAGTTTCTTTTGTACTGTATCTATTAAATATTGCGCTTCATTCTCATAATCAGTCAAAAAACCAAAAGCATAAGTTGAAGCATCCTTCTTACTTGCACCGGCATTGATAAGCTGCTTGTATATATCCCATTTCTTTGAAACATCAGACACGTACCTTTCAAGTTCCTTTGTGGCCTTATCCGAAGCTTCTTTCATAGCGTTGGCATCAATATCCAAAAGCACTTTCCGTATAGAAACTTTCAATTCCCTACGCTCTTTGGTCTTATCGTCAAGCTGGTTAAGAATCTTATTCAATTCATCCCGATAATTTACAATATTCACCGGTTCTTTACCTTTAAATAAGGAATCAAAAATACCCGATTCTTTAACCTTGCTGGCAGCTTCTCCCTTTCCAACAATGTCAGTCCACTTCTTATATTCAGAATATGCCTCCTTTAGTAAGTTTACCCGTTCTTTCAATCTTTCGGCAAAGGCATCCTTTTTGCTCTTATCCTTATTTGGATCAGTGAGAGAAAAACCGATTTCTTTAGCTCCTTTCTCACCGGCTTGCATTGTGTCGAAAGCCTTTTTATAATCTGATACAATTTGCTTCTGCCAGTCGGGAAGTTTTGACAAGTCAATAGCTCCAATACCTGACAAATCTATTCCGGCTTTAATCAATACCGGCTTCAATTGATTTGTTGTCTCTTTAGCTTCCTTGTATCCTTTTTGTATTCCTTCAATGATTTTCTCTGAATCTGTGGAAACCTTTATTTGGGCTTCAAATTGCCCATCTGTGGCTTCATTGAACTTTTTCTGCAAATCAGAAAAACTTTGACTGGCTTCTGTATATTCAGCATTAATCTTGATATTGAACTCTTCTTCAAGAGTCTTCTCGTTAAAGAAGTCTCGCATATATTTCGGCATCTTCTCGAACGTATCAAAGAAAGAACTTATATCCAAACCGATAGCTATTTTCTGCGCATCACTCAAATTCTCCAAATCCCAGCCGGCAGCTTTCAGCCTCGACTTGTACCCAGATAGGAAGTCTTTCATATCCGGCAATACATCTTCCATATAAATACGCTTAGAGTTTTTCCACGCTTTCCGCAATTGAAAAATATCATCTCTATATCCTCCAGTGAAAGGCAACTCATTATTCAGGCTGGCCAATGCTTTGGGGTATTCTTTGAGAATGGATAGCTGTTCTTTCAGCGGTTTACCCGAAGCGGCTTTGGCAAAATCACCATGTTTGGCTATAACTTTCTGCATGGCGGTGGAATACTCGATATAGCTGCCTGACATGCGGCCAATAATCTTGTTTACCCGTTCCTCCGCATCAATGTAGTCATTGATATTTTCAAGAAAACTGTCATCAAAATAACCGTCAGTCGCTTCATTGGCATGTTCAGACGTACCTTTTATGGCATTCAACAATCTATAAGCCTCTTTTGTATCATTCAAAGCATTCCGAAGCAATATATATTGTTCTGCAAGGCTTTTAACCGTATTTCCTTCATCATCAGTCTTAAACGTTTCATTAAAAGTGTCTGCCCAAACTGGAGAATAATCCTTTAATGCTGTTTTCATTTCTTCAATAGAAGAAATCAGTGAGGCATCATTCGCCTTAAAAGGATCAACATCAGCAAATTTTTGAGCTTCTTTCGTTAAATTCTTGAAACCGTCTTGTGCTCTTGTTGTCAGCTCGGAAATACGCTCGTTCATTTCGTCAGCCTTTTGCCCGGACTTATACCATAATTCAGTAATGGCAAAAAGTCCAGCGAACAAATACATGTATGGATTGAACAAACCCTTAAAAGCAGTCCAAACTTGTTTGGCTCCATAACTAAGCATTGTCATTGCCACACGAGCTTTTCCAGCTGACATAGCCACTTGAAGTTCAGCTTTTGATATATTAAGTAATTGGGTAATATGTCCTGCCTGACCTGATTTAATTTTCCCAAGTGTTATCAACCTCAACGCTTGTTCTTTGTTCAATGCGCCACTAACAGCCAATGCCCTCCATTCTGCGGTAGTCATAGCATTTCTTGAAGCAATCAATCCTTTTTCAGCGGCAGTTAAAGTGCGGTAATTGGAAGCCATCACTAAATCCGCTGCTGTTTTCTGTTTAGCTGCGAGTGTTCCTTTTATTAATGTAGCATTTGCCACTCCCATGGCACGTGATCCTGCATAAACCGCAACCCGATATGTTCCAAACGCAGCTGTGGCCGCTGTTATAAAAGGTACAATTTCTTTCCAATTTTGAGCAAGGGTGGTAAGGCTTTCGGCAGTCCATTTCAATGTACTACCCATTGACTCCGCAATATCACCAAGCATAATGTCAATCGCATCAGCCAAGTTCTTCCATTTGGACTTAACTGATTCTGAAAGAACTTCCTGCATATTATTAAACATGCCACCATCATCCGTAAGTTCCCAAAGAACATCTTTTACATCCTCAAACGTAACCTTCTTTTTCGAGATCATATCAAGCACTTCACCGGCACTGACAATGCGGCCTTCCAACTTGCTGAATCGCTCGGCCAGTTTATCCACCATAGGAATGTTCGCTTCCGTCAATTGTCGTAATTCCGTTCCTTTCAAGAATTTAGCAGCCTTTATCTGACCGTAGGCCAATATGATACGTCCCATATCAACACCTACACCGGCTGATATATCAGCCAGCCTTTTCATGGTATCATACAATTCATTGTATGGTATAGAATACGCGGAAAGTTGTTTGGCATACTGATTCAAGTCCATAACCCCGAACGGAGAAGCAACAGCCAGTTTCTTAATCTGATTGAATATGGTTGTAGCTTTGCCTTCATCTTGCAAGATAGAGGCCATTGCAATTTTCTGATTCTCCAACTCACCACCAATATCAACCACTGCACGTAAGAAATTTTGTGCCGCATAAATGGAGTATAGCCCCAAAAATTCATTTCTTAATTGTCCGACAATACTCAACTGGCTGTTCATTGCTCCATTCATATTGAGAGTGGCTGTCATGTGCCGCCTTGCTGCATTGGCTGATCTCTCACGGGCATTAGCCAAATCCAGTTCCGCTTTGGCGGCACGGGCGGCTCTTTGTCGCGCAAGCTCACGTGCAGCTGCGGCAGAAGCCTCCGCTTTGGTTTGAATGGCTGCGGCTTTGGCGGCGCGTAAATCACTTGCTGTAAAGTTTGTATTCAACCCGGCGGCTTGCAAGGCGGCACGGACAGCTTGTGTGGTACTGGCCTTATCCACTACCACATTGATCTTAAACTTCTCACTTTGAAGCAAAGTCTTCATATCGCCAACCAACTTCTTCTTGTCAAAACCCACATCAAGTTTTGCCTGCAAGTCTTTGGTGATTTCCGCTTTCAATTTTTTACGTTGTTCCGCTGTCTTATCACGGAACAGTATATCAAAATATAAATTACCGAGATCAGCCATATATTATTGTGTTTGTGTTACTTATAATCATTAATGTTAATTGCTGTTTCTCCATTGCCATACTTATCTTTCCAGCGTTTGGCAGCATCCTCTATTTCGCTTACGGAAGGGGATTTGAAGTTCTTCGTATCGTGCTTCTTTTCCTTGTTGTCCTTGTCACAATCTGTAACCACAATAGACACATCCATTGCCAATAGTTCAATTTGTGCATTTGTAAGTACCCAATAAATACCAAACAAGGGCTTGCTTATTGGAATCCCAAATACTCTCAAAGGCTCTGTCAGCCACGGATAGGACTTGCCTATTTCCCACGTTTGTCCGTAGCTGGTTCGTGAAGGATATGCTCTGCTTCCTCTTTTGTCATTGTCATCATCGTGTCCTTCATCGCGGTCAGATATATGGTAGCAGTCAAGTAGTCTTCCACTGGAATTTTTTTTTTGCCGACGGCTATAACCTTCATCAGCTCATGATCTCCATATTGTTTGATATAAAAGAACCATCGCCACAAGAAAGGATAGAAGAACTTGATCTTCCAATATCCGTTCAAAATGATAGCGGCTGCACATTGGCAACTGATCTTATCATCATTTCCCGATTTCTGCATGGTACTGGTGAATTTGCGTATAGTCCCTCTTTTCAGCCATGAAATACCATATTTCTTTCCTCGGACTTCCACATAGTCCACACTGTCTTCCAACACATCATTCAATAGCCTTTCATCCTCCGGTGTAGGAAGTGTTATGTCATTCTTCTTTGTCATATTTTATCGTGTTTTATACGAAAAAAGGTGGTGGCCGGTATCAAGTAGCTCACCACCTTTTCGCTGATATGAATTTTGCAAAGTGTTATATCCTAAGTTTTTTATTCGGACACTTTTTTACGTAAAATGTAAATAGAGGCACCCTTAGCATCATTCAACGGAGAAACAGATACATTAAAGTACCCCGGCTTATCCTGCTCGCTGACGAAGTTGCTATACCCCTCAACATTCGGTAAGAACAAGGCTGTTTGACGGTCTTCACTACGCATGAAGAGTCCTCCGATTACTTTCTTCGGTTCGATATTGTAACCTTCACCTTCATAAGTCTCACCATCAATGGTAGCAGTCATAGTCACCGTTTCCGCTTTCTTGTTCAGTAACAAGTCATTGATCTTTCCTGCCACGGAAGGTACTTGAAACTGAATATCGGAATCTCCAGCATTAGCAATAGAAGTCCAAGTTGCTCCGGTTGTCAACTTGATCTTGGAAACATCGGCAGCTCCGGTATCAAATGTAACTCCGTCAGAGAGTACCGGCAGCTCCATATCAAAAGCCGCTAAAGTTGCGAGGTCACTATTGACTTTGGACACATAATAAACCTCCTTCATCTGATTAAAGAGCACCTTTAACTCTTCCAGTTTGGTAGTAATAGAAATCTCTGCCATAATCGTATCTTTTTAAGTTTGTGTCATTTGTTTATTATTAGCTTCGCTTGTATTATTAAGGAATGAAAACCGAGTCCGTCATTTCCTCCGGGAAGCAATCGTGGACTTACAGCTGAAAACAATTCCGTCACTATTGGAAATTTTGAAACCACTTCCATTTGCATTTCATCCAAACGGACTGTATTCTCAATACCGTTTGAGCGATCATGCGCAAAAACGTTTATCTGACAGTAAGTGTCTTGGTAGGTACTTCCTTTATCTTGGATAGTTTGTGGCAACCGGATAACAACAAAGTCCTTCATCGCCTTTTGTTCAGCAGCCGGACGATCTGTTATGAAAACCTTTTCACCAATGCCGGTTACTGCATCAGCGATTTGTTTTAATATATCCATACGTCTATAAACTGTCCGTCCCATCATTTCATTGGTTTAAAGTTCTTGAATAATGTATTTTGTGCCCTTTGAAATGTTCCGGTCAGAACATCTGCATTCAACACATTCTCCAAATAGGTTGAATATTCAGTACCCGTGCACATTACTATCTCAAATCCTTTACGTGATTCCGACTTATATCTTTTCAAGAAATCAAAGGAGAATGCTTCGCCATAACCTTTATCAGTTTCTATTGTTCCAGTAAAACGTCTGTTCTGATTATCATAACTGACACCTACAAATGTTTCACCTTTAGTCAGCTTTACTCTCACCGGTTGTTTCATTGAATCTCCACTACAAACGAAATAGGAAAATCTACCGTCCATGAATAATCCGCACGCATAACTGGTTATTGTATTACCCGTAAGATTCCGAAAGCCTGACTTGTTATCAAGTGCATCTTGGATAAGTTCTTCACAGCATTTAGTCAAGACATCAAAGATATATCCTGAAACAAGCTCCTTTGCCTTCCTTATTCCTTCATCAAACAATACTTCATTGCTCCGGTTATCCATGCGTTAATTTTTTGCAAGATTGAAATACACAGTTGTTCCCAAATTTCCGGCATAGCTATCAGTAACCATACATTGAGTGAAAGTGCCTTGTCTGTCCGTGACATCTATCAGATCACCGGCCAATATTCCTTCAACAATTCCGGGAAGGCTCAACAGATAATCGCTCTTTATCACATTATCGGTTTTGAATGTCCGCAAATTTGTACTACCTTCCTTTCGGCATATACCTTCATACAAGATCACCTTCTCACCATCACTGAAAGAATCCTCACCTATAATTCGGTAAACAGTACATTTGTGCGGATGCCGTGGATTATTTACTTTCATACTCAAAAATTGACTATTCTGATTTTAGTGCCCTTTACAACTTCTTCATCCCATTTCTCATACAGTTCTTTCGCCATTTCACGGAGTTGCCGCTTGTCGTATGCGCTGGTCTGCCAACCACCTTCCTTATGCTTCCATCCCCCGTCACTGTCTTCGGTATCATTCTTACTGCTTGGAGTGCTTGCACACCACATATAAATATCGGCAGTGGCAAGATCAAGTTGCCTTTCGGTCAGTTCACTTACCATTGTTCCAAAAGCGATTTTCCGCTTGACAAGAACCCTTTTGAGGGCGTTATCCGCTATTTCATAAGCGGTTGCGCCACTCAAAAAGTCTTCAATGGTCATATCTTCCGTATGAGAAAGTTCCTCACTCATTCTTGCATGAAGTTAAGAGTTACACAGTCACAGTAGAAATGAACATATACTGCGGCATTCTCGGCACACACATTTGGGCGGCTTCACTTTCAATATAGATTGAATGTGTTTCAGGATTGGCTCTCTGTGTCAGTTTCAAACGTCCACCGTCATAAGAAGCAACCTTGTTTGCCTCATATCCCAAAGTCAAAGGTTCCACACCTTGAATTGTACCAATCTGACCTACCGGTATAAAGGCGATATTGGTAGCCTTGAAGTTTTCCACTTGTTCAGTGATAAGATCAGGCTGTCCGTCTGCATCCTTACCGGGCTTGTCAACAAAAGCATAGCTGTCACGTGGTACGATTTCATCCACTTTAACCAGTTTCTTGAAAATGGCTTTCAGGCGGTCTTCATCTTCATTCTGTGCATTGGCAATAACCGTACTATCATCCGTCACAGTCGGATAGAGAGAATGACCGATACGTTTAAGAACCGCAGTATGAGTCATTAAATCATCCCACAAGTCCTGCGCCAGCTCCATCCTGATCTTGCCCAAATAATGATATTTGCGGCGAATCTCTTTCACTCTGTTCTTTATATCCATAATCGGATCAGAGGCAGAGCCTTGATTTGCCGGAATATGTTCATCCTTAGTCCACCAACGGCTTGTGCCGGCCAATACCTGGTAATGGTTTTCAGGGATATTAAAGTCAATAGTGATACCCTTCAAACCACGTGGGTTGTTATCAGTATCAATAGTGAACTTACCCGTGGAAACAATTCTCATTCGCTGGTGAGTAAGCGCATTGTAGTACGATCCGATAAGACCGTCAGCACTTTCATCAAGCAAGCCCAAGAACACATTCTGCATCTCTTCCGTCAATGCGGACATGCCTACCCGTTGCAACAGCTGTAATTGTTGTCTCACAGTCACACGGTTCAAACGGTAGAACTTCTTTTGAGTCGGGATATTACCCGTCCTTCCTTCGAGTTCTCCCAATGCAGCTTCATAACCCGGACTTTCCGGATCAACGTAAGCTGGCAGCGTTTTCACGCCGAGGCTCGTAATAAGCTGGGAGAAAGTATAATCCAACTTGGTTGCTTCAAATTCAAAACCATCAATTTGAAGTAGGTCATACTTCTCCTTGTAACGGTCAATAAATTCTTGCCAAGTGTCCCCACCAAGCCCATATTCGATAACCTTGTACAAATCAATAGGAAGTGTATTCATACAATTGTCGTGTTTTAAATGTTATTTTCAAATTCTTCTACTGCACCCATACAATTTGAGGAAGTGTAGTAATCTTTTGCAGGATAGCAACCACTTTTTCGTCAAACATGTACTGATAAATCTCTCCGGCATAGACTACTGTCCCACTGGCCTTCGTGTTTTCACTGGCTACAAGAACATCTTCTTGCAAATAGCCATTAATACCAAGAGTGGTAATATCTGATTCAGCCGCCTTAATCTGTTCGTCCGTATAGGCTTTAAAAGTCTTGCCTGAAAGATCAAACTTCACTGCTGTACCGGCAGGAATCTTGCCAACCGCAACCCAATCGGAAATGTTACTCACCATACCACCGCCCGGATAACGGTGACGGATTTCACGCCACACTTTACGGGCATGTCCGTATTTCACGGTGTTCACATCAAACGTGTTACCCATTGTTCCCATACATTTATTGTTTTAGAGTTAATAATTTCAATTCTTCTTCCAGCCTTCCTTCTTGCCTTTACGTTCAAAGTATCTGCTGGCTGCATTGTGTTGTGTTCCACCTGAACCGTCAGAAGTTCTTGGGGCGGTGCCATAACCCCTGCACGCCTTATATTCTGCATCATATTTCGGCAGAAATTCAGTAACCAGTTCATCCACAGTTTTCTTGGTATCGAAAGTTACCCCTTGTAAGGTCTTGCTCAACACATAATCATCATTCGCTTGTTTGGCCTTCATTGCAGCCGTAACCTTCTTCAACAAATCAGCTTGAACCTTTTTGCTGTCTTCCGCGTCTAAACGTGCTTCCAGTTCTTTCAGTTTCTTCTCCAGTTCATCATCGTTTTTCGGTGGTACCGGTGGAGTTGGAGGTGTCGGGGGAGTCGGTTGGGGCTTATAGTTTTTCTTAAAGTCCTCAACTCTGGTTGCGACATCATGGTTGTACTGTCCTTGCATCCCTTTCAGAAAATTCACAGCCTTGTTCCAATAAGCCTCGTCAGGCTCCGAACCTTCGGCTATGGGATTAAGTTCTACATACGTCTGTAATGTCTGCGGTGAAAAACTGGTTTCTCCAAGTTTCTCACTTAATGTGGATAAGATTTTTTCTTGTTCCATCGTGTTTATTTTGTGTTTATGTTGAATAAAAAAAGAGTCAGACAATGCTTTTTGCATCAATCTGACTCTTTGGTCTTATTTTCCATTTAATAGTGGGCAGTATTGGACTCGAACCAATGAAGACGAAAGCCAATAGATTTACAGTCTATCCCGTTTGCCACTTCGGTAACTACCCGTTTTGCGGAAGCAGAAGGATTCAAACCTCCGAAGCCTTTCAGCTTGCCTCTTTAGCAAAGAGGTGGTATCGTTCACTCACCCATACTTCCAATATGCGACCTACAAGATGTCTCGGTGAAACCACCGCATTTCCCTTGTATTTCGGACGTTATTCATTCTGTGTAGCGTATCAGAGAATCGAACTCTGGTTTCCACCGTGAAAAGGTGACGACCTAACCGTTAGTCGAATACGCCATTTGTTGAGATACAAGGATTTGAACCTTGAATAGCAGAACCAAAATCTGCTGTGTTGCCATTACACCATATCTCAATATGCGCGAAGAGAAGGACTCGAACCCCCGACAATCAGGTTTGGAATCTGACGTTCTTCCAACTGAACTATCTCCGCTTCATTGCGCCCGGTGATAGAATCGAACTACCGACCTTTACATTAACAGTGTATTGCTCTACCAATTGAGCTAACCGGACAATATACCTATACTCACCTAACCTGCGATACCCCATTTCAGCGTACCTGTGGGAATTGAACCACACCGTATAGGTTTTGTGGAAAGAGATGAAATCGAATCACCTTAACCGGATTTTCAGTCCGGCGCATACACCACGTCTGCCATCTTTCCATATTCTCCCTTTATCCCCATACGCCACATCGAAGGGAGAAACAATGCGGCAACTCCAACTATTGTTGCGGAGATTCGACTCGAACGAATGACCTTTGGGCTATGATCCCAACGAGCTACCAGCTGCTCCACTCCGCGATATTATCCTGAAAACTACTTTGTACCCACAATATCCACATTTATGTAGTTCTTGCATCTACGACACTTCACTCTCAATATAACAACACCATTGACATAGCTTATATCAGTTAGTTTCTGACCGCATATCGGACATAAAACTATCTTGTTGTATATTTCCCTTTGATCTGCATCTTTATCCGCACTAATTTTTATCATACTCCATGTTTTCGTTGCAAATATATGTACTGGATTTCTTTTCTCAAAACATTTTTGATATTATTTTCTATTAAAATGTAGAAAATAATACTCTTTATGCGTATTTTTGTACTGCAATATTAGAATCAGAGCTTATAGGCCGGTCTCCACATGTGTAATGTGAGGATCGGTTTTCTTTTTATGGAGAAATATAGTGGAATAAAAACGGTTAATGCCAGTTTGGTGCTTGATTATGAATATATCCAAATGTTAAGGGACGCGGATAGGAAAATTCCTAATCCGAATAAGATAATCGCACAAGGTGGAGGGCAGGAAAACATGCTCTCCACCCCGGCTGATATTACCATCTGTGGGGGATGCCGTGGAGGAAGTAAAACTTTTACTCTTCTTATGGAAACATTGAAAGATATAAAAAATAAAAACTTCCGTTCTGTGCTTCTCCGGCATGAGATAGACGATCTCTCTGATATGGTAGAAACATCATCCACCTTATATGATGATTTTGGGGAATACAACAAGTCCAAAAACGACATGCGCTGGAATTTCTATAAAGGTGGATTTTTAAAATTCAGCTATCATGCTGACACACTTGACGATTTCAAAAAGCGTTTTCAAGGTAAACAGTTCGCATATATAGGTGTGGATGAAATAACCCACATGGAATATCTCAAATTCAAATACCTTATCACTTGTAACCGTAACGCCTTTCATATCCGTAACCGCTTTATCGGAACATGTAACCCTGATCCTGACAGCTGGGTTGCAAAATTCATTGACTGGTGGATCGGAGAAGATGGTCTTCCAATCCCGGAACGTGATGGCAGAGTCCGGTATTGTTTTATGGACGGGGACAATGTTTCAGGTATATATTGGGGAGATACCCGTGAGGAAGTATATGAGCAATGCAAGGATATTATACACGCCTACTGGAAGCCGGAGTATGAGCAATATGGCACACCACAAGAACTGTTTATCAAGTCGGTTACTTTTATTGAAGCAAAACTTTCCGATAATGTAAAACTGATGTCTTCTGATCCGACCTATTTGGCTAACCTTGTCAACCAGTCAGACGAACAACGCGCACGCGATCTTGACGGTAACTGGAAATACAAAGCTGCCGGAGATGATATAATAAAGCTGACTCACATGGAAGCCTTATACCGCAATTCCATGCAGATAGGTGATGGAATACGCCGGGTATCATGTGATGCGGCATTTGAGGGTGGCGACAGTCTTGTCATGTGGCTGTGGGAAGGATGGCATATAAGAGACATATTTGTTTGCAAACTTGACAGCAAGAAAACAGTCGATACCGTAAAAGCGATGCTGGAAGAATGGCATGTAAGAGAAGAATGCTTCACCTATGACCTTAACGGACTCGGACAAATATTCAAAGGCTTTTTCCCGAATGCAATCCCATTCAACAACAAAGAAGCCGTGGAAGAGAAATTCAAATACATCTATGCGAATTTAAAATCACAAGCGGCATATCTGTTCGCACAAAAAATTATCAACCGGGAGATTTCCATTGAACCGACTCTTCTTGAACGCAAGTTCTCCGGCAAAGGGTTTGAGAAAGTTCCCCTTAGACAGATTCTCGACAAGGAAAGGAAAGCGATACGAAAGGATGAAGACAGTGAAGAGAAAGGCTGGACTATTATCAAGAAGATTATAATGAAAAAATTAGTAGGTCATTCTCCCGACTTCATAGAAGCATTGCTTATGCGAATGATTTTTGAAATTAAACATAAACGCAAACACATAAAAGGTTTAGGATTAATATGATAGCAGAGATTCTTACAAAAAAGCCTTTTGCAAGGGTTACTCCCGAAGGTTACTTGCAAGGCAGGATTACGAGCGATTTAAGAAACGCATCGTTCACAAACAACAGTGATAGGCTGACATGGCAGCTCATTTCGCAGGCTGATTTTATCCGTGAGTTTTATCCTTCAGGGCACAAGATCAATTCGGAATTGTTTTACCCGGACAGACTGAAATATGACGAAGAGAAGAAACGGTTCTTCCGGGAGAAAGTATTCCGTGCTTCTTTTCCCTTTCAGATGATAATCACTATCCAACAACTTGTACATCTATGTGGCAATGACATTCATCATGAGCTGACCGATACCAAAGTTGATGAAAGTTCACGGGAAATATTTCTCGAATTTCAAAAAGGATGGCTGGATAAAAATATGGAGATTGCATTTTACGAATATGCCAAAAGTGTAAAAATAACGGGAGATGCAGCAATCGTATTCTATATGAATGAAGGCAAGGTGTTCACCAAGAATCTCTCCTATTTTGATGGTGACACTCTTTATCCTCACTACGATTCCATAACCGGTCAAATGACACTGTTTGCCCGGCGATACAGCGACTATGACGAAGAGGGAAAGGAACTCATTTCTTGGGTGGAAGTGTGGGATAATAAAAAAATGTACCGTTACCGGCAGGATAAAAGGGGAATAGCCGGAGCAATAAACAAAGTGAAACAGTATTTCGGTATTGAAGGATATACATTAGTGGAAGAACACGATCATGGATTTACCGAATGTCCGGTTGTATATTATCGGGACAAACACGGTGCCTGCTGGAGCTTTTCACAAGATAATATCGACAAGTACGAACTGGCTATTTCCCATTTGTGTCAAAACAATATGGCATACGCATTTCCAATCATGTTACTTAAAGGTGAAGATGTTGAGATTCAGGGAGATATGTATGGTGCGGTAAAAGCTATCACTATGGGGAAGGATGATGATGCAGGCTTTATGAATCGTCCCGAAGCATCACAATCATTTGAACTTCAAATTAATACATTACTTAAAATGATTTTTATGGGGAGTTTTGTTGTCATGCCTCCCGAAGTAAAGTCAGGAGATTTACCGGGTGTTGCTATCAAGCTGATCTATTCACCATCTTTGGAAAAAGCCATGATTGACTGCAAGGAATTTGACGAATCAATAGACAAAATGAAACGGCTGTTCCTGCACGGATATGGAACAGAAAAAGGCCAACTTACCAAATTCCTCAATTTGAAAATTTTTTCGTGGGCAGTTCCATACGTCCACCAAAATGCAGCCGAATTGGTATCGAACTTGGTACAATTAGTCGGTGCCGGTATTTTATCAAAAGAAACCGGCTCGGAAGAATCCGGCTATGGAAAAAACAATGAATGGGATCGTATCATGCGTGAATATAAGGAACAGCAACAAGCTGACTTGCTATATCAACTGAAAATCAAGAAAAATGAAAATAAAGAGGGTAATGCAAAATGATCTGTACCAACGCGGAGCGCGAAAGCAATCCCGTACTCCGCGCTCTGAATCCAATGTAACTATACATTAGGAAAAGCCGCCTCTGCCTACATAAAATAGACAGAGGCTTTACTTTTTCAACAATTTGGTTGATAAGCTTGTGTTATAACAAGTCAGCTTCTACATTGCAAATGTAATGAATGAATTGAATATGACACTACTTTCGATACAATTTTTTATTATAAGGCTTTCGAGGATATTTCCGGTTAAGCTTCTTTTGCAGATCATCATTGATACTTTCATTCAGAAGGATTTTAGAATTTAGCACCCGGACTTCTCCAGTAAGTTCCATAATAGTTTTAGATTGTGTCGCATTTTGTTTTGAAAGCTCAACATTGGCAATAGCCAGTTTGCTGCATTCTGATGCAAGATGATTGAGTTTCTTTGTGCTGATTAATGATAATCCAAACATAATATTCTGATATTTAGTATGTTAAATAATTATATTGCTGATACGGGAACGGCAAAGCATTTACAATGACCGTGATACGGTGGTAATTTGTCCCATTCCACATGAAATCCGACTTCATCGTCACAAATGTTACAAGGATAGGAGCTGCCACGCATGACAAAGAACCCTACGGCTCCACAGGCTTTAGCCTGCAATTCCCAATGCTTCATCCAACCCTCTGCCACAGCATACTCCGTCAAATCTGACAGTGCAGTCCAAGAGCTTACAGTACGTCCTACTCCAAAAGACTCCTGAACACCGAGTCTTGAAATAATCGGATAACCCTTTGAAATAGCTCTCTGTACATGCTCATTAAGCAATGGCGTTTTTACCGACTGCCTGATAGATGAAAGTAATTTGTCTTTGGAAAGGTTCAGTAGTAATCCGGCGGCAATGGCCGTTTCAACCTCCTTTGAAAACCGGTCAACATATTCTCTTGCACGTTGTGTGAAGGTTTTGCCGTATGATTCTCGCGTTATACATGTTATGATTGCATCCTTATTATCCTCATGTGTCGCTACTGCCAAAGTATAAGTATAGTCTTCAATTATTTCAAGAAGGGATAAAATAATGGCATCCACTTCCTCCTGCAACTGTCTGTTTGCTGAAAAACGGAATAGTTCAGGGCTGATCTTGTACCGGTATGAAATATCTATAATTTGCTTTGCCGCCTCGATCATTACAATTTGAAGATTGGTACGCATGGATAGCTCCGCATCCAGACGTTGACGGAGGTATTCTTTGGCCTCTTCAATTTCCTTATCAGTCGGTACCCTCATTTTTATGTTCCTCCTTAATACCTTCCTTGATACTATTCATGTTTCTCTCTTCTTCCAGTATCTTGGCATCATCTTCCGGTGATACTGGTTGCTGCAAGCCTCGTAGCCGTTCGGTAAGATCAGAATAGCTTTTAAAAAACTCTTCCATAAACTTAACGTCAGGGGTTGCATTACTAATAAGGAAACATACTTTGATCCATGTTTCCAAATATTCACGAAGTTCCTTATTGTTGGTTAACTCCCGAATCCGGGAAAACATTCCGTTATCATCCCGAAAACGCATACTCCAAAAACCTGACACTGCCTTAATACTGATCCAGTCATGTTCACTACCATTATCCCTCGTAACAATAAAGTTACCTACCTGAATACCATTTGTTTTTTTGCTCATAATCCTATTTTTAATTTACGTTCAAATCTATCTCCAAGATTAAAAAAGTATTCCTTACCGTAAGAGTTTATACGTTCTTCATCCGATGATACTTTATTCATTTCATGAATCAAGCAACTATACCTATCATCATCAGGAAGAAGCCCTTTGCACTCTTCTCTGATATAAATATGATGCTTCCCATTTACCCAATAAAATTCAGAGAGAAATCCACCAAGAAGCATTTCAATCATTTTTTGGTGTCTGACAGACAATTCTCCTTGCACTGCTATATCCATTACAATGCTCTTACCTTCTATTGTCTTCAATTCACATGAATAGTTCAAGGCCCGAAGAATAGACATCAGCTCAACACTTAACTCTATGTGATTCATATTTTTCATACTTTTACTATTTCAAATTCATCTGCATGTTTCTTACCAATCCAATCCCGTTTCTGATTTTCAGTTGCGCTTTCGTAGATTCTTCCTCGCTTAGACAAATGCCTTTTCCTAAAAATACCTTCTTCTCCAAGTTTGTCATAATCTCTTCTTGAAGGGGATAATCCCTTTGCCCTGCAAAAGAACAATCCCGTTTCCTTGTGTCTAAATTTTACTGCCATGCTTATTCCTCCCATGGATTTTCGTCTTCTTCCTCAACGTAAATCCGTTTTAATTTGTCTGATACTTCTTCAAGCTCACGCTTCATTTGATTTACATGAAATCCAGCTGGCATAGGGATTTCCAATGCTCCCCGTAGGTTATCTATTTTTTCAATAACCTCTGCAAATTCATCCGGTGCGATCATACTATTTGGTTCTTATTTTTAATTGTTTGATAATCTTCTCCACAGCGTCCAAGTCAAAAACAGTTGTTCTCTTCTCCATGTGGTACGTCCCCTCCAGTTTCTTCTCCCGGAACAAACGCTGGACTTGATAAATGCTCAATGACAAGCAGGCCGCAAGCCCTTCATGGGTATAAGCGTATCGTTTGCCATCTTGATAAACCGGTTTAGCGATCCTTTGCTTATAGTTACCCCGTAGGTCTTCCCGTTTCTCATAATAGAGTTTTTCCGTCAAGGCTGTTCCATACAAACCATACACCTGACCATTCGGGGTTCTTTTTTTACGATAACCGGCTTCCGAAAGAATACGTCCGAATACTGTCACATTCTCTTCTTTGGCATTATTGTCCCTACACCATTTGCAATATTTCCGGTACAGAATGGCCGAAGACATCCATTTGGGTTCAATATCGGCAATTTCCTCATAGCGGCACAGATAGTTCATTTGATACATGAACTTCATTACGGTACTACTTTCCGACTGATATTCATCCATGACATTTTCAAGCTCCTTACTGTCTGTCAACTTATAACCATTGGCGATAAAACGGTCACGTCCTTCCAATATCCAATTGAATATAGCTGGGTATTCGGCCTCCAAATCCCGTGACAGTTCTTTTTTCTGCCGGGCTTTGGGTATCTCCACCTCAAAGGGAATAATGCAAATACGCCGCCTCATTCCATAGCTCCAGTCTTTCAAATACGGCATTTGGTTGGCATTTGCCATAAGCAGGGGAATATTGTAAGCAGTGAAGTTATCGCCATAGATAGGCCGGGCTTCGGTAGGTTCACCACTGATAAGGCTCTTCAACGTGTCACTATCCTTACCAAACTCTAACGCTTGTATTTCAGAACAGTAGTTCAACCGCTTGCCATTAATGAAAGCGATATTTTTTTTTCTCTCATTTCCAGTAATCAATGCACCTATGCCGAAATTGCTGACATTCTCCCGGCCAAGTATGCCCATGATCGTTTCAAAGACTACACTTTTGCCATTGGAGCCGGAGCCACGAAGAACAAGCATAGTTTCCATTTTCGCCACACGCCGGTCAACAAAAATACTTCCAAGAAACTCCTGCAAAACTTTTTGCATGTTTTTGTCCGGCAAAACTTCATCCAGGAACATTCTCCAAAGAAAGACATGCTCTTCCGGCTTGTAGTCATAGGGAACGCATGTAGTCTGTACCCAACGGCGGTTGAAAGAATGTGCACGGCGAGCATTCATATCAAACACACAGTTATTGAACACCACAATGGCATTATCAGGCTTCAAGGCTTTTCCTGCCACCACACGCTTACAGACTTTCAGTACACCCTCCACACGGGAATAATCACCATTGGGCATTTTGCATTTACGCATCAAGTCATATATCAGGTTACCAAAATCATCCCATGCCATCTCTTCATATATCCGGCCACTGAAATAGTAAGGAGTACCATTGAACTTACAAATCGAAGATCGTATAATGGCTGCACGCATCAAGTCCTGCACAGCGTCAACACGCGCTGCACTTTTGGACTCTTGTAAGGCGGCATCCAGTTTCTCGCCTTTCATAAGCCCAAAGACCTCATTTAACAACTTCCTATACTTTCCCGACTCCATTTCAGTCTTTAAATTTACCAGTCCTTACCTGATTGATACAGTCAGCAACCCATCCAACAAGATACGAGAATGTTTCCTGATTAGCTAAATCCACTTTTGCACCTATATAATCAAATATGTTCATCGCTATATGTGAACTTTCATGAGCGATATTTGCTATAGTAATGGCATTCTTACTTTCAAATCGGACAAGAATACCACCCAAATTTCGCAGTTTATCACGAACACAGTCCACAATGGCATCAGCAGTATCATCCCATTCACTTACACCTTCAAATCTATCTGAAAATGTATCTGTACTGACTGCAACCCACAACTTGCGTGGATATATCACCGGATCAAACTCATGTATTTTCATAAAATATCATTATATATTCAAAAACAAGTGTTTTTGATAGTTTTATGCCTATTTTCAGGCCGTTTTACGCCACAAATATAGTCTATTTTCTACATAATTATCATATAAATACTATTATTTTCTACTTAAAATATAGAATAAACACGTGCTTTTGAAGGCTTTTTTATCATATTTTGTATTCATAGCACCATTCAATATAAGTAATCATAAAATATTGGCAAACAAAGGATAACGACTCTATTTCAATAGGAAATACAGATGGAGCATTCTCTCTGATATGTATGGTTTATGTAGGGTTTTAAAGGCAACTATACATATATAACATATTGAAATACAAATCAATGGAAAAATAGTGCATAGTATGTATAGTTTTTTATGCAAACCATATTATATATATTTTTTTCCATACGCAATTTACATATAAACTATACATACTATACATTAAATTTCCATTGACTTAATAATGAATGATTTACACATGTATAGTTATGAAGTAAACCATACATATACTATACATTTTCAGAAGTAAAACTATACATCAGACATTCACTTTTGTAATTTATCATTGGAAAAGCCTTAAAAACATCCATTATTGACTCCAAAAAAGAAAAAAAATAAAAATCTTGACCGGGATTGAAACATGCTTGGTGTCTTGGGTAGCCGGGGGGGTGCCCTCCCTGCTTTCATTCCCCAGTTGACCGGCAAAGAAGGAGAAAAGCCGCGCTTTGCCTTGATTCTCTTTATATTATACCTATAATATTAAATATAATCCGGCTTTTCCGCTTCTTCTGCTTTCCGCTTTGCTCGATCAGCTATAAAAAGGCTGCATCTATAACACTGCAAAGGCAGATAATAATGTACTGTTTCCTCTTCTTCTGTATTTTCGTCCTTCTTCATTTGCTGGAGATCGGCAATTTTCATTAATACATCCGCACGATCTTTCCCCCTCAAATAAGGCAAAGTTTGTTCGAGACCTGATAAAACCGCGTCTTTATCCCGGTATTGTACAACATTCCCGGCTTTTTCTTCCTCTTCTGCTTCTGTGTTTTTCTTTTTCTTCTTGCTTTTGGGGCTATCATTGTCAGGAAGGAAGGCGGCGCGGTTATCTTCAAAAGACCGTATCAATTTATTAATGCCGGGTTTATCCTTTGCAAGCTGGGCGGCTCCGCGTTGCGCCGTTTCTATTTTGGTTGATCGTGGTCTAAATATAGTTGCGTATGCTTCGCCACGACTGGCGCCGGATGCAACAAGCATACAAAAGAAAACATCATCCGGGGTTAATTGATAAATTTGCTGTAAATCTGTTACGCGCTTACTGTACACCATATAAAACGATATAAAAGAGTTCATTATATTGGCGTCTCGCGCTCTGTAACTTGCTACAAAGTTAAACAAAGGCTACAAATAAAGCAAATAAGCATATTTAAAGCCTGCACATTACAAATATTTCATTACTTCATAAATGCTTTATATTTACATTTGCATCATTGTGTAATATATTGATTATTAGTTATTTATATAAATATTAATAAATGCAAAAACAGGACATTTTCTTAAAAATAAAAGTACATTTTGTTTTGTATTACAAATATTATTCGTATCTTTGTAATACAGAAAAGGAGATAAAAGATCGGATCACCTACCACAAATCCCGCTTTTACTTCCTTCTTGGTTGAATGTTTAATTTAAAATATAAGATCATGGAAGTATTACTAAACTTACAAAACAAAAATGTAACGCTAAACGCTGTACATGTAGCCCCAGAGGGCACAAACTGTTGCAACCGTTTGAAGGTTCATTTTGATGTATTTCAAGAAACAGCGAAAAAAGCCGCTATTATAAGACTATCAACGGCAAATAGTTTTGAATTGATTCACTATCAAGATAAACATATAGCGTTGTTAATTCCTTTTGATCGTATTCAAAAGATTTCATACTAATAAAAAACCGGGTCGAGTTTGGCGACTCTTCCCGGCCTCCCTTTAAACTTTGCGTTTATCGGATCACCTACCACAGTGACAACGCAAAGTTAAGGGAAAAACAAAGACAAACCAAGTTTCACCCTTTAAATTTTGCGTTATGAATACAAATTTGCTAATTATCTACATTCGCAATTCTCGCGATATTTACGCGCTTACTGAATGGCTGCAAAATGCACTTTTGAAAAAAGTAAACCGCGGTTTAACTCCTTCCGTTGAATATCTTGCAAACTGTTCCACTATGAAAAAGATCGTCCGGATGGCGGCTAAAATGCTTTCCGATCAGGATCATAAGACCGCAACCAAGCAAGAAAAAGAACAAGCAGCCAAAGAACATGCAATATACATTATTGGATGCGTGGAATACCTTGCAAACAATAAATAGTAATTATTTCCGGGGCTGTCATGGCTCCGGGTTACTTCTTACTTTTCATTATTCACCCTTTAAAACTTTGTATTATGACTACTACAAATAGACTTTTTTACACAGTATCAAAAAGATATATTCAAGCCGGGACAACCTTTAAAATCGATGTTAAAATATTACTGGCTGATGATTGCAAAAATAATATATGCGATTGGAGTATAACGGCGGATATTTACGAACAACGCAAAAACGGGCGTTTCGTTTGGTGTGCTGGTGGTTGCTGCCATGAAGAAATACTAAAGCGTTTCCCACAGTTTAAAATGTTCGTTGATCTTCATTTGTCTAATCATTACGGCGCGCCAATGTACCCAGTTGAAAACGGGTTTTACCATATTACGAACAGCAGCAAAGAAACTGCAATTAACTATTTGCGTATCACGGAAACAGAATATAATTTGCTTTATCAGGCAGAAGATAAACAATACTTTAAATACCTTCTTTATACGCTTGGTATCGTTGAACGCTGGAAAAGAGAATCTAACGAGGCTTTAAAAAAGCTGGAAGAGTTAACCGGGCAAACATGGGAAAACCCATATAAGCCGGAAAACGAACGTTTTACTTTGAAATTGACGGACGAAGAACGTACAACTATAACTAACAGAATAAACGATGGTTATTATCGTCCTGAAGCTGTACAAGCGCGAAAAGACGAAGAAAAGCGCAAAGCATACGAGAAAAAACGCGCTGAAATAATTAACAACTGTGAAAAGAAACAAGAAAAGGCCGAAAATGAAAAGCGGGTTATGTTGGCCGTTCTTGATGCCGGGTTATCAGTTAGTAATGTAATATATTACGATCATAGTAACGAGCTTGTTTTTAATTGGAGAGACCACGAAACAAAAGTAACGGAGAACGATTTTAATAAATTCGTTTCCAGTGTTAACCGTTCTTTGTTACCTGTTGGCATAACTTTTAAAATGAAATAGCCTTATGAAAGTACGTAGAATAACAAAAGAAGAAGGAAAACGGGTGAATATATCCCGTTTCCCGAACTTTCATAAATCCGGCAGTATTAGAGGAATGAAAAAACAGTATTACGGCGTTGCCGCGCTGCTGGTGCGTTGTGGAAGCTATATATATAACGTAACATCAGAACCAAACATTTATTATAATGCTAAATAGTTAGAATATGTTTTGTTTAATGCTGCTTTTATTCGGTGCCGTGGTGTTCATCTCCGGCACCGATCCCAAGAAATTAAAAGACTTCATAAATAAAAATGATCAATCAGACAAATTTTAAATTTATGGAGAAAAAGATATTATATCATATTGGATTATACGGATTTAGAAAACTTATAGTTTATGTAATAAAGGATAACGGGGATAATACATCTATTGTTAGCCTTAACAAAGACGGTTCATTTCCTAAACACGTTTGGAAATGTAATTTGCATAACATAAACGAATAATACAAATATTCCACCGCGCCGGACGGTTTTCCGGCATTCCTTTAAACTTTTATATTATGACTACTTATATAATAGAATCCCCAAACGGAGAAACGCACAAATTAGAAGTATTCCGTACCGCAACCGGATTTAGTGTTTATGTTGATGGCTCAAATATATGTGAGAGTATAACGGAGGAAGATTTTTTGCAAGAGCTTGAAAACCCTACTTTCTAACATGGTGGGCGTAATTATTTGGCTAATAGTAGTTTTATTAATCTGCTTTAGCGTGTTTGGCGGTCTTTGGCTGCTTCCTATTTACTTGCTTTTTTGCCTTGCTTTAGGCTTTTACTTTGGTGTAAAATATCTAACTATTTAATGTTATGAATGAAAAAGAATTTAACGGCCTCATTTTGGCCGAATTGGTTAAAATAGCAAACGACGTTTTTACAAATGAAATAGAAATAGCTCCCGGCACCTATACCGCCGCGGAGCTTGCAAAACTGAAAGATGCCAACGGGAACGAGATAAATATAAAATATCTTTGCGTTGATGCCAAACTAAATATAACGGATTTTAGGACTGTACAAATAAACAGCTTTAAATGTTCCTTTCCAGTGGATCAGGTTTTTAATCTTGTTTGGCAATTTGAAAAGCTGATAAGCACCAAACAAGCCAATAAAACAAGGTTTACCAAAATAGAAGAGCGCGAAAATATTGTTTGCTCCTTTGATATGTGGATTATAAAGGAACATCTAAATATCACTAAATTAGTAACAAAAGATCCTTTAAGACCGGCATTTAATTATATTTATCTTGATCCTTACAAATCGGCTTTAGTTGCTTCTGACGGGCGTACATTAAAAGAATACCCCGTAATTATTGAAACATCCGGGCTTTTACCTGACGGTCTAAAATTATTTATCAATCCCAAACATTTAAAAGAAATGGTTGGCCGGTGTTCTGTTTGTGTTTGTAATCAGGACGACGGCAATATTACAGAAATAACCAACGACAAGAAACAAACCTTTGTTTGTGATTTTGCCGGATATTTCCCTAATTACCGGCTTGTGTACCCCCATCTTTCAAAAGACGGATTTATAAAGATTCAGAAAAGCGAATTAAAAGCGGTTGCCGGTTTTGTAAAAGAAATAGCCAAACGAAACAAAAAAAGCGGTTTTTCACTTCGTACTATTGCCGGAGATAATAAAGTTTATTTATCTTATAATGATGCAGACAGTAACGGACACAAAGAACTTTGTGCAACATTGGAAAAAGCCGCTTTAATTGATATAAAGTTAGGTTTCTTTGCATCAAACGTTATCCCCTTGCTTTCCGGCTGGACTGGTGGCGTGTGGCTGGTTGCACCTGATCGGGCGGCGGTCTTTGATGATAAGACGGCGCGTATAGGTGTGGTTATGCCTGCATTTATAAATGATTCTATTTGCCCGAACTTAAAATGTAATATAAAGGCTTTAGATCGCGCCAAAGCTCCGATCATCCCGGAAAAAGAACCGGTAAGAGAACCGGGAACACATTTACCGGCCTTATATGTGGATGCACAAACGAAAACACCGGCGTTTGTCTTTGCTTTGGTAGCTCTGATAGATTTTATTTCCCGTTGGTTTTATCAGGATCAAATAAACAAAGCATTACAGAGGCTAACAATGTTAACCGAACTATCCGGCATTTCTTTGCCTGAACTATTAACCGAACCAGTAAGCGAAGAAACAAACGCAAATGTACCCGAACCAATAACAGAGGATGAACCAGTACGCGCATACACACCCGAACTATTGTATATTGATCGGCCTTTGGTTTTCCCGGTGCCTATCTTCATACATAAACATGAACGAACTATCAGCCGAATCGTTGTGCCCGAACTATTGAATCACCAATGTATAGCGTTACTGTTTGTTTCCATGATGTTACCCGAACTATTACGGCGATATGTTTGGGGAACAATCCGACCAAAGGCAAATGCAGATGAACTATTTTGGGGCGATTTCAGACGTTTTCACACCAAAGGTAATCATCGAATCAGAGACGGAACAAAAGAGGCAAACAAACCTAAATTATAGCCATTTCAAACGAATTATTACATATATCAATGAATCATTATGGAAGAGAATAAACAAGCCAAAAGAAGTTATCGCCGAAACAAACCGGTTACGAAAAGTAAGGTCTATGCTATTAGACTGGATATTGATTTGGTTGATTTTGTCAGAGAGCAACCAAACATGAGTAAATTTATTAATGAACTGATCCGAAAGGAGAAGGAAAATACCCAAAAGTATGAATGAAAAATCAAAAGCTTTTGAACTGATAGAATTTGTTTGGAACAATGAAAAGACTGATTCTTATTTACGAGTCAACATAGCCATGTATGAAGCAGTAAAGTTGGCTATAATATCTCAAATGAAATTCAATAAAGAGGATTTTCAGAATATATTTTCAAAATTCAGCGGTGGTTACTGGTTTGGAGTCAACGCCAACGGTAAGGGCTATGGTGAAAATTTCTATCGGAAAGCTGTTACTTCGGGAAATATTTCAGCCTGCCAAAGCTATGAAGCATTCTGCAATATTAAACCCTTCATAGACTCCAAAGGCAGAAGGTTATGCAAAGGGGCAATGTACCGGGATAATGAGAAACGTTATAGGGTGACGGGATTTGATTTCAGCACTAAAAAAGTTTATTTAGTAGGTTATGCCATAAGTGATTGGGAAGAAAAAGGCAAAAAGACTCTTTTCAACTTTACCAACAACGAATGGAACGAATTTAGAAAACAAATAAAGCAATTTTAGCATAATTATGAATCAAAAAGCAAAAGATTATATCAGACGTAACACTTTGGATTTGGAAAGTGACAACCGGATGGATTCTACCGGCTATGTGCAATATGCCATATCAGAAGCAAAAGCCTATGCAGCAATAGCGATAGCCGAAGAAGGAATGAGACAAAAAGCCATTGAAGCATTCAAATTTGCTGTTGATGGTTACTTCATAATTGGTGGTACCGATTATTCAGCCGATAGATTAAATGAATTTATTAAAAAACTTGAATCTTAATTGGATATTTATATGAGAATGATAAAATTTAGAGCGAAAAGGGTTAACGGTGGTGAATGGGTAAAGAGTATGACCATTTCCTATGGAACCATCAAAAGAAAGATGTACAATGTATTCTTTGAAGTAGAACCCAACAAGTGGGTTGGTGTTATTCCCGAAACAGTCTGTCAGTTCAGCGAAATAACCGATAAGAACGGTAATAGCATCTTCGAACATGATCTAATACTGATTCATGAAAGTGAAAGCTCCTATCAATTTACAGTTGAGGTATTATTTCATAAAGGTATGTTTTGCTACAAGAACAAGGCATGTGGCTTTACTCCGTTGTGGTACGTCAGCGATAGATGTGAAGTGATAGGAAATGCTTTTGATAATCCTGAATTGATGAAAGAAGGAGTCCAACCATGAATATGCCATATAAAACCAGTCGTGACTATCAGCTTCTTAAAAAGCTACTGGATGAAGGAAAAGAGATCGTATGTTTTACAGACTTTCCGATAGATAATCGGATTTTCCGTGATGTTTGTAAAGCAAGAAAAATAGGAGAAGGCCGATATTCCGTTACTTGCCGTGGTTGTGAATATGCTTCATTTTGGGAAAATCACAATTACAAATGGACGTTTGAAGATGAAATGCGAATGGCTAATATAGAATTTATTGAACCAAATATTTAATTGATATGAAAGCTATTATAATATATTCAGGCAAAGGCGGCGTAGGCAAAACCACAACAACCGCAAATATAGCAAGATTACTTGCAAAACAAGGGAATAAGGTGTTTATCATTGATGCAGATATAAACACCCCGTCAATGAACACCGAATTTGAAGGCGATCATCCGCATGAAATGATTTGGGTACACTCTTCTGGAAATATGTTTTCCAAGTTTATTTACTTGGAAAAATCAATGGTAAGGCAATATCTTGAACTGGCTAAAAAGAAAATACACTCTATCAACCCGGATTATGTTCTTATTGACACGCCTCCAAGTGTTACAAACGTGCATATAGAACTTCTTAGTAGGGTAAAAGTAAGTTATGTGCTGTTTGTCACCCAACCCACGAAATTAAGCAACCAAGATGTATTGCGTACAATGGACTTCTTTCATGAAAGATGTGGGAAGGTTAATTGTGGTATTGTGGAGAATATGTGCTACGGTACAGAACATAATGAATACCCAATAAGACTTGTTGCACAAATACCCATGCAGGACAACATGAATACCGAAAACCTGCTAACCAATGCCTATAATGAGTTTCAAAAGATAGTTGATGAAATCGTACAGAGTGATATTGTTGTTCTTGAAGAATATTCCACCGAAAACGGATATGATGAAAACTTTGATGTTACGGATATACACATTACCGGCTCACGAAAACATTACTTTACCCATGAACTTAAATATGATAATGGTGTAGAAAAAACTCTTACTCTACCTGCTATGAAATTTCTGTCTGTAAGAACATGGGATAAAGTAAGAGATTATATCCGATTCCATGATGATATGGGACATCTTTGGGACGAGAGAATGAGAAGATGTGATACAGAAAGGGTTGGCAGAGTAGTAAATCATTTCCAAAATGACGATAACGCCTATTTTATGGTTATAAATGCGCCAAACACGGAAGTTCATCTCATTACCGGAGAAATTGGAATCTGTTCTTTATTGACCGGACAGAGAGGGCATTTTGAACTACCAAGAGTCAGTTATCAAACAAGTAAAGGAAACGTGGTGCTGTTCCCTGATGAAATCATGCCAGTAGATATAAATCTGCTACAACAAGAAATAAACGAAGGCTATATAATGTTAAGTGACGGGAGATACTTACCACCGAAAGAAGCGGTACAACAATGTTACAACGCTTTCGGCATAAGGGTTGGCTTAGGTGATAATTGGGAAGATATTTATGATGGTTGGAATAAAGAAATGAAATAAAAATGAAAGACTTACGCATAGCATTCTTGGCAAAATACCCAAAATATGAAATTATACTCAACATGTATAGTCGGGCAAATGATTGCCCGGCAACATGGGAGAATCTTTCAAAAGTCCGATTGCAGACTTTTGTTGATTATATGGAAGAACGGCTGGCACCAAACTCTGTTCGCCAATATGCCGCCAAATTAAAAGCTGTATTGAACTTGTATAATGAAGAGGTTGAGCTACCTAAAGACTATAATAAAATCCTTTCAGTAAAAAATGTGAGAAGCACTAATGTTTGGCTTACTGATGAAGAACTTGAACGAATTATCACCTATGTTCCCAAGAATGCCAACGAACAATTGGTACGCACACAATTTTTAATAGGAGCCTTTACCGGTTGCCGTCATAGCGACTATACACGGTTGAACAACCGTAATATAGTGGGTGGAATGATCTCTTATGTCAGCCTAAAAACTAAAACTCATGCCACAGTGCCATTGAAGCCAATCGTGAAAGAGCTACTAACAAATTTGCCAAAAGAAGAAGTTACTGATCCGACATTCAACAATAATATCCGTAATATTTGCCGGAAAGCCGGAATCACAGAGGCGGTTAAAGTATTCAAGGCCGGAAAGGAAGTGGAAGGTGAAAAATGGGAATTTGTTTCAAGCCACACGGCACGCCGGAGTTTTGCAACCAATTTGTATTTACGCGGTGCCGATTTATACTCAATAAGCCAAATGATGGGACATGCAAGCGTGGAAATGACTCAAAATTATCTTTGCTGTGGTCTCCGTGAACAATCGGCACAAGTTATGGAGTATTTTAAATGAAACAAGCCACGCTAAATATCGGTAGAACTATTTTAGCGTGGCTCTCTTATACTATGACAAAATCCGTTCCAGCATCTCAAAGTCTTTTTCCACTTCGGCATTCAGAACTTTAGCATATTGTTGTGTGGTGCGTACATTTGTATGACCGAGCATTTTACTCACATTTTCCATTTTAACCCCATTGTTCAGGCACATTGTCGCAAATGTGTGCCTGCTCATGTGAACGGTCAAATTTCTATCAAGCCCTGCATAATCAGCAACTATTTTAAGCCGCAAATTGTATTGTTGATTACTGATAATCGGAAGCACATAATCATATTTTTTCAATATTTCCATTGCAGGAGACAGTAATACGATAAAATAGTTTTCTTCTGTCTTTAAACGAATATCCAATATAACATACTTATTGCCGCGTTTTTGTACGTCACGTTTGAAATTGAATTTAGCAAGATCAGCATAGGATATTCCAGTATATGCCTGAAAAATAAAAAGGTCACGGACTCTACAGATCGTTTCCGAGTCTATTTGAGCATCTTTCACTTTCTTCAATTCTTCGGCAGTCAAATATTTCCTGATGGCATGTTTGCCACGGGAAAAACGCTCCCCCTTATACGGATCATTTTTTAGCAAATCAAACTTTATGGCCTCGTGGATATAACGTTTGTTACGTTTATGATAGTTATATATTGTCGGCTGTGAATAGCCCTTAGCATGTAACCAATCATCATACAATGTGATATTGGCTTTTGTGAGATCAGAAAAATATATTATTCTGTCAAATTCACGTAATGAGGTCGCAAATGTCCGATGGGAAGCTTTGGTACTTTCCGTTATATCTCCACGCTCTTCAATTCTTCTTTCTACAAAGTCAACAAAACTTTCCGATTTATTGGTATATCTCAAAAATCTATCCAGCTTATCAAAATCAAAAACTTCCTTTTTGCTGATAAGTTCATTAATCCAATTTTGGATAATCCGGAGTTGTTCATCAAGACACTGGTTCAATTGAATCATTTCAACCGAATTGATTATCTTCTTTCGATCATTCCATTGGTCGGAATAGACTTTAACGCCGGTTCCGATCCATTTTCTCTTACCTTCGCTCAAAACTTCAATTTGAACGAGTCCCTTGTGTGTCTTTGTCGCAACCTTTTTACGGTCAAAGACGAATCTCATTGTCGGATATTTCATATTCTTTTGAGTTTTGGTATCTACTGATTATCGCTACAATAAAAAAATGGTATCAAAGGCGGTATCATTATAGGTGAAAATATCGGTAAAAATCGGGAAATACTGGTAAGTTTCCGGTAAATATGCACCCAATTTTTATATGTTCTCCATCTACTCCCAACGCCTTAATTGCTTGATACACAACAAAAAAGGGAGTAACTAATGTTACTCCCTTTCGCGGTGCGTACGGGACTCGAACCCGTGACCCCATGCGTGACAGGCATGTATTCTAACCAACTGAACTAACGCACCATCATTTCATTTTATCGTTGCTATCTCTCTCGATTGCGGTTGCAAAGGTAGGTGTTTTTTTTGAATCTGCAATAGTTTGAAAGAAAAAAAATATCTTTTTTTTCAACATCTATTGATTATAAGAGATTTATGTTATCTTTGCATAGACAAAAAAAATAGAAACTATGAAAAATACCCCTATTGCACGTGAACTAATCGATAAAACCATCGAAAATTTTCATATTACTGATTTTGCAAAAGCCACTATCCGCGAAGTAAAAGCTATTGCAGCAAAAGCAGAAGCGGACTCCGGTGTGGAATTTATAAAAATGGAAATGGGAGTTCCCGGACTACCACCCTCCTCCGTAGGTGTAAAGGCAGAAATTGAATCGCTACAAAAAGGAATAGCAAGCCTGTATCCGGATATTAACGGCTTGCCTGCATTGAAAGAAGAAGCATCCCGCTTTATCAAGGCATTCGTCAATGTAGACGTAGCGCCGGAAGGATGCGTACCCGTTACAGGTTCCATGCAAGGAACTTTTGCCTCTTTCCTTACATGCAGCCAATGTGACGAGAAAAAAGACACAATCCTGTTTATCGACCCCGGTTTTCCCGTACAAAAGCAACAATTGGTTGTAATGGGACAAAAATATGAAACTTTCGATGTGTATGACTATCGTGGCTGCAAACTGAAAGAAAAGCTGGAAAGCTATCTCAAAAAAGGCAATATATCCGCCATTGTCTACTCTAATCCAAACAATCCCAGCTGGATATGCCTGAAAGAAGAGGAACTGCGTATCATCGGCGAACTTGCCACCCGGTATGATGTAATCGTACTGGAAGACCTTGCCTATTTCGCCATGGACTTCCGTCAGGACTTAAGCAAACCGTTCCATGCGCCCTACCAACCATCCGTAGCCCATTACACTGACCATTACATACTGCTTATATCCGGTTCCAAAGCATTCAGCTATGCAGGACAACGCATCGGGGTAAGCTGCATCTCGGACAAACTTTATCATCGGGCATATCCGGGACTGACACAACGTTACGGCGGCGGTACATTCGGCACAGTATTTATCCATCGTGTCCTGTACGCCCTTTCTTCCGGAACCAGCCACTCGGCGCAATACGCACTTGCAGCCATGCTGAAAGCCGCCAATGAAGGCAAATACAACTTCCTGGATGAAGTAAAAGTATATGGCGAACGTGCACGGCGACTGAAAGAGATTTTCCTGCGTCATGGTTTCCATCTGGTATACGACAACGACCTCGGAGAGCCTGTAGCCGACGGATTTTACTTTACCATCGGTTATCCGGGCATGAGTAGCGGTGAACTTGCCAAAGAGCTGATGTACTACGGAGTAAGCGCTATCTCACTGGTAACTACCGGAAGCCACCAGGAAGGATTGCGAGCCTGTACCTCATTCATCCAAGACCATCAATACGCCCAATTGGACGAACGCATGGCCGTCTTTGCAGAAAATCATCCTGTCAGATAGGACATATATACCTTTTTACAGAGAATGAATGCGCCAAACTCTGACGACGCTTCATTCTCTGTAAAACTTTAAAACTCCCCGAAAAAAGACTTTCCGGGTAAAAATTAAACAGACTCCCATAAAAAAGAGAAAGATAATTTGCTCCTTTATAGAAAAATACTTAATTTGGGGGCATGTATACCAATACAGACATATTCAAAATAGAAACTAACCATATAGTTCCTACACGAGGAAAAGTTCTTATTTCCGAACCTTTTCTGTGCGACTATATGTTCGGGCGGTCTGTCGTTTTACTGGCAGACCATACGCAAGACGGAACCATGGGACTTGTAATGAACAAGCCGTTACCTCTGTTCCTGAATGATTTACTAAGCGAAATCAACTGTCGGGAAGATATTCCTATCTATAAAGGTGGGCCGATGAGCACCGATACCCTTTTCTATTTGCACACATTGGAAAATATAACAGACTCGCTCCCCATAGCCGATGGGCTCTACCTGAACGGTGACTTCACCGCTATCAAGCAATTTATAACAGAGGGTAATTCCATCAAAGGAAGAATACGTTTCTTTCTCGGTTATTCGGGCTGGGAACCCGGACAACTGAAAAAGGAAATAGAAGAAAATACCTGGCTGGTGGACAAAGCGGATATTCCTTCGCTCATGGATGAAAAAGCCTGCAGAAACTTGTGGAAAGATGCACTTAGCAAACTTGGCGGCAAATACGAAATGTGGTCACGTTTTCCGCAAATCCCCACTTTGAACTGACAGTAACCGGACAATCATCCGATTACCGGCTATCCTACCCGCCCCACACTATCAAGGCGAATACATTGCATCAAGACAACGTCCTTAAATTTGCCGCCTGCAAACCACCATTCCTTCAGCAGTCCGCATTGTACAAAGCCGCAAGAGCCGAACAAGCGCAAGCTCGCTTCATTGTCGGCAGCCACATGCACAACCAACTGTTTCAGAAATAAAAAGCCGAAGGCATAATCGCACAAAAGTCTCAAGGCATCGGAAGCGTACCCATTACCCTGATACTCTTTCCGTATCGCAATCCCCACCTCACCGCGGGAATGCATCGGTGCAAAATCCGTAATGTCAATAGTGCCCACCACGGCATCATCCTCGCGACGTACTATCATCATGCGGAGCTGACGGTCGGCAAACATATCACATTGCGAATTTTCCATGTATTGCCTCAGCACATACTTGGAATACGGTACCGAAAAGTTCGTGACATCCCACGTTTGCGGGTCATTCTCCATGGCATACATTATCTCCAAATCCTCCGGCTCCATAGCCCGAAGACGCACACGCTCACTTACAAAATAAGAAGGTTTCATCATTCTTTCTCTATATGCAATTCCTTACGCAAACGATTTTCACCCGGCAGGCAGAACAAAGACGCAGTCAAGGCAATTAAAGCGCAAAGCACTCCTTTATTGCTCAGCATCATATAATAAGTAAGAAATCCTGCCAATACCGGCATGGCAAGCAGAGCCAGGCGCACCCCACTCCACAGTGCATACAGACGCAGCGCATCCGTAATGGCAACGACATCTATCTTCTTGGTCAGCATCCATGAAAACAGCTTCAAGGAAACAGGCACCAACACAGCAGTAAGCAAAATCGTGACAGTCTCCGCAAAATAAGCGGCACGCACGTCCCCTGCATAGGCACCTACCCATTCTCCGCCCGTTTCTCCAAATGCCACGAGAAATACGGGCAGCAGCCAGAAATATACAAACATCATTTTTGTGCGGGATACAACCCGCTTTATCTTTTCTTCCATACACTCGTTCTTTAAAGCCATATCACACCGCACCTGTAAACGGAGTACGGTTTACAATGCTGCGTCCAAGCGTCACCTCGTCCGCATATTCCAGTTCATCTCCCACAGAGATGCCGCGCGCTATTACGGACAGCTTCACTCCCAGCTTCTCCAGTTTGCGGTAAATATAAAAGTTGGTCGTATCGCCTTCCATGGTGGTACTGAGGGCAAACACAACTTCCTTAATGCCACCTGCAGCCACCCTCTGCACCAGACTCTCTATCTCCAGGTCGCCGGGGCCTATTCCGTCCATCGGTGAAATCACCCCGCCCAGCACATGGTAAAGCCCGCGGAATTGCTGCGTCGCTTCCACCGCCATCACATCGCGTATATTCTCCACTACACAAATAACGGAAGAGTCGCGCTGAGGGTTGGAACAGATGCGACAAGTCTCCGTATCAGAAATATTATGACACACCTTGCAGTATTTCACTTCATGCTTCAACGTAACGATGGCATTGCCGAAAGCCTCCACCGCTGCCGTATCCTGACGCAGCAGATGAAGCACCAGTCTCATGGCCGTTTTCCTGCCTATACCCGGCAGTTTGGCAAACTCATTCACCGCTTTTTCCAGCAATGTCGAGGGATATTGTCCATTCATACCTTAAATTCTTCTATCGGTGGGCAAAGATAGTGCAAATTGAGTGCAATGCAATTAAGTTCGCTTGAAATTATATGACCGGAATGCAGCCTGTCCTCTCCAAAAACAGAGAGAATTCCGCATTACGGACGGAGATTTTTGAAATAAGTGCTACCTTTGCATGAAGAAACAACAAAAAAACAAGTAATAAAATGGAGATAACAAGCGCCGAATTCGTCATCAGCAATACAGACGTTAAAAAATGCCCTGGCGGGACATTCCCCGAATACGCCTTCATCGGACGTTCCAACGTTGGAAAATCCAGCCTCATCAACATGCTGACGGGGCGTAAAGGACTCGCCATGACGTCCGCAACTCCGGGAAAGACCATGCTCATCAATCACTTCCTGATTAATAAGAACTGGTACATCGTCGACCTTCCGGGCTACGGCTATGCCAAGCGCGGACAGAAAGGCCAGGAACAGATTCAGCGCATCATAGAGACCTACATTCTGCAACGCGAGCAGATGACCTGCCTCTTTGTCCTCGTCGACAGCCGCCACGAACCGCAAGCCATAGACCTCGCTTTCATAGAATGGCTGGGCGAGAACGGAGTGCCTTTTGCCATCGTTTTCACCAAAGCCGACAAGCTGAAAGGCGGCAGGATAAACAGCAACATCCGCCACTACCTGGAGAAGCTGCGTGAACAATGGGAGGAACTTCCGCCCCATTTCATCACATCTTCCGAGAACCGTATGGGGCGTGACGAACTCCTGGGCTATATCGAACAAATCAATAAAGAAATTAATTCCAAATCATAACTGTTACAACCAAAATGAAAAGATTTGTTTTTTGGCAAATACTCATTGCCGCATTGCTGATGGCTCCCGATAGCCAGGCACAATCTCTGAAAGACTTATTGAACAAAGAAAACATCGAGAAGGCAGTAAATGCCATAACCGGTAAAAGCACCGCCAGCATGGAAGGGACATGGACGTATGCCGGTTCTGCCATCGAATTCGAATCGGACAACCTGCTGCAAAAGGCAGGCGGTGCGGTAGCCGCCAATGCTGCCGAAAACAAGCTGAACGAACAATTGGCCAGGGTAGGCATCAAGGAAGGACAAATGTCTTTCACTTTCAATGCAGACAGCACCTTCACAGCCAAAGTTGGCGCAAAAAGCATAAAAGGAACTTACTCCTACGATGCTTCCACACAGAATGCAAGTCTGAAATTCATGAAGCTGATTCCGCTTAACGCCAAAATAAACTGTACATCCGCCAATATGGACCTGCTGTTCAATTCGGACAAACTCTTAAAGCTGATTACCCTGATTTCCAGCAAGAGCAACAATAGCACCCTTAAAACAATCGGATCGCTGGCAAACAGCTACGATGGTATGATGCTGGGATTTACCTTGAAAAAGGAATAAATGCGGAAATAAAAAATCCCCGCAAGCATAAAACTTGCGGGGATTTCCGTCTCTTTAACAAAACATAAAAAAGAGCGGAAAACGAGACTCGAACTCGCGACCCTAACCTTGGCAAGGTTATGCTCTACCAACTGAGCTATTTCCGCAAATGATGCTCTTTTCACAAAGAGCGTGCCCAGAACAGGACTCGAACCTGCATGCCTCTCGACACACGCACCTGAAACGTGCGCGTCTACCAATTCCGCCACCTGGGCAATCATTAATTCAAAGAAGAGCGGAAAACGAGACTCGAACTCGCGACCCTAACCTTGGCAAGGTTATGCTCTACCAACTGAGCTATTTCCGCAATATGCTATGTGAAGAGAAGGAGACTCGAACTCCCACGACATAATTGTCACTACCCCCTCAAAGTAGCGCGTCTACCAATTCCGCCATCTCTCCGACATATTTCAAACATTTCATAGACCATTGCATACCTTTGTGCCCAGAACAGGACTCGAACCTGCATGCCTCTCGACACACGCACCTGAAACGTGCGCGTCTACCAATTCCGCCACCTGGGCATAGGTAATTGCAATCATTTCATAGAAAGAGCGGAAAACGAGACTCGAACTCGCGACCCTAACCTTGGCAAGGTTATGCTCTACCAACTGAGCTATTTCCGCGTTTGCGGTTGCAAAGGTAGATATTTTCCTTTAACCTGCAAACATTCTACGCATTTTTTTCACACATAAAATTAAACATTCTGCCCGGAGTGAAAGCATAGTTTTGATTATCAACTCATTCGGTTGCGATAATCTTCGTAAGAAAATTTTCTGAATATCTCAGCTTTTCCCTCTTTTGTCCACATGGCAATGGCAGGATGATGGATTCCGTTGAACATATTCGTCTTCACCATGGTGTAATGTATCATGTCTTCAAAGATGATTCTCTCACCGATTTGCAGTTCGTGGTCAAAGCTCCACAACCCCATATAATCGCCGCTCAGGCAGGAGTTGCCGCCCAACCGGTAGACGTACGCACCGCCGTCACCCATTTCGGCACCCCGGACGGCAGGCTGGTAGGGCATTTCCAGGCAATCGGGCATGTGGCAGGTGAAGCTGACATTCAGGATTGCGGTACGGATGCCGCGGTTTTCCACAATGTCCACAACTTCGGAAGCCAGCACTCCCGTCTGCCAGGTAAATGCCGAACCGGGTTCCAGGATAATGCGCAAATGGGGATAACGCTCTTTCAATCCGCGGAGCAGGCGAATCAGATGCTCCACATCGTAGTCCTTACGGGTCATCAAATGCCCGCCACCCAAATTCAGCCACTTTATTTGCGGAAACCAGCGGGAGAACTTCGCCTCCAGATGCTCCAGCGTACGTTCCAGCTCGTACGAGGACGACTCGCAATGGCAGTGGCAGTGAAACCCGTCGATGCCTTGCGGCAGCACATCGGGAAGCTGTTCGGCCATTACACCGAAACGGGTGCCGGGAGCACAAGGGTTATACAGTTCCGTTTCCACTTCCGAATACTCCGGATTGACGCGTATGCCGCAGGATATATCCTGCCCGGCCGCCTGAATCATGGGATAAAAACGCCGGAACTGAGCCAGCGAATTGAATGTGATGTGACTGCTGCATCGCATGATTTCCGGAAAGTCGGCTTCCGTATATGCCGGAGAGTATGTATGCGCCCTGCTGCCGAATTCCTCCAACGCCAGGCGTGCCTCATATACGGAGCTTGCCGTAGAATGCTCCACATACTCACGGAATATGGGAAACGAACGCCACATGGCAAAGGACTTGAAAGCAAGGATAATCTCTACGCCTGCCCGGTCGGCAACGCTCTTTATCAATGTGAGGTTCTTCCTCAACAGTTCTTCCTCCATGATATAACAGGGAGAAGGGAAAAGGTCGAAATCTTTGTCTGTCATTTTTCTTGTTATATAAACTTTTATAGTAAAAACCGGATCTATCCTATCACTTTGAAACGCGCAAAACGCAGAAGAAGTTGCTTGTCGCCCGCATTTTTAAAACGGATGGTGGCTTTTGCGTTGTCGCCCTCACCTTCCACTTTCAGCACTTCGCCCAGGCCGAAACGTTCGTGTTCGATAAACTGCCCCGGCAGCACAGCGTTCCCGCCTGCGGCTGCCGACGAATGGGAAGCGGCAGAAGCTGTTCCCATGGAAGGCGTCACCCGCTTTAAGTTGCGGGGAACGGTCGGGGCAATGATTTCCTGCCGGGGACGAGTTCCTCCATCACGTTTTCCATACATGGCGGAAACGAAGTTCTCTCTGTTCTCCCTGCGGAAAGATGCGGCATGCTCATCTACCTTGCGCACCAATCCGGCATCTTGCGGCAGCTTAAGGAAGCGCACATCTATATCTTTCAAAAAGCGGCTGGGATTTCCAAACTCCATCTTCCCGTAACGGTAACGGCTTTTGGCATAAGTAAGGAAACAATGGTCTTCCGCACGGGTGATGGCTACGTAGAACAAACGGCGCTCCTCTTCCAACGCTCTGGGAGAGTCGCCCGCCATACCGCTCGGAAACAGGTTTTCTTCCATGCCCACCACAAAGACATTTTTAAACTCCAGCCCCTTGGCGGAGTGCACGGTCATCAACGTTATCTTTTCATCGTCTCCGTCCTTGTCCGAATCCTGGTCGGTAAGCAGGGACACTTCCGAAAGGAAATCACTCAGCGTGGAATTGGCATTCCCCTCCTCCAGCCGTTGTGCACAGAAGTCGCTCATACCATTTGCAAGCTCTTCGATATTCTCCTTGCGGCTGAGGTTCTCGGGCGAGTTGTCCTGGCAGACATCAGCGATAATGCCCGACTGCCGGATTATCTCCGTACCAAGCTCGTAGGCGTTCTTTTCGGCAACGCTCTCGATAAAGCCGGCTATCAAACAGCGAAAATCCTGCAACTTGCCCGCCGTTCCTTTATTGATGTTCACCCCGTAGGTCAGCGGTTCGCAGAGCACGGTCCACAGGCTTACATTGTGGCTGGTGGCGGCGGCCGTGATTTTATTTACGGTAGTGTCGCCTATCCCGCGTGTCGGGTAGTTGATGATACGCTTGAAGGCTTCTTCATCATTCGGATTGACCGTGAGGCGGAAGTAGGCGATTACATCTTTTATTTCCTTGCGCTGGTAGAAAGACAGCCCGCCGTAAATGCGATACGGCATGCTGCGCTTGCGCATGGCTTCCTCAAAGACACGGCTCTGCGCGTTGGTGCGATAGAGTATGGCAAAATCGGAATAGGCGTAATTCTCCTGCCGGCGCAGTTCGGCTATCTTGTTGATTACAATATCGCCCTCCTCCACATCGCTGTATGCCTGATACACTCCGATGGGCTCTCCCTTATCTTTCTCCGAAAAGACTTCCTTGCGAATTTGCCGCTGGTTCTTCTCTATCAGGCTGTTGGCGGCAGAAACGATGGTTTGGGTGGAGCGGTAGTTCTGTTCCAGCTTAAAGACTTTCGTACCCGGATATACCTTTGTGAAATACAGGATATTGTCGATGTCGGCTCCCCGGAAGGAGTAGATGCTTTGCGCGTCATCGCCCACCACACAGACGTGCTGATGCTCTTTTGCCAACTGAAGCACAATGCTGTGCTGGGCAAAGTTGGTGTCCTGGTACTCGTCCACCAGAATATAGCGGAACTGCGACCGATAGCGGGCAAGCACCTCCGGACGGTCGCGGAAAAGCAGGAAGGTATAGAACAGCAAATCGTCGAAATCCATGGCATCCGCCTGCCGGCAACGCTCCCAGTAGCGGCGGTAAATATCGCGTATGGCAGGCATCTTGGCCGCACTATCGCTTTCGTAGGCTTCTTTGTTGTTGGCATAACCCGCAGGAGACACGAGGTGGTTCTTGGCATTGGAGATGCGTGCCTGCACCGTACCCGGTTTATACACTTTCTCGTCCAATCCCATCTCCTTGATGATTGAGCGCAACAGGCTTTTGCTGTCTGCCGTATCATAGACGGTGAATTTCGGGGTAAATCCGATCTGCGCGGCTTCCGCATGCAGGATGCGCAGGAATATGGAGTGGAATGTCCCCATCCAAAGGTGACGGGCACGTTCCGCACCTACCTGCCGGGCGATACGTTCTTTCATTTCACGGGCCGCCTTATTGGTAAAGGTAAGCGCAAGAATATCCCAGGGGCGGTAACCGTTCTCCAGCAGATAAGCTATTTTGTAGGTCAGCACACGGGTTTTTCCCGAACCGGCACCGGCTATCACCAGTGACGGGCCGTCGTTGTAGAGCACCGCAGCACGCTGTCCCTCATTCAGTTCTTGTATGTAATCGGACATATTCCTAATAATCTAACGGGTAAAGTTCGGGTGCAAAGATAGTGAAAGGTTCGGACACCTGCGAACAATTCCACAGGTTATCGCGTTAGTATAGTAAAGTTTCAAAACTAAATAAATTGAACTTATGAATACGTTATTAATGTCTTTAACAATAATGATTATGACACATGAAATGCCTAAACTTCCTTACGCACACAACGCGCTGGAACCTGTAATCAGTCAGCAAACAATAGATTACCATTACGGTAAGCACCTGCAAACGTACGTAAACAACCTGAACAACCTTGTTCCGGGCACGGAGTACGAAAACAAAGACCTGGTTACTATCGTAGCCACCGCACCCGACGGCGCCGTATTCAACAATGCCGGACAGGTACTGAACCATACGTTGTACTTCCTGCAATTCGCACCAAAACCGTCGCAAAGCGAACCTACCGGGAAACTGGCGGAAGCCATCAAACGCGACTTCGGCAGTTTCGAGAATTTCAAGAAAGAATTCAACGCGGCAGCAGTCGGACTGTTCGGTTCGGGCTGGGCATGGCTGTCTGTTGATAAGAACGGCAAGCTGCACATCACCAAAGAAGCGAACGGAAGCAATCCCGTACGCGCAGGACTGACCCCGCTGCTGGGCTTCGATGTTTGGGAGCATGCCTACTACCTCGATTATCAGAACAAACGCGCCGACCACGTCAATGCCCTCTGGAGCATAGTAGACTGGGAAGCGGTGGGTAAACGGATGAAATAAGCAACCCCTCATAAACCCCTGTTGAAGCGCATCTGCAAGCTGTAAAAAGCGGCAGATGCGTTTTCTTTTTCCATGTTCGCCACACTCCCTGTATTGCCTGCAAAGATAACCGTTAAACAAACCATTCCTACTCGGCAATTTATTGGATGGCAGGTGTTAAATAATAAACCTGCATTTGCATAGGAGAGTTGAATGGTGTTTTAACGCAGTTGATACACATTTATAAGTTAGCAGCCACTACCGGTAACGGTATGCAGATTTTATAGAATCTCATCAACCGACGCACAGGAGTACGGCACAAGTCCTGCAATTTATTCTCAGAAAACGGATTTGTGATTTCATCACGTTCTTTCGGATAAATGATTATACAAGGGACATCAGGCAAGGGAGATTCTTCATCAATCTCATTGTAACCTAATTTCTGCAATATCGGCAAGTCTCTGCTATATCCGCTCAACTGCCGGACTACATAATTATCCAGTAAATAAGATTCATCATATTTAGGTATGTATTTGGTATCAAGTATTGCCTTAAAGTTATGCGATTTATATAGAAAATCCGAATAACCGGTTCTGCCCTTAACCTGATACAAAATTTTGTCGCCGTAAGCATCATGAAGCAATCCATACACATAATGTTCATATAGTAATGACATATCCAATGTGAAAGGTAAAATATTGTCATCCTCAGTGCTTGTCTTACTTATGCTGAAATCATATCTCCGTAAGATAAGCTTTGCCAAGCGTACAGCTTCACTATACTCATTGAACAACTTGTGAGCCTTGATCTGAGTTACTTCTCTTACCTGTACGTCTTCACTTACCCTTTCAAACATTAATAGTGACTTTAACAGCATTTGCTTAACCTTGCTGCCGTCCTCATGATGCTCTATTACTGTCCTCAATATCTGCTTACAAAACAAAAGGGCTTTCTTGATTAGTTTATTCTCCGGAATATCAACTGTATATTCATCATATTCACAGAATACTCTGTCAAAGCGTTTAATCGCCATGTTAGTTCTTTCATTCCTGATAACATTGATACGGCCTTTCACTTTTTTCAGATTTCCACTATAATGGACATAGCCCTTTTTTAACGATTTAATCCTACTGACTACTGCAAGAAAATGCAGCACAATAAGTGGGCTAATAATCCCCTTCAATGATGGTGCATAGATAACCGGGGCATCACTATCGATGGTGTATATTTGCGAGAAAGCATCTGCTGACAAATTTGACGAGAAACAGGTCATAAACATTGCAAGGAAATCTATTTCTTCCATCCCTCTCTTTGTCGTAACTACCAGCGCTTCATTCTCGTCTATCCATTCTGCGCCGATCACATACGATGCATAGTACCCCCACGGTTCATAATCCATAGGTTTATCCCATCGAACAAGATGCAGATTGTCAAATCTACTATCTTGCTCAACGCTCAACCGTTCATGTTCCTGAATAAGAATGGGCCTCATATCGCATTTACCGTTCGTCCTCATCCGGGTCGTCTTGCTCCGCTTCTCCGATAGGAGTCAGATGCAGCCATGAATCAAAAGCAGATTCCTTTTGAGTATTCTTTACAGCGAGGATACCATCGTTGATATATTCATTGATAAGCGGGATAATTTCATATTCAACTTTGGCAAGCAATTCCTCCTTATCTTCCGCCATGAAGAAACTGTGGCCAATCATAAGGTCGTCAATACTCATATCTCCGCAGAGATGTTTAGGATTCTCGATGAATTTCCTGATGTCCTTGAATAAGGCAACAGCTATATCACCAAGTTCCCGATTGCCTGCTTCGTTGTAATATTTCTCAATAATAGATTCGTCTGCTTTCAATGTTACAAAAGCAAATCTTCTACGTAAGGCATAATCAAGAGTACCTGTACTTCTGTCCGTCGTATTCATCGTACCGATAATGTATAAATTTGAAGGCACCTCAAACTCTGCCTTTGTATATGGCAACATAACCTTAATCGGATGAGCACCTTGACTTCTCTTATCGGCTTCCAGCAAAGTAATAAGTTCGCCAAAGATTTTTGATACATTGCCACGGTTTATCTCATCGATGATAAGTACAACACGTTTATCGGCAATAGCCCCATACTCCTCCTTTACTGCATTGATGAAAGCCTGCGCATAAGCCTGCCAATTGTTTTCACAACCTTTTCCTAAAGCCTGAAGTTTCACTTTCTCAATATTCATTGGCGAAGGAGTATACTCCTCCCCGCGTGAACATGTAGAACTGGTACTGCGGCTACTTATGGTTGAATTGCCTTCCTTCCACCAAACGAAGAGCGAAGATTTGCCAGAAACAGTAGGAATCTCGCGTTTGTTTTCATAACCCTTTATCTTCTGAAGGTAGTCATCTATGCACTCGACAATATCTTTGCTCTGATCGGTTTGCACAGCATTACAAGCACGTTTAAAAATTCCATCTTCCGGCTCATAGGTTACACCAACAGAGTTACCATTCTCATCTGTCTGCACATGAGGTTTCAGTCCTTCAACAAAATCTTCATAATCGAGAGACTGATGAAATGTGGTAAAAAAGATTTGGTCTCCAAGCAAAGAATTATAGCGTTCCATGACGGCAGTATGATCTGTCAGATCCGTATCCGTGATGCCTAATGCCTTCAAAGCGATGGCAGCAGTATTATAGGTCTTGCCAGTACCAGGTGCACCCTGAAGTATAATGTTACGCTTTGACAGCAACAACTTAGCAATATTACTGATAAACATATTCTTCTTATTATATTGTTTTTCCAATTCTTCCATTTTGCTCTTTGCAAACCCGGCATCTACCTCAAAGATAGATTGTCTTGCATTGCCTTTGATGCAGGCATAGCCACAGCCATAATTCAGAACTCTTGAATCTTGACTGTAATAGTGCCATTGATCAACAGATATGCGTTGCCCCCAATCATTAACACCGTTTCGCAAGTCTTCATAGAAAACATCAGTATCCTTAAAACATACAATTCCGCTATCATAGTCATACCTGTTGCTGCTGATAATGTCTGACAACGAGGATACCCGGTCTGTTTGAAAAGGGCATTTCACAACGTAACCATAAGCGTATATGGTTTTATTAGGATGGGTTAACAGCAATACGTCACCTGCTTTTATCTCTTTTACCAACTTAAGAAGTTGGGTCACGATGTGATTTGCCTGTATATGGTATCTCTGTTGCATGAGCCATAGATTATTCTCCAAAGCAACACTCCAATAATCATCATCCGATAAACGGGCAATCCAATATCTCCGGAACGTAACAGCAGATAAAGAAACCATATCCTCGCGTCTTTCTATGTAGTCAGTTCTTTCCATATCTGTATGAGTATACGACTATTTCATCATTCATAAACTTTTGCCATACCAAGTGCTTGTTACAACAACTATAGGAAGCCATACGATGAAGGCGGTTATAGTGTACATGCAACAAAAGGCTGTTATTGTATTGCCCACAATAGTACAATAGAAGCATTATCAATCATTATAATTGAATAGGCGGTAAGCCTTTGTAAATGAAAAGCATACCGCCTATTTTATTGAGTATCAACTACATCTTACTATTCCTCGATTGCAGCCTGCGCCGCCGCAAGTCTTGCAATAGGCACGCGGAACGGAGAACAGCTCACATAATTCAGCCCCACCTTGTGACAGAACTTCACGGAAGAAGGCTCACCGCCATGCTCGCCGCAGATACCGCACTTCAGGTCCGGACGGATGGCACGGCCCTTTTCGGTAGCCATACGTACCAACTGCCCTACTCCATTCTGGTCGAGCACCTGGAAGGGGTCTACTTTCAGAATCTTCTTTTCCAGATAAATAGGCAGGAAGGAAGCGATGTCGTCGCGTGAGTATCCGAAGGTCATCTGCGTCAGGTCGTTCGTACCGAACGAGAAGAATTCGGCGGAAGAAGCGATGCGGTCGGCCGTAAGAGCTGCACGCGGGATTTCAATCATCGTACCTACCTTGAACTCGATGCTGTCGCCTGCTTCGGCAAACAACTTGGCAGCTTCGGCACGGATAACCTCTTCCTGCTGCTTGAACTCGTACAGGATACCGGTCAGCGGAACCATGATTTCGGGATGTGTCTCAACGCCCTCTTTCTTCAGTTCCAGGGCAGCGCCGAGGATGGCACGCGTCTGCATCTGCGTGATTTCCGGATACGTATTGCCCAAGCGGCAACCGCGGTGGCCCAGCATCGGGTTATGTTCGCAAAGCGCTTCCACACGCTGCTGGATATACTGCAAGCTTACGCCCATGGTATCCGCCATTTCCTGCTGCCCCTTCAAATCGTGGGGAACGAACTCGTGCAAAGGAGGGTCGAGCAGACGCACGGTTACCGGGCAACCTTCCATAGCCTTGAAGATGCCCTTGAAGTCTGCCTGCTGGTACGGCAGAATCTTAGACAACGCCTTGCGACGTCCTTCCGCGTTTTCCGCCAGAATCATTTCGCGCATCGCCTTGATTTTCTCACCTTCGAAGAACATGTGTTCCGTACGGCACAGACCGATGCCCACTGCCCCGAAGTTACGTGCCACCTGTGCATCGTGCGGCGTATCGGCATTGGTGCGTACCTGCAATTTCGTATATTTATCGGCCAGTTGCATCAGTTCGGCAAAATCACCGGACAGCTCGGCGGCCTTCGTTTCCACTTTTCCTTTGTAAACCTCGCCGGTACTACCGTTCAGAGAGATGAAGTCGCCTTCTTTCAACACAACGCCGTCCACCTCTACCGTGCGTGCCTTGTAGTCGATGTTCAACGCTCCCGCACCGGATACGCAGCACTTGCCCATGCCGCGAGCCACAACGGCAGCGTGCGAAGTCATACCGCCACGTGCGGTCAGGATGCCTTCGGCAACGGCCATACCCGCCAAATCTTCCGGAGAAGTTTCGATACGCACCATTACCACGCGCTTGCCGGCAGCGTGCCATTCGGCAGCATCATCGGCAAAGAACACAATCTGGCCGCAGGCCGCGCCCGGAGAAGCCGGCAAACCGCGGGTAAGAACCTTCGCCTGCTTCAAGGCCGCCTTGTCGAATACGGGGTGAAGCAGTTCGTCCAGCTTGTTGGGCTCGCAACGCAACAGCGCCGTCTTTTCGTCAATCATACCCTGGTGGAGCAAATCCATGGCTATCTTCACCATGGCGGCTCCGGTACGCTTGCCGTTACGTGTCTGGAGGAACCAGAGCTTGCCTTCCTGCACGGTGAACTCCATGTCCTGCATATCCTTATAGTGGTTTTCCAGCTTCGTCTGCAAAGCATCCAGCTCCTTGTAGATTTCGGGCATCGCCTCTTCCATGGAAGGATACTTGGCGGCACGCTCCTCCTCGCTTACGCCGGCAAGTTCCGCCCAGCGTCTGGAGCCGATAATGGTAATCTGCTGCGGGGTACGGATACCTGCCACAACGTCCTCGCCCTGTGCGTTGATCAGATATTCGCCGTTAAAGAGGTCTTCGCCCGTGGCGGCATCGCGGCTGAAGCAGACTCCCGTGGCGGAAGTGTCGCCCATATTGCCGAACACCATTGCCTGCACGCTTACGGCAGTGCCCCACTCATCGGGAATTCCTTCCATTTTGCGGTAGAGAATGGCGCGCTCGTTCATCCATGAGTTGAACACGGCGCAGACAGCACCCCACAACTGTTCGTAGGCGCAGGTGGGGAAATCCTTTCCGGTCTGCTGCTTGACGGCAGCCTTGAAGCGCTTGACAAGCTCCTTGAGGTCTTCCACTTCCAGTTCGTTGTCCAGTTTCACGCCTTTGGCATGTTTCACCTCTTCTATAATGGCCTCGAACGGGTCTACATCTTCCTTGTTCACCGGCTTCATGCCCAGCACCACGTCACCGTACATCTGTACGAAACGGCGGTAGGAGTCCCATGCAAAGCGGGGGTTGCCCGTCTTGCGAATCAGCCCTTCCACCACTTCATCGTTCAGGCCGAGGTTAAGAATCGTATCCATCATGCCCGGCATGGAAGCGCGTGCGCCCGAACGGACGGACACCAGCAGCGGGTTTTCCACATCGCCGAATTTGGAGCGCATCAGTGTCTCCACGTGCGCGATGGCGTTTTCCACTTCCTGTTTCAACAGGGCAACGACTTTTTCCTGCCCCATTTCATAATATTCTGTGCAAACTTCTGTCGTGATTGTGAAGCCCGGAGGAACCGGAACTCCGATAAGGTTCATCTCTGCCAGGTTGGCTCCCTTACCCCCCAAAAGGTTTCTCATGCCGGCTTTTCCTTCTGCCTGGCCGTTACCAAAGGTGTAAACTCTTTTTTTGTCCATAATATCAATTTAAAGTTTCTGATTGTGATTTTTTCATTTTTTCTGCTCGCAAATCTAAGTATATTTCGCAGACTAGAAAACTTTTTGAGAAAAAACTTTAAGTCAAAATGCAATTTCGAGATTGCAAAATTTAATATTCCCATTCATAGAGAGAAATTACGGAAAAATACCTATTTTTGCCGTTGAATTTATTATATTGGTGTAAAAGTGGCAAGAAAGAGAAAAGAACTTCCCCTGTTGGAAAAGGTGGAAATTACGGATGTGGCTGCCGAAGGAAAAGCCATCGCGAAGGTCAATGATTTGGTAATTTTCGTACCGTACGTCGTTCCGGGCGACGTTGTAGACCTGCAAATCAAGAGAAAAAAGCATCATTATGCCGAGGCGGAAGCGGTGAAGTTTCACCAATACTCACCGGTAAGAGCCGTTCCGTTCTGTCAGCACTACGGTGTATGCGGCGGCTGCAAATGGCAGGTGCTCCCCTATTCGGAACAGATAAGATACAAGCAGAAGCAGGTAACGGACAACCTTACCCGCATCGGAAAAGTGGAGCTCCCGGAAATATCGCCGATACTCGGTTCCGCAAAAACGGAGTTCTACCGCAACAAGCTTGAGTTTACTTTCTCCAACAAGCGCTGGCTCACGGCGGAAGAGGTCCGGCAGAATGTGGTGTACGAGCAGATGAATGCGGTAGGCTTCCACATTCCCAACGCCTTCGACAAGGTACTGGCCATCGAGAAGTGCTGGCTTCAGGACGACATATCCAACCGCATCCGCAACGCCGTGCGCGACTATGCCTACGAGCACAACTATCCGTTCATTAACCTGCGCACGCACGAAGGGATGTTGCGCAATATGATTGTGCGCACTTCCACCACCGGCGAGCTGATGGTTATCCTCATCTGCAAGATTGAGAAGGACGAGGAGATGGCGCTGTTCAAACAGTTGTTGCAGTACGTAGCGGACACTTTCCCCGAAATCACGTCACTGCTATACATTATTAATAATAAGTGCAACGACACCATTACCGACCTCGACGTGCACACGTTCAAAGGCAAGGACCATATCTTCGAGGAGATGGAAGGGCTGCGCTTCAAGGTGGGTCCCAAGTCGTTCTACCAGACCAACTCCGAGCAGGCATACACTTTGTACAAAGTGGCCCGCAACTTCGCAGGGCTCACCGGCAACGAGCTGGTTTACGACCTTTATACCGGCACGGGAACCATCGCCAACTTCGTGTCCGGACAAGCGCGCCAGGTCATCGGCATCGAATATGTGCCCGAAGCCATCGAGGACGCCAAGGTCAACTCGGAAATCAACGGCATCAGGAACACGCTGTTCTTTGCCGGTGACATGAAGGACATGCTGACGCAGGACTTTATCAACGAGTACGGACGTCCGGATGTAATCATCACCGACCCTCCTCGTGCGGGCATGCACCAGGATGTGGTGGATGTTATCCTGTTTGCAGAGCCGAAACGCATCGTGTATGTAAGCTGCAATCCCGCCACGCAGGCAAGGGACTTACAGCTGCTCGATGCCAAATACCGGGTGAAGGCCGTCCAGCCGGTGGATATGTTCCCGCATACGCATCATGTGGAAAACGTGGTGCTGCTTGAGTTGAAAAATCCGGCGGAAAAAGCAGAGGACTGAGGCAGCTCTTCGGGAATGTGAAAGCATAAGGGGCTACTTCGGGAATGTGAGTATCACTTTGGGAAATTTAAAGGGCTACTTCGGAAGTGCAAAGAGCTACTTTGGGAACGTAAAGGGCTACTTTAGAAACGTAGAGTGCTACTTCAGAAACGTGGAGTATTACTTTGGAAACGTGAAGTGCTACTTTGGAAAACCGAAGCAGAGATTGGGCAACCGGAAGCCGCACTCCCGAAAAGCGGTACGGCATTTCGGTAAGCCGATGCAAAGCTTTGTTTTAGAATTGAATCATTAATCGCAAATTATTATCCTCGTGGCAAAAGAAAGAATTATAGCAAGAGCCCGCACGCAATATACGGACTATATGGTAAAAGAGCCTATGGAGCTGATGGAATTTCTGGCAGCGAAAATGCCGGATGCCAGCCGCACCAAGCTGAAAGCATTGTTGAGCAAGCGGGTTGTATATGTAGACAGCGTCATCACAACGCAGTACAACTTCCCGCTGAAGCCGGGTATGAAAGTCCAGATCAGCCGTGAGAAGGGACGCAAGGAGTTCAACAACAAATTACTGAAAATCGTATACGAAGATGCTTACCTCATCGTGGTGGAGAAGATGCAGGGATTGCTGTCCGTCAATACGGAAAGGCAGAAAGAGCGTACCGCCTACACCATTCTGAACGAATATGTGCAGCGTTCGGGCAGGCAGCACCGCGTGTACATCGTGCATCGCCTGGACCGCGACACCTCGGGACTGCTGATGTTCGCCAAAGACGAAAAGACGCAGAATACGTTGCGCGATAACTGGCACAACATCGTAACCGACCGCCGCTATGTAGCCGTCGTTGCGGGTGAAATGGAAAACAACGCCGGCATGGTGCGCTCATGGCTCACCGACCGCAAGCTGTACGTATATTCCAGCCCCACGGACGATGGCGGCAAGGAAGCAATCACCCACTACCGCACCATCAAACGCGCCAACGGCTTCTCGCTCGTGGAACTGATGCTGGAGACGGGACGCAAAAACCAAATCCGCGTGCACATGCAGGACCTGGGACATCCCATCATTGGCGACGGACGCTACGGACTGGAAGAGATAAATCCTATCGGACGACTGGCGCTGCACGCCTTCAAGCTGTGCTTCCGCCATCCTGTCACCGGAGAGCTGATGCAGTTTGAAACGCCGTATCCGGGAGAGTTCAAGAAACTGTTTCTGAAGAAATAAATAAATCAAAGGGGTTACAAAAACCGCTTATCAATCAATCGAGGGGGATGTCAATGCTAAAGCCCGCTTACTGTTGGATGATTTTTAGGCACGGATTACGCGGATTTACACGGAAAAATAATAAAGAAAATCCGTGAAATCCGCGTAATCCGTGCCTAAAAAAATTATCAAGAGTGTTTTAACACCCTCACTTGCCTATTCTCAGGATGTCCGGACATCCATATTCTTAATATTGCCTTTCCAGCATGACAGGCCCATCCATGTGCCCGTCCACGTATAATACGCCGGACAGTCTGTCTCCTGCAACATATACGTCGTAGATTTCCAGCAAAGGATAATTGTAACCGTAGTCCAGCCGCAGAATCCTGCCGTGGATGTCCCAACGGAAAGGCAGGCTGAATGCCACCTCTCCATACGGATCGTTGTAATACGCCTGCTCATCTCTTCCCAGCCCGTTGCCTTCAAAGTAGAGCCCGCTTTCCAACGGAGAATTATAGGCATCGGCAAAGCCTAAGTCTCCTACCCAGATACCGCCCGGCAGGGTATCGTAAATGTAGTAATCCTCACCGTCGTCCGGTTCGCACGAACTCAGGCCCAAGGCCAGCGTGCACAGGAACAATATGTTCAAAAACTTTCTCATCTTTCTCATTTCCAATTCTGATTAACCATATATCTGGAAGCAGTCAGCATCATGATTTCACCGTCCAGCTTTCCGGACAGGTAATGCTCGCGCACCCATACGTTCTCAAAGATTTTCACGTCGCCCGAACCGTAGTTCAGTATCAGTCCCTCGCGTGAGTTGTCAATCCATTTCCAGGTAAAGTCATGGGTATCTGTTTTCGTATTGCCGGTAGTGGTTACGATAAAGGTCTCTTTTCCGGAAAGGACTTCCTTACCGCCCTGTTTCCCTTTGGTGAATTCCAGGATGTGCCTGCACGCCCCTTCTTCCGTGTCGTACTCCTCTACCCAACTGTCGCTGCACAGCTTCTCGTCGCTGTTTTGTATCGTATAGTAGTTATCATCCCCGCAAGAAGCCAGCCCCGCAGTCATTACACACAACAACAGTATCTTCATTAAGTTCAAAATCTTCATATATATCGAGTTTAGTTAATATTTTACGGGCAAACTTACGCAAAAATAATGATATGTTTAATACCTGGACTGGAATTTCTTATAGAAGACAACGAATAAGATGAAACCCGTCAGCGCAAAGGGCACGCCTGCCAAAGCCGGATAGCGGTATCCGCCGCCAAGAGCCAGACCGCCTACGTATGCCCCGATGGCGTTGCCCAGGTTGAATGCCATCTGCACGCAAGCACCGCCCAGCATCTCACCCCCGGGGGCCACGCGGATAATCAGCACCTGCTCCGGGCTGGACACCGCAAACAAGCCCGCCGTACAGAGCGCCATCAATATGGCGGAACACCACGGATGGGGCGAAAGGAAAAATATCAGCAGCAGCACAATGCAAATCATGCCTTGCACCACCATGCCCACCCTGCCCGGAGTGTATTTGTCGGAAAGCCGTCCGCTCACCAGATTGCCCACCACCATGCCAAAGCCTGCCAGCATCATTAATGCCGTGACACTTCCGGCGCTGAATCCCGACACATTCGTCAGCAACGGCGTGATGTAACTATACCAGCAGAACACGCCGCCATTGCCCAAAGCCGTCGCCCCCAATATCAGCCAGGGAGCGGGAGTCTTCAGGAAACGGAACTGTCCCTTGAATCCGGTATCTTTCAGTCCCTCCACCGCAGGAACCCACCGCCATATATAATAAAGGACTATCACTCCCCAGCAGGCCACCAGCAAGAACGTGACACGCCACGAGAGTATATGGCTCAGGGAAGTGCCCAGCGGAACGCCGAACAGATTGGCAACCGTCATGCCCGCTATCATAATGGATACGGCCTCGGAGCTTCTCCCCTCGTCCGCCAGCTTGCCCGCCACTATGGAAGCGACTCCGAAATACGCCCCGTGCGGCAAACCCGAAATGAAACGCGCCGCCAGCAGCGACCAGTAGCCGGTGGCCATCGCAGCCCCCAGATTTCCTACCAGCATTAAAGCCATCAATGCCAGCAGGATATGCTTCAACGGACGCTTGCGCGCTAAAATCAACATGGGAGCACCGGCACATACGCCCAGTGCATAGGCGGAAATGAAATGTCCGGCAACCGGAATGCCGATGTTCAAATCGGCGGCAACATAGGGCAAAATGCCCATCATCGTAAACTCGGCAATGCCCAATCCCAACGTGCCGAACGCTAATGCAATAAGACTCTTCTTCATTTGAAAAAATACAACCTGTGAAACAAACTTTTTACCGCCGCAAAAGTAGTGTATTCTTCCCGCACAAGTTCTTTATTTTATAAAAAACTAACTAAAAATTTGTACAGCATAAATATAAGATATACTTTTGCGCCCCGAAAAAGCAGGGCATGCCTTGCTTTTTCAGCAAGCAACAATAATTTAAATAATCAAAAGGTAAAAAGAAATGAAAAAAATTGTATTTTTCTTGTTTGCAACCATGCTGGTTGCATCGGTAAAGGCACAGGTTTATGTAGGCGGAACGGTAGGCTTATGGCACAACGACGACCTCGACGCCACTTTCTTCAAACTGGAACCGGAAGTAGGATATAACCTGAGCGAGAAATGGGCAGTAGGCGGTGTGCTGGCATTTGCACACGGCAAGGCAGACGAAGGTAAATACAACGCTTTCGCCCTCGCTCCCTATGCACGCTACTCCTACTATGAAAACAAGGTAGTACGCCTGTTTGTGGACGGCGGCTTCGGCTTCTCCACCCAGAAAGTGAAGGGCTTCGACTCTGTAAACGGCTTTGAAATAGGCTTCAAACCGGGCATCGCCATCAAGCTGAACAGCAAATTCAGTGCAGTTGCCAAATGCGGTTTCCTGGGCTACAGAGACGATTACATGACCGGAGACAACGGCTACGGATTTGCCTTCACCAGCGAAGACCTCTCATTCGGTTTCCACTACGAGTTCTAATCCCGGACAAAGCATACATCACAAGGGAGCGGCCGCCTCACAAACCCGGCGGCTGCTCCTCTCCGGATACGGTTATTCCCGTATATAATGGGGCATCTCTCCGGGTATCTCCATGGATATTTCCACCAGTCCGCATACCACACCCTCACGCTTCCATGCAGTCTGATAAATCATTTTCCTGACCCCTTTTTTCTCTATCGTATAGGCGTTTACGCCACCCGTCTCCAGGAGTTCGCGTATCTTTTCCTGCGATTTCGGACTGTGGCAGTCAAAAAGATTCCTGCCTATCAGGTTTCCGTGCCCGGCAAACGTGCGGCATGCCTTTTCGTTCATATAAAGGATGATTCCCTGCGTATCGCATACGGTTACGGCACAGTTCATTTCATCGGCCCATTCATACATATTCATTACATTTATTCGGTTGTTGAGGGAAACAAAAGTACAGATTAGTTTCTAATTATTCAAGCATTATAAATACGCACACCCAAATTATTCGTATTTTTGCACATCGTTTATAAAATATGCAAACATGAAGAAGTTCGTAAAAGGAGTCCGGTTTGCTCCTAAAAACTATTCCGATGAAGTAGAAGCCAAGATACAGCATTATAAAAGAGAAGGATACAAATTGCCGTCACGCCATCTGCTGCGTACGGAAGAGCAACTGGCAGGCATACGCGAAAGCGCAAGGATAAACACCGCCCTGCTCGATTACATCTCGGAGAATATCCGCGAGGGAATGTCCACGGCAGAGATAGACCACATGGTATACTGCTTTACGACAGACCACGACGCCATCCCCGCTCCCTTCCTGTACGAAGGTTTTCCGAAGAGCGTATGCGTCAGCATCAACGATGTGGTGTGCCACGGCATCCCCAGCACAAAGGAATTCCTGCGCAGCGGAGATATTGTAAACGTAGACGTGTCCACCATCTATAAAGGGTATTTCTCCGACGCATCGCGCATGTATATGATCGGGGAAGTCAGCCCCGAAATGCAACGCCTGGTGCAGGTGACCAGGGAGTGCCGCGACATCGGCATACAGGCTGCGCAGCCCTGGGCACGGTTGGGCGATGTGGGCGCCGCCATCCAGGAGCATGCCGAGAAGAACGGCTACAGCGTGGTGCGCGACCTTTGCGGGCATGGCGTGGGTATCAAGTTTCACGAAGAGCCGGACGTGGAGCACTTCGGCAAACGCGGCACGGGCATGCTGATAGTACCGGGCATGACGTTCACCATCGAGCCGATGATTAACATGGGCAGCTACGAGGTGTTCATTGACGAAGCCGACGGCTGGACGGTGTGCACGGACGACGGTCTGCCTTCCGCCCAGTGGGAAAGCATGATTCTTATCACCGAAGACGGAAACGAGATACTGACACAATAGATGCAAGACGGCAGGCCGCAAGATGTCCCCCCGTGCGGTACACTCCGTACCAACGGTTGGTACTCCTTGTACCACGCTTTGGTATTGTCTGTACCAACCGTTGGTATTCTTCATACCAACTATTGGTATTTCCCGTACCGCCCGATGGTATTGCCGGTACCGCCTGCCGAAACTTTATTTCCTTATATGCAATTATGAATATCATCCTATTACCCGCCGGGATTATCGCAGGAGCCGTTATCGGCTATCTGACGGCCGGCAGAAAAGCCGCTGCCCTGAAGACCCAGGTAGAAGCCGCCGGAGAGCGTGAAGCCCTGCTGAACCGCACCGCCGAAGAACGCATCGCCCGCGAACGCTCCATTGCCGAAGAACGTTTGCAGGAAGCCGCCCGCCAGGCTTCGGAACGCCTGGATGCACAGGAGCGGCTGTTTGTCGAACGCCTCGCCGAACAGGCACGCAGTTTCAACGAACGCCTTGCCCAGCAGGAACATTCCTTCGGCGAGCGCATCGCCCAGCAGCAACGGCAATGGGAACAACGCCTCGCCGAACAGAAAGAAGAGGCCGAAGCCCTGCACAAGCGTATGAACACCGAGTTCGAGAACCTCTCGAACCGCATCTTCCAAAGCAAGACCGAGGATTTTACCAGACTGAACGCCGAGCATCTGGGCAACCTGCTGCGCCCGCTCGACGAGAAGATTAAGGACTTCAAGGAAAAAGTAGAGCAGGTGTACAGCACCGAAGCCAAAGAGCGCTTCTCGCTGGGCGAACGCATCAAGGAGCTGGTGGAACTGAACAACCGCCTCAGCGAGGATGCCAACAACCTGACCCGCGCCCTGAAGGGCGACTCCAAGATGCAGGGCAACTGGGGCGAAATGATTCTGGAACGCCTCTTGCAGGCATCCGGCCTGATTGAGGGCGAGCACTATTTCCGCCAGGAGTTCCTGAAAGACGAGCGCGGCGAAGCGATTGTCAGCGAAGAGAGCGGACAGAAGATGCAGCCCGACATCCTCATCAGGTATCCCGACGAACGCGAGATGATAATCGACTCTAAAGTCTCCCTCACCGCCTACGCCGCCTACACCTCCGCCGAAGACCGCGACGAGCAGGCGCGCTGGCTCAAGGCGCACTTGCAGTCTGTCCGCAACCACATCGACGAGCTCAGCCGGAAGGACTATTCACACTACGATATCAAGGCGCCGGATTTCGTCATGATGTTCATCCCCACGGAGGGCGCGTACCTGCTCGCCATCCAGAGCGACGCCAACCTCTGGGAGTATGCCTACAACAAGAAGGTGGTACTGATGAGTCCCACCAACCTCATCAGCGCCCTGCGCCTCTCGCTCGACCTGTGGAAGCGGGAAAACCAGGTGAAAAACGTGCAGGCCATCATCAAGCGCGGCACTGCCCTGTACGAAAAGATTGTAGGCTTTACCGACACTTTCCTCACCCTCGGCGACCGCATGGCAACCTTGCAGAAGGACTACGACAAAGCCCTCAACCAGCTCTCCGAAAGCAACGGCAGCGTAGTGCGCCAGGCTGAAATGCTGAAGGACATGAGCCTCACCCCGAAGAAGCGCATCTCGGCAAGGCTGCTGCCCAAAGAGGAGATACAGGAAGATGCAGAACAAGAAGACAATAAATAACTCTTAAGACAAGACTTGATACATTATGAAAACTTTAAAAGACCGTATTCTCAAAGACGGAAAATGCTATCCGGGAGGTATACTGAAAGTGGATAACTTTATCAATCACCAGATGGACCCGATACTGATGAAATCCATCGGCGTGGAGTTTGTCAGACGTTTCGCCTCTACCAGTATCAACAAGATTATCACCGTCGAAGCCAGCGGCATCGCTCCCGCCATCATGGTGGGCTATCTGCTGGAGCTGCCCGTAGTGTTCGCCAAGAAGAAGAAACCGAGCACGATGGAGAATATGCTGGTTACTTCCGTGTATTCGTTTACCAAGCAACGCTCGTACGACGTGTGCGTCAGCAAGGATTTCCTCGCGCCCGGCGACCAGGTGCTTTTCATCGACGACTTCCTTGCCAACGGAAACGCTGCCAAAGGCATCATGGACCTGGTGAAGCAGGCTGGCGCGGAACTGGTGGGCATGGGATTCATCATAGAGAAAGCCTTCCAGCATGGTGGTGACGAGCTGCGCAGCCAGGGCATCCATGTAGAATCGCTTGCCATCATCGAAAGCCTTGACAACTGTGAAATCAAAATCAGATAACCCGGAGCGATGGAAAAACAACAGGGAAACGGACTGATTTACGGCTTGAACGACAAGCCGCCTTTTAAGGAAGCTTTCTTCGCTGCGCTGCAACATCTGCTCGCCATATTCGTAGCCATCATCACCCCGCCGCTCATCATTGCGGGCGCATTGAAGCTCGATGCGGAAACCACCGGCTACCTGGTTTCGATGGCGCTGTTCGCATCCGGCATATCCACGTTTATCCAATGCCGCAGGTTCGGCGGACTGGGCACGGGGCTGCTCTGCATCCAGGGAACCAGCTTTTCGTTCATAGGTCCCATCATCTCTGCCGGAATGCTGGGCGGGCTTCCCCTGATTTTCGGTTCCTGCATGGCGGCTTCAAGCGTGGAGATGCTGATAAGCCGGGTGTTGAAATACACAAAGAAGATTATCACGCCGCTGATATCCGGCATCGTAGTCACCCTCATCGGAATGAGCCTGATAAAGGTAGGAATCACAGCCTGCGGCGGCGGAGCCACGGCACAGGCGGACGGCAGCTTCGGCAGTTTCCGCCATGTAGGCCTTGCGGCGGCGGTACTGTTGCTTATCATCGCCTTCAACCGGAGTTCCAACCGCTACCTGCGCATGAGTTCCATCGTCATCGGACTGGTGATAGGCTACATCGCAGCCTGGTTCATGGGCATCATCGACTTCTCCTCGATACAAAGCTACGGCGGCTTCAACCTGCCGATGCCTTTCCACTACGGACTGGACTTCGACCTGTCCACCATCATCGCCCTGGGACTTATTTTCATGATTACCGCCATCGAGGCATACGGTGACATCACCGCCAACTCCCTTATCTCTGGCGAACCGGTGGAAGGGGATACCTTCGTAAAGCGCGCTTCGGGCGGTATCCTTGCCGACGGCTTCAACTCCATGCTGGCGGGTGCGCTCAACTCCTTCCCCAACTCCGTCTTTGCACAGAACAACGGAATGATACAACTGACCGGGGTTGCCAGCCGGTATGTGGGCTACTACATTGCCGCCTTTCTTGTACTGCTCGGCCTGTTCCCTGCCGTGGGACTGGTGTTTTCACTGATGCCCGAACCCGTATTGGGCGGCGCTACTCTGCTGATGTTCGGTACGGTGGCGGCGGCAGGCATCCGCATCATTGCAGCGCAGGAAATCAATCGGAAGGCTACTCTTGTCATGGCTGTCAGTTTCTCACTTGGCCTCAGTGTGGAGCTGGTTCCCGAAATACTGTGCCAACTGCCGGAAACGCTGCGGAACATCTTCGCATCCGGCATCACAACGGGCGGGATAACGGCTATTCTGGCAAATCTGCTGATTCATATCAAGGAGTAATATTATTCTATTTTAGGCACGGATTACACGGAATTTCACGGATTTACTTTGTTCTTTGTTCTTTCGGACAACATTACCCTTCTTTTACATTTCCATGAAATTCCGTGTAATCCGTATTAAATCCGTAAATTCTGTGTAGTTCGTAAATTCTGTATAATCCGTACTAATCCGTGTAACTCCCTAAATCCGTGTAATTCCGCGTAATCCGTGCCTAAAAATCTCTCCGAAACAACCCATCTCACTTCTCCCTCTCCGGCAGCACCCAATTCAGCACCACATACCCCAGCACCCCGGCAAGCACCGTCCCTACAAGCACCCCGAATTTCGCCTGGTTCAGCAATTCCGGATATTCATCCGCAAAGGAAAGGTTGGCAATGAACAACGATACGGTAAACCCGATACCGCCCAGCAGGGAGACGCCCGCTATATTCTTCCAGTTCATCCCCGCCGGCATCAGCGCTACGCCGCTCTTCACCGCCAGCCACGTAAACAGGTATATCCCCAGGAACTTGCCCAGCAGCAAGCCAGCCGCCACAGCGATGCTCACATCCCCCACGATGCTGCCGCTACCGCTGAACACCACACCGGCATTGGCAAAGGCAAACAGCGGCAGTATCACGAAGCTCACCGCCCCGTGCAGGTTGTCCTCCAGCGACTGCAACGGGCTGATAACATAATCCGATGCCCGCTCCACCTGCTTCAACGTGGCAATCTGCGCATTGGTCAGCACGATATTATCCGACTTGGAAACCGGGAACTCCCCGATGATGTCGCGAATCCGCTCGATGTATTTGCCCGCATCCAAGCGCGGACGCGCCGGTATCACAAACGCCAGTATCACGCCCGAAATCGTACTGTGTATGCCCGATTGCAGGAACAGATACCAGATAATCACACCGAAGAAGAGGAAGAATATCTTCTGCGTTACGCCGAACTTACCCATATAGTAGAGGAACACGTACAGGACAGCCGCCGCAATCAGGTATCCGTATGCCACGTCAGCGCTATAGAACAGTGCGATGACCAGTATGCCGCCGATATCGTCCACCACGGCAAATGCCGTCAGGAATATTTTCAGGCTCAACGGCACACGCTTGCCCAGCAAACTGAGCACGCCCAATGAAAAGGCAATGTCCGTGGCCATCGGGATAGCCATCCCCCTGGTTTCGGGAGTGCCGGAGGCAACCGACAACGCATAGATGACAACCGGAACCACCATCCCCCCGCATGCCGCAATAAAAGGCAAAGCCGCTTTCCGCACAGAGGACAGTTCCCCCACCAGCAGTTCGCGCTTTATCTCCAGGCCCACTGCCAGAAAGAAAACGGTCATCAGGCAGTCGTTAATGAATTCTATCATCTTCAGCGGATGCCCGCCGTGCGAAAACAGATTGAAGTTGCCGATGCGCAGATGCAGCTCCTGAAGCAGGAAATCCTGGTATACGGGCGACAGGGACGAGTTGGCAACCACAGCGGCCAGGATAGCCGCCAGAAACAAAAGCACGCTCGCTGCTATGTTCAGCGACGAAATGTTTTTTACGGTACGTAGGATAATCATAAGTATTTTTAATTGAAGGATTCGTTCATTTTCGGAAAAAGACAAAAAAGGGGGCAGCCCTATCATGAAAGAACAACCCCCGAAAGATATGATTGGTTCGGCAGCAAACCGCTAATCCAGTTTCAGCACCGCCAGGAATGCTTTCTGCGGCACTTCCACATTACCGATTTGCTTCATTCTCTTCTTGCCCCGTTTCTGCTTCTCGAGCAACTTGCGCTTACGGCTCACGTCGCCGCCGTAGCACTTGGCCGTAACGTCCTTGCGTACAGCCTTGATTGTTTCGCGGGAGATAATCTTGGCGCCGATGGCCGCCTGGATGGCGATGTCGAACTGCTGTCTCGGAATCAGGTCCTTCAGCTTCTCGCACATGCGGCGTCCCAGCTCGTATGCGTTGTCAAAGTGCGTCAGGGTGGAAAGGGCATCCACCGGTTCGCCGTTCAGGAGAATATCCAGTTTCACCAGCTTGGACGGACGGAAGCCGTTGGCATGGTAGTCGAAAGAGGCGTATCCCTTGGAGATGCTTTTCAGCTTGTCGTAGAAGTCGATGACGATTTCGCCCAGCGGCATGTCATAGTATATCTCCACGCGATTGCCGGAAATGTATTCCTGCTTCACCAGTTCGCCGCGCTTGCCCAGGCAGAGCGTCATGATGGGGCCGATATAGTCCGTGGCGGTAATCACCGAGGCGCGGATATAAGGCTCTTCGATGCGGTCTATCAGGGTGGGGTCGGGCATGCTGCCGGGGTTGTGTACCTCGGTCATGTGTCCCTGCTTGTCGTAGATGTTGTACGACACGTTCGGCACGGTGGTAATCACGTTCATATCGAATTCGCGGTCCAGGCGTTCCTGCACAATCTCCATGTGGAGCAGTCCTAAGAATCCGCAACGGAAACCGAAGCCCAGCGCCAGTGACGATTCGGGCTGGAAGGTCAGCGAGGCGTCGTTCAACTGCAACTTCTCCAGCGAAGAGCGCAGATCCTCGAAGTCTTCCGCCTCAATGGGATATACGCCGGCAAAGACCATCGGCTTCACTTCCTCGAAGCCGGCAATCGCCTCCTTGCACGGACGGGCTATGTGCGTAATCGTGTCGCCCACCTTCACTTCCCTGGAAGTCTTGATACCCGAAATGATATACCCCACGTCGCCCGTACGCAGCTCCTGACGGGGAACCATATCCATCTTCAGCACGCCGATTTCGTCCGCATCGTATTCCTTGCCCGTATTGAAGAACTTCACTTTGTCTCCTTTGCGAATCACGCCGTTCACAATCTTGAAGTAGGCGATGATGCCCCGGAACGAGTTGAATACGGAGTCGAAAATCAGTGCCTGCAAAGGCGCTTCCTCATCGCCTTCGGGATGCGGGATGCGCTCGACTACCGCCTCAAGGATTTCCTCCACGCCCATGCCCGTCTTGCCGGAGGCGCGGATAATCTCTTCGCGCTTGCAGCCGAGCAGTTCCACGATTTCATCCTCCACCTCTTCGGGCATGGCGCTTGCCATGTCGCATTTGTTGATAACGGGAATAATCTCCAAATCGTGCTCGATGGCCATGTAAAGGTTGGAGATGGTCTGCGCCTGCACGCCCTGCGAAGCATCCACAATGAGCAGTGCGCCCTCGCAGGCGGCGATGGAGCGCGACACCTCGTAGGAGAAGTCCACATGTCCCGGAGTGTCAATCAGGTTCAGGATATACTTCTCGCCCTTGTACACATACTCCATCTGGATGGCATGGCTCTTGATGGTGATACCTCTCTCCTTTTCCAAATCCATATCATCCAGCATCTGTCCTTCGGTTACTTGGATGGTATTGGTGAACTCCAACAGGCGGTCGGCCAACGTTGATTTGCCATGATCGATATGGGCTATGATACAAAAGTTACGTATATTCTTTTTCATTCGTTTCTAAAGTTTTTGGAGTGCAAAGATAGTGTATCTTGAACAAAGATACGAAAAGGAGCGCACAAAAAAAATGCGTTGATAACATATCCAATGTATCAACGCATTTTTTATAACATTCCAATCACTTTCTTAGTTCAGCTTCACAAACAGTTCGCCTTCAACTTCTTGAGTAGAGATTTTGTCCTCTCTCAATAACCATCCAAGACCCAGGAACAAATCTTTATCCACCAATTTTGTAGCTTTTTTGATTTGTTTTGCGGTTAAACCTTCGGTTTCATTCAGTGCGTTCCAAATTTTTCCTGCGATTTCACCGGCTTTTTCTTTTAACATTTTCTCTTTGTTTTTAGTTAGACATGCTTGAAAATCCGTTTCCCCCGATGGAGAAGACCGATTTTATTTCGGCGGCAAAGATAGTTATTTTTATGTTATATAGCACGTTAACTCTCATTTTTTTCCATTTTCAGCCGGAGAAACGGCACGATTTGCCCTATTTCCGCTGTTTTTCCAGATACTCCGCCCATATTGCCGCCGCCTCTTCCACCATTTTGGCACAGGGACGCTTGGCGTAATACTGCTCCGTGCGGGCTTCGGGGGTGGAAGAGCCTTCGGGCTTCTTCAGTCCCAACAGTTCGGCGCAAATCATCGAGCCGTTGCGTTTCCTGAATTCCTCGGCAAGCTGCTGCACCAGCGCATAGTTAGCGGCTTTTCCCTCACGGTCCTTGCCGTCTACGGCACCTTTCTCCAGTCCCGCCAGCAGGAACATGCCGCAGGCGGCGCCGCACGTCTGCCGCATCCGTCCGATGCCGCCACCAAACGAGGCGGACATGCGCAACGCCTGTTCCTGCGTAAAACCATACATATCTGCAAAGGCAGCCACGACGGACTGCGAACAATTATAGCCGCTCTTGAACAGTTCAACGGCTTTTTCCACTCTGTCTTTCATCGTCATATCTTAATCTGTTAATTCCAACATCATGGGGCAATGGTCCGAATGTACGGCATCGTTCAGGATACGCGCCTCTTTCAGCATCGGACGCACCGCCTCGCTTGCCATGCAATAGTCGATACGCCAGCCTTTGTTCTTCGCCCGCGAGTTGAAGCGGTAGCTCCACCAGGTGTACTCCCGGCTGTCGGGGTGCAACAGGCGGAAGGTATCTATGAAGCCCTCGTTCAGGAAGCGGGTCATCCACTCCCTTTCTTCGGGCAGGAAGCCGCTGTTGGTGGCATTGCGCACCGGGTCGTGAATGTCTATCGCCTCGTGGCAGATGTTATAGTCCCCGCACAAAACCAGTTTGGGGCGGGTGCGCAGCAGTTCCACCGCATAGTGCCGGAAGTGTTCCAGCCACTCCATCTTAAAAGCCTGGCGCTCGTCGCCGCTCGTTCCCGAAGGATGGTAGACGCTCACCACGGACAGGTCGCCGTAATCGGCACGGACAAACCGTCCTTCGCTATCGTACTCCTCCATGCCCATGCCGTATTCCACATGGTCCGGCTCGCGTTTCGTCAGGATGGCGACTCCGCTATACCCTTTCTTCCGGGCTGAATGCAGATAATGCCTGTATCCCAATGCATCCAATGCCTCCGCGGGATACTGCTCCGGCTGCAATTTGGTCTCCTGCAGGCACAGCACGTCCGGCTGTTCCTTTGCCAGCCATTCGGGCAACCCTTTGGACACGGCGGCCCGCAAACCGTTTACGTTGTAGGTTATAATCTTCATTTCCGTATATATTTTTTTTAATTATCCGTCCGGCAGCAATCGTTCGCCCGGTTGCAATCGTTCGTCAGGTTGCAATCATTCGTCCGGCAAGCGGCATTCATTACAAACTCGATATCAGCAGCATAATATTCAATACCGTTACAATGGCAGCAATCGTATAGAGCACGAATGTGCTCCATTTGCTGTTCACATACTGCCCCATCACTTTGCGGGACGAGGTGAGGCTCACCTGCAGGAACACCGTAAACGGCAACTGGATGCTCAGTATCATCTGCGAAATCAGCAGTCCCTTGAACGGGTCGCCGATAAAACAAATCAACAGCAGCGCGATGCCCAACGAAAGGATTACCCCCACCTGCGAGTGGCTGTCCCTGATGTGGTACGACTCGCCGAAGATACCGGCAAAGATGGAACCTGCCGCCATGCCGCTCGTAATCGTCGAGGAGATGCCCGCCATCAGCAATGCCAGCGCAAACACCACGCCGGCGCTGCTACCCAGCAACGGGTCCAACAGCGACTTCGCCTGCTGCAACTCCTCCACCTGAATCCCGCCCTTGAAGAAAGTGGCGGCGGCCAGCAGAATCATCGCACTGTTAATGGCCCATCCCACAATCATGGAGAAGAGCGTGTCGAACAATTCGTACTTCAGCACCCTGCGGATAGAGGCATCGTCCTGCTTGTTGTACTCGTGGCTCTGTATCACCTCCGAATGGAGAAACAGGTTATGGGGCATCACCACGGCTCCGAGCACACTCATGATAATGAGCATGCTCCCCTGGGGGAACGAAGGAGTCACCCACCCCTGCACCGCCACAGGCCAGTCTATCCTGACAAGGAAAAGTTCGTAGATGAACGAAAGCCCTATGACGGACACGAAGGCGATGATGGCCCTTTCAATCTTCTTGTAGGAGTTGGTGAAAAGCATTATGGACACGAAGACCGTAGTCAGCACCGAACCCCATATTATGGGGATGTCCAGCAACATTTGCAGTGCAATGGCCCCGCCCAATATTTCGGCAAGGGAAGTGGATATGGAAGCCAGCACCGCCGTACCCAATATAGGGCGCGACACCCATTTGGGAGTGTACTGCGTGGCGGCTTCCGACAGGCACAGTCCCGTTACGATGCCCAGGTGCGCCACGTTGTGTTGCAGGATTATCAGCATGACGGTAGAGAGCGTCACCACCCACAGCAGCGAGTAGCCGAACTCCGACCCCGCCGCAAAATTCGACGCCCAGTTGCCGGGATCGATGAAACCTACCGTCACCAGCAGTCCCGGTCCGATATATCTGAACACGTCCAGACCACCCAAATAGCGTTTGTGGTCTTTCCGTTGCAAGTCTTTAAAAATATTCTTCATTATTATGTTGTTCTTGTTTTGAGGATGTAAAAGTACTCAAATAAAAAACAAATGCACCATAAGTTGGTTCAAAATGGCAGACACGTTGCCTTGCCAACCAAAAAATCATCCCACGAGACGGATAAATTCATCCCGCAAGACAAATTTATCCACCTCGTGGGATGAATATACCCGTACGGAAAACACGGCTTTTCCTGATTTCCTTTCCGTGAAGTCCGTGAAGTTCTCAAGGTCTCTGAAAGAGAGGGTGTTGAAATACACTTGACGATTTCTTTTAGGCACGGATTACGCGGATTACACGGATTTTCTTAATTCTTTTTTTATCAAAATCCGTGTTTTCCGCGTAATCCGTGCCTAAAAAATCATCACGCCCTCTTACACCTTCAATCAAAGCAGCAGAATCAATATCCCATCTCGTGCAATGCCTTACACAACTGGTCGGGACAGGAAGTGGGACGCCCGCCGCAGCGGATACCTTCCAGGCGTGAAATCACCTCTTTCACCGGCATCCCGGCAACCAGGCGCGACAACCCTTGCAGATTGCCGTTGCATCCGCCCCAAAACGCGATGTTCCGCACGATGCCGTCTTCCACCTCAAGCTCGATATTGGTACTGCACGTGCCTTTGGTCTTGTAAGTATACGTCATTACTCTTCGCTTTCTTCCGGCTTCATATTGGTGTACACCGTCTGCACGTCGTCAAACTCTTCCAGGCGTTCCACCATCTTGTCGATGGTCTCGCGGTGTGCAGGCTCCACATCTTTCAGGTCGTTGGCGATGTAGGTAAACTCGCCGCCCACATCCTCAAAGCCGCCCTCTTCCAGGTGCTTCTGGATGGCTGCGTAGCTCTTCGGGTCACCGTAGATGGTGATTGTGCCCTCTTCTTCGTCCTCTTCGTAGTCTTCGTCGATGTCGAAATCGATCATGTCGAGGATGAATTCTTCCATATCCATGCCGTCTTTCTTCTTGAAAGTGAACACGCATTTGTGGTCGAACAGGAAAGCCAGTGAGCCCATTGTGCCCAGGTTTCCGCCAAACTTGTTGAACACGCTGCGCACATCGGCCACCGTGCGGGTGGGGTTATCGGTCAGTGTATCCACGAATACGGCCACACCGTGAGGTCCGTATCCCTCGTAGGTCATGCTCTTGTAGTCGCTCTGGTCTTTGCCCATTGCATTCTTGATGGCACGCTCGATGTTGTCCTTCGGCATGTTCTCGCGCTTGCAGGTAGCGATAACCGAACGCAGTGCAGGGTTGTTTTCCGGTTCGGGTCCGCCGGCTTTCACCGCAATAGCAATTTGTTTACCCAGTCTTGTAAAGGTCTTAGCCATGTGACCCCATCTTTTCAATTTGGCAGCTTTTCTATATTCAAACGCTCTTCCCATTGGATTGTATATTTTAATTTGTTCTTTAATTGGTTTCTGTCTTTACTGTCGCGTCAGTTTCCGATACTTCCAATATGACACGCCGCACATCAGCAGGCATATCAGACCGCTCACCCCTGCCAGGGCATTTCTCCAGCCCTCGTTCTCAGGGAAGTGCCAAAGCACCCTTACTGCCTGAAACAAGAGGAGCAGCCCTATGTTCAAGCCCGCCAGACACTTTCTTTTGGCTCTGATATGGTGGTCCGGTTTTATATCGTACTTCATAGCAAGTCAGCTTGTTTTACCGCAGCACGGCTCCCAGTCGGTTCTGCAGGTTGGCAATCAGCTTCTGCATCACTTTGTCAATCTGCTTGTCGTTCAGTGTGGCATTCTCGTCCTGCAACAGGAAACTTACGGCATACGATTTCTTGCCGGCTTCCAGGTTCTTGCCTTCATAGACGTCGAAGAGGGAGACTTCTTTCAGCAGCTTCTTCTCCGTTTCGTAGGCAATCTTCTCGATTTCGGCAAACTGCACCTTCTTGTCAATCAGCAAAGCGAGGTCGCGCTTCACGGCCGGGAATTTGGAGATTTCGGTATAGTTTACCTTCACGTTCCTGATGGCCTTCATCAGCTCCTTCCAGTTCAGGTCGGCATAGTACACCTCGTTGTCGATGTCAAACGCTTTCAGGAGCTTCCTCGTCACCACGCCGAACGTGGCAAGGCGCTTGCCCCCCCTTGTCTGCACGGACAGGGCAGCGGCGTAAATATCGTCCGTAAGGTTGCCCACCACCAGGTCGTGCATCTGCAAGCCCAGACGGGCAAATATATTTTCGACATACGCTTTCAGTTCGTACACCGAACTGTCCTCGTCCTGATGCGCCCATGAGTTGGACACTCTCTTGCCGGTAATCCACAGGCCCAGGTGATAGTCTTCGGAATAAGGAGCGAGCGCCTTTTCGGGGTTACGCTTCTCTTCGTTGAAGTAATAGCAGTTGCCGAATTCAAAGAATTTCAAATCGGCATTCTTGCGGTTGGCATTGTGCGCGATGCTCTCCAGTCCGCCGAAAAGCAGTGTCTGGCGCATGGCGTTCAGGTCGGCGCTGAGCGGGTTCATCAGCATCACGAGGTTCTTGGCGGGATAAGATTCCAGTCCGTCGTAATAGGCGGCGCGCGTCAGCGAGTTGTTCAGGATTTCGTTGAAACCGCAACCCACCAGTTGCTCGGCAACCAGGTTCTGCAGACGGTTGGACTTGTCGCACTCGCCCTTCGTTGTCAGGCTGGACTTCAAGGCTGTGGGAATCTCCACATTATTATATCCGTAAATACGGAGAATGTCCTCTATCACATCGCAATCGCGCTGCACATCCACGCGGTATGGCGGCACGTCGAGCGTCAGGCCCTCTGCCGTTTCGCCTACAATCTTCATCTCCAGGCTCGTCACGATGCTTTTTATCGTCTCTGCCGGAATCTCCTTGCCTATCAGCGCGTGTACCTTCCCGTAAGAGAGTTCCACCCGGAAGTCGCAGGCGGGAGCGGCGCATACATCCTTGATGTCGGAAGAGATGGTGCCGCCGGCAAGTTCCTTCACCATCAGTGCCGCCAGCTTCAGGCAGTAAAGGGTGGCGTTGGGGTCGACGCCTCTTTCAAAGCGGAAGGAAGCATCCGTATTCAGGCCGTGGCGGCGGGCGGTCTTACGCACCCAGGTGGGGTGAAAATAAGCGCTTTCGAGGAAGACGTCCTTCGTGGTTTCGGTAGAGCCTGAATCCAGTCCGCCGAACACTCCGGCGATGCACATGGGCTCTTCCCGGTTGCAAATCATCAGGTCGCGTCCGTTGAGCTTGCGTTCCACGCCGTCCAGGGTAGTGAAGGGAGTGCCTTCGGGCAGGGTCTTTACAATGACCTCGCCGCCCTTAATCCTGTCCGCATCGAAGCAGTGGAGCGGCTGGCCGAATGCGTGGACGATGTAGTTCGTGATGTCCACCACATTATTAATAGGGCGCAGGCCGATGATGCGTAGCTTGTTCTGCAACCATTCGGGGCTTTCCTTTACGGTGACGCCTTTCACGGTGACGCCGGCATAGTGCGGGCAGGCTTCGCTGTTCTCTACCGTCACCCGGATGTCGAGGTCGTGGTTATCGACGGCAAAAGCCTCCACAGAGGGTTTCTTCAAGGCGGCGGGCTTGCCGTTCTGCACCAGGTAGGCGTACAGGTCGCGCGCCACGCCGTAGTGCGAGCAGGCGTCGGCGCGGTTGGGCGTGATGTCCACCTCCAGCACGTAGTCGCTCTTGATGTTGTAATAGTCCTTGGCAAGCGTGCCCGGCACTGCTGTTTCGGGCAGTACGATGATGCCCGCATGGTCTGTGCCGATGCCTATTTCGTCTTCGGCACAAATCATGCCGTTGGACTCTACGCCGCGGAGTTTGGATTTCTTGATTGTGAAGCATTCATCACCGTCATAAAGTTTTGTACCCAAAGTGGCCACCACCACTTTCTGTCCGGCTGCCACGTTGGCTGCGCCGCATACTATCTGCACAGGTTCTCCCTGCCCCAGGTTTACGGTAGTGATGTGCATGTGGTCCGAGTTGGGATGGGGCTCGCACGTCAGCACTTCGCCGATGACCAGGCCTTCCAGTCCGCCTTTAACGGTTTGCACCTCTTCCACGCTTCCCGTTTCCAGTCCTATGGAAGTGAGCGCGGCGGCTACTTCATCCGGTGTCAGGTCGAAATCCACATACTCTTTCAACCAGTTATAAGAGATATTCATATCATTATTTTTTTATTGTTTCCAAAAGTGACCCGCAAAGTTAATAAGATTTTCCTGTAGAAAGGGAAAAATTTCAGGAAATCTTCGAGAGTATATACGCTTTTACCTGTTGCCATGACTGATTTACAAACATATCCGGCATGGGGTTCAAAGTTTATCCACTATCCGGTGTGCCCGTCTCCGCAGCAATTCGAACTCTTCATCGTCCAGGATGGCTTTCATTGCCTTATACCAGCGTATGAGCACGCTGATTTTCACATCCCCCCTTTTAAAAGGGTCTGAATGGTGGTATTACTCATGCCGGCATGGTCGGCAATCATTTTCAAAGACACGCCGGATGCCTTCAACAGATAGCGGAGCTCTTCACCTATCATAAGATAAGGATATTGCCCGTCCTCATTTTTTACACTCATTTTAGTATTAATTTTATTTAAAACACAAGGGAAATATTTAGGTTTATTAAGTTTCGTACATACATGTGTGTACGGTCATCTGTTTTATAATCACGAACTTTGAAGGGTATCCCTGAAAGATTCGGGAATTGCGATGCAAAATTAACAAATTAATAATCAGCACCAAAAAAACAAGTAAACAAATGAATGAATTCAAAATGTCCCTGTTCCTCGCCCCCATTTCGCCGGTGAAGGACGGCGGCACGGGGCAAATCATCAAACCTGCCACCCTGAAACCCTACAAAACCATGACCCTGCAGGAAGTGTACCGGACGATAACCGCCAACACACGTCTGCAACTGCTCACCGACCGCGTGCGCCGGGCATTCGACAGCGGCGACCTATCCGCCTACCGCGCCCTCAAACAGGAGCTTCTGCCCTACGTCACCCCCTGCGGCACGTTCGGCCGCCGGCGTAGCGACAGCCTCCTCGAAGCATCGGGACTCGTAGTGGTGGACATCGACCACCTCGACTCCGCTGACGAAGCCGCCCGGCTGCGCCGCCAACTGTTTGAAGACCCGTTTCTAAGGCCGGAGCTGGTCTTCATCAGCCCCTGCGGACAGGGCGTAAAAGCCTTCGTGCCCTACACCCCCGACCCCGCCCTGCCGGATGTGCGCCAGAATGCCGCCGAAAGTATCCGATGGGCCATGGACTACGTGCAGTGCGTGTATGCCGACGGCAACCGCAACTCCTCCAAAGGCGTGGATACTTCCGGCAAGGACCTCGTGCGGGCCTGCTTTCTGAGCTACGACCCCGGTGCGCTCATAGCTACCCGGAATAATCTTTCGCCGGAAAATAATCCGCTACAAAACCAGTAATTCATAACTCATAATTTATAACAGATAATTTATAGCACATAATTCATAACTCATAACAGATAATTCATAGCGCATAATTCGTAACTTATAACAGATAATTCATAGCGCATAATTCGTAACTTATAACAGATAACTCATAACACATAATTCGTAACTCATAACAGATAACTCATAGCAAATAATTCATAATTTATAACCCAATGACCAATATCCTATCCGATTTGCGCCGCCTCACGGAAGCGGTTCACGCAGCGGGCGCCGACATCGCGCCCACCTACAGAGAGTATGTACAACTGGCATTCGCCATAGCCACCGACTGCGGCGAAGCCGGACGCAGCGACTTCCTGATGCTGTGCAGCCTCTCTGCCAAATACGATGTGCACGCGGCAAACAAGCTCTTCAGCAACGCCCTGAAAACAAACAACAACAGCGTCCACATAGGCACCGCCTTCCACCTGGCCGAACTGTGCAACGTGCGCCCCCGCCCCGCAGAGAAGCCGCGGCAGGACACTCCCACGGGTACACCTGGTACGCCGGGTGCACCGCATCCCGCCGCCTCACACACGCATGCGCACGGTTATTATAATAAGGCGGAGATGCCTGCGGAAGAATTTCCGGAAGCGCCCGCAGCCAGCCTTCCCGCCGAAGCAGCCGATGCCGGAACAGCAAACTCCGGAACAACCTACCCCGAAGCAGCAGACCCCGAAGCAGCAGACGAGGAGACCTGCCGGGGCAGCGAACCCCTCACCCCACTGCCCTGCTTCGACAACCGGACGCTCTGGCCCGCACCGCTGAACGAAATTACCGCCCACGGCACCACCCGCGCCCAGCAGGACATCATGCTGCTGGGCGCCGTCACCGTGCTGGGCGCCAGCATGAACAGCCACGTGCGCTGCGCCTACGGCGGCAAGATGATATCGCCCAGCCTGCAAACGTTCATCGTGGCCCTGCCTGCCTCGGGCAAGGGCGTGCTCTCCCTCGTCCGCCTGCTGGTGGAGCCTATCCACGACGAGATACGCCTGCACACGGCAGAAGCCATGAAGCAGTACCGCAAGGAGAAGGGCGCCTACGACTCGCTGGGCAAGGAGCGCTCGCAGGCCACCCCGCCCGCACTGCCGCCCGACCGCATGTTCCTCATCTCGGGCAACAACACCGGCACGGGCATCCTGCAGAACATCATGGACTCCGAAGGCATCGGCCTGATATGCGAGAGCGAAGCCGACACCATCTCCACCGCCATCGGCTCGGAACACGGCCACTGGAGCGACACCATGCGCAAGGCCTTCGACCACGACCGCCTCTCCTACAACCGCCGCACCGACCGCGAATACCGCGAAGTGAAGCGCAGCTACCTCTCCGTCCTGCTCTCGGGCACTCCCGCCCAGGTGAAACCGCTCATCCCCACCGCCGAAAACGGCCTGTTCTCGCGCCAGCTCTTCTACTACATGCCCGCCATCCACAAGTGGCAGAACCAGTTCGACCGGCAGGATACCGACCTCGAAACCGTATTCACCGGCCTGGGCATGCAGTGGCGCGAGCAACTGAAACGCATCACCGCCGGCGGCCTCTTCACCCTGCGTCTCACCCCCGAACAGAAGGAGCTGTTCAACAACCTCTTCGCCAACCTCTTCATCCGCTCCCACCTTGCCAACGGCAGCGAAATGGCGAGCAGCGTAGCCCGCCTTGCCATCAACATCTGCCGCATCATGCAGGTAGTGGCCATGCTCCGCGTACTCGAATCGGACGATATCGCCCGCTCGCCCCACCTCACCCCCGACAAGGACATCTCCGGCGACAACCTCAAGGACGGCATCATCACCCGCTGGGACATGACCATCCTCCCCGCCGACTTCAACTCCGTACTGGAGCTTACCGAAAGCCTCTACCGCCACGCCACGCACATCCTCTCCTTCCTGCCCGGAACCGAAATCAGCCGCCGGAGCAACGCCGACCGCGACGCCCTGCTGCAAAGCATGGAAAGGGAGTTTACCCGCTCCGCCTTCCTGCTGCAGGCCGAAGCAACGGGCATTAAACCCGGAACGGCATCCACATGGCTCAAACGCCTGGTGAAGCATGGGATGATAGAGAGCGTGGACGGAAAGGGGACGTACCGGAAACCTCTCCCAAACGGGATGTGACAGGTTTTTGTGTGTGGTTGTTTTGACATGTTTTCTGTATATATACTATACGTGCGTGTGTGCGAAGCCGGCGGCGGGGGTGATTGTTGTGTACCAATTGTGACATTTGGAACGGAGGGGAGGTAGAGACAGAAGAATAAAAGAATAAAAGAATAAAAGAATAAAAGAATAAAAGAATAAAAGAATAAAAGAATAAAAGAATAAAAGAATAAAAGAATAAAAGAATAAAAGAACAAAAGAACAAAAGAACAAAAGAACAAAAGAATAAAAGAACAAAAGGAAAAGGGCAAAAGGACTTCGGGAAAAATGTTCGTGAACTTCTTCCTGAGGTTTGGAAGTTGGAGAAGTCTAATACGAATACAATTGGAGTTTAAATATTTATGTTGAAGAAACAAGGAGGGTGTGTCAAAACTAACATTCGCTTGCTATTTGTTTCTTTTTAGGCACGGATTACACGGAAAACACAGATTTTCTTTGTTTTTTTCCGTGAAATCCGCGAAATCCGTGCCTAAAAGAAATCATCAAATGTATTTTGACACACTCTCTTTTCTATTTATGAAAAAGACAATGTGTACTTTATCGGATGCTTACGATAAAAGAACAGAAGAATGGAAAAGGGAGGTGTTTCGGATAAGAGGGTCTTTGGGGCAAGAAAGGATTCCGGGTAAGAAAGGATTTCGGTCAAGAAAGGACTTCTATCAAGAAGGATGGAAGGTAAGGCGATGTTGCCGGAAACGGCCGGTAACATTACTGAAGATAAAAAAGAATGAAAGATTACTTCATGTTTTCCCGGGGGCTACTCCGGCAGCGTAGCGTAGAACTTTAGCGTTGCAGAGTAGAACTTTGGCGGCGTAAAGTAGAACTTTAGCAACGTGGAGTAGCCCTTTGGCAACGCAAAGCATCCTTGAGTGGACAGAGGAGGATTCAGGCTATGAAAAGCGGTCTTTTTCTGTTGTAGATGCGGTTGGTATGTGTCGGGCTGCCGGGGGAGGTCAGTTCTCGCCCGGTTCTCCCAACGCCCCGACAATCAGCCCTACCTGTGCGGGCGTGTATGTCCGCGATTTTGGCGAAAGTCCTGAGGCAAGCAGTTCTTCCCGCAGGTTCGGATAGAGGTCTATCCATTGGTTCAGTTTACGGAAAGCCGCTTGCGGGCACAACTCCGGACAGTAAAGCTGTGCAAGTTCCGTGCGTCCGAATGTGCGTATTTTAAAATTCGTCATAATCCCTGATTCTTTGGTTCTTACAGAGCAAAGATACGGAAATATCTCCACACTTCCGCATCTATATCCGTATATAACAACCTACAACAGACCATAACGTACCGAAAGTGACAAACCCTCTTCCCGCGCATCGTATCTTCGTAACGTGATCACAAAGAGAGTTGAAAACAAGAATTAAAAACCCAAAAACTTAAAGATTATGATTCGTTACAAGAAGTATCAAATGACCGGTGAAAACCACCCCCTGAAAGGCTTATGGTATGCCCGTCCCCTGATTGAGGACACGTTCGACACCGAGAAGCTCGCCAAGCACATGTCAAACCACAACACGCCCTACTCGGCCGGCTTAATCAAAGGCGTGCTTACCGACATGATAGCCTGCACCAAAGAGCTTATCCTGGACGGCAAGAACGTGAAACTGGACGACCTCGCCATTTTCTCCGTCGGCATCGTCAGCCGTAAAGGCGCTGCCTCTGCCGACGCCTTCACCCTGGCGGACAACGTAAAGGGCCTGAAGCTCCGCGCCCGCGCCACGGGTGAGCTGAGCAATGCCCAAATCAACCTGGAAGGCCAACTGAAAGAAGCGTCCAAGTACAGCCCGGACAACAGCGGCGCGGGTGGCAGCACCCCCGGCGGCGGCGGCAACGGCGAAGAGGAGAATCCGTTAGGATAACAGAAGCAACAGATTATCAACATTAACACCAGAAGAACATGAGCACAAAATCAAAATCCGTATGGGGCATTGTCCTCAAAACCATCGTAGCAGTAGCCACTGCCCTGGCAGGGGTATTCGGTTTCAGTTCCTTCACAGGCCGATGAGAATCATCACGCTTGTCATCATTCACTGCTCGGCCACGCCCCAGGGCGTGCGCCTGAGCTTTGACGACTGCCGCCGCGAGCACATCCGCCGCGGCTTCAGCGACATCGGCTACCACTTCTACATCACGCGCAACGGAGAGATTCACCGCGGCCGCCCGCTGGAGAAAATCGGCGCCCATTGCCAAAACCACAACCGGCACTCCATAGGCATCTGCTACGAAGGCGGCCTGGACATCCGCAGCACACCCGCCGACACCCGCACACCGGCACAACGGGCATCGTTAGTGGCACTGCTGCGCGAACTGAAACGGATTTTTCCGAAAATTCTGGTAGTGGGACATCATGACCTGAATCCGATGAAGGAATGCCCTTGCTTTAATGCGGTGGCGGAATATGGGGGGCTGTCCAAACTGAAATGAGTGCTCCGAAAAGATTGTAGCTATAACAACATGAAAGGGTCGTATCATCACTCCCCAAACGGAGTTTGATACGACCCTTTCTTGAATATTTTTGAGTCTTTCTTGAATACTTTTTGAATCTATTTCAGCTCTCCTCAAAAACTACTTCCATCCCATTCTCCCGGCCAACAAACCATACACTTCCCCGTTCGGAATCATCTGCCCCTTTTCACGGGCCGTTTGCGTATATTTTATGGTGTCCACAAGAATATGTGTGTGTTTATATCTCACTCATTTTAGCCCTCTCTTCAAAAACAAAGAATAACTTATTATAAAACGAGGATAATACTTCAAGACTCTTTTCAATACATATCGTTCATGTATTAAACGGTAAAAAGTTCGCAAATTCCAAGTATCGACCCATTTCGGATAATAATTAATTTTTTCTGTTGTCTGATGAAAAAAGCCACCGCAAGTATATATGTTTCCTACAAACCCTTTTTTTCTCAAATATATAACAAATTCATCTTGTAAGGGAGCTCCCATACCGACTACTACGACTTCTGCTCCAGACTTTAAAATACAATCTATTACAGAATCTATTTCATTTTTTATATATCCATGATGCCAGCCTGCAATATTGAGTGTATTATAATTTGTCTTTATCACCTTTACAAATTTATCAATAGAGTCTTGACTTGATCCTAAAAAAAATATAGACTGCTTAGATTTTTGACAATAATCAAATACTCTCTTTGCTAATGAAGTCATATCAAAAGAAATTCGCACAGACTTAGATTTACCCCATATATTATTAAGCATAATAGGAACCATCCCATCCGAACAAATATAATCAAACTGTTCATATAAAGATACTTTATCTTTTAACAGCTCTATATAGTAAGGATTCAAAAAAGTAATGCTTTGTCCCTTTCGACTGGGTAAAAGTTCTTCTATACAAAGAGGTAGCTTCTCGTAAAAAACAGAATAGATAGACATATATCACACATTTATCTTGTTACTCATTTTTATATATAAAACAGCCTGCAATCCTTGAATTATATAAAAAAGATTAAAGACTCGAACTTGATCTGTTATAGGACTACTCATTCCTACAACAGGAATAGTTAATATCCATAAAAAATTTGCTTTCGAAAAATTTGCAATAGCAAAATTAGATGAATATGAACACTTAAACGATATTCTCAAAAATATAAAAATAAGAATGACATAAGACATAAATCCTAAAATTCCCCATGATGACAAATAATAACCTATCAGCATTTCGATAGGTTCATTACTACCTTTTAATGGACCTGCACCCAATAGCACATTTTGATTCAAATATGACAAAGCCATATCTAATTGCCCTTGCCGAGTATCTAAAGAACCATCACCACCGTCTCCAAATATAGCATCTATTAATCGCTCTACATATTGTATTATCATATCAACAAAAGGTACATTGATACTTTTTAGAAAAAGATATGCGAAAGCTATACCGACACAAAAAACAATGATATATCCTAATTTACGGTGAACCCCTTTTACATAGACAATACAATATACGAATAATAAAAAGAAAAAAGCAGCAATAATAGATCGTGAGCCTGTAAAAAATATTAATAATGCTATTGATAAAGATTTTAAAAGCTTACTCCGCTTTGTACTTTTCTCCAACAAAGAGAAAGCAAAAAGAAAAAGCATGATAAAACCAAAATTGTAGCAAAAGCCAAACGAGCCGGAAAATCTGACATAATTTATTGAATTAAATTCAAAAGGGGAATAGAGACACAATAAAGGAAATGCAACTGGAAGAAATTTTATTATATCTAAAAAAACTGACAACAACATCAACTTGCGAAAAAAGAGGATTAGATCAGTTTTATCATAATCCAATAACAGAGGACAAGAAAAGAAAAAAGCATATATAACAGGTCTGAAGGGTTCAAAATAATCACGATATATCGGCACGCTATGAAAGCCATTAAATAATAAAGTCAATAAAAACAAAAAGGACTGTAAATAAAGCGTGATAAAAACTGGAGAAATAGCACTACTTATCTTTGTTCTCCTGTTCAATAAATAAATTATTAAAAGAAACAGAAGAACAAACATTAAATAGATAAGCTGTCCAGTTCCTAATGAAGTATATCCAAAAAAAGAGGGGAAAAAGACAATCAGGACTAATAAAGCCTTTATAGAGCAATTTTTCAATTTACAAATCTCCATTTATAAACCGCACGTAATTTTCATATTGCACACTTTTATCATTTCTTCGATGCCAATTGGCTATATTATCATTCCAAGTTTTTACAAAATTATCTTGAGACAAAATATTTTCCATCAATTTTGCCAATAAAATGTCATCTTCATAAAGATGTGAAGAATAATCTGGAAAAAATACTATATTGTTATATACATAATTTTTCCATGATTTTACATCATCAAATATCTCTTGTGGAATAGCTTTATTACTTCCAATAACAGGCAATCTTAAAATAGAAGCTTCACTCAAAACAATAGGAAATCCCTCATATAAGCTAGGCAATACCATAACGGTGGATAGTTTCATAAACTTATACGGATTATGTGAAAAAGGTAAGATTAATACATAATCCTTCAAACTCAAATCTTCAATCAATTTCTCCAGTTCCGCCTTCAATTCACCTTCTCCAATTAACAATAAACGCAATTTAGGATTACTTTTTATTAATATAGAAAAAGCTTTTACTAACTTCCATTGAGCCTTTTGCAAAGTAAACCTTCCAATATTTAATATATAAATACAATCAGGAACTACTGCAAATTCGGTTATAGCCTCTTGAGACTTGCTCATAATGTCCGCAGCATCAACTCCATTATTTACTACATATACTCGTTTTGAATCAATGTTAAAGTTATCAATTAAATCATCTTTTACCTGATTCGATACAGCAATGATAGTTGTTCTGCGACCTATATTATAGCTAAAATGTATAAATTTAAATACGAGCCATTTTAGCATATTATTTTTTATCTTATCATATTGCACAGACAATATATTATGTACAGTTAAAATTTTATATTTCCTCCCAATAGGTAAAAATTGAGTTATAATATTACTACGATCCAAATAGGAAAATACACAATCTGGATTTTCATGTTTTACAATAAATATAAGTTTCAACCATAAATAAATCTGTTGAAAGAGCTTAAAAAAGGCAATAGCAGAATTTTTCCTCAGACCACAATAAAAAGAGGAAATATCTCCATAAAGTACATAAACAGGAACCTCATATCCTTTGTCCAACAAGTAACGACGAAAATCTAACAAAATTTTCTCCGCACCTCCCGTTTTAATCAAATCAATTACAAATAATACTTTCTTACGCTTCATTTATAGCAAAGATTTAAGGTATAAGTAAGCCCAATATAAGTACGATAAGACATACACGCTCAAAGGGAAATTTATATATGTATTTAGTAGCCGATTGGGTAATGCCTTACTTTGTCGCATACAATCATATACATCCTTATTGTTTTCTTTCAATGCAAGCAACTTATCATTTAAAACAGCAATTATATTTTTTCTACTCATCCTATACGACAATAAATATGTACATAACATTGTAGTATTTACTTCCGCAAGTTGTTTAACTACTAGTTTCTCCTTATAAGATTCCAAGCTATTTTTAGAGTAAAAAGTAGTAAGCGCATCTATCACTTTTTCTAAATTATGGATATTTTTCTCCATACTCTTACGAGAAATGCTTTGATCTACTCTACCTATAAAATACCTATAAAGGTTACAATTTATAAAAGAAATAGACTGTACACACGCAATCGGATATGTTATATATTCCAAGTCAACATACAACGTTTTTTCTAATAATGTAAATCCACACTCTTTCAATACAGCTGTCTTATATGTTATTTCAGGTAAACATAATAAACGACTTAGCTTGACATTACTCAACAAATACGGAGTATTATATACAATATCCTCATCTAATGGTGACTTCATTTTCACTGATTTTCCATTTAGATACTCCTTGGAATAACTATTATACACCACATCTGTATCCAATTTACTTAACTGAAAAACAAAATCTCTGAATGCCTCGCTATCAAACCAATCATCCGAATCACAAATTTTAAGATATTTGCCACTGGCATTTAATAATCCTATATTAAGAACTGATCCATACCCGCCATTCTCTTTGTCAATTACTTTAACTGATTGAGGATAACGCTCCTGATAATTATGGGCAATAGCACTAGATTGATCCTTACTGCCATCATTTACAACTAATATTTCAATATATTCTATAATAGAAGAAACCAGTAATGAATCAAGACAACGTGACAAATAACGTTCCATATTATAAGTTGGAACAATTATGGATAATAATTTCTCTTCTTTCATTTATAAATTTTATTAGATAAATCCAATGCTTCCTTTATATTATCTTCAATAGAACAATAAGTCCAGCTACCATAACGTCCAATAGAATAGATGTTATAACCCGCTAATTCTTTTTTTATTCTTTCTACTTCTTTTATCGAAGAATCTGTTATATGCACATAAGCCGGATTCATTATGATAGCTTCATAATCCAAAAGAACCTGATCTGAAGATACAACTCCAGCTTCTTTCAAATCTGACATAACACGCCCTAACCATTCTGACGGTCGTATAGAATCATCTTTATGGAATCCTATTTCTACATATAAAGACATTCTATCTTGACACATGATATTATCATAAAACCCGACCCTATAGAAACAGTATTTATTCTCAGGATAGTAAACCCAATGCTCCTCTACATTTACCCCTTTTTTATCAAATCCTAAATTGAAAACTAATACCTGATTCCATGAGTATGAAGACAAATCATAATCCGATGATATTAATCTTAATAAATTTGGGAATGGAACAGTTGAAATCAAATTATCATAATGATATGATTCACCATTAGACAATGTCACTAATTTATCTTCCTTTGATACCGATATTACACGAGTTTCTGTATGAATCTTATCAGTATCAAGTTTATTTAAAATACTATTTACATACTCTATCGCTCCTCCTTTGGGATAAATAAACTTATCATTATAAGATATATTTGTTTTTGATTTAAAATTTCTTATAATATCCTCCTTTTCGGCATAAGGGAAAAAACGTCCCATAGCATCTTTATCCAAGCTATCCAAATTACATGCATACAATTTTGTATTATATGGGATCAGAAACTTATCTGCTATGGATTTCCCAAATTTAGCATAAAGCATTTCTTGAAAAGTAGTATACGCATCTGTGTTTGTTGTAAAAAGATCATATAAACACTCTAACAGTTCCTCTTTAGGCAACTGATGGATATTTTTTTGAAAAGGATAGTCTACATATCTATCCTTATATTTTATCTTAGTATTTTTTATACAAAATAATAAGTCTTCTTCTGTAATAGCAGACATTATTATCTCCTTTATATAAGGGTTTCTAAAATGAAAAAAATGCCCCGAATAATCCCATACAAATCCATTACGCTTTATTGTCCTACAATATCCGCCCACACTTTTTTCCGCTTCAATCAACATATACTCTGAATGTCCGCAAAAAAGAGCATAACTTAAACCTGTAATACCGGCACCTATTATTATATCCATTTTCTTTTTATTTTAATATTCTTATTTTATTCTGCATATACACTATATTTCCTCTTAGGATGAAGTAATCTATGTTGTATAAAGGATAGCCCATTCAAAACCGGAAGCATATTCATTTTAGCAAGTAACAATATTATGGTTCCAGCCCCTAAAGGATAAAATCTTAGAATGTCTATCATCTTTATATCTGAATACAATGAATTCCATTTTTTTTGTAATTGCCCTTTGCTATGCAACAAAAGAGGTATTTGGTTTTGCATTCTTAGCCTGTATACTACCGCACGTATATTATTATCTGTTGTTATAAATCTTGAATAAAAATCAACCAATATTTTTTCACCTGCCAACATATCACATAATGATTTTCTTGACATATTCCAACAATAAGAATTGGAATTATACCGCACATAATGAACAAAAGCCATTGGTAAATGTACCACTTTATGCACATAAAAGAATAAACGATGCATTAATACGGTGTCCTCTCCCATATCTATACCTTCAACTGAATTCAACTTATTTTCAATCAACAGACTCCGGCGAATTAATTTATTCCAAACAGCTGGTACCATCACTCCTTGTAAAAAAGCCTCAGCATATTCTTTTTTTTCCAAAGGTACCACTTGTGAACGATAAATTTCTTTATCCAAAAAACTTTCCCAATAATCGGCTATTACTACATCTGCATCTTCTTCCACGGCTTTTTTATACATCTTTTCAAGCATATCCAATTCACAATAATCGTCACTATCAATGTGGATAATATAATCACCAGTGCAAGCAGTCAATCCTGTATTTCGTGCAGCCGCTAAACCACGATTATATTCATGATGAATCAACTTAAAACAAATACTACCTTTATATTCTAAAATAAGCTTTTCTACTATTTGCATACTATTATCTTGTGTACAATCATTTACGATAATACACTCTACCCCATCAGTATAAGTTTGATTCATTATAGAACGAATACAGCGTTCTACATACCTCTCCACATTATATATCGGAATAATAACTGATATAACAATTGAATCCATATTTATATACTTTACTTATTATACCCAAACAACATCATGATTCTTATTATCCACCTACGAAATGACTTATCTACTATTGCAAACAATAAAAAACTAGATAGCGTATAAAATGATAATACTCTAAAGACAAGCCATCCCCAAGTCGCATATGAATATATAGGAAGAACAAACAAGTGATCAGTAAGTGCAGAAATACAAACAAAAGAGATAATAATCAAAATTACATACTTTAAATACCCCACTACATACTCACCCACCCCTTCATGAAATCCACATTTATACAGGAAAAAAGGCTTCCAACCACAAACAATCAATAACATGCTTATCAGTACACCAAATAAAATGCCAATAAGCCCATAGAAATAGCCTAATAATATGGAAAGAGCTAAATTAAGACCAGCCTCTGTCAACGGTGCCCAAACATCTTGAAATAATCCATAAGCAGCAAGAAATGTATCATTAGTTCTTGTCATATTAATAAATGCAATTAATAATAGTACAACAAAAGCATGATGCTCTAATACAAATTCGCCATCTACCCAAAGGGTAATGAATGAATGAGAAAATTTATAAATACCAAAGCATGCTATAGAAGCAAGCCACATACGTAAAGAGGTCAGTTCCCAAAATACATCTTTTATTCTCTTACTCTCACCTTCTGCAACCAAACTCCCTACACCTGCATTTATCCCTCGCAAAAGTGCATCCATTAACAAAGAAACTCCTGTAACAATAAGCATATAGTTACCATAAACAGCAACTAATGTCAAAGAAGCATAAGCATATATAATCAGAGGACTCGTCTGTGCAAGTACAATAGTAGCCACTTGATGATAAAACACTTGTTTTGTTTTGGTTATAATTTCAGGATATTTCTTTCGCAACCTTCCTCCTTCTGAAGATATAGTTTTCAGCCAGGGATACTCTTTTTTCAACAACTTATCCAACACAATAGCTGTAATAACAGACATCCCTAACTCCAATATCATCCAATACACATATCCATTACTCAAATAACTGATAGCAAGTATTTGTAGAAGTACTTTTATAACTTTAAAACCTTGTATATTTAGTGTTATTTTATACTCTTTTTGGTCTGCTGTCAGAACAATCTGACGATAATTGACAAAATAACCCAATAATGTACTCACTAACAAAACTATAAATGAACCATATGTATACCACAAGGGGACTTGCGCTTTTGCAAAGATGAGCGGAAAGAAAAACATCAATATACATGCACCGGCAATAACAATATAAGCAACACGACGATAAAGCCATCCTTGTACAGAAACTATTTCATTTATAACCTGAGTATTTTTCTCATGAAGAGGTTTATAAAGTGTAAATGCAATAGCACTGCCAATACCTAATTCTGCCAAATTCAAAAAGCCGATAAGGTTCTGCGCAGTAGTATTCAATCCCAACACCTCCGCCCCCAAATAGTCCAAAAAGACCTTGCGGGAGAAGAACTGCAGAACTAAATTAATGAAATAAAAGATAAGGGCTACCTTAGCATTCTTTATGCTCTTGGCAGTCCGAGAAGATTCAGACACAAATAAATCTATGTTTAATTTTACGTATACAAAATTCTTAGCACATGAAAATGCTATTTATCAATGCTTCATCATCGTAGCATAAATTGTCACAATATAAACTGTTGTTTTTGAAAAGCGATAGACAATGCGATATTTAGGATGAACCAAAATGCTGTAATACTTCGTCTTTACCGTACTGCGTCTCTTCTCCAAAACCCCTATACGGGGAGAATGAGACAGGAGCATAACCGTTCTTCTGACATCTTCAGAGAAATTCATGGCAGCTTTAGCACCCATATTGCAAGAATACCACGTAGCAATTCTGTCAAACTGACTCTGAGAATGCTTGTGCCACTTTACTTTCAAACTCTCCATTTCGCAAACATGGCAGCTACTTCTTCGTCGGTAGCAAAGCCGCTTGCTTCAGACAATCTGATTTCTTCATCCAACTCTTCTTCGGTGAAACGGCAGGGCATTTCGTCCTCGCTCAGCAACTCCAAGCAACGCTGCAGTTTCTCTTCATCAACAGCAGTGTCAAGAGATTCTATAATCCTATTCTTCAATCCTTGAAGATTAGGAGTGTTATATGCTACCAACGGTTCCGACGCCTCTGTTCTCATGATGTATCTCTATTCTAACGTGTTAACGCAAAGAACGGGATTTTATTCGTAACAAACAAATCTTTTACTTCCTATCTCTCAAATAATCCCACCACAGATTCAATCCTACCCAAATCACAATATCGGCAATCAGCAGCACCGTATTGTTTATATAAGGAACCAACAGGATATTGGCCGCACTGAAAGCGCAGGACATGGAGAGCAGACTCAGCATCGCCCTTCTCGGCGACAGCCCTATCGCCAGCAGTTTATGATGGATATGGTTCTTGTCCGGCTCGAAAGGACTGTGTCCCTCGCGGATGCGGACCAGGACGACACGCACCACATCGAACGCCGGAATAATCAGGGTGCTGAAAGCGATGAGAAAGGCGCCTTCGGTGTAAGGCATGATATCCGTGTTGTGCTGGCTGTACTTTATGGCAAGGAAACTGAGAGTATAGCCCAAGGTAAGGCTTCCCGTATCGCCCATGAAAATCTTGCGGGCACGCTCCACACTGCCGAACACGTTGTAATAGAAGAACGGCACAAGCACGCCGAAAGTACCGGCCGAAAGCATGGCATAACTCCACAGGCCCTTGCTGATGAACAGGAAGGTGAAAACCAGCAATGCCACACTGCTCAAGCCTGAGGCAAGACCGTCGATGCCGTCTATCAGGTTGATGGCGTTGGTGATGAAGACCACCGTAAGCACAGTGAAAGGTATGCCGACATAAGCCGAAAGCTCGTGTATGCCGAACAGACCGTACAAATCGTTTATCCAAAGTCCCGACAAGGGGAAAAGGCAGGCACAGAAGATTTGGATGGCAAACTTCTGGCGGTAGCGCACGCCGACAAGGTCGTCGGCAATACCCGTCAGGTAGAGCAGCGTCATGCCGCAGGCAAACAGCAAAAGCTCCGGAAGCAGATAGCTGGCATAGAGCGTGGAAATGCTGTTGCCGTCCAGCAGGCGGAAAGCATAGACAAGGCAGAAAGCAAACAGGGTGGTGGGGAAAAATGATACGCCCCCCAACCGCGGGATAGCTCTCTTATGTATCTTACGGTCATCCGGTATGTCAAAAAGTTTTTTGCGCAGGGATATCAATAGGATACGCGGTATCAGGATACGGGCAATAACAGCCGATATCAGAAAGGTAAGAATAATAAAAATGAAGTTCACGACAATAACTGTTGTTTAGTAATTAGCGGTTGATAGCTGAAAAACATAAACGCTTACTGACAGGGAGAGAGAAAAAAAATAGTCAGGCTGAATCAATCTATAATCTCGAAAGGGTATTGATTCTCTTCCATATTCTTCAACTCGCCGATGATTTCCTTCTGCTCCGGCGTCAAAGAAGCCATATCCCAGGTATTGATAATGGAGTGGGCCTCAGCGGCAAGCTTTTCTTCGTATACCTCGCCGTAGCAGCAGGTTAGAAGACGCACTTTCAGAAGCGAATCCGGAAGCTTGTCGAGAACATTCAGGCAACGGTCGAGCAGGCGCTGGATATACTGCTGCTTGCGGCCATTGTCGTAGAATGTGGCATTCAGGGCTACGAGAATGGAGAGGCAAAGTTCGGCTTCCTCTTCCGGCGTGTTGCCTTCCAAGGTGTTGTACAAATCAAGCGCTTGCTCGTAAACTTCGCGATTCAGACGGGCAAAGTGATCGCTGTAAATGGGACTGCCGTCCATGCCCAGATTCAAGAGTTCATGGGCACGGACGTACAAAGATGAAACGTGTTCGTTCATTTTTATACTGATAAATAAATTATTGAATTACAAGTGTTTCAGATTACACCTATCGGTTCTATAAGCGAAGAGTGAATAAATGTAGTGGCTACTGCCATGACGCCTTCTATGTTCACCACCACACGGCGGTCGTGGCGCAGACGGACAAACTCGCCCACGGCTCCTTCAAAAACTCCGCCCGTGATGCGTACTTTGGTTCCTTTCACCAGTTTCAGTTCTTCCGGCTCCACGTAGATGACGGCCTCGTCGTACGTGCCTGCAACCAGTATGAAGCTGCGCATCTGCGCATCCGGAATAATAACCGGCTGATGGGTCTCACGGTTCATGATATAGCGTACCGGTATGTTCAGAACCGGATTGTTTTTGATTTCATCGATACGGGAACGGGTGGAACGGAGAAATACCAGGTTGTGTATGGCGGGAACGAGCTTGCGGACGCGGCGCTCGTTCCTTATGACATACTCGTAGCGCATGGGGATGAAATTCTCTATATTTTCCTTGTCGAGATAGTCCTTCAAGGACAATTCGCGGCTGTATGTTACGCGGACGGCATACCAGTGCAACTGGCAATCCTTGTGGGACTGACACACAGGGGCGTGCTGCAATTCTGCTTGATTATTGTCTGACGGACCGGGCATTACAAAATACGGATTGTAAGAGTTTGAGGAAAATACCACCTTGTGAAAAGGACGTTCTTTGGGGACACCGGTTCAAGAGCACTCTTTCCGGTCAATTCATGTAATGCAATTATAGTCAATAGTTTAGTCTGCATCCATATTATCCCAAAGCTCCCCACTATCACAGAAAGAGAACGTTGAAACAGTTATGTGATCAATAAGCCTTCGGGAAGCCGCAAACGGATGAAACAGATACATTTCCGGACATTCCCGATTAATGAATGCAAAGATATGGCAGTTTTTTGTATTGGCAAAACATTTGGTGGAAATTCTTCGGTTTACCGCCTGCCTTCAAGCATGCCTTTCAGTTCAAGGCAAAGCCGCTGTTTCACTTCGTCTGCCGGCACTTCCTGTCCCAGCTCCTTTTGAAGCGAAGTCACCCCTTTGTCTATGAACCCGCAAGGGTGGATGTAGCTGAAATAGCGTAAATCCGTATTGACATTGAGCGCCAGGCCATGCATCGTTACATAATGGCTGCTGCGCACACCGATAGCGCAGATTTTACGGGCACGCGGCGAATCTCCGTCCAGCCATACGCCGGTGGCTTTCTCCACACGTCCGGCGGTTATCCCGTAGGAAGCGCATACGCGGATTACGGCTTCTTCCAGCAGATGCACATACTCTTTCAAGCCCAAAGAGAACTCCTCCAGGTTCAGGATAGGATAGCACACAAGCTGCCCCGGCCCGTGATAAGTGATGTCGCCGCCCCGGTCTATGTGATAGAGCGAAGCGCCTATGGCACGCAACTGCTCTTCGCCCAACAGCATATTGGTTTCCTTACCGCTGCGTCCCAATGTATATACATGCGGATGCTCGCAGAGTACGATACGGTTCACATACTCCTCTCCTGCCTGCTTGGCATGCACAAGCGCATCGAAACACGCCGTCTGCCTGTCCCACGCCTCGGCGTAGGGAACGGTTTTCCAATCAGATATTTCCAGTTTCATAAGACAAACATACTATTTTACCGCCCAACCGCACGTGGCATGATTGGAGCACATGCCCGGAGCTTCATCCGGTCTATGCAAAGATACGAAATCCCGGAATTATACAAGCATCCCGGGCGCAGGCTTTTTTCATAATCCGACCATCGTCAAGGCACGGAGATTATTTTTCGGACGAAAGCATGCATTACCTCCCCCCTATTTTATAATTTTGTTGCCACATTATATATATAATATAAATTGAAGAGCATGAAGAAAATCGTTGTAGCACCGGACTCGTTCAAAGGCTCCCTGACTTCGGCCGAAGTGGCCGATGCCGTGGAAAGAGGAATCAAGGATGTTTTCCCACAGTGCAATGTCGTCAAAGCCGGTGTGGCGGACGGGGGCGAGGGAACCGTAGAGGCCATTGTCAAAGCGGTGGGAGGAGATATGTACACAGCCTCCGTTACAGACCCCTTGGGCAGACCGGTAAAGGCAGCCTACGGCATTGTAAGGTCAGGCGGCGTGAAAACCGCCGTTATGGAAATGTCTGCCGCCAGCGGACTGCCGCTCCTGCTTCCCGACGAACTGAACCCGTGGATTACTTCTACGTACGGAACCGGCGAGATGATTTCTGACGCGCTGAACAGGGGATGCCGCAAATTCCTGGTCGGAATAGGCGGCAGCGCCACCAATGATGCAGGCACGGGCATGCTCTCCGCATTGGGAGTGAGATTTCTCGACAGCCGCGGACAAAGGCTGAAAGGCTGCGGCAGGGATTTGGAATCCATCGCCCGGATAGACATGTCGTCTCTGATGCCCGCAGCACGGGAGTCCGAATTTATCGTGGCTTGCGATGTCAATACCCCCTTTTGCGGACCGGACGGAGCTGCCCGTGTCTTTGCTCCCCAAAAAGGAGCAGACCCTCAAACCGCGGAAGCCCTGGACCGTGGTATGCGTTCCTTCGCCCGGGTGATAGCCGGACAGTTCCAGACCGACATAGTCCCCCTGAGCGGAGCCGGTGCAGCCGGCGGATTAGGCGGCGCCTTCAAAGCCTTTTTAAATGCCAGGCTGACCGCAGGGATTGAAATGGTGCTCGACGCCATTGCATTCGACTCGCTTCTCGAAGGAGCGTCCCTCGTCATCACGGGCGAGGGACGGATAGATGCCCAGACAGCAGCGGGAAAGACAGCCGCAGGAGTCCTGAGGCATGCCGCATGGAAAGGAATCCCCGTCATCGCCATAGGCGGGTCCGTGGCGATGTGCCGGGAGCTTAAGGAGATGGGATTTATCGGCATATATTCCATCATAAACGCTCCGGTGAGCCTTGAACAAGCCATGCGGCAGGATTGGGCCACAGCCCGCATCCGATGCACGGTAGAGCAAATCCTGACCACCATGAAACATTGCGCCGGGACATTGTTGTTTCAAAAAGGCGGAGATTGAAAAATAAAAGTGTAACTTTGCACAGACCAAAAACGACAACGCTTATGGAATTTCCACACGTCGACCTCCCCGTAGACCTGATTGCATGGACAGATGTCACGGAAGACATCCTGAACATCTACAAGCAATCGTGCCGGCTGAAAGCATGTATCTTCGCCTTGTGCACCGAAGGTTCCATCACGGTATCCATCAATCTTATGGATACCGAAATCAAGCAAGGCGACTTCATCATACTGCTTCCGGGCACCATCATCCAGTTTCACGGGCAGAAGGAGAAAGTGCGCATCTGCTTTGCCGGATTTTCCGAACATTGCCTCAACGGAGTCAACATCATCCAGTCCACCATGAGCTCGTACTCCAAGATTATAGAAGCTCCCGTGATACCGCTCAACGAAACCGTCGCTTCCTATTTCCGGGATTACTTCGCATTGCTTGCCCGCATATCCACCGGGCCGTACATGCCCAAGACGCGAATGGCGCAGAACGTGCTGGACACCCTGCTTTATGGTGTCAACGAGCTATACAGCAGCCGTCCTGACTCCCAAAACAGGATTAAAAGCCGGAAAGAGGAAATCTGCCGTGAGTTCATACAACTGGTCATCGAGAACTACACCACCGAACGCCGCGCGCAGTTCTATGCCGCGAAACTGGGCATATCGCTGCAACACCTCAGCACCACCATCAAGCAGGTGACCGGGAAGAATGTGCTGGACCTCATAGCGCATGTCGTCATCATCGACATAAAAGCCAAACTGAAATCCACGGACATGACCATCCAGGAGATAGCCTATTCGCTGAACTTCCCCAGCGCCTCGTTCTTCGGCAAGTATTTCAAACGGCACTTGGGAATGAGTCCGCTGGAATACAGAAACAGCTAACCCCTATCCCTTCACCGGCATGACGCAGGAGAGCGCTATGACCGTTACAGCCAGCATGGGCGTCAACAGTATTCCGTACACCGGATAGAGAATGCCCGCAGCTACCAGCACGCCTGCCAGATGAAAGGCCATTGTCCGGAAAAAGTTACGGCGCATCAGCCGGAGCGTATGGCGGGACAGGCCGAAGAGCTGGGGAAGCGACTGCAAATCGGCGGATTTCATCACTATCATAGCCTTGTCCGCCAGTCCATCACCGGCACTTGCATCCGCGGCAATACTTACATCGGCGGCAGCCAGCGCCTGTGCGTCGTTGACGCCGTCGCCCACCATAACCACCTTCTTCCCCTGCAAGCGGAGTTCGCAGATAAAGGCCTCCTTATCCTCCGGCTGGGCGTCGGACATGTAACGGATGATGCCCAGCTTCCCCGCTATGGCCGAAGCGGTACGCTCACCGTCGCCCGTCAGCATACAGATGTCCAGCCCCTGCCCCCTCAGCTCTTTGACTACACCGGAAGCGGTCGCTTTCAGTCTGTCCTTGACGGCTATTATGGCAAGCAGCTCATCCTCACGCCCGAAGTAAACGATGCTGTTTCCCTCCGACTCATACTCCACCAGCATATCTCCCAGCACATCGGAAAGATAAGCCCGATAGTCTTTCAGCAGCTTATGGCTGCCCACCCAATATTCCGTACCGTTGCAGAGGGACTTCACCCCCTTGCCTTTCAGCACCCCGCAGCCGTCCAGCGGTGCGGGAGTTATGCGTTCTTCGCGCAGGGCGGCGGTAATGGCTGCTGCCAGCGGGTCGGGCGAGTTCATTTCCGTGGCCAGCAATATCCGCTTGAAATCCTCTTCCTGATACTGCGCCCACAGCCAGGCGGTGACCGTAGGCTGCCCCTCGGTCAGCGTGCCGGTCTTGTCAAAGACCACTACATCGGCCTTGTCCAGCCGCCCCAGCGCCAAGGAGTCCTTTATCCGGATGCGCATATCGGCAGCTCTGCCTATGCCGCGCGTCAGGGCAAGCGGAGCGACCAGCCCCAGCGCACACGGGCAGGCGGCGATAAAAACGGAAACGACCGCATAGAACGCATGCGGCACAGCGGTCATACCGCCCCAGAATATCCAGATAAAAAACACGGCAACCGCCGTTCCCGCCAGGACGGGAAAGAAAATCCGGGCTATGCGGTCTGCACCGTGCCGCTCTTCGGGCAGGAAGCGGAACACCCTGCCGGTGAGCCCCACCGCTACAACCAGCACCGCCACTTCGTAGTAGACATACGGGTGAAGCCCCACCCTGAGCCAATAGTCCGGGAAGAACGTGTTGAACAGACTGAAAAGGAAAGCAACGGAAGCGCCGAAGGCAATCAGCGTATCCAGCCCGATGCGCCCCGCACAAAGCTGCTTCCGGGCGGCCGCATAGAAAGCGTTTCCCGGAAACAGCAGCACAAGGGCAGCCAGCGACATCTGTATTTCGTTGACATAGGGCACCTCTCCGCCAAAGACGGAAAGCAGCGACAGCAATACGGCAAGCACCCACGCAGCGGCGGCCTTCATCTTCAGGCAGCGGTACCGGCTGTTCCGCTCTTCCATCTCACGTTGTTCCATACTACCGGCATGTTCCGCGCCGTGCAGTTTCTGCGCAGAACATACGTTCTTCAATATATTGTTCATTCTATATAAACTTTAGGGGGTTGTTACTCTGAACTTAGTAAACAACCGGAACGGAGCGTTTGTTCAATTCCTCCTTCCCCTCCGGCCTGCACGCAAGCTGTGGCGCGCATTGCGGAGCGGAAATATCCGTCTTGTGAGGCGCACGGGCGGGGATTGCCGGAGATAGGAAGTTTTAACCGCCTGCCGGGATTATTTTTTTCCTTTTTATGCGTGGAGTTCACTAATAAGTTCTATATTTGTCGATAAAGTTTCCTGAATGAAATGTTGTTTTATAAACGAAATCCAATATGAAAAAACAAACTGTCAGCCTACTTGTCCTTCTGCTTGCGGCAAGCGGCTTTTTCTTTTCCTGTGGTAACACCATGAACAAAAACGCCGGAGCGCTGGAGTTCGACAGCATACAAGTGAACGAAACCGCCCATCTCTTCGGTGATACCGCCAAGCCGGCATGCAACCTCATCATTAACCTTGCGTATGTTTCCCAATCTTCGGACGAGAAGATGAAGGACAGTCTGAACACCTATTTCCTCTCCGCCTGCTTCGGCGAGAAGTACATGGGCATGACTCCCGAAGAAGCCGTAAAGAAGTACACCGAAAAGTACGTGGGCGACTACCGCAAAGACCTGGAACCGATGTACCGCAAAGACGAGCAGGACAAGGAGAATGCCGGAGAGATAGGGGCATGGTACTCCTACTATAAAGGCATCGAAAGCCATGTGCAACTGTACACCGGGCATCTGCTCGTTTACCGCATCGACTACAACGAATACACCGGCGGCGCACACGGCATCTATATGTCCACCTTCCTCAACCTCGACCTGCGCACACTCGCTCCCATCCGCCTGGACGACCTGTTTGCCGGCGACTACAAGGAGCAGCTCACCGACCTCCTTTGGAACCAGCTTATGGCGGACAACAAAGTAGCCACCCGCCAGGAACTGGAAGATATGGGATACGTCACCACCGGCGACCTCACGCCGACCGAGAACTTCTACCTGAGCAAGGACGGCATCACATTCTATTACAATGTCTACGACATCGCCCCCTACGTAATGGGCCCCGTAAAGATAACACTACCGTACGAAATGATGCAGCACCTGCTGAGCGACGAAACAATGGCGCTGAACGATGTGCGCAACCCATAACCCATAACTTATAACTCATAACTCAACAATGGAACTTATCCTGAAATACTTTCCCGACCTGACAGAGGAGCAGAAAAGGCAGTTCGCCGCCCTCTACGACCTCTATACGGACTGGAACTCCAAAATAAACGTCATCTCGCGTAAAGACATTGAAAACCTGTACGAGCACCACGTGCTCCACTCCCTGGGCATAGCCAAGGTAATCCGCTTCAAGCCGGGTACGAAAGTCATGGACTTAGGCACGGGAGGCGGCTTTCCGGGCATCCCGCTGGCGATACTCTTTCCCGAAGTGCAGTTTCACCTGGTGGACAGCATCGGCAAGAAAGTGCGCGTGGCCACCGAGATAGCCGGCAGCATCGGACTGAAAAACGTAACCACCCGCCACGCACGCGCCGAAGAGGAAAAGCAACTGTTCGACTTCGTGGTGAGCCGTGCCGTAATGCCCCTTACCGACTTGCTGAAAATAATCCGCAAGAACATCTCGCCCAAACAGCAGAACGCACTGCCCAACGGACTCATCTGCCTCAAAGGCGGAGAGCTGGAGAAAGAGACGATGCCCGTAAAGAACAAAACCACGATGTGGAACCTCAAGGAATTCTTCGGGGAAGAGTTCTTCGAGACCAAAAAGGTGGTGTACGTGGCAAACTGAACGAGCACTCCGGAAAGCTAATGTAGCACTCTGGAAAGCTGAAGTGGCACTCTGGAAAGCTAATGTAGCACTTTAGAAAATTAATGTAGCACTTTAGAAACCGTAACAAACAACATATCGAATTAAACGCCTATATATACGCCATGAAGATAAAGAGATTTGAATTTAACATGTTCCCGGAAAACTGCTACGTGCTGTGGGACGAAACCCTGGAAGCCGTAGTTATCGATCCCGGCTGTTTCTACGAAGAAGAGAAACAGGCTTTAAAGAACTTTATCATCAGCAACGGGCTGCAAGTGAAGCACCTGCTGAACACGCACCTGCACCTGGACCACATCTTCGGCAATCCCTTCATGCTGAAAGAATTCGGACTGAAAGCGGAAGCCAACCAGGCGGATGAGTTCTGGATTGACGAAGCACCCAAACAAAGCCGCATGTTCGGTTTCCAGTTGCCGGAACCGCCCGTACCGCTGGGCACTTACCTGCACGACGGCGACATCATCACCTTCGGCCATACGGAGCTGGAAGCCATCCACGTGCCGGGACACTCGCCGGGCAGCCTGGTGTACTACTGCGCGGCAGAGCACTGCATGTTCTCCGGCGATGTACTGTTTCAGGGCAGCATCGGCCGTGCCGACCTTGCCGGCGGCAACTTCGACGAACTGATAGAACATATATGCAGCCGCCTGTTCATACTGCCCAGCGAAACGGTTGTCTATCCAGGGCACGGAGCCCCCACAACCATCGGCACCGAAAAGGCGGAGAACCCGTTCTTCAGGTAAGCCTCCCCCCGTTCTCCGGATAAAAAAGCCCGCCGCAGAAAGCGCAGGACACCGGTCCTTCCGCAGCAGACGCAAGTACCGGTCCGCCCCCTGCGGCGAAAACAATAAACTTCTAAATCATTACCGTTATGAAAAACGACCTATTGGCTAACCGCCACATCGGCATCAGCAAAAAGGACGAAGAGCAGATGCTCCGCAAAATCGGAGTGAGCAGCCTGGACGAGCTGATTGATAAAACCATCCCCGCGAATATCCGTCTCAAAGAACCGCTGGCACTGCCCGAAGCCATGACCGAATACGAGTTCGGACAGCACATCGCGGCGCTGGCAGCCAAAAACAAACTCTACACCACTTACATCGGCATGGGGTGGTACAACACCGTGACGCCTGCCGTAATCCAGCGCAACGTGTTCGAGAACCCCGTTTGGTACACCTCCTATACACCCTACCAGACCGAAGTGTCGCAAGGACGCCTGGAAGCCCTGCTGAACTTCCAGACCGCCGTATGTGACCTCACCGGCATGCCCCTTGCCAACTGCTCCCTGCTGGACGAGGCAACCGCCGCCGCCGAAGCCGTGACGATGATGTACGCCCTGCGTCCGCGCGATATGCAGAAGTCGGGAGCCAACGTGGTGTTTGTGGACGAAAGCGTATTCCCGCAGACACTTGCCGTTGTCACCACCCGCGCCATCCCGCAGGGCATCCAAATACGCACGGGCAAGTACGGCGAAACGGAACTCACGCCCGACACCTTTGCCTGCATAGTGCAGTATCCGAATGCCGGCGGAAACATAGAAGACTACCGCGCATTCGTGGAGAAAGCGCACGCCGCAGGCTGCAAAGTGGCGGTTGCCGCCGATATACTGAGCCTCGCCCTGCTCACCCCGCCGGGAGAATGGGGAGCGGACATCGTATTCGGAACCACCCAGCGGCTGGGTACGCCGATGTTCTACGGCGGCCCGTCGGCAGCTTATTTCGCCACACGCGACGAGTACAAGCGCAACATGCCGGGACGCATCATCGGCTGGTCCAAAGACAAATACGGAAAACTGTGCTACCGCATGGCGCTGCAAACCCGCGAACAGCACATCAAACGCGAGAAGGCCACTTCCAACATCTGTACCGCACAGGCATTGCTGGCCACGATGGCAGGCTTCTATGCCGTATACCACGGGCCGGAAGGCATCCGCACCATTGCCGGACGCATCCACAGCATCGCCGCATTCCTGGAACAGGAAATCAATAAATTAGGATACAGGCAGATGAACGCCCAATACTTCGACACGCTCCGCTTCGCCCTGCCCGACAATGTATCGGCACAGCAAGTGCGCACCGTTGCCCTGAGCAAGGAAGTGAACCTGCGCTACTTCAAGAACGGCGACGTGGGCATGAGCATTGACGAAACCACCGACCTCGCCGCAGTAAACGTACTGCTCTCCATTTTCGGCATCGCCGCCGGAAAGGACTATACCAAAGCCGCCGACATCCCCGAAAGCTGCACCATTGCGGAAGCGTTCCGCCGTCAGAGCGCGTACCTGACGCACGAGGTGTTCAACAAATACCACACGGAGACGGAGATGATGCGCTACATCAAGCGGCTGGACCGCAAGGACATCTCACTGGCGCACTCCATGATTTCGCTCGGCTCGTGCACCATGAAGCTGAACGCCGCCGCGGAGATGCTGCCCCTCAGCCGTCCGGAATTCATGGGCATGCACCCGCTCGTTCCCGAAGACCAGGCGGAAGGCTACCGCGAGCTTATACACAACCTCAGCGAGGAACTGAAAGTGATAACCGGATTTGCCGGCGTAAGCCTGCAACCCAATTCCGGCGCTGCCGGAGAGTATGCGGGGCTGCGCGTAATCCGCGCCTATCAGGAGAGCATCGGGCAGGGACACCGCAACAAGGTGCTGATACCCGCTTCGGCGCACGGCACCAACCCGGCTTCCGCCGTCCAGGCCGGTTTCACCACCGTTACCTGCGCCTGCGACGAACAGGGCAACGTTGACATGGCCGACCTCCGCGCCAAAGCCGAAGAGAACAAGGACAACCTTGCCGCGCTGATGATTACCTACCCCTCCACCCACGGCATCTTTGAAACGGAAATCGTGGAAATCTGCCAGATTATCCATGCCTGCGGCGCGCAGGTGTATATGGACGGCGCCAACATGAATGCCCAGGTGGGGCTGACCAACCCCGGATTTATCGGCGCCGATGTCTGCCACCTGAACCTGCACAAGACATTCGCGTCTCCTCACGGCGGCGGCGGACCGGGCGTAGGCCCTATCTGCGTGGCAGAGCATCTGGTTCCGTTCCTGCCGGGCCACGGACTGTTCGGCAATGCCGCCAATGAAGTAGCGGCAGCACCCTTCGGCAGCGCGGGCATCCTGCCCATCACCTACGGCTACATCCGCATGATGGGTGCGGAAGGGCTGGCACGCGCCACCCAAACGGCCATCCTGAACGCCAACTACCTGGCTGCATGCTTCAAGGATACCTACGGCATCGTTTATCGCGGGGCAAACGGCTTTGTCGGCCACGAAATGATACTGGAGTGCCGCAAGGTGCACGAGGAAACGGGCATCAGCGAAAACGACATCGCCAAGCGACTGATGGACTACGGCTATCATGCGCCTACCCTCTCCTTCCCCGTTCACGGCACGCTGATGATAGAACCCACGGAGAGCGAAAGCCTTGCCGAACTGGATAACTTCGTACACGTAATGCTCGCCATCTGGCAGGAGATTCAGGAAGTGAAGAACGGCGAAGCGGACAAGAACGACAATGTGCTGGTAAATGCCCCGCATCCCGAATACGAAGTGGTGGCCGATACATGGGAGCACAGCTATACCCGGCAGAAAGCCGCCTATCCGATAGAAAGCGTACGCGACAACAAATTCTGGGTGAACGTGGCACGGGTGGACAATACGTTGGGCGACCGCAAACTGCTGCCTACGTGCTACGGGTGCTTCGAATAGGGTAGTGAAATATACCCGATGATTTTTTTAGGCACGGATTACACGGAATTCACGGATTTACTTGATTTTTTCTGTTTCTGCGAACTCTGTGTAATTCGTGTAATCTGTGTAATTCGTGAAATCCGTGAAACCTGTGTAATCCGTGTAATCCGTGCCTGAAAAAAATACATACCATTTGTTTCCTGGTTTATATATCCCCCCTGCTTTTATGCCACAAATAAATCTATGAGTACCACTCACAAAAGAAAAAGGAACGGTCTCTTCTACAGCAGAGGCGAAGAAACGGTCAACAGCCTGTCTCACGGCATAGGCATCTCGATGGCGGTCATTATCGGGGGATTCTTCCTGATGAAATGCTACCGGGCACAAGACCCGTGGGCGATACTCGGCATGTGGCTCTACCTGTTCGGTATGGGCGGCTCCTACCTGTCCTCCACCCTTTACCACTCCTTGAAGCACCATAACCCGTGGAAACGGCGGTTGCGCCATTGGGACCACGCGGCTATCTACTGGCACATTGCCGGAAGCTTCTCTCCCGTTACGCTGATTGCCTTGCGCGATGAGGGGCTATGGGGCTGGGGACTGTTCTGCTTTGTCTGGTTGTGCGCCGTTGCGGGCACTATCATCAGCTTCCGCAAAATGAAAGAACACAGCTATGTGGAAACGGTGTGCTACATCCTTATGGGGCTGTCCGTGCTGGTGGTGTTCAAGCAGCTTTTTGCCGTTGCGCCCGTGTCCTGCTATTGGATTATCGGCGAAGGGGTATGCTATATAGGCGGTGCGGCGTTGTATTCCATACGCAGCGTGCGCTATATGCACTCGGCTTTTCATTTCTTCGTACTGGCGGGGTCGGGCTGCCACCTTGTTGCCGTATGGTACATCCTGGCGGGGATATAAACAGGCTCTCCGCCTATACATGATACATGCACCGTCAGCGGATTACGGTTACCGTGCCTGCTACCAGCTTCTTCTCTTTCACGGGAGCGTCCGCAGGGGCATAGCCCAAGGCGGCACAGCCGTACACACGGTGATTTTCGGGGATGCCGAGGCGGGTGAGGAAAGCACGCACGTCGGGGTCGTCGCAGGTCTGCCCCAATTGGTTAATCCAGCAAGAGCCGATGCCCAAAGACTTGGCGGCAAGGAAAATATTCTGCAAGGCGCATGCGCAGTCCATAGGCGCCCACCAGCGGGTAGGCTCGTTGGAGACGATGACCAGCGTCGGAGCATGGTAATAGCAACAATAGGTTTCGCTATGTCCGCGCTCCTGCAAATGAGGGTCGTCGCTCTTGGCAAAAGCGCCTTTTATCTTTTCATTCAGTTCGGTCAACACGGCGGCATCCTGGATGGCGGTGAAATGCCACGTCTGGAAGTTCATGCCGCTGGGGGCATACGCTGCCGCTTCCAGTATAAGGTTCAAATCTCCGGCGGAAACCTGCCGTTCCGTATAAGTACGCACGCTGCGGCGCGACTTGATGTTTTCCAATACTTCGTTGCTCATTGTCAGGATATATGTTTTTTTATGTAAGGAGAGTAAATGCGTTAAGTTTCAGTCTGCCGTTCCGCCCATACGGCGCTAAACAGACGGTCAGCGCTTTACCAATCCTATCTTTACGTTCAGTTTAAAGTAATACACACCGTTCTCCCGCTCCAGGAAGCCGTATTTGTCCTTATCTACCGACCCCTTCTCGAAACGGGTGTTCCGGTAAAGGAAGTCGGCAAAGGTCTGCCGGTCGGACTTATGGTAGCAGAGCACCCCGCCGTCTCCATTGGTCAGCAGCATGCCTTCCACGGCAGAGTCCGTACCGTTGTAAATCTTTGCCGGACGCATGCCCGTTGCAAGCGCCAGCAGGAACTGTTTCATCTTGAATTCGTAGAAGCGGTGCTTGTTTATCAGTTCGTCCTTGATTTTCAGGGGATTCATCTCCTTAATGCGTTCCGTCAGTTCGGCAACACGGGTAATGCCGTCCAGGTGCATGATACGCACCATCTCGGCCAGCATGCGGGGGAAGTGGAGGTCTATCATCAGCAGGTTGCAGCGGAACACACGGTCGGCAACGTCGGAATACTTCAACACGCCGCCCAGACGCTCAATCATCATCATGCGTTCGGCAACTTCCATAGGCGATTCGGGCAAGGCGTTCACCTTGTTTACTGTGGGCACGGCAAACTTCACGCCGCTCTGCTCCAGCTTCAGATTGGCCGTGCGCCCGCCGTCCAGCAAAGGATTCATGCGGCTGAGACGACAACGGACGGTGAAGCCCGTGAGCGGAGCGTCCGCACTCCAGAAAGCTACGGAGAAGTCGGTACGGTCATCGGTTCTGGACTCCAAGTCGTAGATGTTCACAGCATCCAGAAAGGCTTCCAGCCCTTCGGAAACTTCCACCTCCTCGCCTTGCTCATTTCTGAGCAGATGGAGTATGATTTCCGCCGCATCGCCAAAGTCCGCACGGGGAAACGAAAGCGGCTCTTTTCCTGCCGATGCGGTAAACGTACCGTCCTTCTCCACCGTACCGCTGACAATGCGCACATCCTCTTCCCCGATATAATAGCGGCGCGTGCCGTCATGTTCCTCTCTCTGTATCAGCGCCACAGGCCAACACTTTCTATCATCTCTCTGCGCATCCGGCGTTCCCGGAAAGACCTTTCCGTCCGCCAGCAGACGGAAGAAGGTATACAGTTCGCCCAGCTCGCGCTTGGTTGCTTCAAATGCCATATCAACTCGATTTTGATTAAATAAGTGTGCAAAGATAAGTAAATCCGTACAAAAGATGTGGAAAACCCGGAGACTTTACGCTTCCTCAAAACGCAAAGTCTCCACCTTCTCCAGACGCGCCCTCAACTTGGGCATTGCCGACTTGCGGATGCGGAGCGTCATGCGGCAGTCCATGTCGTACGACTGCTCCAGCATCTCCGGCTCCTCTTCCTTGACAATGCGCATCACATCGTTCATGAAAGGATACTCGAAAAGGACGGTCACCGTTTCGTCCACCGTCTTTTCAATGACGGTGGCGGCAGCGATAGCCTCGGCAGCGGCAGCCTTATAAGCCACTATCAGTCCGCTGGTTCCCAGCTTTATGCCGCCGAAATAACGGACTACGACAATCAGGATGTCCGTCAGTCCGTTCGAGTTTATCTGCCCCAGGATGGGCTTTCCCGCCGTACCGGACGGTTCGCCGTTGTCATTGGCACGGAAATCCTTGCGCTCGTGCCCCAGCATATAGGCATAACACACGTGGCGGGCATCGTAGTATTTCTTCTGATAAGTTTCCAGATGCGCCTTTACTTCTTCAACCGTACGCACCGGCAAGGCAATAGCGATAAACTTGCTGCGCTTCTCGGTATAAATTCCCTCGGACGGGACGGCTATGGTTTTATACGTATCTTCGCTCATGCCGCAAAGATACTACACTTTTTGCTATCCGCCTTTTGATAGCCGGCAAAAAAAACTTTATCACGGCAGAAGAAAGAGCCGCTTTTCAGCCGATGCGCCTCCTCACCAGTTGCAACAACGGCTTCGCCGCAATTATCAGTGTTACGGCAGTAAGTATCATCAGTATGCCGAGCATGATGCGCGGAGTGAGCTGCTCGCCAAACACCACTACGCCGAAGAACAGCGCCGTCACCGGTTCCAGCGCCCCCAATATGGCAGCCGGCGTGGAGCCGATGAGGTGGATGGAGAGCGTCATCAGCACCAACGAAATGATAGTGGGAAACAAAGCCAGTGAAAGGACATTTGCCCACAGCACCGGCGAAGGGACGGGCTGCAAAGCCGTGCAAAAGTCCAGACGCACCACATAGATGCTGATGCCGAAGAGCAAAGCATAGAAAGTGAGTTTCGCCGTAGGCAGCTCCTTGAGTGAAGAGCGGTTCACACCGACGATGTATATGGCGTAGGTCAGCGAGGAGAGAATAACGAACAGTACGCCCAGCATGCTCAGCGTCTTCCCGTCCCCACCCTCGTACAGCAGGGAGATGCCCGTAAATGCCAGCGCTATGGAGAACATCGTGATGAAGGAGACTTTCTCGTGGAAAAACACCGCCATGATGATGGCAACCAGCACCGGATAGACAAACAGGATGGTGGACGCAATGCCCGCATCCATGTAGTTATAGCTCTCGAAGAGAAAGAACGAGGAAAAAGAGAACAGCAGCCCCATTACCGCCAGCGGAAGTATATCCGCCTTCTTCAGCGCAAAGGACTGCTTCTTCACTTTCATCAGGATGCCCAGCATCACAACGGCGAAAAAGTAACGGTAAAAGAGGACGGAATCCACACTCATCCCCGCCCCGTACAAGGGCAATGCAAACAACGGGTTCATGCCGTAACTGGCAGCGGCAACGGCTCCGTAAGTAAATCCTTTAAGACGATTATTGGTCATGGCAGTATCTCTTTCTGAAAAATCGGGCGCAAAGATACCGCTTTTATTGATACTTGGCTCCATGAAGAACTAAAAAGAATCCTGCACAACGCAAGCATGCCGCAAGGGAATTGTTCATGCCCCGTTCTTCATTTTATAATACAGCATACCCACCGCGTCCGCCAGCAGCCAACCGATGGGAATAGACCACCAGATGCCCGTTACCCCGACAGAAGGAATAGCCGCCAGTAGGTAGGAAAGCGCCACGCGAGTGCCCAGCGAAATCACCGTGAGCACTACCGACATCCCCGGCTTCCGGACAGCCCGGTAATAGCCGTAAAGCAGGAACAGAATGCCGATGCCGCAGTAAAACGCACCCTCTATGCGCAGGTACTCCACTCCGGTAGCAAGGATTTCCGTTTCGCCCGGATGAACGAAAATCAGCATCAGCGGTTCTGCAAAGACGAACACGAGCACGGAGACGATAATCGAAAAGATAACCGTAGTAAGCAAGGCGCTGCGGACACCCCGGCGGATACGCCCGTAACGTTTCGCCCCGAAGTTCTGCGCGATGAAAGTGGAAAAGGCGTTCCCGAACTCCTGCACGGGCATGTATGCAAAGGAGTCTATCTTGACGGCAGCGGCAAAGGCGGCCATGACTGCCGTGCCGAAGCTGTTGACCAGCCCCTGTATCATCAGGATGCCGAAATTCATGACCGACTGCTGCACACAGGTCAGTGTGGAGAAAGAGACTATCTCTTTCAGGCTGCCACGGTCGAAGCGCATGTCCCCGATATGCAGCCGCAGTTCCGGACGCTTCCTCCAGGTATAGAGCATAATTCCCGCAGAAGCGACTCCCTGTGCCATGACCGTGGCTATCGCAGCCCCCTCGATGCCCCAGTCCAGTTGCAGGATGAAAAACAGGTCGAGAACGATATTCAGTGCCACAGAGAGTGCCAGAAACCAGAGAGGAGTTACCGAATCTCCCACCGCACGCAGCATCGCCGCATAGAAATTATAGATAAACGTAAAGACAATGCCGCAAAAGATTATCCACAGGTAACCGCGCATCATGCCGTAAATGTCCTGCGGCACTTGCAGCAAACGGAGAATGGGGTCCAGCCATACGAATACCGCCATATTCAGCACGCATGTAACCGCCCCTATCAGTACGAACGACACGAAAATGCTGCGGCGCAGGGCGGAATGGTTTCCCGCACCGTAATGCAGCGAGAATACCGTGCCGCTGCCGATAGACAAACCGAGAAGGATGGAGATAAGGAAGACCATCAGCGTATATGCCGAGCCTACCGCCGCCAGTGCATCTGCACCGATGCACTGCCCTACAATCAGCGTATCGGCTATGTTATAGCACTGTTGCAGCAACGAACCCGCCATCATAGGCAGGGTGAAACGCAACAACGTACCCGTTATGCCACCCCGGGTAAGGTCTCCGTTCCGTAACATGATTGTTCACACCCTCTCTCAGGCAATGCCCAACAACTTCACTTCGAATATCAGTGTGGAGAAAGCCGGAATAGGCCCGCTGGTGCGTGTGCCGTATCCCACGGCGTACGGGATGTAGACCATCCAGTGGTCGCCCACGCGCATCTGCTGCAAGGCTATCTGCCAGCCGTCGATTACTTCGTTCAGCCGGAAAGCTTCCGGGCAGTTGCGCTTCCAGGAATTGTCAAACTCCCTGCCGTTAATGAGCGTTCCCTTGTAATGCACCGACACAATACTGTTTAATCGAGGAGTAGCGCTACTGCCCTGCCCGCTTTCCAGAATACGGTAAAGCACGCCGGCAGCCAACTCCTTTACGCCTTCTTCGGTACGCAGATTTTGCAGGAACTGTTCGTTCTTCAGTTTGTATTCTTCCTTTTTGCCCATATCGTTCTTTTGGTTTTAATAACTAATGCCGAATAACGGTATCTTATTTTGACGGCAAAGGTCGGCATTTTCCGTATACCGGAAAAGGGAATGGCAATATAAAATAGCGAAGGTGCATCAAAACCTGCCAAGTTTCCATGCACCTTCTTCGTATCCGTTCTTTAAAATGATATCTGAATCAGTCCAGTTTATGAATTACCAGTCCCGAACGCAGCTTCGGTTCGAACCAAGTGGTCTTGGGCGGCATGATGTTGCCGGTATCGGCAATGTCCATCAGCTGCTTCATGGACACAGGATAAAGCGCCAAAGCCACTTTCATCTCACCGCTGTCCACCCGCTTCTTCAATTCGCCCAGCCCGCGGATACCGCCGACAAAGTCGATACGCTTGTCGGAACGGAGGTCTTTGATACCGAGGATTTCATCCAGTATCAGGTTGGACGAAATGGTAACATCCAGCACGCCGATAGGGTCGTTGTCGTTGTAAGTACCCGGCTTTGCCGTAAGGCTGTACCACTTGCCGTCCAGGTAAAGGGAGAAGTTATGCAGGCCTGCCGGCTTGTAGATTTCCGTTCCTTTCTCTTCTACCGTGAAGTTCTTGCCTACGGCAGCCAGGAATTCTCCGGGAGTCAACCCGTTCAGGTCCTTCACCACGCGGTTGTAGTCGATGATAGTCAGTTGGTTGGCGGGGAAACAGACTGCCATGAAGTAGTTGTACTCCTCGTCTCCGCGATGATTGGGATTCTGTCCGGCTTTCTCCGCACCCACCAGGGCTGCGGCTGCACTGCGGTGGTGCCCGTCGGCAATGTAAAGTGCCGGCATCTTGGCGAATTCTTTGGTTATGACCTCAATATCTTCCTGCCGGTCGATAATCCAGAATGTATGGCCGAAACCGTCGTCCGGAGCCACAAAGTCGTAAACAGGCTTCTGTGCCGTGTAACGGGCAATGACCGCATCCAGCACTGCATTGTCGGGGTAAGCGAAGAATACGGGCTCGATGTTGGCATTGTTCACACGGACATGCTTCATGCGGTCTTCTTCCTTGTCGCGGCGGGTAAGCTCATGCTTCTTGATAACGCCGTTCATGTAATCGGGCACGTATGCGCCCACCACCAAACCATATTGCGTCTTACCGTTCATGGTCTGGGCATATATGTAATAGTTCTCCTTATCGTCCTGCACCAGCCAGCCTTTGTCCTGGAACATTTGGAAGTTTTCGGCCGCTTTCCGGTACACACGTTCATCGTGCTCGTCCGTACCGACCGGAAAATCTATTTCGGGCTTGATTATGTGATACAGGGATTTTTCGTTTCCTGCCGCTTCTTCACGCGCTTCGGCGGAATTCAGGACGTCGTACGGACGGGATGCCACCTGCTCTACCAAATCCTGAGGGGGACGAATCCCTTTAAAAGGTTTTATTGTTGCCATGGTTGTCTGAGTATAAATCCATTACTTATTTACGCGGAACTTCTCGCAGCCGTCTTTCAGGAAGCCTACAATCTGTCTGGCAGCGGCAATGCCGGCATTGATATTGGCTTCGGCCGTCTGCGCACCCATCTTCTTCGGTGTGGAGAAGTAACGGCCGGCAAACTTGGCGGCAAATGTATCATTGGCTGCGGGCATAATGTCGGTCATGTACTTCAAGTCGGCACGTTCTTCCATCAGTTGTATCAGCTCGGCTTCGTTGATAACTTCCTTGCGGGCGGTGTTCACCAGCAGACCGCCTTTCGGCATCTTGCCCACCAAAGCATAATTAATGGAGTTCTTGGTTTCCGCCGTTGCGGGAATGTGCAGCGAAACGATGTCGCAGGCAGAATAAAGTTCCTCGGCCGAAGCCACAGCCTTTACACCGTCTTTCTCGATAACCTCTTTCGGGCAGAAAGCGTCGAATGCGTAAATGTCCATGCCGAAACCTTTGGCTATGCGGGCTACATTGCGGCCTACGTTACCGTAAGCATGAATGCCCAGCTTCTTGCCTTTCAGCTCCGTACCGGAAGTACCGTTGTACAGATTGCGGACAGCCATTACCATAAGCCCGAAAGCCAGTTCGGCCACAGCGTTGGAGTTCTGCCCCGGAGTGTTCATCACACATACATTGTGGGCGGTTGCGGCATCCAAGTCCACATTGTCATATCCCGCACCGGCACGCACTACGATTTTCAGCTCTTTGGCGGCATCCAAAACCTCGGCATCAATAATGTCGCTGCGGATAATAATGGCATTGGCATCTTTCACGGCTTCCAGCAATTTTGCCTTATCGCCATATTTCTCCAGCAAGGCAAGTTCATAGCCTGCTGCTTCAATTTCTTTGCGAATACCGTCTACTGCAACTTTTGCAAACGGCTTGTCTGTTGCAACTAATACTTTCATGATTCAATGGTATTAAAAAAAGATTCACCACAGAACCGCACGAAGTTTCACAGAGTTTTCCTTTTCATTTCATCTCTGTGGGACTCTGTGCCCTCTGTGGTGAACAAATATTATTAATGAAGTTTCTCAAATTCCTGCATGCAGTCTATCAAAGCCTGTACGCTTTCCTTCGGCATGGCATTGTAGCAAGATGCACGGAAACCGCCTACGGAACGGTGTCCCTTAATGCCTACCATACCCTTTTCGGTAGCGAATTTCAGGAAGTCGGCTTCCAGTTCCTTGTATTCGGGAGCCATCACGAAGCAGATGTTCATGCGTGAACGGTCTTCTTTGGCGGCAGTACCCACGAACATCTTGTTGCGGTCTATCTCGGCATACAGCATATCCGCCTTTTCGATGGCGCGACGTTCCATTTCCTTCACACCGCCCTGAGCCTTTATCCAGCGCAATGTCTGCAATGCCGCATAGATAGGAACAACGGGAGGAGTATTGAACATTGAACCGCCGTCGATGTGAGTCTGATAGTTCAGCATGGTCGGGATGTAACGGGACACCTTGCCTACCGCATCATTCTTCACGATGACGAATGTTACGCCCGCAGGAGCCAGATTCTTCTGTGCACCGCCATAGATACAGATGTATTTGGACACATCAATAGGACGGGAGAAAATATCGGACGACATATCGGCAATCATAGGAACGTTTACGTTCAGGTCTTCCTTCAATTCCGTGCCATAGATAGTATTGTTGGTGGTGATATGGAAATAGTCCACATCGGCCGGTACCGTATAATCTTTCGGAATGTAAGTATAAGTGGCTTCAGCAGAAGAGGCAACCTCTACAACCTCGCCAAAACCTTTGGCTTCCTTCATGGCTTTCTTTGCCCACACACCCGTATTGAGGTAAGCGGCCTTCTTTTCGAGGAAGTTGAAAGGTATCATGCAGAATTCCAGACTTGCACCACCTCCCAGGAACAGCACCGAATAGCCTTCCGGAATGTTAAGTAGTTCTTTGAACAGTGCTACGGCTTCGTCCACTACGGGCTGGAAGTCTTTAGCGCGGTGGCTAATCTCCATAAGAGACAGACCGGATCCATTGAAATCTAAAATAGCCTTCGCCGTATCCTCTATCACCTCACGCGGAAGAATGGAAGGTCCTGCGTTGAAATTATGCTTTTTCATTTGAAGTTTGTTTTGGTTATACAATTTCGTTCGTTTATGTCTTTCGACATGGCGAAATTACGGAATTATTTCTGCATTGCAAATCTTTCCTTATAAATTTTCTTCTTTATCGCGTATTTGCCTTACTTTTTATTGGTATATACAAGAAATATACGCCAAACTGTTATGTACGCTTAACAAGGAAAGTATTAAAAAGTAAACTGAAAGATAGAAGCTGAAAAAACTTTCTACCGGGAATAAAAACTGAAAAAAAAGTGCATGATTATCAAAAACAAGCTATTTTCCCATGCTTAATAACATCACCGGATATGCTTCATAACATACTGTCAACGAGCTTCTTCTATCAAAGTCTTCATCCCCTTGATTTTTTCCCCGCGCAGCAGTGTAAGCAATTGCTTCACTTTGCTGCGGCGGACTGCCACGAAAGCATAGTGCTCCTTCACATCCACCTGTCCTACATCTTCGCGCACCAGTCCGCCTTTCTTATACAGGAAGCCCACAATGTCCACCTTGTTCAGTTTGTCTTTCTTGCCTTTGCCTATATATAAGGTAGTCCAGCGGGGTTTGGCAGGTTTCGGCGTCTGCTCCGGCAATTCGAATACGGAGAGCTCTTCCGGAAGATAATCGGGCAGACGCTCTTCGGCATGCAGAAGCAGGAAAGACGAGCCGCGCGCTTCCCAGCGTGCCGTGCGTCCGTTACGGTGCGTAAAGGCTTCTTCGTTGACGGGCATGTGATAGTGCACCACGTTGTCGATGCCCGGAATATCCAATCCGCGTGCGGCAAGGTCGGTCGATACCAGGACGGGGCAACTGCCGTTGCGGAACTTATAGAGCGCCCGCTCGCGGTCGTCCTGTTCCATACCGCCGTGAAAAGCATCGCAAGGGAATTTCTTCGACTTCAGATAGGCTACCGTACGCTCCACGCTCTCGCGATAGTTCACGAATACCAGTGTAGAACGGTCGCCCAGCGTACAAAGCAGCCGGTACAATGTCTCCAGCTTGTCTTTTTCGGGAGAGATTACCTTCTGCAAGTCCAATCGTCCGGATACGGTTTCGCCCGAAAGAAAATTCAGCTTGACAACCTGCGGTGACGACTCCCCCCCGCCCACTCCGGTGAACTGCGGGATTTCCTCTGCATCCGTTGCCGACAGCAATACCCGTTTCTTCAAGGCAGGCAACTGTCCTATAACTTCCGCCATCTCGTCGTGAAAGCCGAATTCAAGACATTTGTCGAATTCATCTATCACCAATGTGGTTACAAAGCGGGTATCGAAGTTCTGCTTCCGCAAATGGTCGTTCATACGTCCGGGAGTGCCGATGATAACGGCAGGGTTAATGCCCCTCATCGTACGGTGCTCGTCCATTGCCGGACGTCCGCCGTAGCAGCTCATCGCCTTGAAAGGGACGTTCATCGACTTGAAAGGGACGTTCATCGACTTGAATACGTTTTCTATCTGCAAGGCAAGCTCGCGCGACGGTACGAGCACCACCGCCTGTACGCCCTGCACATCGGCTTTGAGCGATTGCACCAGCGGCAGCAGGAATGCCAGTGTCTTGCCCGACCCCGTGGGCGACAACAGGACGAGGTCTTTATCCGATTGATAGGCATCCCGCGCTGCTTCCTGCATCGGGGTGAGTTGCTCTATCCGTAAGTTACGAAGTATGTCAGATTGTTCCATAAAGTACTTTGGTTTAATGGAGCAAAGATACGAAAAGATTGGCGGAAAACGAGGTGATGGTTTATATATCACTTCGTTCTGCATGAAGTATATTACAATTTATCCCGGTCAAACTCCCGATTTATCACGGTTAAACTTCAAGTTTATTGAGGATAAACTTTGAGTTTAACAGGGATAAACAAAGAGTACCCACTGGAAAAACAATCAGTATGTACTGAAGAAAAAAACATATGTGTAGAAAAAGAGCCGGTACAGGCGGAGAAAAAACAATGGCAGCAATATGGCTGACTTAAAGTTCCTCTACCACCCAACGCTCGATATTGCGCGTAGTATTACTGAAATTCACCCCTATCTTGAGTACCTTGCGGCTGTCTGCTACAAAAGGCAGTGCGTACTGCTTGTCGTTAATCTGCTGCAAAGCCTCTTCCGCAGTGCCGTTCAGTTTGAATTCCATTACATAAACGTACTTGTCGGTTTGCAGCACAAGGTCTATCCTGCCCTGCGAAGTGTGATACTCCGCTTTTACATAGAAACCCACCAGTTTGAAAACGATGAAGAGCACATTCTGATAGTGCAGCTCCAGTTCTTTCACCAATTCGTAGGGAGTATCGGCAAAGAAACTTTGCAGGCGGCGGAAGAAGGCATCAGGCTCTCCTCTCTCTATTTCCTGTACAAACTTTTGTATTTCAAACGGTGCTTCAATCTTGTTGAAACGTGTATAGTAAGGTATGAGGAATCTAACAAAACCTTCTTCCACCTCACGATTGGGGAAGCCGAGACGATAAATTCCAAAACGTTCATCATACCCCTTTATCGTTAGATAACCGCTCTGGAAAATTACGGGCAACGGTTCCTCATCCCCATAAATACTGTTCAGCACATCGGCATACGTTTCGGCATGCGCCATGTGTTCCAGGTCGTAATGGTAGCGTTTCAACAGTTCTATCAGGTAGGTGGGTGTTCCCGTCTCGAACCAGTAACTGCCGAATTTCTTATATTTAAAAGTATTCAGTAAGCTGAAAGGGTTGTAGATACCTTCGGTGTTCTCTACGAAATGATAGCCGTCATATCTCCGCTTCAACTCGGCACAGGCTTCCTCGTAGGTCATTTTCTGAGCGTCTGCCAACTCGTGAAGCTCTTCTTCAAGATTATCGTGAATCTCCTGTCCGGTTATTCCGCAAAGACCGACATACATTTCCTGCATGGAAATATCATCCAGGTTATTCAAGTCACTGAATACGCTGATCTTGCCGAATTTAGTGACCCCGGTAAGGAAAGCCAGTTTGATACAGCCGTCCATCGTTTTAAGCACACCGTAGAAAGGTTTCAGCGTGTTGCGGTATTCCTTTTGCAGTTCCCCGTTGCCGATAGCCTGGAGCATCGGTTTGTCGTATTCGTCCACAAGGATTACCACACGCTGCCCAGTCTGCTCGCAAGCACGCTTGATGATTCCGGCAAAGCGCAAAGAGTATGTACGTTCGGAAACATCGGCGCCATAAAGTTTCTCCCATTCGGAAAGGTTCTTCTCCAGTATATTACCCAGACTTTCGGGCGTATCATACCGTTCGATGTTCAAGTCCAGATGCAAAATGGGATGTTCCGTCCAGTCTTTCTCCAGTTTCTCGATGGCCAGTCCCTTGAACAATTCCTTTTTCCCTTGAAAGTAGGCCTCTAAAGTGGAAATCAGAAGACTTTTGCCGAAACGGCGCGGACGGCTGAGGAAGTAGTAACTGCCGGTCTTGGCCAACTGATAAACCCAAGCGGTTTTATCGATATAGAAATACCCGTCTTTGCGGATTTTCTCGAAGTTCTGTATTCCGATAGGATATATTTTATTGCTCATACCGTCCACTGTTTTTAGATTACGATAAAGCAAAGATACTCATTTCTTTCGAACCGCCTCTATCCTATGCCCATAAAAAAACTCCGGCAAGGGCCGCAGCCCTGCCGGAGTTTCTTCACTATTTTACTATTATGTGTCTTTGACAACACCGTTTCCTTATCCGCCGAAGTTGTCGAACATCAGGTTCTGAGCCGGAACGCCGAGGTCGTCGAGCATCTTCTCAACGGCTTTGGACATCGGGCCGGGACCGCACATGTAGTATTCGATGTCTTCGGGAGCTTCGTGGTCTTTCAGGTAAGTCTCGTAGATTACGTTGTGTACGAAGCCCGGAGTATACTTCACGCCCGCTGCATCGGCTGCCGGATCGGGACGGTCCAGTGCAAGGTGGAACTTGAAGTTGGGGAAATCCTTTTCTATCTGCAGGAAGTCTTCCAGGTAGAACACCTCGTTGAGGGCACGCGCGCCGTAGAAGTAGTTCATCACACGGTCGGTTGTGTGCAGCGTCTTCGTGAGGTGCATAATCTGCGCACGCAACGGAGCCATACCAGCACCACCGCCAATCCACATCATCTCCTTCTTGGAGTCGAAAATCGGATGGAAATCTCCGTAAGGGCCGCTCATCGTTACCTTGTCACCCGGTTTCAAGGTGAAGATGTAAGAGGAAGCGATACCCGGCATCACATCCATGAAGCCCGGACCCTGGTCTTTCGGCTTGAAAGGCGGAGTGGCGATACGTACTGTCAGCATGATGCGGTCGCCCTCTGCAGGATAGTTAGCCATGGAGTAGGCACGGATGGTTTCTTCATCGTTACGGCATTTCAGGCCGAGCAGACCGAATTTCTCCCATGCAGGCAGATACTCCTCGCCGATAAGGGACTTGTCGATGTCCTTGTCGTAATCCATGGAGAATTTAGGAATCTTAATCTGCGCATAAGAGCCGGGGATGAAGTCCATGTGCTCGCCCTTGGGCAATGCCACGATAAACTCTTTGATAAACGTAGCCACGTTCTTGTTGGAGATAACCTCGCACTCCCACTCTTTGACGCCGAGTACGGACTCGTCGATTTTGATGCCCATGTCGCCCTTCACCTTCACCTGGCAGCCCAGACGCCAGTGGTCCTGAACCTGCTTACGGCTGAAGTGAGGTATTTCGGAAGGCAGAATCTCGCCACCGCCCTCTACAACCTGGCATTTGCACTGTCCGCAAGAGCCCTTGCCACCGCAAGCAGAGGAAAGGAAGATGCCGTTGACAGACAGCGTATTCAGCAGCGTCGAACCGGAAGCGACTTCCAGTTCCTTTTCGCCGTTGATAGTCAATTTCACATTACCGGATGGAACCAAGAAATTCTTGGCTACCAACAGAATAACCACAAGCAGCAGAACAACCACGAGGAATACTCCAATGCTTGCTAATATCAAATTCATATCCATTGTCTTATTCCTTTCTTTTAGATGTTCAAACCAGAGAAACACATGAATGCCATTGCCATCAGACCTACCGTGATGAAGGTAATGCCCAGGCCTTTCAGCGGAGCAGGTACATCAGAGTAAGCCATCTTCTCGCGGATGGCAGCCAGACCCACGATAGCCAGCAACCAGCCGATACCCGAACCCAGTGCATAGGAAACGGCATCGGCAACGCCACCGATAAATTTAGGATCGCTCTCGCCCACGTTGATGCGCTGCTGCATGAACAGTGACGCACCCATAATGGCACAGTTCACGGCAATCAGCGGCAGGAAGATACCCAGTGAAGCGTAGAGCGAAGGGCTGAAACGTTCCACAATCATCTCCACCAACTGCACGATAGCGGCAATCACGGCAATGAAAAGAATAAAGCTCAGGAAGCTGAGGTCGACGCCTTCAATGATGGCATCGGGACCCAGCACTTTCGTTTGCAACAAGTAGTTGACCGGCAGCGTCACCACCAACACGAAAGTTACGGCGATACCCAGTCCTACGGCAGTCTTTACATTCTTTGATACGGCCAGATAAGAGCACATACCGAGGAAGAATGCAAATATCATATTGTCCACAAAAATGGAGCGGACGAATAAACTTAATAAATGTTCCATAATTCTTTTAATTAAGAACTAAGAATTAAGAATCAAGAATCCCCATACAGTGACGGCACAATCTTCATTCCTCATTCCTCATTCTTCATTTATATTACTTTTCCTGCAATTCTTTATGGCGTGCGCGTTGATACCAGATAATGCAGGCACAGAGAATCAGTGCCATGGGCGGCATCAGCATCAAGCCGTTGTTTACATAACCGATCTTCTGCAAAGGCTCGTAGTTCAGGATGTTGAAACCGAGCAATGTACCCGAACCCAGCAACTCGCGGAAGAAAGCCACGATAACCAGAATCTTGGCATATCCCAAACCGTTGCCCACACCGTCGAGGAAAGACTCCCACGGACCGTTCTGCATGGCAAATGCTTCCAGACGTCCCATAAGGATACAGTTTGTGATAATCAGACCTACATATACGGAAAGCTGCACGCTTACATCGTAAGCAAAAGCTTTCAGAATCTCACTTACAATCGTTACCAATGCGGCAACTACCACCAACTGGACGATGATACGGATACGGTTGGGGATGGTCTTGCGCAACAATGAAATCACTACATTGGAGAATGCCGTAATCACCGTTACGGAAAGCCCCATCACGATAGCCGGTTCCAGCTTGGCGGTAACAGCCAAGGCAGAACAGATACCCAGCACCTGTACGGTAACGGGGTTGTTCAGTCCAAGCGGAGTAGAGAATACTTCTTTATTCTTTTTTGAAAACAATGCTCCCATATTCTTATTTCTCCTCATTATTATTGGTTAAAAAGTTCTTGTAGCTGTTCAGACAGGTTTTCAGCATGGCATCCACACCCACAGAGGTGATAGTACCGCCTGAGATGCCGTCTACCTGATAGTCCGGTTTCTCTACTTTTCCGTTCTTCACAACGCCGAGGGCAATTTCACCGTTCTCCAGTGTCTTCTTGCCCGGAAATTCTCCCTGGAACTGAGGGGTTGCGATTTCCGCACCCAGACCCGGGGTTTCGCTGGCATGAGAGAAGTAAACGCCGTAAACGGTATCCTTGTCGCTGTTCAGGGCTACATACCCCCAGATAGCACCCCAAAGACCTGCACCGTAAACGGGGAATACATATTTCGTCTCTCCGTCCACTTCGGCCACAAACACGTGCAGACGGTGATTTTCCTTAGCTTCTTTCTCGTAAGCGGTGGCAAATGCGCCGGTGTTCTCGGTCAGCGTACCGTCCTCGTTCATCAGCATATCGCCCTTGATGTACTTATTATATTCTGCATCGGCATCCTCTACATTCTTGATGTTGAGGGCGGCAAGAATCTGCTTCTTCGTATCCAGCTCCACGTTCTTGTTCTGAGTGGCACGCAGAGAAGAACTTACGAATGCCAGCAGGAATGCAACGATAACAACCATTACCGAAGCATAAATGATAGTATAACTGTTACTATTGGTATTCATTTCTTTTTCCGGTATTTTAATTGTTAGACTTAGCGGTTGCACGTTTCTCGCGGCGGCTGATGTTGCCCTGTACCACACAGTAGTCAATCAGCGGAGCGAAGATATTCATCAGCAGGATGGCAAGCATCATGCCTTCGGGATAACCGGGGTTCAGCACGCGGATGATGATAGCCATTGCGCCGATAAGGAATCCGAAGATGTACTTACCTGTTTCCGTACGGGCAGAAGTTACGGGGTCGGTAGCCATGAACACGGCGCCGAAGCAGAAACCGCCCAGCACGAGATGTTCGTACCACGGCATGTTGGCCATTGCAGTGTCCGGACCGATGGTGTTGAACACCCAGCCCATGAATGCACCACCCACGAACACGGAGAACATCGTTTTCCAGCTTGCGATGCCCGTCCACAGCAGCAGGATGGCGCCGAGGGCGATGGCAATGACGCTGGTTTCACCGATGGAGCCCGGAATAAGGCCGGTCACCATGTCCCACGAGAACTCCGGATAAGCGCCCGCAGTAGCGGCTGCTCCCAGCGGAGTGGCAACGGTGAGCCCGTCTACCGTCTGTCCCAAACCGAAGATGCTGTCGCCCGATACCCAAACGGCATCACCGGACATCTTCGTAGGATAGGCGAAGAACAGGAAGGCACGCGTAATCAGGGCAACGTTGAACACGTTCATACCCGTACCGCCGAATACTTCCTTGGCAAAGATTACGGAGAATGCAGTGGCCACCGCCAGAATCCACAACGGACAGTCTACCGGCACAATCATCGGAATCAAGATACCCGAAACCAGAAAACCTTCCTGAATTTCTTCCTTCTTCCACTGGGCCACAACGAACTCAATGCCCAGACCCACTACATAAGATACAATGATTTTAGGCAATACAGCCAGGAAACCGTAAGCGAACATTTCCCAGAAACCGCCGGCAGCACCGGTGGCGTGGAAATGCTGGTAACCTACGTTATACATACCGAACAGCAGCGCCGGCATCAACGCAATAACCACCATCGACATGATGCGTTTGCTGTCGATAGAGTCGTGAATATGCGTTCCCGATTTCGCAGTGGTATTGGGCACGAACAGGAATGTCTCGAAGCCGTCGAACACCGAACGAAATGCGTGGAATTTGCCGCCCTCTTCAAAGTTCGGCTTTATCTTGTCGAGATAATTTCTTAACGCTTTCATTTATTAAATTGATAATTGAGAATTGAAAATTGAGAAATAGGCTGCGCCGTATACACTTGGCAGGTTATATCGCAATGTTTCAACCGTCATTTTTTAATTTTTAATTCTTAATTCTTAATTTCCTAAGCCATTTCGGCACGGAGCATGTCGAGACCGGCACGAACGATACGCTGGACTTCCACTTTGGAAGAGCATACGAATTCGCAGAGCGCAAAGTCTTCGGGAGCTACTTCGTAGATGCCCAGAGCTTCCATGCGGTCGATGTCTCCCGCGATGATGGCCTTCAGCAGATATTCGGGGTAGATGTCCATGGGGAACACGCGGTCGTATTCGTTGGACATAATCATATGGCGTTCGCCACCCTTGATACGGGCGTCGATTACATATTCTTTCTTACCCATCAGCCAACTGAAATAAGAGCGGTTGACACTGAACTGATTGAAACGCGGCATAATCCAACCCAGCATTTCGTGGATTTCATCTCCTTCGGGGATTACGGAGAGCTGGCTGTCGAAAGCGCCGAGGAAACCGTTGGGGGCAACTTTCTTACCCGTCAGCACATTACCGCTGATGTAGCGCAGGTCTTTGCCGGTGGTTACATTGCCTTTGAAAACATTGGTGAGCAATGCGCCTACACGCAACTTGCAGTATGCGGGTTTCAGCACTTCACTGCCTGTTACGGCTACGGTACGGGTGAGGTCTACGCGACCGGTGTTCATCAAACGGCCGATAAAGATTACGGCTTCCGCGCCGATGGTCCATACCGTCTCGCCTTTCACTATGGGAGAGATGTGGTTGATTTGTACACCTACGTTACCTGCCGGATTAGGCCCGTCGAATGCGGTAAGGGTAACGTTCTTTGCCTGCACAAGTGCGGCTGCTTTTTGTTTTACACTGATACTCAGATAGGTTTTTGCCATGCGGGACAAAGCGTCAAGTCCTGTCTGGAAGTTTGCTTCCTCGCCCTTCAGGACGAACTCGAAGTCGGGAGCCAGTGGGTTGCTGTCGAAAGCGGAGATAAAGATTGCTTTCGGCGTCACCGTCGGGTCGGCGATTACGTCGTACGGACGTTGGCGGATAAAGGCGAACATACCGGCTTGCAGCAATGCGTCCTTCACTTCCTGTGCGCTCATCTTGGACGGGTCCATCTTGCCGAACTCCTCGTAGTCCTGCTCAGCGGCAGCCTCTACCACGATGTTCAGCACCTTACGACGTGCACCGCGTTCCACGCTCGTCACTACGCCGCTTACGGGCGAAACAAATTTCAATTCAGGATGATTCTTGTCGATAAACAAGGGTCCCCCGGCCATCACATACTCCTGTTCCTTCACCACCACTTTCGGAGTGATACCCGTAAAATCATCGGGAACCAACGAGTAGAATCCCGGCTCTTTCACAGACATAAACTCTTCGGCAGCTTTGCCTTTCAGGTTGATGTCAAGGCCTTTGCGTAACTTAATTACATTTGCCATGCGTTTATATAAAATAATGGTTTCATTAATTTGCCCGCAAAAGTAGCAAAAAAGAATGTGAATAAAGAGCAAAAAAGAAAGGAATTACGGAGAAATTTCCGTAATTCCTTTCGTTAACGAACACGAGGAGAGGGATTAGCGGTTAGTGATTAGCGATTAGCGATGAACGGTTGGGAATGGATATCCTGCAGAGTTATAGCGCAGCCTACTAATCACTAATCACTAACCACTAATCGCTAACCACTAACCGCTAATCGTTTGCAAACATCGGGTCCCATGCCGGCAGGCGGACGGGCTTTTGTTTGAAGAGTTCCATTATCTTGGCAGGGACGTATTTGGTTTCCACTACCAGGCGGAACATGTATTCGTCGAACCATTCGTCCGTCATGATGAGGTGGCCTTTGTAGCCGCTGTCAGCGCCCCAGCTGTTTTCGACCATCCATTTGACGGGTTTTCCGTCTTTGTCCAGGTCTACCGCCATCAGTGTCATGGCGTGGGAAGAGCCGCTGGAGAAGGTTTGGATGCGTTGTTTCTTGTCCATTCCGAAGGTAGTGCCCATGAGCGATTCATAGTCATAGTTTTTCACATCGAGCAAGCCTCGTTCCAAATTCAGGAACTTACCGACGTCGCAGGAGAAATACATCATGGTACTGTCTTTCAATGAAGCGATAGCCATTTGCTTGATATCCTCTACGGGCAGGTTTACGTACGTCCAGTTCTTGCCGTCGTAGCGGTGGCGGTCGTAGTCAATCTCATAGCATTTGTAATACTCGCGGCTGGGGTCGTTCATCAGCATCACGTAGTTGGTGAGCAGTTGTTTGTCACCGTATTTCTCAAGGAAAGACATCGGGGTATGATGCTCCGTCTCCACCGGATTGCCTTGGGCATCGGTACGCACATAGTCGAATTCCGTAGGTGGAACACCCAGGTTCAGCACCAGCATGCGATAGACAGTGCCCAACATGGCGGTTTTCTCTTTCTCCAGAGCGGCAGGCTTGGCGCCTTCGGCAGCAAGGTTGCGGAGCTGGAGGGCGTACTCTTTCAGTTTCAAAGAGATGAGATTAGCCATACGGGCGGTATTCTCGCTGCTGTTCGTCTCCGGCATGGCAGATTTGGGCACAAGGCCGTATTTGGAAACGATGTCCGCCACTCCGGTGAATGTGCCGCCGTCGCTCAACGGATGTTTCAGCAGCCATTCCACCGTCTTGTCGTCCAACGGTTTGTCGGCAGTGTCGATAATGCCTTGCAGGAAGAGGTTGGATTTCTCCAACTGGTCCCAGAAGAAGGGATATATCTCCGAGAACTCGAAAGCCGGGAAGCCATAACGTGCAAGGGCCTTGGCACGCATTACGTTCAGCCCGGTAAACAGCCAGCAACGGCCGGAAGACTTCTGGTCGGTGATGCCTTTGGAATCCACCCTGATAGAAAAATGGGTATCCATATCCTGCATATTCTCCTGGTTGAGCGCCAGCTTGCGGATGTCGTTGTTGCCGATGGCATTGCGCAACGCCTTGTCGGAAGGCGTACCTTGATAACTCTGTTGAATCTGGCCGAGCATGGCAGGGCTTATCCCGCCCTTGCCGTCCTGCGCCTGCGCCGAAAGCAGTGCGGCGCCGAAAACAATTACAGATAAAATACGTTTGTTCATTTCATTATTTGTTATGTATGTTCGATATTAAACAAGATGATAAACAGATACTTTCACCACAAAGCAGACAAAGCATACAGAGTATTCTCTTATGTCTAAGAACTTTGCATTCCCCATCTAAAAGCCTTGACAAAGCAAATGTAATGTCTTTTTTGATAATTTTAGTGCCCTCTTTAGATTTATTATCTATTCTATTCAAAACCAATTCAAATAAAATAGTTTTCTTTGCAGCCATATTCGTACGATATGAGAAAATACATACTGAGTATATTTACTCTGATACTGATACTGACGACTGTTTCAGCACAAGAGCAGACCGTTACAGCTACCAACGACACCACTCCCGCACTGACCAAAAAGGAATTGCGCAAACAAAGGGTAGCCCGCAGAAATTTCCACTATAACATATTGGGCGGCCCCAGCTATACGCCCGATTTCGGCGCACTGATAGGCGGAAGCGCGCTGATGACTTTCCGTATGAATCCAAGCGACACCACACAGTTGCGTTCGGTGCTGCCCATGTCCATAGCCTATATGTTCAAAGGCGGCGTCAACCTGATGGTAAAGCCGCAGCTTTTCTTTAAAGGCGACCGCTTCCGCATCTTCGGAAAGTTTGTCTACAAGAATACGGAAGACAACTTCTACGGCATCGGTTACGGCACGAACAAAGATTACGTCCGAAGCGACAGTACCAGCAAATACCGTTACAGCGGCATACAAATCAACCCGTGGTTCCTGTTCCGCCTGGGAGAAAGCAACGTCTTTGCCGGCCCGCAGGTAGACATCAACTACGACAAGATAACCGACCCTGCCAAACATCTCATCGAAGAGCCCGACTACGTGGCAGCCGGCGGTACGGCCAACGGCTACAAGAACTTCAACGCCGGTCTCGGCTTCCTCCTCACTTACGACAGCCGCGACATTCCCGCCAACGCCTACAAGGGTATATACCTGGATTTCCGGGGCATGATGTACAGCAAGGCTTTCGGCAGTGACAACAATTTCTACCGTCTGGAACTGGACTACCGCCAGTACAAGTCCGTAGGCCACCGCAAGGTATTCGCCTGGACTGCGCAAAGCAAGAACGTATTCGGCAACGTCCCCCTCACCCAATACTCCCTGACCGGAACGCCTTTCGACCTGCGCGGCTACTACATGGGGCAGTATCGCGACAAATCCTCACACGTTGTCATGGCCGAATACCGCCAGATGATAAACACCGATCGCAGCAACTGGATAAAACGCCTGCTGCATCACATCGGTTTCGTGGCCTGGACCGGATGCGGTTTCATGGGCCCCACCATGGGCAAGATTGAAGGCGTACTGCCCAACTACGGCGTAGGTCTGCGCATCGAAGTCCAACCCCGTATGAACGTGCGTCTGGACTTAGGCAAAAATACCGTAAACGACCAGACGCTGTTCTATTTCAATATGACGGAAGCATTTTAAATAACTGACGGGCAGCCGTTAGCGCCATACGGCATAATAAGACAGTCTGCCCGTCAGCAATCATCTACCATTTACCTGCCAATCACTAATAAATTCTTCCTTTTTCTTGCACCGCCAAAAGATTATCCATATTTTTGGGCATTAATCCCCCTGCTCCCGAAATAGAAATATAAGAATCTGATACGGATGAAAATTTGCGAAACTGTCTTTTGGATAAGTTTACTCGTTATATTCTATACATATATAGGCTATGGAATGCTCCTTTATGTCCTGGTCAGACTAAAGGAATGTTTTCGTCAAACACCTCCCCCGCCCCTGCCGGCAGACTGCATGCTTCCCGAACTGACGCTATTCATTACTGCCTATAATGAAGAAGATGTCGTAGACGATAAGATGCGCAACAGCCTTTCCCTGGACTATCCGGCAGACAAGCTGCATATACTCTGGATAACGGACGGCAGCAACGACCGCACCAACGAGCGTCTCTCGCACTGGCCGCAAGTCACCGTGCTTTATCAACCCCAAAGAGAGGGAAAGACCGCCGCACTGAACCGCGGCATCCGGTTCGTCACCACCCCGCTTGTGGTATTCACCGATGCCAATACACACCTCAACCGTGAAGCATTGCGCGAGATTGTACGCGCATTCGCCAATCCCAAAGTGGGCTGTGTGGCCGGAGAGAAGCGCATCGCCTTACAGGACAAAGCCAACGCTGCATCCGGCGGCGAAGGCCTTTACTGGAAATACGAGTCCGCCCTCAAGCAACTGGACTCCCGCCTCTACTCTGCCGTAGGGGCAGCCGGAGAGTTGTTTGCCATCCGTCGCGAGCTGTACGAGGAGATGCCTGCCGACACACTGCTGGACGACTTCATCCTCTCCCTGCACATTGTGATGCGCGGATATACCATCGCTTATTGCGCCGATGCCTATGCCGTAGAAAACGGTTCGGCAGACATGCACGAAGAAGAAAAACGTAAAGTGCGTATCGCTGCCGGTGGCTTGCAGTCCGTCTGGCGTCTGCGTGCATTGCTCAATCCGCTGCGCTACGGTGTGTTTTGTTTTCAATACATATCCCACCGCGTACTGAGATGGTCGCTTACGCCCGTACTGTTGTTCCTGCTGTTCCCCCTCAATACGATTCTCATTTTTACGTCAAACACCCCTCTGCTCTATGCCGTCATTTGGCTGCTGCAAGCACTGTTCTACTTCATGGCGAGTTGGGGGCATTACCTGTCAGCGAAACATATCAAGAATAAAATACTCTTTGTTCCTTATTATTTTCTTTTCATGAACATTAATGTTGTCCGCGGTTTCAATTACCTGCGCAAACGGCGGGGGCAGACCGGCGGCGCATGGGAAAAAGCACGGAGGGCATAAAACAAGAGAACTATGAAAAACATCCTGAAAAACGCAGAGAATGCCGAAAAGCTGCTGGAGCTGACATCGGACACCATGATTTTATTGGACAGAAACGGCATCTGCGTGGACATCGCAGTACATAACGCAGACTTGTGGTTTTTGAAAGAAAATCAGTTACTGGGCAGGAACATACTCCAACTGCTACCGTCTGTTACCTACCGGCAGGTTTACCCCGAATTCAAGAAAGTACTTGCGTACAAGGAAGTTTCCGCCCGAAACTACGAACTGACTATCGGCAGCGAGACCTACTTCTTTAAGTGCATCATGCGCCCCTACGAAGATATGGTGCTCTGCCAATACCGCGACATCACCGAACGTAGCCAGCGCAAACGGGAACTGGAAAAGAAAAACCACGAACTTAATGAAATACAGAAAGCCGCCCTCATCGGAAGATGGAAATACAACTCCGGCAGGCAATGCTTCTACTACACCGGTCACTCCGGTGTAATGTGCACTGCAGAGGAACAGGAAATTCCGCTCCAGGACTACACTATGTACATCCTGCCCGAGGATAGAGAAATATTCGGCAAGTGGCTGGCACAGAACATTCAAGGCAATACGGAAAACAGCATAGACTACCGCATCCTTTTCAAGAAACGGATATTCTATATCCGCCTGAAAACCTTCTCGCACGAAACACTCCCCGACGGAACCGGCATTCTGGAAGGCTACATACAGAACATCACCGACATCCAGCAACGGCGCAATGACATCACCCTGCTGACACACGCCATCAATAACTCCACCGAAGACATATTTGCCGCCCGTGAAGACGGTACGCTCGTCTTTGCCAACCGCCGTTTCCGGGAGCATCACAACATCAGCATAACGGACGACGTCAGCACACTGAACATCTACCGGATAAACGCAAATGCACAAGACAAGAATTCCTGGCAAAGATTAATCAAGTCACTCAGAAAGGGAGAAAAACGTAACGGCTTCATCCTTTACCATCCCCTGCCCGAACACCCCGAAGTGCTGGCTATGGAAGGAAGTGCCTATTGGGTGACAAGCGACAAAGGCGAGGCCATCCTATGGGGATTCAGCCGGGACATCACCCAACGCATCAGGAACGAACAGCAAATCAAACGGTTCAGCCAGATTCTGGACAAAACCATTGAAAACCTGCCTGCCGGTATCGTTGTCAAGGACATCCAAAGCGGCTTTAAATACCTGTACCGCAACCGCGAATCGTACAACCGCAACATCCCCCTTAAAGAGGCATTGGGCAAAGACGATTTCGACTTCTATCCCCCCGAGCTGGCACAAGAGAAGAGAAAGCAGGATGTTGAAATAGCCCGGACCGGAATCGAGAAGCATTGGATTACCGAAGAGCACGACCAGAACGGTAAATCCATCTTTCTGGACAAACGGAAGATGCGTATTGAAAGCAACGACTTCCCACCCATCCTATTGAGTATCGAATGGGACATCACCGAAATGGAACGGATGAAACGGGAACTGCTCGTGGCCAAAGAGAAAGCGGAGACTTCCGACCAGTTGAAATCGGCTTTCCTTGCCAATATGAGCCACGAGATACGTACCCCGCTCAACGCCATCGTAGGCTTTTCCAGAATCATTGCCGAGAGCACCGATGCCGAAGAGCGGCAAAACTACTACGACATCGTGGAAGCCAACAACGAAAGACTTCTGCAACTGATAAACGAAATCCTGGACCTCTCCAAGATTGAAGCAGGCATCGTAGAATTCACCATCACCCCGGTGCGCCTGCACCCGCTCTGCAAGGAAATACACGACGCACTGAAATTCCGCTGTCCCGAAGGTGTGGAGCTTGTTTACGAAGCCTCGGACGAGGAGATTACCGTTGAAGGCGACAAGAACCGCATCTTCCAGGTTATATCGAACCTCATCGGAAATGCCTTCAAATTCACCACAAGAGGCAGCGTCGGCTACGGATACCGCCGCAAAGGAAACGGAATAGAATTTTACGTCAGCGACACCGGCATCGGCATCCAAACTGACAAACTGGCAAAGGTCTTTGAACGCTTTGTAAAGGTGAATACCTTTGCGCAAGGCACTGGATTGGGACTGTCTATCTGCAAAACCATTATCGAACGATTGGGCGGAACCATCTCCGTCTGTTCGGAAGTGGGGAAAGGAACGACTTTTACCTTTACCCTGCCTCTGGCAAAAGACAAAAGGGAAACAGCGGAAGAACAGAACCCTGTATCCGAAACCGGTTTCAACACTCCCGGCAATGCAGAAACAGGCAACAATACTTACGGCCCTGATGAAGAAACGCACGAACACCAAGCGACACAAACAGCCGGAGCATCCCGGGACACCCGACAGCCCACTATCCTGATAGCCGAAGATACGGACAGCAACTACATCCTTGTCAAAGCAATATTAGGAAAGTCGTACCACCTGGAACGCGCCAAGGACGGCATGGAAGCCGTAACCATGTTCGAGGAGCTGCATCCGGATTTAATTCTGATGGATATGAAAATGCCCAACCTCAACGGACTGGACGCAACGAAAATCATCCGCGAGCTTTCGCCCGGGATACCCATCATAGCTCTTACCGCCTATGCCTACGAACATGACAGACAAGCGGCTCTCGATGCAGGATGCAATGATTTCCTGATAAAGCCCTATACGCAGGAGATATTGAAAGAACTGATAAATAAATACCTGAAACAAACAGGTGTGTCAAGCCCCGGATAGGCCTTGACACACCCTTACCAATCATTATGCAAAGATATCGCTCCGCTGGATATACGCTATGACGTCTCCCTTATTGACGTTGGCGCCTTGCTGGGCACATACCTCCACAACACGGCCCGTAAAGCCGGTCATTACCTTTTCGTACTCGCCCCACGGTGTAGAGACATAGCAGAACACCTCATCGTGCTGATACTTACGCCCGATAAACGGCGCTGAGGACGGACCTTCCACGGAAACCTCCCAAAGCACCTGCCCTTTGGACGGGGCTATGATAGGATCGGCTTTGGCGCGTTTCAGCTTCTTTATCTCCTCTTCTGAATATCCGCTCTTTGCCATGGAAGCATCCTTTACGCGCTCCAGCTCGTCGCGGAAACGCTTCTTGGCAACGCCCGACTTATAGTCACGGTACTGCCGGTCGTGCATAGCCAGCTCGAAGAGCTCCTCGTCGTCCTCGCCATACTCCCATCCGTTTTCGTCCATCTCCTTGCGGTATTCGTCCAAAGCATCCGGATAGTTGGACTGCGGGTCTGTGTCGACAAATTCATAGCCTTTGGATTTGGCAAGCTCCACGATTTCGGGAGCCAGCTTACCCGGCAGGCGTCCGCTCTTGCCCAGAATCATATCCCACGTATGGTTGTCAATCATCGTCCAGCGTTCTTCGCCTTTCACCAGTTGCATCACGTTCATCAGCGCCACGTTCTTGACGTACTGGCTGAACGGGGTCACCAAAGGCGGATAACCCAGCTTGGGCCATACATATTCCACTTCATCGAAAAGCATTACCAGCAGGTCGTCTATGCTGAGTTCGGGCTGGTTCTTGCTTTTCAGTATCATGTTGATACCGGAGTGCACGCCTTTCAGGTCTGCCATCATGGAACCCATCATACCGCCCGGAAGCCCGCACTTCAGGAGCAGGGACGACATATGCTTGTTGGTGGGGTCCATAAAGTAACCGAGGAAGTCGTCTATGAATTCCTGCGTCATGGCACGTGCTTTCATATAGGCTTTCATGTTGATGTCGGGCACCTGGAAGCCTTTGTCGCGCAGCATGGCCTGTACGGAAATAACGTCCGGATGCACCTTTCCCCATGACATGGGCTCCATAGCCACATCTATTATATCGGCGCCGTTCTCGCATACTTCAAGGATGGATGCCATTGAAAGCCCCGGACCGCTATGTCCGTGATACTGTATCAGTACATCGGGATGCTTCTCCTTGATAGCCTTTGTCAGCTCGCCCAGCATACCCGGACGGCCGATGCCTGCCATATCCTTCAAACAGATTTCGGGTGCTCCCGCCTCAATGAGCTGGTCGGCAATGTGTGCATAGTACTCTACCGTATGCACGGGCGAATGAGTGATGCAGAGCGTTGCCTGCGGTATCATGCCTGCCTCAAGCGCATAGCGGATAGAGGGGATGATGTTGCGCGTTTCGTTCAGTCCGCAGAAAATACGGGTGATGTCCACACCTTGTGCATGCTTTACCTTATACATCAGGCGGCGTACATCGGCGGGAACGGGGTACATACGCAGCGCATTCAGTCCGCGGTCGAGCATGTGGGTCTGTATGCCTGCATCATTAAAGGGTTTGGTAAAGGCGCGTACTGCCTTGTTGGGGTTCTCGCCATAGAGAAGGTTCACTTGTTCGAAAGCTCCGCCGTTGGTCTCGACCCGGGCAAAACACCCCATTTCGATTATCAACGGTGCGATGCGTACCAACTGGTCCACTCGCGGCTGGTATTTACCGGACGACTGCCACATATCTCGGTAAACAAGACTGAATTTGATTTCCTTTTTCATTGTAATAGGTAATTAGCTATTTGTTCACTCGGTTAACTTGATATATACAAATATAAAGGATTATTCTGACATATAGTCAAAATAATCCCATAAATATTCACTTGAAAGATATGTTTTATATCATTTGGTAAATTGGGAAATAGAAAATTGAGGAACAAGGAATGCAACGTTTGACTTGAGACACCCAAAGTGGCACTTTAGAAGTCTAAAGTACTACTTGGCGATTCTAAAGTTCTACTTTAGACTGCCCGTATCGCCCTCTGTCTTTTGCGGCCTCTTTCTCTTCACACATTTTCTTTCACCTCACCGCTGTTTTCCTCTTTTTATCCGTCACACAGTCCGCCATGCTCCTCAGAGAAACAGCCCCAAGAACTCCCGAAAGAATGCCGGGCAGAAACCGGACAGACTCTAAATGAAGTCCTTCAATTCTTCCTGCAGTTTCTGTCTTGTAAAGAAGATGCGGCTTTTTACCGTTCCGAGGGGGAGTCCGAGGCGTTCGGCAATTTCGCGGTATTTGAATCCGGAAACATGCATGGAGAAGGGCACTTTATAATCGCGCGGCAATGAATTGACGATGCGGTGCATTTCTTTCAGGTCGTATGCGCCTTCGGTGCTGGCGAAACCGGAATCCTGCGGCATGCTCAGGTGATACAGGTTATCGGTCTGGTCTACGAAAGTCTGTTCACGGACTATCTTCCGGTAGTTATTTATAAAGATGTTACGCATAATGGTATACATCCAACCTTTAAAGTTGGTGTCGGGTTCATATTTATCCTCATTGTCCAAGGCTTTAAGAGAGGTCTCCTGCAACAAATCATTCGCTTCTTCCCGGTCGGCCGTTAATTTGTATGCAAAGCGAAGCAGTTCTTCTTGCACGGCAAGTAAATCTTTTCTAAAACTGTAAGTATTCATACTTTGCTAATTTTTTAAAATGGTTAATATTCGTTTCGGTTTAGTGGTTGCAAGTATACGGAAGTTTCCAAGTCCTGAGGGTTGGAATACGGGTATTCTTTGGGGTGAAAACTATCATTTGACAGATTTCACCCCCTATCTTGACAGTTTTCAGGTGAGATAAAGCAGCTGGTTTTCAGCAGGAAGTACAATTTTGACTATAATCGGCGTACGATTTTGGCTATAATTTATGCCAATATTACCATAAGATAAACAAAATACAGCTATATGAGTTATGAGAAAGAAGGTATAAAGTATAAAGTCCCCCTCACCTATCCGTGAATTCCGTGTAATCCGTGCCTAAAAAAACCGGTAAGCATTTCCTTATCCGGTTCCTCAAAAAGCATCGGCAGAAGCAACCGCAAAGTCACCCCTCTTTCTCCTGCCCTTCCTCATCGTTGCCCGAGAGTATGGGCAGGCAAATCTTATATTTCACGGCCAGAATACGGGTGATGAACACAGATATCCCGCCTATCACCTGGCAGCCGTAAGACTGCATGCCGGCAAGCCCGCAAATCCAATACATCGTACCGCCCACTACGCACGCCATCGCATAAATCTCCTTACGGAATATGAGCGGTATCTCATTGATAAACACATCGCGTATCACACCGCCCGCAGCTCCGGTGATGCTGCCCATGATAATGGCCACCCAGAAAGGATAGCCCAGCGCCAGGCTCTTGCCCACGCCCACCACCGTAAACAGTGCCAGACCGATGGTGTCGAATATAAAGAATGTATTGTGCAGATGGATAAGGTGCTTTCCGAAGAAGATAACCCACAGCAATGCCAGTCCGGTACATATCAGATAAATAGGGTCGGTCATCCAGCCGGGAGTCACATCCAGCAACAGGTCGCGTATCGTACCGCCGCCGATGGCCGTTACGAAACCCACGACGTAAGCGCCGAACCAGTCGAAACGTTTCGCCGAAGCCAGCCGTATGCCGCTGATGGCGAAAGCAAATGTACCGATAAAGTCGAGTATCTGAACAAATGTTGGCATGAGAGCATTTCTTTTTTTTTGCAAAGTAACAAATAATTTCCCTAAGAAAGTGTATTTTTGTACCGCCAATTTATATCAGCAATGAAAATAACCATCGTATCGGGCGCACGCCCCAATTTTATGAAAATCGCTCCCCTCTGCCGCGCCATAGACGCAGCCAGAGAGGCAGGTAAAAATATATCCTATCGCATAGTCTACACCGGACCGCAGGACGACACCACCCTGGACGCCTCGCTCTTCTCCGACCTTGCCATGCGCAAGCCCGACGCCTATCTGGGCATCAGCGGACGCGACCACTCCCAGGTGGCAGCCGCCATCATGCTGGCCTTCGAGCGGGAGCTCGACGAACACCCCGCCCAAGTGGTGCTCGTAGTGGACGACATGACCGCCACCATGAGCTGCGCCATCGTAGCCAAGAAGCGCGGACTGAAGGTGGCACACGTCATAGCCGGCACGCGCTCGTTCGACATGAACATGCCGCGTGAGGTCAACCGCACGATTGTAGACGCCATCTCCGACTATCTCTTCACCGCCGGCATGGTGGCCAACCGCAACCTCAACCAGGAGGGTATGATACCGGAGTATATCCATTACGTAGGCAATATCCTCATCGACACCATCCGCTACAACCGCCACCGCCTTGTACAGCCGCTCTGGTTCTCCAGCCTCGGACTGCGCAAGGGCAACTATCTCCTGCTCACCCTGAACCGCCACGACCTGCTGGAAAAGAAAGCCGTACTCGGTTCGCTGATGCAGACAGTGGCCGAAAAAGCGGGCGACATGCCCATCGTAGCCCCCATACACCCGTACGTGGAGCGTGCCGTAAAATCATTGGGGCTTGACATGCCCAGCCTGCACATCCTGCCGCCTCAAAGCTACCTGCACTTCGGCTTCCTCATCAACCAGGCCAAAGGTATCGTGACCGACTCCGGCAACATAGCCGAAGAAGCCACCTTCCTCGATGTGCCCTGCATCACGCTCAACACCTATGCCGAACACCCCGAAACCTGGCGCATCGGAACCAACGAGCTTGTCGGGGAGAACTCTTTCGCCCTCTCCGCCGCCCTCGACCAACTGCTGCACGGCGAATGGAAGCACACCACCCTGCCCGACCGCTGGGACGGACGCACAGCCGAACGTATCGTACAGACGTTGATAAACGGGGAGAAGCTATAAGACCCGCGTTCGGAAAATCGCATAAAAAAGGAGATGTGCCCATACAAAAAAATGCTGGTCCGGCACATCTCCCCACACTAAACACAGTATTGTAAAAAAGAAGAATAGTTTAAGCAAGTCTGTCCATATATTATCATTGGGAGTCATTCCGTATCGTACGTTACCGTACGGCAAGACAAAAGTATCCAATTATACCAAAGGCTCAAAGTTCCAATCCGCCCCATTCTTCCTATACGGCACAAATCCCGACCTATCCTGCCGATATTGATAAATAAAAGGAAGAAAAAGGCAACGTTCTCCTGCCGGTCCATCACCTTGCCCGTTCCTCCGCCTCTTAAACATCCCTCTCATTCTTTAAAATATATTTGCTTCTTGATTAACAGTAAATTGTTAACTTTGCAGCTTGATTATGAAACGTATGAAACGACTATATAACATTACCCTCATCCTCTTGCTTTTACTATTCGCCTCTGCCGGCGCATCAGCACAGATAAGAGGCGTTATAACGGACTCACTCACCCACGAACCGTTGATGTACATCACCGTGCAATACGAAGGAAAAGGCGTAGGAGGCATCTCCAATGCCGACGGAGAATACCAGGTGGAGACGCGTAAAGGGTGGAATGAACTGACATTCTCCGCCATCGGCTACATCACCAAGAAAGTGAAGTTCGCCCCCGGTACGAAAGTGCTCAACGTGGCGCTGGCGCCTGCCGATGTAATGCTTTCCGAAGTCGTCGTCAAGCCCAAGAAAGAGAAGTATTCGCGTAAAAACAATCCTGCCGTGGAGTTTATGAAGAAGGTCATCGAGCACAAAAAAGCCCTGAAGCTCGAGGAGAACGACTTCTACCAGTATCAGAAGTACGAAAAGATGAAGATGTCCATCAACGACGTCACGCCGGAGAAAATGGAGAAAGGCATCTACAAGAAATTCTCTTTCTTCAAGGACCAGGTGGAAGTGTCGCCCAAGACCAACAAGATGATTCTACCCATCTCCATCAAGGAGACGGCTTCCAGAACCATCTACCGCAAAAGTCCCAAGAGCGAGAAGACCATCATCGAGGGAATGAACTCCAACGGCATCGAGGAGTTCTTCAACACGGGCGATATGTTAGGTACTATCCTTACCGATGTCTTTTCCGACGTCAACATCTACGACGATGACATCCGCCTGCTGCAACGCCGCTTCGTAAGCCCTATCGGACGCGGAGCCATCAGCTTCTATAAGTTCTACCTGATGGACACCCTCATGGTGGACAAGCAGGAGTGCGTGCACCTCACCTTCGTGCCGCAGAACCCGCAGGACTTCGGTTTCACGGGACATCTGTACGTAGTGAAAGACTCCACCTATGCCGTAAAGAAAGCCGTGATGAACCTGCCCAAGAAGACGGGTGTCAACTTCGTGGAGAACCTCGACATCGTGCAGCAGTTTGAGCAACTGCCCGACAGCAACTGGGTGCTCACCGACGACGACATGACCGTGGAGCTCGCCCTGATGAAAGGCATACAAGGCCTGGAAGTGCAGCGCACCACCAAGTACAGCGACTATAAATTCGACGAGATAGAACCCCGCCTGTTCCGCCTGAAAGGCAGCGTCATCAAGGAAGCCAACATGCTTGCCAAGAGCGACGAATACTGGGCCAAAGTGCGCCAGGTGCCGCTCACCAAAAAGGAAAGTTCCATGGACGTGTTCATGAACCGCATCGAGCAGATACCGGGCTTCAAGTACGTCATTTTCGGTGCCAAGGCGCTTATCGAGAACTTCGTGGAGACGGGCAGCAAGAAGCACCCCAGCAAGTTCGACTTCGGCCCTATCAACACCATGATTACCAGCAACTACGTGAACGGAACCCGTTTCCGTCTCAGCGGCATGACCACCGGTAACCTGCATCCGCACTGGAGCTTCAGCGGTTACGGCGCCTACGGCACGCGCGACAAGAAGTGGTTCTACTCCGGACAGGCTGCCTACTCCTTCAACAAGCGCGAGTACGTCCTTTGGGAATTTCCCAAGCACTACCTCGCTTTCCAGTACACCTACGACGTGATGTCTCCTATGGACAAGTATCTGGCTACGGACAAGGACAATATGTTCGTGGGCTGGAAATGGACTACCGTAGACCAGATGTCGTACATGCGCGACGCCACCCTGACCTACGAGCTGGAAACCAATACCGGCTTCTCCGTCAAGGCCATGGCGCGCCACCGCAATGACCAGCCCGCCGGTATGCTGCAATACTGGAAGAACAACGGCACTACCCCTGGCGAATGGGACGAGAAAAATACCCTGGTGCACGACATCACCACCACCGAACTCGGAGTGACCCTGCGCTACTCTCCCGGCGAAACGTTTGTCAACACCAAGCAACGCCGTGTTCCCGTGTCGCTGGACGCCCCCACGTTCACCCTCTCGCACACCGTCGGTCTGAAAGGCGTGCTGGGCGGCGAATATAACTTCAACCTCACGGAAGCCAGCATCCGCAAACGTTTCTGGTTCGGCTCGTGGGGCAAGCTGGATGTTACCGCCCGTGCCGGCGCGCAGTGGAACACCGTTCCTTTCCCGCTGCTGAACCTGCCCATGGCGAACCTCTCATACATCACTCAGAACAACGAATCGTTCAACCTCATCGACAACATGGAGTTCCTGAACGACCGCTACGCCTCGCTCGCCCTCAGCTACGACATGAACGGGAAGCTCTTCAACCGCATCCCCCTCATCAAGAAACTGAAATGGAGAGAGATGTTCCGCATCCGCGGCATGTGGGGCACGCTCACGGACAAGAACAACCCCTACAAAAGCAGCAACCCCGACCTCTTCCTCTTTCCGATGCGCGACGGCGTGCCCACCAGCCATGTCATGGGCAAGACCCCTTACATCGAAGCCAGCGTAGGCATCTACAACATCTTCAAGCTGCTGCATATAGAATATGTGCGCCGCCTCACCTATACCGACATCCCGGGGGTGAAGAAAGGCGGAGTGCGCTTTATGATATTGATGATATTTTAGTTAGTGATTAGCGATTAGTGATTAGTGATGAGCGAGGAGCGGTTATATGGGAGAGGGAATATTAAAAAACAAATCAATGAACTTTGCTATACGCATTGTGAATTTATATAATTTCTTGAATGAACTAAAACAGGAAAGAATTATGTCTAAACAAATCTTAAGAAGCGGTACGTCGGTGGGAGCCAATATCAGGGAAGGGCAATTTGCCGAGTCCCCTGCCGACTTTATACACAAATATTCCGTTGCTCAAAAGGAATGTTCAGAAACCCTATACTGGCTCGAATTGCTAAATAAAACAAACTACATCACCACAGAGCAATATGTGTCCTTGGATACCGATTGTACGGAACTGATGAAGATGATAACCTCTTCCATCATCACCCGTAAAAAGAATCTGCCCCCTAATCACTAACCCCTAACCCCTAATCGCTAACCCCATGCAACCTTTAGCAGAAAGACTCAGACCCAAGACATTAGACGAATATATCGGGCAGAAGCACCTGGTGGGACCGGGGGCTGTGCTTCGTAAGATGATTGATGCGGGACGTATCTCCTCGTTCATTCTGTGGGGCCCGCCGGGAGTGGGTAAGACGACGCTTGCGCAGATTATAGCCAATAAGCTGGAGACGCCGTTCTACACACTCAGTGCCGTGACCAGCGGGGTGAAGGATGTGCGCGATGTGATAGACCGCGCCAAAAGCAACCGCTTCTTCTCGCAGGCAAGCCCGATACTGTTCATTGACGAAATCCACCGTTTCAGCAAGTCGCAGCAGGACTCGCTGCTGGGCGCTGTGGAGCAGGGAACGGTGACGCTGATAGGCGCCACCACCGAGAACCCCTCGTTCGAAGTAATCCGCCCGCTGCTCTCCCGCTGCCAGCTCTACGTACTGAAATCACTGGAAAAGGATGACTTGCTGGAACTGCTCCAGCGCGCCATAACCACGGATGTGCAACTGAAAGAACGGCAGATAGAGCTCAAGGAGACTACCGCCATGCTCCGCTACAGCAGCGGCGATGCCCGCAAACTGCTTAATATCCTCGATCTCGTGGTGCAGTCCGAAACCGCAGACCCCGTTGTCATCACCGACGAGATGGTGACCGAACGCCTCCAGCAGAATCCCCTCGCCTACGACAAAGACGGGGAGATGCACTACGACATCATCTCCGCCTTTATCAAGTCCATCCGCGGCAGCGACCCGGACGGAGCCATCTACTGGCTGGCACGCATGGTAGAGGGCGGTGAAGACCCTGCTTTCATAGCCCGCCGTCTCGTTATCTCCGCCTCCGAGGACATCGGGCTGGCAAACCCCAACGCACTGCTGCTGGCCAACGCCTGCTTCGATACCATCATGAAAGTGGGCTGGCCCGAAGGACGCATCCCGCTGGCGGAGACGACCATCTACCTCGCCACCAGTCCCAAGAGCAACTCGGCCTATATGGCCATCAACGATGCACTCGAACTGGTGCGGCAAACCGGCAACCTGCCCGTTCCCCTGCACCTGCGCAACGCCCCCACCAAACTGATGAAACAGCTTGGGTATGGCGACAACTATAAATATGCCCACGACTACCCCGGCAACTTCGTCCGCCAGCAGTTCCTGCCCGACGAACTGAAAGACCGCCGCATCTGGGAGCCGCAAGCAAATGCCGCCGAACAAAAGCATAAAGAAAGGATGCAGGCCCTGTGGGGAAAGGAAAGATTTTAGAAATGGAAATTCTGCAGAACAACATTAGAAACAACTTATAATAACACTTATGAAAATAGTAGTCCTCGACGGCTATGCCGCCAACCCCGGAGACCTCTCCTGGGACGAACTGAAGAGCCTGGGCGAATGTATCGTTTACGACCGTACCGCCCCTGCCGAAGTGCTTGAACGTGCTGCCGGAGCAGACATCCTGCTGACGAACAAAGTAGTGCTCGATGCAGCAACCATCGCAGCCCTGCCCCAGTTGAAATACATCGGCGTACTTGCCACCGGATACAACATCATTGATACCGCCGCTGCCAAAGAACGGGGTATCACGGTCACCAACATCCCGGCATACAGCACCCCGTCCGTTGCGCAAATGGTTTTTGCCCACATCCTCAACATCACCCAACGGGTGCAACACTACACCGACGAGATACACAAAGACCGTTGGACCAACAGCCCCGATTTCTGCTTCTGGGACACTCCGCTCATCGAACTGAGTGGCAAGAAAATCGGTATCATCGGTCTTGGGCAAACCGGCTACAACACCGCCCGCATCGCCATCGGCTTCGGTATGGAAGTACATGCATACACATCCAAATCGCCTTTCCAGCTTCCTCCCGAAATCAAGAAAACGGAGCTCGATGAACTTTTTGCCAACTGCGACATCATCAGCCTGCACTGCCCCCTCACCGACTCCACCCGTGAACTGGTCAATGCCGCCCGCTTGAAACAGATGAAGCCCAACGCCATCCTCATCAACACCGGACGCGGTCCGCTGGTCAACGAGCAAGACCTTGCCGATGCACTGAACAACGGTACCATCTTTGCCGCCGGACTGGATGTGCTTTCACAGGAACCGCCCCGTGCCGACAACCCGCTGCTCACCGCCCGGAACTGCTACATCACCCCGCACATAGCCTGGGCAAGCGCCGCCGCACGCGAACGCCTCATGCAAATCATGCTGGATAATATAAAAGCTTTCTTAGACGGAAAGCCGATTAATTCAGTAATAAAATAACCAGCAAAAGGGTGTGACGAAAGCTCTGGCAAGCTTGTAGCCGGGGCTTTCGCCACACTTTTATAAAACACACCCGCGTTAATCATGGGAAAAACCGCCGTCAAAGGTCTGTTTCATCTGATACTGATAGCTACCACATTTGTACTGGCTGTTGTCACCATCATCGCATCCCGTTCCGGGCATTACCATCCGGAACATTCCACCATCATGCCCTTGCTGGGACTTGCCGTACCGGTACTGCTGGTATCCTGTCTGATTGTTACCCTCTGCTGGGCATTGGCACGCAGGAAATGGGCGTTCGTCACGCTGACGGCTTTCTTCTTCAACTGGGAATACCTTACAGCTGTTATCCGTTTCGGTTCTCCTCACGAAGTACCCGCCACCGCAACGGCACCGAACCGGCAAGGCGAAAACAGCGGTTACCTCACCGTAGCCACCTACAACGTCCATAACTTCGGAAACGAAATTACCGGCTACTCCTGCAAGCAGATTGCCAAGTATATGCAGCAACAACACGTCGATGTACTCTGCTTTCAGGAATTCGGCGAAAACAAACACTTCACGACAGACAGTCTGCGTCGTGCCCTTTCTCACTGGCAATATGCCATTATCCCCGCAGACGACTCCATCCGCGGCATCCTCCCCATCGCCGTATTCAGCCGCTACCCGCTTATCGGCGGACGTTTCATCACCTACCCTCACAGCGCCAATTGCAGCATGCTGTGCGACGTCATTCTGAATACAGATACCATCCGCTTGCTGAACAACCACCTGCAAACTACCAGCGTCAGCCAGAACCGTAAAAAATGGGAACGCGAACTTGCCGCCGACAATACACGCCGTGAAGCGCAAGCCGTACAGGATGCAGCGGAAACCCTGCATGAAAACTTCGTGAAACGTGCTTTCCAGACCGACAGCATCTGTCAGCTCGCCACTGCCAGCCCTCACCCCGTACTGGTGTGCGGAGACTTCAACTCCCTACCCTCATCCTACACCTATCACCGGCTCTCCGAGAGCCTCAAGGACGGCTTCAAGACAGGCGGACACGGCTACATGTACACCTACCGTTACGGCAAGCGCATGCTACGCATCGACTATGCCTTCCACTCACCGGAGCTGGAATGCACCGACTACTACTCTCCCAATCTGGATTTATGCAGTGACCACAACCCGGTGATATTGACGGTGAAGTATTAAAAGACGATTCCAAACACCCTCCCACTCTGCCATACCGTATTTCCTCTTACGCTCAAGGTACAATAAAAAAATAGAGCTGCCCCGGTTTCCCGGAACAGCTCTACCGTAAAAATAAACATGAACAAAAATATCCTTAGAACGTCAAGCGGATACCCACCTGAGCATGCCAGCGTGAGGAAACATCGCTCTTGGTGATTTCGGACTTGTTGTAAATATAGTTAGGAGTGGTCTGACCGTCCACCGTTGTCAGTTTCGTAACGGAAATCGGTGAAAGGTTATAGAGTGAACCATAGGTTGCTCCCCACTTCTTGTTCAACATATTGGCAAAGTTGATAATGTCGAAAGTAAATTCCAGTTTGCCCAACCCCTTAGGATTATAGATGGTCTGAGCCAGATGGAGATTGATTTCATGTTCCCACTTGGTGAGGTTGGAATTACGCTCGGCATACTGTCCGCGATGATCCTTGGCATAAGCATCACCTTCAATCCACTGTTTGAAAGCTTGGCGGCTTTCTTCGGCAGTCATGGTTACTTCTCCTTTTTTGTTTGTAGCGTCCACGAACTTCATCTTATCCAACTCTTCGTCAGTCGGAATATACAGCAGGGAGTTACCCTTCTGTCCGTCACCATTAAAGTCGGAAGTTTCATTCATGGTCAGGCTGTAACGGTTTCCGGAGAATCCGTTATAGATAACAGAGATAGAAGTGCTCATCCAGTTGTTCCAGTATTTCGGAGTAGTATAAGCCACCTGAGCCATTACGCGGTGAGGAATATCGAACTTGGAGAAACCCAGTTCATTACCGCTGTTGGTGTCGCGGGAGTAGTTGTACTTCCAGTTAGAGTAGGCAACGGAAGAAGTTCCGTCGTTTACAGACTTGGAGTGTCCGAAAGTATAAGATGCAGACATGTCAAGACCGAACCCGAAGTGTTTCTCCAGCAAGGCCGAAAGAGCATAGCTATAACCCTTGTTTGTATTCTTCAGGTTGATAATAGAGTAATAGTCACCCGCCTGTACCTTATAAGAAGGAGAAGCGGAAGCCTCTACACCCGGAACGGCATACACCTGTCCGTTTTCTACAAGAGCAAGATTCTCGAAGAATACATTATTCATGGTCTTGGAGTAAACACCCTCGAGAGTCATCTTCACATCACCCGGCAAGAACTGTTCCCAAGCCAGATTGGCACGCAACACCTGCGGATACTTGAACTTCTTGTCGGTAGTCACGATATCCTGCTTCATGCTTCCTGTAGCGGCAGCCAGCGGATTATCCTTGTATTCTCCCAATGAAGGAGCTTCATTGGTATCGTTCTTGCCCGATTCATCCTTGGGCTGGAGAGTAGTACCCTTCTGTTCCATACCCGTATTGTTGAACGAGTTACTGAGCCACACAAACGGAACACGTCCGGTAAAGATACCTACACCACCACGGATAAGCGTGCGATGTTCTTCGTCGGTATACCAGCTAAAGCCCACACGCGGTGAAACCATCAGCTTGGCACTCGGAGTTTCGCCTACGCGCACACCCATATTACGTCCGGCTGCAAAGTCGTTGAAAGTAGGATTCACAGTAGGTTTGTTGAACAGCAGAGGAATATCAAAGCGGATACCGTAAGTGAAGTTGAAGTCTCTTGACACTACCCATTTGTCCTGAGCATAGAAACCGAACTGGCCAGCTTTCATAACAGGAGCATATTTCAGGTTACCACCCGTCATGTCGGGGTCGCTGTACTTGTAAGTAAACTTGTAGGGCTTGTCTTGCAGGAAGTAATCCAAAGAGTTATAGTACCATGCACCTTCCGAAGCCTGGATAAACAAGTTGCTGATTTTGTAGATTTCGTTGTGAGTACCGAAAGTCAGTGTATGGTTGCCAAGATACCAAGAGAGGTTATCCTCAAAGCTATACACATCCTGATTCAGCTTGTTGGCACCGGAAGAGAACTCCGTACCGATATTGGCTGTAATCTTAGTTTCACCGTCACCGCCTGTGACATTGCTGATTTGTACGCAAGGACCTGAATATTCCGTATCGCGGAAGTCGCGGACAAACGTACCCGACGCACGCAACTCGTTGTAGAGGTTATCTCCCAGACGAGAGTTCAACTCGGCCACTACCGAATTCATCTTGTTGTTCATGCGATAACCGCTGTTGCCGAAATAGTAAGTGGTGGAATTTGCTCCGTACACATCTTTATAAGAGTTGTTGTGCTGGTAGCGTACGGCAAGTTTATGCTTTTCGCTGATATTCCAGTCCACACGTGCCAGAAGGCCGAAAGATTTCTGTTCGATATCACGTTCACCGTAAGTTTCTTCTATACCGGTGAGCTTCTTGTATTGGTCGGCAATCAGCTTGGCAGTGGTGCTGGTGATGTAATTAGTGGTATATCCCGGATAAGTGCTTGAGGGATAGCTGTTCTTCTTACCTTCTGCACTGACAAAGTAGAACAGTTTGTTCTTGATAATGGCACCACCCAACGTACCACCGTAGGTACGGTCGAACTGTTGGGACATCGGCGACTTTTCGTAACCGCGTACGGCACTATACTTGCCATACATATTCTGGTTGTTGAAATAAGTGTAAGCGGAACCGTGGGTTTCGTTCGTACCCTGCTTGGTGATGGCGTTGATACCGCCGCCCGTAAATCCGCTTTGGCGAACGTCGTAGGGAGCCACCACTACTTGAATTTCCTGAATGGCATCCATAGAAATAGGATTGGCGCCTGTCTGAGCACCGTTCGTGCCACCGGCAGAAAGACCGAACACGTCGTTGGCCACCGTACCGTCAATCTGGAAACTGTTGTAACGGTTGTTGGAGCCTACGAAAGTGATACCGCCGTTTTTGGAAGTCATAGCCAACGGACTGTTCTTCACGATGTCGTAGATGTTACGGTCTACAGTCGGAGTATTTTCAATAGAGTTGGCAGAGAAGTTGGTAGCAGCACCGCTTTGTGTTTTGGCATCGGCTACGACAACCACTTCATCCAGCAATTCCGAACTGGGGTGCAGTTTTACGTTTTGTGTATAAGTGTTACCTAATTCCAACATGATACCGGTGAACACTGCGCTCTGATAACCTACATAAGACACTGTAAGCTTGTACGGACCACCCGTACGCATACCCTGAATCGTGTAACGTCCATCCACATTGGTAATAGCACCGTACTGTGTACCGGAAGGCTCATGAACGGCAACAATCGTCGCTCCGATTACCGTCTCATTCTGTTCGTCGGTCACCTTACCGCTGATAGCGGAAGTCGTAACCTGCGCATTTACGCCCGCAGCCGTCAGAACCAGCATAAACGTAAAAATAAGTCTTAATACTTTTAACATAATAGCTTTTAATTAGTTTCTTAAAATGTTATATTTTTGAAAACATTGGCAAAGATAAGCAAAATAATATATAAATACATTACAATCATGCTACATTTTTTAAGAATTAAGCCTGATTTTATTTGTCGCATAACCGACCCGCCATGCTTCTTATAAAGACAAACAATACTATGCCATCCTCTACCACCGCCTTTTCTTCTTGCAGGCTTTCTGCAATGCCACACCGAACAGGCAGCAAGCACATTTCAATTCTTTTGGGGAGAGTTTATCCAAATTGTCGAGAATACCGGAAATCGAGTAGTTTTTATCAAGAAACTCATAAGGATCGGCGGCTTCTTCCAAATCCTGCTTTATCAGGCAGGTGCATAGAGGACTTTTATCCATTAGTTTATTTTTTGGGGTTATGTAAGGGGTTATCTTATCTGCTTTACAAAAACATGTTTGAGAAACACCCGCATCGAAAAAATGCACCTCACTCCCCTTACGGAAAGAAAGATGCTCAAAGATAACACTTTTTGCTATTATTTGCATGATTATGGATAAATAATACAATAAAAAGAAGAAATGACCCGCATGACAGAAACATTACCTGATCTTACTTATCGTTATCAAATTTTGAAGCCTGTAACCACCGCAGCAACAGCTTGTACCGAATTTGCTAAGAGTGAGCAAGAACACCTCACTGTATAACAATATCATCCACTCCGAGTACTCGTAAAAAGTTTACTACTGAACTATCTCAATGCTCAAGTAGTGATATATCACAATCCAAATCCTAACCCGAAAGGTAACGGCAACAAACATATCCTCAAAAAGAGACGCGGACTACACCGACTCCACGAATAAAAACATCTCGTGAAATCCGCGTAATCCGCGCCTTTTCAAATCTCTGTCTGACAGCTTATATCAGCAATATGCTATACAGCCGCTTTCTGCAAAGAGTTTTCAACGTATTCGAACTTTCCTTTGCCAATCACTTTATACTGTATGGTATAGGTAGTGGTAGAGCTACCATCGTATATACCGAAGTTTATCGTATAAATTACGTCTACACCATTATCGGCTGGTGCAGCATCAGCATAAAGGACTTCCAGTGCATGCGGGAAGGCTTCGGGCAGACGCTCCCACATCAGTGCAGTGATTTCATCGGAAGACATGCCATCGTACGTGCCCTGTCCTTGCCATGCGCTTACGCGGAAGTCGAAGTTGTTCTGATAAGCCGAACCGCCGTAATAGTAATCATTATTGCCATAAGAGGTTACGTATTCAGAATGATTCTCTTTTACCCAATCCGTAATGGCCTGATAGAATGCAGATACTTCAGCATTATTTTTCTCTACGGGCAGATTGATGAGGATGCTCGGAGAATACAACCATTCCGTACCGTTGTAAGCGTAAGGTCTTGTTTCAATAACGATGTTGTCACAGTATTGCCATACGTTAACGGTGTCGTTGTAGATGTACTGGTCGGCATTGGCCTGGTATTTACCACTACCTGCATAATAACGGTAGATTACGGTGCAAGTGTCGCCGCCTATCGGGTAAAGCAGTTCATCGGCATTAGTCAAATAACGCGGAATGTAGTTTTCTGCCTTGACGGTAGAACTGAAAGAATAGTCCTTACCCGGTTGTCCGTCATCAGTACCCATGCTCGTATAATCATCCAATGCAATAAATTGTGCCTCAGCAGAGTTTTTAAAGAGTTCCCACTTGTTCTTTTTACGTTCATACAAAGCAAAACGCAGTTCAGTATTGACTACAGTAGGAATGTCCTTACCCACTACGATATTGTCAATCTGATAACTGGTAGTTTTACCTTCTTCCGGATCTCCTGTATAGTGGAAAGCAATATGAATAGTCTTATCCGCATAATCATCCAAATTCATGATGCCTGCTTGACCAAAGTCTCCCCAGTTTTTTGCAGGTTCTTGAGGAATTGTAAACTTACTTGTCACATCATCCCAAGTCGCCTTAGTTACATCCTTACCGTCAAAATCGGTTGAAATGAGTACTTGCAAGCCGTCATGTTTCCAATATCCTACTTTAACATCCCATGCAAACTTCTTGTCGGCTCCTTCTACTTTAATGGCAGGAGTTACCAACCAAGCTTCCGCAAGACCGTCAGCCTTGTTGGCTGTAAATTGCAGATACTTATTCTTACTGTATTCGCCTACAGTCCATTTATTACCTTTAGCACTGATGTACCAACCGGATATTTTCTCCAAATCACCCTTGGTCAAATCTTCAAAATCGTATTTGGCAATAGGGGTTTCCACTTTTTCCGGTTTAGCATCCTTATTGTACTGATACTCTATGAAAGAGAATGCACCGTCCTCGGCATCAGCATACTTTTCATTCAGTATCTTATACATTTTACTTTCTGTATCCTCATTCAGATAGGCTCCATAATACCCTTCTCCATGAATAATAGTATAATCTTCTTCTGTGAGTTGCAGATACGGAATATCGTTATACTTGGGGTATACCGTCTTGAAACGATACGTAATCTTTGCCGAAGAGTTCAAATCCGCTCCCAGGTAAGTTTTGGCCAACCAATCCGGTATGTAATCATCAGGCATGGCATCAGCAGAGAAGTATTTGTTCTTCTTCACATCCTTGCCCATCGCATCGTAGTCGGCATCGGTAAGCGTGTAAACAATCTTGGCAACATCAGTAGGACGCCCACCTTCATCGTAACCAGGGAAGTTGTCCTCGTTGTAATCGCAGCCCGTCATCAGAAAAGCGGCCGCACACAAACTGTATATAAACTTTTTATTCATAATCGTAGTTCTTAAAGGTTTAGAAATTGAACTTCAGTCTTACGGAGTAAGTACGTCCAAAGCCGTAGAGTACACGTGTAGCCGTCTCCCAGTTGTGGCTGCCGCCATCACGGGCATCAGCGATGTATTCCTGGTCGAAGAGGTTGTTGACGTTACCGCTCAGTGTAGCGCGTACCTTACCAAAGTCGAAAGAGTATCCCGCACTCAGGTCGAACGTGCTGTACGAGGGAATCTCCCATGGGCTAACCACTACGATTTCATCGCCGAAACCGGCATTGCCTGCATCGATGTCATAGTCGGCAAAGTTACGCGCAAAGAAGTTCCAGTCTGCCGAAATACGCAATCCCTTCATAGGACGGATGTTCACGCCCAGAGCGGCCGTAGTCTGCGCTGAACCGCCTACGTATACATTATCCATTTTAATATTGGCCTTGTAGTTGGAAGCTTGTGACATATCAGCCAATGTACCACCCTTGAAGTCTGTCATCAACTGACCGGCAGCATTGTAATAATATCCGCTGGCATTACCGTTCCAACGCCAGTCACCCCAAGAGAACATACCGTTGATGTCCAACCATCTCAACGGGCGGATTGCAAAGTCAAGCTCAACACCCAAGTGGTTGGCATTGGCTCCAGTCATATTCAAGGTATAACGATCCTTGATGTTCTGTCCGTCCACGTTATAATCAAAATCGCCGGAATCATACAAAGCCTTATCCATCCAACGGGTGTAATAAGCATTAAGATTGGCTGTGAATATGCCGCTACGATAGCCGTAACCAACTTCGAAAGACATGATTTTTTCGTTCTTGGCATCTTCGTTGCGGGCATGAGAGTTTTGGGAATTAACGAAAGAGGTATCAAACATCGGAGCACGGGTAATGAAACCAGCATTGATGAACACGTTATTCTTTTCATTAAGATTGTAGTTAACACCACCCTTTATGTTTCCACCCAAATAGTTCTTGGTATCGGATTTAGCCTTGTCCTTGCTATAGTACATACGATCGTAACGCCAATAACCGGTGTTGGAAAGACCACCGGAAACGAATGCGCTGAGCTTGTCGCGATTGTACTCAAGCTGTGCGAATGCGCCCTCGGACATTACAAAACCATCGTAGTCGCGGTAATATACATCACCCACACCCAACTTCTGGTTCTTGAAATTGGGGTCGGCAGCTGCCGGATTATTCTCGGCCAAAATTTTACCACGATTTTCAGCATCGATAAAATAGTCGCCGCCGAAAAGGTCTACAATGACATTCTGATGCAAACCTTTATAATAGCGTAAATCGATACCGCCATAGAAGTCGAAGTTTTCACCAAACTTGGTGGTATAAGTAGAAAGCAATCCGTACCACATGTGGTTGTTCATAGACTTACCCATAATCATCTTGGAACCAGTGGTGCTGGTTTCATTCAGAGCTTCTACCTCGTCGTAAGCGAAAGTTCCGTCTGCTTCGCGGAAATCATTGTTCACCAATCCGTTACTTGCACCATACCAACGGCTACGGTTGGCAGCGTCACCCGAACCGCTGTAACCGTTACCACGACCGATGGATACGTACAATGCCGTACTCAAACTTGATTTGCGGTCTATCTGCCACAAGTGGTTCAGTGAAATCTGCGGTTTATGATAGGAGTTTCTGGACGAGTTGTATGCCTGCCCATTTCTGTAACCGAAAGTCGGGTTGTATCTATAAGGGCTTTTCTCACCCATATATTTCTGCACGCGCTGCCATTCCTTGATGGTGAGTCCGTTCTGGTTGTTGCGCTGATTGTGCCACTGCGGAGCACCGAACGCAGTAAGAGACAACTGGTGATTGTCGTTGAAACGCTTAGCGATGCTGGCAAACCAGTTGTAACCTTCGAAATCCGTACCCTGGATGTATCCGTCGCCCCAGGTCTTACCACCCAGCAACGTGAATGCCCAGCCATCTTTGGACAGACCGGACGATACGCTGAAAAGGATTTTATTGTAACCGTCGTTACCCATGCCGTAAGATACGAATCCGCCTCTCTTGGCTTCCGTACTCTTTGTTACGATGTTAATAGAACCGCCCACTGCCGGAACAGATACTTTGGCAGCACCCAAACCGCGCTGTACCTGCATGCTACGGGTTACATCGGACAGTCCGGCCCAGTTGGACCAGTACACCTTCTGATTCTCCATACCGTTCATAGGCACACCGTTAATCATCATAGCCACGTTCTCACTCTTGAAACCGCGGATACGTGTTTGGGCATCACCATAACCACCACCGTCTTTAGTGGTATAGATACCCGGAGTGGATTTCAGAATTTCGGGAAACTCCTGCGAACCGAGTTTTTCTTCAATGAACACCGGGTCTACGGTAGATACCGCTACCGGAGTTTTACGAGCCACTGCAACGGACGATGTAATCGTCACATCCGACAGCATCACTGCATCAGGTTGCATCTTGATGGTCCCCAACTCTACGGAAGCGCCTTTCTGTGTAATCTTTTTCTTCTGGTCTTTATAACCGATGTATTTGAAAAGTAATGTGGCATTCGAAGCAACGCTTTGCTTGAAATAGCCGTCAATGTCGGTCACGGAACCTTGAGTGGTTCCCTCTACCATAACGGCAGCACCTACCAAAGGTTCGCCGGTTTCAGCGTCGACAAGCTGACCATGCACTGTGGTCTGAGCCCATGCTGCGGAAGTAAATACCAACAACACGGCAACCAACAGAAATTGAATTAGATGTTTTCTCATAATTCTGCTTTTTGTTAATAGATAGTGTTAATTAAAGTTTAAAATGATATTGAGTTGCAAATATACTATTTATATATCAAATAATTATTACGTTTGCACTACATTTTTTCAGCCTAATAAAGCATTCTAAAAACTTTTTAAAAAAAAGAAACTCCACAAATATCTTGCAGAGTTTCTTTTTATTACAGATAAAGCAGGTATACTTTCAGTTTAAAACCCGGACTAATCATTCATTAACTTTCTATAACGAACGCGAGTAGGTTCTTCCTTACCCAAACGTTTCAGTTTATTTTCTTCGTACTCCGAATAGGAGCCTTCAAAGAAAAATACATTAGAATCGCCTTCAAATGCAAGAATATGCGTACAGATACGGTCGAGGAACCAACGGTCGTGACTGATGACAACAGCACATCCGGCAAAATCCTCAAGACCTTCTTCGAGAGCACGCAGTGTATTGACGTCAATGTCATTGGTGGGTTCGTCAAGAAGCAACACATTGCCTTCTTCCTTGAGACAGAGAGCCAGGTGAAGACGGTTGCGCTCACCACCGGAAAGTACACCGCAAAGCTTTTCCTGATCTGCGCCGGAAAAATTGAAACGCGACAAGTAGGCACGGGCATTGATATCGCGCCCACCCATGCGGATGAGATCGTTGCCGCCGGAAATTACCTGATAAACGCTCTTATTGGGATCGATATCCTTGTGCTGCTGGTCCACATAGGCTACTTTTACGGTCTCTCCTACCTCGAACTCGCCACTATCGGGCGTATCCAGCCCCATAATAAGGCGGAAAAGGGTGGTTTTACCCGCTCCGTTAGGACCAATGATGCCTACAATACCATTAGGCGGCAACATGAAGTTAAGGTCGTCAAACAAGAGTTTGTCGCCAAAAGCTTTTGCTACATGCTTAGCTTCAATAACCTTGTTGCCCAGACGGGGACCGTTGGGGATGAAGATTTCGAGCTTCTCTTCTTTCTCCTTCACGTCTTCGTTCAGCAGTTTGTCGTAAGAGTTCAGACGGGCTTTTCCCTTTGCCTGACGGGCTTTGGGAGCCATACGCACCCACTCTAGCTCGCGTTCCAACGTCTTGCGGCGTTTGCTGGCAGTCTTTTCTTCCTGCTCCATGCGCTTGGTCTTTTGTTCGAGCCAGCTGGAATAGTTGCCTTTCCAGGGAATACCTTCGCCACGATCGAGTTCGAGTATCCAGCCTGCCACATGGTCGAGGAAGTACCGGTCGTGAGTTACAGCAATTACCGTACCTTCGTACTGCTGCAAGTGCTGCTCCAGCCAGTCGATGGATTCGGCATCAAGGTGGTTGGTAGGCTCATCGAGGAGCAGTATGTCGGGCTTTTGAAGCAACAGACGACAGAGCGCCACACGACGACGTTCACCACCGGAGAGATGTTCTACCGACTGGTCTTCGGGTGGACAACGAAGCGCATCCATCGCACGCTCCAGCTTACTGTCGAGATTCCAGGCATCGGTAGCGTCGATGATGTCCTGCAGCTCCGCCTGACGGGTGAAGAGCTTGTCCATCTTGTCCTGATCTTCGTAGTATTCGGGCAGTCCGAACTTCTGATTGATTTCCTCGTACTCTGCCAGCGCATCTACAATGGGCTGTACGCCTTCCATCACCACTTCTTTCACTGTCTTCGCGGGATCGAGGTAAGGCTCCTGAGCCAAATATCCTACCGAATATCCGGGCGAGAACACCACTTCGCCCTGATAGGATTTGTCCAAGCCGGCGATAATCTTCAGCAAGGTCGATTTACCCGAACCGTTCAAACCGATGATACCGATTTTCGCTCCGTAGAAGAACGAGAGGTAGATGTTCTTCAACACCTGCTTATTGTTCTGCTGAATGGTCTTGTTCAGCCCTACCATAGAAAAGATAATTTTCTTATCGTCTACTGTTGCCATGTGAGTTAAGTATAAAATATAAAGTATAAAATATAATGTTCGAGATGAAGTGTGAGACTCCTGCACACGAAATTTCGGTACAAAGATAAGAAAAAAAGCGAAAATCTTTTGCAACTTTCAAAAAAGTATCTATCTTTGCACTCGCTTAACAGCAATAAGGATTGATTCGCTAGCTCAGCAGGTAGAGCACAACACTTTTAATGTTGGGGTCTTGGGTTCGAGCCCCAAGCGGATCACTTGAAAATCAAGCAGCTATCTAAAAAGATAGCTGCTTTTTTCTTTTGTATATACTGCGATTTGACGGCTTTGATGTAAACGAACTAACGTAAAAACTTCAAAATAAAAAGCACACCTTCGCAAAAAGAAACATAAAAGAGGATAATCCGATATGATTACCAACCGGGAAGAAGTGATAGATAAGGCATTCAAGGTGTTTTTGAGGATGAACTACGAGAAAGCGAGTATCAGCACGCTGGCGAAAGCCTGCGGGGTGGTAAAGACGGGGGTAGTATATTATTTTCCTCATAAACTCGACTTGTTTATGGCGGTAGCAGACAAGTATGTCATACAGATGCAGACACCAGCCAACAAGTTTGCCAGGCCGACGGAAACACTGGCTGAATTTATAGAACAGTATGTGGCAGGAGTGAGTGCAGTCATGAACCATATCATCAAACAGGTACAATGCTGTGCAGATGATAATGAATGCTGTCCCAACTTCTATTATTTCCATTTCCTTTCCCAAGTGAGGATGTATTATCCCGGAGCCCGTGAAAAAATGGAAGAAATATTCCGCAAGGAACACGAACTATGGAAGGCGGTCATACAGAAGGCAAAAGAGAGCGGTGAAATAAAGCAAGATACGGATGTGAAAAAGACCGCCTCGTTGTTCCGTCAAATATTCCTGGGCATGTCCTATGAGCAATCGTTCCTGAATGGTCTGGATGTAGACGAATTGAAAGAGAAATTAGATTATCTATACTCGCTCCTGAAAGCCTGACTTCTTTTAGCAATATTTAAAATATTTCGATAAAAATATTTTCTGAACAATCGTTCAGATTTCAATACTTTGCTTTATCTTTGAGGTATAAAGCAACCGCCAAAGATATGGACAAGATACAGAAGCAACGGTCAAGCATCGTCCTGTACAGAGAAAAAGTGAACGGTGAACGCTACATACGGATAAAGTATGCAAATAATCCGGCAATTGCCCTACTACTTTCCCAGGAGAGCGGCATACAAATGGCGGACAACGCTTCCGCCTACATAACAGTTACCGCCTTTAAACTACCGGATTTCTCCGACCGCTCTTCTCCCTACGCCTGCATAGATTACAGCCGGACGTACGTGCAGCATCCCAAATCACAACAGACATACATGTTACCGGAAGACTATCTGAAACTACTGAATCTCACCTCACAAGGCGTTGTCAGTGAACGGATACTGGTACGCATCATGGGCAAAATTTGCTGGGATACAACAATATTAAAGATGACGAATATTTATCTTCATGTAACGAATGCCCTCAAGTCAAGCATACCCAATCCACTTGATACGCTGGATGATTTGTAGGGTGTAGCTATTAGAGATTAGGAAACACACCTGTCAGGTGTCAGTTATCAAAATAGAAGATACCAAACAAGTGTTTTTACAAATAATATTAACATCAAAAAGCAGTGTACCATATATGGAATTAAGAGATAAACTTTTTACGGAAGAACAGTATATAAAGCAATTGGCTAAGTATTATTGTCGAATAGAAAAACTTAATAGTATGATAGAACAATCAGAAAAAGAGGGAGATGAGATTAGTCCTGATTTGTATGGACGTTTATTTGATTGTAGAGTTTATACTATCGTAACGATGTATTCTATGGGGGAGAATTTAGAATTTATAAAATCCAATTATATTTCGACAATCAATGTTTTAGAAAAATGTTGGACTCCGTATGGCTATTATGTTCAGATGTTATGGCTGCTTTCAATAGGTATCATGTTGGAGTATGATAATAATGTCATTCACAAACTCCGTGTACTTATAGACATGAAAGAAGTTAAAGATCGTGTTTATGATGTATTGCTGAATTACTGTTTCCCGGAACGGAAGGAAATGGCGGATTGCGTGTTTGACGCTATGCCTTATCGGGCAATCTTGGAAGTGTCGGATTTGGCTAAAACAAACAAGACACAGGCGACAAAGCGATTGGAAAAGTATCTCAAAAGGGAATGGTATCGTGGACATTCCGATTGCGCTTGGCATGACGACCACAAATATGGTCTAATACATGACGGATATTGGTGTTTTGAGAGCGGTGCATTGGTCAAGGTTTTGGGGCTGGATGATAGCAGCCTGAAAGGGTTGCCGTATTATCCATACGATATGGTACACTGGAATGAGAATAAAATATTATGTTAACGAAGCGTGATAACGCCTTACAGCGTTCCCCGCTATCCCATTAACATTAATATATTACAATATGATAGAAATAGAACAGTGGGGAAAGATGATAATCTGGTTATGGAGCAGGTATATTAAGAAAAAACCTATTCCATATATTGATCTCGAATTCCATTATCCCATGTGGATGTTTTATCTTGTTGGTGGAATATTAGGAGGATTGATACTTGGAATCGCACTGTTCTATTTTACTATAATAAACTAATAGCTTTATAAATTGAATGTTAACAAGGTCGAGCCAACAGCTTAATGCTGTTCCTCACCAAACCATTATAAACAATATGTATCGCATTGCAAACATAGTACTATTTGTTCTTGCCATTTTCGTGGTAATGGGTTGCTCTTGTAGTAAAACTCTGTGTGAACGTAACATACAAGATGATATACTCAATATTGATAAATTCCGTAAACAAAGTAAAAAAGAGTACCGCTATATAGAAGAAGATGCGGAAAGATTGTTTGCAAATTCGGCAGCGGTTTATCCCGATACATTATACCGCCAACAATATACTTCATTGCAAGGTTATTTCTATGGAGAAACTGGATTTGACTTATATTGTATATGGTATGCACAGTTTAATGCCAATAATAGGAAACACTATCGTTGTGAACGTAAGACATTAAACAAAATATTCTATTGTGTAAATGATATGTTGAGATGTATTGCCGGGGGCGGAACTGGCTTTGCACATGAAACATACCGCATACCAGCATACACAGAGTATTACATCTATAAATATCAGAATATGGAAGCCAATAAACAGTACCAAGATAATGACATAAGCCAAACGATTTCAAATTTATGGCAGATAATGGCTACATATAATAACGAAGATATGCCCTTTGAAATATTAGCTTATAAAATGAAATACATATATGAAAATGTGGAATATATAAAATCATTACTTACTGCTGAAATATATAATTATTGCCTGCAAGAATATATGTGCAGACTAATAAACGAAAATGTAAGTGAGCAAGAACAATTAAGTTTATAACAACGAAAGATAGCATCTGACGATGCTCCTTTCTAACCATTACCGATAATGACTAAAGTTATAGATATGAAACACCTACAAATGATAACAATGATGTGTGTGATTTGTGTAACTGCAAGTTGTACAACGCAAAAGATTGCATATAGAGAACGGTTTGAAGACGCAAAAGGATATGCCCTTTATGCTTGTATCGCACACATGAACAAGTTTGTTGATAGTACATCATTTATCAACAAAGATTATTCCGGCGAATATTTTGTTCAATTAAGCAGTTTATCGCTGGAAGAAATTATCAGAATTAAGGAATATGTGGACAAAGAATGTATGAATTATTGGAGCATATCACAAAATCCGGAAGGTAATATGATTGCATATTCATCATGGAAATTCTATAACTCCAAAGACTTGGATAACTTTATTCATAAGACATTAAGGAAAAATATCGGTAACTACGAAAGATAGCATCTAACGATGCCCCTTTCTAACCATTACTAACAATACGAATAACTCTTTATGATAAAATTTATTTTAGATGCGATGTATTATCAGATATTCATATTTAATAGGGATAAATTTATATTGGAAAATCCACATGAGCGGACGATACAGATAATATGTGGAATATTATTTCTTCCTGTTATAGTATTGGTATATCTACTGATAGAGGAGAATTTCAATTATAAAACCCCTTTTGTGTTTTTCATCATAATCTATGTTTTATTATACAAGACATTCTGTTCGTATTATATCAAAAGGTATGGAAATTATAAGGAGTAAACCTCTGATATTTAATAGCCAAAAGGCTTCTTCCTTCATATCATGGATGATTTATCCCATTTTGGTTGTATTACTATATTTTATAATAATACATCGTCATTGGCTAAAAATTATACAATAAAGATTTAATAAGTTAGTAACAACAAAAGATAGCCTCTGACGATGCTACTTTCTAACCATTACCGATAAAAATGTAAAATGAAGATACTTTTTTATATCATATTGTCAGTGCTATTCCCATTTCAAATGATAATGGGGCAAACAGGGAAAGACTCCATTCTTTTCCGTGGGAACATTGTATATGATGGTGATGCCAGTGAAGCTACTTTCCTACATGAACTATATATAAAACATAATCCTAAACAACGATATCCTATCGTTTGCGATTCGAATTTTTCCATTAAATGTATGCGTGGAGATACACTGCTCATAGAACATTTTGACACAAGGTATCCTTACTGTTTTCAAGTAGTGGAATTTATTGCGAATGATACGCTTCCACAGAATATCCATATCTGGAGATACCCAAAGTCTTGCAATAATTGGTATTATCATCAGAAATATAAAACGACCAATCTATCAGTTAAAGATACTATCAGAAAATCAGAACTGGTCGGTACATATAAATGTAGATGGGAACTAGAAAACAGCGACTGTCTGGTTACATCTGATGCAACCATGAAATTAAATGCTGACAGCACATTTGAATTGATTGATGAATGGGTTAGCTGGGATATATCTGGAACTGTTTTCTATACAGGGAATTGGGAGATTAAACAAAATACAGTCATTTGCAAAGTTGTTCCCGAACTGATTCCTTCAACTATACAAGAACGTTATCCCGGTCAAGTGCTACATTTTGTCTGGACAAACCTGGAAGATGATAGACAAGAAATTATGAAAGAAGAAAAAGTCTATAAGTTTCTTGTATGTAAGAAAGGGTTAATTCAGACAGATAAAATAGATTGTATATATAAAAAAATAAAATATCGGTAACTACGAAAGATAACATCTGGTGATACTCCTTTCTAACCATTATAAACAATATGCATCGAAATATAACGAAATCTAAGTTCTTTTATACCATTCTTGGTATTCATGCTTTATGTGGAATACTGGGGCTGACAATACTATGCTCTGTTCCGGAAATGGATCAAATACGATGGAATATCGGATATATTATCGGGTATCTGTTCGTCTTGTCCTTGATATTCTCATTTTTTATACGCATACCTGATAAAGTACCTAAAGGAGTCAAATACGGCATACGGATATATAGAAATATCTATTTGCTCAGTATAATTATGAGTCTGTTAATTCCTAAAGGTTTGTTCATGTTGTTGGTAATATTCATTGACTGTTCAAGCAATTCCGAAAAGATAGCTGAAGATAAGCAGTATATAATCCGTCATTATGTAACGGCATCACTATTTGATGACTATAATGAAAAGAGAGTATATAAGAAACAAGGAATAATAGAGAAATATATTGGTAGTTTTGATGGTAGTGATGTTACTCCACACAAGAGATATGAGATATATTCTTTTCAGGTAGATGAAAGTAAAAATGTTTTTATTGGACACTGTCATTCATTACTTAATGCAAAAGACAGTATCATGTTTTTTCCGATTGTAAAGTCTAATAATTGATTCTGTTTAACTGTCTTTGGACGGTAAATACAATAAAATCAGTAAATAGGAAAGATTTGAAATTTTATATAGGCTATGTTTTTATCTTTAAGATAAAAAAGTGCTGTTTTTGAGTTGAAAGTGATAGATATATGAAACAGATAATATACCATATTAATATTTTTTTCCTCTTTTGGATTTGTGGAGTAGCCTATTCACAAAATCCCAAAGCGGATATTTTGCGGCAAGATCTTTCAGGCTTATTTGACAAATTAAGCATGATTGGCATATTAGGAGAAGACTGTAGCCGAATTGACATTCATTTTACCGAAGTTCGGAAAATGGATAATAAAGAATATGAGATAAAAGGTGCCAGTCGTACCCGATTGACTTTAATCTGTCTGTTTAAAGGAAATATTTATATAGATAGCATTTCTTCTTGTTCTCAAATGATGAAAAGTGAATGTATAGAAGTGGACGGTTTCATATACGGGCATTATTCGTTTGCAGAATACGGAGATAAACGATATAGCGGTGTATTTTCCGGTTTTTTCAAGCAAGGGTATCGGGTTAACGGACAGCAAATAGAGAAAGGACGGAATGAAATGGCAGAACTGAGATTGAACTTGGCTGAATATAGGGGCAACTGGAGATCTGCAAATGGGCTGATAAAGATCTGCTCTTGGGCAGATGAAGTCATACCCGATACTCCTGTAAACTTCTGCCTGTTTAATGATGCTGGCGAATGGATTGTGCTACCAAAATATCGTAAGAATGGCTGGGAGAATCTATATAATGCCTACCACAATGAAAATCTGACAACGGATGAGATACAAAAGGCCCGTGAAGTGGAAGAACAAGAATGGTGGGCAAATGAAAGCCAATCATGCAAAACACATTGAGTTTATAACGAAACGTGATTACGCTTGACAGCGTTCCTCGATTAATCATTGACAACATAATAAATCATAAATACAATGGTAATAAAATTACTTCATACAGTTTTACTCTTCTTGTTTCCGTCTATGACAGTTATAGGCCAAGTATTGGATACAGATACCTTGTGCTATAAGAATAACACGGTATATCAAGAGTTAATAATCAAAAGAATCAATAAAAAAAGAATTTATTTCGCTCTATCTTCTATCAAAAAGGGGGAGCAGGTAGATGTGTATAAAGGTTATGCTTCCATATCCGATTATGCTTACATCTCTTCAGAAACTGATTTTACAGAGGATGGTTCATTGTATCCAGTCATTGAATATTGGTATGAAGACCCGGATATTCCTTTGTCGATAAGAGTCAACTATGATATGGGCGTAGCAAGAATTTCATTTGCAGAAAACCTTTCATTACCTTATATTTATAAACTAAAAAAGAAATAAATTCGTTGACTATCGCTTTCAATCCTTCCGACTTCCGTTGGAAAATACAAGGAAATGGAAAACGTTTATCACAATAGTCAAAGTGTCCCTTACCAAAACATTAAATGCAATGAATAAAGAATTTAAAAAATATGTAACAGAGGAGTTATTACTGATTGCCAATAACGTGACAGGCGAATATACCGACAAACAGGTACAGCAGGCGAAGTTGGAACTATATAACCAAGGCGTGGACGACAAGATAATAGCCGACATCATGGAAGAGAAAGAGGAAGCCTTCATGCGAAGGCTGGATGCCGCCGCACGTGCAGAACAGGCACGCATGGACAAGCGTAACGAAAGGAACAGGAATATCAGCTATAAATGGTGGGAAATGCTCTTCATGTTTATGTTCGCCCCGTTTTACTTGTTTAAAAGGCATTACCTGCCAAGCGACTTCTTTCCCAAACTGAAACAGTTGAAAGCGGAAAAGTATGATTTAAAATTCAGGCAACGAATTATCAGTCTGCTTGCCGGAGATATGGTTTGGATTTTTATCTATTGGGTATATTATTCCTTTATAAAGAATTAAAGGATTGGATATGATCCTTAATTCTATTAAAATCGTTATGTTTTCTATGCTTTGATATGCTTATTTTTGCTATGCACCAAAAATAAAATTCCCGTAAAATATTAATTTACAGGGATTTTCTTCGTTTTGCAATTCTTTCCAGCGGAGAGACGGGGAATGATTAACTTTTAATTTCTCTATTCATTATCGGTATCTTACCAAAAGCCTCTGCTCCTATGACACCGAATAATTCACCGCGTATATACTGCAACTTTCTTCCTATTACACTCTTACTTAATGCGAGTTCGAAATAAAATTAGAAAATAACCAGTTGCCAGTCATTGATAAAAATGACATCAATAGCGGGTTTCTTTTCAAAGAAACAGTATGCAGCAATGGCTGACAGAGAATTAGCAATGAAGTTGTTAAAAGAACGATGTCTGGAGTGCTCTATCTGTGCTATGTTTTTCAACTCGTCATTGACTGTTTCAATCAAAGCTCTTTTCTTGAGCAGAATCTTGTCAGCAATACTCATTAGTGAGTTTCTAATATTGTTTTTAACTTTAGTGACAAGCTTTATGCCATCAAGGAAAAGGCTCTCAAATGAGACCCATCCGATATATCCTTTGTCTGCACAGAGTTTCCCTTTGATGTTCTCCAGAAACCTACCCTACTTTAACGGTTTCCGGTCATTCACATTCCCAAGAGTAAACATGAAATAGAGGATTTCCCCCCCCTATCATTAATTATCAAATGCAGTTCAAATCCAAAGAGCCATCCCATAGAGCATTTTCCACGTTCTGCAAGTCCTTCAAATGTTTTATGAATCAGAATCCTTTGGTTACGACATACATGCAAAGGAGTGGAATCAGCAAAACTAATGCCCGTACACGTTCCCAATAGAAGCTTCTTAATGAAGATAGTTAGAGGAAGCTGTATTTCTTTCTCCAACTCTACGAAACGGTTATAGGAAACCAGATTCAGGAACAAGTGCCTAATATGTTTGCATACATACCCTTTGTAATAATGCTTGAAACAGCAGCCCCTAAATGAAACAGGATAAGAATACCCATAATCTCAGCATCACTCATGCAGTTGGGCTTGTTGCAATATCTTTTTTTCTTATCCTTAATCATATATTTTTCCTGTTACAACACAAATTTCTTGCAAAAATCATCGGACAGACAATGAATCTCTGTAACTTTAGACTCTGAGAACATAGTGGTAATCGTTTAAACGATATAATTTGTCACCATAAATTTAATACTTTTATTACTATGTTCCTATGTATCTATAGATTATATTTATTCTTATTTCGAACTCATGTTATTTATTTCGTGAATATATGACTATAAAAAGACACCTGAATATGATACGCTGCAGAAAAATACAACAAAATTTTTTACTCCGTGCAAGCAAAAGCTCACACGGAGTATGACTTATTCCGGCAAATACTTTTTGTAGTCTTCCTGCACATCCGGATCAATGACCGGACGTACGGAATAGGTCATGCAACGCCTGTAAACAGCGCTTGTATTGGAAGTAGGCGCCCAACCGGCAGGACCTCCAGTGGAATTAAGCAGATAACGCCCTGCATGAGTATCGCTTCTGGCTTGTGCCACGGCGAAAATGACTTCATTACCCCCAGACTTGCCATCTGTAAAACTGCCGTCATAGATACTTCCAGGCAGCGGTGTGTTAAGGCCGGAACGACTTGCATAATAATATGCAGACCTCAAAGTTACAGCCTCTTTCTGCGACATAATCCGGAATCCGTAAGGAGAAGGGTCAAATACGGTTTTCCCGCCTACATCCTCCGGATTCCCTGTCCGAGAAGGCTGGTTCCATGGATACAGGAATACCCAGCGGTCTTTGAAATAACTAACAAACCTATGCGGGAAACATTCATACAGCCAGAAACTTTGATGAGAGACGATAGCGTTTGGATGTTCGATGCTCTGTTTCATCGTAAGAGCAGCCCCTCTCGCTTGCTGAGCATCTGTTTTTCCATAATCCACATCATTTCCTCTCTGTTCCCAAAGGAAATCAAATAGCTTGCCACTGCCGTCATAAAAGTTTTTATTGACACGAACATCATGTGCCGGGAACGGATCTTTCCTGCCCCATTGATATTGCATACCAAATTCCCTATATGCATCTGCACTATACTGTGATTGGACCCTTTCGTACGCTCCCAACAGATGCGACATCAATCGAACCGTTTTCGGACCATCACCTCCCTGACTCGCAACATCCAATACTGTCGGATACTTGTCAACAATCCAGATATGCCAGGACCAGAGTGTCGGATTCCCCTTGATCTTTCCAGATTTAATTTCTATCAACACATTTCCCGGAGTCTGCCCTGGCTTGACATAAATATATGATCCCGGACCGGAACCTCCCTGTTCGGACAATTCACTGAGTCCCGCTTTTTCTATATCATTATGCCCACCAGCCTCTTTAATATCCGTCCACACGATATTGACTCTCCAATCATCATCTGCATCCAACTTATTCAACATGAAATCCTCTTTGCTACCGGGAAGTCCCTGCTTATCACTTAAAACAGCGTCATGATCCAGAAGCTTTTTGTAATACTCATAGGCAGTATTTACCCGGGAAACAGGAATAAAGATCCCTTGCTTTGCTCCCGCTTTAAGCATATATGTATTCGCTTCAGGCTGCACAATTCCGGAAACCAGCTCCAGCTCAAATTCTCTTTCCGGAAAAAGACCATCAGGGGAATAAATCTTGAATTTCGCCTTACCGGAGTAAAGACGCGGAGACGCCATATCGTCAACAGCTATGAAAGACACAGGTTTTCCCGAAAGGGAAGGATCCTTCTCATAGAAAAGCGTAAAGTCTTCTATCACATTACCAGCATTATTGTCAGACAAAGCCGAAACCAACTCAATTTTGTATTCGCTGTTGGCTTTGACATAATATTGCTTCTGTTTGCCATCCATCAGATAGATACTGTTATTGGATACCAGCAATGACTGATGCAGGAATTTGTCAAAAAAGGGGATAGCATTATATTCCTTCTGCAGGAGGCTAAGTTTTCCCGACGCACTTCTACCGGTTTCCACATGTGTGACAGTCAAAGTATAAGTGGTATTAAAATTATCGAAATACTCCGTATTTCCTGTAATGTCGGGAGCCGTCACCGTGTACTTCCATATTCCCCCGGCAAGTTGACCCGCTTTCTCTATCTTGAACGGATTGGCGGCTTCAGCATGGAATACAGGTTCCAAATCATGCGGTTCTGTCTTTACATAGAAAGTAACCCTGGCACCTGCCTCTTCCGCCGTAAGCGTCCGCCCGTCTTTCGTTACCACTTTGCCTGCCTGCCCATAGCTCTCGCCATACTGATTGACCTCAATAAACTCCAGCGGCCGGCTGCAGGCCTCGTCCGCAAAAATCTGTAAGGTGACATTGATATCCTTAGACTGCTCAAAGCCAAGAAACCATTTCATACGCCCCGCCTTCACATAAGCGGCTTTCAACGCATTCTGGGCATCTTCCGGCTTTTCCGGCCACCTTCGGGATGCATCCACATGCTCTGTGACCGTAAAGGTCGCGGTTTTCTCATCCGTCGGTGCGGTCTTATCCGGATCCGAAGGTTTTATAGAATAACTGATCCATGCAGGCAGTCCCTCTATCGTAAATCCTTCCGGCCAGGAAGTCTGCACTTTCGCCGTCAGGCTGCCTCCCTCCCTATAAAAAGTGAAATGGTCGGCACTGACCCCCAGCATATATTGCCCGTCATACAATACATCAGACATAGTGGACTCGTTCCATACCACAACATTATACATGATGTTAGCGGCCGGTCCTTTCCTAGCATCCTCTTCCGTATCGAATCCCGGACCACCTACAGCCTTGATATTTACCAGATAACGGTGGTTACGCAGCAAGGGAAGGTACTCGTATGTCGCATCAGCCTCGGCTCCGGTACGTTTCAGGTAGTCTATCCGGAAGAAAGTTTCCTTGTCAGGACGGCTCTTATCTGCACCGGTCAGTCCGACAACGATATAAGGACGTTTCAAGTAATTTTCCGTATTATTCTCAGGAAGAGTTTCTCCGTTGGCTCCTTGCGTGGCAGCCGTCGGCACATTGACCGCCTCCGGAACATATACCTCACGTAACAAGATTTTCTCATCCACTATGGAAGGTGTTCTATCAATCTTTCCTGTCACAGCCGGAGCAGGATCAGGAATAGAAGGCTGTTTCGCCTTTCTATTGGCCTCATCCCAGTAAATCCCGTTCTCGAACGGAGAGACCCGTCCCGTCGTATTGGTATTATAAAAAAACACTTTAGTCAGCGTTATCCCTTCAATCCCCCCGGCTTTCTCGTCGAATGTAGAAGCCCCTTCCGATATGTTACTCAAGTTAAGCCCCACGTCCACACGTGCCACGGCACGGACCAGATAGACAGTTCCAAGTTTGGGAACGGCACCGGCACTGTGATCCACCCTGACCGGGTCCGAGGCACCCCACATCGGCAACTCCCCGTCTTTCCATACCCCCTTGTCCGGCATGGAGAAAGTGAAAAGTTGCATGACTTCCTCCCGTGTCTTTCCAGCCAGTCCGTCTGCGTCTGTATTAGCTGACCGGGTGACATTGGCCAGCATCACGAATGTACTGGTATCGCCTGAAGGAGTATTTTTCGCCAACAAGGTCATGGTACCCTTGTCTTTCTTGTCAGCCGGATCACCGGAAGGAATATAGGAGGTCACTTTGGCCTCATATGAAAACTTGTTGTCCTTGTCAAACACAAGTACCCTAATCCTCTCCGCTGCCGTGGAATTCTCCCCCTCCGGTGTAAGGGACCGTGTCAGGGGATTTCGAAGACCAAGTCCTTCGACAGACATGCTGACAGACGTCCAGCCGTCCCTGACAGGCATTTCTGTCCCGCCGTTTCCATACTCATCGAAGGGATCACTGCACCCTTGCACGAGAGGGATTCCCATAGATATCGCCAGAAAAGCGACTATCAAAGTGTAATGTTTGATTCTCATATGTATCTATTCTTTAAACTGTTTTTCTTCGTGATGGCATGACTGACCATACCTTAGTTACCAGGGGATAGCCACCTCCGTATCCTCCCATTCGTCCACAACTATGTCATATTCCATATTTCCGGGTCCTTTCAGTGTGGCGAAGACACGGTAAACCGTATTACGCCGGATGTTGTAATAACCCTTATCATTCTCGGAAAGATCCGGATTATAGAGTTCGATCCTATACGGCTTATCGGGGGTTCCCATCCGATAATCGACGGATAAGACCAAGGCCAGCGCCCCCTCTTTCCCTTTCCCGTAGACTCCCGGAGCCACATAGATGTAGCTAGGTGTCTTACCCATATATGGAAGCAGTCTTTCTTTGCATTTGGTCACAAAAGCGGATTCTCCGGACCCCTCGTTGGCACCGTCATGGAAACTAGCTCTTTCCGGCAATAATAGGGGAGTCCCCGCATAATCTACTCCTCTCATATCCGGATTACCACTTCCAGTGGCGGTGTATTCCCCAGAAGAAGGCAGTACAGAATAACCGCTAGCTTCATTGTTCAGGGTGAGTTTTGTCACTTTGGAAAGAGGTAACAAAGGAGACAGATAATTCCCCCTGTCATCAACTGTTGTAAGTATGAACTCAATACGGGCATGCATACGTTCCAGAAGTATGCAGGGAGAAAGGGTAATCCTATTATTACTAACTACATTATCCGGAACATGGAAGTTACACTGCCCAGTCATGGGAAGATACTTCCGGTTTTCTCCTTTCAGATCGTCAGATGTGAAAATTTCGGTCTTTTCCATTAATTGCTTCGGATCAGGAATTGTATGTCCATTCCTGATTTTTTCCAATCCGGATTCACAATTAACCAACAAAACAAAATTATAATCGCCTCCCATCAACTCCAGGTCCAAGGCTATATTGGATTCGCCTGCATTCACTCTACCCATCTCTCTCATCTCAAAATGCTCAATGCCGGTTATACCCGCCAACGGGTTGGTTGTTCCTTGGGAATAATAGAAAATAACTTTTTCCGGAGAGCTCTCCATATTCTTAAAAGCGAAGAGAAGAACATGTTTAACAGTTTTCTCATATTCCTCTGCACCGATATAATTCTCTTTCCACTCTCCGGATGAACGTACAGACGCCTTTGTCATCTGAGAAATACCGGTTCCTCCATTCATTTCCGCCACAATCCGGATGGGAATACCCGAAACTGATTTTTCTAACTCTTCCGTATCAGACGAACATCCGGTCAATTGTACAATTGATACACAGGCCACCATCAACAGCTTTATCACAATTCCGTATTTCATTATCTATCATTTTTATAATAATACCAATTCCTTTCTAATATTACACGAATCATTAGTTTTAAAATCTGTCTGATTATCAGTTCTCCAATTCTATGGGGCGGGAAACGACATTCCAATCCAAAACGGTCGCTTGTATCAGCATCCATGTTTCCTTTTCGTACTTGAGTTTCAGGGTTATGGGAAAATCATGGTCACATTCCAGGCTATACGGCGGTTCGCCCGCATCTCCCCGGAACATGAGGATGTCATCAACCAGATTAGCGGTATAAAGAATCTCCCCGGTTGTCTTGTCAATCAGAGATACGAACGCATTTCTTCCCTCTTCCAGTTTCATCAGCGTGAAATCCGCTTTCAATGCCCCTTCAGCGTCATGTACGGCTTCGGTCGCGTATTCAAAACGTTCACAAAGGGCGATCCGGCCGTTGAAATCATACACACCGTTGTCATCTTCTATCCTGATGACGAATTCCTCGTCTATGGGGAAAGGGGAACCTATGGAACTGATTGTGAAGTGTACCCGGTATGTCAATTCCTGCATATTGAAAGCCACCCGTTCATACACGCTTCCCATATCCTTCCGGTTCTCCAGTGATATGGAGGCGAGACCGACATACAGAGGCCCGGGGGCTGAGGAAATCCGTCCGTTTTTCAACCGCAGTGACACTTGCATTTCCTGTCTGGTAGTAACGCCTTCCCGAAAATCTGAAAAATCATAGGCCTCCAGGTCACTGCCACCCCATGCGACAAACGTGAGTTTCCCCGTATGCCGCAATGTGGCGGACAAAGAATAATCTGCCGAAAGGACTGCCTTCTTGTCAGAAAATTCGCCCACCAGCAGATCATCATCATCAAAGACAAATACCCGGACTTCTCTGATATCTGACGGATATCCAGGAAATTGTTCGCAAGGGGTCTGTCTATAGAACTGGAAATAAACACCTTGCGGACAACCACCCAAGTCATCAAATACCGTAGAATTACATCCTATAAGACAGTAAACCAGCAACATGATAAATGCGATGTAATGTACACTTCTGATTCTCATTTGATATAGTTTATGTTGGGGTTATTTAACAGTTTGAAACCAAACTGTTTGTTGATTGGAGAAAGAAGAGGAAAAATTCCTCTTCCCTCTCTACAGCTATGTAAGAAATTGTAGGCTGAATTTATCAGCAATCTAATACTAAAATTACTCCAGAACGACATCACGTGAAACGAGGTTCCACTGGAGTACCTTGGCCTCGACACGCATATAGGTCTCTTCTTTCTCGATATCCGGATTTTCAGGATTCGTCGGTTCTTCCTTATCATCAGGCTTCGGCAGATACGGATCTTTAGGATCGGAAGGATCCCACGGCATACCTAGGCCCTGGAAAGCCGTAATTGTCAACAGATAGGTGTTGTTACGACGAGTATTAGCGTTCACAATCGTTTTTCCATCAGCGTTTGTTTGACGGTTCCATAACGCACGATATGCGCATCTCCCTTTTGCGTAAGTGTAAGCTTTTTGATCCGGGCTCAACTGGCTTTTCTTTGCGGCATCCTTGCTGGCATAGATCAGCCCATCACCTTCTCCTCGATAGAACGTCTCGCCCTTTACCCCGGGTTTACTGATTAACTTCTTTTGATCTTGATCCCAATGCAATACCTCTTTTGGAGTATAAGTCGTATAGACCTTGGCATACGGTAGGCGATAGTAACCGAAATTCTTATTGTCAGTTGTGAGTTCCTCCTTTTTTACGGAATTCTCCAAGAAATAAATACCTGCCACCTTTTTAGTCTCAGTAGCATCTGCCGCAACCGCCTTGGCCGCGTACATGCCAAGCTTATCCGCTGTTGGAGTCTCTTCCGGCAAGAGGTTTCCCAGACGGATCAAATGCTCCTTGGCAGTACCGTTCGGATCTTGGGCATTTTGAAAATCAACATAGTCATCAATAGCAGATGTGAAATCTTTGTAAAGCCCGTCTCCCACTGTGATTGTACGATCTCCTGCATGGTTGCGGAAAAGATATGTCTTTGCGGCGCCGTTGATAGCCGTATACGTGAGGTTATCAAGATCAACCGTTCCTCTTCCATCAGCGGTTTTGTCTTTCAAAGCGGCATCCTTCGCGACCAATCCTTGTGCCACGACACGCTCCACATCAAAGGAGAATACATTTTGAGCCTCTCCCATGCCTGTCTTGACTGTTTCCTCGGAGATATTATCCTTGATGGTTTTCTGCTCGGCCTTTGAGGTCATCACGAACTGATTTTCCATGGCGAGAGCCGCGATGTCGGCCACCGCAGTAGCCGTACTTCCATATACACAGTTCATGGCCGTTGCAATACTGGGATCAAGAGTGCCCCTGTTAAACAACAACGCCATTGCTTGGGAACCCGCAGTGGCTTTCCATGGAGCAACTTTGTAAGTGCCAGCCGGTGTCGTCGCCCAGAATTTATTCTCCTCGTCAGCGCTTCCTAGCGTCCAGTCCTGAGGCGTACCGGGAGAAATAAGCCGTAGAGATTCAAGTGTACTCTCTCCCGGTCTTCCTCCGTAATCTTCCTGTTTGTCATTCACCGCTCTGGTTGAGACATCCTTCATAGCGGAAATATACATTCCTGCAAATGTTGTTCCCTCGCCCGGATTGTTCACCTGAGGGACATCCTCATTATTACAAGCTGTCATGCCCAGACTTAAGGCTGCAACTCCCACTAAAAATAAATTGTTTACTTTCATAACTTAAACTGTTTAGTAAATAAATAATTTAATTATTAATACATTAAATGCTTGCTATTTATCCGTTAATCCTGTCATGGAAAGTCCAGGAGTTTTCATTCCCGGGGCTCCATGTCTTTTTTCAGTAATTCCTCCGCCTTCCGCCAGTCTCCTTTCATACTATGGGCAATTGCCATAGGATAAACAGAACGGCTGTCACTCTTTACTGTGTCCAATATCATCAGAGCCTTATCCGCATCCTTTTCATACTTTAAAAGCGCATTGGCATAGTTGAGTGCCGCCAGCGGATCAAGTGCAAACTGTTCATAAGCCTTCTTATATATGTTTACCGGATTTTTTCCCTGTTCGACATACTGTTGCGCCAGCCTGTACATCTCATACTGGCTCAGGCATCCGGGAACGGTAATAAACATTTCCTCCAATTCGTCATCCGTATAGGGACGAACATCAAATTCCATGTGAAAAACGGTACGGCGCAAAGTGGGATAAACTGTGGAAAGCAACTCCGCATAAACCTTTCCCCCATCTAAAGAGCGTATAGCCGCTTCACGGGCCACATCCGTATGATGCCTTTTAATAGCGGATAAAATTTCATCCTTATATGCCAAAGAAGATACATTTATAATATTTTCCAAGCCTTTCCAGTCTTCACCCACCCCTTCTATTTCGTATATGGAGGCTTTCTTGAGCTGCGGATACTTACTCAGTACATAATAAGAAAGCGTATGAGTACGACGTTCCGCCAAATGTTTATTATAACTAAACTCACCTTCCGGAGAAGCGTATCCCATGATATGTACCTCACGAAGCCTAGCCCCTTTGATCCGAAGCCCTTTGGATACAAAATCATCCAGACGGGCTAATTCTTCCTGATTTTTACCAAATCCAAGAAGAAGTCCATGCTGTGCGGATTTGAAAGTGACCTTACAGTCAAATTCTTCTTCATAACATTTTATCTCCACCTTTTCCGGAGTATAAAAAATGTATTTATAGTCTTCCGGGCCAAAAAGGTCTATCCCGGTTACCGGTATATTCAACTGGCTCACACCTTTACCGCACTCGGCACATCCATACACCTCTTCACGAAGCAAGAGATGGCCGGAAGCCATCCAACGTTCAAAAGGCAATGCTTCCCTGACGGAGATTCCAGGCTCCCTCAAATCTCTGGAACTGCGAATATCCTTCACAGGAAGTAATGTACCCGGGTTACCACCCAGTTTTTCCTTACGGGCAACAACCTTGTATCTTTTCTTTCCGGAAATACACAAAGGCGAGAAAGTAGTCCTGATATTTCCGTCAGAAGATACCAGAGAAGGATAGATATAAACAATTTCCTGTGTCTTCAACCGATTGATGGATTCTACTATATTGAAAGAAACGGTAAACATTTTCCCTTCCGGGCTACGTCCGGTTTTCACATCTGTATATTCCAAACGAGGATTCCCCTTTCTGACAACCTTATCCTCCACCTGTCCTACCACCGGCAAACAGTATACATATCCCAGCACAGAAAGTATTCCTATATAATATTGTATTGGTTTCATTGATTCTGTTTTTAATATTTATATATGCAAAGCATCATTTATTTAATTATATAGATAATCGAAACGGCAAGCTTTGTAGGTCCCAGATAATCAGCTTTCCCCTTACCATCCTTTTTCCCACAAGAAGTACATCTGAACCTGTCATATTTAACACGCGCATAGCCCAGTCCTAAGGATGCCTCTACACTGAATCTGCTGGACAGTATCCAATGGTAACCCGTACTGATACCCCCACCGTAAAAATACCCCTCATAACGGTAATCTTTCATTTCTTTGGAGTGGTTTTGAATAATAAAAGGAATATTTATGCCTCCCACATTCATCTGCCCTCCGTGGGCATGAAGGCCAAGAAACCAGCCATTGAATGTTTCACAGATCCAATATCTTATCTCCGGCTGTACAAGCCAGTGACTCCATTTCTTTGTTTTGTAACCGTTTGCCGTGGCATCATTTTCATAAAAAAAGAAATTCATACCGATTTGGGTATCCAAGGTCCATTTCTTCCCCAGGGAAAACTCTACAGAAAGATTGGGTGTCAGCAGGGCATCATAGACAAGGTTGTTTTTTAGCACAACCTTCTGTGAGAAAGACTGCAAGCTGAACAGCAGAAAGAAAAAAAAGCATATTTTTTTCATATTGTCGCTGATTGTTTTTGATAGAAAAATGCTTGTTTTATGATGTTAATTATGATAATGCAAAATTAAAAATGAGCAATCGTATTTTCATTATATACATTGGACATAGAATTATGTAAAACAGTCTTTTTGTTTATACAAGGTAGCCAGACAGATATTCTTTTTAATATTATCATAAATTCGAAAAGAAGTTATCATTCCGCCTTGTGAAGAAAAGAATTTGAAAGCCATCTATTCCAATGTGATGTTCACCGACTACATTTCTCCTTGTCCGGAGTTCAACCATCTATCAAATCCCTATGCTGGTTTACTCACCAGTGTACGGCTCTAGTCTCGGTCTCACAGGTTTCCTCTATGGCCCGCATCAGGGAGCTGATCTCGCTGTCGGAGAGATGGATGTTTCCTAAAAGGGCGGCAGCAAATGGATGTTCCTATGTAACGGATTTAGCTAAATATAAAGGACAGATAAAAGACAAAGTATTATATGCCGAAAGCCTTGTATGAATGCAAAATGAAACATTTACAGACATTAATGGTTTCTGTCCTATATTGTTCAGGCAAAAGGAGCTGCTGATGTCCATAGACGGTGTTGGACGTGTAGCAGCAGCCAACATGATAATTACTACGGAGGCCTTTACACATTTTGATGCTCCAAGAAAGTTCAACTGGTATGGCGGAGTAGCCCCTTCCTCTTATTCTTCCGGAAGTTCCCAGTACTCGAAAGCAAGAATATCGGCTGATAATTGATGACTAACAATGCGAAGTTCTCCGGTGTCAGCAAATGATCCGTCTTGGGATCTCTGATAAGTTTGACACTACTCATTACTTTATTATGTTTTTACAGTTAAACAAATTGAGATAACGGCATGCATAAATCTCCATCTTGGCTTACTGATTGCAAATGTAGTAAGCTTATGCCCGATATTCCTGCTCTAAAAAACATAACCTATTCAAATACAACACTTTTCGTAGTCCCACATAACAGACTCATCAGCTTTAGTACCAGTTCCTTTCTGATGATACCAATGCCATCATTTTCCAACACAGATACATATATTTATACGACTTCGTGTATAATCCGGCTCTTTTTGTATATCTGCTCTTTTCTTTGTATCTTGCTGCCCTTTTTCCATATCCACTCATTGGATGTCAGGCTTTTATCCGAGTTTATAGAAAAAATGGTCATTTTAGAAAAATATATAGAAATAGTTTGTGCTTATGGAGCATGCCAAAGAAACATTGTCTACCCTGGTGCGGGAAATGCAAACAGTCACCACATACAATAAAGGAGTTTATATCCTAAACATTGAGTTTTTTTTAGACAAGTACAGTAATGAGATGTTCCGTGCCGGTGCTTTCTTTTATATATTGGTGGAAACCGGAACAGCAGAATTTGTAGTTGACTGTCATTCCTATATTGTAGGAAAGGGGGACATGCTTCTTGTCGCTCCAAGAATGTCTGTAAAGTTAATGAAAAAAAGTTCCGACTTCGGTACATGTGGTCTATGCATGGAGCCTTTCTTTTTTGACTCCCTTTCCATAGGAAACTATGTATACAAACGGCTTTATAACAGCAGCCATACGACATATGTTTTACGGCTAGAGGACAGCGATACTGTACATATACGCAAAACGCTAGACCTGATGTCCCACTACCTCACCTCCGACCATCCTGCAGAAATGGCTGGTTCACTGGTCAATTTCCTATTGCTGCAAATAACGGAAATCTTCCACAGTCAAAATGTACATCCAGCCGGAAGGGTCAAGCATTCCGATGCTTTGTTCCGACTTTTCAGAAAGTTGTTGGCTGAGAATTACAGGAAAGAGCATGAACTTCAGTTTTATGCTGATTCCCTTCACATATCCCAGACATACCTGTCAAGAGTGATACGTCAGATTTCTGGAAAAACAGTGAATAATTATATAGCCGAAGCACTTTATACAGATGCTAGACGCCTGCTGGTCTTTACGGATCTGACTGTAAAGGAGATTGCTGAACAATTAGGCTTTTCAGACCAGTCATCCTTCGGAAAATTCTTCAAAAAGAAATCAGAGACATCTCCTGCAAACTTTCGTGACGAATATAAAAAACTCCACAACTTGTAAAAGTGGATGCTGTACAATACACGCACAAGTTGGGGAGTGAAACTGGAAAGCTTTTCCACGCGAAAGAACCCCTCTGGAATATTCTATGGATACGGAGCGGAACATGTTGACAAGGAGGGATAACCTCATAATTACCGATAATTTTTCTTTTAGGGATACAATCAGACTTTCCAACCTGCGTTTCGATAGGTTATGTATTTCTCAAATCTATTAAAGCAGACAATATCTACTATATTTGAGACATATTTTGAAAATACCTGACTTCATCCGTATTTGCCTTTCATTATTTTACTATTTTCACACCGCTTTAATGTGAATATGTTAAAGTCAGTTTCCTTTTATTTACATACGGCAAACTGTATAGAAGTATAAATAATATTCTTCCGGGCCTTATGTATTGAACTGGTGTGGATTGAAAAGCCCGTTGTCATACTGATTGGTATGGATGGAAGTCCGTTCCAAAGAGCTGGGATATCCGGCTGGATATATATCAATTTGACTGTAAGTCAAAAGCATGTACATCAGAATTAAAAATATTTTAATTGTAATGAAACATATATTTTATCATCTGGCCGCTGTTATGGTCGTCGTGGTATGGGGAATGACTTTTATTTCCACCAAGGTTCTAATAGTTCATGGTCTGTCTCCTCAGGAGATTTTCCTATTCCGTTTTTTGCTGGCTTATGCTGCAGTGTGTCCTATCTCCTTCCATCGTTTTTTTGCCCGTAATCTGAAAGATGAGCTATATCTGGTGGGTGGCGGAGTATTGGGTGGTTCCCTGTTCTTCTTTTTACAGAACATGGCTCTGGGGCTGACACAGGCTTCAAATGTTTCTTTCATCATATGTACGACCCCGTTGTTGACTGCTGCTCTGACCGTATTGTCCGTTCGGATGGAAAAGGTCTCAAGAGGCTTCATACACGGATCTATTGTTGCTCTGTTGGGTGTAGGCTTGCTGATATTCAACGGAAGTTTCATTCTTCGGATATCACCTTTGGGAGATTTACTGACTCTTTTGGCTTCTCTGTCATGGGCGTTTTACAGTCTTGTCATTCGGAGTCTCACCCGGAAATATTCTCCGGCTTTCATTACCAGAAAAATATTTTTCTATGGTATAATAACAATTCTGCCCACTTTCTTTTTTCTGCCCTCATTGATAAACCCTGCTGTATTGCTAGACAGTGAAGTGTGGAGCAATCTCCTTTTTTTAGGTGTCATAGCTTCGTCTGCCTGTTATCTGTTGTGGAATATTGTCGTAAAGCAACTGGGGACGATACAGGCATCCAACTATCTTTATCTGAATCCTCTTGCCACAACGGTCGGGGCGACTATATTCCTACATGAGGAAGTGACCCCAGTTGCGATAGTCGGAATCGTTTTGGTTCTCTCGGGCGTATATCTGGCTAGCAAAAACTCTCGTCCTAACTATACTGCTATAAAAAAGCAAGCGGACTAAATTCTGTTTATTTTATTATTACTATAATCATATGCAGACTACACATGGTGATAAATTTACGATTCAAACAATGTATTGTTTGTGTCGCAATTAACCAAACAAGGTTCTATTTGGAACATGGAGTAATAATCACGATTTCCGAACTTTGCATATGACAATTAATAGAGATACACAAAGATTATTTCAGAAAGATATTAAGATTCTTAATTTCTAAAAGCTGATGAATAAAATGCTGATAAGATCTGGTTCTTCCGGTTTGAGAGAGTCTGGTATAGAAGTTTGTTATCACAATATTCATAGCTTTTGCTGCAATGAAAACAATAACCAATAACCAATATTGATATGAGAAGTATAACAACATTTGATTTACAGTATGCACACAGATTTTATGGTTTTCGAGGAGAAGCCCAGTATCTTCATGGACATACCGGTGTTCTGACTATTGAAGTGGAGGATACTATAAATACGGGAGTAAATATGGTATATCCTTGTAATGAAATCCAAAAAATCGCATGGAATGTGCTAAAAAACTTTGACCATGCTTTAGTCCTCAGGGAGGATGATCCGCTTTTACCCGCAGTTCTTGGGGTATATGAAAAACAAGGTATCAAGAATGGAAATCCTCAAAACACAATGAAGGGTGAGGCTTTCAAGATTGAGCTGGCCACGGCATACCCGGATGCGCGTCTTGTAGTGACAAAAGAGACCATGACTGTGGAGGGCATGATAAAGATCGTATACGCTCTTCTTAAAGACAAACTGAATATAGCAAAAATCACATTCACAAGTGGAGTAAATGCTGGTTCTGCTGAATTTGTTACAAAAAATAAGATTCAACGCTGTCCTCTTTGTGGTGTTACGCTGAATGAGGAAAGTGCATGTCCTAAGTGCGGATACAAAAAATAATCATAACCGGTAACACAGTCCAATGATGTTGGACTGTGTTGCTTGTTTTTCTTGCCATATCCATGAACATAAAATAAAGACATGGTGAGATTATAAAATAGAATAGGGTGTTATATAGTAATAGATAATGGATATCAGAGGATTCTATAATTTTCAATATTTTGTTATATTCAAATCGCAGATTTTTATAATTCTCTTATAATCTATATATTATGCAGCTAAATTTTATTTTTCATGAAAAAAAGAATCATTTCGTTTTCATGGCAACATTTATTGCTCATCGTTTCATTGTCCATAATGACATGTGGAGTAGCCCTCTGCATACGGCCAAACTTTAGCAGTAGTGTGATTGCCACTATCCCATTTATTATAGCACTCGCAGAAGAAGCTAGCATAGTTTCCCTATTTACAATTGTAGAATATACTCACATAATGAACTTTCTTTTCATCGGGCTTCAGATTCTCATCCTCCACCAGAGGTTCCCACGGATACAACTTTTCCAATTCATTATTGGTTTTGTATTCGGTTTCCTATTAGATGTTAATATGTGGCCTACATCAATCATAGTATGTAATAAAAGTTATACCTTTTGGAATCAGCAATTTATAATGATATCATTTTTTCAATGTCAAAGATTTAAATGATTCAAGTGAACTGAACTTATTTTATTTTTAACTATGTTCCTTTTTTAGTGGGCAGTAATGAATTATGATAAGAATGATACTGCAAAATCACATCATACCTGTAAATGAGAACGGCGGTTTACCGTTATCCAAGCGTTATTGGGCTATTTTAGCCACTGCTCTAGGAGTTGGAATATCTGTGATAGACGTTACAATCGCCAATGTGGCTTTACCGACCATCGCCCACGACCTAGGAACTTCACCATCCGTAACGATTTGGATAGTAAATGCTTATCAGATGGCTATTACCATTTCACTCCTCTCTTTCTCTTCATTGGGAGACATTTACGGTTACCGGAAAATTTACTTATCTGGCGTTTTGCTATTCAGCATCACCTCAGGGATCTGTGCTTGTGCCGACTCGTTCTGGACGCTGACTACCGCCCGTATTTTACAAGGATTCGGCGCTGCCGCAATCACTGGTGTGAATACGGCGCTACTCCGGATCATCTATCCCAAACGTTTTCTTGGTCGCGGAATGGGCATCAACGCCCTTGTCATTGCCGTGTCGACCGCTGCCGGACCGACAATCGCTTCAATTATTCTCTCATTGGGTTCATGGCATTGGCTTTTTGCCATCAACATCCCAGTGGGAATTGCTACACTCATAATCGGACTGATATACCTTCCTGACAATCCGGTAAAAGTAACCGGACGCCATTTCGACAAGTTCAGTTGTCTGATGAATGCAGTCACCTTTGGTCTACTTATATTCTTATTAGAGGGTATTACCCACAAAGAAAACACAACATTGATCATAGTCGGGGTATTTGCGTTGTTAATAATTGGTTATTTCTTTGTACGTCGCCAATTACGCCAACAATTTCCTTTATTACCAGTCGACCTGATGCGTATCCCTATTTTCTCCATGTCTATCGGCACATCCATCTGTTCCTTCACCGGGCAAATGCTAGCCATGCTCTCCCTCCCCTTTTTCCTCCAGGAGACCTTGAAACGTAGCGATGTGACAACCGGATTACTCCTTACTCCCTGGCCAATAGCGACAATGATTATTGCTCCGCTTGCCGGACGGCTAGTAGAACGTATCCATGCCGGAATACTGGGAAGCATCGGCATGACAATATTTGCTATAGGACTTTTTCTGCTCGCAGTACTCCCTTCCAACCCTACTAATATGGATATTATATGGCGGCTGTTCATTTGTGGATCCGGTTTCGGCTTATTCCAAACACCCAACAACAGTACCATCATCTCCTCCGCTCCATCCAACCGTAGTGGAGGAGCAAGCGGTATGCTGGGTACTGCCCGTCTACTGGGACAAACACTGGGAGCTACACAAGTTGCCATGATATTCTATTTAGTTCCAATCAACAGTTCGCAAACATGTCTGTATTCAGCAACAGGTTTTGCTATTGTTGCAGCAATAGTCAGCTGTCTGAGAATTTCGCAACCACGTCCATTATAAATATGCAATTAAATTGAATACTTATAATATACAACTTTATACTTTATAAGTAAGGAAACGAGCGATAGAAAACAACCGCTACTGTCATTACTGACATTTCTTATATTGTAGCCATAAATAGAGACATTTAGCAAGCATTGTAAATCATCTAAATAATTCATACATAAAGTATTACAATTTAGTTGTTTTTTGTATCTTTAGACATTTGTCTGGCTTTGTCCACTGTTTGTCTGCCTATCTCATGGGTTCAAAGATATGGCTTCTTTTTGAACTATGCAAATATTTGATTTACAATCTTTAGGCTTTAGTGTAAGGATAATTAACTTATATAACGTATCAATCATTGATATTGACACTCTTCACATATTCCCGATGAGCAACACCCCATTGAATCATTGCTGCAATTAATTCTTTCAACCGAAACCCAGAAGATGTCAATTCATATTCTACCGTCACTGGCACTGTATTATAAACAGCTCTCTTTACAACCCCGTTCAATTCGAGTTCTTTTAATTCCTTTGACAACATACGGGGAGTAATATGAGGTATTTTCTTTTGAAGTTCATTAAACCTATATTTTCTAAAAAGCAAAGCCCGGATAATATTAAGCTTCCATTTACCGGATAAAATAGTCAGCGTATCATTTAGAGCAACAATATTTGAATAAGGGCATCCATTAAAGTCTTCCATATAACCAGTTTATTTAAATAGTCCACAACTATACTCTTGTATATTACTATACTAAAGTATATTGATATACTTTAGTAAGCAAAGATACACTACTTTTGCATCAAATCAAAACATTCATTCGATATTGAAAGGATGTTTCTAATATTAACAATAAAAAAACAATCGTATGAAAGTAACATTAATTGCATCAGTGTCAGCAAATGGAAAAGTATTGCTGGCAAACAATCCCAATCATCAGATAGCACCGGAAGTCATGGAATTTCTTGTACAGAAAGCCGTTGAGTCCGGCAACATTGTTTTTGGGTATTCTACTTATACCATGTTTATCGATGCGTTGCAAGATGCCCTTGCAGGAAAAGAAATCGTCGTGCTATCCAACAATCACGAAGCCCGAAGCGGTCACAAAACCGTTCATACTCCTGAAGAAGCGGTAGAATACCTAAGAGGAAAAGGAATGGAAGAAATAATCGTTGGTGGCGGAGTACAGACTTACAATGTTTTCCTTGACAAGGATTTGGTAACAGACATTTATTTCAATGTCACTCCAATGGTTATTGGTGACGGTGGTACTATTGGCTCAAAAGATGATTTATTCGTCAAGTTTGATAAAATGAATTATGAACCCATCATTGAAAATGTAATCAGACTTCATTTGAGTAAATAACAGGAGCAGATATGAAAAAAATAATTTTATCAGTTTTATTATTGGGCATTATAATGGGATTACAGGCTCAAGAATTGAAAGTTATAAATTTGAATAAGCCGGATAAAAGCAGAAATGTTACATTGATGCAGGCATTGAATAAAAGACATTCGGAACGAGCATTTGCCAATAAACAACTGACGCATCAGGATTTATCCGACCTGCTTTGGGCAGCCAACGGAATAAACCGTCCGTCAGAAGGCAAACGTACCGCACCATCGGCAAATAATGTACAGGAAGTTGACGTATATGTATGTATGAAAGATGGGTGTTATTTATACGATGCCAAAGCACATCAGTTGCAACCTGTTGCTAAAGGTGATTATCGTTCTGCCGTAGCCAGACAACAGAATTTTGTAACAGAAGCCCCTGTATGTCTGATACTGGTTGCTGACTTGTCCCGCTTTAATAGCGGAAATCCTGAACAGTTGCTAATTGTAGGAGCTTGTGATACTGGGATTATTTCTCAAAATATTTCACTATTCTGTTCCTCGGCTGGCTTAGTTACAGTACCACGGATGACAATGGATAAAAATGCATTGGAAAAAATATTAAAGCTAAAAAAGTCCCAACATTTATTACTAAATCATCCTGTCGGATATGCGAAATAAAGAGGGGATAAAAAAATTCAAAACATCTTTTTGCTAATTGAATAATTGCTTTTAATATCTAGTAAGGATAAGAATAAATCGAGGGTGCCAAATATTTTTACGTTGGTCCTTTTTTAGGCTCAGTAGATTTTTAGTGGGGATTATTTTTTATACTCATGAAGCATTACTTACTTCGCATTATGAAAAACGATTATTTGAACATGCTGGCCAGCCTTGTGTTGCCGGCGCAGATATTAGATTACTTTCTTATCTCAAGAGTTGAACAAACCTCTCAAGAGATTCATATCAGTCTGGATGAAAAGATGAATCCAGAGTTAAGCAACGACGTACATCTTGAATCCAAAGGTTTTATGGAAGCTGTAAATGTGACGGACTTTCCCATAGGAGATCATAAGGTAATTCTCAGAATCAGACGCCGGCGTTGGACAGACTTAAGCACAGGCAAAAGCTTTAGTATTCCCATCGACCTCAACGTTGTGCCAAGGGACCCGATACTCCAAAGAATTTGGAGCTTTTTTAAAAGAAACGTATGGAACCATCCCCGGTAACCTGCCGTACGTTTGAGGAATTCTATCATATAGACTGTCATACATTTGAGAAACAGTATAAGGAGGTCCTCAGTGGATATCGCAAGTGGGAGCAACTATCTCATGCCGATGAATGGATGCTGTTTCCGGAGAATATGGGACTGCATTTGGCAATTGACGAGACCTCACTCTCCAACGGTAAACTTTACACCTTTGTGACCAACCACGATGCCTGTACGAGAGAGTGTTCCCTGGTAGCTGCCGTGGCAGGGACTAAATCAGAGGATGTAATAGCTGTGCTGCAACGAATTGACGAGGAAAGTCGCTATGCCGTTAAAGAGGTAACACTTGTTCTTTCAGACTCCATGCGCAAGATTGTACGGACTGCATTTCCTAAAGCCGGTCGTGTTATAGACCGTTTTCACATTCAAAAATTAGCTTGTGATGCCGTGCAGGAATTACGCATCAAACACCGTTGGGATGCCATACAGCAAGCCAACGAGGAAATGGAGGAAGCAAAACAGAACAACAAAGATTATGTCCCATACCGATATTCCAATGGTGATACTCGTAGGGAATTGCTTATACGTTCTCGGTATTTGCTTTTCAAGTCAGCCGATAAATGGACAGAAAGACAGAAACAAAGAGCAGCCATCCTATTTGAAGAATATCCTGATATCAAGAAAGCATATGGTTTGTGCCATTCCCTGCGGATGATATTCTCAAAGAATACCATAAAGGATGCTGCATATCTGGCTATGGCACGATGGTATAACAAAGTAGAAGATGCAGGGATGCGTTCATTGAACGTCATTGCTACTACTTTTTATGAACACTATGATGAAATACTCAATTTCTACAACCACCGTTCTTCAAATGCGAAGGCAGAATCTTTCAATGCCAAAATCAAATTGTTCAGAGCAAACCTTAGCGGTGTAGCTGACAAGAAGTTCTTTCTATTCCACATTGCTAATGCTATATGCGTATCCCCACTAAAAAGCTACTGAGCCCTTTTTTTTATGCTTATTTTGCTATGTGCCCAAAAAAAGAGAACCTGTAAAGTATTAATTTACAGGGATTTTCTTTGTTTTGCAATTCTTTCCAGCGGAGAGACGGGGATTCGAACCCCGGATACCCTTTTGGGGTATACACGCTTTCCAGGCGTGCCTCTTCAACCACTCGAGCACCTCTCCTTTTCGGGGCGCAAAAGTAAAGGAAGTTTTCGAAATCACCAAATATTTGGTATAAATAATCTATCGAATACATATTAAATTAAGCCAAATCCACGTAGTTTTCCTAAAAAACTTCAATAACCAAACTCAATTATCACCTTTACAGTATCACTTTTGTACAATAGACGCGATAGGTGCAACAATCTTTTTCAAGCATTTTGTCTTCTTGCTGATTTATTTTTATATGCTTGAATGCTCCCCTTTTAAAAGACTATCTATGAATTCTATCACTTCCGTATTGCTTACAAAAATGAGACGTTTTTTATATCTCCTTGAACAAAACAAAACGACAATCCGTTTATATAACAGTAAAACGACAAATCCCTCATTTTAATTCCATATTTACTCGTCCCGTCCCGAAACAATCCGAGTTAAATAAACCCGTCCGGTGTGAAAATAAAATGTGAACCAGAAACTATATTAAAATAAAACAATATTATTATGAGTAAAATCGAAATTAGAAACCTATATCTAATCTTTGGAAAAGAAAAGCATAAAGCAGAGAAAATGCTGAAAGAAGGCAAAACTAAAGAGGAAATATTAAAGGTAACCGGATGTACCGTTGCCGTAAAAGATGCCAATCTATCCATCAACGAAGGCGAAATATTCGTAATAATGGGACTCTCCGGCAGTGGAAAGTCGACCTTGCTGCGCTGCATCAACCGACTAATACGTCCCACTTCAGGAGAAATAATAATCAACGATACTGATATTTCGAAGGCTTCAAAGCAACAACTGCTGCAAATACGCAGAAAGGAACTTGCCATGGTATTTCAGCACTTCGGCTTACTACCCCACCGCTCCGTTTTGCACAACATTGCTTTCGGATTGGAACTGCAAGGAGTAGAAAAAGAAGAACGTGAAAAGAAAGCTATGGAGTGCATGCAGCAAGTTGGACTGAAAGGATATGAAAACCAAATGGTAGGGCAGCTCTCCGGTGGCATGCAGCAACGTGTCGGCTTGGCACGCGCCCTTGCCAACAACCCGGAAGTGCTGCTTATGGACGAAGCTTTCTCCGCCCTTGATCCACTGATACGTGTACAGATGCAAGATGAATTACTGACCCTACAGTCGAAAATGAAAAAGACAATTATTTTTATTACTCACGACCTGAACGAAGCCATCAAGCTGGGCGACCGCATCGCCATCATGAAAGACGGTGAAATTGTACAGACAGGTACTTCCGAAGAAATATTGACCGAACCTGCCAATGCCTACGTAGAACGTTTCGTAGAAAATGTAGACCGCTCCAAAATAATCACCGCCAGTTCCATTATGGCAGACAAACCGCTTGTGGCGAGACTGAAGAAAGAAGGTCCCGAGGTATTGATCCGCAAAATGCGAGAACGTAACCTCACTGTCCTGCCGGTGGTAGATGCCGGCAATATACTGGTTGGAGAGGTCAGACTAAATGACCTGCTAAAGCTACGAAAAGAGCAAATCCGTTCGATAGACACCGTTGTACGTCACGAAGTACACTCTGTACTGAGCGATACCATACTCGAGGACATCCTGCCGCTTATGACCCGCACTAATTCTCCTATCTGGGTAGTAAACGAGAACCGGGAATTTCAGGGAGTAGTTCCATTGTCGTCACTCATCATCGAAGTGACCGGAAAAAACAAGGAAGAAATTAATGAAATCATTCAAAACGCAATAGAATTATGATAAACATAGGACAATATATAGAAACAGCCATCAACTGGCTCACTAACCATTTCGCTACATTCTTCGACACTCTGAGCATAGGTATCGGCAGTTTTATAGACAGTTTCCAACACGTACTGTACGGCATCCCCTTTTACATTACCATCATCGCTTTGACAGTTCTTGCCTGGATAAAGTCGGGCAAAGGAACAGCCGTATTTACCATTTTGGGACTATTGCTTATTTACGGAATGGGCTTTTGGGAAGAAACCATGCAGACATTAGCTCTCGTATTGTCATCCACTTGTCTTGCACTGCTGCTGGGCGTGCCATTAGGCATCTGGACTGCCAACAGCAATCGGTGTAATAAAATCATGCGTCCCATACTGGACTTCATGCAAACCATGCCCGCTTTTGTATACCTGATTCCGGCGGTACTATTCTTTGGTTTGGGTACCGTACCGGGCGCATTTGCAACCGTTATCTTCGCCATGCCGCCTGTAGTGCGGCTAACCGGGCTCGGCATCCGCCAAGTTCCGAAAAACGTGGTAGAAGCTTCCCGCTCTTTCGGTGCCACTCCCTGGCAGTTACTCTACAAGGTACAACTACCCTTGGCGCTGCCCACTATAATGACAGGAATAAACCAGACTATCATGATGTCTCTGTCCATGGTGGTGATTGCCGCTATGATTTCCGCCGGTGGCTTGGGAGAAATTGTATTGAAAGGAATTACCCAAATGAAAATAGGACTTGGATTTGAAGGCGGTATAGCCGTCGTTATATTAGCTATTGTGTTGGACCGTATCACCCAGGGTATGGCACAAGGCAAAAAGAAAAAATTATAGAACTGAAAAGAAATAAACGATATGAACAGACTGAAAATAATAGCCGTACTGTTGTTGGCAGCCTTGCTGCCGACAGCTTGCGGTAACCTCAATGACAATAAGAAAATCAGCATAGCCTATGCCAATTGGTCAGAAGGCATCGCAATGTCTTATCTGATAAAAGTGATATTGGAAGAACATGGCTACGATGTACGGATGCTGAATGCTGATTTAGCTCCTATCTTCGCATCTTTATCGCGCAAAAAAGCGGATGTATTCATGGATGTATGGCTACCGGTAACCATGCATGATTATATGGAGCAATACGGAGACAAATTGGAAGTCATCGGCAATGTATACGACAATGCACGCATCGGTCTGGTAGTACCAGAATATGTCACCATTCAATCCATTGAAGAATTAAACGGACATAAAGATAAGTTCTCCGGTCAAATCATCGGTATTGATGCAGGAGCCGGAATCATGAAAACAACCGAAAAAGCATTAAACGAATATGGCTTGGACTATAAACTGATGACCGCAAGCGCCCCTGCCATGACCACATCATTAGATAAAGCAATCCGAAAAAAAGAATGGATAGTAGTGACCGGCTGGACTCCACACTGGATGTTCGGACGCTATAAGCTGAAAATACTCGATGACCCCAAACAGATATATGGAAAAGCTGAATCCATCCATACTGTAGTCTGGAAAGATTTTAGTGAAAAATATCCGTTTGTTGCCGAACTTTTACGAAATATCCGACTGGACGACCAGCAAATCAGCTCGCTGATGGCCACTATAGAAAAAACACAAAAAACGGAAACCTATGCCGTCCGCCAATGGATGAAAGAACATCAGGCCTTAGTAAACAGCTGGATACCTATAAAAACAGACTTTTCCACAAACTCTTACATCAACAGATAACGGCCAATAATGAAAATAAAAAGCGTATTTCTTTGATGTCACCACATGGTTACTTATATTTGTCACCAAATAGTGACAAATATAAATTATGGAATTAAAAGAAACGGAAAAGCGATTGCTTGAAGCAGTCAGCAAAATAATTGAAGAAGAGGGTTTTACCCAAATAGGTATTAACCGTATTGCAAAGAAAGCACAATGTGATAAAGTTTTGATATACCGTTATTTTGGTGGTTTAGACGGGCTATTGGCAGCCTGGGCGAAGCAATATGATTTTTATTCATTTGCCTATTCCGAGTTTGCCGGTCAGATAGCACAGGTTACAACCTCTAATCTTAAGGATATAATAAAAACAATACTATTAAAGCAATTGGAATATCTGAAAGATAGTCATCTTATGCAAGAATTGTATGTATGGGAATTATCAGGAAAATCATCATTTCGGACAATACAGGCAGAGCGGGAGAAGAACGGTCATAAGTTACAGTTGGAGTTGGAAAAGAGATTAGGAAAGACTTGCCATAATTGCAATTTTTATATTACTGTTATCATAGCCGCGATTAACTATATCATATTATTTACCCGGCAATATAATATGTTCAATGGAATAGATTTTAGCCAGCCGGAAGCATGGGAGGAACTGAAAAATATTATCTCTGATTACATTGATACATTCTTAGGCACTGTCCACAATTTTGTGTAAATAGAAAACTTCAGTATTTGGGTTTTATACTTGAATCCTGTTTTCAAATATATATAATAATAAATTGGTTAAATATCAATGCCCAATTCCAAATAGGTTGGTACCATTTCTTTTCGATTTCGTTAATGGCCAGATAGACAGATTTTTTCAACGCATTATCATTCGGAAATGATAGCTTATTTTTGGTGTACTTTCTAATCTTCCCATTCAGATTTTCAATAAGATTAGTGATATAGATAATCTTTCTAATCCCGACAGGGAAATCAAAGAACACAGTCAGTTCTTCCCAATTATTTCTCCATGAGCGTATCGCATATGGATATTTAGCACCCCATTTTTACTCAAAATTATCCAACTCCATCTCAACTGCTTCTTTAGTAGGTGCATTATAGATGTTACTTAAATCGGCAGTGAACTCCTTCTTTTCTTTCCAGACGACATGGCGACAGGAGTTTCTAATTTGGTGTACCACACATATTTGAGTAATAGAGGCAGGAAATACACTCTTGATGGTTTCCGTAAATCCATTCAGCTTATCAGTAACTGTAGTCAGAATATCTTCCACACTACGGGCTTTGAGATCCGTTAAAACGCCCAACCAGAAAGCGACACTCTCATTTTTACCAATCCACATACCCAATACTTCTTTCAAGCCTTCCTTATTCAGACCTACACATAGGTAAACAGTCTTATTAATCACTTTACCGTTTTCTCTGACTTTGAATACGATGTCATCCATCCAGACAATCATATATAAATTGTCCAAAGGACGATTTTGTCACTCTGTTGCAGCCTGGCTAACTTTATTGGTGATAATGGAGGTGGCGGAGGTAGAGAGGTTAATACCGTATATTTCCTGCATTTCCTACTCAATGTCAACGACGCTCATACCTTTGGCATAAAGAGAGATGACAAGATGCTCAATAGATAAGCCGCGGGATTGATGCTTGAGAATAACAATAGGCTCAAATTCACCTTTCCGATCACGAGGAACCTAAATAACAGATTCACCCATCTCGGTTTGAATCTGCTTCCTATACCTACCATTGCGGGAGTTGTCACTATGATCTCCTTGATTGGAGTGTTTTTCATAACCTAAATGGTTTTCCATCTCTGCTTCCTGCATTTGTTCATAAACACGAGTATGAAGCTCTTTCATGAAAGCAGTCACATCTTCGCCAGTCTTAAACAAGGACAGAAACTCTTTACTTAACAATTCTTTAGGAATGTCCATAAAATTTGATTTTTTACAAAATCAATATATAAAAAACTACGAGAAAAATCCCGTAGTTTTCTATTTACACAATCAGATGGATAGTCCCCATTCTTAATATCAAAAATCAAATGAGAATAGTCATATTCTATTCATCCACCTATAACGGGAACACATTAAAAATTGCCGAAAGCATAGCAGTAACTCTTTCTGCCGACCTGATAACAATAGAAACTAAAATATCCGATTTTGATTTATCACAGTACGATTTAATAGGGATCAGTTCAGCAATACATTTTGGCCAACATGCCATCCGATTGCAACGGTTCGTTTCAGCATTGCCTTTACAAGGAAAAAACATATTCATATTTTCCACCCGCTGTCGTCCGTTTCTGGGCAATTATCACAGAACACTGAAAAATATCATAAAACAGAAGAAAACCCATCTTATTGATGAGTTCTCCTGTGTGGGCTTTGACCGAACAAGTCCTTGGGTCTTGATAGTTTCTTTCCATATGCCCATTCCCACGGCTATCTGCACCAACAATAGCCGCCAGTTCTCTGGCAACTGATGGCTTTTCTACAATAATACAAGTCATCCCCATAGTACTGCAGATTAGATTTTATGACCTTTTTTCTCCTGAACCTCCTTCTTCTGTTTTTCAGTCGGCTCTGTCTGTTCCTTCTTCAGAGGTTCTTTTACATGTTTGATTGCCTCATTGGTCTTACCCATCATTGTTCACGGCAACCTAAGTCTTGTTTTCTTTAGCTACCACCCTGGCTTCACCCTGCTCCTTTTTCCTACCCGGATTCCATCTGTAAAATATCGGTCGGTTTTCTTCCTTGTCAAACTTGGCATATGCATTGAAAGGCTGTCCGGCTTTATCAACCATATTCTTGATGTAGAGTGCATGCTCCTCATTAAGCTCCGCCTGTTGCTTTTCTATAAGTTCCACTCCGCAAACTTTCCTTAAAAACACCTTTCTGCTGTTCCTGGTTTATATGCTGAGTCACACTCTGCTTTGGAGCATTATCAAACTTGAATTCGATTCCCTTCTTATCGGCATTAATCTAAATATGAGCATTGAAAGGATTACCGGCTTTGGAAATCATATTCTCTATAGCAACAGTTTTACTCATAGCAAGATCTGTCTTCTGTTGTTCGGAAAGCTTAACACCCTTTATTTCATCAGGTACACGCACACGGTCAGCCCCCAAAGCTATCAGTTCATTCGTTTGCGGATCAACGGATATGAAAGCCTTGAACGGTTCTCCGTTTTTAAAAGTAACGTCAGCCAGTCTTCCCAAATTACCCATTTCACGTAGCATCTTCTTGTCTTCCTCTGAAAACTCAACACCCATAAAAGGGAAGTCCAACCGTAGCTCTTTTTTTGCATCAGATTACTCTTTCCTCCACCAAACATCTTTTCAAGATTACCCGAAGCCTTCAACAGCTCATGGGTGATACCAATTGCCGTAAACTCATTCTAGTCAATACGTTCTTCGTTTACGCATATCAGTTTCAGCTGTTCTTCATTCTCTTTCGGTTGCTGAAGCATTTTCTGAAGAATCATTACAGAACTTTCTACCTTATCTGCAACAAGTCTGTAAAGTCTGTTTCTTGAAGAAGCATTAAACTGTCTGGTAAAGTTCTCCATGAAGTTCTTAAAAATACGTCATTTTCACTGAATTTCATGAACTGTCTTGAATGTGCATCAAGCGGCTCAACTGTCTGCACCTTACTTTCTGCATCAACTGATGAAACTACTGAAAACTTTTTTTATTCCTTATCCTCTAGTCCAAGGATGTAGTTATTGGTGTTCGTATCCATTAATTCTAAATTTAATGGATACGAACACTAAATATATAATCATAGATATAAATATAAATACCAAAGAAAATAGCAGAAAATGATGTAAAATATAGTCTATGTTAATTTTTAATGCCAACTATAGTATGTTGAAAAAATAAAATGTCGCAATTATATTTGCATAATATAATTAGACATACTATGAGTATAGAAAGTAAATCAATCTTAGATATTTTTGCACGAAACGTTAAAAAAAGAAGAAATGAGCTTGGAATATCTCAAGAAAAATTAGCAGAATTATCAGGCTTACATAGAACTTATATAGGTATGATTGAGCGTTCAGAAAAAAATATAACTCTTCTGAATATTCAGAAAATATCCAAGGCTTTAAACGTAGAAATATCAACACTTTTAAAAGAAGAATAATAATATGAAAATACAAGACATTATAGTTTTACCTGTAGATGATGGTATAATAAATAAGACAGTAAATAATGCTATTAAAAAATATGACTATACAATTAATAATCTGTCATATTCAAGAACACCAGTTGAGCAGTTAGACAATATATATATGGGAGATTTGGCTAAAAATGCATTAGTGGCTTATTTTCGTAATCAAAGAATAGTAGTTGAGGATTATGATGAAATAAGAACTGATAATTTTCAAGATCATGACCCCGGTTGGGATTTTAAATTAGGAAAACATAAACTTAGATGTGAAGTAAAATCTTCAATTCCACCAAATAATGAATCAGACTCTGATATAATAGCAAAAAGAGATATAAAGGTTATTGCTAGTCATGACAAGCATCAGGAAACTGTAATACCAGCCGAAAGGCTAGATTGTGAACTACATTTTCAAATCTATTTCAGAGCTGTTACATATAAGAAAGGCTATGATGACTTTAAAAAATTATTAAATGATTTAAAACAAAATCCAGCTATAATTCACCAAATTATAAACTCATCTAAATATAATAAACCTCTCTTTTTTGGTGTCGCTGCCAAGAAAGAAATAATTAATTATGCAAAGAACTTAGGTACTTGGACTTTTAGTTGGACATCTGCACTTTATTGGTGTTGTCCTATATCAAAAGCACATAATCTTCAGGAACTAATTAATGCTCTCAAGAAATAATCAATATATCAACTGATTTTAAACATAAAATACATGTAGTAATTCTGTATGATTTTAACTCTTTATATTTATGTTTTACAATAAAATCCTAAAAGCACTAGCATTGTTAAAAAGTAAATATAGAACTATATCGCTTTCTTTAAATAAATGAGGCATAAATAATATAATACATACTACCAAAGCACTTAATGATTTTATATTATCATAAAAAGGGATATTCAATAAATGTCTCTATTTAAACTCCACTTGTATTCGTATTAGACTTCTCCAACTTCCAAACATCAGGAAAAAGTTCACGAACATCTTTCCCAGAGTCCTTTTCCAAATAATATGGAAGTTTGGCTATGACATCATTCAGCCATTCCCTTGGGGTAATTTCCTGTGCTTTACAGGTAGCTAATAATGAGCATATGATTGCTGTATTCTCAGCAGCCTCATGGTTATCACAAAAGAGGAAGTTCTTTCTGGACAGAGTCATTGGCCTGATTGCATTCTCCGCCAGATTATTATCGATTTTCAGATTTCCATCTTTCAGATAATTCCTCATTCTTAGCCAAAGAGGATAAGTATAGGTATAGCCTGTCCCATACGACCTCTTGGTGGTACTTTGCCGTAAGTCTGTTCCATCTATTTTCCAAAGGAGTCAAGTATGGGGGGGGCTGCTAAACGCTGACGGAGTTCACATCGTCCCCAAGCATCGAGTTTTCGGGCATCTGCTATCTGCTCAATATGATATAATTCCTGTATTTGTTTAAGGGCATATTCAGCAAGTGATTTATTTTCATCCAGTGCCAGCTCCATATGTCTTCTGATATGGGCCAGACAGACAATAAGGCACACGCCTTCAGTAGCCTCAAACGCATTGTAGGCACTGTATCCGTCACTTTGAAGATATCCTTTGAAGTCCTTTAATAAATTTCTGATTGTCTGTCTGGATCGGGAACCGTTATCATAATGGAAGATGACCAGCTTTTCCATAACTGCCCTGACCATCCATAAATATTCCTTATCGGTTTTTCCTTTATTGATGACCCGTACCGTCGTTTCATCGGCCTGGACATAGCCGCTGTTCGTTACGAGCCGTAACAACTCCGTATACAGAAGCCTTAACAACTCACATACCAGCTTAAACCATCCGCTCGCTTAAAGTACTTTCAGGCAGTCGTACCCCCAGATGCCTGTATTCATTAACCTGACAATAAAAGGAAACATGATATTCATATTGCTGTAGAAATATTTCGGCCAGCATGGAAGGTCCTGCCAGACATTTGTATATAGGAGAAAGTGGAAAAGGTACTATTATGACACCACTTTCACCCTCTTTGGGAAGGCTTAAATTATTTTTGAGTCCGTATTTTGGACGTACAGTCTCTTTGACATACAGCTTTCCCGGTTCAAATTCAAGCGTACGTGTGCGTTCTTCACCTATACGACGATACCGATTCAGATCCACATCAGCAGGTTCGACAATGACTTCCACAACAGGCAAGCCCTCTAACAGTTCGCGATTACGGCGGGATTCCTTTTTCTTTCCGTCTGGTTTACATGTCTTAGTGACTGCATCGGTCTCTACAAGCCCCGTTTCTTCTTGACTGGGATTCGGTAAGGTATCAAACAGGAAAAGCTGGTTGGGGTCCAAGGCTGAGAGCTTTTTACTCTTTCTGCCGAAAAGCTGTCTATTTAACCAGACTACTTGAGACAGGAATTCTTGCACCTTTTGTTGCAGGTCTCTCGTCTGTCCCATAAGCTTCTGATTTGATTCGGCAAGGGTACGATTAGCCTCCAGAAGCCCTCTTATCTGCTCCTGTTAGCTCTTGATTATTAGTTCCAGTATCTGCCTGAATCATTCTTTTCGTATCTTATTATAATGTAAAGATACTGAAAATACTGCAGTTACACAAGTATTGGAAGCTCTTTTAAATTAATAAAAACCTTCTTTTCAACCGGCTTTTAGACGCTTGAGCCATTCACTCGGATTATCGGTTATACCTTCTACCATCATTACCAGATCACGCCATTCCATGGGATAGGAACAGCTTTCACTATCATAGGCAGGAAGTATGAAGGTACCTTCCTCAAGGCGTTTTACGTATAATACCATACCTCCGTCTTCGGCATGCAGGAGTTTCATGGTTGTTTTGTTTCGGTTAACAAAGATAAACACATCGCCAAACCGAATGTCATATCCCATTTTATCATGAACAACTACACAAAAGGAGTTTATTCCCTTACGCATATCTGTCTTTCCGGAACATAGGAAGTAGCGCATCGTATATATTAAAAGAGATAAATGAATCACCTATTGGTTCGGCATGTTTGCTATATGAGTGACTCAATCCGTATTTCTTCTTCCAATAATGAAAGCAGGAAACCGGATACGATTCATTATCACAGAAATCCTTTATTATTAGTCCGCTGGACTGTTGGCGCTTATATAGCGCTAAAAACTTTTCTTTACTCATTATTCGTTTCATAACTACATTTTGATTGCAAAGTAATAGAAGAGTTTTTAGTACTACAATGTGTACTTTATCAGATGCTTACCTTTATTCTTGAGAGCGAGTAATATTACTTCTAAGTGCCGAAGTTGCCTTCAAGCCGTATGGCTCTTTCCTTTGACAGCTCACTTCTGAGTATCTTTCTCAATGTCTCATCCTTTGCCGCCTTTCCCTTACGTACAAATGAAGTGGATATCCCATATTTCGTGCAGAACTTTCTGTTGGCATTATTGGCATATATGGAATCGGCAGCCACACATCTTACCCTCACATTCGTGAGTTTCTGCTGCATACGGATGCAGTCCTTAAGCCGTATACCCTCATGGAAGGCCTTGAAGGAGATATGTTCGATAAACGATATGCCGTCTATCTGTATGTTGTTGACCTTCGCACCGAACTCGACGAATTTGGCTTCCTTGCCTCTTACGATGGGACGTATATAATGACGGTCAATGCTGACGATACAGTCACTGACTTTCCACCCTTCAAACATTTCATTTTCCTGTACAAGGACCTTTCTGATAATAGAAAGACGTTTCTGGTAATCCTGTGTATACCGGAGTGAGGTTCCGTACTCTCTATGAATTTCATCCCTCTGTATGAGGAGTTTTTCAAGAAGCCTGATCATACGGCGCTTGAGCATCCTTGTCCTTGAAGCCTTCCTTTTTCTTTTCTTGCAGTAGGATAGATAGGACTCTGCCACACTCTTGTATTTGTTACGGGGATGCCTTATGCCAAGCTCCCCGCAATGCTTGCAGATATATCTGTAGAGTCATTCAAGGCTTTCCCAGAGGAGCTTCATGTTTGTAGGGAAACGCATATGACTCTCGTAGCATGTGGCATCGGCCATGCACACGTAAAGGTTCTCAAGATAAGGTTTCCCGTGTGAAGCATAGATCTCCTAAAGGGAGTTAATGTCAAGACGGGATACTATCTCATTACGGATGGCACTGACTATCTTGTAGTTGGTTATGGGAAAAGACGGCGTCTATCATGATTCCACAGAACATCTGGTAGTGTATGTTGCCGTTGAGATGTTCCACCAGTTGTCTGTCGGAGAGCCCGGTGTAGGCCTTCAGGACCATAAGAGCTATCTTTGCACAAAGACTGAAAATGTTCCTGAGACCCAGACGCTATTCCGACAGGCCTGCGGCTTTTGCCATACACTCAAACGGGAACACCGAATGAAGCCTACCAAGCTCACTTTCATTAAAACTCTTGCGATATTTTCCCAGAATATCAAATTCTAGAAAGCCCAAAGTAGGGTGAATTTCTGAAATATTTTGTATCTTAACCATATCTTTGTTGGGGAATTACCCCCGTTTTGCCCGTCAAACCTTATTTTCGGGGGAATATCTAAAGATACAAAAACAACTAATTCACAATACTTTGTCTATGAACTAATTGGCTAATTTTATAATATTTACTGAATGTCCCTACTTATCAAAACCGATTACTGGAAAATTTACGAAGTCTTCGCGAAACTTTCTTTCTTGAAAAATATGAAATTCTTTGCGCAGACCGTATGGAACTGATTCGGGAAATTTCTCAACGCGTAACAGCCATTAAAATACAGGTACGAGAAATGACGGAAGCACGAAAAGTTGCTAATCACATGAGTAGCTACCGTGATAAAGCCTTCGCTTATGAAGAACAAGTTCGTCCGTATCTGGAAAGTATCCGCGACCACATAGACCACCTGGAAATGGAGGTAGATGATGAAATCTGGCCCTTGCCGAAATATCGCGAACTGTTATTTTCCAAATAAGCCTATAAAAAATGCCCGTCACGAATAATTACTATCCATGACGGACTTCACCAACATATATTTATAAAATTTTGTGTTTATGTTATCGATTGAATTTTAATACTTTCTTAGCATAGCGCTTCCCTAACAATAATTGCCCCTTCGTTCCAAAATGGGGGTCAGTAACATCTTTATACCAATCAACTCCTTTAGAAGACACACAGTCTGTATAAGGAATCCATGATGATATCTGCTTAATCATTTCATTAAAAGGCTCTGTTCCTGCTTCTCGTTTGGTCCAATTCCAACGTGAAATCTGACCAACAATAAACGGAACCTGAGGCATATTTAAATCCTTTCGCAAGTCTTCTACCAAAGTTATCAGCTTTCGCTTATAAGCTTCCGGGTTAGAACAATCGGCCTCTCCTTGATGCCAAAGAATTGCCTTTACTACCCCGCCTTGACGAACAGCCTGGCGAATACGGGCTAATGCCTCTTCATAATAACCGTCTTTGCTTCCTTTCAACCAGGAGTTAATGGAAGATCCTCCACGCGCATTCACCACCAATCCCAACGGTTTGTCTGTGCGGCGAACCATCTCCCTTGCAAAGCTGTAAGCCGGTCCTAAACGCTGCATAGACATATCCTTCCGAATGGTAGAATAACGATTGAGCGGATTCACTGCCGGTTCAAATCCCCCTTTATCATTCAATAGATACACCTGATTCAGCGTATCCATCACTGCTGGAATCAAGGTAGCCCGGCCAGCCATATTAGACTGGCCGATGCATACATATAAATCCAGTGAAGACGGAACCTGCTCGTTGATGCCCCCTGCCAATACTGAAGAGATATGCAGAAAACAAGCTATAAACAGACTAACTATCCGATACATTTTTCCTAATTCCATAATCAATAGTTTCTATACAGACGGATGGCATTTAATACTGGTTCACCTTCTTTTTTATGAAAGTCGACACACAATCCCTCTCCGTTCTTCACTGTCACAATAAACTTCTTAACAACTGCACGGGCATAACCATAGTCGCGAGCGATATTGAAATCGTCCAATACCTGCATTCCATTGATAGACACACCAAAGCTACGATTACCAGCCAAAATCTGTCCCACATCTGCTCCCAAGTTATAGACCAATGCTTCTTTCTCCTTATTGGAATCCAATTCAGCCCAATATAAATATACAGAATACTCACCATCGGGCACATCGGCTTTAAACGATTGGATACCTACTCGCTGAGTCTGGAAAATAGGATTCATATCCGTACCGAAGATATCAATATCCGAACCTAACATAAAACCAAAGTTCGTTTTACGTCGGTAAGGCGTCCCTCCTACAAATCCCCAGCTACCCGGTTTATATTCCTGCTCAGGAATCCATGCCACTTGCGCTGTACGGTCTTCAAAATATCTGGGTGATCCTAACATGATGTTCATTTCCGTAAAATCAGCTCCATGCTCTTTTAAGTCAGCAGCTACCAATTGGAAGCAGACCTCCAGCCAATCTTCTACCACAGAATTACCCACTACAGCTGTTGCTTTCAGTTGATTCAAGCCATTTACAAAAGGTACTTCGAAAATAGCAGAACCATTTTCTACAGCTTTCACTCCCAAGCTACGGCCATTAATCAGTAATTCTACTTCTTTAGCATTCGAGAATACCGGAACGGCTTGCTTACATGCCCTTTCTGAAGTATTTACTACGCCCCCGCGAGCTTTCCATTCACGGTTACCTATAGCCAAAACAGGACGTTTACATAAAGCAGCCTGATAGAATAAATAAGTATCCTTCTTTTCTCGGTTTAGTCCAACTACTCCTTTATTATTCACATGAGGCACAGCATCAATACGAGATTCTGAATAGAAATCATTCAAATTCCACAAACTAGAACCTGCCACAAACGGACGTTTCATCATCTCTGCTATATAATGCTTGTGATAGTTCAACCCATATTCCTGTGAAAAATCGAAACGCTCTGACTGATAAGAATGCAGACGAGGATCTACACCTGGGCCATACTCGGTTACCATCAGTATTTTACCTTTATATACCTGATGCGCACGATCGAGCAAGCATTGGAATTTATTGATATCGGGTTCATACCAGCCCTGATACAAGTTCCATCCCAAAATCATGGGTATCTCTGTCAAGTGAGCTTCTTCATAGAACTGAGGAGCGTTATGATAAGCCATAAGGGTATATCTGGAAGGATCTTCCTGACGGATAGTAGCTTCTAATTCACGCGCTACCTTTTCTGTAAAATGATAATAATCTTTCAGTTGCTTACCTTCGGTATACGGACGGCGCAAGAAGATTTCATTCATATATCCCCAAATCATTACAGAAGGACGGTTAAAATCCTGACGTACCATTTCTTTAGCCATTTCTACAGAATTCGTCAGAAACTCCTCGGTTTCGGTAACCGCATTGATCAAAGGAATTTCTACAGAAGTAACAATACCCAGTTTATCACACATCTCCATCACAATGGGATCTTGTGGATAATGAGATACGCGCAGGAAATTACCTCCCATTTCCTTTAATAGCAACACATCTTGTACGTGCAACTCATCACGCAAAGCATTTCCTTGTTGGAAATAATCCTGATGACGAGCGGTACCCACCAATTTTCGATGCTTACCATTCAGGAAAAAACCTTTTTCTGAATCGAATGCAAACCAACGAAATCCTAAAGGATTCACAACTTCATCCAACAGTGCGCCTTTCTTATCAAAAATACGAGTATAAACCAAATAACGATAAGGATCATCAATATCCCATAAACGGGGAGATTCCATCTTAATCTTCTTGGCTACAGTTGTCTTTGTTTCGCCTGCCAACAGACAACAAGTCATCTGATGCTTCTTGACTTCTTTACCGCTGGCATCACAAATCACATTTTCTACAATCACCTCCTGCGGCTTATCCAATTCATTCGTCAGCAAAGCCGTTACCTCTATCGAAGCAGTAGTTTTACTTACCTCTGGCGTACGAATATAAACACCAGATGAAGCATAATCGTTGGTAGCCAGATGCACCGGATTCATAAACTGCAGATAAACATCCCGATAAATCCCCCCAAAGAAAGTAAAGTCGGCCGACAAAGGTGGAATATTGGGATTATACACATTATTTACACATACAGCCAAGAGGTTTTCCTGTCCATAACACAAGTGCGAAGTAACATCCATACAAAAGCGTGTATAACCACCTTTATGAGCGCCCAAATACTGACCATTCAGATACACTTGCACTTCCTGGTTAGCCCCTTCAAAATATATCACAGCTCGACGTCCTTCCTGGCTCTTATCTACAAACAAACGCTTGCGATACCAAGCTGGTCCGCGATAAAATCCTGCCTGATCATCATCCGCATCCTTGGCATTCCAAGTATGAGGAATATGAACGGTCTCCCAAGAAGAATCATCACAGCTCGTAAGATGGGCTTCAAAAGGAGAACCTTTCGCGAATCTCCATCCATCGTTGATTGTATATACCACACGCTGCTGCGCATGCAAGCATACCGCGACCAAAAACATGGCAAAAAGAGAGAGAATTTTCTTCATCATTAAAAAATACACTAATAATTGATATTCTATTTAACTGAATAGATGGTATAACCCAGTGACAAATTGCGAACTATCACATTACCTTTCATATAGAAAGTAGGCATATTGAATCCATTCACAATATTGTCTTTATACAATTCTATTTTAGCTTTCTTCCATTCGCCAGTATTATCCGTACGAATACGACCCACAATCTTAAAGAGTTCCTTCGGTGTGCGTGTAGTAGAGGAGCGAATGAAAAGCGGTTCATTACCGTTATCTAAGTATTCAAAATACAGATAACCTACATAATGGTTTCGCTGTAACTGACCTACCAACTCTTTCGGCAAAGAAATAGATAAGTTCTGCTTGGCTGAATAACCACCCGATTTACGTTTACCCTTAATGCCCATATCCGACTCACGCAGACGTTTCATATCGACCTTCATCATCGATTTAGCCTGCTGAATATCTTTTTGAATCTGGTTCATCAAACCAATAGCTATCGGATAACGACCTTGGCTGATTAACTGACCTACCTTATCCAATGAGCGATGACAAGCTGTAAAATCCATCTTGAGATGTTCCATGAAACGAGCTTCTTTACGCAATTGAAACAACATAAGCGGTAAAGCCAAACCACGTTCATCGGCAGTTTCACCCTTGAACTCGGCTGCATATTTCAAAGTGATACGTAATTCGCGGTCACCGTTTTCAACCGTCGGTTCTATTTCATGACCTTCTGTATAATCGCTCCAAGAAGCTATAAACATCATGTCCAGACTATCTTTTTCAGCCATGCAATATTTCCACATACTTTCATAAGTTTCACCATTATTGCGAGGCATATAAAAGAAATGTCCACGTCCCCAACCGGCACAACCGCTATTGTCCATTCCCGGCATAGCAAAACCAGACTTGATAGTATACATCGGATTATTACTGTGCCAAATGGAATCACGGAACGGAGTCATAAATGCCAGAATATCTTCCTGAGTAGCATAATTATCCCATTTTGCGTGTTCCTGGTCTCTTGCACGCACGCGCGCCGGAAGCCAGGCAGTAGGAATTTCCCCCAAAGCTTTCCAAGCTTCCATTTTTTCGCTATATGTTACTGGTACGTATTGGTTATTCTCCAGTTTACCCCAATCTGCCCAACGGCGCAATGTAACCGGCTGCTTCATACCTTGCGGCAACTTTACCATAGACAGGACCTTCCGATATTCATCGGCAGTAGCTCCGGGACCAAAATGGTAGAACACCGGCATGCCTTTTACAATAGGTGCTGTAGAGCCTGTAAAGACGCTATCCACCAAATATTGATAACATTTAGCCATATATTCGGTCTTCGTCTCACGGCTATTGATTTCCGGATAAATTTTAGTTATCCAGTCATAATACAACCAACCATCACACCAATTCACACCAATTTCAAAATCATACTTCTCAGCCACCTTCTGCATGGCACGCAAAAGTATATCGTTCTCGTGCGGAAAGAAGCCCCACTCTATAAAGAATCCATCGATTTTAGCTGCCTTAGCCGACAAAATCTGATATTCAATATAGTCGGGATCCAGATTTGACTGCATACCCACTAACGGATAAGCTACAGCCGCAATCTCATGTCTTCCTTCGTCGCCAATCAAGTCGGCATTATAACACAAAGTCTTCCTGCCGGTACTTGATTTTTCGGTATTTGCATACATTTCCCAACGCCCCAACTTACCATCGTGCTGACGGGTATAACGTACACCATGAAAATCGGCATACACTTTTTTCCCATTCTGAGCACTCAAGCAGAGAACAGAAAACATACTTATAAAAAGAAGAATGCATCTCATAAAAATGATATCTTATTAATTAGCAAAAGTCGGTTATTCTGATACGACCCAATCATGTTGTTCAGGATAGCTGAAAGTATTGTCTATCATCCAGCGACCTTTATAAATCTTAGCACCTTTCATCTTGAAGAGTGCTTCACCTTGTTCGTTCACCAAACCTTCAGCCCACCATTCTTCCGTAGGTTTCAGCATGAGGACTCCTTGAGGGCCATTACATACGCTCTTAATACCCGGCAAATCGAATACTTTTTCACAAGTAGGAGTCTCAGTAGAAACATCAAACTTATAAACAGCTGAAGTCGCCGTAAACCATAATTTATCAGCTTCACCATATACCGGGAACAAGTCATGACCACCACTTTCATTTTCAAACGTATAAATACGCTTTTGGTTAGTCAATTTAGGTTTCATACGGTCACCATTATATTTAAAACGGAACAAAGCTGTGACACCGCCTTTAATGGTAGCCGAAGCATACAGATAATTTCTGGTTTTATTCCATACCACATTATGCGCATTACCTAATTTAACGGTATTGGCTTTCACGCCAAATACTTTCACAGTATCGACTACAAACGTATTGATTTCACCCGATTTAGATTCAGCTGTTACAATATTACCATCCGGTAATAATTCTGCAGAGTGAGGATTCTGACCGCAATTACCATAGAACATCAGTTTATGGTCGGCAATACGAATTAATGCTACCGCACCGCCCGAAGCCGTCATCAGAATATACCGTCTGTTATAAACCGGTTTTACTTCACTGGGATTCACAAACCAACGCTGATGTGCGGCAGGCACTTTTGCAGTATAAGGATCCCAACTCCAAATATTCTGTTGAGTATTGGCATCTCTAATAACAATGGCATGTCTGGACTGTTCAGCCAACACATAGGCATTTTCAGGTATCTCTACCATAGGTTTATCTTGCTCCGGAATAGAATTCTCATCGTCTGAACAAGCGCCCAAGACTATCATCAATCCCCAAAAAGCTGCTAACAAACTAGGTTTTTTCATGGTTATCGTATTTTTAATATTTCTATTTATTTTTTCTTTTATCATAATAATCTACTAATGAATGAACTTGCTGATTCAACTGTGACACTTGCTCCAGATAAGAAACATAAGGCTCATAGTCCAAAGAAACAACTCCCTTATTGGTATCTACAGCATCATTGTATTCAAAATGTACCCAACCGACACAACGTCTAGATTCTAATAAACGCAAACAGAAATTCTGATAGAATTCTCCGCGATGTTGCTGGGTACGTACTAACCATCCTCCACCTTCCGTATTGGTATATTTCTTTCCTTCATAATAGGCATCGTCAGCCTTCACATAAAAACGTACTTTCTCACGAGTCAATTCATCTATATACGATGTAAACGTAGGCTCAAATAGAAGTACCAGACGGTTATACTTATTATCCTCAAATGCATAACCCAGATTCTTGCTCATATCCCACATAAAAGAGCTTAACAAATGCAGATTCTCTGCATACGCCATCTTACGGGAAGACGGATTCAACAAAGGTATCCGGGGTTCAGGCGGAAAAGCTTCTACCCGCTTTGAACCATAGGAGATATAATTAAAATGATTGACCGAAAGCAATGTACCGGTTTCTTCACTCCATCGAACCACACTGCCAAACTTTCGCTGCAGAGCTTGCTGTTGAGCCGATGAAGTACCAGGTCGTACATGCTGAATGCCATGAATCAAAAAGGCGCCTTCATCAGGATCGAGTAAAAAGGAGCGTCCTTCACAAGTAGCTACTCGAAAGAAGCCCTTTTTACCGATAACTGACGTGGGATGCAAATTAGTTCTTCCTCCCCAGAATGTCTGTGCATGCTGTACAGTTGGCTGATACCAGTTCATACCATCTATAGTACGCGTTTCACGAGAATCCTGAGTAGACCATGACTGGAAGTTTCCGCTTTGCCATTTCCGATATTCCACAGGATGATAGGTATATTCTTGCTTGTCAGGCTGCGAAGGTTGGATGATTTCCAGTTTGCTTTCTTCTATTTCCGCTGAAGAAGAACAAGCCCAAATACTCCATCTGCAACTAGCCCAACAAAGCAAACCTATCCATCCCTGGTTCCATCGTCCCATAACCCTTACAATCTAATCATTTTACATTAGCTAATCATTTCTTTTTAGGGAACTTAATTTCAACGGTCATTACACAAGCATTGGCAATACCCGGATTAACTTCCTTCGGACCTGTAATATCCACGATCTTCATCACACCGATTCTATCTCCACCTGCTGCAGAAGAGCCACCGGTACGGAAGGCTACTATATCACCTGCCTTAATCGGAGTAAGTTTGGAAATCTTAATAAGGTCAGAAGAAATCTTAGAAATAGACTCGGTAGTAGCATTTTCATAATCAAAATTAGGAAGAGTCGTGAAACGAGTCATATTCCTAGCCTGGATATTCTTCAAGTTTCCTGAAGATGCCTTGTATTCGCCATCTTTTTCTGTATCATCCATAGAATACAAACGAGGAACAGCTTGACCACCAAAGCAATAAAGCTTAAAGTCCACATTCTTGGCATTTTCCGGTGAAGACAACGCATAGTCAATGGAGTAAGTCTTCAAATCCTTCAAAGAAACCAATCCAAAGGCATCGGGATATTTATCATGCGCAGTATTCGCTAACTGTTGACTACCTACATATAAAGTCGCCACATCCATATTGACATAAGCCTTTACCAAACTTTCAGCTGTCTTATCCTGACGGCCATCCGATACAACTACCTTCACTTGCGTAGTGGCAGCTGTAAAGTCGAACTTCGGTGCATAATCCAGTATCTTCTCACCATGCATCTTTTCACGATAAGCTTCTACTTCCTTGCCGTTTTCGATACGATAAATCACAATTTCCTGCAAACCTTTTACAGATTCAACGTGCATAGAAACACCCGACTTTACACCGGTTTCAGCAAAGACAACCTGATCGTTCAAGGTTAATACCGGACCCGGAACAGTACGATAAGTAACCGGCAAGGTAGAAATAGTAACATTACCATAAGCATCTTCTGCTTTAACCTTGAATCCCTTGTCACCTTCCTTATAATTAATCATATCGTCGAACGAGTATTCATGTTCGCCATTGAGTATAGCAGTACCTTTATTTTCCTGACCATTTATTGTCACCAGGAACATCTCTACCTGTTTCAAACCAGCTTCAGAATTAATCTGAAAAGTAGTACGGGGAATTACCGGATTTTCATCCATTTCATCATACACAATCTCTTCTGGGTTAAAGGTAATAACCGGACGTTCTTTAACATCTGTGATAGCAAAAGGCAGTGTACCCACTACTTGATTATTCAACTTATCAATAGCCTCTATTATGAAAGACTGATAATTAGAACCGTATTCAATCTGTTCAGACAAACTATAAGAATTCGGATTAAAAAATTCAGTAACAGTTTTATAATCAATGATACCTTCTGCAGTCTGAATCTTCATATCCACTTGCTGTAAACCAGCTTGTGACTTGATGACAGCCACCACGGGTAAGTTGTCTACCAGGTTTAAGTCAATATCTAATTGTTCCATCGGGAATTTAACAACCGGAGCAGCAGCATTCGGATCGATGTTATCATTATCATCGCTGCAAGCCACCAGATTCAAGCAAAGCCCAATCAATAAAAGGGTATATAATTTACGAATCATAATTATCTCATTTAAATGTAATACGGATTATTTTTTGTAATAACAATAATCTTCAAAAATATGGATTACACCATTGGTAGGAAGAATGTTGCTAGTCTTAGCCTTGCGCTGAGGAGAATGGCCATTGCTACCAGTTTCGTTCACCAAAACTTTACCTACAGCAGCCTGCCAGGGATTTTTCCACACAGACATCGTCATCAAACCATTTTCACCCGACAGCATGGTTAATACAAACATAGCTTCTACCTGTAACTGACCATAAGAGCTATACTCACCATCTACAATGTGATAAAGCAGCATATTTTTCACGGTTTCCTTATCACATTCTGTAATAGACGCAGTACCCGGGAATACATTTTCACGATAATTAGCCATAGCGGTATTATTCAATGCTAGATAAGTATACATCGATTCTGTTTGTGTGTAATAATCTTGCAAACCTGTATACTCAATAGCTTTAATTAATTCCGAGAAAGTTTCCTTATGATTCTGGAAAAATTCCCAAGCAGTAACCTTTACATGAGGATCGGCTACGGATGATTCATAGTCATAGTTTTTCTGCAAATCCAAGTCGCAGCTAGCCAATACCAAAATTGCCCAGCATGCCAACAGTGCCTTATATAATAATGTTTTTTTCATTGTTACAGTTCTTTTTAATTGTTACTCTTTCCATAATATTCATTCTGCACAATATTGGGATTCTCAATGATGTGAGAATAGTGGATTGGGAAAAGTTCATTACCATCCTTACACAACCCATTGATCGGTTGCATCACGGTTTTCCATTGACCAGTACGTAACAAGTCGAACCAACGACGACCTTCGCCTGCCAATTCTACCTGACGTTCACGTAGGATATAATTAACCAGTTCATCTTCTGATGCAAAATCGTTTTCGGTCAATGTCTGTAATCCTGCACGATCGCGAATCTGCTTCACCAATTCCAAAGCTTCACCCCATTTACCCATGCGGGCACGAGCTTCTGCTTGAAGCAACATCATGTCAGAATAACGGTAAATAGGATAACCTACCTCACAAGTTTTATTCAATGAGTTACTGATATCACCCGACATATATTTGCGTAATTCATAACCTTCCTGATAATCTTTCACGATAAAGTCTTTACGCAAGTCGCCCTTCATGTCATCAGCATTAAAAATGTCCATAAACTGATCAGACATTACCGCAGCACGGTTACCAGAACCAGAAAACCACTGATACATGTAGCTGTAACCGTTCGTACCTACTTCATCCATATTAAAATGGATCAAGAAGATAAATTCACGCGTATTATATTCATCGTTTTCCGGTGTATTATCTGAAGGCTTATTTACCAATTCCTCTGTAAACATAGTATGCCAAGCTTGCAGATTAGGTTCGAAGTCTACAAAACGGCCGCCTTTCTTCGACTGAATAGAAGCCATTTTTTCAATGGTCTGATCAGCCAGGTTATATTCTTTCTTCCACATGTAAACATCCGCCATAATAGCCCATACACCGCAGATTGAAATACGCTTACGTTCAAAATTCTTATTACGGTTAATCAGTTTCTCGGCTTTCTTCAAATCGGGTAAAATCACCTGATCGATAATCTCATTCTTATCGGTACGTGCTTTATAGATAGCATCAGAATACTTTTCAGTAGGTTCAGTAAACAAAGGCACATCACCCCACACACGAATGGCGTAGAAATAAGCTAAGGCACGCAAGGCATAAGCCTGACCTAAATAGTCATTACGGTCAGATACGTCAGGCATACTAATCTGAGGTACATACTTGATAGCCAGGTTAGTCTGATTAATCATCTGATAAAGATTAGTCCATCTAGCACAACTCTCATCCGTAGACATCAAATTGTTGATGACACGAGCCTGATCGGCCATTACTGGAGCACCCGGTGCTACATTATCAGAACGGAATTCGCCCCAATAGAAATAGTTTTCACGAAGGGTAGTACGTAACAAACCATAAATTTCATTCACACCAGCTTTCGCATCGCGGGCAGTCTGCCACATCTTGTCGGCAGGAATTTCGCTCACCGGTTCTTCATCCAGAAAATCCGAACAGCTATTTAAAGACAGAGCCAAGCATATAGCTCCTACATAATATTTAATCTTATTCATATAGTATTCTCAATTAAAAGTTAGCAGAAAATCCTAAACCAAATTCTCTCTTTCTTGGGTAACGATAAGAATCCTTACCGATCTGTAACGGGTTCCGTGTAGAAAACTCAGGATCGAATCCGGAATAGTTGGTCCAAGTTAATGCATTGTTCACAAAAGCATATACATTCAATTTCTTCAACATCAACTTTCTAGACCATTTTTCGGGTACATCGTATGCCAAACGAATATTCTGCAAACGAATGAAAGAAGCATCTTCCAGATAGAAAGAGTTACCCATACGTGCGTTATTGTATTCATCGTTATACGGACGCGGATAAAGAACCTGATCACCCGGTTTCAACCACATGTTATAAATAACTTCCGGAGAAGGAGTAGTTCCAGAATATTTAAACATATTACGGTTATGTTCAGCAGCGTTGTAAATCTTACCACCCAGTGAATAATAGAAACCTAAATATAAGCTTAAGTCTTTCCAAGTCAATGTAGTATTCAAACCACCTGTAACTTCAGGCATAGCATTACCAATTACCATACGGTCGTTATCATCGATAATACCGTCACGGCTAGCTTCAGGTTCTTCCCAATTGTAGTCACCTCCACGGAAGGGTTTACCATTCGGTAATTTCTTCTTTTGGATATTACCTTCATATACTTCTCCGTTCAACAGATATTTATATTGGAATACACCATTTTCAAATACCGGAGTCAGTTGTTCCCAGTTATCAGTAAACGCATTAGATTCATCATATGCAAATACCCCTGCATTCTTGAAGCCATAAAAGTCGCCTACCTGACCACCTTCCTGCATCCACCAGATATCACCTTCCATATAAGCCTTGCCTTCTGACAATTTCTCAATACGGTTTACGTTACGAGAAATATTGAAAGAAGAATTCCATTTCCAATCCTTGCTACGGATAATATCACCCGATACGGCTATTTCAAAACCACGGTTGCTCATCTCACCCACATTGGTTTTCATATAAGCAAAACCTGATTCCTTTGGTAACTGATAATTAGCCAGCAAACCATCTGTATACTTATCGTAGTAGTCGGCAGTAATCGTTAATCGGCTATTCCAGAAGTTCAAATCGAGACCTAAGTTGAACTGCTTAGTTTCTTCCCATTTCAAGTTATCTTTACCGATACGGGTAGGAATCACACCACCGATATTATCATAAATAGAGTTCGGTGAATAAGAATAGATATAATCGTAATTACCGATTGCTTCGTTACCTGTAATACCGTAGCTTACGCGAATCTTAGCATCTTCAAGGAATTTCTTAGAAAATTTCATGAAGTTTTCATCAGAGAAACGCCATCCCACAGATACTGAAGGGAAGTTGCCCCACTTGTTTTCTTTGGCAAATCGAGAAGAACCGTCACGACGCATATTGGCTGTGAACAAATATTTACCCTTATAGTCGTAAGTAACACGAGCAAAGACAGATGCCATAGAATGGTTGGTCAATGTAGAGCCTGTAGCCGATAAGTCCAGATTGGCAGAGAATGCATTCATGGTATAAATAAAGTCAGTAGAAGAATTCATACCCACAAATGTTTCGTTTTCATAACGCCACTGTTGTGCACTGACACCGAGCATGGCACTGAAGTTATGACCCTTAATCTTACGAGCATAAGTGATGAAGTTTTCATTCATCCAGTTCCAGTTCAAATAGTTATAAGAATAGCCCTTATTCTGCTTCTGCCATTCGTCAGTAATCAAACTCGGTTCGAGTTTTTTACGCTTATCCAAGTAGAAGTTCGCATTGATATTAGTTCTAAACTTCAAATACTTATTAAACTTGATTTCAAAGAATTGGAAGAAGTTTGCCTTATACGAATCTGTAAAATCTGTAGTATAGTTAATTTGAGCAATCGGATTCTTCTGACCATTAAATACACCAACTAATGATCCGTCAGGATAAACAATATTGAAATAAGGACGACGAGACAATACAGCACTCAACAACTGACCTTCATCCAAACCTTTTTTCTTAGAGTAGGTTAATGAAATACGGCTGCCCATATTCATCCAATCTGTCGGAGAATAATCTGAGTTAATACGTGTATTCAAACGTTGGAAACCCGTATTTGAAATAATACCTTTTTCATTATAATAACCTGTATTGATGAAATACTTCAATTTCTTCGTACCACCACCAACACTGACATCCACCTGATCTTTTTGTGCAGTAGTAGTAATCATATCCAGGTAATCATTATCTACATTAAAGAAAGCATTCAAAGGATCATCGAGAATATCAATACTTTCATTGGGTTTACCACCTCCATAGATTTCAAAATATTCCTTACGAGCGTAGTCGTAGGCCAAACGATCCTTCCGGTTAGCCTGTGCTACCTTATGCGACAGGTTACCCCAAGAGTGATTATACTTGATATCGATACGGGGTTTGCCTTCTTGTCCACTCTTAGTAGTAATGATGATCACACCATTGGCAGAACGAGAACCGTAAATAGCCGCAGAAGCCGCATCCTTCAAGATTTCCATAGAAGTAATATCGTTCGTATTGATACCATCAATACTTTCCAAAGGCACACCATCTACGATATAAAGCGGAGTCACACCTTCAGCAGAGAAAGTAGAAGTACCACGAATCTTAATAGAAGAAGACTCACCCGGCTGACCAGAACCAGAAACAACCTGTACACCGGCTGTAGTACCTTGTAATGCTTCGAATACGTTCGTAGCCATCTTCTGTTCAATCGCCTCACTAGAAATAGAAGTAATAGCACCGGTTACATCACGTTTCTTCATAGTACCATAACCTACTACAACTACTTCATTCAACAATTTGGAATCTTCTTCCAAAGTAATGTTCAGGTTCTTGTCTTTTACGACCACTTCTTTGGTATCAAAACCAATGAAAGAAACAACCAGTGTAGCACCTTTCTTTGCGACCGTTAATGAGAAGTTACCATCCAAATCGGTAATGGTTCCGTTAGTAGTTCCTTTTTCCATTACGTTAGTTCCCGGCAGAGGAAATCCTGTTTTGTCTACCACTACTCCTTTCACAGCAAATCCACCTTGTGCATAAGTTGGACTAGCTAAGAAAAAGAGACACAAGAACAACAAAAGGAACGATTGAAACAACCGATCTTCTGTTCTTTTTAGTAATTTTTTCATAACTAGAATTGTTTTTATATTGGTTAATAAATAAGGTTTTATTCTTGTGAACACAACACACAATGAATACCTGAACACACCTACACTAGCAGATGTAATTCAACCATGCAAAAATAAATTATCTAAGTACACGTCACCCTATCCAATCGTTCGCAAGATAAGGTCTAATCATTCAAATGAGAGGCTATAATCACTTCTCAGGGGGTACAGAAGGGGTATTTTGTATCTTTCGGTATTGTGTAGGAGCTACACTGAATAGTTCCTTAAAACACTTATTAAAATATTGGGGATTACCAAATCCTAAGCGATAAGCAATATCAGAAATGTTCAATTCCGAAGCATTCAACAAGAGATAAGCAGCCTTCTTCAGACGCAAATTCATGATAAAATTATTTGGCGTATGTCCCGTTATACCTTTTATCTTTTGGAACAAGACTGTACGTCCTACGCCCATTTCTTTAGAAAAGACATCAACCGTGAATTCCGGGTTTTCCATGTTTCTCTCCACCACTTGTATAGCTTGTTCAATGAACTTTTGGTCTAATTCGTTCGTAGCTATTTTTTCAATCTTATTATCTAATTGATGAGCATACTTATTCTGCAGCATCCTTCTTGTATTTATCAAGTTATTACACTGCATCACCAGCCTACGCATATTAAACGGTTTTACCACATAAATATCTGCACCAATTCTCAATCCTTCCAACTCTCTCTCGGGTGCACCTAAGGCAGTAAGAAGTACTACCGGAATATGGCAAGTCTCTATATTATTCTTAATCTTAGCACAGAGTTCTGTTCCTGTCATTTCAGGCATCATAATATCCGAAATAACCAGATCCGGCTGCATAGTCTTCACCTTTTCATAGCCTTCCTTGCCATTGCAGGCAGTGTCTACCGTATACAGCGGAGAAAATATGTCGACTAACACGGTTCTAATTTCTTCATTATCATCAATCACCAATAACTTGCAATCGGTGGTACCGCTCTCTTTCTGTGAAGTACGTACTTCTTCAACCAACGCCTCTCGCTCTTCTGAGTGATAGATATATTCTTTATTTTGTTCAGGTTCGATTCGAGCTACCGAAACGTCAAAATGAGCATCTCCCTTCTTTAAGGTGACTTGAAAACAAGAACCTTTACCTAGTTGACTTTTCACGTTTATCTCTCCTTTATGTGCCTTCACAATACCTTGAGTTAAAGCCAGTCCAATACCCGTTCCTCCATACAGGCCGATATTCTCAACCTGATAAAAGCGTTCAAATATCTTTTGATAATCTTCTTCAGAGATACCCGCACCATTATCCGTTACAGAAAAACGACAGACCATATCTTCCTCGGTAAAGCCCAGCACAATCGTGCCACCATCGGAGGTATATTTGAAAGCATTCGACAACAAGTTATTGATTACTTTCTGCAATTGCATTCTATCTCCCCATATCATACAATGCTGCACATTCATATGTAATGAAAAAGAAATATTCCGATTAGCTGATAATTCCTTGAACAAGACAAAATGCTCCTGCAGCAAATCACAAAGATCGAATTGCGAAATCTTCAGTTTTAAAAGTCCTTGTTCCTGCTTTCTAAAATCCAACAATTCTGAAATCAGCGATTTCAGATTTCCCGCATTCTTATGGATATTCAATAATTTGGAATAAGCGTAAGTGGATAGTTTTCCGGAATTCAGCAGCAAATCTACCTGACTTATAATCAAAGTGATAGGAGTTCGGATTTCATGAGAAATATTCGTAAAGAAACGTAATTTTGACTGATTCATTTCTTCTATATACTGCTTCTCACGCATTTCAAACTCTAACGAAGTCTTCAAAAACAGACGACGACGATGTTCACGTATCAAAATGTATAGAATTGCTAATATCGCACAAATATAGATAATGTAAGCCCACCAAGTAGCATAAAAAGGTGGAACAATGGTAATCGTAAGTGAGCGAATTACCGCTGGAAAATTCTTCAGACGAATTTCAAACTTATAATGACCAGGAGAAATATTAGTATAAGTAACATAATTACCCGAAAGAATTTCGCTCCATTCATCCTTATATCCTACCAAACGGTATTCTACCTCTCCTCCACCAATATGCAAAAAATTATCAGTGGCAAAACCAATACTAAACACATCTTGAGTATAATCTAGACAAATTTCGTCAGTATAAGCAAATGCTTCGGACAAAATGCCGGTTTCGTCTCCAGTTATAATCTCCTGATTGTTTATATACAATTGCGTCAGATTCAGATCATATATTTTGGGAGGATAATACAAATTATTCTCTCGGATGGCAATCATACCCGTAGTACCACCGATATAAATATTCTCATCACGAGATACCTGCAACGATTTCCGGTTTACTAAAGTCAACGGGAATCCGGTCTTCGAATTAAAATTAATAATCTTACCGGTACGCTTATCCAACATAGACAACCCGTGTCCGGTACCAATCAGCAAATTGCCGGAAGGAGTCTCCGCCAAATCACGAATATTATTTCCTGAAAGCTGATAATCTGGTGTATGCAAATGAAATTGGCTGTCTTTTTTATCCAACAGGAATAATCCTTTTCCATGCGTACCTATCCAAATATCTCCATATCGGTCCTCATAAATAACATTCACCAAAAGTTTTTGAGATCGTACCTCCTTATCCAAACGGATACGATAAGTCTGAAAACTCCGTTTTTTAATATCATAAGCCATACATCCTTCGGCTGCAGCAAACCATAGCCGCTGCTTGGAATCCAATAAAAGGGTATTGTAATTATGAGTAAACAACTCGTCTTCATGAAACAAGATATCGGTTTTCTTTGTCAACTTATCCAAACTGGCTACCGCCGACGTGGTACCTACATACAATTTCTGCGGTGTATCTGCCAAGGCAAACAAGGCATCACCTACAATGCTGGCTTGCGAATCGTTCAAGGTAAACTGTTCATTCCTATGGGTTTCCAAATGAAAACAATTCAATTTGTTGGTAAAATCGGCTGCAATCCACAAACAATTATAAGCCTCATCATACACAATATCTTTCAGATAATCGGTACTAAAACGATGTCCTGTAAGGGAATTAAAATGTTGAAACGTATTGTAACGAGGCTGATACATATCCAATCCTCCACCTTCAGTACATATCCAGATATTTCCAGCTCTATCTTCAGCCATCGCTCCCACTACCGGGAATGACAAACCTTTCTCTGAAGCATAAAAATGTATATAGTGCTGAAACGCGGGAGAAAAATAATTAACTCCTCCCCAATACGTTCCAATCCACACCGTACCTTGTTTATCGGTATACAGAGAGGTTACTGAGCGATTAGACATAGAACCTATTTTAGTAGGATTAGGTTGATAGTAAGATACGGTTCCTGATTTTACATCAATCTTACTCAAACCACTACGATAGCCCACCCATATGTTTCCTTCTAAATCTTGACACAAAGCTCTGGCCATATCGTCGTGCGCGTAGGTCTGTAACAGACTACCAGCCAGGTTAAAACAAACAACACCATGTTCTTGCGTACCTACCCAAATATTCCGGTCATTTCCTTGCATCACCTTTAATACTTTGATATCGGGCAACTGAAGAGTAGCTTTACCGCAGGAGTCAACCTGCACTACGCCTTTATCTTTTAAAGCAATCCACAAAGAACCGTCCATACCTTCCACCATAGATGAACCGGTATCAGCCAATTGAAGGTCTTCGTACATCCGCTGCAAACGCTTGGAATGCTTATCATATAAAAACAGTTTTCCACCTTCTACCACCCATACACCGTGTTTTCCCTTGGCTAAATTAGCAGGAGCAGTAACGGGTAACAAATAATATTTTTCTGTATTTAAATCGAATTGAAAAATACCGGTGGAAGACAATAAGAACAAACTTCCCTGACCGTCTTCTATCATCTGACTAACATATAGATTACCATAACTGACAGAATCGTTGTGAAAATGATTATAAACCTTAATTTGATTACCATCATAACAGTTCAAGCCATCCAACGTAGCAATCCACATGCGAGATTTCTCATCCTGACAGATATCACTGACTGTTATCTGAGACAAACCGTCCTCCACTCCCAAAGTATTAAACTTATACTCTTGAGCGTTAATCGGAGATACCCAAAAGAAGAACAATATCTGAATCAATAAATGATATACAAGTAACCAACATTTCAACATAACAAGACCTAAGGTTTGTAACACACCCCAATTGCGACACAAAAATAGTACTTTTTATAATATCTACAAAAAAGAAAAAAGAGGCCATCTCAAAATGAAGTGCACCCCAAAAGTTAGACACCAAACTTTTGAGATGTTTTTTATGAAGTACGGTTATGAACAACGGCTCATCATCGTTAGCCGGGTAAAACAAGAAGAAGCAATAGCTCACTTGTCGAGAGAGTGTCATATCAATAAAACTCAGATATTGACATGGGTGAGAATGTGGGACAAATATGGCCGTTCCGAACTGGAACAACAACCACATTGCCGCCCTACGGTTCAATTAAAGGAAGAAGTCGTACATTTAATATTAGAAAAAGGTGTATCTTTGGCCCATATAAGAGTAGAATACAGAATTGACAAGACGGTACTACAACGCCGGGGCAGCACAGTACGCAAGTATGGTTATGAGGCTCTTAAACCGTCCAAACGCCGAGGAGACCACTGAAAAACCCTATGAGACGCCCAAAGAAAAAAGAACCGCAAACTGAACTTGAGAAGCTTCAGGCTGAAAATCTCCGTCTGAGAGCGAAGAACGTACTATTTAAAAAAGCGAAGGCCTTAGTCGAGGCAAAGAAAGGCCAAGCACTTCTAAATGGGCGCGGACCATCGACAAACTAAGATCGGATTATCCTCTTGACTTGCTATTGGAGTAAAGAAAGATGGCTCGTTCAGTGTTCTATTACCATCTAAAGCGCCTTAAAACCGCTGACAGATATGCTAATGAAAAGAAATCGATTAAACTGATTTTTCATGAGCATAAGGAACGCTATGGCTATCCTCGTGTGACAACGGAGATGCATAACCGTAGTTTTATGTTAAACAGACTTACGAGTGACTTGTGGCTTAAAAGCCAAATACGGGGTCAGTCCGAAAACCCTTTGGGTATGTTATGTTAATAGACTAAAGTAATCTATCTTTGCTGTCATATTTTCAAAACAACAATCTAATGAATTCCAATCACAACCTACAATAAGTTACTCCGAGTCATCTTTCCCGAAGTTTTAATGGAGTATTTCGATATCTCCGGTTGGCATGACGACTCTGTCAAAATCGAGGTCTGGCTTGATGAAAAACACTACTTGGAACGTTCCGATTACAAGAGTGGAACTGTGATTTCGCATGGCTCTACTGGTGAGAAAGTTATTCAGGACTTTCCTCTTTGCGGCAAGCCTGTTTATCTCACGTAAGACATTATCGCTGGTATGACAAAACTACCGGGGAAACGTTTTCCTATACCTACGATGATCTTACAGCCGAAGGAACGAAACTTACTCCCGAGTTCGTTGCTTTTCTAAAAGAAGATTAAAACTACGGCGTCCTACATAAGCTCCATAGCAGAGGCTTATGGTGTAAACGGTAAACAGTTGACTTCACAGTACAAGGGGTTTATCAGCGCATACAGAGAGTGGGACCTGTTGGATCATGCCACAGAATATGTCCTGTTCAAACAGAACATAGGTCCCTGCCTTTGTATTGACGAGACTTCTTTGAGCTGCGGAGAATTATATACTGTTGTCACCAACCGTGCAGACCGTAGTGGTAGAGGCAACCTTGTGGCCATGATACGTGGCACAAAGTCTGAAGAGGTCATAAAGGTACTTGAAATGATTCATGTCTCCAAGCGCAAGACGGTCAAAGAAGTCACTTTAAATTTTTCACCGACCATGATACGGACTGTCCGAACGACTTTTCCCAACACCACTATGACCAATGACCGATTTCATGTACAGAAGCTCTTTTATGAGGCAATTGGTGAACTCAGGATTACTTATCGTTGGATGGCACGGGATTTGGAGAACGATGAAATTCAGCGGTGCAGAGAGCTGGGGATAGAGTATGTTCCGTTCTGATATACTAATGGCGATACCCGTAAACAGCTGCTGGCAAGGGCCAAGCATCTACTTGTCAGGCATTTTAGTAAATAGACCAAATCCCAAAGTTTCACCAGGGACTGGAAATATTTCAACAAGGTGATGCCAGCAGATACGAAAACCGGACTCCGTCCCAATCCCCTGAAACTGGACGGCGTGGATTCAGACAACGTGGAGATACTCGGCAACCGGCTTGCCGCAATCAACCGGAATGCCCGGACAGGGGATGACTATATGAAAATCGGGACCCCTGTCCGATTTCCGCATCCTTGTCTGTACCAAGAGAATTTGTGATAGGGAACTGAAAAAATATCCTAAGTTTGCCTGTAATGGAAAGAAAGACACTCCGTCATTCCTTTTCCTCAAAGGAAAGGTTTTCCACCTGTCTGTTAATAACCTTCCAGTCAATGGAATCCTTAAGATTGATTATATCCACAATCGAATAATGCCTGATCCCGTTCTCTTCTTCCGCAAAACGCAGCCGTCCGCTCAAACGCTGCTTCTCAATCTCTGCCGGATCAGCTCACAAACCTCATCGGGCAGCATAGAAAGTTCTACACAGTTATCCTCGCAGATATGTTGCAGCACGGCCAACATGTTGAGGGACTTCTTGTAACTTCTCACGAGTGCGGCGAACGAGCCGCTTTCAACCTTAATCATCTTTCTCATAACCTTTTATTTTTAGAGTGTTCTTCTTTTTCAAGCAGCATGGCACGCAGCACGTCCGAACGGCGGTAGTAAATCTTCCCCTTGTCACGGTGGAAAGGCAACGAACCGTCATTGCGGCGTCTTAGAAGTGTCCTGTCGGACATTTTGGTAAGCAGGCGCACGCCTTTTGAATCCAGTATCTCGCTGTCGGGCAAGTTATGTATGGCAGGAGCCAGTAACTTTTCAATGTTGGTTACTTTGGCGAGTATGGTACTGAGCATGTGGGTCATCTGCCCACCAGGTGCAGTTCTTCTGTTATTCATAATGACCTTGTTTTTATTGTTTACGGTGCAATATTACGGAGATATTACAAGGTCATTGGTTACTCAACCGTTGAGCAACCGCCAAAAAAAGACAGAAAACGCCAGAATGAAATAAAAAAGGCCGGAAGCAATCTCCGGCCATTCCTGAAAGAGCAAGCATCCGAACCTCATGTCTGCCTTTGCTCATTCCAAACACCCTCTCCTTACATGGAAAAATGAAAATCCATCTTTATCTGTGACATCTCACGTATCACTGTACGGTCCAGCACACGCGCATAATGACGGGTCATCTGAACATTGGTATGCCCCAGCATTTTAGCAACGCTCTCTATCGAAACACCATTAGCCAGGGCAAAAGTGGCAAAAGTATGACGCGCCACATGGGTGGTCAATGTTTTTTTTATGCCACAAATATCAGCCAGCTCCTTAAGATAGGCGTTCATTTTTTGATTACAAAGCACCGGAAAAAGCACACCATGTTTCCTGCAATATTCATTGGTGGAATACTTCTCCAATATTTTTAACGGAACTTCCATCAATGGGATGTTACACATGATTTTGGTCTTCTGCCTTCCCTTGCGTATCCATCTGACACCGTTCGAGTCCTCCACGATATGCTCCTTTCCCAATCCGTGAATATCCGAGAAGGCCAGACCGGTGAAGCAACAGAACACAAAAATATCCCGTACCTGACCCAGCCTCGGAATATCAATCTCCTTTGAAATCAGTTTTCGGATTTCCGAATCTTCCAAGAAGTCCGGCTCCACCTTATCCAACGAGAACCTGATTTCCAAAAACGGATCATTCTTCATCCATCCCTTGGCCAAAGCGATACGGATAATCTTCTTGAAGTTCTTCAGATACTTGGTGGCTGTATTATGACAACACTTTTTCGAGGTCTTAAGCCAAAACTCGTAATCCTCAACAAACTGGCGGGAAACTTCATCCAAAAGAATATCTTTCTTATGATATGTCTCCCAGACAAAATCCTGAGTATGCTTCAAGGATGTCTCATAACGCTGCACGGTTGCAGGCGCCATGTCCGTACCGGACAATCGGGCGCATTTATCATTATGTTCACGGAAAACCTCAAACAGGGTACGCTGTACGGGAGCATCCTTTCCCCAAAAACGGTCCAGGACACTGCCGGCAGAAACTGCTACACCTTCTATTTCCAGTTCACGCTGAATTTTCATTATCCTCAAACGGATAGAATCAAGATACAGATTCAGTTCCTTGTACTCACGCTTCTTTTCCAGGGCCTTTCCTTTTGCCACACTCCAAAATTCCGGAAGAATTGTTTTCTTCACTGAAGCATCAACCCGAACTCCATTCACTGTAATTCTCATCATTATCGGAGCCTCACCGTTCCGATTCAATTTCGTCCTACGAATGTAGAACAATAGACAAAATGTTGTTCTTTCCATCTTACTTGTTTTTTAATCACAAAACTAAAATTCCAAGAGCAACAAGTCAAGATGCAAAACACTGATAAACAATGAATTATTTACTTAATAGGTGTACCTGACATTGAAGGAGATCAGGTACACCGAATAGTACACCGAAAGAATGCTTTGATATGCTTATTTTTGCTATGTACCAAAAACAAAAATCCCTGTAAAGTATTAATTTACAGGGATTTTCTTTGTTTTGCAATTCTTTCCAGCGGAGAGACAGGGTATTGAACCCAAACATCCAACCGCCTATAAATCAGTCTTTTATTTTCCAAAATTTCAAATAGGTAACGAAACAGTAACGATTTTTGCAGGGTTATTTGTCCGGCTTTGTCCGCTGTTTGTCTGCCTATCTCACGGGTTCAAAGATACAACACATTTTTGAATTACGCAAATGTCTGAATATAAATGTTTCAGCTTAGGTGCAAGGTGCAAGCTATATATATAGATATATACTTGCACCTTGCACCTATCCGTAAAAAAATGCCATAAAATTTGGCTATTTAAAATATTGTTCGTAGTTTTGCGAACGACAAATAAGAAAGGAGAATTGAAGTGAAAGAGAAACAGTACACAACAGAGCAGGAACAGATTGCTCGTTTTGCCAAAGCAATGGGGCATCCGGCACGGATGGCTATTCTTACTTTTTTGGCAAAACAAGATAGTTGTTTTTTCGGTGATATTCACGAAGAACTGCCTATCGCTAAAGCAACCGTTTCGCAACATTTGAAAGAACTGAAAGAAGCTGGCTTAATTCAGGGCGAAATAGAAACGCCAAAAGTCCGGTACTGTATAAACCGGGAAAACTGGGAACTTGCCCGAAAGTTATTTGCTGCTTTTTTAGGGGACTGCAAGTGTAAAGGTACATCGTGCTGTGAATAGCAGTACCTTTTTTTGAAATAATTGTTCGTAGTTCTACGAATTACGATTATTATATTAACTTTAAAGTAGAATGAAAGATGGAAATTAAAGTATTAGGAACAGGGTGTTCAAGCTGTAAAGCATTGTACGAAACCACCAAACAAGCTATTTCAGAATTAGGCTGTGATGCAACCCTTATCAAAGAGGAAGATTTATTGAAAATCATGGAGTATAACATTTTAGGACTTCCGGCTTTGGTGATTGACGAGAAAGTCGTATCAGCCGGGAAAAAGTTATCCCTTGCAGAAGTGAAAGAGTTGATAACCAAATAAAAATGAACTATGAGAAAATTATTTTATCTACTGATTGCAACGCTGGTCTTAGTTTCCTGTAATAATGGTTCAAAGAAAAAGACCGGAGAAAACCAAGCGGAAGAAATACAGTCTAACCGCATAGAGGTTCTTTATTTTCATGGAGCGCAACGGTGTATCACTTGCCGGGCGATAGAAACAAATACAGTAGCCCTTTTGGATAGCCTTTATTCAAAAGAAAAAGCAGCCGGTAAAATTATCTATAAAGTGATAGATATTTCAAAGAAAGAAAATGAAGCGATTGCAGACAAGTACGAAGTTACATGGTCGTCTTTGTTTGTGAATGGTTGGAAAGACGGCAAAGAGAATGTAAACAACATGACCGAATTTAGTTTTTCCAATGCGAAAAATGCACCGGACAAGTTTAAAGAGGGAATTAAAAGCAAGATTGACGAATTGTTAAAACAGTTGTAAGATGGATTTTCTTCAATCGCTATTAGATAACAGTTCTATTCCTGCTATTACAGCTTTTATATTGGGGATTTTAACGGCGGTCAGCCCTTGTCCGTTAGCTACCAACATAACGGCAATAGGATTTATTAGTAAGGACATAGAAAACCATCACCGGATATTTATAAATGGATTGCTTTATACTTTCGGCAGAATAGTAAGCTATACGGTTCTTGGCTTTATCCTTATCCCTATTCTCCGTGAGGGGGCAAGTATGTTTATGGTTCAAAAAGCCGTAAGCAAGTACGGGGAAATGCTGATTGCTCCGGCGTTAATCATCATTGGAATATTTATGCTCGATATAATAAAACTCAATTTACCGAAAATCAACATCGGCGGTGAAAGTTTGAAAAAGAGGACTAAAGGCGGTTGGGGGGCTATGCTATTGGGTATTTTATTCGCCCTTGCTTTTTGTCCTACCAGTGGAGTGTTTTATTTCGGTATGCTTATGCCCCTGTCAGCAGCAGAAACAGGCGGGTATCTCTTGCCTGTAATCTACGCTATTGCTACGGGCTTGCCCGTAATCCTTGTTGCATGGATTTTAGCGTACAGCGTTGCCGGACTGGGTAAGTTTTATAACCGGATGCAAATATTCGAGAAATGGTTTCGTAAAATAGTTGCCATCCTCTTTATTGCGGTAGGAATTTATTATGCAGTAGTCTTTTATCTATAAATAAACATAGAGTATCATTTAAAATAAAAACAGTATGAAAAAGATAGAAATTTTCGACCCGGCAATGTGTTGCCCTACGGGTCTTTGTGGAACAAATATCGACCCTGAATTAATGCGTATTGCGGTTGTTATTGAAACATTGAAGAAACAGGGTGTCATCGTTACCCGCCACAATTTACGTGACGAACCGCAAGTATATGTAAGTAATAAAACAGTAAATGAGTATCTGCAAAAACATGGGGCGGATGCACTACCTATTACTTTAGTGGACGGCGAAATCGCTGTCTCACAAACCTATCCTACCACCAAACAAATGAGTGAATGGACGGGTATCAATTTGGATTTTATGCCAGTAAAATGAGTATTCACCAGCTAATTATATAAAAATGAAAACATTTAATTTATCAGATATAGATTTGACGAAATACCTTTTCTTCACCGGAAAGGGCGGTGTAGGAAAAACTTCGATTGCTTGTGCTACTGCGGTAGGCTTGGCAGATAATGGAAAGAAAATACTTCTTATCAGTACAGACCCGGCTTCAAACCTGCAAGATGTGTTTAATCAAACACTGAACGGACACGGCACGGATATTCAAGAAGTACCCGGCTTAACGGTCGTTAATCTCGACCCGGAACAAGCCGCAGCCGAATACAGGGAAAGCGTTATTGCTCCTTTTCGGGGACAACTGCCCGAAAGTGTAATTCAGAATATGGAAGAACAACTTTCAGGCTCTTGTACGGTAGAAATTGCGGCTTTCAACCAGTTTTCCGATTTTATCACGGATGCCGATAAAGCAAAAGAATACGACCATATTATCTTTGATACAGCCCCCACGGGACACACGTTGCGAATGTTACAACTGCCATCAGCGTGGAGTACATTTATTAGTGAGAGTACGCACGGTGCATCTTGCTTAGGTCAATTATCCGGTTTGGAAGAAAGAAAAGGTATCTATAAGCAGGCAGTTGAAACACTTTCGGATGCAAACGCAACCCGCTTAGTATTGGTTAGCCGTCCTGAAATCGCACCATTAAAAGAAGCTGCCCGTTCTTCACATGAATTACAACTACTGGGAATTAAAAACCAGCTATTGGTAATCAATGGTCTTTTGCTGCAATTAGATGAAGCCGATAACGTATCGAAACAGATATATGACAGGCAGCAAAACGCCCTGAAACAGACCCCATCGGAACTGTTGGAATATCCGTCTTATTATGTTCCTTTACGGTCATACAATTTATCTAATATTGCGAATATCCGCCGGATGCTTTACAATGATAATTTAACAAATGATGCGAACTATCAGCGGATTACTGATGCCAAAGGGATAGATGAACTGGTAAACGACCTCTATCAATCAGGGAAAAGGGTTGTTTTTACTATGGGAAAAGGTGGTGTAGGAAAAACCACTTTAGCCACTGAAATAGCCCTGAAATTAACAAAACTGGGTGCAAAGGTACATCTTACCACCACTGACCCGGCAAATCATCTGAATTATAACCTTGCTGTTCAGGCGGATATTACAGTAAGCCGTATTGATGAAGCGGAAGTATTGGAAGCCTATAAAAACGAGGTTCGCAGTAAGGCTGCGGAAACAATGACTGCCGAAGATATGGAATATATAGAGGAAGATTTACGTTCACCGTGTACGCAGGAAATCGCAGTATTCCGGGCTTTTGCTGAAATTGTCGATAAAGCGGAAAATGAAGTCGTAGTAATTGATACCGCACCCACCGGACACACTTTGTTATTGCTGGATGCAACGGAAAGTTACCATAAAGAAGTGCAACGTACACATGGCGATACCCCCGCTTCGGTTAGAAAACTGTTGCCACGTTTGAGAAACCAGCAGGAAACAGAAGTCGTTATTGTGACCCTGCCCGAAGCAACCCCCGTATTTGAAGCCGAACGCTTGCAAATGGATTTACAACGTGCCGGGATTAATAATAAATGGTGGGTAGTGAATGCTTGCTTGTCATTAACTGACACCGAAAATTCTTTCTTGCGGGCAAAGGCGCAAAATGAATTGATTTGGATTAAGAAAGTAGAAGAATTGTCAAAGGGAAATGCTGCCCTGATAGCTTGGAAAAATAATTAAAAACATGAAGATTTTAATTCTTTGTACAGGGAATAGCTGCCGTAGTCAAATGGCACATGGCTTTTTACAATCATTTGACAATAAACTGGATGTCTTTTCAGCAGGAACAAAACCTGCTGAAAAGGTTAATCCGATGGCAGTAAAGGTTATGGATGAAATGGGTATAGATTTAACCCGCCATACCCCTAAAAGTGTAAACCTATATATAGGGCAGGAATGGGACTATGTTATTACGGTCTGTGGTGGCGCAAACGAAAGCTGCCCTATGTTTACGGGTAAAGTAAGAAACAGGCTGCATATAGGATTTGACGACCCCTCGGAAGCAACCGGAACATTGGAGTTTATAAATAGTGAATTTCATCGGGTACGGGATGAAATAAAATCCCGTTTCTATGATTTCTACCTGAACGAATTAAAACCACAATTAAGCTAAATAGTTGTTGTTATGGAAAAGAAACAAGGAATTGGATTTTTTGAAAAATATCTGACTATCTGGGTTGCCTTGTGCATCATTATTGGAATTGCTGTGGGACAATGGCTTCCGGCAATTCCGCAAACATTAAGCAAATTTGAATATGCCAACGTGTCTATACCCGTGGCAATCCTGATTTGGTTAATGATTTATCCGATGATGCTAAAAGTGGATTTTCAAAGTGTTAAGAATGTCGGCAAGCGTCCGAAAGGAATAATAGTCACTTGCGTTACAAATTGGCTGATAAAGCCATTTACCATGTTCGGAATAGCTTATTTGTTCTTCTATGTGGTTTTCAAAGCCTTTATACCTGCCGGATTAGCCGAAGAATATTTAGCCGGGGCGGTATTATTGGGGGCTGCACCTTGTACAGCTATGGTGTTCGTGTGGAGTTACCTTACTAAAGGGGATGCCGCTTATACACTGGTACAAGTGGCAGTGAACGATTTAATCATATTGGTAGCGTTTGCCCCTATCGTTGCTTTCCTGCTGGGAGTTGGCGGCGTATCTATCCCGTGGGACACTCTGTTGCTATCCGTAGGGCTGTTTGTTGTGATACCACTTGCTGCCGGGGTCGTTACCCGAATAATGGTTATCCGCCGCAAAGGTGTGGAATATTTCAATAACGTATTTATTAAGAAATTTAATAATTATACGGTAGGTGGGTTGCTATTAACGCTTATTATCCTGTTTTCATTTCAGGGAGAAACAATACTAAACAATCCTCTGCATATCTTATTGATTGCAGTTCCGCTTGTGTTGCAAACGGTTCTGATATTCTTCGTTGCTTACGGTTGGGCGAAATGGTGGAAATTACCCCATGATGTTGCCGCACCTGCCGGAATGATTGGGGCAAGTAATTTCTTTGAATTGGCGGTTGCTGTGGCTATTTCTCTTTTTGGTTTACAATCCGGGGCTGCATTGGCTACGGTGGTGGGTGTGCTGGTCGAAGTTCCGGTGATGTTGATGTTAGTAAGGATTGCCAATAACACACGAAGCTGGTTTCCGGCTACAAAATAGTAATAGGGCAAAAGTCCTAATCTAACTTTATCGTAAAAAGGCTTAGTGCTGGAAATGTTTGTTCCTAACATTTCCGGCATTCTGCCTTTTACAAAAGTCATAATAAAGATACATTTTTCGGCATTAAGGCAACCGTTATAACATGAGCAATGAAATTGATTTTGAAGAATTTATAAGAAACATAGACTGTGCTATCTATGAAAAAATAGATGTTGATAACTGGAATATTTCAATAGAGGTAGTTCTCGATGTAGTCGAGTTCCTACAACGGTCACTCGAAGATTTGAGAACATATATTGTCAATCATCCTTTCAGCAGCAAAGAAGAAGAAATTTATTTCTTCAAACACATCAAACCGGAAGTATTGAGTAGATTATTATACTTTACAGAGATTTACAATACCGAAATGCGAAAACCGCATGGAAGTATTGAAGTTTTAAAAAAGTATTATAACGACAGATTGGATGAATTGACTTCCTATTTTGAAAGTAATTTGGATTTTTACCAATATTACCGTTCTAAAGCGACCCACTTAGACAATCATTATTTTGTACGGGGGCATATTGATTTTAAGTTGTGTCCGAATTGTGTACCTTATGACCGTGACCCGGAGTTTTCCACTTGTTACGACCACAAAGCAGCACAAATATTAGCGAATGATATGCTTTGCATTTATCTGAATAAAAAGCTACATGGGGTTGATAAGCAAGTAATCATCGCAAAAAGTCGGTCTTTCTTACCGGAACACCCTTTCCGGTGGACTGCAACCAAAATAGCAGCCGTAGAATTAGGCTATGCTATCTATGCGGCGGGTGTCTTGAATAACGGACAAGCGGATATAAAAGAAATTATGACTTTTATGGAAGCATCGTTTCAAATCGACTTAGGCGACTACTACCGGACATACATAACTATGAAAGACAGGAAAAAAGACCGGACTTCTTTTCTAAACAGCTTAATAAAAAGCCTGCTTAAAAAGATGGATGAAGATGATAACCTATAAATAAAAACAACCAAGTTGGTGAGAACTTGGTTGTTTTTGTTTTCACCCGTTCCCTACTCTATTTTTTTCTTTATTATTGCGAAAATAGGTAATATTTGCCTTGTTTTACCTGCAATTATTCCGAAAAATAAATCTTCCAACTTGGAAAGAGGTTGGAAGATTTATTTTTTAAAACGCTCCAACTTTGCGGCAAATCAATTAGTTAGCAAAATGGAGATAATAACATTCGAGTCAAAAGCCTATAAGGAATTAGACAACAAGATTACCGCTATTGCGGATTACATTTTCAACCGCATGGAAGCGGAAAGCACCAATGAAGATGAAATTTGGGTGGATAGTTACGAGGTCTGCACATTTTTAAAAATCAGTGAAAAGACACTCCAACGTCTGCGAGTGGCTGGAACTATTGCCTACTCCAATATTCGGGGGCGTTACTTTTACAAAATCAGTGAAGTAAAACGGATGTTGGAAGAACGTCTAATAAGAAGTAATAAAGAAAACATTCAAGACCTGATAACCAACCACCAGCTATATGTTAAGGAAAGAAGAAATCTTAGAAAGGACAAGTAACGGGCTATCCGTATTCAAGCATTACATATCCGGTAATTGGCGGATAGGTCGTAATTTCTTAAACCCACTTTACGAGGATAATAAAGCGTCTTGTAACATCTATTTCGACCGCCGAAGTGGTATCTATAAAATGAAAGACTTCGGTAACGACAGTTATAGCGGTGATTGTTTCTTTTTCGTAGGACGACTTAAAGGGCTGGACTGCAATAATTCAATGGATTTTGTGGAAATATTGGAAACCATAGACCGGGATTTAGGATTAGGACTTGCAACAGGTAATCCGATACCAGTTACCCGTACATCTTCCCATATAATAAATGATATGCCGGAAGAAACATCTGACAAGGAAAGCAAACCTTACCAGTTCAGAGAACAGAAATTCCCGCTTGCCGAATTGATGTACTGGCAACAGTACGGCATCACACCGGAAGTGTTGGAACTCTACAAGGTATGTTCCTTACGGGATTTCCAGAGCGTAACGGCGGATGGGACACCGTTCACTTATACTTCATCCGTAACAGAACCGATGTACGGGTATAAGAACAAACGGTACATAAAATTGTATCGTCCGTTCTCGAAAACCCGTTTCCTATATGGTGGCAATTTCGGAGAAAACTATTGTTTCGGATTGGAGCAACTGCCCGCAAAGGGTGATACCCTGTTTATTACGGGCGGAGAAAAAGATGTCATGTCATTGGCGGCACATGGTTTTCATGCAATCTGCTTCAACAGTGAAACGGTGACTATCCCACCTACATTGATTTATAAACTGACATTCCGTTTTAAGCATATCATCTTGTTATATGATACCGATAAGACGGGCAAGGAAAGCGCACGTAAACAGGAAAAGCAGTTGGAAGAATTGGGGGTAAAACGTTTGCTCCTACCGCTTTCCGGTACAAAAGAGGAAAAGGATATTTCCGATTATTTCAAGGCAGGGAATACCCGTGAAGATTTCCTGAAATTGTTTATCGAATTTTTAGATAACCTATATAGTGATACATTGATTATGCTTAAATCGTGCGAAATAGACTTCAATAATCCTCCGGCAAAAGCACAGGTTATAATTTCTGCCGGAGATGTTCCATTGGGAACACAAGGAAACCTGTTTGGTATTACAGGCGGCGAGGGAACAGGAAAGAGTAATTATATAGCTGCCATGTTAGCGGGCTGTATCTGCCAACCGGATAAGGAAATAGATACGCTCGGCATACAGATAGCCGCCAACAATAAACACAAAGCGGTATTGCTCTATGATACGGAACAGTCCGAAGTACAACTGTTCAAGAATGTAAGTAACCTACTGGCACGTGCCAAGCAACCGAACAAACCGGAAGAACTGAAAGCATTTTGTCTGACGGGTATGTCCCGAAAAGAACGACTGCACGCTATTGTTCAAAGCATGGATAAGTTTTATTACCAGTACGGGGGCATACAATTAGTTGTGATAGATGGCATTGCTGACCTTGTAAAAAGTGCTAATGATGAAGTGGAAAGTGTGGCGGTTATAGATGAACTGTACCGATTGGCAGGAATTTATAATACCTGTATTCTCTGCGTACTGCATTTCGTACCCAGTGGTTTGAAGTTACGGGGACATTTAGGCTCGGAATTACAGCGTAAAGCAGCAACAATTCTTTCCATCGAAAAGGACGAAGAACCCACACAATCGGTGGTAAAAGCACTGAAAGTAAGGGATGGCAGCCCATTGGACGTTCCTTTGATGCTGTTCGCATGGGATAAAGCAGCCGGGATGCACCTTTATAAAGGAGAAAAGCCACGAGAGGAAAAAGAGAAGCGTAAGGAAAAGGAACTGGTCGGGGTTGCACGTGAGGTGTTCGGCAGACAGGAACATATAACCTACATAGACCTGTGCGAACAGATACAGCAGATTTTGGACGTGAAAGAACGTACCGCAAAAAGCTATATCCGCTTTATGCGGGAACGGGACATCATACTCAAAGCCCCGTCCAACCAAAGTTATTTTATGATTGGTACAATTTAATCAGACAGCCTTATGTATATAGATAAAGATGAATTTACCGCATGGATGGAACGTATCATGGATAGGTTCGATATGCAGGATAAGAAGATAGACCGAGTGATAAACGGACGTAATTGTTTGGACGGGGAAGAACTGCTGGATAATCAGGACTTGTGCCTGCTTCTGAAAGTAGCCCCCCGAACACTGACCCGCTACCGGAAAAAGGGAATACTCCCTTTCCTTATGCTGGATGGCAGGTGTTATTACCGTGCTACGGATGTACACAAGTTAATTCGGGAGAAAACCGATTAATTTTTTCTTTTCTAATGGCTTTCAATCCTGTTTTGTCGTGAGATAAGGCAGGATTTTCTTTTTCCTGTTCGAGTATATCCGGGACTTTCTGTATATTTGCAACAGTTTCATTAGAAAAAACAGTAGAGGTTGAGAACTTCTACCTTATATATAACATAACGTTCGCAGAACGTCTTGACACAGAAAACTGGTAATTTTCAAAAAAGACAAGACCCAAAGCGCAATGTTTCATGCTGTATGTGCATACGGCGTGGACTTGCCTATCTTGTCTTTTAGGTATACCAGTGCCTCTGTGTCGGGATAGCGTGAGTTCACGCTTTTTTTTAGACGTACTGGCGAACAGTTTGCAATTAAAAACTGTTTGATACCAACTTATGAAACATTTAAAAACTTGTATTGCTGTATCTCTCGATGGCTTCATTGCCCGAAAAGATAATGATTTGGACTGGATGCTGGAAAACGTTAAAAAGGAAATTTCGGCAGCTTATGAACAACCCGGTGTATTTCTTGCCGGAGTGAATACTTATAACACGATTTTTAAACATTGGGGCGGATGGCCGTACAAAAGTAAAAAGACTTTTGTAGTGTCCCACTACGATACCAATGTGACGAAAAAGGAGAATGTAACCTTTCTTACTGATATGCCCTTACGGGCAGTCAATGAACTTAAATCAAGTTCGGAAACGGATATTCAGGTCATTGGCGGCGGTAAGTTTATAACCTCGCTGATTGAAGCGTCCCTGCTGGATGAAATAACGCTGTATATCGTTCCGGTCATGCTGGGGGACGGTATCAAGTTCATAGGAAAGACTTTCGGGTCGAAGTGGGAACTGACCGGACACCGGGTTATAGACAATCAGGTCGTTTGCCTGACCTACCAGTATAAAGGAGAATGATTAAAAAAAGCACCCGGTGTCCCTCCGGGTGCTTCAACCACAAAAATTTCAATTATAAATTTATCTATAATGAAACTTTCTGTGGCAAATATAACGATTTTCATCTTATTTCTTCGGTTTGCCTTTCTTTTCAGGGAACACGAAAGTAACATTAAACTGTTCGTCAAAGGCAAGTGAAGCGTCAAAGATTTTGCCGTTCTTGCTTTTGAAGCCTTTGATTAGCCCGGTTTTCCCGGTAGTCACCAGTTCGGTAATCTGTTTGTCCGTTAGCTGTTTGTCGCTCTTGTTGCGGAAGATGGTAACGGAACAATCCACATTGGAACATTTGGCGACTTTGGGATAGAAAAGGATGCGCCCGGTCTTGCATTTGGGGCAGATACAACCACTACCCGAAGCGAAAGAAAGCTGAACGTCCAAAAGTTCAGCCGTGATTTGCCGTGCGTACACTTCGATACCTTTACGGAACGTGTCGGGGTTCATTTCCCCGCTTTCGATTTTGGCAAGTGTATTTTCCCACATTCCCGTCATTTCAACGTCTGCTATCTTCTTGTCCCGGATGATATTGTAAACGGCAAGACCTTTCTCGGTCGGGACAAGGTTCTTTTTCTCCCGGACGATATACTGGCGAGAAAACAGCGTTTCGATGATGGCTGCCCGTGTTGCGGGCGTGCCTATACCCGTATCTTTCATGCTGGCTTTCAGGTCGGCGTTTTCCAGTTCCTTACCCGCCGTTTCCATCGAAGAAAGCAGACTGCTTTCCGTGTGTAACGGTTTGGGCTTGGTCTGTTTCTCCAGTAATTCAATGCCGGAAAGCGGTAAACTATCTCCGTCCTGCATGGCGGGCAGGGTGGCGTTATCTTCCCCGTCCTCTTTCTCGCCGAATACGGCACGCCATCCGGCGGACTTGATTACAGACCCTTTGACCGTGAAAAGCGACCCTACACATTCCAGCGTTGCACTGGTAACGTCTTTGATACATTTTTCTGAAAAGGCTTCCAACATTCGTCCGGCTATCAGTTCATAGATTGCCTGTTCGTCTGTTTCCAGTTTACCGGGCAGGTTTTCAGTCACTATCAGGGCGTGATGGTCTGTTACCTTGCCATCGTTCACGGAACGGGAATTTAAGGCTTTGCCTTTCATCCCGGCAGCATATCCGGCAAAACGGGCGTATTGTTCCAAATTAACAAGACGTTCCGGGATTTCCTCGAACACGTCCTGTGAGATATAACGGCTTCCGGTTCGAGGGTAGCTGATTAGTTTACCTTCGTATAACTTTTGGGCGATGGATAGGGTTTTGTCTGCGGAAAAATTCAGTTTGGTATTCGCTTCTTTTTGAAGTGAAGTTAAATCATAGAGCAACGGCGGTTCTTGGTTTACTTCCTTACGTTCTACGGTTTTCACCTGTACCGTTTCCGCTTCCTTTATCCTTTGCAGCGTGTCGATGGCGGGCTGCTGCTTATCGTATTTGTCTGCGGACAGTGCAGCAAAGGAAACATTATCTTTTGCCGCCTGTAATTTCAGTTGCCAATACTTTTGCGGGATAAAGTTCTTATTCTCTAAAAAGCGGGTACATATCATCGCCAACGTGGGCGACTGTACCCGTCCCAAAGAAAAAATGCCTTGTCCGGCTGCCACACTTAAAGCCTGTGTACCGTTTATTCCTATCAAATAATCCGCTTCGCTGCGCGCCTGTGCCGAAAGGAAAAGGTTATCATAAAGGCTACCGGCTTTCAGGTTTTGCAGTCCCTCACGGATTGACTTGTCCGTAAGACTGCTTATCCATAAACGGACAAAAGGCTTGTTGCATCCGATATACTGGTAGATGTAGCGAAAGATAAGTTCTCCCTCTCTCCCTGCATCGGTGGCGACAATTATCTTATCCGACTGGTCGAATACTTCTTTGATTACCTTTAGTTGTTTCAATGCGCCGGGGTCTGCCTTGTACCCTTTTTCCGCTTTCACTTGTCGGGGTGTAAGTTGAAAACTATCCGGGATAATAGGCAGACTTTCCCGGCGGAAACTCTGTATGCCGTATGCTTCCGGCATTGCCAAACCTACAAGATGGCCGAACGCCCAGGTAACGAGATACCCGTTACCTGAAAGATAGCCATCCTGTTTTTCACTCGCTCCTAAAATACGGGCAATGTCCCTTGCCACACTTGGTTTTTCTCCGATTACTGCAATCATTCTAATTTTGATTTTAATTGTTCCACTTCTTTTTGTCTTAGGATTTTCCGGTCATAGTAGATGTGATAGCCATCTATATAATATTGTCGGTTCTGCTCGTCTATGGCTTTCCAGTCTGTTTTGTAACAGACAAGGGTAAACAGGGCGAAACCGACAACCGGGATAAGGATTAATACCGCTATCATCTTTTGCGTCCCCTGCTCTGTTTGGGTTTGTCCGTCTGCTCCTGCTTCTCCTTTTTATCCTGCTTGGTCTTTTGTTTTTCAGTGGGCTTGTCCTGACCCTTTTTCAAGGGTTCTTTCACTTTCTTGGTGGCTTCGTTGGTCTTGCCTTCCGAATTGACCGCTACCTGTGTGCGGTTCTTGCTTGCCGGAGTAATCTCTTTTACGGCGGAACGGTCAAAGCTGGGATTATCACTGTAAAAGCCTAACTTTTTCTTATCATGGTTCACCTGAATATAAGCATCGTATTCGACCCCCCGCTTGTCTTTCAGTCCGGCAACAAAGATGGTCTTGTCATTGACTAAATCCTGCTGTTGCTGGCGGGATAGCTCTATTCCTGAAATGCTTTTGGGAATGGTTACACCGTCACTGGTGACAAGGCTGTTCTGCTGCGTCTGTTTCTGCCCTTGCTCCTGTGACTGTTTGGCATTGGGATAGATAAATTCCAGACTTTTCTTGTCAGCATTGACCTGAACAGTTGCGGAAAAGGGATTTTTACGGTTGGAAATCATATTTTCAAGGAATACCCCTTTTCCTTCCCGTAAGGCTTCCTTTTGTTCCTTGTTCAGTTTGACACCCTTTATTTCATCCGGTATTTGGACGCTGCTTGCACGCATGGAAACCAGTTCGTTTGTTACCTTATCCACGCTGACGAAAGAGGGTATCATTTCTCCTGTGATATAGTTTTTCAGGTTTACTATCCGCCCCATATTTCCCGTTTCAAGAAGATTGGCTTTGTCCTCTTTAGAAAATTCATGTCCGAAGAACGGGCGTTCAAGTTCCGGCTTTTGTCGGATGCCGTGTATAGCCAAAACTACATTCCCGTCTTTGTCGTGCCGGAAAGATAAACGTGCGTCCAGTTTCATAATGGCTGAATTGTAGTTACCCGCAATGGTGAACGCTCCGGGCGACTTGTACCCCCTTAACATGGGTTCTAAAGCCTTTGCCTTTTCAAGCTGTTCTTTGGATAGACCAAAATTCTTCAAGGCTTCCCAGTCCACTTTATCCGGGTCAATCACATACTTACTTTTGTCGGGTTGCTGCGGTGCTTGCGCCGTTGCTCCCGTTTCTTTGGTCGGTTGTTGTGCCTGTGGTTGTTGGGCTTGGGTTTCCTGCTGTTCTTTCTTCGCTTCCTGCTTCACAGTTTCAGGTGTTACCCGATAACGCTCTATGCCTGCTTCATTTTCAGGTGTTGGATGATTGAAGTTCTCCCTGATTATCGGCTCGATTTTGGGAAGTTCAATCTTAGGGATTTTGAAGAAGTTAAAACGGGTCGGGTTCTTCAACTGGTTCATCATGTTGGAAAAGAAGTTGGAAAAGAAATCACCGTGACGGTCGAATTTCAAAAGTTCGCTGTTGTTCTCCGGCGGTACGGTTTGGAGTTCCCCGTTTTCATCTACGCCTTTTACTGCGCTGATTGTCTTTTTCTCCTTATCCAGTACAAGAAGAATATCCATCATCTGTTCGTCAGTGGTGGACTGGTTGGCTGTGTTCACATCCATAATGTTTTGAATTTTAGTGAGTATATAAAAATTTCGGAAGTAAAAGTAAGGATGAAATAGAGTATATTTAAGGATTTGGAAACGGGTGGCTTCATTAGTCCTCGTTTGGCTTCATTTGTCTTAATGTTTAATAAATTACAAAAGAACAAACCACATTGTAAAAAACAGCAAAAAATATCTACCTTAGCTACTAATTTATAAGTGCAACACATGGATAGAGATTGTTTTATAGAAATTGCAAAATCTGCAAATACAGAATATGACTATTTGCAGATTGTACGAAAATATATATTACACGGAATACCCTCTGTTTTTGATGGAAGAGAAAATGATTATTTTGATTTTAGAGCCAATATTGCTCAAAATTTCAATATTAGTTTTCACGAAGTTTTTATAGTCGGCTCTGCAAAGTTAGGTTTCAGCTATCATAAAGATAGTCTATTTTCTCTTAATTCAGACATAGATGTTGTTTTAGTGAATGAACATTTATTTGAGCAGTTCTATTCTAAAATATGTAATTATCAGTATGAAATGGAAAAAGGCTTAGTTAATCCTGACACTATCCAACGTCAGCAATATTCTAAGTTTCTAAAATATATGATAAAAGGTTGGATGCGTCCAGATAAGTTGCCTGTATCTATACAGAATGAAACAATAAAGGAAGACTGGTTCAGTTATTTCCGCTCAATTTCTAATGGAAAAAGTTCAGTCGGTAATTACCCTGTAGCGGGTGGATTATTTAAGAACTATTCTTATTTAGAAAAGTATTATACAGAATCATTATATAAAGTATTTTCAGAAAAAAAATAATTATGGCAAAGCAATTACCATCAAGTCCCAGTAATAAGAAAATATCAGACCTTGTAGGTATGATACGAAGAGGTGAACTAATTTTACAACCTGAGTTTCAAAGAAAATTAGTATGGAATCCATCACATAAAGAAGCATTTATAGATACAATTCTGTCAGGATACCCATTTCCCGAAATCTATATTGCCCAATCAGGAATAGATGTCGAAACATTGCAAAGTCAGCAAGTTGTAGTTGATGGGCAACAGCGACTAACAACGATTATGCAATATTTAGACGAGAATAACAATGATTTTGGCAAGTCTATTCCTAAATACAAGGACTTAGGGACAAAAGAAAAAGAAGAGTTTTTGAATTATAATGTTGTAATTAGAGATTTGCAAGACATAGATTCCAGCATAATAAAAGAAGTCTTTAAAAGAATAAACCAAACAAAGTTTAATTTAGAGCAAATTGAAATTCAAAATGCGGTCTACGATGGTGAATTTATTTCTACAGCAAAAGAAATTTTAGATGCTTCTTCCGTAGAAGACCTACCTGTATTTAATGATATTGAAGTATCTCGAATGGGAGACCTTAATTTCATTTTGTTATCTATGGCAACCTACGAAGAAGGGGGATATTTTGTAGGTAACAAAAATACAGAAGATAATATAATACGTTACAATGATAACTATGCAAACAAAGAAATCATAAAAAAACAATTTAAACTATTATAAGGGCAAAAGCAAGAAGAAAATCTTATTTAGTTATCCTTTGTAAATATTTTCTTGTCAATAGGAAAACTGCATATATATGTTCTTCGTCACT